>Ga0209488_10000031_pt1 | contig 102811 bp, 72 predicted proteins | sample Rivendell_Oct201_8_FD_188349 | JGI IMG/M metagenome (GOLD analysis project Ga0209488, IMG submission 188349) | Vadose zone soil microbial communities from the Eel River Critical Zone Observatory, Northern California, USA -... | ecosystem: Environmental > Terrestrial > Soil > Vadose zone >...
CACACTGGGACCGCGCGGAATCGTGCCGTAGTACTTTTCGACCAGGGCCTTCGTCTTCACCTTGTCGATGTCGCCCACGATCACGAGGCTCGCGTTGTTCGGCGTGTAGTAGCGCTTGAAGAAGTCGCGCACGTCGTCGATCTTGGCGGCCTGGATATCCTCGTGCGAGCCGATCACCCAGGGGTAGTACGGATGGTTCTGCGGAAAGATCATGTGCCACATCTGCTCTTCGACGATCTGGTAGGGGGCGTTCTCGATGCTCTGGCGCCGCTCGTTCCGCACCACGTCCTGCTGGTTCGCGAGCGAGGCGGCCGTGAGACGATCTTGCAGATACCCCATCCGATCGCTCTCCAGCCACAGCGCCATCTCCAGCTGGTTCGAGGGAACGTCTTCCATGTAATTGGTGCGGTCGAAATCGGTGGTCCCATTGATGAACGAGGCGCCCGCGCCTTCCATATACTTCCAGAACTGGTCCTCACCCACGTGGCCCGAGGACTGGAACATCATGTGTTCGAAGAGGTGGGCGAATCCGGTCCGTCCGGCCGTCTCGTTGGCCGGGCCGACGTGATACCAGGTATTGACCGCCACGATCGGCAGGCGATGGTCTTCGCGAAGAATGACCTCGAGCCCGTTCGGGAGCGTGTACTTCTCGTAGTCCAGCTTGATCTGGGGCGGCTTCACCCCCGCGCGGGCGGCGGGAGCCGACGCCCCCATCGCGGCCAGCGCCAGAGCCATCATCCACAAACGCGCTCCCGATCGGGAGCGTCTCCGCTCGACCGGGGGACAGTGCGACGATACGTTCATCCCGTTTCTCCTTTGAGGTGTGGGGGATTTCCGTGCGTGTGACCTGGATGTTACGGAGTCGATCTGGCCGATGTTCCCGAATCCTCTCGGCGGTGTCAAGGGTCGGGGGGCCCGCGCTTCTCGGGGCAGTCTTGTTCTCGCCCGCCGCCTGGGCGGCCGGGTTCACGGCAGCCGAGAATCGCCTCCCCGGCGATCCGGAATGGCAGCTCTCCAAGCCCGCCGTGGGTCGTGAGATCGAGGGATATGCTTCGCGAGCGAGCGTCGCCCCTGGGGAATCGCTGATCCTGCACGTCAGCACGCCGTCCCGCTGGTTTGATACTCGCATCTACCGATTAGGTTGGTACGCGGGATCCGGGGCCCGGCGAATGGCGGACGTGCGGAACTCGTCCGGCGGGTTACGGGAAACTCCCCGGCCTCGGGCTGGGGACGGCCTGGTCGCCTGCCGCTGGCCGGAGTCCGTTCGATTTCGGATCGGCACCGGTTGGCCCAGCGGGGTTTATCTCGCTCGCCTGACCGCCTCGGACACTGGACGGCAGGCATTCGTGCCCTTCGTCGTCCGCGGCAGCCGCGCTCCGTATCTACTCCTCGTCAATACGAACACCTGGCAGGCCTACAACGCCTGGGGAGGAACGAGCCTCTACGACTTCAACAGCGCCGGGGGAGCGCGGGCGACCCGGGTCTCCTACGACCGGCCCTACGCTTCCGGCCCGGGCGCCTGGGCCGGGCTGGGCGCGGGCGAGCTCTTGACGACGCCTCACACCGCCCGGAAGGCGGGCTGGGAGTATCCGATGATCCGGTGGCTCGAGCGCGAGGGAGTCGATGTTGCCTACGCGGCCGACGTCGACCTGCACTCCCACCCGAGGCTGCTCCAGGGGCGGCGCGGAGTCCTGATCGCCGGCCACTCCGAGTACTGGTCGCGCGCGATGCGCGACCGGCTGGAGCAGGCGCGGGATCGCGGCACGGGTCTCGCGCTCTTCGGGGCGAACGCCGGCTACTGGCAGGTGCGCTACGAGCCCTCCCCGTCGGGGGCGCCCGACCGCGTGCTCTTCTGCGCCAAGGAGCCGGCGCGCGATCCCTTGTACGACACCCGCGCCGACCGGGATCTCACCGTCCGGTTCCGGAACCTCCACCCGCGCCGCCCCGAGGTCGCGCTGCTCGGCGTGATGACGGCCCGGGGCGAGGCGGACGTGGAGGGCGACTTCACCCCCGCACCCGAGGCGAGGCGGTCGTGGGTCTACCGCGGCACGGGGATCGCGCGCGGCGCGACACCCTCCCTTCCGGGTCTGGTCGGCTACGAATCGGATCGGACCTTCCAGGGGGACTCGCTCTACGGACGCTGGTCGCCTCCCCGGCTCCAGGTCGTCGCCCGCTCGCCGATCCGGTTTCCCGACGGGAGCGTCGAGCGATCGGACGCCGTGGCCTACGCGGCGCCTTCGGGGGCTGTGGTCTTCGCGGCGGGGACGGTGCAGTGGGCGTGGGGGCTGGACGACTGGGGCGCGCCGTGGCTCCGTCCCGCGCGGCGGCATCCCGACGCGGAGCGGATCACGCTCAATGTGATCGATGCGCTCGGCGCCGGTGCCGCTCCAGGGCCATCATCGCGATCTCCTCGATGAGCCCGGCGTGGTCGCGCCCCGACTGCTTGGCGGCCAGCACGAACTCGGCGGAGGAGTGGAGCCAGGGGTTGGGATTCACCTCCAGCGTGTACCAAGTGCCGTCGGGCTTCAGCCGGAGGTCGACGCGGGCGTAGTCGCGCACCTCGAGCGCGCGGCAGGCCTTGATGGCGGTGTCCTGGATCTCGGCCACCAGCTCCTCGGGGATGTCCTCCGGAAGCCGGAGCTTGGTTTTCCTGTAGGCCGCCGTGCCGCGCTCCCACTTCACCTCGGTTCCCGCGATCCTGGGCGTGCCCTCGGGCAGATCCGAGAGGTCCAGCTCCACGATGGGAAGCGCCTGCGGCGGATCGTTCCCCAGCACTCCCACGTATAGCTCGCGTCCCTCGATGTACTCCTCGATCAGGACCGGCGAGTCCAGGTCGGCATGGAGCTGGTCGATGCGCTCCATCAGCTCCTTGATCGAGCCCACGACCGCGTTGAACTCGATGCCGATCGATCCGTCCTCCCGCTTCGGCTTGACGATGACGGGGAAGTGGATGTCGTGTGCCCAGTCGAGGCGCCCCTGATAGACCGCGGCGAAGTTGGGCGTCCGGATTCCGTGGAAGGAGAAGAGCCGCTTCGCCACCGTCTTGTCCTGCGCCAGGTGGAGCCCGGCGGGACCCGAGCCGGTGTAGGCGCGCCCCAGCAGATCGAGGAAGGCCGCGATCGCGATGTCCTGCGTGTCGTCGCCCGCGTAGGATTCGGTCAGGTTGTAGATCAGGTCGACGTCGACGCCGGCGAGCGCCTTGAGCGATCGCGACCGCCCGTCGAGGCAATGATACTTGGGAAAATGGCCGCGCCGCTTGAGCGCCGCGAAGATCTCCTCGCGGTCCAGCTTCTCGGGCTTTCGGGTTCTCTTCTTCTTCGCGGGCGGGATGGGCTCGGCCGGCGCCTCGGGCTCGGGCTCGCGCTCCTCGTGCCACTCGTCGTAGAGAATCGCGATCCGAAGGGGCGTTTCGGTCATGCGCTCCTTTCTACAGATTGTGGAACTTGCCGCGCGAGAAATAGCTGAACGCGAGCGCCGTGCCGTACGCGGTGAGCCGCACGAGGTATTCCGCCTCGCGGCCGCGAATCCCCTGGAACTCGGCCGCCTGGAGCGCCTCGATCGTCGCGTCCACCATGCTCCGGATCACGGGACGCCGGACGCCCGTCCAGTAGGCGATCGCGTCCGTCAGCGGCAGCCGGTGTTCGGCCACGATCTGCCAGGCCGCGCGCGCGTTCTTTCGTTTCGGGTCCCGCTTCAGGAAGATGTCGGCCAGCTCGTCGGCCGGCTTCAAGTCGAGGGCCGCGCGGTTCCGCGCCGCGGTCTCCTCGAAGATCTTCCGGACGGTGTCCTCCATCTCCTCCGCGGTGATGTCGGGCCGCCCCTTCTTCGCGACGGGCTCCACGTCCGCCACCTCGCGCGTCACGCGCTCGACGTACTCCAGCTTCGCCAGCGCGGGCCAGCCCTCGTACCGCTTGCGCCATCCGGGCGACTGCGACAGCCAGACCGCGAAGGTTTCGGCGAAATCCTCATCCGGGTGCTTCTGCGCGTACCATCCCGGCAGATGCCGGACGAAGGACCGGCTGAACGGGACCGGCCGGTAATCGTCTTTGTAGCGGCGGCGGAACGGCCCGAACCTATCACGCCATTCCGGCGACTGGTAGAGTCGATACGCGTAGTTGAACGCGTGGCCCGCTTCGTGTCGCAGGTACATCATGATCTCGCGCGGGCTCTCGAGGTCGTTCATGCGCCGCTCGAATCGCATGAGCGCACGGTCGGCGAGATAGAAGGGAATTCCGATGACCGCCTCGCCCGAGGGGCAGCCCCACTCGTCGGTGAGATAGAACTCGGGCGCGAACCGCTTCAGACCCATCGCGCGGAGCTCGCGCAGGAGACGCTTGGTGAGCCTCTCGATCGGAGATCCGACGATGGTCAGCTTGAGATCCCGCACGGGGAGGTCCAACAGCTTGGCGGCGGGATCGTGGTCGATCGGTAGGGTCATTTCGCGGCCCAGCGTAACCTGTTCCGACCGGAACGAATAGGCCGCACGAAACTTTGTCCTTTACGAATCGCTCCATTTGCCCGATGCTATTCGTGTTGCCTGTCGGTTGTCCGAAACACCGAACGTGATTTCACGCCGCAGGAGAATACGACCTGCGGTTTTTTTGTGTCCGGCGAACGCCTGTAACGGGTGGGAGGCCGGAAGCCCGACCAACGTGGCCGGGCAGGCCGCCGTGAGGCGGTGTGGAACGGGACCGTTGGTCCCGATTAGTAGGAGGAGTTTTGTCCGTGGCAACTGGAACCGTGAAGTGGTTCAACGAAGCGAAGGGTTTTGGGTTCATTCAGCAGGAGGGTGGCGAGGACGTCTTCGTTCACTACTCGGCGATTGCAGGCGAGGGCTTCAAGACGCTCGCCGAGGGCGAGCGGCTGGAGTTCGACATCGTCCGTGGACCGAAAGGTCTGCAGGCGGCGAACGTCCGCAAGGCGTAACCGGCCGAGCGAACCACTCCACGTGACACGCGCAGCGGGGCGGCGCCCGAAGACGGCCGCCCCGTTGGCTTTTTCCGCCTCACCGCCCCCGGGCGCCGGGCCCGGCAACTCGCTCGCCTATGGAAGCCCCGACATCTACGACGTCGCTACGGGGTGGAAGCTGGACCGGGAGCTCGATTTTCTGGACGAGATCTTCGCCCGCCACGCGGGCTCCGTGCGGCGAATCCTCGAGCCATGCTGCGGGACGGGCCGCCTCCTCTTGGCGCTGGCCGGGCGCGGCTACCACGTCGCGGGCTATGACTTAAATCCCGCCATGACGGCGTACGCGAGGAAGCGGCTCGAGGCGTTCGGCGGCGAGGTGTGGGAAGGGGAGATGTCCGCGTTCGCTCCGCCCGGAACGTTCGACGCGGCGCTCAATCTCGTCAATTCCATCGGATACCTGCTCGAGGACGCCGCCTTCTCGTCGCACCTGGATCGCATGGGCGACGCTGTTCGTCCGGGAGGGATCTACGTGGTCCAGCTCTCGTACGGCGGCGAGCCCCCGGACCTCGCGCGGTTCGGCCCGTGGGGGAACCGGAGCGGCGACGTGTCGACGACGCTCCTCTGGGAGGTGGTGCGCGAGGACGCCGCGGCGAGGCGCTCCTACCAGCACTGCCGCATCACCGCGCGCCGGGGGAAGGAGCGGCTCGTTTTCGACGAGGATCACGTCCTTCGCTACTGGACGCACGAGGACGTGAACCGCCTGATCCACGCCAGCCCTTTCGAGCTTGCCGCGGTCTACTGGGACCGGTTCGAGGAGTTTCCGCTGGAGGACTATCGGATGGGGGAGCACGGCAACCTGTATCACGTGCTCCGCCGGCGTTAGGGGCGCGGCGGTGGGCGCGGGGCCCGGCCGGTCGCGCGTTAGCGGCGCGCCGAAGCGATCGACTCGATGATCGCGGCCAGCGAATCGGGCTGATCCGCGGCGACCGCGTGTCCCGAGTCGGCCACGCGATAGCCCTGCGCCGTCCCCGCCGTCTCGTAGCCCAGCCGGATTCGGGCGCTGCTCCACGACTCTCCCGCGGGCCACATTCCTTCCGTGGCGATCACGTGCACCGGGGTCTTCAACGCGCGGAGACGGGGTCGTAGATCTTCGCGCCAGGCGTCGAGGAAGTATCCGGTCAAGACCGGCTGGGGCACGCGCATGGCCCGGACCATCAGGCTCTCTCCCCGGGCCTCGTCGCGCGACATCGTGGAATAGACGGCGCTCAAAAAGACCGTGTAGCGCTCGCGCAGGATCTGCGTCGCGGCGGCGACCCGCGCCGAGTCGGCGGGCGAGAAGCTGGAAGCGTCGACCACCACGACGGCGGCGACGCGCTTCGGCTGGTCCAGCGCCGCCTGGAGCGCGACGAGCGCGCCGTAGGAGTGCCCCACGAGGATGGCGTGTTCCACGCGGCGCTCGGCGAGCGTGCGGGCCACGGCCGCGGCCGCCCCCGCGACCGTGGGCTCCGCCACCGGAGGCGGACTCTGGCCGTGGCCGGGGAGGTCCACCAGGATCACCCGGTGACGCGACGCGAGGATCGGCGCTACCCGCGCCCAGTCCGAGCGGTCCCCGCCGATCGAGTGGATGAGGACGATCGCGGGCGATCCCTTGCCCAGCTCTTGCGCGGCGAGCCGGTCCGCTCCCGTGTCCCCGGCGGCGACGGCCGCGCCGGTGAGGAGGGTCGCGCCGGCAACGAGGGCCCCGCCAGCGAGGAGGGCGAGAGCGCCGCTCAGCCTCACGAATGGCAATCGCATCCCGAAATTGTACACTGGTCAGCCGTGCCGACGCATTCCCCGGAACTCGCCCGCGCTCTCGCGCTCGATCGCAAGGATCCGCTCGCGCCGATTCGCCGCCGCTTTTACCGTCCTCGGGGCCGGGCCTATCTCGACGGCAATTCTCTCGGGCTTTTGTCGCGCGAGAGCGAGGCGGCGGTCCAGGATGCGCTCCGGAGCTGGAGACTGCAGGGCGTGCGCGGGTGGTTCGAGGGCGATTCCCCGTGGATCGACTGGGGCGAGCGCCTGGGCGCCCGTCTGGCACCGCTGGTCGGAGCGCGGGGCGACGAGGTCGTCGCGACGGGCTCCACGACGGTGAACCTGCACCAGCTCCTCGCGAGCTTCTACCGCCCCGAAGGGCGGCGCTCGGTGATCGTGGCGGACGAGCTCAATTTCCCGTCCGACCTCCACGCGGTTCGCGGCCAGATCGAGCAGCGCGGCCTGGATCCAGGGACGCATCTGCGCGTGGTCCGGTCGCGGGACGGCCGGACCCTCGAGGAGGCGGACGTCGAAGCGGCCATCGGGGACGACGTGGCGCTGGTCACCCTGTCCGCCGTTTTGTACCGGAGCGCCCAGCGCCTGGACATGAAACGTCTGACCCGGGCGGCGCACGGGCGCGGCGCGCTCGTCATCTGGGATTTGAGCCACGCGATCGGCGCCGTTCCGGTCGACCTGGAGGGGTCGGGCGCGGACGCCGCGGTGTGGGGCAACTACAAGTATCTCGGCGCGGGCCCGGGCTCGGTGGCGGGTTTATACGTATCGCGCCGTCATCACGGCCGCCGGCCGGGTCTCCCCGGGTGGTGGGGGCAGTCGCTCGCGGACCGCTTCGCGATGCGCGCCGAGCACGTGCCCGCGTCCGGAGCGAGCGGGTGGCAGATCGGGACCATTCCGGTGCTCGCCGCGGCGGCGTTGTGGGGAGCCCTCGATCTGGTCGAGAAGGCCGGCCTCGAGCGGATCCACGCGAAGGGAATCGCGCTCACGTCGTTTCTGATCGAATGCCTCGACGCCCATTGCCCCGAGGAGCGGACCGGGCTCCGCGTCGGGTCGCCCCGCGACGCGGCCCTACGGGGCGCCCACGTGGCGATCGAGCACCCGGCGCGGGCCGCGGAGATCCAGGAGGCGCTGGCCGCGGAAGGGATCGTGACCGATTTCCGGCCGCCGGACGTCATCCGCGCCGCGACGCCGGCGCTCACGACCAGCTACGCGGAGGTGTGGCGGCTGGTGGAGGCGCTCGCGAGGATTCTCAGCGCGCCGGTTCCGCGGGCTCGCGGCGGTGGAGCGCGTAGACGGAGGCCTGGTCGGTCGGCATGAGGAGGATCTCCTGCACATTAACGTGCGGGGGGCGCGTGACAGCCCAGGCCACCGCATCCGCCACGTCGTCCCCGGTCAGCGCGCGCACGCCGCGGTAGACCGACTGGGCGCGCGCCTCGTCGCCCTTGAAGCGGACAAGACTGAACTCGGTCTCGGCCAGGCCGGGCGCCACGTTCGTGACCCGCACGCCCGTGCCAAGCACGTCGTAGCGAAGCGCCTCGCTGATCGCCCGCACCGCGAACTTGGTCGCCGCGTAGACCGAGCCTCCGCCGTACGCCTGGTGGCCGGCCACCGAGCCAATGTTCACCACGTCCCCGCGCCGGCGCTCGATCATGCCGGGAAGCACCGCCCGGGTCACCCAGAGGAGCCCCTTCACGTTCGTGTCGATCATCCGGTCCCAATCGTCGGGATCGGCTGATTGCACGGGGTCGAGCCCCGCGGCCAGACCGGCGTTGTTGACCACCACGTCGAGCGAGGTGAGGAGGTCGCGCTGGCCCAGAAGCGCGGCTTCGACCGCCGCGCGGTCGCGCACGTCGAAGACCAGCGGCGTCACGGGCACCCCGTGCTTCGCGGAGAGCTCGCGCGCGATCGAGCGCAGGCGATCCTCGCGGCGGCCGGTCACGACAACGCGCGCCCCTTCCGCGGCGAAGCGCCGGGCGATCGCGAGCCCGAAGCCGCTGGTCGCTCCGGTCACCAGCGCGAGGCGTCCCTTCAGTGGCGTCATTCCGTCCTCCGTGTCGATGCGGCGGCCAGGGTATCACGGATCGGTCTGGCGGCGACCCGGGCGCTCCACTAGACTCGCGCGGGCTGCGCACGGACGCGGGGAGGGGGGACGGTTGCACGATATCCTCGTCATCGGTGGAGGGATCCACGGCGCCGCGGTGGCGCGGGACGCGTCGCACCGCGGCCTCGACGTGCTCTTGGTGGAGAAGGGAGACCTGGCCTCCGCGACCAGTAGCCGCACGTCGAAGCTGATTCACGGCGGACTCCGCTATCTGGAGACCGGGCAGCTCCGCCTGGTGCGCGAAGCCCTCCGCGAGCGCGCAATATTGATGCGCACCGCTCCCGAATTCGTCCGCCCGCTTCCGTTCCTCATGCCTCACCTCGCCGGGCGCGGGCGGCCGCGCCGGTGGGTCGAGCTGGGGCTGTGGCTTTACCGGTTTCTGGCGGGAAGCGCCGCTGCCGCCGCTCCCGGCGCGTCGGAGAGGCGCGCCGTCGGCGCCGAAGAGGCGCTCCGTCTTGCTCCCGGCCTGGATCGCGAGGGACTGCGCGGTGCCTCGCTCTTCGCCGACGCGCAGATGGACGACGCGCCCTTGTGCGTGGCCATCGCGTTGGACGCGGAGCGCGCGGGCGCCGCGATCCGCACCCACACCGAAGTGGTGGCGCTGGCGCGCACCGTCGACGGACGCGCGTGGCGCGCCCACTTCCGCGACCGCATTGCCGGCGTGGACGGAGAGGCCGAGGCGCGGGTCATCGTGAACACGGCGGGGCCGTGGGTGGACGAGGTGCGCGGCCTGGCCTTCGGGCACCCCGCGCCCAGCGTCCGCCGAACGCGGGGAACGCACATCGTGCTCCCGGTCGTGGCCTCGGGATGCGCGCTGCTCCTGACGGCGCGCCGCGACGGCCGCGTCTATTTCATCGTCCCGTGGGGAAGCCACACGCTCGTCGGCACCACCGACGACGACGACCCGGCCGATCCCGCCGCGGCGGAGCCTCGGCCCGAAGACGTGCGGTATCTCCTCGAGGAATCGGTCGGGGCGCTACCGGGCTCCTTCACAGGGGCGCGCCCGGTGCGCGCCTTCGCCGGAATCCGGCCCCTGGCGCGCGGCCACGCCGAGCGCGCCTGGGAGAACAGCCGCGAGCACCGCGTGCTGGCCGAGGGAGGGATGTGGAGTGTCGTGGGAGGGAAGTACACGACCCACCGCGCTCTAGCCGAGCGCGTCGTGGACCAGGTGGTGCGCGCACTCGGGCGCGCGGCGGGGGCCTGCGTCACCGCCACGCTCCCGCTCCAGTCCCGGCGTGCCGAGTCGCTCGAGAAATTGCGGGCAGATTTCCCCCGAAGGACGGAGCTGACGGGGGGCTTCGCGATCACCGAGGCGGAGGTCGCCCACGCGGCGCGCGTGGAGAAGGCGCGGTGCCTCGACGACATCCTCCTCCGCCGGACGCGCCTCTGGCTGGACGCGCGCGCGCTACGCGAGGCCGCGCTCCCGTGCGCCATGTGGGCGGCCCCGGTGCTGGGATGGTCGGAGCGGACCCGCGCCGCGGAGGTGGAGCGGCTCCACGCGATTCTCGACCGGGAGGACCGCGCGATCGAGGCGGCGGTGGATCCCTCGACCGCAGCCCCGGCCGGCCAGCGAGGGCGGGCATGAAGAGAATCCTGGCGATCGACCAGGGCACCACGGGGACCACTGTCTTGCTCCTGGACGAGCGCGCCCACATCCTCGGGCGCGGCTACGCGGAGCTGCCCCAGCATTTCCCGAAGCCCGGCTGGGTGGAGCACTGGGGCGAGGAGATCTGGGAGACCACGCTCCGCGCCATCGAGGAGGCGCTGCGCGCCGCGGGGATCGAAGCGCAGGCGGGCGGCGCAGCGAGCCACGCGGACGGTGCGCCCGGAGCGGCGCGGGCCGCCGCCATCGACGCGATCGGCATCACCAACCAGCGGGAAACCACGATCCTCTGGGAGCGGTCGAGCTCTCGTCCGGTCGCGCCGGCGATCGTGTGGCAGGACCGCCGCACCGCGGAGCGCTGCGCCGCGCTGCGACGGAAGGGGATCGAGGGGGCGGTCCGCCGGAAGACCGGTCTCCGCCTCGATCCCTACTTCTCCGCGACCAAGGTGGAGTGGATGCTCCGGAACGTGAAGGGACTCCGCGCGCGCGCCGCCCGCGGCGAGATCGCCTTCGGCACGGTGGATTCGTGGCTGGTGTGGCTACTCACGGGCGGCGCAGTCCATGCGACCGACCCGACGAACGCCAGCCGCACCCTCCTCTACGACATTCGCCGCGGCCGCTGGGATCCCGCCCTGGCCGCGACGTTCGGCGTGCCGGAGACGATCCTCCCCGAGGTCCGCCGTTCGGCGGGGGAGTTCGGCGCGACGCGGGGCGTGCCCGGCCTCCCCGACGGCATCCCGATCCGCGGCATCGCCGGGGATCAGCAGGCCGCGCTCTTCGGGCAGGGGTGCGTGGCGCGCGGCGGCATCAAGAACACCTACGGCACCGGATGCTTCCTCATGCTGCACACCGGGAGTCGCCTCCTCCTCTCGCGCTCCGGGCTGATCAGCACGGTCGCCTGCGGTCCCCGCGGGGAGCCGGCGTACGCGCTCGAGGGGAGCGTCTTCGTGGGCGGCGCGGCGGTGCAGTGGCTGCGCGACGGCCTGGGCGTGATCCAGAGCGCGGGCGAGGTGGCAGCTCTCGCGCGATCGGTCCCCGACGCGGGCGGCACCGTGCTCGTCCCCGCGTTCGCCGGGCTCGGCGCTCCCTACTGGCGCCCCGACGCGCGAGGCCTATGGAGCGGCCTCACGCGCGGGACGACGCGAGCCCACCTCGCGCGCGCGGCGCTCGAATCGATCGCGTTCCAGACGCGCGACGTGGTGGCGGCGATGGAGAAGGACGCCCGCGCCCGCGTGCGGCAGCTTCGCGTGGACGGAGGTGCCGCGGCCAACGACCTCCTCCTCCAGCTCCAGGCGGACCTGCTCGGGATCCCGATCGTGCGTCCCGCTATGCTCGAGAGCACCGCCCTGGGCGCGGCACTGCTCGCGGGGATCGGCGCGGGGATCTGGGAGCGGCGTGAGGACGTGCCTGTCGCGAAGGAGGGGGAGCGCGTGTTCCGGCCGGACATGGCACCGGGGGTGCGCAGGGCACGGATCGCGGAGTGGGATGCTGCGGTAAAGATGCTGTTGCGGTGACTGCATGAGCAGCCGGGCGCTACGCGTTTTTGGCGCGCGGGGAGGCAACGCTCCGGGGGCTGTTCTCGGAACCGCTCCGCTGCGCGGACCGGTTCCTGCGAAGGCCCCCTACGCGTTCCTCCCCGCGCGTCCAACTACACACACATTCACCACCACCACCTACTGGTTTGTGTTGATTGAATCAGCGCCGGGTCAAAGACGCTGATATCTCAAAACCAAAAAGGTAGGGGGTGGGTGGACACCTGGCTCTGTCTTTATGGACGAGCGGGGAGGAACGCGTAGGGGGCCTTCGCAGGAACTGCTCTGCCGTGTAGAGCAGTTCCGAGAACAGCCCCCGGAGCGTTGCCTCCCCGCTCGCCAAAAACGCGTAGCGCCCGGGTGATCAAGGCGACGCCAGACGCGTGCGATCCACGTCAGGCGCCAAAACCCGATCCAACCACTCCATCACATCCCGCAAGACATCCTTCTTCTCCAACTCATTCAAAACTTCATGCAACAGCCCAGGATAAAAGCGCGCCGTCACCCGAGCCTTCGGCGCCCGCGCCGCCCAGCGCTGCGCGCCGACCACGCTCGAGATCGGATCCGCGCCGCCGTGAATGATCAGCGTGTCCACCGCGAGCTCGGGGGCGCGGCGGATCAATTCCATGCGGATGCGCTGGAACTCGAAGAAGAGGCGCGCGGTGATCTGGTAGTGCACCAGCGGGTCCATCGAGTGTGCTCGGATGACCTCGGGGTCGCGGGAGAGCATGGACGGGAGGATGGTGTTCCCCTGCGAGAATTTGGGCCAGATCTTGGCGGCGAGCTGGGCGGCCTTGACCTTCAGCATCGAGGGGCGCAGGACCACTTCGAACGGGACGCCGGCCAGGATCAGGGCGCGAAGATCGCGCGGGTGGCACAGCGCCCAGTCGAGCGCGATGAGGGCCCCCATGCTCTGGCCCAGGATCACTCGCGTCTCGGCGCCCGGAAGCGATTCCGAACGCTTCATCCAGATCTCGATCGCCGCCCGGTACTCGTCCCACCTCCGCACGTGGCCGCGCATCCCGGTCGACTCTCCGTGGCCGGGGAGGTCCAGCGCCTCCACCGCGAATCCGTGAAGGGCCAGCGCCTCCGCCACATGCCGGTAGCGGGCTGCGTGGTCGCCGAGACCGTGGATGATGTAGATCCGCCCGCGCGGTTGGTCGATCTCCCAGGCCAGGCCGTGCAAGCGGCCGTGGCCGTCCGGGGTATCGAGGAAGAATTGTGAGGCCAAGGACATTGGCGCCATGATAAACCAAGGCCGCCTCCAATTTCGCGCCATCTCCTTCCGGGGGAAGCTCTTTCGGTGGAAACCCCAGCCCTGGCGCCGCATCCAAAGGCCCATGGCACAACCGGACCCAAGCGGTGAGCTGTTCGAAGTCGAGCGCACGCCGGAATTCGAGCCCCGGTCGAATCCGGAGCTTCTCGACGCCTATTCCCGGGCGGTGATTCACGCCGTCTCCCGCGTGGGGCCTTCCGTCGTCTCGATCGAGGTCCGCCTTCCGGAGCCGCAGGGCCGTGATGCCCGCCGTCCCATGGCTCCGCGCGGCGGGTCCGGCTCGGGATTCATCTTCACGCCCGACGGCTTCATCCTCACCAACAGCCACGTCGTCCACGGGGCAAGCGAGATCACCGTCACCCTCCCGGAGGGACGGCGGACCTCCGCCCAGCTGATCGGCGACGATCCCGATACCGATCTCGCCGTCATCCGGATCCACGCTCCCAGTCTTTCCGCGGTCCAGCTCGGCGACTCCCAGTCGATCCTGGTCGGCCAGCTGGTGGTCGCGATCGGCAATCCCTTTGGATTTCAGGCATCGGTCACTTCCGGCGTGGTGAGCGCTCTGGGGCGCTCGCTCCGGGCGGGCTCCGGGCGCCTGATCGACAACGTCATCCAGACCGACGCGGCCTTGAACCCGGGGAATTCCGGGGGTCCTCTGGTCACGACGCGGGGCGAGGTGGTCGGCGTGAACTCGGCCATCATCCTTCCGGCCCAGGGGATCTGTTTCGCCATCGCGAGCAATACGGCAAAGCTGGTCGCGAGCCAGCTCATCCGCTTCGGCCGGGTGCGGCGGAGCATGATCGGGATCGCCGGTCAGAATGTCGCCCTTCCGCGCAAAGTGACGCGGTTCTTCAGGCTGTCGGTCGAGAGCGGCGTGCTGATCCAGTCGCTCTCGTCGGGCGGGCCCGCCGAGCGGGCGGGGGCCAAGAACGGGGACATCATCCTGGGCTTCGGGGAGGATCCGGTCGGGAGCATCGACGATCTCCAGGCCCGGCTGACCGGCCAGGCGGCCGGCGTCTCCCGGCGACTCTCGGTCCTGCGCGGCACCGAGCTTCACGATTTGGAGGTCGTTCCGGCGGAATCCTAGCGGCGGGGCGATCGCTTCAACCGTGCTGGCCTCGCGGCTTCGATCGGGCTTACACTCGTTCGACCGCAAACAGAGGTTCGTGACCGTTCCCCCGAACGTCAGCACGGAGACCACGAGCATGAAAAGCAGGCGGCCGCTGTGTCCTCCCGCCCGATTGGCCGTTGGGCTCGCCCTTTCGGTGTCCGCGATCCTCACCGTTTCCTCTCCCGCCCTAGCCATCCAAGCCGGTTACATGGACCGCAAGGCCTCTCCCTGCGGCGACCTGTTCCGCTATGCCAACGGGGCGTGGCTGGACACGGTTTCCATGCCCGCCGAATACAACCGGGTCGGAACTGGCCGCGAGGTGTTCGACAAGAATCAGGAAGTGGTCCACCAGGTGCTCGAGCGCGCCGCGGCGAACGCCGCCACGGAGAAGGACCCCTCCCTGCGCAAGGCGGGGCACCTCTACGCGGCTCTCATGGACTCGGCGCGGGCGGAGCGGGAAGGCGTGGCCCCGATCGCGCCCGCGCTCCGGGAAGTCGACGCCATCCAGAACCGGGCGCAGCTCACCGCGGAGTTCGGACGGCTGACCCGGAACGGCATCGGAATCCCGGTCACGCTCTGGCCCGAGCCCGATCCAGACCACTCGAGCCAGAACATCGCGCAGATCTTCCAATCCGGGATGGGCCTTCCCGAGCGCGACTATTACTTCCGCAGTGACTCCGCGTCCGTCGCGACGCGGCAGGCCTACGTGGATTACGCGCGGCACATGCTCGAGCTTCTGGGGCAGCCCCCCGAGCGGGCCCGCGCCGATGCCGACGCCGTGATGCACCTCGAGACGGCGCTGGCCGAATCGGCGCTGACGCGCGTGCAGATGCGCGACCCCAGAACTCTCTATCATCGGATGACGGTGAAGGAGCTGGGCGCCCTCGCGCCGCAGTTCGACTGGGGAGCGTACTTCACGGCCGCCGGACTGCCGGCGCTGGGTCGGGCCGAGGTCCAGCTGGACGCCTCGACGCCCGCGTTCACGAAGCGGATGGCGGCGCTCTTGGAGAGCGAGCCCCTCGACACCTGGAAGGCTTGGCTCCGGCTGAACGTGGCGCGCCGGTCGGCCTCCTGGCTTTCCCGCGACTTCTTCGATACCCAATTCGCGTTCACCTCGCGTCTCACGGGGCAAAAGGCGCCGCTCCCGCGCTGGAAGCGCGCGGCGGCCGCGATGGACGACGCCATGGGCGAGGCCGTCGGAAAGGCGTATGCGGCGGCCACGTTCCCGCCGTCGTCGAAGAAGCAAATGCTCGTGATCGTCTCGAACCTGCGCGCCGCCATGGCCGAGCGGATCGCGGCCGCGGGATGGATGAGCGACGCGACGAAGCGCCAGGCCCGGCGGAAGCTGGAGGCGATTCTCCTGAAGATCGGTTACCCCGACGTGTGGCGCGACTACGGGCCCCTCCAGATCGATCCGGCGTCCTCTGCTTCCGAGGATCTCACCCGCGCCGAGGCATTCGAGACCCACCGGAAGCTCGCGCAGATCGGGAAGCCCGTGGATCGCACGGAGTGGGGCATGACTCCGGCGACCGTTAATGCCTACTACAACCCCCAGGTGAACGAGATCGTTTTCCCGGCCGGGATTCTCCAGCCGCCCTTCTTCGTTCCCTCCGACGACGGCGCCTCCAACTACGGCGCAATCGGCGCGGTCATCGGACACGAGATCACCCACGGGTTCGACGACGAGGGGCGCCAGTACGACGCCCAGGGAAATCTCAAGAGCTGGTGGACGCCCGAGGACGACCGTCACTTCAAGGCGCGGGCCGACGCCGTGGTGCAGCAGTACAACGGATACGTGGCCGTGGATACGCTTCACGTGAATGGGCAGCTCACGCTGGGCGAGAACATCGCCGACATCGGCGGCCTCACGATCGCCTATCACGCGTGGAAGCTCTCGCTGAAGGGGAAGCCCGAGCCCCCGACGATCGGCGGCTTCACGCCGGACCAGCGCTTCTTCATCGCGTTCGCCCAGTCGTGGCGCAGCAAGGTCCGTCCCGAGGCGCTTCGGACGCAGGTGCTGACGAATCCGCATTCGCCCGCGCCGTGGCGGGCGAACGGCGCGGTGGAGGACATGCCTGAATTCCACCGCGCGTTCGGCTGCGCGGAGGACGCCTCGACGTCCACGTCCAAGAAGCGGGACACGATCTGGTAGCCCGAGCCGGCATCCGACGCGTAGAATTGCCGCTTCCCGTGCCTGGAACGGGGCGGGACACCCGTGGGGGAATTCCTTGATCATCGAGTCCAGAGTTCCGGCCGAGGGCAACCCTCGGCCGCGCCGGCGCGCGTCCGCCGGCGTGAAGCACGTCGCCGTTCGCGCGGCCTGGGCCGCGCTCGCAACGTTCGCCGTCCTGGTGGCGGCCGTGGGGCCGGGCCCCAACGCCCAAACCGCCACGGCGCCTGTCTTGCAACCGACCCTGGCCAGCAACCCGGACAGCGCCCTGGCCAACGCCCTCGCCGACATCCAGGGCACGCCTCTTTCCCTGGCGGACGCGGTCCAGGCCGCCCTCAAGGGTTCCACGACCGTGTTGACGGCAGCCGCGGAGCTTCGCTCCGCGCGCGGCGTCGTCCGGCGCGAGCGGGGCGCGTTCGATCCCGAGCTCTTCGCCGACGTGAATCACGTTGACCAGGAGCAGCCTTCCAGCTCGGTCTTCAGCGGGACGCAGCTCCGGCAGACGACCGCATCCGGCGGCGCGCGCGTCACGCTTCCGTTCGGGACCAAGCTCTCCGCGTCGCTCGACGCGATCCGGACCGAGAACAACGCGCCGTTTACGCTGCTCCAGCCGCAGTACGACGCGGCAGGGCGTCTCTCGTTGCGCCAGCCCCTCCTGCGCGGCTTCGGCCCGGGAACGTCGGGCGAGCGAAGCGCCGTGACGCGCGAGATGGAAGCGGCCGACGCGCGCTACCAGGACGCGGTCTCCTCGGTGCAGGCGGACGTCGAGCGCCTCTACTGGGAGCTCTACGCCGCGGAGCGGGACCTGGCGGTGGCGCGCCTGATCCAGAAGCAGGCGTCGGCGCTGGTCAGCCAGGCGCAGTACCGGAACCGCGCGGGACTGGTGGGTCCGGTCCAGGTCGCGACGGCGCAGGCGTTCCTGGCCGAGCAGGAGCAGACGGTCCTGGATCGGGAGGAGGCGCTGGCTCAGAGCTCCGACCGGCTGGCCTCGCAGATCGGAGTCCGGCCCTCGGGTCCGTCCGCGCGCTATCACCCGATCGACGAGCCGCCGCGGGATTTCCCGGTGGATCCCGAGGAGGAGCTGGTGGACCGCGCGCTCCGGAACAACGTGGAGCTGAGGGCGCGGGAGCGGGACGTCGCGGCAGCGCGAGCCCGTCACCTGGGCGCACGGTGGAACGCGTACCCCTCGCTCGACGTGTTCGGGACGATCGGCGGCACGGGACTCTCGGGCACGCCGCGCGAGGTGATCTTCGGCGGCGACACGCTGCGAAGCGCGATCAGCGGCGACCTGAGCGACGCAATTTCCCAGGCGCGCCGGCGGGAGTTCGCCACCTGGAGCGCCGGGGCTTCACTCACCATCCCGATCGGATTTCGCGCCGGCGCGGGAGAGCGGGAGCGGCTCCAGGCCGAGGCCGACCGGGCGCAGGCGTTCCTGGTCGCGGGGCAACGCGCGCTGGCCGACGACGTGCGAGCCCGGCATCGCGAGCTCCAGAACTCGACGCAACGGCTGGACGCCGCGCGCCGCGGCATCACGGCTTCGGTCGAGCAGGTGCGGATCGGCGTGATCGAATTCAACAACGGGAGGACGACCGCGTTCGAATTGTCACGCCTCGCGGCCGACCTCGCCGCCGCGCAGCAGCGATACTCCGAGGCTTTTGTCCGGTCGGCACGGGCCGCGGCGCAGCTCCGCTATCTCACTTCCGGCGGCGCGCCGCCGGTCTCGAACAAGGAGGAAGGAACCCGATGACCGCACGCGCCACTCTACCGACGGCCGCGGCCGCCCGCCGCGCGCTCGCGGCCGCGGCCGCCCTTCTCGCGCTCGCCGCCACGGGGTGCCAGAGCGGCCCCAAGGCCGGCGGGTTCAAGCCGCCGCCCATGCCGGTCGAGATCGCGCCCGTGGTCCAGGGCACCGTCGCCGACCGGTTCGAGTCGGTCGGGTCGGTGGAGGCGGGGGAGGCGATCCAGGTGGTCTCGGAGATCGACGGCGTGGTGAAGAGCATGCCGTTCCAGGAGGGCCAGCCGGTCGGGGCCGGGGCCCTGCTAGTCCAGCTCGACGACGCGCAGTTGAAGGCGGAGGTCGAGCGCTCCGAGGCGCAGCGCGATCAGGCGCGCTCGTCGCACGACCGCGTCCAGGCGGTCGTGAGCCAGGGAGCCGGCGCGCCGCAAGACCTGGACGACGCCGCCGCGGCGCTCAAGGTGGCCGAGGCGAACCTCTCGCTCGCCGATACCCGCCTCCGGAAGACGCGGATCACCGCTCCCTTCGCGGGCGTCACCGGCGCGAAGTCGGTCAGCCCGGGCGCCTATCTCCGCGCGGGCACGCCGATCACCGACCTCGCGTCGATCGGCGAGATCAAGGTGACCTTCTCGGTGCCCGAGCGGTACCTGGGTCGCCTCCGCCGCGGCGCCGCGGTGAACTTGGCGGCGCCGGCATTCCCCGGCTACACGCTGGTGGGAGCCATCGACGTCCTCGACCCGGTGCTCGACCCTCAGACGCGGAGCAGTAAGGTCATCGCGCGGGTGCGAAACCCAGGCGGCCGCTTCCGCCCGGGCATGTCGGTGGACGTGACCGCGGTCTTGAGCCAGCGCCCCGAGGCGGTGACGGTGCCGAACGAAGCCGTCTTCTCCGAGGGGGGGCAGAATTTCGTCTACGTGGTGAAGCAGGACAGCACGGTCACCCGCAGCGCGCTCACGCTGGGCACGCGTCTCGCGGACGTGGTGGAAGTGGTGAAGGGGCTCTCGCCCGGCCAGTTCGTGGTGCGCGCCGGACACCAGAAACTATTCGAGGGCGCCAAGGTGATTCCCATCCAGTCGGGGGCGAAGAAGGAACCGTCATGAAGCTGAGCGAAGTATCCATCCAGCGGCCCGTCCTCGCCACGGTGATGAGCCTGGCGATCATCCTCTTCGGAGTGATCTCCTTCGCGCGGCTGCCCGTGCGCGAATACCCGGACATCGATCCGCCGATCGTTTCGATCCAGACGTTCTACCGCGGGGCGAGTCCGAACGTCGTCGAGACGGAGATCACGGACGTCCTCGAGGAGCAGCTCGCCACGCTCGAGGGCGTGAAGACAATCGAATCGTCGAGCCGCGAGCAGGGCTCGTCGATTTCCGTCGAATTCGAGCTGTCCCGGGACATCGAGGAGGCGACCAACGACGTGCGCGACCGCGTGTCGCGGGTGCGCGGCCAGCTGCCGACCGAAGCCGACGACCCCATCGTGGCCAAGGTGGACGTGAACGCGCAGCCAATCGTCTGGCTCGCGCTCTCCAGTCAGCGCTTCTCGAACCTCGAGCTCTCCGACGTCGCCGACCGGATCCTCAAGGAACGGCTGCAGCGGCTCCCGGGCGTGGGGAACATCTTCCTGGGCGGCGAGCGCCGGTACGCGATGCGCGTCTGGCTGGACCCCGCCCGCATGGCGTCCCACGGGCTCACCACTCAGGACGTTGAGGCCGCCATCCGCCGCGAGAACGCCGAGATCCCGGCGGGGCGCGTCGAGGGGAACGAACGGGAGTTCGCGGTGCGGACGCGCGGCGACCTGGTGAGCTCCGACGAGTTCGGCGCCATCATCGTGAAGCAGGACGGGACCGAGCGCGTGCGCCTGGATGACGTGGCCCAGGTTCAAGTGGGCGCGGAGGACGAGCGGACCGCGGTGCGCTGGAACGGCCAGCCGGCGGTGGGGCTGGGGATCGTGAAGCAGTCTAAGGCCAGCACGATCGACGTGGCCGACGCGGTCCGCGCGGCGCTCCCCGAGCTGTCGCGGGCGCTCCCCGGAGGGATGAAGCTGGACGTGGCGTACGACTCCTCCTCGTTCATCAAGGACTCGATCCGCGAAGTCACGCAGACCATCTTCATCGCCATCCTGCTCGTCATTCTCGTGATCCTGGTCTTCCTGAAGACCGCGCGGGCGACCCTGATCCCAGGCATCGCCATCCCCATCTCGATCATCGGGACGTTCGCCGTCGCCTACTTCATGGGGTTCACGATCAACATCCTGACCCTCCTCGCCCTGGTGCTCGCGATCGGACTGGTCGTGGACGACGCCATCGTGGTGCTGGAAAACATCGTCCGTCACATGGAGATGGGGAAGGGGCGGCTGCGCGCCGCCCTGGACGGTGCCAATGAGATCGGGTTCGCGGTGCTGGCGACCACCATCACGCTGGTCGCCGTGTTCGTCCCGGTCTCGTTCCTGACCGGAACCGTGGGACGGCTCTTCAGCGAGTTCGGCCTCTCCGTGGCCGTGGCGGTCCTGATCTCGGGATTCGTGGCCCTGACCCTCACGCCCATGCTCTGCTCGCGGATCCTCCGCCCGTCGCACGACCAGGGGCGGGCCGCCCGCGGCATCGACCGCTTCTTCGACGGCATGAACACGCGGTACGAGCGGACGCTCCGGTGGTTCCTCACGCACCGCGGGATCGCGCTGGGCGCCGCCGTCCTCCTGCTCCTTTTGATCGCGGGGCTGTTCACGATCTTGCCGCGCGAGCTGGTCCCCGTCGAGGACCGCGGCGTGGCATTCGGGATCGTGATCGCGCCCGAGGGCTCGACTCTCGAGTACACGGACCGCTACATGAGGCAGGTGGAGGCGATCCTCCTCCCGCTCCCCGAGAGGCGGGGCCTCTTCACCGCGACCGGCCTCGGCTTCGGCGGGCCCGGTCAGGTGACGAACGGGTTCATGTTCCTCGGGCTGAAGCCTCGGGGCGAGCGGCACAAATCGCAGCAGCAGCTGGTCCAGGAGCTCTTCCCGCGGCTCATCTCGATCCCGGGGGTGCTCGCCTTCGTGATCAACCCGCCCAGCCTGGGCGGGCGGTTCTCCTCGTCGCCTGTCGAGTACGTGCTGCAGGCGGAGACCTACGAGCAGCTGGCGCAGGGCGTGGGAGCCATGATGGGGGAGGCCTCCAAGCTCGGCTACCTGCTCAACCTGGATACCGATTTGCGGTTGAACAAACCGCAACTGGACGTGTCGATCGACCGGGAGCGGGCCGCGCAGCTCGGCGTGTCGGTGACGGACATCGGGACGACGCTCGAGACCTTGCTGGGCGGCCGGAAAGTGAGCGACTTCAAGCGCGGGACCAAGCAGTACGACGTGATCGCACAGGTGACACCCAAGGATCGTTCCACGCCAGGCGTGATCGATGACATCTACGTGCGCGGGAAGGGCGGCCTGGTCCAGATGGCGAACGTCGTCACGGTCAAGGAGACGGTCGCCCCCAAGGAGTTGAACCACTACAACCGCGTGCGCTCGGCCACCCTCACGGCCAACCTGCCGCCAGGTCTCCCGCTGGGGATGGCGCTGGACGCGCTGGACAAGATCGCCGCCGACAAGCTCCCGGCGGGGGTGAAGCACGAGCTGGCGGGGCAGTCGCGCGAGTTCCGGGAATCGAGCACCAGCCTCTACTTCCTCTTCCTGCTCGCCGTGGTCTTCATCTATCTGGTGCTCGCGGCGCAGTTCGAGAGCTTCATCCATCCGCTCACCATCCTGCTCGCGGTGCCGCTGGCCGTGGCGGGAGCGCTGATCTCGCTCTTCGTCTTCCGGCAGAGCCTGAATATCTACTCGCAGATCGGTCTCATCATGCTGATCGGGCTTGTGACCAAGAACTCGATTTTGATCGTCGAATACGGAAACCAGCTGCGCGCACGCGGGCTTTCGATCGCGGACGCGGTCGCGGAGGCCGCGCGGATCCGGCTCCGCCCGATCCTCATGACATCTCTGGCCACCATCTTCGGCATTCTTCCGATCGCGATCGGCCTGGGCTCGGGCGCCGAGTCGCGCCGGCCGCTGGGGATCGCCGTGGTGGGCGGGATGCTCTTCTCCACGTTCCTCACGCTGGTTCTGGTGCCGGTCGTCTACACGTACCTGGCGCGCTTCACCAAGGTGACCGTGCGGCGTGAAGGGGAGGCATCCGCGGGATCCGAGCCGGGCTCGGCGCCCGCTCCCCTCGAGCCGCGGGACGAGCCGGCCCCCGCCATGGCGACGAGCCGCACGCACCCATAGTTTCGAGCGCGCGCGCCGTCCCCTCTCGGGACGGTGCGCGCACGCGCACGTACACGTACGCGCTGCTCGCGGCGCCCAAATCTCCCCAGAGGCTCGTAGCTTCAATGGTTCCCGCGTGTTCTAGGCCGCGGCATGGTTCCTGCCTCTATTCCTGATCGATCCGATTTCACATCCCCAATAGCCGGACCCACAACCAGGAAGGGATAATGCCGCCCCTTTCACGACGCCGAGCTGCGCCGTTTTTTTCGATCCTCATGCCGTTTGTTTCGATCCTCATGATGGGCGCCGCGTATCTCCTGACCGTGCCCGGCGCCGTGGCCCAGAACCTCACAGCCTCCGTCACGCTGACCTGGACGGCGACCGGCGACGACGGCTATACGGGCCGCGCCGCCAAGTACGATCTCCGCTACAGCTCGAAGGCGATATCGACCGGAGACACCGCGACGTGGTGGGGCTCGGCGGCGGTGGTGAACATGACCGGGCGCGTTCCGTCCGCGTCGGGAACCAAGGATTCGGTCAAGGTCGCGGGGCTGGTGCTCGGGCTCAAGTACTACGCGATTCTCCGGGCCGCCGACGCCTCGGGCAATTGGAGCGGCTTCTCGAACGCGGCGACCATCGACCTGACCCATGGAGCGACGTCGGTGGACTCCGAGTTGGTCCCCGCGCCGCGACTCACGGTCAGGGCTCCATACCCGTCGCCGACCCGGGGAACGGCGCAGGTATCGTTCACCCTGGGGCGCTCGGGGACGATCCAGGCGGCCGTCTATGACGCGCGCGGACGGCGGATTCGGGCGTTGCAGGCCGGATCGATGGAGGCGGGCACGCACATGCTCCAGTGGGACGGCAACGTCGACGGCGGAGCCCAGGCGGCGGCGGGGGTCTACTGGATCCAGGTCGCGGCGTCGGACGTCCGGAAGACGGTGAAGCTGGTCGTCGTGCGCTGAAGCAGTCCGGGGCGCGGCGCCCCCCTCCGCCGCATCCAATCGAACAATTGTTGCGGGACCTCCCCGCCGAAGGCATACTCGCGAGCCGAATCCGTCCCAGAGCCTTCGGAGGAGCGCGCATGTCGATCGCCATGGAGAAGCATTCCCACGAGCCGGTTCCAAGCCGCTGGCCGATCATCACAGCCATCGGCGTGGGACTGATCCCGATCGGTCTCGTCGCGGCGACACGCGGCGCCAAGGAAGGGATCGGGATCCTCCTGGTCGGCTTCATGATCACCATCATGGGGTCCGGGCGGTGGTGGGCCGAGCTTCTTCGCGATCGGTTCGTCGGGAGCGACCTGCTCGAGGCGAATTCCCGCCTCAAGACGGCGATGATCCTCTTCATCGGCTCCGAGGCCGCGATTTTCGGCTCCTTCTTCGGCGCGCTCATTTACAGCCGGGTCCACGCGACGGGCTGGCCTCCTCCGGGAATGCCGCACTTCGATATCGTCCTTCCCGCGGTCAACACGTGCATCCTGCTCTCCTCCTCGGTGACGTGCCACTTCGCGCACGTGGCGCTGGAGAAGCGGCACCGCGAGGGGGTCGTCTCCGCGCTGCTCCTGACGATTTTCCTCGGGGCCATTTTCCTCTGCGGCCAGGCCTACGAGTACGGCGTCCTGAACGGCGAGGGGCTCAGCCTCAAGAGCGGCATCTTCGGATCGACGTTCTTCATGCTGACCGGGTTCCACGGTCTGCACGTCCTGATGGGAATCGTGTTCCTGAACGTAGTCTATGGGGCCGTGATGCGGGGCCAGGTCACCCACGAACAGCAGTTCCCGCTGATGGCGGCTTCGTGGTACTGGCACTTCGTCGACGCGGTGTGGATATGCGTATTCACGATCGTCTACCTCCTGTAGCCCTCCTTGGCATCGCGGCGGTCCTGGCCCTCGCCGGGACTTCCTGCGAGACCCTGAGCGGCGCGGGGAAATCGGGCGCCCAGTTTGCCCAGTACCGCCAGTCGCTCGCGGAATCCCGGGCGACCCTGGACAAGGCCGCGCAGGACGGGGACCTCCAGGCGGTGGGCACCTCGATGACCACCATCGGCTCCCAGTTCGACGCGATCGAGTCCAAGGGCGGCGACATGAACGTGATGGACCGGGAAAGCATGGCAATCCAGATCGCCACGGGCCGCCGCACCATGACCGAAGCGTCCCGCTGGATCTCGGTGAACGACGCGGATGCCGTCCGCTCGCAGGTCGCCGAGCTGGATCCCATTCTCACGGAAGTGGACGTCCTGCTCGACCGCGCCGTGAAGTCCTCGGTTCCCGCCACGGGATCGCAATAGGCGGTTTCCATGCCCGAGCCCTCGCGTCTGGACGAGCTGATGCGCGAGGGGGAGGAAGCGCTCGACGGAGGGGACTTCGAGAGCGCGCTCTCCATATTCGAGACCGTCCTCCGCGAAGATCCCGAGCACTGGGGTGCCGCGCTCGACAGAATCGAGGCGCTGCACCTGCTCTGGCGGACGAAGGAGGCCCTCCGCTCGATCCAGAAGCTACGCCCTCCCGAGGACGAGGAGGACGATCCGGATCGTGCCGAGCTCGAGGGCCGGATCCGCGAGGCCGCGGGGGATTTTCACGAGGCGGACCTGCTGTTCGCCTTGGCTTCGCGCCTGGACCCGGACCAGTTTCCGCCCCCTCCGCGAACCACCGCGGACGACTTCCGATTCATCCTGGACGAGGTGCTGGCCTCGCTGCCGGAGGCGATCCGCGCCGCGGTGAACGAGGTGCCCGTGCTGATCGAGGCCAAGCCAAGCCGCGCGATGGCCGAGCGCGCCCCCCACATCACGCCCGAAGTGCTGGGACTTTTCGTCGGCACTCCCGTGGGGGACAAGCTCCGCGGACCATCGGGGTACGGCGACGTGGTGCTCCTGTTCCAGCGCAATCTCGAGCGCGCGGGGATCGACCGCGACGAGGTCGCCCGCGAGATCCGCGTCACGCTCCTCCACGAATACGGGCACTACCTGGGCTTCGACGAGGATGGGCTCGACGAGTTGGGGCTGGGATGAGACATGCTGCCGCCGGCAGCGGGGGTGCGTTGAAGGGCACGCGGTTGGCCGTCATCGGGGCCGGGCCCGTCGGACTGGAAATGGCGCTGGTCGCGGGCGCGGCCGGCTACGACGTCCGCGTCTACGAGGCCGGACGCCTGGCCGAGCACGTGCGGCGCTTCGCCGATATCTCCCTCTTCACGCCGTTCGCGATGAATTCCACCGAGGCGACCCGCGGGCGCCTCCGCCGCGCGGGCGCGGCACTCCCCCCCGATGACGCGCTCCTGACGGCCGGCGGTCTGGCCGCGCGCTACCTCGGACCGATCGCGTCGCTTCCCGAGCTCCAGGGCCGGATCCACGAATCCTGCCGGGTCGCCGCCATCGGGCGCGACGGGCGGTCGTTTCTCCTCCGGGTCGAGTCGCCCGAAGGGAGCCGCCTCGACGGGGCCGACGTTGTCGTGGACGCGAGCGGGGTGGTCGCGAGCCCGCTGGCCACCGGCCCCGGCGGCATGGCGGCCCTGAGAGAGGACGAGCTGGGAGGGCGCGTGGACCGGCATCTTCTTCCGACGCGCGCCGAAGCCCGAGCGCGATTCGGCGGCCGGCGCGTGCTCCTGATCGGAGGCGGGCACTCGGCCGCGACCGCGCTAACGGAGTTCGACGCGATGACGAGCGAGGGCGGGGGGCCGGCGCGGGTCACCTGGGTGCGTCGGATCGGGGAGGGCCCGCCATTCCTCGAGCGCGCCGGCGACACCTTGCCCGAGCGCCTCCACCTCGCGCGCCGCGCCAACTCGGTTGCCGCTCGGGCGACGTGGCTGGAGGCCATGCCGGGCCGAACGATCCTTGCCTACGAGCCGTTGGCGGACGGATCGCTGCGGATCCGGTTTCGGGAGTCCGGCGCCCGGGAAGCGGCGCCCGTCGTGGATCGGGTCCTCGCCCTGGTCGGGTATCGCCCCGATACCGGGCTCTACCGCGACCTCCGCGTCCACCTGTGCTACGACACGGACGCGCCGATGGCCCTGGCCGCGGCACTCCTCGCGGCGCGGGCCGCGGACCCCGCGCAGGCGGCGGGGGATTGCCTGGCGCAGACGACCCACGGCCCGGAAACCCTCCGGACGACCGAGCCCGATTTCTACGTCATCGGTGCCAAGTCCTACGGGCGCGCTCCGGACTTCCTGCTCCGCGTGGGGTACGAGCAGGTTCGGGAAGTGGCGGAGCTTCTCTCCCGCACCCGCTCCGAGAACGCCGTGGAAGGGGCCGTGTAAGGGAAGGTTTCCCGGTTTGCGCGCCCCCCGGCGGGGGGTAGAATGGGGAAACCCCGGGCGAGAGGAGCTCCTGGATGTCACGAGACAACGGCAATCCCGACGACGACTATCTGAAGATAAAGGCCATCGACCACGTGGAGTTCTGGGTCGGAAACGCGCGCCAGGCCTCTTACTTCTACACGCACGCCTTTGGATTCACGCCGAGCGCTTATGCCGGCATGGAGAGCGGCGTCCGCGACCGCGCGAGCTACGTGCTGGAGCAGGGGCGGGTGCGCTTCGTCCTCACCGCTCCCATCTCGCCCGAGGGCCCCGTGGCCGAGCATGTGCACCGCCATGGCGACGGGGTCAAGGACATCGCCCTGGAGGTGGAGGACGTGGACCGGGCGTACGCCGAGACCACCAAGCGCGGCGCGACCGGCGTCCAGGCGCCCAAGACGATCTCCGACGAGCAGGGCTCGGTTCGGCGCGCCGCGATCGCGACCTACGGCGACACCATCCATTCTTTCATCGACCGGTCGAAGTATCGCGGTCCCTTCCTCCCTGGCTACAAGGCGACGGGGAACCGCCCGTCCCAGGGCCCGCTCCTCTACGTGGACCACATGGTCGGCAACGTCCCGCTGGGGGACATGAACCGGTTCGTGGCCTACTACCGGGACGTGATGGGCTTTTCCCAGTTCCAGCACTTCGACGACAAGGACATCTCGACCGAGTACTCGGCGCTCATGTCCAAGGTCATGTCGGGCGGGGGCGGGCGCGTGAAATTCCCGATCAACGAGCCGGCCGAGGGGAAGCGGAAATCGCAGATCGAGGAATACCTCGACTACTACAAAGGCCCCGGCGTGCAGCACATCGCGCTCGCCACCGAGGACATCATCTCCACGGTGTCGCGCCTCCACGAGTCGGGGATCGCGTTTCTCAAGGTGCCCCGCGCCTACTACGACCTGCTCCCCGACCGGGTCGGGAAGATCGACGAAAATCTCGAGGCGCTGGCCCATCTGGGCATCCTGGTGGACCGAGACGACGAAGGCTACCTGCTCCAGATCTTCTCCAAGCCGGTGCAGGACCGTCCCACGGTGTTCTACGAGGTGATCCAGCGCAAGGGGAGCCGCGGCTTCGGGAAGGGGAACTTCAAGGCCCTCTTCGAGGCCATCGAGCGCGAGCAGGCGCTGCGCGGAAACCTCTAGGGACCCTCCCTCAATCCATGCGGCTCGTCTCCTTCGCCCGGGCCGGCGCTCCCGGCCGGGCGCTCGGCGCGTGGGAAGAGGACGGCGTGCTGCATCTGGCCCACGCCGCGGCCATCGTGGAGATCGCCGACCGCGACCGGGTTCCCCTCGCCACCATGGAAACGCTCCTCGCCGACTGGGACCGGGGCCTCGCGGCCGCCCGCGACGTGGCGGCGCGCGCCCGCGACCTCTCCGCCGGGGGGCGCGCCGCGCCCCTCCTGAAGGCGGTCCGGTTCGCTCCGGGGGACATCGCCTTTCTCCCGCCGGTGGCGCAGCCCCCCTCCATTCGCGATTTCTACGCGTTCGAAACGCACGTGAAGAACGCACGGGCGCGCCGCGGACTCACGGTGCCTCCGGAGTGGTACGAGCTTCCGGTCTTCTACTTCTCGAATCCGGGGGCCTTGGTGGGCCACGGAGCACCCGTCGCGAAGCCGGCGTGGACGGAGGCCCTGGACTACGAGTTGGAGATCGCGTGCGTCATCGGGAAGAAGGCGCGCGACGTGAAGGCAGAGGAGTGGCGGTCGGTGGTCGCCGGGTTCACCATCCTGAACGACTGGAGCGCGCGCGACGTGCAGCGGAAGGAGATGGCGGTGGGGCTGGGCCCGGCGAAGGGGAAGGATTTCGCCACGTCGCTGGGCCCTGCCCTGGTCACTCTGGACGAGCTGGAGGCGCGGGTGGTCCGGGACGGGGGAGACGCGCCCCCTGGCGACCGCTTCGATCTGACGATGGAAGCCGGCGTGAACGGGGTGACCCTATCCCGCTCGAACGCCAAGGAGATGCACTACACGTTCGGCCAGATGATTGCTAGGGCATCGGCGGACGTGTATCTTTTTCCGGGCGACGTGATCGGCTCGGGAACCGCCGGAAACGGCTGCCTCCTCGAGCTGGGCCCCGAAGCGCATCCCTGGCTCGTACCCGGCGACGAGGTGACGCTCGAGATTCAAGGACTCGGGGAGCTCACCAATCGGATCGCCTGATCCGCCGCAGCCGCATCGACTGAATCGCCCGTAACGCCCGAATCGTCCGTAACGCCCGTATCGAGAGGATGCGCCATGCCGATGTACCACACGCTGGGCCAGGTCCCGCACAAGCGGCACACCCAGTTCCGGCGCCCGGACGGCAAGCTCTACACCGAGCAGCTCATGGGCTCGCGCGGATTCTCGGGGCGCTCGTCTTTGATCTACCACCACAACATGCCGACCCAGGCCAAGGAGATCCGGAAGGTCCAGGATTGCAGCGTCGCGTACGCCGCCGAGCAGGGGCTTCGGCACTACCACTTCAAGACCAAGGGACTGGCGAAGAGCGGCGATCCCGTCTCGGGGCGCGTGGTGCTGCTCCACAACAATGACGTGTCGATGGCGATCGCGGTCCCCGACCGGAAGATGGACTACTTCTACCGGAACGGGCAGGGCGACGACATGTACTTCATCCACGACGGGTCGGGCCGGATCCAGACGATCTTCGGCGAGCTGCATTACGGACCCGGAGACTACGTCGTCATTCCCAGGGGGACTTCGTACAAGTTCGAACCCAAGGACGAGCCGCAGCGCTATCTGGTCATCGAGTCCGCCTCCTCCATCGAAACGCCCAAGCGCTACCGGAACGAATACGGCCAGCTCCTGGAGCACGCGCCGATGAGCGAGCGGGACATCAAGAGGCCAGAGCGCCTGGAGACGTTCACGGAGGCGGGAACCTACGAGGTTCGGATCAAGGCGCGGAACCAGATCACGGCGTACGAATTCCAGTTCCATCCGCTCGACGTGGTGGGATGGGACGGGTTCCTCTATCCCTATGCGTTCAACATCGGAGATTTCGAGCCGATCACCGGGCGCATCCACATGCCGCCCCCCACGCACCAGTGCTTCGAGGGGCGGAATTTCGTGGTCTGCTCGTTCGTGCCGCGGATGTACGACTACCATCCGCAGGCCGTGCCGGTGCCGTACAACCACTCGAACGTGGACTCGGACGAGGTGCTCTACTACGTGAACGGGAATTTCATGAGCCGCCGCGGCATCGAGGTCGGCTCCTTCACGCTGCACCCGTCCGGGATTCCGCATGGGCCCCATCCCGGCGCGGCCGAGGCGTCGCTGGGCGCGAAGGAGACGGGCGAGCTGGCCGTGATGCTCGACACGTTCTACCCCTTGAACGTCACCAAGGACGCCGAGCCCTACGACGACAAGACGTACCCCTACTCGTGGCTCGAGCCCAAGTTCACGGGCGAAGGCGCGACGGGGTGATCGCTCCGGCGTGAGCGGCCCCTTGCCCGCGCTCCGCGGCCTGGACCCGGCGGAGCTTTCGCCGGTGGACGTCTACGCTCTGCTCGTGGGGTGCGTGGTCCCGCGTCCCATCGCCTTCGTCTCCAGCCTGAGCGCCGACGGGGTGGCGAACCTCGCGCCCTTCTCCTTCTTCAACGCCGGAGGCGCCCGCCCGCCCTCGCTCGTCTTCTCCCCGGTGACCACCGGGACCGGCCGCGACAAGGACACGCTGCACAACGTGCGCGCCACGCGCGAGTACGTGGTCCACATCGCCCCGTGGCCCCTCCGCGAGCGGATGAACCAGGCCTCGGCCGACTACCCGCCCGAGGTGGACGAGTTCGAAGCGGCCGGATTCACCAAGGCGCCAAGCGCGCGCGTGAAGCCCTGGCGCGCCGCCGAGTGTCCCATCGCGATGGAGTGCCGGCTGTTCCAGATCGTGGAGCACGGTACCGGGCCCCTGCGCGCGAACTACGTCATCGGCGAGGTGGTCTATTTTCACATCGACGAGTCGCTGTTGAACGGGACGCGGGTGGATTCGGTCGCGATCGACGCCATCGGACGCCTCGGCGGGCCCAACTACACGCGCGTGACGCGGGAATCGACCTTCACGCTGGCGCGGCCGACGCTGCCGGGTCCGGTGAAATGAGGGCGCCGCTCGTCGCGCCGGCGCCGATCATTCGGAGGGAACCCATGAGCGAATCGAATCCATTCCAGCTGCTGCGAGGGATGGCGAGTGGCTACGCCCTGCCGCGATGCCTTCACGTCGTCGCGGACCTGGGCGTCGCCGACAAGCTGGAGGAGGCGCCGCGGACCGCGGCCGATCTCGCGAAGGCGGTGGGGGCCGACCCCGGCGCGCTAGGGCGCGTGCTGCGGCTGCTCGCGGCCAACGGCGTGTTCGAAGCGAAGGGCAGTGCGTTCGGCCACTCGCCGGCGTCCCGGCTCTTGCGAAGCGACCATCCGCAGTCGGTGCGTTCCCTGGCGAGAATGTTCGGCCTGTCCATGAACTGGGACGCGTACGGCGCGCTGGACTACACCGTCCGCACCGGCCGCCCGGCGCCCGAGAAGGTGCTCCCGGAAGGGTTCTGGGCTCACTTCGCGACCCACCCCGAGGAGAGCGCGATCTTCAACGGCGCGATGGCGGGCAAGGCGCAGGGCCAGGTCGCGGGAATCGTCGCCGCCTACGACTTCTCGGGCTTCAAGCGGATCGCGGATATCGGGGGCGGACGAGGCCATTTGCTCCAGGCCGCGCTCGCCTCCGCGCCTGAAGCGACCGGCGTCCTGTTCGACCTGCCGCACGTCATCCAGGATGCCGGCGGCCTGGCGTCGGAGCGGTTAACCCTTGAGCCGGGCGACTTCTTCAAGGACCGCCTGCCGGCGTGCGATCTCTACATGATCATGGAGGTCATCCACGACTGGGGCGACGTCGAGTCGGCCGCGATTCTGAAGGCCATCCGCCAGGCCGCGCCTCCCAAGTCCACGCTTCTCCTGATCGAATCGATCATCCCCGACGATCCCGGGCCGGACTGGGCCAAGACGCTGGACGTTCACATGCTGACCCTGCTGGGAGGGAAACAGCGCACGCGCGCTGAGTACGAGGCCCTGCTCGGCCCAGCCGGATTCGCCTTGAAGCGCGAGATCCCTACCCGCGCCGACATCTCCATTCTCGAGGCGACCGTCCGATGAGCACAACCCCGACGACCCCGATCATGACGAACACCGATCTGACCGCCGCCGACGTCGCCTGGGACCTGGAGCCCCTGGTCCACGGGGAGGGCGAAGCCGGCGTGGACCGGCTCCTCGACGAGGCGGAGCGGCGCGCGAAGGCGCTCGCCCCCCATCGGGGGCAGATCGCCGCGCTCGACGCGCCCGCCTTCGCCGCCCTCATGCGGGAGGTCGCGGCGATCTCCGACCTCCTCGGACGCGCGGCCTCCTACGCGGGGCTTCGCTTCTCGATCGACACCGCGGATCCCGCCCGGGGCGCGCTCCTCGCGAAGACCGAGGAGCGGGGAACAGCGATCTCGAACGAGCTGATCTTCTTGAGGCTGGAGTGGGCCGCGCTCTCCGACGAGCGCGCCGACGCCTTGCTCGCGAGCCCCGCGCTCGACTTCTGCCGCCACTACCTCGCCGTGGCGCGCCGGCACCGGCCGCACCTTCTCTCCGAGCCCGAGGAGCGCATCCTCGCCGACAAGGGAGTGACGGGGCGGAGCGCGTGGGCGCGCCTCTTCGAGGAGCAGACGTCGGCGATCACGGTCGCCCTCAACGGGGGGACGACGGGCCTGGAAGAGGCGCTCGCGCGCCTGCACTCGCCGGAGCGCGAGGTCCGCCGGGCCGCGGCCGGCGGCATCACGGCGGGGCTTCAACCGGGGCTCAGAACGCGCGCTTTCATCTTGAACACGCTCCTCTCCGACAAGGCGGTGGACGACCGGCACCGGCGCTACGCCACCTGGATCCAGAGCCGGAACCTGGACAACGAGGCCAGCGACGAGTCCGTTCAGGCGCTCGTGAAGGCGGTGTCCGGGCGGTACGACATCCCGCAGCGTTGGTATGCGCTCAAGGCGCGCCTCCTCAAGATCGAGCGGCTGGCGGACTACGACCGCTATGCCTCGGTGGCCGCGTCCGACGAGACCTTCGCGTGGAGCGAGTCGCGGGAGCTGGTCCTGGACGCCTATCGCTCGTTCTCCCCCGACGTGGCGGCCGCGGTCGGGCGCTTCTTCGACCAGCCGTGGATCGACGCCCCGGTCCGCCCCGGAAAGCAAACCGGCGCGTTCTGCTCGTACACGGTTCCAAGCGCGAATCCCTACGTCATGCTGAACTGGACGGGGCGCCGGCGGGACGTTCTCACCCTGGCCCACGAGCTGGGGCACGGCGTGCACGCGTACCTCGCGCGGGAGCAGGGGATCTTCCACCAGTCGACGCCGCTCACCATCGCGGAGACCGCGTCGGTTTTCGGGGAGACGCTCACGTTCGGGAAGCTCCTCCAGGAGACGCGGGATCCGAACGCGCGGCTGGCGCTCCTCGCCGAGAGCCTCGAGGGACAGATCGCCACCGTGTTCCGGCAGATCGCGATGAACCGCTTCGAGGAGGCTGCCCACACCGAGCGGCGGGAGCGAGGGGAGCTGAGCGTGGAGCGCTTCGGCGAGCTGTGGGCCGAGACCCAGGGCCGGATGCTGGGGAGCGCGGTCGAGATCACCGAGGGATACAGGTCCTGGTGGTCGTACATCCCCCACTTCTACGAGCTTCCCGGATACGTGTATGCCTACGCCTACGGCCAGCTCTTCGCGCTCTCCGTCTATCGCGAGTACGAGCGCCGAGGGAAGGCTTTCGTCCCCTCCTACATCCAGATGCTCGCGCGCGGCGGATCGGTGCCGCCCGAAGAGCTGGGCCGGATCGTCGGCGTGAACCTGGGGGACTCGAAATTCTGGGAGGGCGGGCTCGCGTTGATCGAGGAACAGCTCGCCGCCACCGAGAAGGCGGCGAACGAGGCGGGCCGGATCCGCTGACGCGCGGAGCCTGGCCGGTGCGGGCGGTGACTTAGCGGACGGCGGGCGCCCGCGAGCGCGCCCGCTCCGCGAAGCGCACCATCCGCGTCAGCCCCTCCCGAAGCTCCTCGTCGGAGACGCAGAACGCGACGCGCACGCGGTGCCGCGCCTTCGGATTCGCGGGGTAGGAGGGCGCGCCGCTCTCCGCGGGCTTCGCGCGGGGAAGGCCGTCGGGATGGAACTCGGGCTGCATCGCGAATCCAACCCCCGGCGCGACCGCGACGCGCTCCTCGCGAAGCAACGCCTCGGCGAACTCGTCCCCCGTGAGCTCGGTCGAGGAGACGTCCGCCATGATGTAGAAGGCGCCGTCCGGCTCGTAGTCGGCCAGCCCCGCGGGCTTCAGGATCGCCAGCGCCAGGTCGCGCCGCCGCCGGTACGTCTCGCGCATGGCGTCCACGCTGGAACGCTCGTCGCCGCGCGCGGCCGGGAGCGCGCCCCACTGGATCGGCATTCCCGAGCTGGCGACCAGGGGCTCCTGGCATTTCCGCAAGAGGATCGCCGTGGCGAGAGTGGGCGCGGCCACGTAGCCCAGGCGGAGCCCGGTCATGGCGAACGATTTCGAAAACGTGAACAGGGAGAAGACCCGCCGCTCGGCCTCGGGCAGGTCGCGCTCGAACGAGGCGGCGGAGACGTGCGCGCCGCGGAACACGAAATCCTCGTAGGCCTCGTCGCTCAGGATCCACAGGTCCTTCTCCCGGGCCATCTCCCAGAACGCGCGGATCGTCGCCTCGGGGAAGACGGCTCCCGTGGGATTGCTGGGACTGTTGAGCAGGATGCCGCGCGTCTTTGGTGTGATCAGCTTTCGCGCCGCCGCCACGTCCGGCTGGTAGCCCGCGCCCAGCGGGTAGAAGACGGGGCGCCCTCCCAGGAGCATCACCTCCTGGACGTAATTCGGCCAGTAGACCTCCGGCACTAGGATCTCCTCGCCCACGCCGAAGATGATCTCCAGCGTCGCGAAAAGCGCCTGCGTCGATCCGGGCGTGATGATCACGTGCTCGGTCGTGGCAGCGATCCCGTTCTTGGCGCGGACTTTCTCCGCCAGAGCGGCGCGCAGCTCGTGAACTCCGGCGGTCGGGGCGTAGTGGGTCTTCCCCGCGCGAAGCGCGGCGGAGGTCGCCTCGATCACGCTCTCAGGCGGGCGGAAATCGGGATCGCCGACGTGGAGACGGAAGACGGGGCCGCCGCCCGCGCGCTCCATCTCGTCGGCCATCCGGAACATGGTCCGGATCGGCGAAAAGGGAATCAGGCTCGTGCGCAGGGACGGCTGGGGCATTCGGGCAGCATACCAGAGCGGAACCCCCCAGCCTTGCGGGGGTACGCCCCGTTTGCTAGGCTCGCTGCACACGGATCCCATCGCTCCACGCCGCACGCTCCATCTTGAAGGAGGCAAGGGATGAGCAGCTCGAAGTCCATGCTTACCGCTATCTTCCTGTCGGCGTTGCTGTTCGTGGCGTCCGCCGCATTCGGGGCCGACGCCGCCACCACGCCCGCCAAGGCTGCTCCACCGGCGGCTGCGACCACGCCCGCGGCCACCGCGAAGCCGGCCGCCCCGGCCACCGCGAAGCCGGCCGCCCCGGCCACCGCCGCGGCTACGGCAAAGCCGGCCGCCGCCGCTCCCGCCAAGCACACCGCGGCGCCGAAAGCGCCCAAGGCCGAAGCGGGCGGTCCGCGCTCGATCGTGGGTGAGGTGGTCGACCCTGCGTGCTGGATCATCAACGGCTCGAGCGGGAAGGGACATGCCGAGTGTGCGGCGGCATGCGCCAAGGCGGGGCAGACGCTCGCGATCCTCGAGAAGAAGACCAACAAGCTCTACATCCTCGCGGGCGAGAAGCCGGGCGAAGACCCGAACAAGGGCGTCGTGGAATACATCGGGCAGCCCGTTCTCGTGAAGGGCCGCGTCTTCGCGCGGGGCGGCGCATTGGGGATCCAGATCACGTCCATCGAGCCGTACAAAGCCACATGAATCACGTCCAGCGCTTGTTCGCCGCCGCGACCGCGGCCGCCGCGATCGCCGCCACCGTGGGGGCCTCCTCGCCCGCGGCCCCCGCCGCCGGCGCCAAGCGCGCTCCGGAAAAGGGGACCTACACGACCATCGTGGGCGAAGTGATGGACCCGGCCTGCTTCCTCGAGGCGGGTGCCAAGTCGATCGGTCCGGGCCACTTCCAGTGCGCGGTCGATTGCGCGCGCTCCGGGCAGACGCTCGCGATCTACGATCGCGCGAACGATCGCATCTATTTCATCGCGGGGGAACTCCCGGGGAAGAACCCGAATGACCCGGTGATGGCCTTCATCCACAAGAAGGTGGACGTATCCGGGACCGTCTATCATCGCGCCGACGCGTACGGCATCGTGATCAACAAGGTGGCCCTGCACCGGGACGCCGCTCCGCCCGCGGCTCCGCAGGCCGCGAAGGGGGACGGGAAGTAGCCTGAATTCGATCGTCCTACCGCTCACCGCGATCGTCGTCTTCGCGTTCGCGTACCGGTATTACGGCGCTTTCATCGCCTTCAAGGTCGCGCGGATCGATCCGACGCGGCCGACGCCAGCTGTCACCATGGCCGACGGGCGCGATTTTGTCCCCACCAACAAATACGTTCTCTTCGGGCACCACTTCGCCGCCATCTCCGCCTCCGGACCCCTGATCGGCCCGGTGCTGGCGGCGCAGTTCGGCTACCTCCCGGGTGCCTTGTGGATCCTGGTCGGCGCCGCGCTGGGGGGCGCGGTGCACGACTTCATCATCCTCTTCGCCTCCGTCCGGCACCGCGCCTCCTCGCTCTCGGAGATCACCCGGCGCGAGATCGGGCCGGTGGCCCACGGGGCGGCCACGGCCGCCATCCTCTTCATCACGATCCTGCTTCTCGCGGGCCTGGGCATCGTGGTGGTGAACGCGCTGGCGCATTCGCCGTGGGGGACGTTCACCGTGGCGATGACGATCCCGGCCGCGCTCCTCTTCGGCCTCTACATGTACCGGATCCGGCCCGGGCGCGTCGTGGAGGGGAGCCTGGTCGGCGTTGGATTGATCCTGGCCGCCGTGCTCCTCGGACCGTGGCTCGTCGCCTCGCCCTTCGCGAAGTGGTTCTCGCTCTCCCCGAAGACGCTGGGCATGATCCTCCCCATCTACGGCTTCATCGCGGCGACGCTTCCGGTCTGGCTCCTTCTCTGCCCGCGCGACTACCTGTCGACGTACATGAAGATCGGGACCATCGCCCTTCTGGTGGTGGGAGTCGCGATCGTGCACCCCAACCTCCGGATGCCGGCGATCACCCCGTTCATCAACGGCACGGGGCCGGTGCTCCCGGGCATGAAGGTCTTCCCGTTCTGCTTCATCGTCATCGCCTGCGGCGCGATCAGCGGATTCCATGCGCTGATCGGCACGGGGACGACCCCGCGCATGATCCCCGACGAGGGGAGCATCCGATTCATCGGCTACGGCGCCATGCTCACCGAGGGTGTGGTGGCGATCATGGCGCTGGTTGCGGCCACCACGCTGGTGCCGAACGACTACTTCCTCATCAACGGGGTTCCGAAGGCTGTGGCGGCCCTGGGCATCCAGCCGGTGCAGCTTCCGGAGCTGACGCGGTTGGTCGGGGAGGAGACGCTGCAGGGGCGCACCGGAGGCGCGGTCTCGCTCGCGGTGGGAATGGCCAATATCCTGCGTCAAATCCCCGGGATGGGACATCTGATGGCGTACTGGTACCACTTCGCGATCATGTTCGAGGCGGTGTTCATCCTGACCGCGCTCGACACCGGGACGCGCGTGGCCCGCTATCTCTTCCAGGACGTGTTGAAGCGGGTGTGGGCGCCGCTCGGGTCCACGACCAGCGTCGCGGCGGTGGCGGGCGTGGGGGCCCTGGTCTGCTTCGCCTGGGGATTTCTGGCGGTGACGGGGAGCATCGAGACGATCTGGCCCCTGTTCGGAGTCGCGAACCAGCTCCTCGCGGTGATCGCGCTGGCGGTGGGGACCACCTTTCTCCTGCGCCTGCGCCCCACGCGATACGCGTGGGTGACGCTGGGGCCGCTCTGCTTCCTCACGGTGAGCACCATGACCGCCGGCGTGCTGAACACGTTCCGCTACCTGTCGCCCGCGTACGTCGCCGACAAGGGACCGCTTGTCGCCTACCTGGACGGCGTCCTGAGCGTGGTGCTGCTGCTGCTCGTCGGCACCGTGCTGATCGACTCCGTCCGGCGCTGGGCGCGCATCCTGGCCCTGAAGCGCGCGGGCGTGGTGGAGGTGCCGCTGGCCGCCGGAAACGAATCGGCCCGAGACGCCGGAGCGACTCGGGCCGAGGGGATCGCGTAAGCCGCGGGCGCTACTTGTTCACGTTGCTGTCTCCGAAGTTTCCGACCTGCACCGTTAATGCCCCGTACCCGACCACGGGATCGCCGTTGTTCGCGCCGTTCGCCTGGACGAATCCACGCACCGTGATCCGAGCGGTCGTTGTGACGGTGCCGGAGATGCTGCTGAGGAGCGCGGCCTTCTCGGAGCTGTTCGACAGAATGATCTGGACGCCGGCCGTGCCGCCGGAGGCGACGTGCCCCGAAAGGCCGCCCGTGACGGGTGAGTAGATGCCGTTGTCGTAGGTCACCGTATAGCCCGTCAGCGTGATGTCGGAGAAGGGCGTGCCGGCCGCGAGCGGCGCGCCGCCGTCGTTCTGGATGTTTCCAAGCGTGATCGGGACCACGTCCACAGGGATGAACGGGTTCAGCGAGTCGGCCTGGTTGATAAGGTCACTGAAATAAGCCTTACCGTCGTTGACCGACTGGACGGTGAGAATGGCGCGTGTGGACTGGTCGGTGCAGCCCCCCAGCGCGAACAGCGTCGCCGTGGCGAGCGCCGCGAGCGCGAGCAACCTGAGCGTCTTCATATCGGTCTCCTTGGCCTTCGCGATCCCCATCGCGCTGAAGCGGGGCGGAACGGCAGACGAACCCCAGGGCTCGGAACGCAAAGGATGTGCCACGGCGAGGGCAGCCAGGTCGACCCGCGCAAGATATTATAAAACAGTCACTTGGGAATTGACGTTCCGCGACTCTCGAGGGCAAAAGGAAGGGCGCCGTGCATTGCGCAACGGCGCCCGCCGGTATGCAACGAGCCGCGTGACTATTTCTTCGCCATCGCCATGCTGGTCGCGGCGACGTAGCGACGGTTCACTTCGTCCCAGTTGATGTTCCGCATGAAGGCCTCGACGTACGCCTTCCGGTCGGAGCCGTAGTCGATGAAATAGGAGTGTTCGTAGGTGTCGCAATTCAACACGGGGAACGCGCCCCAGACGCCGCCCTGGTTCTGGGCGTCGCCGATGAAGTTGTGCAGGCGTCCGTCCGTGGGATCGTAGGCGAGCACCACCCAGCCCCGCGCGCACATCGCGGCGGCCTTGAAGTCCTCCTCCCACGCGGCGAAGGTGCCGAAGTCCTCCTTCAGCTTGTCCACCACCTCGCCCTTGGGCTGCCCGTCGCCCCCCATGATCGAGAAGTAGATCTCGTGGAGGATCTGGCCGTTGGCGGCAAAGGTCTCCTCGTGCTTCAAGCCGCGCATTTCGCTGTAGATCTGGTTGGCCTTGGAGCGGTCCACCTTCTGGAGCGATTCCTCGATCTCGTTCCTCTTGTTCACGTAGCCCGCGTACAGCTTGTCGTGGTGAATCTCCATCGTCTTCGCGCCGATTCCCTTGAGCGCATCATTCGCGTAGGGAAGGGGGCGCACCGGATGCTTGGCCATGAGGGAATTCTCCTTTCGTACAGCGTTATCGGAACTATACCAGATGCGGATCGCCGGGAAGCCGGCGGCGGATCGACTCGACCCGGAAGCGCCGCGGTCCGTCGATCATCGCCAATTCCACCTCCGCGCCCACTCCTTTGCCCAGGAGCGGTCGCGCGAGAGGCGCGCGATACGAGAGGACGCCGGGCGCCACGCCGCTGTCGCCCTCGCCCAGAATCCAGAACGTGATCGGCGGGTCGCCGTTCCCGTCGATCGGGAGCAGCGTGGTCTCGGTCCCGACTCCCACGCGGCCCGCGTCGATCTCGAGGTTTTCGATCAGCCGCGCCCGCTGGATCATCCCCATCAGCTCCTGGACGCGGGTCGCGGCGTTGGCCTGGCGCTGCTTCGCGGCGTCGTATTCCGCGTTCTCTCGCAGGTCGCCCAGCGCGCGCGCCTTCTCGATCGCCGCCGGAATCACGGTCTTCAAGTCGCGCGCGACCTTGGCCAGCTCCGCCTGCAGCCGGTCGTACGTGGCGCGGGTCATCAGCGTGAATTGCGTGTCGACGTCCTCGGTCGTCCGCCCTTCGAGGAGATCCTGGGCGCGCGCCCGCCGCCGCCGCTCGTGCTCCTCGGCCAGCTCGCCCAGTCCGGCCGCGTGCAGGAACTCGAGGATGGGAAGCAGCCGGCGCTCGCTTCCGCTCCAGTGGAGCACCGTGCGCTCCAGCGCCTCCGCGGACTCGACCGAGGGAGGCACCGCGCGGAAGGCGGTGTGGAGCAGCCCTCCCTCGCCGAGCATGCCGAAGAGCCGCTCCGGCACGCCTTCCGGAAGCTCGACCTCCAAGAGACGGATCGTGGCCAGGAGGAGCGCCTCGGGCGGGGGCGCCCCGGCAGACCCCGGATGCGCCGCGAAGTGCTCGACCAGCCGCGCCGAGACCGCCGGGTGCTCGGAGGCGCGGTACATCAGCTGCTCCACGGCGCGGGCGAACCGCTCGGGTCCCATGACAACCTTGAGGCGCTCGCGCCCCAGCTCGCGCAGGCGGGGGAGGCGGCTCTCCACCGCGCGCCACAGGAATTCCTCCTCGCCGCGGATTCCCTGGGCCAGCCCGACGAGCTGCTCCTGGCTGGAGCCCAGAGCCAGGTCGTCGGGGGAAAGCCCCTGCGCGACCAGCTCCTCGAGCACGGCGCGCGCGGCCGCCGGGTCGAGGGCATGCCAGGCGATCGCGTAGCAGAGCGCCTGCGCGCGCATCGTCGCGTCGAGGCGGGGATCCTCGGTCCACCGCGCCACGAGAGGGCCGGCGGTACCCTTGAGCCGCGCTTCGTCCTCCGGGTGCTCGCGCAGGAACTTGCGGATCAGCTGAAGACCCTGGCCCGGCGCCTTGGGAGCGAGGCGCGGGAGCGCCGCGGACGACGCCTCCACGCTTCCTTCGGGGACCAGGCGGAACTGCCCGCGGTACGCCTCGCTGGTGTCGACCCGCGGATCGGCCTTCCACTTCTCCTTGACCTTCCGCCAGAAGACGGCCTGGTCGAAACCGGGGAGGGCCGCTTCCAGCCGCGGCTTGAGCTGCGCCTGCGTCGCGGTTCCCCCCACGTCGCGCAGGGCGCGGACCAGAAGCTCGGGATCGCCGCCCTCCGCGAGCGCGCGGGCTTTACCGGGCTCCTCCATCGCGAGCACGCGCAGGCCGTCGTTGGGGAGACGGTCGAGCGAGCGCGAGGCCATGGCGAACGACATCTTGTGCCCGGCGCGCCCGGGGAAGTCGAGGACCAGGGCCTCGCCGTCGCTCTCCTTCACGCGGCCGATCCCCCAGGTCTGGTGGGTCACGTACGCACCCGGCGGTAGCGCCATGATCTTCGGGACGCGCGCGGCGATCTGCTCGAAGGGGAGCTTGACGTCGGCGGCGCCGGAGCCCTGGACCACGGCCTCGGGATCGGGCTCCTTCGCGACGACCATGCGGAACAGCCGCGCGAACAGGGCCCGCGCCGGCGCGGTCCCGGGAAGCCGGGGCCCGATGGGTGAAATGTCGGCCCAGGTGATCCGGCCACTCGCCTGGGACTCCAGCGTGGAGAGGGCCAGATCGAGTATCGGCTCGGCGTCGGCCCACGGCGCGACGGCGGCGTAGCGGAGCAGGATTCGCCCCACGCGGGCCGGCGCCGCTTCCAGGTCCTCTTCGATCGCCCGGAAGAGCGCGTCGGGCATTCCCGCGACGACACCGTCGTCCAGGGACAGCTCCATGCCGCGCAGGCGGTGCTCCCGCGCTCCCTCGCGGACGTCCGCATCGGAGGAGCGCTCGAGGAGGACCGCGAGATCCTGGTGCAGCTCCGGATCGGACGGCCGGATCGAGATCGCGGTTCGGAGCCACTCGATCCGCTCCTCCTCGGGGAAGGATCCCCCGGCCAGGAAGTGGAGAAAGCGGACCGCGGCCGGCGTCGGCTCGGGAGTGAGGAAGCGGGGAAGGAGGGCCAGGATCCCCTCCCGGTCGCCCGCGGCGAGGAGCTTGTCCGCCACCACCTCCAGCGCGTCGAGGGAGCGGGCGCGCTCGCCCAGGCCCTGCTGGAGGAGCGCTACCAAGAGGAGGAAGTCCCAGCGCTTCTTTCGAGGCGGGGGCTCCTGCTCCAGGATCTCGAGCGCGGCCTCGGCGGCGCTCCGCTCGATCAGGCGCGCCGCGGTCCCTTCGATCTCGGTCCAGCGCGCCGTGCCGTACCCAGGCGGCGGCTCGTCGCCCTGGGCGCTTTTCAGAAAGGATCGTACGTCCGCATCCATCATTCGTTCGCTACCCTCATGAGTCCGCTAGGATAGCGCAGATGGCGGTCCTCCGATAGACTCTCGGACTTGGCCGGTTCCGGAAGCCCGCCGGCCCACCAAGGGGGACCCGATCCCGAAGCGGAAACGCCTGGCTCTCGCGCTGGTGGCGAACCAGCTCCTGTCGAGCGGCACCCACCTGATCGCGAAGGGCGCGATGCTGGTCTTGCATCCGCTCTCGGTCGCGCTCCTCCGATTCTTGGCCGCGTCCACCGTCCTCTTCGCGTACCTCCGGCTCCGTCCCGCTCCCGAGCGGGTGGCGCCCGGCGACTGGCCCCGCTTCTTCCTGCTCGGGCTGCTCGTAGTCCCGGTGAACCAGGGATTCTTCCTGTTCGGGCTCGCGCGCTCCACGGCCAGCCATGCCTCGCTCCTGTACGCGCTGACCCCGCTGGTCGTGCTCCTGTTCGCGAGGCGCCTGTTGAACGAGGGGGACCTGGCCGCGAAGCTGGCCGGCACCGTGGTCGCGTTCGCGGGAGTCGCGGTGATTCTGCTCGAGCGCGGCCTCAGGCACGAGATGGGACTGTTGACGGGCGACCTCCTGATCCTGGTGGCGGTGTTCGCCTGGGCCGGGTACACGGTCCTCTCGAAGCGGCTCCTGGTCCGGTACGACCCGATGACGGTGACGGGGTGGTCCATCATCTGCGGCACGCTGCTCTGCCTTCCGGCCCTCGCCGTGCCCGGAGCGATCCCGCATCTCGCCTCGATCCCGCTGCCCGCGTGGGGGGCCATCGCGTATCTCTCGGTGGGCACGTCGGTGGTCGCCTACCCGCTCTGGTCCTACGCGCTCCGGCACATGGAGGCGTCCAAGGTGGCGATCACCACGAACACGCAGCCGGTTCTCACCGCGGGGCTCTCGTGGCTCTTCTTTCACGAGCGCTTCACGCCGGGGTTCGCCGTGGGCGCGGTGCTGATCCTGGCCGGGGTGATCTGGGTCGAGACGCGCCGAGGCGCGCCGGGCCCGGCGCTCGCGGCGCCGGCGGAGGTCGCATGACGCGGCGCCCGCGGGGCGCCGGGTGACGCGGCGCGCGCCGCTCCGGGGCGACGAGCTGCCGGAGATCGTGGTGCCGCCGCCCGGGCCGCGCTCGCTCGCCGCCGCGAAGCGTCTCCGTCGGGTGGAGGGGGCGGCCATCTGGGGCGCGGATTCTGGGCCGATCGTCTGGGCGCGCGCGCAGGGCTCCGTGGTCGAGGATCTGGACGGCAACCGCTACATCGATTTGACGAGCGGATTCGGCGCGGCCACGCTCGGCCACGCGGCGCCCGATGTGGCGCGCGCCGTCGCGTCGCAGGCGCGGAAGCTGACGCAGGGGCTCGGGGATATCCATCCTCACGCGGCGCGCGAGAAGCTGGTGCGGCGGCTGTCGGGGCTGGGCGGCGCCCTGAGCCGCGTGCTGCTCGCGAGCACCGGCTCGGAGGCGGTGGAGCTCGCGCTCAAGACGGCCGCCCTGGCCACGGGGCGCCGCCGCGTGGTCGCGTTCGAGGGCGGCTACCACGGACAGTCCGGCGCGGCGCTCGAGGTGACCCACTTCCCGGCGTCGCCCGACCTGATGAAGCCGGCCGGCCCGCCGCGCGCGATCCACATCCCGTTCCCCGATCCCGCGCGCTGCGCCGTTCATAGCCCGTGCGCGCGGTGTGACCTCGCGTGCCTCGACCGCGGCTGGGAGCGGGTCGAGCGCGAATGCCGCGGACCCGACCCCCCCGGCGCCGTGATCGTCGAGCCAATCCAGGGCCGCGCGGGCGTGATCATCCCGCCCGTGGAATTTCTCTTCAGGCTGCGCGAGAAGGCGCGCGCCGCCGGCATGCTCGTGATCTACGACGAGATTTTGACGGGGGCGGGACGGACAGGCACATTCTGGGCGTGGGAGCGGAGCGGCCCCGCGGCCGAGCCGGACTTGATGGTGGCTGGGAAGGGGCTCGGCGGCGGCGTGGCGATTGGCGCGCTCTTCGGAAAGTCCGCGATCATGGACGCCTGGAAGCGCCACGTCCCGGCGTCGGGCGAGTCCCCCTACGCCAGCACCTTCTACGCGCATCCCCTGGCGTGCGCGGGGACTCTCGCGGCCGTGGAGCGGCTCACGTCGGCGGAGATCGGGGAATCGGTCCGGAACATCGGGCGCGTTCTCGAGAGTGAGCTGCCTGGTTCCGCGATTGGCCCGCCGCGCGTTCTAGGGGCGATGGCGGGAGTGGATCTGACCATTCCAGCAGCCGCGAATCAGCTCGTGGGGCCGCTCTTCCTGCGGCTCATGTCGCGAGGAATTCTTGCCTTGCCCGGGGGCCTCACCGGTTCCACCTTGAGCCTCCTCCCGGCATTCACCATCCAGGAGAGCCAGCTTCGGCACGCGTTGGGGGAAGTATCGACGCAGATCCGCTCCTGACCCGCCCGCGCCCGAACCGGTTCCCGCCGCCCGCTAGATGTCGTGCGGCATGTACCCCACGGTGGACTGGTAGTAGTAGTCCGGCGGGTAGTGGAGGAAGTTCGAGACCCGGCTCATGTAGAGGCAGGCGAAATCCTTGAGCTGGTGGCCGAAGCGGCTGGACTCGTTCCCCTCGCGGAAGAGCGACCCCCACCGGGGATTGTAGGCCCGGTCGATCTTCACCCGGATGCTGTCGATCTCTCCCTGGAGCTCGGTGCTCTGCCGGTCGAGCGCGGCCATCAGCTCCGGGATCTCCGAGATGCGCGCGCCGATGTCGCGCTGCCGCGCCGGGTCGGCTCCGTCTTTTTCGCTCAGCACCAGCGTGAGCCGGCGGAGCTCGCGCCCCAGGACCGCCTTCTCGATCTCGGCCTGGTGCCGCTCGGCCGAGAGCCTTGCCAGCCGCTCGAAATCCTTGGCGTGCTCGGACGTGACGGTGATCTCCCGGTCCAGCTCGGGGACGAGCATGGCCGTGCGCCATCCGCGCGCCCGCTTCGACTGGAGGATGTCGCCGTAGGTGTGGTCGCCGAAATAGAGGATGTGCTCGGCGGACGCGCCCAGCGCGCGCTCGAGGAACGCGGCGTCGCCGCGCCGGACCGCGACGCCGCTCAGCTTTTGCCCCTTCAGCTCGGGGATCGGCTCGGCGGCCTGCGCCTCGGTGAAGAAGTAGGGCTTCCGGGCCTCGACCACGATCGCGTGGAACAGCTCCGACCAGTGCTCCGGCGCTCCCCGGCCCCGCTGGAGAATATGGCGGAGCAGCAGGTCGGTGTATGCCCACTCGCTGTTGGTGACCAGGAATAGCCGCTTCCCCGTACGACGGAACTCCTCCAGCACGGTGCGAAGCTCCGGGTCGTTCCGGATGTAGCGGTTCAGGTCGCTCGTGATCACGTTCTTGAGACTCCCGTCCCGATGCGCCTCGTCGATCATCTCCCGCACGTCGCGATAGAGCGCCTCATAGTCCACCGGCACCGCCGGGCGCTTGCGCTCCAGGGTGTCGATGAGGCAGAGGTAGAGGTAGACCTCGGGGAGGTGAAAGAGCGTGTCCACCGACACGTAGTTCTCGTGCCCCAGCCGGATCTTGGACGTCCGGTACGCGCGGCGCCGCTCCTCGGAACGGAGCGCCGTCACGCCGTGGGTCGCGCGGGTGACGTAGTTGAAATAATCCATCTTGAGAAGATTGCCGCGCTTCCGATCCACGACCAGCCCGCGGACGACGAAGTTCGGGTCGTACTGGAGATCGAGAATCTCGGGCGGGTATCCCTTGTTCTTGACCAGCTTCTGCTTCGTCAGGTCGAACGCCAGCCCCTCGACGCTCGTCGGGTCGTAGTGCGCGAGGGTATGGTCCAGATCGAATCCGATCGCCCGCGTCTGTGTCATCCGGAGGTTCCGGTTCACGAAAACGCGGTGGCGGCGCGGGATCCGGTGCTCGCGGTAGCGGAGCGCGCGGGCGGAGGGCTCGTGCGCGGGCGCGTGCGGCGCCGCCGGCTTCGCGCCGGGCTGCGCAGGCGTCGCTGGGATGGGGGTGGCTTCGATCTCGGGAGCGGTTCCCGCGGGCGCGGCGCCGGCCGGAGTCGCGGACGGCTCTCCCGCCGGGGACGCCGCGGGAGGAGCCGGCGCTCCGGTGGAACCCGCGCGGCGGTCTTTCATGGCACTCATGTCCGGGGATTGTAGGGGCTGGACGCTTCCCCGGCCAGCCGGCTTTCGAGTACTCTGCCCGGGTGAATCTCTGCGTCTACGAGGACCCCGACGTCCGCCGCTTCGGCCCGCACGCTTTCCTCCGTCCCGTTTTCGCGCTCCGGTGCGGCGCGTTCACCCTGATCGAGAAGCTGGTCCGCGCCTTCCCCGAGCTGCCCCTGGTCCTCACGGTCCGGCCCGAGCTGGAGGAGATCACGCGGACGCTCTACCCGACGGCGCAGGTGGGGAAGCCCCCGGACGAGGAGACGCTCTTCGTGAACGGGCGCCTCTGCACGACCGACGACGAGGTGCTTCACTTCCTCGCGGCCTCGCCCTCGGAGGCCTCGTACATGGCCGGGGGCACCCTGTTCGCGGCGAAGGTCTCGGCGAAGCGGGTGGGCCACGCGGCGCGTTGGCTCAAGGACGGCGATCCGGAGCGCGCGTTCGAAGAGATCCGGGTCCCGGCCGAGGTGAACGCCTTTCTCGCGCGCTCCGCGGCCGACCTGATCCGCTGGAGTCCGCGCCAGATCGTGCAGGACTTCCGCAATGCGTTCGCCCCGCAGACGGTGCGCGGCAAGGTGGACGAGGGCGTCCACGTGCTGCAGCCCGAGGCGGTCCACGTGGCCCGCGGCGCGCGCGTCATGGCGGGGGCGGTGCTGAATGCCGAGGGAGGGCCGATCCTGATCCGCGAAAATTCCGTGATCGAGCCCCTGGCCTACGTCGAAGGCCCGGCGGTGATCGGGGAGGGATCCCGGGTCAAGGCGGGGGCCGCGGTGCGCGGCGGCTCATCCATCGGCCCCGTCGGGCGCGTCGGGGGCGAGGTGGACGCGACGGTGTTCCAGGGGTACGGCAACAAACAGCACGACGGCTTCGTCGGACACTCCTTCGTCGGCGAGTGGGTCAACCTGGGCGCCGGCACCATCACCAGCGACTTGAAGAACAATTACTCGAACGTGCGCCAGTTCCGCTCCGCGAAGGAGTGGCTGGAGCGCCGGGGCGAGGAGACGGGGCAGCGGCTCCTGGGCCTCACGGTCGGCGACTTCACCAAGACTGGGATCGGCGCCACCTTCCCGACGGGAGCCGTGGTGGGAATCGGATGCAACGTCTATGGGACCGCGCTCATGCCCGCGTACATCCCGTCGTTCGTGTGGGGCCAGCCGGGCGGCTTTGCCGAGCACCGGGTCGAGGCGGTGATCGAGACCGCGGCGCGCGCGATGGAGCGGAGGAACGTGGAGCTGAGCGTCGCCCTGGACTCTAGGATCCGCGAGGCGTTCGACGAAACGCGCGAAGACCGCGCGCTCTTCCTGGAATCGCAGACGAAGGCGGCGGAAGGCTCCCGCGCGTGAGAGGGCGCTACGACGCGCCGCGCCCGTTCGTGCTGGGGGGCCCGCTGACGCCCGCGGTGAAGGCACTCCTGATCACGAACGTCGGGGTATGGCTGTTCCAGATGGTGTCGGGGTCTCTGGCCCACGTCCGCCTGGACCGGCTCTTCGGCCTGGTGCCGTACGACGTGACCCACCACCTCTTCCTCTGGCAGCTGGTCACCTACATGTTCCTCCACGGCGGCTTCCTCCACATCGGGATGAACATGCTGGCGCTCTGGATGTTCGGGACCGAGCTGGAATCGCTGTGGGGCACGCGGCGCTTCACGCGCTTCTACTTCGTGACGGGGATCGGGGCCGGGCTCTGCACGGTGCTGGCGGGGTGGAATTCGTTCATTCCCACGATCGGAGCCTCGGGCGCGATCTACGGACTCTTGGCGGCCTACGGGATCCTCTTCCCGGATCGGATCCTGCTCCTGTACTTCGTCATCCCGATCAAGGCGAAGTACTTCGTCCTCATTCTCGGCGCCCTGACCTTCTGGTCCAGCCTGACCGCGTCGGGAAGCGGAGTGGCCAACGTGGCCCACCTGGGCGGGATGCTCTTCGGCTGGCTCTACTTGAAGGGTTTGCCCCGAGGGGGATTCCGATTCCGCATGCCGTCGTTCGGCGCGTGGCGCGAGCGCCGGAGGCAGGCGCGCCTGAAGAAGAAGTTCAAGGTCTACTACCGGGACACCCGTGGGGACGATCGCGAGGAGTAGCCCCCGAGGAGTCATGGAGGGCGGCGACCTCCTAGAGTCGCCCCGTCATTAGCCCCGTCATCACCTCGTCCAGCGCCGCCTTCGGCGGTCGCACCTGCTCCAGCGTCAAGGACGCGAGCGGCTGATCCACCAGACCCAGCTCCCGATCCAGCGCGGCCTCGCTCGGGTTCGCGTAGAGAAGCCCCGTCACGAACTTCCCCTCTTCGCGGGATTTGTGAAGGGTGGAGAGCGCCTGGAAGGCGTCGCTGGGGTCGTAATCCTCACCCAGCTTCTTCAAGATCACCCGCGAGCCGTCGTGCATCTTCACCTCGCGCGTCTCGCCCGGCGCGTAGTCCACCTCGATGTTCTCGTAGTGGGGGACGTAGGTCAGGTCGTGGAGCGGCGCGTCGTGCTCCTTCACGGCGGCGTACGACTTGGTCGAGCCCTCGTGCGCGTTGAAGGTGACGCAGGGGGAGATCACGTCCACGACCGCAGTGCCCCGGTGGCTGAGCGCGGCTTTGAGGATGGGGCGGAGCTGCTTCGGGTCGCCGGAGAAGGAGCGTGCGACGAAGCCGCACCCCAGCTGCACCGCGATGGCGCACAGGTCGATGGGCATCAGGTCGTTCACCGCGCCCGACTTGGCCTTGGTCCCGACGTCGGCGGTCGCCGAGAACTGTCCCTTCGTCAGCCCGTACACGCCGTTGTTCTCGATGATGTAGGCCACGGGGACGTTCCGCCGCACCAGGTGGCAGAACTGCCCCAGGCCGATCGAGGCCGTATCGCCGTCGCCCGAGACGCCGAGCAGGGTGAGGTCGTGGTTTGCCAGGAACACGCCCGTGGCGATGGACGGCATCCGTCCGTGCACCGCGTTGAAGGCGTGGGAGCGGCCGATGAAGTAGGCCGGCGTCTTGCTGGAGCAGCCGATGCCCGAGAGCTTCGCCAGGCGATGCGGCGGGAGGGCCATCTCGAAGGCCGCCTGGATGATGCTCCCGGTGATGGCGTCGTGCCCGCAGCCCGGGCACAGAGTCGACTTGGCCCCCTTGTAGTCGGCGGGCGTGAGCCCGATTCGGTTGGTCGTGACCGGGGTGGCCGGCGGTCCGGGCGCCGCGGCGGAATTCGTGCTCATCGGACCGCCACCTCCTCCCGCTCGGCGCTCTTCACGCCCTGCGCCACGGTGTGGGCGTCGAGAGGCAGTCCGTCGTAGTGGAGCACGGACCGGAGGCGCGTCGCATGTGCTGGGTAATCCATTCTGAGGAGCGCCGCCATCTGGCCGTCGCGGTTCTGCTCCACCACGTAGACCCGCTCGTGGCGCGCGAGGAACGCGCCGACCTCGGAAGAGAAAGGATACGCCTGGACGCGGAGGGACGAGGTGCGAATGCCGTCCTCGCGCAGACGGTCGCGCGCCTCTTCCACCGCCCACCGCGACGAGCCGAAGCAGAGGATCGCCGCTTCCGCCCCCTTCGTCTCCTCCACGACCGGTTGCGGCACCACGCCCCGCGCCGTCTCCCACTTTCGGTTCAACCGGTCCATGACGCGGGGATAGGCTTCGCTCGACTCGGTGTACCGGGCCTGCTCGTCGTGCCCGGAGCCGCGGGTGAAGTAGGCCGCAAGCGGGTGGTTGGTTCCGGGGAGGGTCCGGTAGGGAATGGCGTCGCCGTCCACGTCGCGGTAGCGCTCGAACTTTCCGATTTTCTCGAGGTCGGCCGCGGAGAGCACCTTTCCACGGTCCCACGGCTTTGCCGGATAGGGGAACGGGTCGGCCATCCAGACGTTCATCGCGATGTCCAGGTCCGAGAGGACGAAGACGGGCGTCTGGAGGCGCTCCGCCAGGTCGAACGCCCGCATGCCGTAGTCGTAGCACTCCTCCACCGAGGAGGGGAACAGCATCACGTGCTTGGTGTCGCCATGAGACAAGAAGGCCACGCTCAGCAGATCGGCCTGCGACGTGCGCGTGGGGAGGCCGGTGCTGGGTCCGATCCGCTGGATGTCCCAGATCACCGCGGGAATCTCCGCGTAGTACGCGTAGCCGGTGAACTCGGTCATGAGCGACAGCCCGGGGCCCGACGTCGTCGTCATGGCGCGCGCCCCGGCCCACGAGGCGCCGAGGACCATGCCGATCGCCGCGATCTCGTCCTCGGCTTGCACGATCGCATAGGTCGCCTTGCCCGAGGGATCGCGGCGATAGCGCTCCAGGAATCCCGTCAGCGCCTCGGCCAGGCTGGAGGAGGGCGTGATCGGATACCACGAGGTGAACGTCACGCCACCGAACATGGCGCCGAGCGCCGCCGCCTGGTTTCCGTCGATGAGGATCTTGCCCTCGGTCTTGTCCCGCCGCTCCACGCGGAAGGGCGCGGGCGGCAGGTGGGCCGCCGCGTAGTCGAAGCCGGCGTCCACCGCGGCGCGGTTCATTGCGAGCGCCTTGGGCTTCTTGCCCAGCTGGGCGTCGAGCGCGCGCTCCACCTCGGCCTTCTCGATGCCGATCAGCTGGGCCAGCACGCCGACGTAGACCATGTTCACGACCAGCTTCCGGAGCTTCGGGTCGGGGACGATCGGCTGGACGATCTTGTCGAAGGGGATGACGTGCGCCACGGCGCCCTCCGGCACCTTGGGCGCGGGAAGTCCCTCGTTCATGACGACCACGCTGCCGGGACCCATAGCCGCGATGTCGGTCACCGACGTCTCCGGGTTCATCGCGACCAGGACGTCGTTCCGCGTTTCGCGGGCCACGTACCCCCGCTCGTTGACCCGGATGGTGAACCAGGTGGGCAGTCCGGCGATGTTCGAGGGGAACAGGTTCTTCCCGGAAACCGGAACCCCCATCTGGAAGATGGAGCGGAGGAGGGTGTTGTTGGCCGTCTGGCTCCCCGATCCGTTCACGGTGGCCACGTGGATGTTGAAGTCGTTCACTCTCGGCAATTTCTGCCCTTTCGGTCGTTTAGTTCGCGTCGGGTGGGTGCGCGGAGCATCTTATTCTCGGATGCCTGCGCGGGCCGGTCAAGGCGCTTCCCGGGTTTGCTCCTTGACCGGTGCCGTGGCGGCGTCAAGAATGGAGCCCATGGCGCGTCACACGCTTCCCGAACCCTATCTCACACTGGACGATGCGACCCTCGCCGGGCGGATCGATGAAGCGAAGCGCGCCCTGGGATCCCGGCTGGTCATCCTGGGCCACCACTACCAGCGGGACGACGTCATCCAGCACGCCGACGTGACCGGCGACTCCTACAAGCTCGCCAGGCTCGGCGCCGAGCGGACGGAGGCGGAGTTCGTGGTCTTCGCGGGGGTTCACTTCATGGCGGAGAGCGCGGATATCCTCCGCGCGCCCCACCAGACTGTGATCCTCCCGGATCTGAACGCGGGCTGCTCCATGGCCGACATGGCCCCCACCGACGACGTGCTGGACGCGGGCGCGACCCTCGAACGTCTTGGTGTGACCGACGTCACCCCGGTGACCTACATGAACTCCACCGCGGCCATCAAGGCGTTCTGCGGGGAGCGCGGCGGCGCGGTCTGCACCTCGTCCAACGCCCGCGCCGTCTTCGAGTGGGCGTTCCGCCAGCGGGAGAAGGTCTTCTTCCTGCCTGACGAGCACCTGGGCCGGAACACCGCAGCGTCGATGGGAATCCCGGAGCCGGAGGTCGTTGTGTGGGATCCGATGCGAGAGCAGGGCGGGCTTACCGCGGAGGCCATTGCGGGCGCGAAGGCGATCGTCTGGAAGGGATGCTGCTCGGTCCACACCAAGTTTCAGCTGCGGCACGTGGAGGAGCGGCGCGCTGAGGACCCCGGCGTGAAGATCATCGTCCACCCCGAGGTGCCGCGCGAGGTTGCGGACGCGGCCGACGTGGTCGGCTCGACCGAGACGATCATCCGAACGCTGCGCGAGGCGCCGGCGGGAAGCCGGTGGGCGGTCGGCACCGAGTACAACCTGGTGAACCGGCTGGCGCACCAGATGCCGGACAAGAAAATCTCCATCCTCTCGAAAGACTTCTGCATTTGCGCTACGATGTACCGGATCTCTCCGCAGAACCTACTGTGGGCGCTGGAGCGATTGGCCGCCGGTGAGATCGTGAACCCGATCCGCGTTGCCGAGCCGGCCCGGACGTGGGCCAAGGTCGCGCTGGATCGCATGCTTCAGGTGAACTGAGTCTCGGGAGAACGCCATGGCGTACGTAATCGTCAAAGACATCTGCGAAGGAGAGAGTTCCTGCGTCGACGTCTGCCCGGTGGACTGCATCAAGCCGGGCGAGGGCGAGAACGGCAAGGGAACGAAGTGGTTCCTGGTCGTCGCAGAGGACTGCGTGAGCTGCAACGCCTGCCTGGAAGCCTGCCCGGTCGAAGGGGCCATTCTCCCCGACTGACCGCGGCACCGCTTCATCCGCATCCCCTTTCATCTCAAGATTCCAGGGCTCCGGACCGATATCTAGGACCGCACGTGCGCCGCTCGTTTTGGCCGGCGCCATGACCTGTCTGCGCCCGATCGGGGAAGTCACCGCATGGATTGCGCCGAGGCCAAGTTACAGATGGATCCCTACGCCGCGGATCAGCTCACCGGGGCGGAGAAGGCGGCGTTCGAATCGCACCTCTCGGACTGCGCCGAGTGCCGGCTGGACAGCGAGCTGACCCGAGCCTCGAACAACATGCCCACTGCGAGCCAACCACGCCCCGCCGCCGCGGAGGCGGCCCCGCGTCCCTCCGCCGGAGAGTGGACGATCGAGTCGATCTTCGGGAGCGCCACGGGATCCGGCACCGGGACCTCTTCGGCGCGCACGGCCGCGGCCGCCCCTCTTTCCGGAATCGAGTCCGGATCCGCATACACGGCCCCGACTGAAAGTGGGCCGGCGGCCGAGCCGCCGCCGATGGATGAGACACCGCCGATGGACGAGCCGGAGATCCCTCTCCCCGACGTGCTCCTTGAGGCGGCCCTCGCCCGCTCCGGATCGGCCAAAGGCGCCGACGCGAACGGCACGCCCGGTTGGAAGTTCGAGTCGGCTGACGCCAAGGATGACGTGGCACCTCCCGAGGGAAGTCTCTTCTTCGCCGAGGAGGCCCTGTCCCGGACGGGAACCCCCGCGAAGGCCAAGTCTTCGTTCCTCCGCGTGATCCTCTGGGGCGCCGGCGGAATCGTGGGCCTGGCTCTCCTGGGCATTTCCATCTGGGTCGCGCTCACGCTGAAGCCTCCGACGTCGCACGTCTCCGAGATCAGTCGCGCGCCCGCGGCAAGCGTCGCGCCCGCCGGTGAGGCGCCGGCCGCACAATCCGGCGCGGCCGCGGCGCCGGAGGCCGCGCCGGTACCTTCGACGACGCCCGTCGCCGAGCCGCCGCGGACCAGCCACAACGCCGAGACCGCTTCCCGGCCCGCGGTCGATCCGTCGCCTGCGCCCCCTCCACCGCGCATAGCGGAGAGCGCCCCGCCGCAGAGCGCCCCGCCGCCGAGCACACCGCCGCCGCAGAGCGCCCCGCCGCGCACCGCGGAAGCCGGGCCGGAGCGCCCGCTCTGGGAGCCCGCGATCCGGGAGGAGCCGTCCGTGCAGGCCCCCCCGCGTCGCTCCCAGTCCCAGTCGCGACCGCCCTCCTCTCCGGTCGCCGAGTCGCCCGCGGCGGCGACGCCCGAGTCCGCGCCGAAGCCGAAGCTTGCGCTGCCCCCGCCTGCTCAGGAAGCGGCTCCCCCGGCCGATCCCATTCAGCGGCCGATCGACCGCCTGCACCTGGCGACGCTGACCGCCGAGCAGAACGCCGACCTGGCCGGGCTCCGGAAGATGCGCGAGACGTGGAAGACGTTCCTCAAGACCAGCGTCGGGCCCGACCGCGCGCGCGCGAAGCGGGAGCTGGGGGATTGCCTCTGGGCGGTCCAGATCCTGACCGCCAACAAGTCCGATCAGAAAGCCGCGCTCGCCGCCTACCGTGACTACGTGCTCAACGCTCCGGCCGGAGGCGCCGATGTGCGAACGGTTTCCCGGATGCGGCAGCTCGAGGACGCCCTCGCCGAATCCCACTGACGCCGGCGCGATTGACGGATCTCCGGCCCCGCCCGTAGGCTCGTAGGTAGTGGAACCCTGGTTGAACCGCATCCCCGCGTGGCTCCGGAAGCGCCCCACCTGGCTTCGCCGGCCCGCATGGCTGGCCCGCCGCCCGGCGTGGCTCCCGGCCGGGCATGCGCGATGGCTCCTCTTTCTCCTCCTGGTCGCGAGCGGGTTCGTGGCCTACGACTGGTTCCGCCTCTCCGCGATCGCCTCGTCGCAGTACTCCGGGAAGGGGTGGACGTTTCCCACCCGGGTCTACGCCGACTGGAAGGAGTACCGCGTCGGCGATCCCCTCGATGCCGCCACGCTCCAGTCGGCCTTGGAACGGGCCCGCTACAAGCGGATCTGGGGCCGCCCCTCGGATGCGGGCCAGTACCGGATCCGGGGCACCTTCTTCGAGATCCGCCTCCGCCCCTTCCATTATCCGGATCGCCCCGAGCCGGGCACCGAGGTCCTGGCGGACGTCCGCGAGGGGAAGCTGGTCTCCCTGGAGCAGGGGTTCCGGGAGCCGCGCGGGCGCGGCATCCTCCGCATCGACCCGGAGCTTCTGGGGGAATTCTCCAGCGCGTCGCGCGAGCGGCGGAGCTACATCCCGATCGATCAGATCCCGCGCAAGGTCGTGCTGGCGGTGATCGCCAGCGAGGACCGCCGCTTCTACCGCCACTGGGGAGTGGACCTCCTGGGCCTCCTCCGCGCCACCGTCGCCAACATGCGCGCCGGGTCGGTGGTCGAGGGAGGGAGCACGATCAGCCAGCAGCTCGCGAAGAACCTGTTCCTCTCCCAGGAACGGAACATGTTCCGGAAATTCCACGAGGCGTTCCTCGCGCTCCTGATCGAGGTCCGCTATTCCAAGGAGCAGATCCTCGAGTTCTACCTGAACCAGATCTACCTGGGGCAGCGGGGGAGCTGGAGCGTCTGCGGCGTGGAAGAGGCTGCGCTCTTCTATTTCAACAAGCACGCCAAGGAGCTGACGCTGCCCGAGGGGGCGATGATCGCGGGGATCATCCCGGCACCAAATCGCCTCTCGCCGTACCGCGACCGCCAGGCCGCCCTGGAGCGGCGGGACAAGGTCCTGGGGGACATGGTGGATTGCGGGTGGATCTCCAAGGAGGATGCACGCGGCTATCGCCGGATGCCGATGCGGTTCGCGGCGAACCCGCCGCCGATGACGCGGGCGCCCTACTTCGTGGACTACGTGCGCGAGACGCTCTCCAAGGACATCGCACCGCTCGACCTGAACGCGCGCGGCTACTCCATCTTCACGACGCTGGACCCGGAGGCGCAGGAGACCGCCGAGCGCTCGGTGCGGGAGGGCGCGCGCGAGGCCGACGCCCGCTCGGGGCGAAGCGAGGCGTGGCGCGACCCGGCCCAGGCGGCCCTTGTCGCGATCGAGCCGTCGTCGGGATACATCCGCGCCATGGTCGGGGGGCGGAACTACGCGGAGTCCCCGTTCAACCGCGCGGTGGATTCGCGTCGCCAGCCGGGCTCCGCGTTCAAGCCGTTCGTCTACGTCGCCGCGCTGGATACGCCCTACTCCGGGCGGCGGCCGCCTCTCACGGCGGCGACCCTGCTCGAGGACCTGCCCGATACGTTCCGCACGAGCCTGGGACCGTGGGCCCCACGGAACTACGAGAACTCGTACGAGGGACACGTCACCGCTGCGCGCGCTCTGGCGCGCTCGCTGAACGTGGCCACGGCGCATCTCTCGGAGATGATCGGGATCGGCACGGTGGCGCGCACGGCGCACGTGCTGGGCATCGAGAGCCGCCTCCGCGAGGTGGCGTCCCTGGCCCTGGGGACGAGCGAGGTAACGCCGCTGGAGCTGACCACCGCCTACGCGGCTCTGGCGAACGGGGGCGTCTGGATCCGCCCGATTCCGGTGCGCGCGGTGCTGGATCGCGCGGGGGACGAGGTGTGGACCCCGAAGAAGGAGGTCCGCCGCGTGCTCCGGCCGGAGACCGCGTACATGGCGACGATCCTGCTCGAGGGTCCCGTGATCTACGGCACGGCCGCCTCGATCCGGAACGAGTACGGCTTCACCCGTCCGGCTGCCGGGAAGACCGGGACCACCGACGACGAGAACGACGCCTGGTTCATGGGGTACACGCCCGATCTGGTCGCGGGCGTCTGGGTGGGGTGCGACCGGAACCGGCGCCTCGGCCTCACCGGGACGCAGGCCGCCGTGCCGATCTGGGTGCGGTTCATGGAGGCCGCGCACCGCCACCTCCCGGTTCGCGACTTCACCGCGCCGCCCGGAGTCGTCGAGGTGTGGATCGACGCGCAGACCGGCTACCGCGCGGGTCCGGACTGTCCCCGCGTGATGCGGGTGGCGTTCGCCGCGGGCACCGAGCCGCGCGTCGTGTGCCCGGCGTTTCACGCGCCTTCGCTGTTCGACTGGGAGCTGGGGGACAGCACGGGCGGGTTCGACCACGGCACGGATCTGGAGAAGGAGCAGGGCGGTGAGCCGCCTCCGCCGCCGGCCGATGAGAGCCAGCCGGTGCCGCCCCCGCCTCCGGACGAGCAGGACCTGCCCGGGTCGGGAGGGCGGTAGGCAGGGTCCGCGGGCGTCGCGTATACTGGCGCGGTGGAACCTTCCCCCCTGACTCCCGGCCGTCTTCTCGCGGAGGCCGCGTGAGCGCGCCCTTCGTCCATCTCCACAACCACAGCGACTACTCGTTGCTCGACGGCGCCTGCCGCCTGGACCGGCTCATCGACCGCGCGAAGCGCCTGGGCATGCCGGCCCTGGCGCTCACCGACCACGGCAACCTGTTCGGGGCCGTCGAGTTCTACGGCATGGCCACCGCGGCCGGGATCACGCCGATCATCGGCTGCGAGGTCTACGTGGCGCACGGCGCGCGCGGGGAGAAGTCGCGCGGCCCCGACGGGAAGGGCGCCTACGACCACCTGGTCCTCCTGGCGCGGAACCGGGACGGCTACCGGAATCTCATGAAGCTCTCCTCTCTCGGCTTCACGGAGGGGTTCCACTACAAGCCCCGCGTGGACAAGGAGCTCCTCGCGAAGCACGCCTCGGGGTTGATCTGTCTGAGCGCCTGCCTGCGCGGCGAAGTGCCGCAGCGGGTGGTGGCCGGCGATCCGGCGGGCGCGAAGACCGCGGCGGCGTGGTACCGGGATCTCTACGGCGCCGAAAACTACTTCTTCGAGGTCCAGGACCACGGGATCCCGGACGAGCGCACCGCTGCCGAAGGGCTGGTCGCGCTGGGCAAGTCGATGGGGATCCCGGTCGTGGCGACGAACGACTGCCACTATCTCGCGCGCGAGGATTCCGAGGCGCACGAGGTGCTCCTCTGCATCCAGACCGGGAAGACGATGCTGGACCCCGACCGCTTCCGCTTCGCCACGGACCAGCTCTACGTGAAGACGGTCGAGGAGATGGAGGCCCTCTTCGGACACGTCCCGGAGGCGCTTCGGAACACGCTGGTCGTGGCGGAGCGCTGCGAGCTGACCCTGGACACCGAGCGCGTGCAGCTCCCCGCCTTCCCGCTTCCGCCCGAGATCGAGAGCGAGGAGGCGTATCTCCGCCGCCTCGCGGCGGAGGGCCTGGTCCGGCGGTACGGCGACGCCGTCGAGGACGTGCACCGGACGCGCCTCGCCTACGAGCTGGACACGATCTGCACGGTGGGTTACGCGCGCTACTTCCTCATCGTGCGCGACTTCACCGATTACGCGCGGACGAACGGCGTGGCGGTGGGGCCGGGACGCGGCTCGGCGGCCGGCAGCATCGTCTCCTACTGCCTCGGGATCACCGACATCGATCCGATCCGCTTCAACCTCCTGTTCGAGCGCTTCCTGAATCCCGAGCGCGTCAGCATGCCCGACATCGACATCGATTTCTCCTACGAGTCGCGCCAGAAGGTGATCGACTACGTGGTGGGGAAGTACGGCCGCGAGAGCGTCAGCCAGATCATCACGTTCGGAACGATGGCGGCCCGCGCGGTCGTCCGCGACGTGGGACGCGCGCTGGGGATGTCCTACGCGGACGTGGACAAGGTCGCGAAGCTGGTTCCGGGCGATCTGGGGATGACGCTGACGAAGGCCCTGGAGCTGGTGCCCGAGCTGCGCGCCGAGCCCTACGCGCGCCTCATCCGATGCTCCCTCGCGCTGGAGGGGCTGGCCCGTCACGCCTCCACGCACGCGGCGGGCGTGCTGATCGCGCCCGGGCCCCTGATGGACTACGTCCCGGTCTACCGATCGCCCAAGGGCGACTTCACCACGCAGTTCGACATGAACTCCCTGGAGAAGGTCGGGCTCTTGAAGATGGACTTCCTGGGGCTTCGCACGCTGACGGTGCTGGAGCACGCGGTGGCGCACGTGAAGGCGGCCACCGGGATCCTGGTCGACCTCAAGTCGATCCCGCTCGACGATCCGGCCACCTACGAGCTCTTGAGCAAGGCGCAGACGGTCGGCGTCTTCCAGCTCGAGTCCTCGGGGATGCGCGAGCTGCTCCGGAAGCTCCTGCCCGACACCTTCGAGGACATCATCGCGATCAACGCCCTCTTCCGCCCCGGGCCGATCCAGAGCGGCATGATCGACGACTTCGTGAAGCGGAAGCACGGAAAGCAGAAGGTGACGTACATGCACCCGGCCCTCGAGCCGATCTTGAAGCCCACGTACGGCGTCATGGCCTACCAGGATCAGGTGATGCAGGTGGCGAACCGGCTGGCCGGCTTCACGCTGGCCCAGGCGGACCTCCTCCGCCGCGCCATGGGAAAGAAGAAGCCCGAGGAGATGGCGCGGATGAAGGAGTCGTTCCTGGAGGGATGCGCGGCGCGGGACGTTCCGAGGAAGAAGGCCGGGGAGGTCTTCGACCTGATGGAGAAATTCGCCGGCTACGGCTTCGTGCGGGCGCACAGCGCCGCCTACGCGCTCCTCTCGTACCAGTGCGCGTACCTGAAAGCCCACCACCCGGCCGCCTATCTGGCCGCGTCCCTGACGAGCGAGGTGGGGGACACGGACCGCATCGTGGCGCTGGTGGAGGAGGCGCGCCGGCTGGGCATCGCGGTGCTTGCCCCGGACGTGAATCGCGGGGCCGCCGCGTTCACGATCGAAGGGGACGCGATTCGCTTCGGGCTCACGGCCGTGAAGAACGTGGGGCAGGGCTCCGTCGAGGCGATCGTCGCGGCGCGGGTCGAGGGAGGGCCGTTCCGGTCGCTCGCCGATTTCCTGCGCCGCGTGGAGACCTCGGCGTTGAACCGGCGCGTCATCGAGTCGCTGATCCAGGCGGGCGCGTGCGACGGCTTGGACGGCGACCGAGCGCAGCTCTTCCAGGCGGTCGGGGACCTGCTCGCGCAGATCCAGGAGCGGGCCCGTTCCCACGCGAAACATCAAGAGAACCTGTTCGGAGCCGACGCGACCCCGTCCGCCGCCGATGCGCCGCTGCCCCTCGTCGCGCCGTGGGGGCTGGACGAGCGCCTGCGCCGCGAGAAGGAAGTGCTGGGGTTCTATTTCTCGGACCATCCGCTCGCCGCCTATCGCCACATCGCCGAGGCCCGGGCCACGCACACGACCGACCGCCTTCGCGAATGCCGCGAGGGACAGGACGTCACCCTGGTGGGGCTGATCGCAGCCGTGAAGCCCCACGTGGACCGGAACAAACGCCCCATGGCGTTCGTGACGATCGAGGACCTGCGCGGGAGCGTCGAGACGACGGTCTTCGCCGATCTCTTCGAGCGGAGCCGGGGCGCACTCGCGCCGGGATCGGTGGTGGAAGCGCGCGGGCGGGTGAACGTGCGCGAGGACGCCGACCCGAAGATGGTGCTGACGGCCGTCCGGCCCGTGGCGCCGCCCGGAGAGGGGGGGCCGATCCAGGTGACCCTCGACTTCGGTCCGGCGGGCGCCGCGGTCTCTCTGGAGGAGATCCGGTCCCTCCTGGTTCGCCATCCCGGGGAAAGCCCCGTATACTTCCGTGTTCCCGGGGCGGCGGGCGAACCGACCACCATTCGGGCGCGGAAACTCCTGGTTCAACCGAGCGAGGAGCTTTTGGCCGCGCTTCGCCAGCGTCTGGGCCCGGGGTCGGTCACGGTGACCGGGCCGCCGCCCGCACCCGCGGCCGCGGCGGCGGGCGGATCGGAAGGCTTCCCCGAGGTCGTGCCTTTCTAGGCGTGGCGGAGGGTCCCATGAACGGTACCTGGCTCGACTTCGAGAAGCCGATCCTGGATCTGGAACGGCGCATCCAGGACGCGCGCGGCCTGGCCGAGGAGGGAGACACTTCCGCCCAGGAAGAGGTCCGCCGCCTGGAGCGGAAGGCGGACCGCCTCCGACAGGAGATCTACTCCAAGCTGACGCGCTGGCAGCGCGTGAAGCTGGCACGGCACCCGCGCCGCCCGTACACGCTCGACTACCTGAAATCGATGGCCCCCGACTTCGTCGAGCTTCACGGCGACCGGCGCTTCGCCGACGACCCCGCCATCGTCGGCGGTCTCGCGATCGTTGATGGGCTGCCGCTCGTGATCGTGGGACACCAGAAGGGCCGCGATACCAAGGAGAACATCTACCGGAACTTCGGCATGGCGCATCCCGAGGGCTACCGGAAGGCGCTCCGGCTGATGCGCCTGGCCGCCAATTTCGGAATTCCCATCGTCACGCTGGTCGACACGCCGGGCGCCTACCCCGGGTTGGGGGCGGAGGAGCGCGGACAGTCGGAGGCCCTCGCGCGGAACATCCTCGAGATGGCTCACCTCGCCGTTCCGATCGTGACGGTGGTCATCGGCGAGGGGGGATCGGGCGGTGCCCTGGCGATCGCCGTGGGGGACGTCGTGATGATGCTCGAGAATTCGATCTATTCCGTCATCACCCCCGAGGGGTGCGCGGCCATTCTCTGGAAGGACGCGAGCAAGGCCGAGCAGGCCGCCGAGGCGCTCAAGCTGACGGCGCAGGATCTGCTGGGCCTCAAGGTGATCGACGAGGTGATTCCGGAGCCCGTGGGGGGCGCGCACCGCGACCCGGACGAGAGCGCGCGCCGCGTCCAGGAGGCGGTGCTCCGCCACGTCCGGGCTCTGATCGGGCTTCCCGCCCAGGAGCTTTTGGACCGGCGCCTGGAGAAGTACATGCGGATGGGGGTGTATCTGGAGGAGAGCGCGGCTCCCGCGGCCGCGCCCCGAGCCTGACATGCCGCTCAGCGACGAGCTACTGGAGATCCTGGTCTGTCCCCAATGCCGAGGAGACCTCGTCTACGACCGTGTTGCCGAGCGGCTGATCTGTGTCCGGTGCCGGCTTCGCTACGCGATCGTGGACGACATCCCCGTGCTGCTGATCGAGGAAGCCGAACCGTTCGACCCCGCTTGATCCGCCCTTCCGCGCCCGCGGTGCTGCTCACCTTCCTCGCGCTCGCGCCCCACGGCGCCGCCGGGGACCCGGTCCCGCCTTCCGATATAGCCCCGCCGCCCGCAGTGGAATCGGTCTCGCCCACTGGGTACCGCGTGCGCGTGCCGGTCGGCGAGGCCCGGGTCACGGACGGGCGCGTGTTCGGATTCGACCTCGCCGATGTCGCGATCCCCGGTGGGTCGGTACGAACCGCCTGGGGAGAGCCGGCACTGCCCACGCGGATCGTGCTCCTCCGCGTGCCGTGGGGCGCCGTCGTCGAAGTGCGCGGGGCCCGCCGCGGGGTGCGCTCGCTGGGCGCGCTGGAGCCGTCCCCGGTTGCGAATCTCCTCGCGGAGGAAGCGGTCCGCGGGCGGACGTCGCCGCGCGCGTTGTCCGAAGCGCTCTCGGGCCCCGCCTACCGCGTCCTCTCCGGAGTGGGCGAGTCGCCGGCTGTGGTCCGCGCGATCCCGATGGCGTCGGGCGACGAGCGCCTCCTCGCCGTGACGCTCGCGCCGGTCCTGTGGGACCCCGCCACGCGCGAGGCGCGCGTCGCGGAGGAGATCGTCCTCGACGTGACGTGGGACCGCCCGGCGCTCTCGCTCTCCGCGGCCCCGAGGGGCGTTGGGCGCTCCGCCGCGCTCGGCGCGGCCGACGCGGTCGGGCCACGCTACGCGCCGCGAGACTCGCGGAGCCGGTTCCTCGCCGCGCCCGGCAGGGGTACCGCCGCCTCCGCCGGCGGCCCGCTGCGCGTTGATCCGACGCGGTCGTGGGTGAAGCTCCTGGTGCCACGCGGCGGCCTTTACCGCGTCACTCCGGCCGATCTCGCCGCCGCGAACGTGACGCCCGGAGCGATCGATCCCGCCTCCTTCCGCCTCTTCCGGTCGAACCCGGGCGATCTTCCGGAGAGCCTCGACGTGGACACGGCCCCAGACTCCCTGCGCGAGTGCGCGATCGAGGTGACGGGGAACGGGGACGCGGTCTTCGGAGCCGGGGACGCGCTCTACTTCTACGCGAGCGGCGAGACCGGGTTCGGCTACGACCTGCGGGCCGGCGGCGCCAACGAATACGAGGAGACGCAGCGCACCGACGAGGAGCCGCTCTGGCTCACGTGGGGGCCGGGGCCCGTCCCCGCGGCGCCGCGTCGGCTCCAGACCCGGGATGCGGCGCCGGTGACGGGGGCGGCGCCGCTTCTCACCACGGTCACGCATCGGGTCCACGTCGAAGAAAATCGGACCGAGGCGTTCGACCTCTTCCAGCCGCCCTACCGCTGGGAGCGGTGGTTCATGAGCCTGATCCAGTCCGTCCAGCAGACCACGCGGCGCCGGTTTCCGACGGCCCTCCCGGGAGCGGTGCCCGGCGGAGCCGTGTCGCTTCGCGTGCGGATGTGGGGCTCGGGCGTGTCCATCGGAGACAGCCTCACCGACCATGTGACCCGGATCTATTGGAACCGCGTCCTCGCCAGTGCGGCGGGATGGAATCTCTCGCTCCCGCGCGACCTCGTCGCATCCGGCCTCCGCACCAATGGCGCGCTCGACTCCCTGGACATCGAGATCCCTTACCTGCGCGAGCGGGGCGACACGCTGCGCATCGACATCCAGTATCTCGCCTGGTACGAGGCCTCCTATCCGCGGTCGCTCGCCGCCGTGAACGACACGCTTCAGTTCGCCGCCCCCGATTCGGTGGCGGCGGGACGGGTCCGGTACGCGATCGGCGGCGTCACCGACACCACGGCCGCCTGGCTCCTGGACCGCACCGATCCCGAGACGCCCGTGCGCCTGGTGAACGGCGCGTGGTCGGGCGCGGCGTCGCCGTTCACGCTGACCGTCGAGGACAGCGCGGGACCGGGATACCGTCCGCGCTACTCCCTGCTCTCGGCCGCGCGCGCGTCGACGCCGACGCTCTCCCTGTACGCTCCGCCCTCCGGCGGACACGCGCTGACGGATTTGCTCAATCCCGCGAACGAAGCCGACTACCTGATCGTGGCGCCTCCCGGATTTCTCTCAGCGGCGGAATCGCTGGCGGTGGACCGCGCGGCACGGCTCCCCGGCGTCGCGTCCCCGCGCGCCGCGATCGCGACGACCGACCGGATCTTCGCGCAGTTCGGGGGCGGGCGTCCGGACCCGGTCGCCATCCGGAACCTCCTGGTCCACGCCTCGCGCCGCTGGACCAAGGCCCCTCTCTACGTCTGCCTTTTGGGGGACGCGTCGGAGGACCCGAAGAACTACACGCGGATCGCGACGCCCGACTGGGTGCCCACCTACGGCGAGTACTGGGACGCCTCCAGTCGGATCCAGTTCGTTTCCGACGACTTCTTCGCCTTCCTGGACGGGCCCGGGGACCAGCTCTTCGATCTCGCGATCGGCCGGCTGCCCGCGCACGATCCCGGCGACGCGATGGCCCTGGTGCGGGGGAAACGCGCGACGTTCGACCGCACGGCCGATTTCGACTGGTGGCGGACGCGCGTGCTCCTCACGGCGGACGATTCGTGGAAGTGGTCCATCCCCGGAACCATGCGCGACCCGGTCGGCGTGGAACACGTCAGCCAGATGGAACGGAAGGATGCTTTCCACATCCCGTTTCCGATCCGGCGCGAGAAGGTCTACCTGAACGACTACGCGTTCGCCGATTCCACCAAGACGTCCAAGCCGAAGGCGCGCGAGGCGTTCATCGCCGCCGTCAACGCGGGCAACTGGATGGTCGACTACATCGGACACGGGAACGAGGACTTCCTCGCGGACGAGCAGGTCTTCCGCTCTTCCGACCTGGCCCGGCTGACCAATGCCGCGCGTCCGTCCATCTGGGGATTCTTCTCGTGCACGGTCGGACGATTCGACGAGAACGCGCGGGAAGGACTGGCGGAGCTTCTCCTCCGCGATCCGGCTGGAGGCGCGGCGGTCTCCCTGGCCGCGAGCCGGGAGGTGTTCGGAGTCGAGAACGCGCGGCTAAACGACTCGTTCATGGACGAGCTGTTCCCCGCGGCGCCGCGGGTGGACGCGCCGGTCACCGTGGGGGTCGCGTGGGCCCGCGCAAAGAGTGATCCGGCGAACCAGAACGAGGTCGCGCGCAAGTACGTCTTCCTGGGCGAGCCGGCGGTGACGGCCCCCCTTCCGCGGGGGCGGGGGTTGTGGGAGAAGGGGGCGCTCGACTCGATCCCGCGCGGAGCGATCGCGGTGATCCGCGGTCACGCGGTCTCCGCGTCCAGCGACTCCGTGCCCGACACGCTCTCGACGGGCACGGCCCTCCTCGAGGTCCTCGGCCCTTCGTCGCCGCGCATTCAGATCGCCCTGTCCAACGGGTCCCCGGTCGCGACGACGTACTACCTCCCGGGTCCGGTCCTCTATCGCGGCCAGACGACCCTGGACCGGGGCTCCTTCGAGCTGCGCTTCGTGATTCCCACCGACGGGCGCGTGGCGGGCCGCGGAACGCAGCTCCGGGCGCTCCTCTCGGCCGCCGGCGGGGAGGGGGCCGGACTGGCCGCGGACTCGCTGATCATCGCGGCGGCCATGTCGCCGCGCGTGGACCAGACGCCACCCACGATCCGGCTGCGCCCCGCCTCCGGGGCCGACTCCAGCTTCGCCCCGGGAGCCGTCCTCACGTTCGAGATCGAGGATTCGAGCGGGGTCGACCTCACCCGCTTCGACAACGCCCACCGCGTGTTCGTGATCGTGGACGACCGGGGCACGCCGATCGACCTGGCCCCCTCGTTCCAGTACGAGCCCTCGAGCTACACCCGGGGCACGGCCACCTTCACGCTGCCGCAGCTATCCGGGGGGGCGCATCTCCTCGAGGTCCACGCGTCCGACGCCTTCCGGAACGTGGGGGTGGCCACGTTCATCATCGACGTCTCCAAGGGGGCGGGCCCGAACGATGCCCTCACGATGACCGAGGTCTTCAACTACCCGAATCCCTTCCCGCGCCAGACCTATTTCCATGCCCGCCTGAACCGGGCGGCCCGGCTCCGGGTGCAGATCCTCACCGTCTCCGGCAGGCGCGTGCGGGACTTCTCGCTGGAGGGCAAGGGGGGCGAGAACTACATCCCGTGGGATGGGCGCGATTCCGAGGGAGAAAAAGTCGCGGTTGGGGTTTATCTGGTGAAACTTACCGCGGAAACATCAGGAGGGAATCGGGTGACCGCGGTGGCTCGGGCTCTCCGCACGGAGTAAGCCCAACCGGTGGAAGCGCTTGCACGAGGCGACGACCTGCGATATTCTCGAGGTCACTTCGGGGGCGCTTTCGGCGTCCCTTCCTGCATCGTTTTAAGGAGGTCTTCGATGAGCCGTATTCTCTCCGCCTGCCTGGGTCTGCTTCTTCTGGCGGGTGTCGCCGCAAACGCCCGAGCCCAGTCCGAAGCCGGAGGCGCATCGACGATGATCGCCCCCGGTGCCCGAGCCGACGGCATGGGCCGCGCCTTCACCGCCGTCGCGAACGACGCCAACGCGATCTGGTGGAATCCGGGAGGCTTGGCCTTCGTGCGCGGCCATGACCTCAACATGACCTACACCCAGCTGGTCCCCGATCTCGCCAGCGACGTGAGCTTCTCGTACCCGGCCTACGTCCAGCACGTGGAAGGCTGGGGCGGTCTGGGCGCCAGCGTCGCCTACCTGAGTTACGGCAAGAGCGAAGCGACCGACGTCAACGGCGACGTCACCGGCGAATTCACGTCCTACGAGGTAGTTCCCGGGGTCGCTTACGGCACCGAGCTGGCCGACAACCTCGGCTTCGGCGTCACGCTCAAGCTGATCCGCGTGGACCTGGCTCCGGCGGCCGTCACCCTGGACCAGAGAAACGGCCGCGGCACGACCTTCGCCGCCGACCTGGGCCTCCTCATGAAGCTGCCGTCCGCGAAGACCTCGTTCGGGGCGGTTCTCTCCAACCTGGGACCGGACATCTCCTACATCGACGTGGATCAGTCCGATCCCCTGGGCCGGAACATCCGGATCGGCGCGGCCTACACGCCGTTCGAGACGGACATGCACCGCGTGCTCATCGCGGCCGACGCGAGCCGCTTCCTGATCCCCGGACGCACGCTCGCGGTCGACGTGTGGGACGCCGGAGCCGAGTACGAGTTCAACCGGCTCATCGCGCTTCGCGCCGGGTACATCAGCGACCCGCGCGGCACGATCACCGACTTCACGTTCGGCCTCGGGATCAACTATCGCGGCATCCGCTTCGACTACGCATCCGTGCCGCAGTCGCAGTACCTGAACCGCGTGAATCGCTTCTCGGTCGGCTACCACTTCTAAGACAGACCGTGCGGCCCGTGTTTGCCGGCAGGCGCGCCGCACTGCCTCTCGTGATCGTCGGCATTCTCACCGGGAGCCAGGTCCTGTTCATGGGCCTGGCTCCTTCTCTTCTTGCGGCCCCGGGCAGGCCGGGTAGCGCGAGCCAGCTCAAGATTTCGCGCCCGCCGGTCGCCGCCGCGTCCCGGCCCGCGCCCGGCTCCGTGGCCGCGCTCCGGCTGGAGCGCGCCCATGCCTTCCCGCACCACCTGGGCGCCGGTCGGCGCGGCCCGTGGATCACAGGCGGCCGGCCGCCGCTCTTGGCGCCGTCCCTGGCCACGGGGCGGCTTGCCCGCACGGTGGCCTTCGCGGGCGTGCCGGAGACGGTGCGCGTGCTCGGGCTGCGGGTGGACTTTCAGACGGACCGGCTGGGCGCGCAGACCACCACCCCGGACGGACGCTTCGACCTGCGGGATGGGAAGGCGCTGGGCATCCCGATCGATCCACCGCCCCACAACCGCGCGTATTTCGTGTCGCACCTCGAGGCGCTCAAGCGCTACTGGAAGTTCGCCTCCTACGGCAACCTCATCATCGAGTACGACGTCTACCCGAAGGTCGACTCGCTGACCTATCGCCTGGGCGACACCGGCGATTACGGTCCGTGGACGCTGGGGCAGCAGTCGTTCAACGAGGCGAAGCGCTTCTTCAAGGACGCAGTCCGGAAGGCGGACCAGACCGACTCGATTCCTTTCGGTGACTTCGATGTGGTCACCCTGTTCCACGCTGGGTCCGACTTCCAGACCGACCTGCGCGGGGACAGTCCTCGGGACTTCCCGACGTTCGAAATCAACCTCGATCCCGACTCGGTCGTTGTAAACGGTGGCGCAGTGGCCATCAAAGGCGGCGTCGTCATGCCCGAGACGGAGAATCAGGACGGCTACCTGAGCGCGCTGAACGGGACGATGGGCCACGAGTTCGGCCACACCCAAGGTCTGGTCGACCTCTACGACGTCAACACGTTCTTCCCGGCGGTGGGGATCTGGAGCAACATGGACTCCGGGTACCTGCTGAGCACGACGGTCCAGGATCAGAAGACGGGCGCCCTGTCCGAGGCGACGGGCGTCATCCCGACCAGCCTGGACCCGTGGAGCAAGACCCTCCTCTGGCCGGACAAGCTCGATCTGTTCGATCCGGGTCGTAGCGACAGCACGACGCTTCGCGCCACCGAGATGGCGGACCGGATCCTCTACGTCCCGCTGGGCGGGGACGAGTACTACCTGATCGAGAACCGCGAGACCGATCTGAACAGCGACAACACGGTCTACCTGGATCGCGATTCGACGACGAACGTGATCCTGGGGCCGGGGCTCTCCAGCGCCGACGCGACCGACTCCCTGGGCGACAAGGAATACGACTTCCTGCTTCCGGGCCAGGGGATCCTGGTCTGGCACATCGACAACACGGTGCTTTTCGGCCCGAACATTCCGCCGGACTACGGCGTCAACTCCAATCCCGCGAGACGGGGCGTCGCGGTGATGGAGGCCGACGGCATCCAGGACATCGGCGATCCCAATTCGCGCTGGTTCTTCGGCGGCCCCTACGACCCATACTTCGTGGGGAACCACACGCGGCTCGCGCCCGACACCAGCCCCTCGACGACGACCAACGGCGGAGCGCAGAGTCACGTCGCGATCACCGTCGGATCTCCCGCCGGAAACGACATGGGGATCGGGATCCGCTCCGAATGGCGGGCCCTCGGCTGGCCCGTGTTCACGCAGGCCGGGTTGAGCGGCGATCCGCCCACGTACGGCAACCTGCGCCGGGACGGGAACCGGAACGTGGTCGCCTCCGCCGACAGCGTGATCCTGGCCTGGACCTCGCAGGGGGACCCGTTCTACGCCGCGAACGCCGATGGCCGGTTCGCCGTGCTCCCGGCGCCCCTCCGCGGTCCCGTGCTCTTCGCCGACAGTCTCTTCCGATCGAATCCGCTCGCGTCCCACGGCGCGGCGGTCGTCGCGACTGCCCAGGACGGCGCGGTCTACGCGTTCCGCGCGAACTCGCCTGACTCGGCCGCGTCCATCCCCCTCGCCGGGTGGCCGCCCTCCCTGGGCGCCGGCGTCACTGCCACCACCGCACCCGCGCTCAGTCCCACCCGCGAAGTGCTGGTGGGGACGAGCGACGGGCGCATCTTCGCGATCGCGGGCACGGACAGCGCCTCATTCCCGCCGTTCGTCAGCCCCATCTCCGACACGCTCCGGGTGGGCTCGTTGCGGGTCACCCAGCCCGTCGTCGGGAATCTGGCGGTGGGACGGTTCGAGGGTCCGCCGGGGAGCTACCTGGTGGCGTATGCCCTCCAGAACGGGGTCGTCCGCGTGACGAGTCCGCTCGGGAAGGATCCGACCGTGACCGATCTTCACTGGAGCGTGGGGGGCGCGAACTTCCGCCCCTACCTCCTCGGAGTCGACCTCGACCGGAACGCGGACGGGAATCTGGAGGTGGTCGTCGTGGATAACGGACGGGGCGTCGTGCACGCGCTCGATCTGACCGGGCGGGAGCTGCCGGGATGGCCGGTCTCGGTGGCCGCGCGTCTCAAGGGAGCGGCCGCGGCGGGGGACCTGGACGGCGACGGCTATCCAGAGATCTTCGCGGTCGACGACCTGGGGTACGTCCACCGGTGGAATCGAAACGGCGTCGAGCCGCCGGGGTGGCCGGTGTCGCTCGCCAGCCGCTACGGACCGGATGCCGTGGGGGGAACCGGCTCTCCCGTCGTGGCCGATCTCGACGGCGACGGAGCGCCTGAGCTTCTCGTCGCGGCGAGGAACGGCACCCTCGTCGCGCTGGCGGCTGACGGTCGCGCGCTTCCTGGCTGGCCCATCGCGAGCCAGCCCGGAAGCGAGATCTCGCCGCTCTTCCTATCCCTGAACGACGCGACCAATCCTCCGGACCCGCCCGGCCCCGCGTGGGAGCACGTCGTGGCCGCGGGAGGAGACGGCCTCTGGAACGCGTTCCAGATCGGGGTTCGTGCCGACAGCGCGTTTGCGACCGCGGACGGGACATCCCGCAGGTCGCCCTGGATCGGATACGCCGGAAACCGGCGTCATACCTCGGTGGTCGGAGACGCCGATCTTCCAGTCATTACGGCCCTACCCACGGGTTTGGCACGGGGATCGCTCTACACATACCCGAACCCGGCCCGGGGGGCGGATATGGGCATTGCCTATAGGCTCGCCGACGGTGTCGGGTCGGTCGAAATCCGGATTCTCGACCCTCTTGGCAACGAAGTGCGCCGGCTTTCGGGCCCAACGCAGCCCGCGGAGAACGTGGCCCGGGTTCCGGTGAGTCAGTTGGCCAGCGGTATCTACCTGGTACGTATCGAAGTGAAGCGTGGCAGCGCGAGCGAGGTGGCTTTCAGCAAGTTCGCGGTTGTCCGATAGCTTTGATGGGGGTATAATCAACTATTGAGTTCGCAGAGACTTTCGCCGGCAGAAGGATCACGCATCCTGCGCTACCTCGGACGCCAGATGGCTGTACCCGCTGGTTTCCTCTGTCTCCTCTTGTGGACAGGGGTGGGTATTGCCTCGACCCTCGATTTCACCCCCATGCCCACGTGCGAAATCTTGCTGGCCCAGCGCGCTATCGCCGACTCCAACGTTGCCTCCACGCCTGCCGATATGGCAGCCGCCTCCGCGGGCGTGGCGTCGCCGCCCTTCCACTACGAAGTGCACAAGTCACCCGGCCGCGCCTTCATTTACAATGTGCTCCTTCCGGGAGCAGGCCATCTCTATGCGGGGAGCAAGCGGGGATGGGCGCACATCGGCATGGAGGGCGCGGTGTGGGCGACCTACTTCTATTACCACGAACGGGGCACGTCGAAAGAGGACCAGTACATCGCCCATGCGGACGAGCACTGGAGCCTTGCGCTCTGGCAGGCGAGTTACACCGGCCCCGACAAGGCCGGCGCCGACAGTCTCATTCAGTACTTCAAGGCGCACAACAAGCAGCATTATTACGAGGACATCGTGAAGCTGAGCACCTACTCCCAGGGGTGGGACGATCAGGCGAATCGGAATTTCAACCGCGGCATGCGGAACGCCAGCAACAACTACCTCAGGGACGCCCGCTACGCGGTAGTCGGCAGCTTCTTGAATCGGGTCGTATCGGCGGTCGACGTGCTTCGAATGCTGAAAGGCCGCAGCGAGCGCTTACTCGGCAATGACACCCATATCCAGCTCAAGTTGCAAACGAAGCCCTTCTCGGACCACACCGCGGTCGGGTTTGAGATTCGAAAGAAGCTGTAGCGGTCCTGCCGCCGCACCCATCGCCTTGGCCCTTCTCCTCCTCGGGGGAGCGGCCGGCGCGGCGCCTCTCTGCGATCGCGGCGCGCTTCTGGCCGAAGCCGCCTCCCCGATCGTGAAGATCGCCCAGATTGCGAAGCCCGGCGGCCGGCCCTGGTCTCTTCTCGCTCTCGTCACCGATTCCACGGCCGGCGCTCCGTCCGTGGACAAGGCAGCGGCAGCGCCCGACGCCGCCGCGCCCGTGCCTCGTCCCGAGGAGGGCGGGAAACGCGCCGGCAGCCGGAAAGCCCTGCTCTTTTCCCTGCTCCTTCCGGGGGCCGGGGAAATGTCGTTGGGCGAACATGGGCGGGCCACGGGGTTCTTCATCGCGGAGGGGGCGATCTGGACTCACTTCGTCTGGTTCCAGGTCGCGGGGCATCTTCGAAGGGAAAACTACATCGATCAGGCGCAGCTTCACGCCGGCGTAGGCGTGAGCAGCGCGAACGACACCTATTGGAAACTCATCGGCCAATTCCAGACTTCGCGGGGGACCGGCGCCGACGCGTACGAAGAGACCCTTCGACGCGAGGCGCGGGACCAATTCCCGGCCGATCCGGCCGCGCAGGACGAGTGGGTGGCCGAACGGCTGCCTTCAGGCGATCGCGCGTGGTCGTGGAGCTCCGACGAAGCGCGCACCTCGTATCGCCTGACGCGCGAGAATTCGCGTCGCGCCTACGACCGCTCGAAGTACTCGATCGCGGCGGCCATCGCGAACCGCCTTCTGAGCGCCATCGACACGCAGATCATCCGCAGGAAGCAGTCGGGCGGGACGCGTTCCGAGCGCCGCGGCGACGGCACGCCGCTTCTCCTCCTCGCCGACACCGCCCCCGACGGGAGCGGTCGGCTCTACCTCACGCGCTCGTTCTAGGCCGGGCCGCCGCGATCGCGGCGCTCTTCGCGTTGGCCGCGGTGTCGTCCGCCCTCGCTCCCGCGCGGGCCCATGCGGCGGCGGCGCTTCGCCAGGCCGAGGCGCGCCCTCCCTCCGCCCTTCGCTCCGAGCTGATCCTGGATCAACCCACGCTGGAAGCGTGGGGCGTGGCGCGTCCGTCGCGCCTGGCCTTCGACGCCGACGGCTCCCTGTACATCCTGGACACGAACCGCCGCCGCCTGGTGAAGGTGAGTCCCGAGGGGCGTCTCCTCCACGAGGTCACCGTGAGCGGCGAGGACGCCGCGGGGCTGACCGAGCCCGGGGACGTGGTGGCCGACGCTCGCGGCTCGATCCTGGTTCTCGACCGCGCCTCCGCCGCGGTTCTCGCTTACGATAAGAGTGGGTCGTTCCTCGCCGCGCACCCGCTCGCCCCCGACCTGGCGCCCGAGGCCCGTGACCCGCGGGCCTCCCTTCTGCTCGACGCATTTGGCCGTCTCTGGCTCGTGGCGCCGCGCGAGCGCGACCTGGTCCGGCTGGACGAGTCTCTGAGTCGCGACCGCGCGGGCCGCTTTCTCACGCCCGAGGACTCGGTGCCGGTTCCCCGTGCGGCCGTGTCGGCCGCCAACGGCGAGACGTGGATCGCGGACGGAGTGTCGGGTGCGCTCCGCCGCTTCCGCGCCAGCGGCGCTCTGGCCGGCGCGGCGCCGCTCGCCGATTCCGCCGGAACGGCGGCCTTCCTGGCGCTGGCGTCCGACCGCTGGGGCTACGTCTACGCCGCGGACGGCGCGGGGCAGCGGATCGTGGTGTTCGGCCAGGCGGGGTCCCGGGTGTTCGAGCGGGTGATGGGCGGCGCCGCGCGCCCCTGGAGGCCGGGCGCGCTTGCGTGGAGCGCTCGCGACCGCCTGGCCGTGGCCGACCCGGAGCGCGGCGAGGTCGAGATCCTCGCGATCGAGAGGGCGTCGCCGTGAAGCGCGCGGCGGCCCTGGCGCTGATGGGGACCCTCGGCGGCGCCATCGGGGGCGCCCTCCTCCCGGGTTCCGCCTCGCTCGCCTCTCCCATCGCGACGCTGTACCCGGGAGGCCCGATAGGAACGAGCGCGCCGCCCGACACGCTGGTGCTCGAGTTTCCGGTGCGGCGCGCGCCCGGTCTTCTCTCGCTCCAGGCCGTGGCCCCACTCGCCGCGCTGGCCGCGCGCTCCGATCCGCCTCCGACGCTGATCCGGCGCGATGCCGACGCGGTCGCGGCAACGGTTGACGGTGCGGCCGCGGCGAAAGGGGACGCCGCCGATGCCATCCTCGTCAGCGGGACGAAATCCTTTGCGGTCGAGCTGGGACGCAATCGCGACGCGTCGCTCCATCAGACGCTCGACCTCACGCTGCGCGGGCGCGTGGCAGGGGACGTGGAGCTGGCCGCCTCGCTGAGCGACCAGCGGCTCCCGTTCGAGCCCGACGGATCCACACGCGAGCTGGAGGACTTAGACCGGGTCTCACTCTCCATCCGCGCGCCCCAGGGAGGCGCGACGTTGGGCGACTTCCGGGTCGAGGGAGCGCCGGGCGAATTCGCGCGCCTGACGCGCTCTCTGCAGGGGGTGCAGGGGGAGGCCAAGGTGGGCGGCCTTCGCTGGGACGTGGCCGCGGCCAGCCCCAAGGGAGAGCGCCGCTCCCTCGAGTTCCGCGGCGAGGAGGGGAAGCAGGGGCCGTACGCGCTCCAGAGCCGCGGCGCCGATTCCGATCTCGGCGGGATCGTGGCGGGATCGGAGACGGTCTGGCTCGACGGGGCGAAGCTCCGGCGCGGCGCCGACCTCGACTACGTCATGGACTACGGCGCGGCGACGGTCACCTTCACCGTGCGCCATCCGATGTCCGCCGAGAGCCGGATCGCGGTCGACTTCGAGGCGGCGAACGGCCGCTACCGGCGGACGTTCTACTCGGCGACGACGCGCCGCGACTGGGGCGCGGGCGGCGGTTGGTATGCCTCCTACGTGCGGGAGGGGGATGACGCCCGGAGCCCGCTCGGCGCCGCCCTCACGGCCGGGGATCGCCGCGCCCTCGGCGCTGTAGGCGATTCGACGGGCTCGCCTCTTCCCAGCGGCGTCCGCTTCGTGGGCGCGGGCCTCGGCTCCTACGTCTGGGACCCGTCGGATCCGGCGCGCGCGCACTGGCTCTGGCTGGGCGCGGGGCGCGGCGACTACGAGGTGGAATTCAGCAGCGTAGGCGCCGGCCGCGGCGCGTATGCCGACACCTCGGCGGCCGACGGAACGCACTTCTACCGCTTCATGGGTCCCACCCTCGGCTCGTTCGAGCCGGGGCGCACGCTCGCCGTTCCGCGCGAGAACGCGCTGATGGATCTGGGCGGCACGACCAGGCTCTTCGGGGCGCTGGCGCTGGACGCGGAGGTGGCGCGGTCGGGCTTCGACCGGAATGCGCTCTCCTCCAAGGACGACGGGGACAACGCGGGGGGCGCGGGCCGGCTCGCCGCGCGCCTCGATCCGCGCCCCGTCCGCCTCTTCGGCGCGGGCGTCGGCGCGGTCGGCTTCACCGCGTCGGCGCGCATGCTCGACGCGCGCTTTGCCCCGCTCGACCGCGTGAACGGATCGTTCGAGAGTGAGCGCTGGAACCAGGCGCCCGCGACGGCGGGCGAGCGGCGCCAGGAGGCGTCCTTGAGCTACGACCCGATCGCGGCCGTCGGCCTGCGCGCCGATCTGGGGCTGCGGTCGCTCACGGGCGGCTCCCGCTCCGCGCGCCGCGCGGCGTCCCTCGACATCCGCGCGGGACTCCCCGGAACGCTGCGCTGGGAAGAGGCCAAGAACCGCGGCGGGTCGGGGGAGGGCCGCCGCGCCCGGTGGTCGATCGATTTCGCCCGGGCGCGCGGGACGCTCCTCCCGAAGTTCTCGGCCGCCGACGAGCGGATCACGGGGCAGGAGGGGGACAGCGCCGACGCGCGGCGAAGCCGCCTCTGGAGCGCGGGTCTCGGGTGGAGTCCGGGGGCGTCCCTGCGCCTCCGCTCGTCGTACGGCTGGCGGCGCGACGAGCGCTGGGGCGGGTCCGCGGGCGGGTCCGCGGCGACCGAAGCCCGCACGTGGGAAGGCGGGATCGCGGCGCGCGCGGGCGAGGTCCTGGCCGCGGACGCGGCGTTCACGCGGCGGCGCGTCGCGGCCATGGCGGGCTCCCCCGGCTCCGCCAGCGCCCCCGGTTCCCCCGGTTCCCCCGGTTCGACGAGCGCCGCCGACCTGGCCCAGCTCCTTCTCTCCGGCGGCCGCGCCGGCGGGCCGGTCACGTCGGAGCTTCGGTACGACGTGACGCAGCTTCGCGAGCCCGCGGTCACTCGCGCGCTCGTGGCGGTGGGGACGGGTGCCGGCTCGTACGACCAGTACGGGAATGCCAGCCTGGGCGGCGGCTACGAGTTGGTCGCCGGAACCGGCGATCCGGTCACGCGCTCGCGCGCCACGGTCCAACTCCGCCTGGACGCGTTTCCCGGGCGCGCGTCGAAGGCGCCCGCGCGTCATCTCCTCCGCGCATTCGGCGCGAGCACGTTCCTCCGCCTGGAGACGCTCTCCTCCTTGCCGCTGGGCCGCGTGGAGCGCGCGCTCCGCTTCGGGGACTACCTGGCGGCGGGCACCACCCTTCGCGGCAATCTCAGTGCGCGCCAGACTTTCGAGTACGTTCCGGCCGGATCGCGATTCGAAGCCCACTTCGAGGTGGGGACGCGCCGCGACGTGAGCGGCGAGGTGACCGGGCTGGAGAGCCGGGGCGACGGGGTCGACGGCAGCCTCCGCGTGAGTCGGGCCCTCCCGCTCCGGGTGAAGGCGACGGCCGCGGCCGATCTCGCCCGGAACCAGCAGGCGGTCTCGCGCGACGGAAACCGCGACGCCGCGTACGCCTCGATCGTGCGCGGGCGCGGCTACGAGTTGGAGCTGGCGCGGCCCCTGGGCCCGGCCTGGACGCTCTCGCTCCTCTCACGGCATCGGAGGGACGTGGACATGACGCGCGGCGGCTACCAGGATGCGTGGTCGGTCGGACCCTCGGCGCGCTGCGCGGGGCAGCGGCTCCGGCTGGACGGGACCGCCACGTATGGCCGGCTGGACCAGCGGGGGAATTACGCGCCCGCCGGGCGCTACCTCGTGGCGCCGATGGGCGCGCGGGTGGACATGGATCTGCGCGGCGAATACCGCGCCGGGGACCGCGTCTCGCTCTCGCTGGGCTGGACCGGCTCCCGCGTGGAGCGGCGGCCCACGACGTACACCGGCCGGTTCGAGCTGAGGAGCACGTTCTGATGCGGCGCGCACTGGCTCTGCGTCCGCGCTATTGGCCGGCCCTGGGCGTGTTCGTTTCGCTGGCTCTGGGCTTGCTCCCGATCTTCGCGGCGGTCGCGAGCGCCGCGCCGTCCGAGGCATTGCCCGGCGGCGCGCCGCCCACCGGCCGCGCGCCGAGGGGGGATGTGTATCTCCTCCGCAGGGATGCCTTGCCGGATTCGCTTCGTGCCGAGGCGGGCGCCGGACCCGCCGACAGCTCGCGTCTCTGGAGCGGCCCCGAGCTGGAATCGGCGGCGCTCAAGGTCCGCGATCTCCTGGCCCGGCGCGGGGACGCCGCCGCGATCGTGCGCCTGGTGCTGTCGCGCGGCATCGGCGGCGCTCCGGGCACGGCGGCTCTCTCGGTGGCGCGCCCCGGCGCCCCGGCCGCCCCGCTCGCCACAGTCGCCACGCTCGCCCCGTCCGCGAACCCGGTCCTCAACGCGGCGACGCCGCTCCCGGGCGCGCTCGCCGACTCGCTCGCTGCCGCCTATCGCGCGGCAAGCCACGGCGCCGTGTCCATCGACGGGATCGCGGCCGGGCTCTCGGCCGCGCGCGACGTGCTGATCGACGCGGGCTACTACGCCGCGGAAGTCGGACTGGATTCGCTGGCCGTTTCGGGCGGGTGCGCTCGGGCGCACCTGCGCGTCCTGGCCGGACCGCCCGCCGTGGTGGAAGCCGTCGAGCTTCCCGGCGGGACGGCGACGCGCCCCTCCACGGCCGCCTCGATCGCCGGCCTCCGCTCCGGGATGCGCGTCACCCCCGCCGTGCTCGCAGAAGCCCGCGAGCGCCTCGCGGGATCCGGCCTCTTCACCTCGGTCGGCGATCCGCGCCTGGCGCCGGGGACGTCGCCCGGAGGCGCGCGCGTCGTGATCCCCGTGGAGGAGGAGCGGTCGAGCCGCTTCGAGGGCGCGCTGGGCGTCGCGCGGGAGGGCGGCGTGACCGGTCTGGTGGACCTGGCCCTGGGGAACATCGCCGGGAGCGGCCGCTCGGCGGGGCTCCGCTGGTTCGGCCCCGGAGGCGGGCGCTCGGAGTACGCGGCGCGCTACCGGGAGCCGTCCCTCTTCGGCCGCCGGGTGGACGCGACCGTGTCGCTGGACGCGCAGGTCGCGGACTCCCTCTTCACCCAGACGCGCTGGTCGCTCGCGGTAGGGCGCTACCCCGGAGCCGGGACGCGGGCATCGCTCGCGCTTGTCCGGAGCGGCAGCGTTTTCTCGGGATTGGCGCGCGGCTCGACCACGACGTGGTCGCTGGCCGGCCAGGCGGCCATGGACCGGCTTCGCCCCGTCCTCAATCCGACGCGCGGCTTCCGGGCGGCGGTGACGGCGGAAGGGGGGAGCCGCGGCGAGCGCTTCCCGGGACTTCCGCCCGCGAGTCACGGACTCTTCCGAGGCGACGTCGCGATCGAGGGCGCGGTCCCCGCGGGACCGGACCGAGCGATCGTCGCGAGCGCGCGCGGCCGCGGCGCGTTCCTCGGAGGCGACGCGTTCCCGGCGGAAGAGCTCTTCTTCGTCGGGGGAAGCGAGGGGCTTCGCGGGCATCCGGACCGGGCCTTCGCCGGGAGCCGGGTGGCGGTCGCGTCGATCGAGCACCGCTGGATCACCGACGAGCGCGGCGGGCGGCTCTACCTTTTCGGCGACGCCGCGCGACACGAGCTTCCGAAGCCGCTCGCGGCGGGGTCGGTCGCGCTCCCGGCCGCCTCCGGCGGGTCGGCGGCGTCCCTAGCGCGAACGGTGTTGAGCCGGGGGTGGGAGTTCGGCTACGGTGCCGGGCTCAGGACCCGGATGGCATCCGGCCTCGTGGGTCTCGAGCTCGGCTTCGCGCCGGGCGAGCCGCTCCGGAGGGCCACGATCCACGTCCGCTACGCGAGCACCTGGTGATCCCGATCCGAGGCCGGACTTGGCGCGCGGCGTAAGCCCCGCGCGGCGCGCCGAACAGCTCCGCCGCGAGATCGAAGAGCACGACCACCGCTATTATGTTCTCGGCGAGCCTTCCGTCTCCGACCGGGAGTACGACGCGCTCCTGCGCGAGCTGCGCGATCTGGAGGAGGCCCACTCCGAGATCGCCATCCCGGACTCGCCGACGCGCCGCGTGGCGCATGGACTTCTCCCCGGATTTCCGTCCGTGGCGCACGTCACCCCCATGCTCAGCCTGGACAACACGTATTCGCTGGACGAGCTGGAGGAGTTCGACGCCCGCGTGCGGAAGCTCCTGCGCGCGGAGTCGGTGGATTACGCGGTCGAGCCCAAGGTGGACGGCGTCGCCGTCGCGCTCCGCTACGAGGAGGGGCGCTTCGCGCTCGGCCTGACCCGCGGCGACGGCGAGCGCGGAGACGACATCACCGCGAACCTCCGCACCATCCGGTCCATACCGCTCCGGCTGCGCGGCACGCGCGTGCCGCCCCTTCTCGAGGTGCGCGGCGAGGTCTTCATGGAGACGAAGGCGTTCGCGCGCTTGAACCGCCGCCGCGAGGAGGCGGGGGAGCGCGCCTTCATGAATCCGCGGAACGCCACGACCGGCAGCCTCAAGATGCTCGACACGGCGGAGGTGGCGCGGCGCCCGCTCCAGATCTTCGTCTACCAGCTGGCGGACGCGCGGCGGCACGGTTTCGAGACGCACCTGGAAGCGCTCGACCGCCTGGCCCAGCTGGGCTTCCGGTTGAACCCGGACAACGCCCGAGCCGGCGGCTTCGACGCGCTCCGGCGCTTCTGCGAGCGCTGGGAGATGAAGCACGAGTCGCTTCCGTACGGAGCCGACGGGCTCGTGATCAAGGTTAACTCCCTCCGCGAGCAGGAGCGCCTGGGCGTCACGTCGAAGAGTCCGCGGTGGGGAATCGCCTACAAGTTCGGAGTGACCGAAGCGGAAACCACGCTCGAGAAGATCGATCTCCAGGTGGGCCGCACCGGCGCGGTCACTCCGGTCGCCCTGCTCACGCCGGTCACCCTGCTCGGCACCGTAGTGAAGCGCGCGACGCTCCATAACTTCGACGAGCTCGAGCGGAAGGACATTCGCGAGGGAGACCGCGTGGTGATCGAGAAGGGAGGCGAGGTGATCCCCAAGGTGGTGCGCGTGATTCCGAGCCCCGGCGCACGCCGCTCCCCGCCGTTTCCCGTGCCCCAGCGCTGCCCCGCGTGCGGCACGCCCTTGGTGCGCGACCCGGAGCAGGCCGTGGTCCGCTGCGAGAATCTCCTCTGCCCGGCGCAGGTGCGGCGCCGGATCGTTCACTGGGGCAGCCGGGGCGCGCTCGACATCGAAGGACTGGGCGAGAAGACGGTGGATCTCCTGGTGGACGAAGATCTGGTGGCCGATCCCGTCGACATCTACGATCTCGGCGTGGAGAAGCTCACGCCGCTGGAGCGGATGGCGGAGAAATCGGCGACCAACCTCGTCCTGGCCATCGCGGCGAGCAAGAAGGCGCCCCTGGAGCGGCTGATCCACGCCATCGGCATCCGCCACGTCGGCAGCACGGTGGCGCGCCTCCTGGCGGAGCGGTTCCGCTCCCTGGAAGCGCTGGCCAATGCCGACGAGGAGGAGCTGTCCGGCGTTCCCGGCATCGGCCCCGAGATCGCGGGAAGCGTCTCTGTGTTTTTCCGATCGCGCGAAGGGAAGAAGCTGCTCCGGGGGCTCCTCGCGCGCGGCGTCACCGGCACGCCCCCGGTACGGCGCGCGCGGGCGGAGACCGGCCCCTTCGCGGGAAAGACGTTCGTGCTCACCGGGTCCCTCGCCATGCCGCGCGAGGAGGCGGAGCGCCTCATCCTCGACGCGGGCGGACGCGTCACCGGCTCGGTGAGCAAGCGGACCGACGTCGTGATCGCAGGCGAGGAGGCCGGGTCGAAGCTCGAGAAGGCGCGCTCCCTGAAGATCGAGGTGTGGGACGAATCGGAATTCCGCTCCGCGCTCGTCAAGGCGGGTGTTCTGCCGTAGCCGCCCGCGTTGACATCCCGCCCCCGGTCCCGTAGCTTCGAAGAGCGCCCGCCCGTGCCCATGCCCATGAACGTCGCCCAGCAGTCTCTTCCATCCTCGGTGGGTCTGGCCTTTGCGCGCCTCGCGCGCGAGTGGGACGGCTTCGAGCGGCGGGACGGGCAGCTGGAGATGGCGGCCCGGTGGAGCGAGACGCTGGAGCGGGGCGGAACCCTCGCCGTCGAGGCTCCGACCGGCGTGGGGAAATCGCTGGCCTACCTGATGCCCGCGCTCCTGCATCGCGCGCGAGGGTCCGGACCGATCCTCGTCAGCACGCACACGAAGGCGCTGCAAGACCAGCTCGCCCGCCGGGACGTCCCACTCGCGCTGCGCGCGTCCGGGCTCGGGCTCCGCGCGGTGACCCTCCTGGGACGCGCGTCCTATCTTTGCCGGCGGCGTGCAGGGGCCCGGCTGGCTCAGCGGCGGCTTCTCGCGACGGGCGACGCGGGCGCGCCGGGGATGGACGAGGTCACCGCCGAGCGCCTCGCGAACTGGGTGGAGCGCACCGCGACCGGCGTGCTCGAGGAGCTGCCGGCGATGGGAATCCACGCCCCGCCGGGGCTCTTGGCGGAAATCGGCTCGGATCCGTTCGTCTGCGCCGGCAACGGCTGCGACCCGGCGGGCGGATGCTTCGCCAAGGCGGCCCGGCGGGACGCGCGGCGGGCCGACGTCGTCATCGTGAACCATGCGCTGCTCCTCTCCGATCCCGGACTCCGGGGGACCCTGTTGGCCGAATCCGGCGCGTTGATCCTCGACGAGGCCCACCACCTGGAGCGCGTCGCCCGCGAGCAGCGCGGCGTCTCGTTGGGTGCGGCGGACCTGTCGCGCCTGGCCGCCCGCACAGATCTGAAAGCGGGCGCGCTCCGCCTCTTGTCGCGCGCGCTCCGCCGCGGGCCCCGCGGCGCTGCCGCCGCCTTAGCCCTCGCCGAGGCGGACCGGGCGCTCCGCCCCGTGTTCGCGAGCGCAGCGGATGTGGCGCGCGATCTGGAATCGGTTCTCCCTCAGGGCGCCGCCCAGGCGCTCTGGCCGCGCGGCCTCGATCTCGCGCGGGTGAGCCCCGAGGCGGTCGATCGCCTGCTGGAGGCGATCGCCCGGCTGATCCGCGCGCTGGGCCACGCCGCGGATGCGGCTGGAGCGGAGGGTGGCGGCGCCCTCCGGCCGGGCGCCGCATCGCAGGACGCGCTCGAGGAGGTCGGCGGACGGCTCGCGCGATGGGTGGAGGTGGAGCAGGCGCTTCGGGCCGTGCTCCGCCTGGAGGACAGAGACGTGGCCTCGTATGTCGACCGCGACGAGCGGGGAAGCGCCCGCCTGAACCGGCGTCCGCTGGATGCCGGGAGCATCCTGCGCGACTCTCTCTACGCGCTCTCCGAGCGGACGCTCCTGACGTCGGCGACGATGGGCTCTCCGGACGGAGGGCTGGGGCTCAAGCCGGAGGAGGCCGAGGTCGTCCGCCTCCAGTCCCCCTTCGACCTCGCGCGGCAAATGGCGACCCTCGCCCTCGACGGACCCGACCCGAACGACCCCGGCTTCCCGTACGCGGTTGCGTCCCTGGTGACGTCGCTCGCGACCGCCCTTCGCCGGAACACGCTGGTTCTCCTGACCTCCTACCAGATGCTGGAGGAAGTCGCGAAGCGCGTCGGGCCCGCGCTCGACCTGGCCGGCATCCCGCTCCTCACGCAGACGCCGGGAGAAGCGGCGGGCCCGCTCGCGCGCGAGTTTCGCGCGGGAGCCGGGGCCGTTCTCCTGGGGACCGCGTCGTTCTGGGAGGGCGTGGATTTTCCGGGCGAGGCGCTGGAAGTGCTCGTGATCGCGCGCCTCCCCTTCGCGGTGCCCACCGATCCCGTGGTTGCCGCCCGCTCCGAGCGGATCGTGGAAGAGGGGGGCGATCCCTTCCGCGACCTCATGCTCCCCGAGGCGGTTCTCCGCTTCCGCCAGGGCGTTGGGCGTCTCATCCGCACGGCCACCGATCGCGGCGCCGTGGTCGTGGCCGATCCCAGAATCGTCCGGTCGTGGTACGGCGAGCGGTTCCAGGCGGCGCTCCCCTCGCCTCCCCGCGTCGTCCGCGGCGGGGAAGAGGCCGCGTCGCTCCTCGCGCGGTGGTTTCAGTGACCGCCGCGCGCGCGGCCGCCGATCGAGCGGCGCCGGCCCGGGTTACCGTGGGGGGACCGCCGCTCACGCTCGCGGATCTGGCCGCGGTCGCTGCGGGCTCCGCCGTGTCGCTGGCGCCGGAATCCGCATCCCGGGTCGCCGCCTCGCGCGCCTTGGTCGACGAGGTGCTCCGCCGTGGCGAGGCCGTCTACGGGGTGAACACGGGCTTCGGCGCTCTCAAGTCGGTGCGGGTCCCGGATGACGAGGTGGAACGCCTCCAGCTGAACCTGCTCCGCAGCCATGCCGCGGGATACGGGCCGGAGCTGGAGCCGGCCGCGGTGCGCCTGATGCTGGCCCTTCGCGCCCACTCGCTCGCGCTCGGGATGAGCGGCGTGCGCCCCGCGCTGATCGAGCATCTTCTCGCGATGCTCGCGGAGGGCGTTCTCCCGGTGGTGCCCAGCCGCGGCTCCCTGGGCGCGAGCGGGGACCTGATCCCGCTCGCACACCTGGCGCTGGCCGCGGTCGGCGAGGGGGAAGCGCGCCGCGGCGGCCGGGTGGCCGCGGCGGCCGAGCACCTGAGCGCCGCGGGGCTCTCCCCGATCACCCTCCAGGCGAAGGAAGGACTGGCTCTCATCAACGGGACGCAGGCCGCGGCCGCGCTGGGCGCGCTCGCCCTGCTCGAGAGCTTCGAGATCCTCGGGGCCGCGCACGCCGCCTGCGCGCTCTCCATCGAGGCGCTGCGAGGGAGCGCGAAGCCCTTCGACGCCCGCGTCCACGCGGCGCGCCCCCACCCGGGGCAGACGGCCTCTGCGGCCGCGGTGCGGCGGCTCCTCGAGGGGAGCGGCATTCTCGCCTCGCATTCGGGCTGCGCCCGCGTGCAGGACCCCTACTCGCTCCGCTGCGCGCCCCAGGTCCTGGGCGCTTCGATCCAGGCCGCGCGCTACGCGCGAGCCGTGCTCCTCACCGAGGTGAACAGCGTCACCGACAATCCGCTCTGCTTCGCGGACTCGGGCGAGGTCCTCTCCGCGGGCAACTTTCACGGGCAGCCGCTCGCCCAGGCGCTCGACTTCCTGGCGATCGGGATGGCCGAGGTGGGGGCCGTGGCGGAGCGGCGCACGTTCCTGCTTCTCGACTCCTCGAAGAGCGACCTGCCCCCGTTCTTGAGCCGGGAAGCGGGGCTTACCTCCGGGCTCATGATCGTGCAGTATCTCCAGGCATCCCTCGTCTCCGAGAACAAGATGCTCGCGCAGCCGGCCAGCGTCGATTCCATCCCCACGTCGGCGGGGCAGGAGGACCACGTGAGCATGGCGATGCACGCGGCCGTGAAAGCGCTGACCTTGACTCGAAATGTGCGGCGGATCGTGGCGGCCGAGCTCCTGTGCGCCGCGCAGGGGATCGAGTTCCTGCGCCCCCTCCGGTCGAGCGCGCCGCTGGAGGCGCTCCACGCCGGGGTGCGGTCGCGGGTTCCGCCCCTCGTCGCGGACCGGCGGCAGGATCAGGATCTGGCGAGCCTGGACGATTGGATCGCGGAAAGCGGGGCGGCGCGCGCCGCGGGGATCGAGTCGTTCGCGGACGGACCGGTGGCCGAAGGAGGAGGGCGATGACGGCGAAAGCGAACGTGCCACCCGCCACGGCGGGAATTCGCGGCACGCCTCCCCCCGAGCCGGTGCGGGCCCCGCGCGGGACCCACCGCTCGTGCCAGGGATGGCACCAGGAAGCGGCGCTCCGGATGCTGATGAACAATCTCGATCCGGACGTGGCCGAGCGGCCGGAGGATCTCGTGGTGTACGGCGGCACGGGGCGGGCGGCCCGCTCCTGGCCCGCCTTCCACGCGATCGTACGCTCGCTCCGCACGCTGACCGACGAGGAGACGTTGCTGGTCCAGTCGGGTAAGCCGGTCGGGATCGTGCGGACGCACCCCGACGCGCCGCGCGTGCTCATCGCCAACTCGCTCCTGGTGCCCAAGTGGGCCAACTGGGAGACGTTCCGCGAGCTGGAGGCCCAGGGGCTGACGATGTACGGGCAGATGACCGCCGGATCGTGGATCTACATCGGCACGCAGGGGATCCTCCAGGGAACGTACGAGACCTTCGCCGAGGCGGCGCGGCAGCGCTTCGGCGGAACGCTGCGCGGGCGGTGGGTCTTAACCGCCGGGCTCGGCGGCATGGGCGGCGCCCAGCCGCTCGCGGTCACCATGAACGAGGGGATATGCCTCGCGATCGACGTGGACCCGTCCCGGGTCGAGCGGCGGCTGGCGACGCGCTACCTGGACCGCGCGACCTCGTCGGTGGAAGACGCGCTCCGCTGGGTCGAGGACGCGGTGCGCGCGAAGACGGCGCTCTCGATCGGTCTCGTGGGAAACGCCGCCGAGGTGCTGCCCGCGCTGGCGAAGCGCGGGGTCAAGCCGGACCTGGTCACGGACCAGACCTCGGCGCACGACGAGCTGAACGGGTACGTGCCGGCCGGCATCTCCCTCGAGGACGCGATCCGCCTGCGCACCGAGAAACCGAAGGAATACGTGGTCCGGTCCGTCGCCTCGATGGGACTCCACGTGCGCGCGATGCGCCAGCTTCAAGATGCCGGTGCGGTCACGTTCGACTATGGCAACAACATCCGCGCGCAGGCGGTGAAGGCGGGCGTCGCCGACGCGTTCCAGATACCCGGCTTCGTGCCCGAGTTCATCCGGCCGCTCTTCTGCCGCGGGAAGGGGCCCTTCCGCTGGGTCGCGCTCTCCGGGAATCCGCGCGATATCGCGGCGACCGACAAGGCGGTGCTCGAGACGTTTCCCGAGGACGAGTCGCTCCACCGCTGGATCCGTCTCGCCTCCGAGCGGGTCCAGTTCCAGGGGCTGCCCGCCCGGATCTGCTGGCTGGGAATGGGCGAGCGGGAGCGATTCGGGGCGGCGCTGCACCGGCTGGTGGAGCAAGGCGAGGTCGAGGCTCCCATCGTGATCGGACGCGACCACCTCGACTGCGGCTCGGTGGCGTCGCCGTACCGCGAGACCGAGGCGATGAAGGACGGCAGCGACGCGATCGCCGACTGGCCCATCCTGAACGCGCTTGTCAACGCGGTGTCGGGGGCGTCGTGGGTGTCGGTTCACCACGGCGGCGGCGTCGGCATCGGAAACTCGATCCACGCGGGCGTGGTGATGGTCGCGGACGGCACCCCGTCGGGGCTGGCACGGCTCCGCCGTGTCCTTTCGAACGATCCGGCGACCGGGGTCTTCCGGCATGCCGACGCGGGCTACCCCGAGGCCCTGGAGACGGCGAAGAAGAACCGCCTCGTGATCCCGACCGAGCCGTGACGGGCCTCGGCGGGAAATCCCCCGCGTGAAGAGCGACCTCCTCATTCTGTCCGCGGCGGAGCTTCTGACCGCGCCGCCCGGGGACACGCCCCTGGTGGGTCCCGACCTCGACCGTCCCCGGCTCCTGCGCGACGCGGCGATCGCCTGCCTGGACGGTCGGATCGCCGCGGTCGGCGCCACCGCCGAGGTCGCCGCCCGCTACCCCGAGCGCGAGGCCGCGGTAGTGCTCGACGCGTCGGGGTGCCTGGTCGCGCCCGGCTTCGTCGACTGCCACACGCACCTCCCGTTCGCGGGGACGCGAGAGGCCGAGTTCGAGTCGCGAGCCCGGGGCGAGCGCTACGAGGAGATCGCGGCGAAGGGGGGCGGCATCCGCGCCAGCGCCCGCCACGTGCGGGACGCGGCCGAGGAGAACCTGGTCGCGCTGGTGCGGGGGCGGCTTCGGGAGATGCTGGCCGAGGGCACCACGACGGTCGAGGCGAAGAGCGGCTATGGCCTTAGCCTCGACGGGGAGCGAAAGCAGCTCCGCGCCGCCGCGCGCGCCGCCGCGGGGGAGGCGGTCGAGGTGATCTCCACCTTTCTCGGCGCGCACGAGGTGCCCGACGATTACCGGGATCGCCGGGAGGCCTACGTCGCCCTCCTGACCGGGGAGATGATCCCCGCGATCGCCGCCGAGGGGCTCGCGCGCTTCTGCGACGTCTTCTGCGACCGCGGCGTCTTCACGGTGGAAGAGGCGCGGCGAATCCTGACGGCCGGAATCGCGCACGGACTGAAGCCCAAGCTTCACGCCGACGAGCTGGCCGACGTGGGCGCCGCGGCGCTCGCGGCCGAGGTGGGCGCTGCGTCCGCCGATCACCTGCTCCACGCGAACGACGCCGGACTTCGCGCCATGGCGGCCGCCGGGGTCGTCGGAGTGCTCCTCCCGGGAACCGCGTTGACGCTGGGCCTGCCCTACGCGCGCGCGCGGACGATGGTGAGCCTGGGAGTTCCGATCGCGCTCGCGACCGATTTCAACCCGGGGAGCACCATGTGCTCGTCCATGCCCCTCATGCTCACCCTCGCCGTGACCCAGATGCGCCTGACGCCCGCCGAAGCATGGATGGCGGCCACGGCCAACGCCGCATCGGCGGTCGGAGAGGGGGGGCGCCTGGGCCGGATCGCACCCGGCAAGCAGGCCGATCTCTGCCTGTTCGACGCCCCCGATTACCGGCATATTCCTTACCACTACGGGCGCAATCACGTTCGCGCGGTGGTGAAGCGCGGGAGGCTCGCGCACCAGGGTCCGGGTGTCTCGACGCATTGTTAAGCAAACGTCGTATACTACTCAATTAATGTCAGTTGTAACCTATCGATGACCGACCAGGAGAGGCCATGAGCGAGCTGGTGGAGTGCGTTCCCAACTTCAGCGAAGGCCGAAATAAGCCTGTAGTTCAGGCCATTGCTGCCGAAATTTCGCGTGACCGGTCGATCCGCTTGCTCGACCAGGAGATGAACGCCGACCACAACCGTTCGGTGATCACGTTTGTGGGGGAGGCGGAGGCCGTATTGGAGGCGGCCTTGCGGGGCGTCACGAAGGCGGCCGAGCTGATCGACATGCGCCATCACCGGGGGGAGCATCCACGGATGGGAGCCACGGACGTTCTGCCGTTCGTCCCGGTAGGCACGGCCACGCTCGACACCTGCATCCAGCTCGCGCGGCGCGCGGGAGAGCGGATCGGCAGCGAGCTCGGCATCCCGGTTTTCCTGTACGAGGCGGCGGCGACCCGGCCGGAACGGCAGAATCTGGCGGACGTTCGCCGGGGCGAGTTCGAAGGGCTCGCCCGCGCGATCGGCACGGATCCGGATCGCAAGCCCGACTTCGGTCCCGCCGCGATCCATGCCACGGCCGGCGCGACGGCCGTCGGCGCGCGCCTCCCGCTCCTCGCCTTCAACGTGAATCTGGGCACCACCGACGTGGAGATCGCCAAGCGGATCGCCAAGGCGATCCGCTTCCAGAGCGGCGGCCTCCGGTACGTTAAGGCATTGGGGTTCGCGCTTTCGGAGCGCGGCATCGTCCAGGTCTCGATGAATCTCGTGAACACGTGGGGAACGCCCGTGCACCGGGTGTTCGCCCTGATCCGGGAGGAGGCCGAGCGGTACGGCGTTCCCATCGTCGGGAGCGAAGTGGTCGGGCTGGTCTGCCAGGACGCGCTGGTGGACGTGGCGGAGCACGCGCTCCGGCTGGAGAGCTTCTCGCGCGATCAGATCCTCGAGAACCGTCTGGCGCGGCGCCTGGGGGCGTCCGAGCAGACGCTGCCCGAGTTCCTGGACGAGGTCGCGTCGGCGGCGCCGACGCCGGGGGGCGGGACCGTGTCCGCCGTCGCCGGCGCCCTGGCGGCGGCACTTGCGACCATGGTGGCGCGGCTCACGGTGGGGAAGAAGAAGTACGCCGACGCCGAGGCCCGGATGCGCGACGTGGAGCGCGGGGCCGAGGCATGCCGGCGCGAGCTCTTGGAGCTGGCGGCGGCCGACGCGCGTGCATACGAAGCGTATCGCGCGGCGGCGCGATCGTCGTCGCGCACGCCCGAGGAGACGGCCACGCGGGCCCGCGCGATCACGGACGCGGCGCGGGCTGCCGCCGAGGTGCCGCTTCGCACGGCCGAGGCCTGCGTGCGCGCGCTCGAGCTGATCGAGGCGGTGGCGGAAGCGGGAAACGAGAATGCGGTGAGTGACGCGGGTGTCGCGGCGTGGCTCGCGAGAGCGGGCGCCGAGGGCGCCGCGCTGAACGTTCGGATCAACTTGCCGTCGGTCTCCGAGGCCGAGCGCGCTCCGCTTCTCGAGCGCGCTCGGCGATGCGTGGAGCGGGCGCACGCCCTGCACAAGGCGTGTGTCGAACGCGTGGAGCGGCGGCTGCCGGCGCCCGCCGCGGTCTAGGGCGGGGCCGGATCGGGAGCGGCGTGGATCGAAATAACGCGATCAAGAAGAAGGCGCAACAGCTGATCCAGAAGGGCCAGATCGACGCGGCCCTCGTGGAATTCGAGAAGCTGTTCGCGCAAGGGGACAAGGACCCCTACGACTTCATCCTGGTCGCCGATATCCTGGCAAAGCGCGGCTCCATGATGGAGTCGGTGCGCCGCTACCGCCAGGCGGTGGACGAGTACACGAAGGCTGAGCTGTTCAAGAACGCGATCGCCGTCTGCAAGAAAATCCTCCGCATCTCGAAGGAAGACCTCCAGATTCACCGCACGCTCGGAGACCTCTACGCCAAGGAGGGACTCTATTCCGACGCGATCATCCACTTCCTCGAATTCGCGGAGGGATCGATCCGCCGGCAGGAGCACGAGCCCGCCCTGGACGTGATCGAGACCGTGCTGGCCCTTTCTCCCGACAACACCGAGCTGTCCGAGAAGTACGTCGAGATTGCGATGCGCGCCGACCTGCCCGAGCGCGGCGGGCGCGAGCTGTACCGGCGGGCCGAGCGGATCGCGAAGGCCGGACACTCGACCGAGGCCGCGGAGCTTCGCGAGCGTGCCTCCACCCTGGCGCCGAATGTCGCGGGCCCCGCGGCCGACGGGGGCGGATCCGGGGCCGGGGAGCGGTCCACGCTCCAAGACGCGGGCTTCTCCACGCGCGGGGCCGGAGGGGCCGGCGGCCGCCCGCAGGCGAAGGGAAGAACCGGCGGCCCGAGAACCGAGGGAGGCGAACTCGACCTGGATTCGTTGGCGGGGCCGGGAGAGGGCGAAGAGGCCGGTGTGCCGGAGCCGGGGGTGGTCCGGTTCGCCTCCGCCGAGGAGCTCGGGACCGACGATGAAGCGGAAGCCGCCGATGTCGGGGTCGAGGAAGAAGAGCCGGTCTCGGCCGCGGCCGCGAGCCGGGACGCGGTCGGCTCCCACGCGGAGCTGGCGGCCGAATACCTGAGCTCGGGCAATCGCGAGCTGGCGGCCGAGGAGTTCTGGAAGGCGGCCGAGCTCGCGTTCTTCCGCGGCGACCTGACGCGGGTGCGGACGCTCCTGGGCTCGCTCTTGACGGCGGTCCCGGGACACGAAGCCGCGCTCCGGCGGCTGGTCGATATCACGGCGCAGGCCGAGGACCATCCCGCCGAGGCGAAGGCGCGCTACGATCTCGCCGAGGTCTACCTGGCGCACGAGGAGTGGCCGCTCGCGCGCGCCGAGTACATGCGCGTGCTGGAGCTGAACCCGGGCAATGATCGCGCGCGGGCGCGGGTCCAGCGCCTGGACGCGATGAACGGGGACGTTCCGGTGGGGATCGACCTCGATTCGATCGACGCGCCGAGGCCGGCCTCCTCGGTCCGGGTGCGCGACGACCAGCCGCAGAGCATGGACAACCTGGTGGACCTGGAGGAGATCATCGACGAGTTCAAGGCCGGCGTCTCGAACACCATCTCCGGGGAAGACCACGAAAGCCACTACGACCTCGGCATGGCCTACATGGAGATGGGACTGCACGACGAGGCCATCGAGGAGTTCCAGATCGCGTCGAAGGGCGGGCCGATGGAGCTCAAGTGCCTGGAGATGATTGCGCTCTGTTACCTGGAGAAGAACGAGCCCGCCGCGGCGGCGCGCGAGCTGGACAAGGCGCTGCAGCTTCCTGGTCACGGCCCGGAGGAGACGATCAGCATCCGGTATAATCTGGGACTAGCGAACGAGCGTCTCGGCAATCTCGACCGGGCCCTGCAGCATTTCGAAGAGGTGTATCTCTTGAACGTGGATTTCCTCAAGGTGGCCGTGAAGGTGCGCGAGGTGAAGGCCCGGCTCGCCGGAGCGCAGGGGGAAGCGTGAGCCGGTCGACCATCGACCTCCACATGCACTCGACCGCCTCGGACGGGTCGGACGCCCCGGAAGCGGTCGCGGCTCTAGCCGAGCGGAACGGCCTGGGCGTGATCGCGCTCACCGACCACGACTCGCTGGAGGGGATTCCGGCCGCGGCGGCCCGCGCCGAATCCGCGGGGATCCGCCTGATCCCGGGTGTCGAGCTCTCGGTTCATGAAGAGGGCACGGACGTCCACCTGCTCGCGTACGGCTTCGATCCGGGCGACCCCGATCTGGTCCTGGCCATCGCCCGCTACAAGGACGCGCGCCGCGAGCGCGCGCGGAAAATCCTCGCCCGGCTGAAAGGGCTGGGGATCCGGGTCCCTCTGGAGACGGTCGAGGAGATCGCGCGGGGAGGCGCCATCGGACGCCCGCACGTGGCGGAAGCCCTGCTGCAGGCGGGGCACATCGAGACCTTCAACGAGGCGTTCCAGCGGTTCCTCGGGGCCCACGCGCCCGCGTACGTGGCCAAGGCGGTGGTCCGGCTGGAAGAGGCGGTTCGCGTGGTCAAGGACGCGGGAGGCGTGACGGTGCTGGCCCATCCCGGAACGCTGAACAGGGACCATCTGATCCCGGGCTGGGCGCGGCGCGGCCTCGACGGGATCGAGGTGTGGCACGCGAAGCATGACGCCGGCGCCATCGCGCGCTACCAGGGTTACGCGAAGCTCCACGGACTTCTCATGACGGGCGGGTCCGATTATCACGGGGAGCGGACGCCCGCCGTCACCATCGGTTCCGTCCCCGTCCCCGAGAGCATCCTCCCCCCGCTCGACGAAGCGTTTCGCGCCCGCCGCCCCGCCGCCTCCGGACGGTAGCCCTCCCGCGTCGCACGTTCCAATTGCGCGCCGCGGGTCCCTCTGCTAGCGTCACTGCTCCCCGGGCCCATGCGAACCGCCGTTCGGAGTGCCGCCCTCATCGCCTTCTCGGTCGCGTGCGGCTACGCGAAGCTGATCCTGTTCCCCTATCTTTTCTTCGTGGAGCTCTTCTCGGTGGCGGTCTTCCTGTCGGGGGTGATCGTGGGCGTGCGGTGGGGCATGTGGGTGGGAGCGGTCGCCCGGCTGATCTTCAGCGTCGCGAACCCGTACGGACCGCCGCACCCGTGGGTGCTCGCGGCACAGCTCGTGGGATCCGCGCTGCTCGGCGGGATGGGGGGGTTGGCGGGCCGCGTGCTCGCGGGGCCCTCCGCTGATTCCGCGGCCGTGCGCGCGGCCATCCTGGGCGCGTGCGGCCTCTTCGGCACCGCGGTCTACGACCTTCTCACCAATGCCGCGCAGGGGGTGGCCTTCGGCGCACCGCGCGCGACCCTGGCCATGGCAGCTCTTCCCGCGCTGCAGCACGTCGCCTCCAACACGGCCATCTTCATCGTCGTCGGCGGGCTCGCGGTTTCCTGGTTCCGCCGCGATCCGCGGCTTTCCGGCCGTGCGGCGTAGGATCCGCGCGGCGGCCTGGGTCGCCGTGGCGCTTCTGGGCGCGGCCTCGGCCGGCGCCCAGCCCGCCGACTCCACGGCCGCCGCGGCGCCGGACACCTCGGGCTTCGTGGTTCGCGTCGACGCCGCGCGAAAACGCGGCGAGGCCTCGCTCGCGGACCTGCTCCGCGGCCGCCGTCCCGTCTTTGTCGCCGCGGTGCCCAGTTTCGAGCCCGTGCTCGGGGTTCCGATCCTGCCCGATGCCGGGGGCACGATCCGGCCCGGCCCCGAGTCGATCTCGGGGGAGCGGGCGACCGATCGCACGGTGATCTCCAGTCTCCCCACGGAGGCCGGCGTTCCGGCGCTTGCGACCGCACTGGACCTGCCGGAGAGCAGGGGCCTGGACGTGTTCGACTACGTCGCCCTCGACTCGGTGCTCGCGCCGGGACCGTTCCGGTCGGCGGGAGAGCTTCTGGCCAGCCCGCGGGCGGTCCTCTTCACCGCGCTCGCCATGCCGGACCCGCCGTTGCCGAAGCGCGTGCGAAGCGCGCTCTTCTATCGCAAGGGAGACGGGGGGCTGCTCGACACCGGCGCCCGTTTCTCCTCGCCGTTCTTCGGCCGCGGGGTCGCCGGCTCCTTCGTTCGCCACACCGCCGACGCGCTTCCTCCGCTCTTGAAGTCACTGTCGCAGCGCTACACCGCCGCGGCGGGCCTGACCCGGGGGGGGCCGTTCCAGTCCTGGGTCGAGGCGCGCCTCTTCACGATGAACATGGAGATCGATTTCCCGGGCGGGTACGACAATCCGTTTTTCCAGGTGCCGACCCACGCGCGCGCCGAGTGGGCGTCGCGCGAGGCCGCGCTCCACGCGCGGTGGGAAGGACCCGGAGTAGAGGCCACGGGCGTGCTCCGCGTCGGACACGGGCAAGCGACCCAGGTGGGCTATCAGGGGAACCGGGAGCGGTGGCGCTTTCCGGAAGTCGCCGCGGAGGGATCGGTCACGGGCGCGGGATGGGACGGATGGTCGTGGTCGTTGGGAGGCGAGGCGGGGAGTGGCAGGATTGAGTACCGCGACGACTTCTCCACCTTCCATCCCAAGATCAGCTCGGGTCGCCTCACCGCCGGGCTCCGGCGCGGCACCGGGGCTCGCGGCGCAGCCGCCGACGTCGCCGCCGACGTCCGGGAAGGCGATGAATCGCTGGTCGACGGCCGGCTGTCGTGGTGGACCGCCGCGGCGCGCGGCCGGGCGCGCCTGGATCTGGAATCGGCGCACGAGCGTCCCACGTTCGTCGACCTGCTCACGCCGGAGCGCGAGATCACTTACTTCCCCACCACATTCCTGAAATCGATCGTGTTCCGGCGGGCGGGCAACCCCTCGCTTCGCGCCCGGACCCTCCGGGGAGCGCTCGCGGCGGCGTCCCTGTCGGTGACGCCGCGCGTCCAGGCGTTCGCGTACGGATCGCTCCGCCACGTGACCGACGACTTCGGCTGGAACGCCCACCGGGCCGAGAGCGCCGACACGGTCGTGATCGAGGACGTGGCCGGGCAGCGCGGCGACGGCTGGGCCGCCCTCGGCGCCGCCGGAGGCGAAGCCACGTTCGGCCCGGTCGGCTTCCGCGGGACGGCGTGGATACGGGGCGGCGGCAAGGGGCTCTCGCCGCAGTCCGGGTCGCCCCCCCGGGGCGGACTCGACGCCTCCACGGGGCTTCGAGCCTCGTTTTTCCAGGGGGACCTGCCGCTGGAGCTGGATCTGGAAGCCCACGCGACCGGAACGCGGCGCGGCCTGATCCGGGCGCCCGCGCTCGTGACGTGGGACGCGCGACTCCGCGCGGACTTCGGGAGCGCGGGGGTGTTTCTCACGGTCACGAATCTCTTCGACGAATCGGTCCCGAGCGCGATCTACCAGATCGAGGAGGACCGCGGCGCCCCGCTGCCCGGTCGCGCGCTCTCGGCCGGAGTGATCTGGTACCTGCTGGACTAGGAGCCGCGGATGTGGGGTCGGGAGCTTCGTGCGGGTTTTGTGTTCGTGCTGCTGTCGGTCGCGGCGGGGTCGGCCTTCCGCGGCTGGCAGCGGGCCCATCAGGAGCGATTCGACGAGATCGTGGCGTCCCTGGTGGAAGCCGACGCGGCGTTGCCGACAACGACCGCGGCCGGCGCGCGTCCGGGCGCCCCATCCGTAGCGTTGCCCGACTCCGCTGGCGGCGTCACCGCCGCCTCTCGCGCCTCGAGCGCCGGCCGCCGCCCGGAGGCGGAGGTGCCGCGCTCCGCCTCCATCGACATCGACCGCGCCTCGGCAGAGGAGCTGGAGCGTTTGCCGGGCATCGGACCGGCCCTGGCGGCCCGGATCATCGCCGAGCGCGGGGCGGGCGGTCGGTTCGGGGGCCCCGACGGGCTCCTCCGGGTGCGCGGGATCGGACCCAAGACGCTCGCGCGCATCCGACCCTACCTGACGCCGCAGCGGGGGGAGGCAGGGTCCCAACCCGAACCCGCGGCTTCGGATCGGGCGAAATGAACGACGCATTCCGCACGATCTCCCGCGATTTCCGCTTCCCGCGGCCGCGGACCGGCCGGCGGGCCGCGGTCTAACTCCGCTTCGCCGCTCCCGTTCTCCTCCCGCGAGCGCCCGGCTCGCCGTGGCACCTCTCTTGCGGACCACCAATCGGCCGTTTCCGTGCCTTCCGCGCAAGATCGCGGCCCGAGGCGCCGAAACTCTTTCCGTACGACATCGATTCGCTTCGCCGCCAACGACGACCAACAAGGGAGACGTCGTGCAGCAGGAGAACATCGGTCTCAAGCTGCTGGAAGCACGCCTGATTTCGCCCGAATCCCTGCAGAAGGCGCAGCAGCAGGTGAAGTCGGGCGGCGGAAGCCTGCCCTCGGCTCTCGTGAAGCTCGGCGCGATCGGCGAAGACGACCTCGCCAAGTTTCTCGCGGAGCTCTACGGAGTGCCGGCGGTCGACCTCAGCAATTACGCGCCCGATCCCTCGGTCGTGAAGCTGCTTCCGTCCGACGTGGCCAGCAAGTTCCAGGTGGTGCCCATCTCGCGCTCGGGGCGGCGCCTGACCGTCGCGATGGCGAATCCCGCGAACATCTTCGCGATCGACGACATCAAGTTCATCACCGGCTGCGAGGTCTCACCGGTGGTGGCTTCCGAAGCCGCCATCAAGAAGGCGATCGACAAGGCCTACGACTCCGCCGCCTCCTTCGAAAGCGTCATGAAGGGGATGGAAGACGAGATCGAGGTCATCGAGGATGCCAAGGACGACACACCGGACGTAACGCTCCTGGGCGAGGCCGAGCAGGCCCCGGTGGTGAAGCTGGTGAACTCGATGATCTCGGACGCCGTCCGGAAGGGCGCCAGCGACATCCATATCGAGCCCTACGAGAAATCCCTGCGGGTGCGATTCCGCATCGACGGAACGCTCTACGAGATGATGTCCCCGCCGTTCCGCATGAAACCCGCGATCATCTCGCGGTTGAAGATCATGGCCGAGCTGGATATCGCCGAGCGGCGCGTCCCGCAGGACGGCCGCATCAAGCTGCGCATCCTGGGCCGGACGATCGACCTGCGCGTCTCCAGCCTCCCGACCATCTTCGGCGAGAAGGTCGTGATGCGAATCCTGGACAAGGGAAACCTGAACATCGACCTGAGCAAGCTGGGATTCGCGGAGCAGGCCTTCTCGGACTTCTCGCGGGCGATCTCGCAGCCGTACGGCATGGTGCTGGTGACCGGGCCGACCGGAAGCGGCAAGACCACGACGCTCTATTCGGCCCTCTCCAAGATCAACACGCCCGAAGTCAACATCATGACCGCCGAGGATCCCGTCGAGTACAACATCGAGGGAATCAACCAGGTGCTGGTGCACGACGACATCGGCCTCACGTTCGCCGCGGCGTTGCGCTCGTTCCTGCGCCAGGACCCCAACATCATCATGGTGGGAGAAATCCGGGACATCGACACGGGCTCGATCGCGGTGAAGGCGGCCCTCACCGGGCACCTGGTCCTCTCGACCCTCCACACCAACGACGCCCCCAGCACCATCAACCGAATGGTGGACATGGGCATCGAGCCGTTCCTGGTCGCCTCCTCCACCAACCTGATCATGGCGCAGCGGCTCCTTCGCAAGATCTGCAACTCGTGCAAGGCGGACGTGAAGCTGCATCCCGAGGTGCTGCGCGAGCTGGGACTCAGCGACGAGGCCGCGCGCAAGGAGAACTTCAAGGAGGGGAAGGGCTGCGTCGATTGCAACAACACCGGCTACAAGGGCCGGATGGGCGTCTACGAGGTGATGCCGATGACGCCCAAGATCAAGGACCAGGTCCTGGACCGGGCGTCGACATCCGCCATCAAGAAGTCGGCGGTAACCGATGGAATGCTGACCCTGCGCGCGGACGCCCTGATCAAGCTAAAGAATGGAATTACAACGGCCGAAGAGGTCTTGAAGGAGACTGCGGCCGATCATTAGTCGCCCGGGGGAGGGAAGATGGTATCGCTGCGCCAGCTGCTGGACGAGATGATCAAGATGCGCGCCTCGGACCTCCACATCTCGGCCGGAGTGCCCCCCCAGGTCCGGGTGGACGGGTCGATCACGGCGATGGCTCATGCGCCCCTGACGCCGCAGATGACGCAGCAGCTTGCCTACAGCGTCCTCACCGAGGAGCAGCGCAGGCGCTTCGAGACCACCAAGGAGCTGGATCTCTCCTTCGGGGTTCCGGGGCTCTCGCGCTTCCGGGCCAACGTCTTCCTGCAGCGCGGCGTGACGTCCATGGCCATCCGGCAGATCCCGTACGAGATCTTGACCTTCGAGCAGCTGGGCCTGTCCAAGACGGTGCGCGATTTCACCACCAAACAGAAGGGCCTGGTCCTGGTCACCGGTCCCACGGGCAGCGGCAAGTCGACCACGCTGGCGGCCATGATCGACCTGATCAACACCGAGCGGGCGGGGCACATCATCACGATCGAAGACCCGATCGAATACGTCCATCACCACAAGAAGTGCATCGTCCACCAGCGCGAGATCAATTCCGACACCACCACGTTCGAGACGGCGCTGAAGTACGTGCTGCGCCAGGATCCGGACGTGATCCTGATCGGTGAAATGCGCGATCTGGAGACGATCGCCGCCGCGCTCACCATCGCCGAGACGGGCCATCTGGTTCTGGCCACGCTCCACACCAACTCGGCCTATGAATCGATCAACCGCATCGTGGACGCCTTCCCGCCGACCCAGCAGCAGCAGATCCTCTCCCAGCTGGCGTTCGTGCTCGAGGGCGTCATGACGCAGCAGCTCATCCCGCGCCGGTCGGGCCCGGGACGCGTGATGGTGGCCGAGCTCCTGATCTGCACGCCGGCCGTCCGCGCGGTGATCCGCGAGCGGAAGATCCATCAGATCTACAGCCTCATGCAGGCCGGGACCAAGCACGGCATGCAGACCATGAACCAGGCGCTGTTCCAGGCGTTCATCAACAAGCTGATCTCGCTGGACGAGGTGCTCGGCCGCAGCTCCGACGTCAAGGAGCTCGAGGGGATGTTGGAGAAGGTCGGGGTCAACGTGCCCGCCTGAGGCGGACGCGTCGCGAGGGGACCATCACGTGCCAGTCTATGTGTGGAAAGGCCGGACCACCGGCGGAGAGATTCAGACCGGCGAGCTGACGCTGGACTCGCAGGAAGAAGCTCTTTCGGCGCTCCGGAAGAAGCGGATCATCATCACGTCGGTCCGCGAGAAGAAGTCGGACATCAAGTTCGCCCTTCCCAAGTTCGGGTCCGGCGTGTCCACGCGCGACATGGCGATCTTCACGCGCCAGTTCGCCACCATGATCAACGCCGGCCTCCCGCTGGTCCAGTGCCTGGACATCCTCTCGAAGCAAACCGAGAAGGAGCACTTCCGGAACGTCATCGGGCAGGTCATGCGCGAGGTGGAAGCGGGCAACACGCTGGCCGAGGCGCTCTCGAAGAAGGAGAACCAGCGGGTCTTCGATGAGCTGTACGTCAACATGGTCGAGGCGGGCGAGGCAGGCGGTATCCTGGACGACATTCTCGGGCGGCTCGCCACGTTCATCGAGAAGGCCGAGGCTTTGAAGCGCAAGGTTCAGGGCGCGATGGTCTATCCGGCGGTCGTAATGACCGTGGCGATCATGGCGACCTGCTTCATGCTCATCTTCATCATTCCAACCTTCGCCCGTATGTTCACGGGATTCGGCGCCGAGCTGCCCCTGCCCACGAAGATCGTCATGGGGCTGTCGTCGTTCCTGCGCTCGTACTGGTGGGCGATGCTGGGAAGCCTGGGCGCGGGCGCCGTTGCGCTGCAGCGCTACCGCCGGACCGATCGCGGGCAGATCGTCGTCGACCGCCTGCTCCTCAAAGTGCCGGTGCTCGGCGACGTCATCAAGAAGGGCGCCGTCGCCCGCTTCACCCGCACCCTGGGAACGCTGATCTCGTCGGGCGTCCCCATCCTCACCGGCCTCGAGATCACCGCGCGCACCTCGGGCAACCGGGTGATCCAGGAAGCGATCATGGCGGCCCGCGCGAGCATCCGTGAGGGCGAGACCATCTCCGCGCCGCTCAAGGTGTCGAACGTCTTCCCGCCGATGGTGGTGCAGATGATCTCGGTGGGAGAGGAGACCGGCGCCCTGGACGACATGCTCACGCGCATCGCCGACTTCTACGACGACGAAGTCGACACGGCCGTCGACGCGCTGACCTCTCTGATCGAGCCGATCATGATCGTATTCATGGGCAGCGTCGTGGGCGGCATGGTGGTCGCCATGTACCTGCCGATGTTCAAGCTGATCAACGTGGTCGCAAGCGGGAAATAGCCCGGCCGATGCAACCCGCGCGTCCGACCGGGGGGCCGGGGGAAGACGAGGCGCTTCGACGGGAAGTGCGGGCAGTCATCGTCGGACGCATGGCGCTGGTCACCTTAGCCACGGTGATGGCGGGTGCCTTCTCGGACCGGATCGGCGAGCCGGAACAGTACGTGCCGCTGGCGTTCGTGGTGGCGCTGTCCGCCGGGCTGGCGACGGCCTACCACCGCGCCGCGAAGAGCGGGGCCGCGCTCCGGCCGCTCCTGGCGATGCAGCTGATCGTGGACGTGGCGGTGATCAGCTACCTCCTTCTGTTCACGGGAGGCGCGTCCAGCCCGTTCGTGCCGCTGTACTTGCTGGCGCCGCTCCTGGGCGGGGTCTTCCTGTCCGTCCGCGGCGGAATGCTCCTGGCGCTGGCGGGGTCGTTGGCGTACGCGGTGCTCTTCGCGACGGAGCGGAGCGGAATGCTGCCGCCGGTCTCCTACGGGCTGACGGAGCGGCTCAGCGAGTCGGCGCTGCGGTTACGGCTGATTCTCTATCTTCCGCTCCTCTTCGTCGTGGGAGCGATCGGCGGCGCCCTGGGGCGCACGTTGCAGGAGGGCCGGCGCGCCCTCGACGAGGCGCGGGCGGAACTGTCCCGCGCGCTGTTCGACACGGAGACCATTCTGGAGAACCTCTCGAGCGGTTTGGCCACCGTCGACGCCCAGGGGATCGTGCGCCACTGGAACCGGGCGGCCGGAGAGATTCTGGGCCGGTCCGTGACGGACATCCGGGGGAGGCATTACGAGGCCGCGCTGGGCGCGGGGCTGGAGGAGTTCACGGCGCGGCTCCGCGAAACGCTCGAGACGGGCGTGCCGGCGGCGCGCCACGAAGCCCGCGTCCGGACCGGCACCGGACGCGAGGTGCCGCTGGGGATCTCGACCAGCGTGCTGATCGACGCCGGCGGAGATCGGCGAGGCGTGATCGCGCTCTTTCAGGACCTGTCGGACGTGAAGGCGCTGGAGGACCGGATCCGCCGCGGCGAGACCCTGGCCGCGATCGGAGAGCTGTCCGCCGGGATCGCGCACGAGATCCGGAACTGTTTGAACCCGATCACGGGCTCGGTGGAGGTGCTGCAGCGCGAGCTGAAGGTCACCGGGGAGAACGCGAGGCTCCTCGAGCTGATCGTCCGGGAGTCGGAGCGCCTCGACAACTTCATCCTCGAGCTGCTCGATTACGCGCGCGAGCGGCCGCTCAAGACCGAGCGGGTGGAGCTGGCGGGCCTGACGCGGGAAACCGCGGACGTGGCGCGGCGCCACCCGAGCGGCGGTGAAGCGAAAGTGGTGTCGGTGGATGGTCCCGCGGAGCCCATCTGGGTGCAGGTGGACTTTGAGCAGACGAAGCAGGTGCTCTTGAATCTCATGATCAACGCGCTGGAAGCGATCGAACGGTCCGGCACGGTTTCCGTCCGGGTGCTTCCGGCGGACGTTCCCGGATCGGGCGCGGGATCGCGCCGCGGCTTCGCGATGATCGAAGTGCGGGATACGGGGTCGGGCATTCGCGCGGAAGACCTGCGCCAGGTGTTCGATCCCTTCTACTCCACGAAAGTGGGCGGGACCGGGCTGGGGCTCGCGATCGCGAACCGGATTGTGGAACGGCACGGGGGATCCGTGGAAATCGAGAGCCGGGTGGGCGCGGGCACGACCCTGCGCCTGTGGCTTCCCAAGGCTGAGCGTCCGGCGAGCGCCGTGGCGCACGCCGCCTGACGAACCCTTACGAGCGAGGAAGGTCCTGTGGCCGGCGAGAAAATCCTGATCGTTGACGACGAAGAGAGCATGGTCCAATTCCTCTCGATCCTTCTTTCCAAGGAAGGGTACGACGTCCACGTGGCTCGCTCAGGGAAACAAGCCCTGGAACTTGCCGAAGGCGAGAATTTCGACGTGGTCGTCACGGACATCAAGATGCCGGGGGAGATCGACGGCCTGGGCGTGCTGTCCGGGGTGAAGAAGATCGATCCTTCCGTGCCGGTGGTGATCCGGACGGCGTTCGCGTCGCAGAAATCGGCGATCGACGCGTTGAACCGGGGCGCCTACCAGTATCTCGAGAAGAGCGCGAAGAACGACGAAATCCGCCTGGTCATCAAGAACGCGCTCTCCATGCGCCGCGTGCAGTCCGAGAACGTCCTGTTGAAGCGGCAGTTGAAGCGGACCGACGATGCCAAGGAGATCATCGGACACTCGGAACCGATCCAGCGGGTGCTGAAGCTGGTCGAGAAGGTGGCGGATTCCGATTCCACGATCCTGATCGTCGGCGAGAGCGGGACCGGAAAAGAGCTGATCGCGAAGCGCCTCCACTATCTCAGCCGCCGCGCCGAGGAGCCGTTCGTCTCGATCAACTGCGGGGCCCTGCCCAAGGACCTGCTCGAGTCGAACCTTTTCGGCCACGTGAAGGGCTCGTTCACCAGCGCCGTCCGCGACCAGGAGGGACTCCTCTCGGTCGCCGAGGGAGGCTCGTTCTTCCTCGACGAGGTCGGGGAGACCCTGCCGGCGACGCAGGTCAAGCTGCTCCGGGCCCTTCAGGAGAGGGAGATCATTCCGGTCGGGGGCACCAAGCCGAAGAAGATCAACGTCCGGCTGATCGCGGCCACCAATGCCGATCTCGAGCGGGCGGTGGCCGAAAACCGCTTCCGCGCCGACCTCTTCTACCGCCTGAACGTGATCCAGATCCGCCTTCCGGCGCTCCGCGAGCGCAAGGAGGACATCGAGGAGATGGTCGAGCACTTCCTGCACAAGCTCACGGCCGGAAAGGATCCGAAGACCCTGAGCCGCGAGGCCCGGGATGCCCTCTTGAACTACGACTGGCCTGGAAACGTGCGCGAGCTGGAGAACGTGATCGAGCGCGCCGTGATCCTGAGCGACGACGGCGTCCTGACGCCCGAGGACCTCCCCGAGCGCGTGCTGCAGGGCGCCAAGGGGCGCGGGAGCCTGGTCATCGACAACCCGACCCTGACGCTCGACGAGTTGGAACGGGAGTACATCCTCAAGGTCCTGAACTACACCGGGGGCCAGAAGAAGCGCGCCTCGGAGATCCTGGGAATCAATCCCTCGACGCTCTACCGCAAGCTCCTCTCGTACGGGCTCCTCTCGGAGCGGGAATCGGCGGAGGTCCGCGAAGCAATGTGACCCGAACGGGTCATTTGCGCGAGGCGTCGTGCATTTTATGGGGAGCATGAGATTGCATGTGCAGAACGCGTGATCCGCACGCCGCGACCCCGCACGGCTGATTCGAGCCGGTTGACAAAAAGCAAACACCGCACTCGCTTACGCCCACTCCGCACACGACAAACACCCTGGCATGGCGGTTGCACGAATAGCCTGGCATCGATGCCAGAAGGACGTCAGACGGTCACGGACGGCCAGACTATCAGAGGAGGTGGATCTCCATGCTTCGGAACCAAAAAGGTTTCACCCTGATCGAGCTCATGATCGTCGTGGTCATCATCGGAATTCTCGCGGCGATCGCCATTCCCAACTTCGTCGCCATGCAGGATCGCGCACGTGAAGGCAGCGTGAAGGCGAACATGCACAGCTTCCAGCTGGCGTGCGAGGACTTCGCCGTGAAGAACACAGGCACGTACCCGGTGGCCGCAGACAACGCGGCCGTGCTGGGCAACATGCCTGGTGCCGCGTACCCCCGTAATCCGTTCACGGGTACGGCGGACGCTTGGGTGTGGGGCGCGAACCCGGCGGCGTCAGGCATCATCGGCGCCAACCCGGCGACTGTGGGTGGCTACACGATTTTGGGTTACGGCAAGTCAGCGCTCTTGTCGCTGGCTCTGACGAATGGCTAGTTCCGTCGACGGATCGACACCTTTGCTGACCGGAGGACCTATGTTTCGCAATGAGAAAGGTTTCACCCTGATCGAGCTGATGATCGTGGTGGTCATCATCGGAATCTTGGCGGCGATCGCGATTCCGAACTTCGTCGCCATGCAGGACCGGGCGCGCGAAGGCAGCGTGAAGGCGAACATGCACAGCTTCCAGCTGGCGGTCGAAGACTTC
>Ga0209488_10000032_pt1 | contig 98389 bp, 91 predicted proteins | sample Rivendell_Oct201_8_FD_188349 | JGI IMG/M metagenome (GOLD analysis project Ga0209488, IMG submission 188349) | Vadose zone soil microbial communities from the Eel River Critical Zone Observatory, Northern California, USA -... | ecosystem: Environmental > Terrestrial > Soil > Vadose zone >...
CAAGCCCTTGCCACCCCGTGCCCGCCCGACGGCGCGCCGCCTCTAGGAAACAAAAAACCACGGATGAGTGGCGGCGCGCCGCTGCGGACGAAGGAGCCCCGCGGACGGCGTCGCCCCTTCGGCGCCGCCGCCGCCGCGCCCCACGACCCCCGAGTAGAGTCCCGGGCTTCGGCGTACGCGGGCTGATTGGATCACGTACGTCGCTAACGCATCCGGGACTCAACTCGAGGGTCGCATCCGGTTAGTCCCGCCATCGCCCCGTTTGTTACACTTGGCTAAACGGGAGGGAGGCTTGGCCAAGAACCTGTGGGATGCCGAGAAGGAAATCGTTGCCGCGCTTCAGGCTGGCGACGAGACTGCCTTTGCGGCCTTGGTCGACGATCTGCATGGCCGGCTGCTCGCGTTGGCCCGCACGTTCACTTCCTCGCCCTCCCTGGCCGAAGACATCGTGCAGGAGACCTGGCTCGCGGTAATCCGCGGAGTGCGCGGATTCGAGGAGCGCTCCAGTCTTCGCACATGGATCTTCAGCATCCTGGTGCGCCGGGCCAAGACCTTGGCCGCGCGGGAGGCGCGACGCGGGGAAGTCGCGAACCCTCCGGGAGATGCGGAAACGGACTCGGAGCAGGAATGGGAGCCGGGCCTCGGGCGGCAAGGGCTCTGGAATGGGCCGCTCCCTTCCTGGGGCCTCGAGAATCCCGAGGAGGTCCTCCAGCGGGAAGAGGGGCTCCGCGCTCTCGAAAACGCCGTTGCCGATCTACCCGACCCTCAGCGCCGGGTCGTCCTCCTCAGGGATGTCGAAGACGTCAGCCCCGCCGATATCTGTAACATTTTGGGCATCAGCGAGACCAATCAGCGTGTGCTGCTGCACCGCGGCCGCGCCCGCATCCGGCGTGCCCTGGATCAGTTCTTTCGCGGAGGCGGGGAGCGGTCATACCGGGCCATGGACGGCGCCACCAGCACGACGATCCGCTGCGAGCATTCCCGGGGGTCGATAGAAAGCGAGACGAGGGCCCAGCATGAACTGCCGTGAAGCGATCGACGTCATGGATCGTGCGCTGGACGACACGCTCCAGCCGGATCTCAAGCCGGCCTTCCGGGACCACATGACCACGTGCGATCCCTGCCGGACTTATTTCGAGCAGCTCCAGATCACCGTCGAGGCCCTGCGCGGGCTACCTCGCGGGGAAGCGAAAAACCCGCGCCGCGGCGAGCTGCTCGACGAGTTCACCCGGAAACCCGGACGCGATTCTAAGTAGCAGGCTCCCCGCCCGTTTCCTCTTAAGACGCCTGGAACCCCTTGGCTGCGCCGTAGTAGCACTGCCTGTGAAGCGAATGGTTCCGATTGCCCTTCTGACACTTGCTACGTCATCGACTCTAGCCAGTGCCGCCGAGCTCGAACGCGAGCCTCCCGTCAGTGCTTCGGCGAGCTATGCGGTCGAACGGCTCCGAAACGGAGAGCCGACCGACCAGTTCGTGGATGCGCTTTCGGTGTCCGCGCGGCTGCTGCGCCGGGTCGGCCGGAGCCTGTCCCTCGGAGCCCAGGTCGGGTACCACGGTCAGGCCACGTACTCCTACAATGCAGACGACGACTATGGCGGGTTCAGGGGACCGAATCACCTCGGCATGTGGGAGGTCTCCCCTGTGGCGCGGTGGCGGTTGGGCAAGTATCGATTCCATCCGTATGTCCTGGCGGGCCCGGGGTTTTATCTAACGGAGAAATTGACCGGCCACGGCGTCGATTCTCATAACGTTCCGAGAGTAGGGCTCACCACCGGATTCGGACTCTACGGGTTCATTCCCGGTGGGCTCGGGGCCGAGTTCCGATGGCATCACGTGTGGAATGCCGATCCGGATCCTCTCGGCCGGGATGTGAACCTCCTTATCGCTGCAATGGCCGTCAACGTCCCCTAGATTGACCTCGCTCATGGGGCGAGGAAAGCACGGCGCGCATCAAACCGCTGGGACATCCCCGCCGTGATGCGCGACTGAGAAACTGCAGAGCGGCGCGCATGCGCTCCTCGAGGGGGGCGCCGTGAAGCGTCTCCGAGTACTCCGCAGCACGACGAGCCTCATCGCCTCGGCATCCAAGCCCTCGCAGCCCAGCCAGGACCTCGCCAGCCCGTTCCCTGGCAGCCCGGCCCTTCGCTGCAGCTTGCGCGCGTGCGTCCGCTCTCGCGCGCCGAGCTTCGTCCCGTTTTCGGTTCATGAAGCTTCTTCCGAACGCGCGCTCCGCTTCGAACTGGTTGTGCGCCCGACACCGGAGCCGCATGCGGTCGACGGTCGCCTGGCCGCCGCGTGACACCGGGTCGACATGGTCGAATTCGAGAAGCCTGTGCGCTGTGCAGCGATGCCCTGCCGCGCTAACGAAAGTGCATTGACCCGCATCGCGATTCCACACGGCGCGACGGACGTGCGCCGGGACGTAACGGCCGCCGGTGGTCAGGCCTTGCGCCGGCGGCTCCGTTGCTGCGTGTTCCCGTGGGTTGGTGGCGGCTCCGAACTTCTGCTTTTCAAGCTTCACGATGAGGGCATCGAGCGCCCGGTCGAGGACCTGAGCGACATCGTTCGAGCGAACCGAATGACTGAGCAGGGCTTGGGCGTACCGCAGCTTGTCGTGGGTGCTCTTGCTTATCGCGAGCTGTAGGAGGACACGTCCAACTTGCCCCGGGGCAAGTTGGTCATTGGCCCTCGGGGCTGGACTCGTGGAGCTACACCCAACTTGCCCCGGGGCAAGTTGGTGTGCCTGGCTGGCACGAACGATCGAGGGCACCGCGAAACGCTGGCCGAGCAACCCCTCGATCTCCGATTTGCGCCGATGCGTCGCCGCGACCACCAGCTCACCCACATTGTCCGGAGTGAGATGGGGAGCCAGCAAGCACACGGCGGCTAAATGGAGACGACCTTCGGCCAACGCGGTGAACACGGCAGGGAATTGCCGGGCCGCCCGCGCCGCCTGGATGCGCTTGTAGGCGGCGTCCTCGGACAAGCGCAGCTCGTCCACGCAATAGGCGTGCATGGACGAATAACCGGCCGGGAGATACAACCGGCGTGCGTCCACCTCGGCGATGTGGGCGAGCAGCGCCGCGGTGGTGATGCGGTCTCGGGTGATCAGCGCGGCCAGATCGCGAAGAAGAGCCGCATCGCTCAGATGAGTCAACGTGTACGCGTGCATGATGAAGCCTTTTCACGGGGAAGGGTACAGCGGTCCATCGGGCCCGATGGGGGCGGGCTCTTTCTTATACCACGAGTCATCTCGAGCTTCCGGCAGGCCCGTAGAGTGCGCCGTTGGGGCCTGGGGAAATCTCATCTCGACTGCTCGAGATCGGGCTTGGTATGCCCTCCTGTGCGTCTTGGGGAGGTTGTCGGTGAGGAGTTGCGGAGGTAGAACGATGTGATCACCCAAACTCGTCAAGGAAAAGTTTTGCTCTCTCTGACCGCCGCAGCCCGGCGCAACCCGCCGCGCCGCAGGATCGCAATTACCGCAAGCGCGCCCATGGATCCGATCCAAAGCCAGTAGCCCACGCGCAGGTCGGTGGCCTTGATGGCCGCCAACCATGCCAGGTTCACCGCAAAGGCGGCGGCGATGCCGATCGCGAACCAGCGGGGAACACGGGCATATCGCAGCAACATCCACGGTGAGATCAGCACGAGCACGTTGCTCAGCATCCCGACGAGGGACAGGACCCGGAGCCACTCGAATTCCGTCTTCCCGTCGTCCCATGCAACCGTGCCGGCGGCCAGGAATGCCTTCCAACCCGATAGCCTTAGGGAGAATTCTGCCTTCGCGTAGACGGTGGGGAGAAACCAGGCAATCGTGAACGCAGCCCAGGCGGCGATGGCCACCCCTCTGCTCCATCTCTTCCAAACCATTTGACCGCTCCAGCGTGGGGGGCTAGCTTCACCCCCATGACTCCAACCTTCGGCCGCGCTCAGATCTCTCGAGGGGCACTACTCCTTGCCTTGGCGATCGCCTCAGGCTGCAGCACGCGCGCCCCTTCGGCAACCAAACCCAACCCACTCGCCCCCGGCCTCCATACCGAATCCATCGGCGGCTCGACCATCGCCTACCACGTCGCCGGCGCCGGCCCGATCGTCTTCGTGCACCCGGGCGGGCCTGGCCTGGAGTGGAGCTACGAGCACATGCCGGAGGTCGAGAAATACGCGACGCTGGTCTACATCGAACCGATCGGGACGGGGAACTCGAGCCGTGAGCCGGGTCCGCGCGGATTTACTCTCGACCGCTATGCTGCGGATATCGAAAGCCTCCGTGCGCGCCTGGGCCTGGAGAAGTTCGTCCTCCTGGGCCATTCGCACGGCGGGTTCGTGGCCCAGACGTATGCTCTCGCAAATCAGCAACACCTCAAGGGATTGATTCTCTACGACACCTCGCCGACGACGGGGCCGGAGTGGCAGAAGGACGTCGAGGCGGGCGTTGCGACGTACAAGCACGAGCCCTGGTTCCCGGAGGCGGCCGCCGCGCTGGCCCAGGAGACCAGTGCCAAGACCGACTCCCAGATGACCGCGATCTTCAAGCGCGAGTACCCGCTCTACTTCGCCAACTACACGGCCCGCGCCCAGGAATTCGAGCCCTACCGCGCTGCGGCGATCGCCTACGTCGCGCCGACCCGGTCGACGGACGCCTCCGCCACCAACAAGGTCGGCGTGGCGCCCTCGATCGAGGTGCGCGGCCTGCTCCACCTGATCACGGTGCCGACGCTGGTGATCGTGGGGAAGAGGGACTTCGTCACCCCGGAGAAGTACTCGCGGATCATCCACGACGCGATCCACGACTCGCGGCTGGTGATTCTGGAGCACAGCGGCCACATGGGGCACATGGAAGAGCCGGTGGTCTTCGCGGACAGCGTGCACCAATTCCTGGAATCCCTGCCGCGGTAGACATGGACTCGGCACGAGATCGACTTCTACGGATCCTCGTCGAAACGGGGTCGTTTCGATTCAGCGAAACGCCGTTCGCCCTCGCCTCGGGGGCGATGAGCAATTACTACGTCGACTGCAAGGTCGGACTCTCCCACGCACGAATGAGAGAGATCGTGGGGCAGCTGGTCATGGAACGGATCTCTGGATTGGATGTTGGCGCTGTAGGGGGACTCCTTATTGGGGCTTACCCCATCGCGATCGCTGTTTCCGACGCGGCCTCCAAGACCGGGAAAGAGATTCGGGCGTTCGCGGTGAGAAAAGACCCGAAGAAGCACGGTACGAAGAAGCTCCTGGAAGGTGACGTTCAGGCGGGTGACCGCGTCCTCATCGTGGACGATGTGATCACAAGCGGCGGATCCACGATCGAGGCGATCCAGAAGAGTCGCGAAGCGGGCCTTCAAGTAGTGAAGGCCGTGGCCATTATTGATCGCCAGGAACAGAATGGCCGCAAGAACATCGAGGCTGAAGGTATTCCGTTCGAGGCCCTCTGCACACTCGACGAGCTGCAGGCCATGAGAGAGGTTCTGTCTCATCGAGAAGGATGAGTGAAAGACTTCGCGAGCCGCTACCCTCCTACCGGATCACCGCGATCTTGCGCTTGATGACGTGCAGGGTCGCGCCATTCGCCTGGGCCTCGATCAGCACGAGATAGCCGCCGCTCGAAACCACATCGCCCTTTCCGTTCCGCCCGTCCCACACGTACTGATTCAACCCCTGGACGCCGCCGGGCGCTCCGCGAGCGAAATCCTCCCGGCGTACCAGGTCACCCGATTGCGTGAAGATGCGGATGGTGACCGAAGCCTGGTCGTCGAGCTTGTAGGCCAGCGTGGTCGGCTCGGACGGGGGATGGAACGGGTTCGGGAAGTTGGTGACGTAGCCGCCTCCCGCGGTCGGAGAGACGAAAGCGATCACGAGATCGAGATCTCGCGTGAAGCTGCCTGACGTCGCTCGAATGCGGTCTGTCTCGGGGTCGCGGGGGCTCAAGAAGTCGGCCCGCGCGTCGCCGTTCGCGTCGGTCAGGCTGTCCACCGCCGTCACGCTGCCGGTCCCCGACGACAGGGCAAAGGACATCGGCTGGTCCGGCACGCCGTTCTCATAGGCGTCCACCACGCGCCCCGTCAGCGTCGCGTGCTTGTTCCCGCCGACCCAGCTAGGATTCGACGTGAGCCGAACCGCGGCGGGCGCGCCGGGGGTGATGGTGATGACATTGCTCGTCGCGGGCGCGTTACCCGCATCGTCGTGCGCGACCAGGATGATCGGCTCGCTGAACGTGTAGGTCTCGGAGATCGAACGCTGGCCCTGGATCAGCTGGAACTGTGGCGTGAGGAGCGTGCCGCGCCCCGCCGCCTGGCCGGATGCGTTTCGCACCTCGATCGTGACGGCGGAGTTGATCTCGGAGATCACGGCGCCGCCGTCGTTCGTGACCTTGACGGTCAGCGTGAAGAAGCCGCCCGCCTGGGCGGTCGACGGCGAGACCGACGCCACCAGGTGGAAGCCGCTCGAAATGGCCCGCACCGTGGACGTGGTCCCGGTTTTTGACGGGCTCGTGACGTCGGAGGCGGTAACCTGCTGGAAGCCGCCGGTCGCCAGCCGCAAGGGCATATCCGCGCGACCGTTCACCATCGCCTGATCCGGAGGGACCGTCGCCAGCGGATCCCCGCATACGATGTGCACCATGTCCGTGGGCCCCGTGACCGGGTTCCACCACTGGTCCGTCGCGAGGGCAGTGATCGTGAACGCATAGTTGATCGACTGATCGAGCGCGGCGCCCGTGCGGCCGCTGGTGGTGCCCGGCGCGGGCGACTCGCCCGGCGCCAGGACCAGCACCCGAGAGAACGAGCCTCCGACGATCGTGACGTTTCCGGACGTGTTGCTGGTGATGGCGCCGTTGTCCAGGTCGCTCACCGTGATCGTTTGCACTCCGCTCTTGTAGAGGCGGCCCTGGAAGACGAGCTGGCCGCTCACGAGAGTCGTGTCGGCGGGAAGACCGGCGAACGGATCCGTGGACGTGAGCGCGATATGGTCGCCGATGCCGCTCACGACGTTCCAGTACTGGTCCACGGCGCGCACGGTGATGGGGAAGGGGGTTCCCGCCGTCTCATTGCCCGGCGTCCCATCCTTGCCGGCGGTGGTGCCGGGCCTCGCGTTCTCCCCGGGCAGAATGATCTGAAGCTTCACGAACGTGCCGGGATTCACGGTGATGTTCGCGCTGGTTCCCGTCCTTGCCGGCGAGGAGAAATCGGTGCACGCCAGCCGCACGGTGGAGCCGGCCCCGAAGAACGTGACGGGGCCGGACCAGACGCCGGAGACGAACGTGATCAGAGTGGGCGTGCTGGTGCCAGAACCCGTGTTGGAGGCCAGCACCGCGTCCCCGTTGTAGTCGTAGACGGTATTGCCGCTCTGGTCGGTCGCGCGGACCATGACCGTGACCGGCACGCCCGCGACCTGAGGGGACGAGATCGCCGAGAAGGCGAAGTGATCCGTCGCGTTCGGGATCACCTGGATCCCGGGGCTGGTCATGGACACGATGTTCCCGTTGCTCTGGTCCGACACCGTCAACGTCTGCGTTCCCACGGTCATGAGCGTGTAGGTGACCTGCCGGAATCCTGCCGAGAGGCTGCCGGTCACCGGCGTGTCGGCGGGGTCGGTGGACGATGAGACCTGGACGACGTCCCCGCTCGAGACCGGGTTCCAGTAGTCGTCGGTTGCGTAGACGTTGGCCGTGAAGCTGCGCCCCGCGGACTGGCTCGCCGGAACGCCGGTGATGCCGCTGACGCTTCCGGGGAGCGGCGACTGGCCCGGCGCCACGATCTGAACGCGCCGGAACGGCCCCGGACTGACGACGAAGGCGTTGCTGGCTCCGCTCTGGTTCGGATGGCCCTGAACCGCGCCCGAGAGGGATACGTTTCCGCTGGTAGGAGCCGTCTCGTCGGCGCGGTAGACGGTGACGCTGCCGCTCCACTGGCCCGAAGTCATGGTCACGCTGGCCGGCCCGATGCGGCCCGCGCCGAAGCTGGTCAATTCTTGGAGCTGAACGGAGCCCGAAAAACCGCTCACGACGGCGCCGTTGGGATCCCGAGCCGTGATCGTGAGCGGGATCGCGACAGCTACGTTCTGGGCTCTGGGGATGGTGGAAAACTCGAGACTCTGGAGCACGATCGATTGAACCAGGGAGCTGGTGCCGTCCGGAATCGTGACGTCCGACTGGTCGTGTGCGTAGACCGTGAAGTTGCCGCCGGCGTTCAGGATTACGAGGAAGTCACCGGTGCCCCCGACGAGCTGGGCCGAGGCCGGGAGCGACGCGCTCGCGTCCGAGGACAAAATCCGGATCGTGTGGGTCACCGTGGGCACCAGGGCCCAGGATGCGTCGCACGCCCGTACCGTGACGTAGAAGGGGATCCCCGCGGTTTGGGCACTGGGGGTCCCCGTCTTGCCTGAAGACGTCCCAGGAGCCGCGGTCTCGCCCGGCAGCAGTACTTGCAGTTGCGCGAACGGCCCCGCGGTGGCGGGGGCGGCATAGAGTTGGGTGGCCAGAACCAGAGCGACCCAAGCTCCCGCGCAAGCCGAGCGCAGTCCTTGGCGCACGATGACCTCCTCAGAGTATGGTTTTGCTCGTTTTCTTCCCGGCGATCAGACCCGACCGGCCAATCACCGCGATGATGCGCCCGGGGTGGACGCAGTTATCCCACTTCGTGGGAAGCAGATGCCGTGCCGCGATCTCTTATAGATGGAGCGGCGCGAGGAACCCCGCGGCGATTCGGTTGCCATGAAGCGTCTTACGCTTGTTGCGGTACGGGAGCATGGCTGGAAATTGACCGAGAGAGCAGGATGCGCGGGGATGCGGACCCTTGCGGACCGGAGCCCCTCGTGCAGACCGCGATACGCGAGGCGTGCAAAGCGAGCGGGCGGGACGCGAAACGCGCCCCGCCCACCCTTTCGCGACACTCGACCGGTCGACTACTTGACGACTGCGACCTTGTGGGTGATCTCTCCTTCGGGCGCCTGAATTCTGAAGAAGTACACGCCCGAGGCCACCTTCTGGCTCTGCGTGTTGGAACCGTCCCACACCAGCTTCTGCGTACCGGCCGCGCGGTACTCGTTCAGAAGCGTCTTCACCAGCCGGCCCTGCATGCTATAGACCGTCACGCGCACCCTGCCCTCGCGGGACATCGTGAATGAAAGCTCCGCCTGCGGATTGAGCGGGTTCGGCGCGACCTTCGGATTGATTCCGTGGCGGCCGTTGTCGATGGCATCGCGGTCGTCGCCCGGATGCTTATCCTTGTCCTTCTTGTCCTTGTCATCGTCATCACCTTCGCCCGTGCCTCCGCCGAACGTGGCCACGACCGTGGCGCCGTTCGTGAGGGTGGCGTGGATCTCGGCGTGGAGCAGATCGCACGGCAAGGTCGCTCCGGCGAACAGCGCGACAACTGCCTGCGTCGAGAAGCACGCGCGGATCCCGAGCGTGTCGCAGGCGCCGCCGTTCTCGGATTCGCCGCTGTCATTGCAGCTCACGCCGCATGAGGCGTTGTCATCATCATCGTTATCATCGCCGTCGCCTTCACCGGGGTGATCTCCGCCGAGGTGCAGCGAGGCGCCGTCGTGGCCCTTGTTGCCGTGACCCTTGTTGTCGTGGCCCTTGTCGCCGTGGCCCTTGGTGTCGTCGCCCTGGCCGTTCTGGCCCTGGCCGTCGTGGCCCTCGCCGCCATTGCCGCCGTTGCCACCGTTGCCGTCGTGGCCCTCACCGTCGCCGTTCCCATCATGGCCGCCATCCGTGGGCGGGCAAACAACCTCAATCCGAACTCCATCGCTCGGAGCCGCGATCGACGCGCCATGGAAATGGAGCGTGATGCTGGACAGAACGACGTCGCTCACGTCAAAGGAGCGGTTGACCGGCTTGATCCGGAAGCAGGTGGTCGCGTTCGCGGGCTTGAACTCTCCCACGAGGCACGCCTTGCCCGGAACTTCGCCGCCGCCGACACCGCCGACATCCATGACCGTGATGGTCGTGCTCGCGGTGCCGGTGCCGCCGTGCCCGTCGTTCCCGGTGAACGCGACGTTATAGACGCCGGACTGCGTCGAGCCGGGCGTCCATGAGAATGTCCCAGTGTTGTTCCCCAAGTCGGAGAACGTGGCCCCAGTGGGCAACAAGACCGCCGAAAGCGCGACGTGATCGCCGTCCTGATCCGTGGCCGTCACCGCGAACGTAAGATTGACGCCCTCGGTCACCTGCTCAGTCAGAGGCGCGCTCAGCACGGGCGCATGGTTCTGCACAACGTCCGTCACCGTGATCACCGTGCTCGCGGTGCCGGTGCCGCCGTGCCCGTCGTTTCCGTCGAACGCCACGGTATAGACGCCGGACTGCGCAAAGCTAGGCGTCCACGAGAAGCTCCCAGTGTTGGTCCCCAGATCGGTGAACGCGGCACCGGAAGGAACCGAATTCGCCGAAAGGGTGACGTGATCGCCGTCCTGATCCGTGGCCGTAACCGTGAACGTCAGATTCGCACCCTCGTTCACCTGCTGAGTCAGAGGCGCGCTCAACGTCGGCGGGTGATTCTCCACAACGCCGCCGGTCACCGTGATGACCGTGCTGGCGGAGCCGCTGCCACCGCGGCCGTCCAAACCGCTGAACGAAGCCGTGTACGTCCCGGCCTGCCCGGCAACCGGGCTCCACGAGAAGGTGCCCGAGTTGTCCGCGTGATCCAGGAAGGTCGACCCGGGCGGCAGCCCGCTCCCGAACAAGTTGACGTGATCCCCGTCGGCATCCGTCGCCGTCACGTCGAAGGCGAGGTTGGATCCAACGGCGACCGTCGCGCTCGCCGGAGCGGTCAGAGCCGGCGCATGGTTCTCGCCCCCGCTGGAGCCCGTGACGATGATGTCGAAGTTATCGGTGACGGAAACCCCGAGGGAGGTGGCAGTGACGGAGGCGTGGTAGGTGCCCGCGCTTCCTGTCGGAGGCGATACCGTGATCGTGGTGTTCACGCCTCCGGTGCCCGTGCCCGGCGGATTCAGGGTCGCGAACGACGGGAGCGAGGCGGTCAGCGTCACCGTCGCGCCCGGCAAGCCGGTCGCGATGACCGGCACGGATATGGAGGAGCCGCCCGCCACCGTCACATCGCCGATCGGAGTGATCGCCAGTGAGGGCAGGCTCGCGACGCTGATATGCGTCACGGCCGCGCCCGAAAGGGCGTTCGACGCCCGGAACACGACGTCGTACTCGCCGGCGTCGGCTGCGACCGGCGACCAGCTGAACGTTCCCAGGGTGTTCGACGCGTTCGCCGTGAACGCGGCGCCGGCAGGAAGAAACGAAGCGTTCAGCAATTCGATGGCGTCCGCGTCGGCATCGCTGGCGCTGACCGTGAAGGTGAGGTTGGACCCGACTGTGACGTCTCGCAGAGCGGGAGTAATCACGACCGGCGGCTGGTTGGAGCCCGCGCCGTTGACCGTGATCTGGAAGAGTCTGGTGTCGGCCACGCCCCCCGCCGTAGCGGTCACGGCGGCCGTGTAGGTGCCGACGTTCACGCCGAGCGGAGTCAGCGTCAAAGTGGTGACCACGACCCCGGTCCCGAACGTCGGCGTGTTCAGAATCGCGAAGGACGGAAGGGCAGAGGTGAGCGTGATTGGACGGCCGCCGGCGTCGACCGCGACCACGTTCACGGTAGCGGTCCCGCCGGCGTTCAGCGCTACGTCCGGAATGGTGGATAGCGAGGGCGCCTGGGCGTATGCCGTAGCGAAGGGCACAAGCAGAAACAGGCCCAGAGCCAATAGCTTCAGTGAAGCCTTCATGAGACCTCCCCGAGAGACCGCATGTGTGTCGAATCAAATGGAGGGATTCCCGACCACTCCCGTGATATGCAGACGGCGTGCCAGTTCCAATCGCGCTTGGGGAGGACAGGAGCGCGGAGGATGCGGGCAGGTGGCTGCGACCGGCCATGCAGACCGCCGATCCAGCGTGCGAAACGAAGTGGCCTCCGGAGTCGAGAGGTCCTTCAGATCGTCTGGGGGCGCCTGCATGACTCACGACCAAGAAACTGTAAAGCGGCGCGCATGCGCTCCTCGATGGGAGCGCCGCAAAGCGTCTCCGAGTACTCCGCCGCCCGACGGGCCTCGTCGGCTCGGCATCCAAGCCCTCGCATCCCAGCTACGACTTCACTGGCCCGCTCCTTGGCAGCCCGTGCCGTCGCTGCAGCTTGGGCTCGTGCGTTCGCCGCGGCTCGTGCGTGTGCTCTCGCGCGCCGCGCTTCGCCCCGCTTCTGTTTCATGAAGGTTGAACCGAACGCGCGCTCCGCTTCGAACTGATTGTGCGCTCGACAACGCAGGCGCATGCCATCGGCGGTCGCCTGGCCCCCGTGTGCCACAGGGATGACATGGTCGAATTCGATGAGCCTACGCGCCGTGCAGCGATGCCCAGCTGCACTTACGAACGTGCACTGACCGCCATCGCGATTCCAAACGACGCGACGAATGTGTGCTGGGACGTAACGGCTTCTGATGCTGGTGCCTTGCGTCGGCTGCTCTGTAGCCGAGCGTTCCCGCGGCGGCCGCTCGGTGTCGGCTCCGATCTTCTGCCTTTCCAGCTTCGCGATCAGGACATCGAGCGCCTGTCGAGCACTTGAGCGACATCGTCCGGGCGAACGGAATGGCTGAGCAGGGCTTGGGCGTACCGCAGCTTGTCGCGCGTGCTCCTGCCGATCGCGAGCTGGAGGAGGAAAGACGATTCAGCTGCCTTGGTTCGCGACTCTTCAACTCGCCCCGGCGCATGTTGGTCATCGGGGGCCGGGCATGTGGAGGCTCGTTCCACTTCTTCCGCGGCAAGTTGGTCTTGGACCGGATCCGCGGTGCATTCAACTCGTCCCGGGACGAGTTGATGTGCCGAAGTGGCACGTACGACCATGGGCACCTCGAAGCGCTGGGCGAGCAGCTCTTCGATCTCGGACTTGCGCCGATGCTCTGCCGCCGCCAGCAGCTCTTCAGCGTTCTCCACGGTGAGATGGGGCGCCAACAAACAGACGCCGGCCAAATGGAGTCGGCCCTCGGCCACCGCGGCAAAGACGGCAGGGAACTCCCGGGCCGCCCGCGCTGCCCGTATGCGCCTGTAGGCGGCGTCCTCGGACAAGCGCAGCTCGTCCACGCAGTAAGCGTGCATCGACGTGTAACCCGCTGGGAGATACAACCGACGTGCGTCCACCTCGGCGATGTGGCCGAGCAACGCCGCGGTGGTGATGCGGTCCCGGGTGATTAGCGCGGCCAAGTCGCGAAGGAGGATCGCATCGCTCAGATGAGTCAATATGTACGCGTGCATGATGAAACCTTTTCACGGGGAAGGGTACAACGGTCCATCGGGCCCGATGGGGGCGGGCTCACTTCTTATACCACGAGTCTTATAGACCTTCGGACAGCACCGCAGCGTGCGCCGTTGGGGCCTGGCGGAAATTCTCTCTCGAGTGCTCGAGATCGGGCTTGTTATGCCCCTATGTGCGTCCTGGCGACGTCCTCGTTCAGGGTTGCCGAGGTAGGGCGAAGTGATCACCCAAACTCGTCAAGGGAAAATTTTTCTCTCTCTGCCGCCGGCTGACCGTCGCACGATACCGGGTTCCGCTGCCCGCTATTAAGGGTTTCTGTGCCCGTAGTTACTTCGCCAGCGCGAACAGCGGGGAAGGAACCCATCCCTCGTTGCCCAGCTCGTCGGAGACCTTCCACCAGATGCCGTCCTTGTCGCCGCTGGGATAGAGCATCGTGCCCGCGTCCAGGTCCCGGACCACCTTCGACTTGTTGTCCGCCTTCTCGTACAGCCTTCCCGGCTTGGCCATCGTGACCGACTGGGAGACGTTGGCCGCCTTGGCGTCGGGCGTGTTCTTCTGGAGTTCTTCGACCAGCTTGGTGAACGCGTCGAGGTAGGCCATAGCCACCACTTGGCCGATCTCGGTGTTGGCGTAGCTGGCCGCGCCCGCCGCGGCGAACGCTCCGAAGTACCCTCCGCCACCGGCGCCCCACCCGATGTTCGTCTTCTTCGCGTGCCCCTGCACAATGGCCACCTGCTCGGTCGAGCGCACGTCGGTCAGCGTCAGCACCACGTCCGCGGTCTTGCTCTTCAGGCTCACTCCACCGAGCACCGCGCCCACGCCGTGGCCCATCAGTCCGCCCAATGCGGCGCCGAAATGCTTGCCGCCGGAGTTCGCGTTCTTGTTCGCGATGTCCGGCACCAGCACGTAGTCGGCCGCCTTCATCTGGCCTTTGCCGACGTTCGATCCCACGCGCATCTCACCGCCGGAAGCCAGCGCGCGCTCCTTCTGCGCGGCGTCCAGGCCCTTCCCGCGATCCAAGAGCGTGAAGCACTTGCACTCGTTGGCGTACACCTTGATCAGGGCCTCGGGCGACTCCAGGCCGTACTGCGTCCACCACTTGGTCTCTGGCTCGACCACGGACATGGTCCCGATCTTCTTCTCGCAGACGGGGATCTGGGGCGCGGCCTCGTCCTTGTCCTTGGCGAAGGCCGGAGAGTGGGGCGCCGAAAGAGCGGCAACCAGAAGCAGCGGAGCACAGAAGCGAACCCGTGGCCTGAGCGCGATCATGTCCTTACCCCCCGTGAAGTTAATCGTGACTCGTCTGTTCCCGGCCGAGAGGGGTATCCTCGCGGGCTCCCCAGCGCTTGTCAATGCCGCACCTCTGCCGCTTGACCTCCCCCAAATCAGGGGTCTACCCTTGCCATTCGCTCCAAGGGGACCACGGCGGCGGCCCAGGGTCGCCGCGGAAAGGCCCCCGCGGAGCGGGTAATCCACGGTTTCGCGAGAAACCAGAACTTCAGGGAGGAACCCCGTCATGCTCGACATCATCCGTGCATGGAAAGATCCCGCCTATCGCGCCAACCTGAGCGCCGACGAACGCAGCCGCATGCCGCAACACCCGGCTGGACTCGTCGAGCTCACCGATGAGGAGCTGATGAATGCCTCGGGGCTCATTGGAGCTGCGAGAACGACGTGCCAGTGCTGTACCGACACGTCCCGGCCGTTCCGTTGTTGTCCGTAAGGAGGTCCGCAATGCTCGACATCATTCGCGCCTGGAAGGACCCCTCCTACCGCGCCAGTCTCACCCACGAGGAAAAGAGCCGCCTGCCGGAGCACCCGGCTGGGCTCGTCGAGCTGACCGACGAGCAGTTGAAGAAGGCCTCGGGACTGATCGGGGCCGCGTTCACGACGTGCCGGTGCTGCACGGACACGAATCGGCCGATGCACTGCTGCCCATAACGGCGGCAACCATCTAGTAGACCTCGCGGGCGGGCCAAGGGGCCCGCCCGTGTTGATCTCCAGAGCCATGTCCCGCATCGACGCGCGCCAGCCGTCCGCTCCGGCTCCCACCGCCGAGGAGATTCCTCTCCACGGCTTCCTCACGCTGTTCAAGCCCCAGCTCGATGAAGCGCGACAGGCGCTCCGCCGCGAGATCGAGGCGAGAGGGGCCGGAGCGCCCTTCGCCGATTCCGCAGCCGCCGAGCGCGCTCTCTTCGCGTCGTTCCCGTTGACGCTCCTGGCCCGCGTCGACCGCACCCTGGTATTGGAGCTGAACGTCGCGCGCCTGCAAGGGCGGCTGTCGGGCGCCACGCCCGAGGAGCGCTTCGCGAGCTTCGTGGATCTGCTGGGGAAGCCCGAGATGGCAAAGCAACTCTTGGACGAGTACCCGGTACTGGCGGAGGGTGTGGCGACGACGATAGCGGCGTGGTTCGCCGCCTCGCTCGAGCTTTACGAGAGGCTGACGGGAGATTGGGAGGAATTGCGCCGCCTGTTCTTTCCGCAGGCCGATCCGGGACCGGTGGTGGAAGTGCGCGTCGGTATGGGCGACCCGCACCGTAGGGGGCGGAGCGTCGCGATTCTTCGCTTCGAATCCGGCGCGAGGCTGGTGTACAAGCCCCGCCCGGTGGCGGTCGATCTTCACTTTCAGGACCTCCTGGCGTGGCTTCGCGGGCGCGGCGCTCCCGCGCACCGCACCCTCCGCGTGCTGGATCGCGTGGAGTACGGGTGGGTGGAATTCGTTGAGGCGGCGCCCTGCGACACGCCGGATCAGGTCGAGCGATATCACCACCGGCTCGGCTCGCTCCTCGCGGTGCTCTACGCTTTCGGCGGCGTGGACGTGCACTTTGAGAATTTGATCGCCTCGGGGGATCAGCCGGTCGCGATCGATCTCGAATCGCTGCTCCATCCGCCGCCTCATCGCTCGCCCTCCGAGCGCTCGGACGAGCGCCTACTGGGCAAGGCTCTGACAGAATCGGTGCTCCGCGTGGGCCTCCTTCCGTTCCAGATCCGGGACGCGGCCGGAGACGAGGCGGACCTGAGCGGCATGGCCGCGGTGGGTGGGGCGCTCTCGCGCGATCCGGTGCTCCAGTGGGAAGGGATCGGCGGCGACGAGATGCGGGTGGTGCAGAAGCGCATGCCGATGCCTGCGGGACACAACCGAGCGACGTTGGACGGCCAGGAGGTGGATGCGGCGCAGCACGTGGCCGCGATCGCGGATGGATTCGCGTCGACGTACCGGCTGATCGTGAGGGAGCGCGACGCGGTCCTGGCGCCCGGCGGCCCGCTGTCCTGGTTCATCGAGGACGCGACGCGGATCGTGCTGCGCGCGACGCGCGCGTACGGACTTTTGCTGGAGGGTGCGTGGCACCCCGACTACCAGCGCGCGTTCGTCGAGCGCGACCGCTTCCTCGACCGGCTTTCAGTCGGGGTGGAGCAGCTGGTCGGGCTGGAGCGCGTCATCACCTACGAGCATCGCGACCTCGCGCGCGGGGACATTCCCTATTTCTCGGCGCTCGCGGGGTCGCGCGACTTGTGGGCGAGCGAGGGGGACTTGGTCGAAGGGCACTTCGACACTGCACCGTTGGACGTCGTCCGCCGGCGGATCGAGGCGATGGACGAGGACGATCTGCGGCGGCAGGGCTGGCTGGTGCGCACGTCGCTCGGCACGCTGCTCTTGAATCAAAAGGAAGGCGAGTGGCCCGAGTACTCGCTGGCCGACCCCGGGGAGCCGCGCGATCCGGCCGACCTGCGTAAGGCGTTGATCGGGGAGGCGCGCCTGCTGGGGGACTGGTTCGAGCGCATGGCGATCCGCGACGGCGAGGACCTCACGTGGGTCACCCTGGATCTCCGCGAAGGGACGTGGGCCCTCTACCCGTGCTCGGAGGATTTGTACGCGGGGGTGCCGGGGATCTCGTTTTTCCTGGGGTATCTCGCGTCGGTCACGGGCGAGGAACGCTACGCCGCGGTGGCGCGCGCCGGTCTGTGGACGCTGCTTCGTCGAATCCCGCACACGGCGGAGGCGATCCGGACCATCGGGTTGTACCAGGGATGGGGCGGGATCATCTACACGCTGACCCACCTGGGGCGGGTGCTGGGGGATCGCGCCCTTTTGGAAGAGGCCGAGCGGCTCGTGGAGCAGATCGAGTCGCGGCTGGAGGGCGACGCGGAATTGGACGTCGTCGGAGGCGCGGCCGGCGCGGTGACCGGGCTTCTCGCGCTCTATTCGGCTACCGGGTCGAGCCGTGCATTGGCGGCGGCGCGGCGTTGCGGCGAGCAGCTGCTCGCGGCGGCCCGGCCCGCGGGCGCTGGGATCGGCTGGCCGATCCGCATCGCCGGGGACGAGCCGCAGGCCGGGTTCGCCCACGGCGCCGCTGGAATTGCCACCTCCCTGGTCGCCCTGGCGGACGCGACGCGCGACGAGCGATTCCGCGACGCGGCGCGCGCGGCGTTTCACTTCGAGCGCGAGCGCCTCTGGCCGCAGCTCGACCGGTGGATCGCTGAGGACGAGGCGGGCGCGGCGGGCGGCTCGGGCGCGGCGACCGCGACCCGGCAAGCAGAGCGCGACCTCCCGATGAGCTGGTGCTACGGCGCGCCGGGGATCGCGCTGTCGCGGCTGCGGCTGTTGCGCGGCGGCGGCGGTGGCGACGACGGTGCCCGGGACCGCGACGCGTCGGCCCACGACGACCTGGTCCGCGCCGCGATGCTCACGCTGGACCGCGGCTTCGGGACCAACCACTGCCTGTGCCATGGAGACCTGGGGAACCTGGACGTGCTGGCGCAAGCGGCTCCGCTCATCCGCGACGAGCGCCTCGATGCGGGGATCGCCCCGCTGACCCGCGCGATCCTGGCCGCGATTCGCGACGAGGGGTGGCGGCCGGGCACCGTCGCGGGCGTGGAGTCGCCGGGGCTGATGAACGGCCTCGCTGGGATCGGGCTCGGGCTCCTGCGCATGGCCGCGCCGGACTGCGTCCCGTCGGTGCTCGGGATGGACCCCCCGCCCGCCGCGACGCCCGCGCCGCCCGCAGCGCCGGCGCCCCTTCCGCGAAAGGGCGCCTGACGATGCGCGTCCCCTGGCTCCCGACCGCGCTCTACTACGACTGCGGCCCCGCGTGCCTCGCGATGATCCTGGCGCACCACGGCCGTGAGTCGTCGGTGGACGACGTACGCGACCGGCTGGGGACCAGCCGCGACGGCACGACCGGCTTCGAGCTGGTGCGCGTGGCGCGCGACCTGGGGATGAACGCGCGCGGCGTCAAGGCCACGGACCAAGCGGCCCTCGCCAACGTGCCGCTCCCTGCGATCGCGCACTACACCAGCGGACACTTCGTAATCCTAGAGCGCGTTCGCCCGGGGCGCTCGGTGCGCGTGGTGGACCCGATGCGGGGCCGCCTGGACCGGCCCCTTCCCGAATTCGCGGCCGATTTCTCGGGCGTGCTGGTACTTTTCGAGCCGGGGTCCGATTTTCACCGCGCCCGCTCTCGCCCCTGGCTCGCCTTCCTGCGCGAAGCCGTGAAGGGGCGCGGCCGCCTGGTCGCGCAGCTCGCCGCGCTCTCGCTGGCGCTCCAGGCCTTCGCCTTCGCGCTTCCCGCGGCGGTCACGTTCGTGGTCGACCGCGTGATCCCGCAGCGCTCGTTCTCGTCACTGGGGCTGGTCGCGCTGGGCATCCCGATCCTGGTCGGCGCGTACGCGCTGGTCGCCTGGGTGCGCGGGCGCTCTATGGCGGTAATGGTGCGCGCCGTGAGCGGGGAGCTTCTGGACCGCATCTTCCGCCACCTGCTCCGGCTCCCGCTCCCGTACTTCCACGGCCGCCCCGTGGAGGAATTGGTGATGCGCCTCCAGGGCGCGGACGTGGTCATGGACGAGCTGTTGGACCAGGTCGCGGCCGCGTTCCTGGACGCGTTTCTCGCGATCGCGGCGCTGGTCGCGCTGCTTGCCCTGTATCCCACGATGAGCCTGATCGTGATCGCGGCCGCGGCCCTGCAGGGCGTGCTCACGTGGGTCGCGCACCGGGCCAGCATGGACGAATTCATCCGCGACATCCTCTCGAACGGCCGGCTGGTCAACTTCACGGCCGAGGCACTGGGGGGAATCGCCGACATCAAGATGATCGGCCCGGCCCGCGTGGAGCCCGCATGGGAGCGCATGCTGGACGAGCGGCTGGACGCGCGCATGCGCCGGAAGCGGCGGAGCGCCTTCTGGGAGGGGCTCCTTGCGGCCGCGCAGGCGGGAGCGCAGCTCGTGGTCTTGGTCGGAGGCGCCGCGATCGCGATCCAGGGGCGCGGGACGGTGGGCGCGGTCGTCGGCTTCTACGCGTTGGCCGGCGTCTGCCTCTCGCCCGTCTCCGCGCTGGCGACCAGCGCCTATCGCCTCCGGAGCACCGGCGAATACTTGAGGCGGGCGCGCGAGGTGCTGACCGCGCGGCCGGAGAACATGGGCACCGCGGCCGGGGCGGGCGCGGGCGCGGTGGCGGGTGCGGGCGCGGGTGCGCCCACCACCGCAACGCCCCTGCGCGGCGAGATCGCGCTTCGGAAGGTCTCCTTCCGCTACGCGCCCACCAGCGAGCCCGTGCTGCGGGACGTCACGCTGGACGTGAAGCCGGGCGAGATGGTGATGATCGTGGGACGGACCGGTTCGGGGAAGTCGACGCTCGCCCGGATCCTCGCGACCCTCTACGACCCCACCACGGGCGCGATGACGGTGGACGGCGTTCCCGTGGACGAATACGAGCGCAGCGCGCTGCGCATGCGGATCGGCTGCGTCTTCCAGGAGAACATCCTGATCGGCGGCTCGGTCTACGACAACATCGCGCTCGGCCGCGACATCCCGATCGAGCACGTCTACGAGGCGCTTGAGGCCGCGTGCCTGAAGGAGGATGTCGAGAAAATGCCCCAGATGCTCGCGACGCCGGTCGGCGCGAACGGACTGCACCTGAGCGGCGGCCAGCGCCAGCGGCTCTGCCTGGCGCGCTCGATCGCCTCGCGGCCCTCGGTGCTGGTGCTGGACGAGGCCACGTCATCGGTCGACCGGCTGACCGAGCGGAGCATCTACGAGAACCTGGACCGGCTGCACGCGACCCGAATCCTGGTCACGCACCGGCTGTACGTGGGCGCGTTCTGCGATCGCGTGTTCGTGCTGGACGAGGGGCGCATCGTGGAGACGGGGACGCACGACGATCTCTTAAGGCAGGGCGGGCTGTATGCGAAGCTCTGGGCGAGCAAGGCGAATGTCGAGATTGGGTGACTCGGGCGCGGTGAGGCGGGCGCTTCGGGGCGCGGCGGTGGCGGCGCTTCTGGTCGCGGCGGTGGCGGCGCTTCTGGTCGCGGCGTCGCTTGGCGCCGCCGCTGTCGCGGGCGCAGTGGGCGCCCCCGCCGCGGCCGCCTCCACAGTACCCCAGACCACCCGTCGCCTGAACTGGCCCTTCTCGGCCCACGCCCCCGCCATGCCCACCACGCCGCATGCTTCCGCGCGCGAGGTGCCCCCCTATCCACTGACCGACTCCACGCTGGCCGATCCCCACGCGTGGCCCAACAAGGCGCTGACCTCGCTGGGACCCTGTGTCCTGCGCGTGCTCTCGGGGGATGGCGACTCGATCGCCGAAGGCGAATCCATGGAGGCGGCCAAGCCGGCCCACACCCTGGGATTGAGCTACAACTGCCCGCCGCACGTGGGCCCGGTGATCGGGCCCGACTACACGTGGGACCCCGACGGCAACCTCGCGATCCGATCGTGGGGACGCTACGAAGGGGACGGCTACGTGTGGCGCGAGTGGAGCTACTACAAGACCGGCGAGCTGGTCGGCTACCTGCACCAGGTCTGGCCCAAGGACATGAATGGGGATCCGAAGGCGCTGGAGGAATATTTCGATCGCGAGGGAAAGCTCCTCGGGTATTCGGTGACGCCGGCCATCGGAGACAGCGCCACTGCCCGCTGGAACGGAAAGCCGGTCTCGCAAGCGGAGTTCAACAAGGCCCGCTCGGGGGCCAAGACCCACTGAGGCGAGCCCAGCGCGGCGCGGGCGGGAGTCTGAAGCCCGGCTACTTCGCCTGGTAAAGCGCCTCCAGCTCCAGCTCCACGTCCCGATCCACCACCACCACCGGCTTTCCGTAGTACTTCGGCGCCGGAAATTCCTTCCCCCAACGCACGCCGGGCGGGTAGATCGCGGCGAAGTCCCACGCGATGGTCTTGTCCGTGATGGTCTCGTCCTTGGGCTGGAGCGAAGGATTGGCCAGCATGTCGTGGACGATCCGCTTCGACAGCTTGAGCCCGGGATCCCAGTACTGCACCACCCGCAGGTCGGGAATGCGACCATAGGTGCCGCTGGGTGGGCCCTTCCGGTCCTGTTTCCGCACGGCTTCCCAGACCACGAACACGCGCAGCTTCCAGTCGGGGTGCCGCTCCAGCACCTGTTCGACTGCGGAGGCCCCCCGCAGGCACATCGTTCAGGTGGGGGAGAAGGTGACGAGAAGGCGGGTCTGGTCCGATGCAGCGTTGAAGGCGCTCTGGAACTGATCCACGTTCAGCTTGGAGATGGCGTGCTGGCCGGCAGGAGCGGGGCCGAGGGCGCCGTGATTGGAGAGCATGCCCGCCCCAATGATGACGAGGGCCGCTGCCACTGCTGAGAAAATCCACCTCGCTCGATTCATCGCCCGACGATCTTACATCGACAGGCCCCGGGTGGGTATACTCCTCGAATGGAGCCGGAACTGGCTGAGATGAGCGAGATTCTAATTCTTCTGCAACGGATTGAGCCCGACACGTTGCGGCGGCTGGTCGAGGACGGATTCGAGGACATGGTGAAATTCGTCGCGGACCTCGGGCGTGGACGGATCGCCATCGGAGGCGAGCTTCATGCCGACGCCGAAGCGCTTCTTCTGGAATCAGGCAGCCGAGGCTCGGAGTTATGGGGAGCGAACTATTATCCGGGCAAGGGTTCGGAAGGCTGCATCGAGTACATTTCGCTGATCAACATCCGTCCAGCCCAGGAAAATCCAGGAATGGCCATTGCGAACCCGGCTGTCCGCGAACAGGTGCGTGAATTGGCGCATCGGCTGATCGGAAGGGGAGAGGATCTCTGACGTGGCCCACCACTCCACACTGACCGCGGAGCGCTGGGATTCTTTCACGCTCGAGCAACAGATCCTCATGATCGCGAACGAGCTTCAGCGGGCCGCCAAGCAGATGGGGCCTGGGGATGGCGATCGCCGCCGCGGCGCCTACGCGCGCGCACTGACGTTAACGGATCTGACTGCCTCGGGGGCGGTGCGCCCGAATTTTCGCCGCGAGCTGCTCCGATGGAGGGATTTGCTCGCTTCCCTGTATCTGGGGGATGACGGCGGAATGGAAGAGAACGCGGCCGTGCTACGCCACTTGCTGCGCTTCAAATTCTCGACTTCGAGGCAGATCCAGTACCTGTAACCGAAGCGCCTACTTCCCCGCGGCCACCAGGGTTTCCACGTCGGCGATCTTGTCCACCACGGATCTCCCGTAGTAGTCCGGCATCGGCAGATTGCCTTGCCAGCGGACGCGGGGCGCGTAGACGGAGACGGCGTCCCAGATGACCATGTTCTTGCGCACGTTCTCGACGCCCTTGAGCAATTCGGGGCGATCCTGCGCCTCGGTGACGATCCGATTCGACAACTCGAGTCTGGGATCCCAGAACTGCACCAGGCGCGGATCCGTCCCTTTCAAGAAGGCGGCTTCGCGTTCCCCCTTGCGGTCCTTCTCGCCGACCGGCTCCCACACCAGAAAGACGCGGACGTCCGCGTCCGGATGGCGCTTCAACATCGCCTGAACCGCCGCAGCTCCTCGCTGGCACTTGACCGAGGTTGGGGACAAGAGCACGAAGACGCGGGTTTCCTTGCGGGCGACGTTGAATGCCGCCTGGAGCTTCCCGATCTTCATCTCCGGGACGCGCTCATCACCCTCGCCCACGGAACTGGTCCCGAAGGAGGCCAGCACCGAGGCCGCGATCACTGCGATCCAGAATCTCGACCGATTCCCTTGGAGGGCCATTTGGGCGGAGCCTAGCAGGTTCTGTTATCCTTTTTACATGAAGTCGCGTAACCCCACGTGGGGATCGGCGATATTTGTTCTAACCGTCCTCGTCGCCGCACCCGCGCTCCTCCTTGCCGCGGCCCAGAAGCCCTGGAATCGCTCATCCCTCCCACCCTCGATCCGTGGACGGGTCCATTTCTCGGCGGCCCAGGTTCCGGCATTCCCCTTGCAAGACCATCGTCTGGATCGGCCGGAGAGCTGGCCCGAGACCATGACCATCGGCGGCGTCCCGTGCGTCCGGCGAATCCACGCCTGGGACGACGACGACGCGGTCGCGCTGGCGTCCCTCAAAGATGCCGAGCCCGATCTTCGGCTGATGCTCTTCTATGATCACTCCGGCTCGGACTGGAATTCGTCGAACGCGGGATGGGGCCCGCGCTTTACGTGGAACGAGAAGAAGAATTTGATCGAGCGTCTGTGGTACGAGCCGGACAGCGCCCGGCTCCTGACGCACGACTACACGTACTACCGATCCGGGAGGCTGCTCGGCTACTCGTGGCGGATGGAGCCGCGCAGGCAATCCCGCTCCTCCGCCAGGCCGTACGAGTTCCTCTCCGAGTTCTTCGATGAGCATGGAAGGATGATCGCCTTGGGTTATGAAAAGATGGACTCCCGTTCCCGCGACTCGGTCTACGCCTGGATGGGAACGGTGGTGCCCTACGATCAGTTTCGCATGAAGACCCATGTCCTTTACTCGAACGCGCACCCGGGGGATCGTTAGCCCACATCCCGATCCCGTGCGCCAGGAGCTATAGATGCCCGCAATCCGCAACACCGTCCTGGCAGCGGCGCTCTTCTGCGCCGCGGCCGGATGCAGCTCCGGCACCGCGCCCGCCGATGTGGAGAAGCAAGTTCAGACCCGCGTCGCCGCGCTCGAAACCAGCGACGTGCCGGTCCAGAGCGACCCTCTCCTCCATCGCGTCGCCGTCGTCCGCTTCTACAAAGCCCGCCAGGGAAAACCCGCGTGGGACGACAAGGACGACAACGTGATCCTGGCCTCGATCCGGAGCATCGTGGTGGACGGCCTGGATCCCGCCGACTACCACCTGAAGGCCATCGAGAGCCTGGTGGAAAGGCGCAAGGCTGGCCCGAGCGCCGAGCTGGAGGGCGACCTGGACGTGCTCCTCACCGACGCGGTCGCGGGAATGGTGGATCACATGCGCTACGGCCGCGTGCGCCCCGCCTCGGTGAATCCCGCGTGGAACATGGATCCGCGCGACGGCGCGCCGCCCCTCGAGGAAATCCTGGGGCAGATCAAAGCCTCGCGCGATCTCCGGGAAGCGATCGAGAGCGCGCGGCCCAATCACTTCATCTATCAGGGGCTGGCAAAGGAGCTGGCCAAGATGCGGGAGATCGCGGCCAAGGACGGATGGCCCACGGTGCCCGCGGGGAACCCCATCAAGCCGGGCGCGGTGGACCCTCGCGTTCCGGTCGTACGCGCGCGGCTCTCGGTGACAGGGGAGTTTGCCGGCGAGCCGGTGAGCGCCCCCAATCGCTACGAGGATCGCCTGGTGGCGGCGGTGAAGGCGTTCCAGGAGCAGCACCGGCTCAAAGATTCCGGCGTCATCGACAAGGTGACGGTGGCCGCGCTGAACGTGCCCGCGACGACTCGCGCGGCGCAGATACGCGTGAACATGGAGCGCGCGCGCTGGGTGCTCGGCGGCCTGGAGAACACGTTCATGCTGGTGAATATCCCGGCATTCAAGGCGTATTTCATCCAGGACGGAAAGAATATCTGGGAAGCCCGCACGCAGGTCGGCGACGAGGGAAAGGAGACGCCCACCTTCCGGGCGCAGATGCGCACGGTGGTCCTGAACCCGGATTGGACCGTGCCGCAATCGATCCTCACGAACGAGCTCATGCCGGACGGCATGGCGGCGATCCAGAAAAAGGGGCTTCGGTTCTACGACGGAAACGGGAACGAAGTGGACCCGAGCCGGGTGAAGCCAGATGAAATCGACCACTACACGCTGAAGCAGCCCGCGGGCCCGAAGAACGCGCTTGGCCGCGTGAAGTTCTTGTTCCCGAACAAGTACTCGATTTACCTCCATGACACGCCGAGCCAGCACCTCTTCGATTCCAATGTTCGAACGTTCAGCCACGGCTGTATTCGCCTGGAGAATGCGCTCGAGCTGGCAGCGATCTTGCTAAAGCCGATGGGCTGGGATGAGGGGCGGATCCAGGAAGCGATCGCGGGCGGGGAAACACAAAACGTGAACTTGAAAGACCCGTTCCCGGTGGTGATCGTGTACTGGACGGTGAGCGTGGGCGCTTCCGGTGGGATGCACTACGCCGCGGACATCTACGGCCAGGATCCGAAGCTCTTGGCGGCGCTGGACGCGCCGCCGCAAAGAGGGTAGCGCGTTTAGCGCGATCGGACCTCGTCGGCAAAGGAATTCACTCTTGCCGCCGGCGATACACCACAATGCATGCGAGGCGCGGTACCGGCTCGAGCGGCCGGCCCGCCCAGGAGGATTTATGAAGTCGATCCGTTTCCTGTCGTCGACCCTCTGCGCGGCACTTCTGCTCTTCTGTATAACGTCGGGCACCGGCTTCGCCGCGGAGCCCACGAACCACGTCGTCAACGACACCGAGATCCAGGCCCAGGTGGACACCCAGCTCCACTCCGAGGCCGCTGACCGGCAGGCGATCCGGGACCTCATGGCGCGCCCGGAATTCCAGCGCATCGCCGGTACCGCGGGGCTTGATCTTCAGCGCGCGGACGCCGCGGTCGGGGTCCTCTCCGGCGCCGAGCTCCAGCAGCTGGCGTCGCAGGCTCGCCAGGCCAACGCCGACATCATCGGCGGCAAGACGATGGTGATGAGCTGGACGATGATCATTGTCATCGTGGCCGCGCTGGTGATCCTGATTGCCGTTCTCTGATCCTGATCAAGAATGAGGAGACGGCTGGCGGCCGGCGTCACCATCGCGTCGGCCGCCTTCCTATTGTGCGCCGCGACGTGTCGGGCCGCGGGCGTGGCGGCAGCGGCGCCGGTGGCGGAGGCGCCGCGCGAGGCGGCCCAAGAGCCCGTGCGGCTCCTGGACGTTCCCTACGTACCGCAGAGCGAGGCGATGTGCGGCGGGGCCGCGCTCGCGATGGTGCTCCGCTACTGGGGCCAACCGCGAGTCCGCGCCGAGGATTTCGCGCGACTGGTCATTCCCGGAGAGCAGGGGATCCGCGGCGACTCCCTGGTCGCCGAAGTGCGCCGCCGCGGCTGGTCCGCGTTCCCGATCCAGGCGACCCGCTCGGACGTGCAAAACCACCTGGCGCGCGGCAGGCCGGTGATCGCGCTGGTGGATGCGGGCTCGAGCGTGGCCCATTACGTGGTGCTTCTCGCCTGGGCGAACGGCGGGGTGATCCTCCACGATCCCGCCGTCGCTCCCTTCCGCGCCGAGCGCGAAGAGGAATTTACGCGCGCGTGGTCCGCCGCCGGGCGATGGGCGCTGCTCGCCCTCCCGCCCCAGAGCGTCACTGGTATCGCGGGCGAGTCGGGCGCGCCGGCACGCGAGGACGAAGCGGCGACCGCGCCGCCTCCTCCGACCGCGCCGCCTCCTCCCGATACGACGGGCTTCGATGCGCCCGCCATCCCCGACATCACCGGTCGCGCGCCGCTCGCGGGCTGCGACGCGCTGGTGGACGCGGGAATCACGAAAGCGCGCGCGGGAGCCAACGCCGAGGCGGCCGGGCTCCTCTCCGCCGCGGCGTCGCTCTGCCCCGAATCGCCGGCGCCGGTGCGCGAGCTGGCCGGCCTCAAGTTTCGCTCGAAGGAATACCGCGCGGCCTCGTTCTTGGCGCAACGCGCGCTGGTGCTGGATCCGCACGATTCCTACACGTGGCGGCTCTTGGCCGGGAGCCGCTACCTGGACGGGGACGTGCGCGGCGCGCTCCATGCGTGGAACCACCTCTCCGAGCCACGGGCCGATCTCACCCGCGTGGACGGCCTTCGCCGCACGCGCTACGAGGCGGTCGCCGATCAGGTCGATTTGCCGTCGGGGCATCTCTTGACGTGGGCCGAGTACCGGCGCGCCGAGCGTCGCCTGGCCGAGCTGCCGGCGGCCACCTCGGCGCGCCTGGAGCTTTCGCCGCTGCCCGCGGGCGGGGCGCAGGTGAACGTGGCGGTGGTGGAGCGGCCGCTCTTGTTCGACGGCGTGTGGGGAGCGGGCATGACCGCCGCACATGCCGCGGCGTCGCAGGAAGCGGTGGTGCGCCTGTCTAGCCTCATGCGGCTGGGGGAAGTGTGGACCGCGCGCTGGCGGTTCCAGCGGCATCGGCCGCGGGCGCTCCTGGCGCTGGACGCGCCGGCCGTGACGGGCAGGCCCGGCGTCTGGCACCTGGAAGCCTTCTCGGAGCGGCAGAGCTACGCTCTGGGAGACACGCTCCGCACAACCTACGTCGAATCCAGGCGAAGGGCCTCACTTTCCGCCGGGGACTGGATCACCCCGGACCTGCGCCTGGAAATCGGAGGCGGCGTGGATCAATTTCCACTGCAAGTGAGCCGCACCTATCTCACGGTGGAGGGATCGGCGCAGGCGAGCTCGATGGGGGATCACGTGTCGGTGACCGCCACGGCGGCCGGATGGAGCGGATCGCGGCGGCTCCCGATCCATTCCTACGATGCGCTCGCGCTTTGGGGCTCCGACTCCTTCGCCAGCGGCGATTGGCTCGCGCGCGCCGGATACTCCGCCGCATCCAGCACGGCGCCCTTGGCGCTCTGGCCCGGCGCGGGCACCGGTACCGGGCGCGGCGCGCTTCTTCGCGCGCACCCGCTGCTCGAGAATGGAATCGTGAAGGGACCCGTGCTCGGCCGCCGCCTCCTCCACGCCGGCGTCGAGCGCCGCGGGTGGCCATGGGAGATCAAGCCGATGCGAATCGGCTGGGCGCTCTTCGTCGACTCCGCGAAGGCGTGGCACCCGCTTGTCGGCACCGAGGTGCCCTGGCAGGTTGACGTCGGCGCGGGGCTTCGGCTAGCCGGACTGGGCGGCCGCGGCGAGCTGCGCGCCGACTTCGGCTATGGGCTACAGGACAAGGAGACCGCGTTCTCGGTTGGAGTGGAGGCGCGGTAGGCCTAGACCACCGACCCGTTCCACACCCAGTTCTCCCGGAAGTAGGCGAGATCAAAGCCCATCCGCCGCGCGTTCCGGAACGACTGGGCGCGACCCTGCCCCTTCTCCGCCGACGTCTCCATCGAGAGGATCTTGCAGCCCGCCGCCGCGGCGTCCTTGATGCGCCGCGCGATCAGCGCGCTGTGGATGCCGCGGTTCTGGGCCTCGGGCAGGACGACGCCAATCTCGAAGGAGGCCCACTCGCCGTTCACGAACATCGCCGCCGCGCCCACCGCGCGCTCTCCCTCGTAGGCGAGATAGGCGCGCCAGCGCGCCAGGTCCACCAGGCCCGCGAACCACTCGGCGGTCGGGGCGGGGTATTCGAACGCGGTCTGCACGATCTGTCCCCACGTGGTCGCGGCGGTGCGGTCCGAGGGAGCGATCTGCTTGATGGTGGGCTCGAAATCGATGTCGGGGACCGGGGCGACGCCGCGCTTGAGCTTGGCCCACGGCTCGGCCATCTGGAACCCTCGCTCCCGGAGCCACACGGTCAGCGATTTCGGCTCGGCCACCGGGCTCACCTGCATGAAGAACCGCTGCACGCCGCTCTTCAGATACGTCTGGACGATGCGGTCCACGATGGCGGGGCTGACCGGCTCCTCGTTCCCCAGCCCGAGCACGCGGTTGAAGAGCAGGAAATCGAGCTTGGGTGAGATGGCGACCTGCGCGCCGTAGAGGTTCTCGAAGCGGAGTCCCAGAGTGTCGATCAGGGAGGGTCCCGGCGCCATGTACCACGTGCGCCAGCAGGTCATCTCGTACCGCTCGAGGAGGCGGATCTGGTCGGCCGAAATCGCGGGATCGGTCATGGTCTTGAGATAGTACGTCGACGGGACCCCTTCGAGAAGCTTTCGCCCCTAGGCTTCCGTGCGGCGGCTGAGCATGGCCCAATAGAACCAGAGGAAGAGACACAACCCCAGGCCCAGGGCCGCCTTCCAGAACGCGAGAGCGGTCGCGACTATGTAGATCGCGAACCCGAAGCGGTAGGACTTCCCGATGCGGGCAATATGCTCCGGCGACACGGTGCTCTTCAACAGGTCGCGCCGGTTCACGGTCCACCACCAGAATTGGAACGTGATCGAGACCAGGACGAAGGTGCCGCAGTAGAGCGCTGCGGCGGCGCGCTCCCCGGGATGGCCCAGGTATTCGGCGAGGACCGCGGTGGGGAAGGGCACGAACGTGATCATGAGGAGCATGAGTCCATTCCCGTAGAGAAAGGGCGTGTCCACGCGGCGGACCATGCGGAACAGGCCGTGGTGGCTGATCCACATGATGAGGATGGCGGCGAACGAGCCGATGAAGGCGATGAACGAGGGCCAGAGGTGGCGGAGCGAGGCCCAGAGCGCGGCGTCGTTCGGAGCGATGCTCCGATGCGGAACCTTGAATTCCAGGACCAAGAGCGTGATCGCGATGGCGAAGACGCCGTCGCTGAACGCCTCGACCCGGCCGGTTTCCCTTTCCTGTGTTTCCGCCATCGAGGAGAGCGCGCCGCCCCGCGCGCTACGTCTCCGAACGTCCCAGCGCCGCGGCGCCCAGCGCCAGGCCGGTCGCGCCCGCCGCGACGAGAACGGCGAGCGGCACCGCCATCTCGCCCCAGGTGAAGCCGCGCCACACGGCGCCCTCGACGCCCAGGATGGCCCACTTGACCAGGCTGAAGTTGCTGACGGCCTGCATCCAGGCGGGCATGGCGATGAGCGGGATCATGCCGCCCCCCGTCATGGACATGACGAGCATGACCGCCCACCCCGCGCCGGAAACGCTCTGCGGGGAGCGGCCCAGCGAGGCGATGAACATCATGAGCCCCGTGAAGCAGAATGCGGCCGCGAAGATGGCGGCCAGGAGTGCGAGCGGGTTGGTGACCCGGATGTGGAAGAGGTAGGCCCCCATCGTCAGGAGCACGGTCGTCGAGCCGATGCACGCGATGAAGCAGGCGAGCGCCTTCCCGGCAAGCACCTGCGCGCGGCTGACGGGCGCGAGCCTGAGGCGCAGGAACGTCCCCGTCAGCCGCTCGTAGACGATGGATATCACGAACGACATGCACGTGCCGATCAGGGCCCAGGCGATAGCAGAGGGAAAGGTCACCTCGTAGGCAGTGCGGGGGCCGTTGTCCTGTTCGGCCACCTCGACCATGTGGATGCGGGGGCCCCCGCCGGTGTCGTCTCCCACCGAGGCGGCCGGCGTGGCGGCGGAGGAGTCGCCGGCTACCGGCACGTCCACCGAATCGAGGATGGTCATGAAGGATTGGAGCGAGCGAAGGACGGTTTCGCTGCGCGCGCGCTGTTCGGGCGTCGCGGTCGTGTCGGCGCGGATGCGCTCGAGCTGGCGGGCCACCATCTCGCGGCCGCTGCCGCTCTTCCCGAACGATTCGCGCATGCCCAGGAACACGGCCTGGCTCACGAGTCCTCGGAGCATGTCGGCCGCGACGCGCTGGCGGGGGTCGATGCCGATTTCGATGCCGGAGGCGCTGTCCGCGCCGAAGCCGAAGTTGTCGCTCATCCCCGGGCGCAGCGCCACGTAGGCGGCCAGGTCGCCGTGGCGAACCGCCGCGGTCGCGGAGTCGAGCGGGGTCTCGCGCACCCGGAGCGCTTCGGATTCGCGGAGGCGCAGGATCAGGCTCTTCGAGTACGCGGTGTGGTCCTGGTCGACGACGGCGATGGGCAGGCTGCCGCGTCCGCCGGCGCCGCTCGAGACGAAGCCGAAGAAGCACGCCATCGCGATGGGGAAGCCCAGCACCCAGAAAAAGGCGGCCTTGTTCCGGGCCAACAGCTTCAGATCTTTACGGGCGATCGTGAGGAGAGCATTCACCGGCGGCTCACCCCTATGACCCGATCACTTCCACCACCCCACACCACCACCCGGCAACACTCAATCCCTCAGCGATCGCCCTGTTAAACCGAGAAATACGGCCTCCAAGTTGGCGCGGCGGATGGAGACGTTCGCGAATTGGCCGGCCGCGCCCGCGCGCTCGAGCACCTGCACCGGCTTGTCGGACTGCACCCGCCACCGGCCCTTGTCCCAGGCGCCGCCAAGCGCTTCCAGGCCGGAAGGACGGTCTTCGAATTCGATCTCCACGGTAGGGAGCCCGCCGTGCTGGCGGACCAGGTTGCTCACCGAGTCCAGCGCGAGGAGCTTCCCGCGATCCAGGATCGCGACCCGGTCGCAAAGCCGCTCCGCCTCTTCCATGTAGTGCGTGGTGTAGAGGATGGTCCGGCCCTGGGCCTTCAGCTCTTCGATGTTTTCGAACAACAGATTTCGCGACTGCGGATCGACGCCCACCGTCGGCTCGTCGAGGACCACGATCGGCGGGTTGTGCAGGAGGCCGCACACCAGATTCAGCCGCCGCTGCATGCCGCCGCTGTATCCGTGGACGCGGTCCTTCCGCCGGTCGAGCAGTCCGGAGAACTTGAGTGCCCACTCCATGCGCTCTTTCAGGTGTTCGCCCTTCAACCCGTAGAGCCGGCCGAAGAATTCCAGGTTCTCCTCGCCCGTGAGCTCGGTGTAGAGCGCAAGCGCCTGGGGCGCCACGCCCACCCGGAGCCGCACCGCCGGGCGCGTGGGGTCTTCGTGGCCCGCGAGCCGCACCTTGCCCGCGTCGGGGGGCAGCGCGCCCACGATCATGCTGATCGTGGTGGTCTTGCCCGCACCGTTCGGGCCCAGGAGTCCGAACGTCTCGCCCGGCCGCACCTCGAACGTCACACCGTCCACGGCAACGATGTCGCCGAAGCTCTTCCGAAGACCGTCGACCTGGATGGCGATCATTTCGATCGCAGTATCGCGCACGCGCGCGACCAGAACCAAAGCAAAATTCGCGCGTCGCGCGCGCATTCCATGTTTCTGCGTAGATCCACGCAACTTGATGATCACGCCCGGCGGCCGCGTGAAGATCGTGGACTTTAAACGCCGTGGATCGCGAGCTAGGGGATGAGCGTCAGCCGCGATGAAATCTCCCGGCCGCCGATGCGGGTCCTGACGAAGTAGAGTCCGCCGGAAACGGGGTCCGCGCTGGACGTACGGCAGTCCCAGGGGACGCTGTGGGGTCCCGCGGCCATGCGCCCGTGAGCCAACTCGCGCACCAGACGGCCGCGCACGTCGTGGAGAGTGATGCGGACGTCAGCGCCTCCGGCGGGGACGTCGAAGGCCACCACAGCGCCGCCCGCGCGCCGGGCCGGGTTGGGCGAGATCAGCGTGTGCGGTATGGGGAAGGCGAAGCAGCTCACACCCTCGATCCGCGTGCCGTCGGTTAGCCGTCCCGCGAGTCGCACGTTCGCGCCGGTGCGCGTGCGTCCGCCCGCCAAGGTGGGAGCGAGGTCGGCGTAGGCGAGCCGGAAGCGTTTGTCCGGATATCCGTCGACGCCGGTATCCTGGCATTCGCAGGGATCGGAGACTCCGCCGGCGTGTCCGGCCTCATCGCCAACTCCGGCCCCGGCGGCGCTTGCGGGGATGCCGTTCAGGCGCACGGACTGCACGTCGATCTGCGTCACGTCCAGATCCGATCTTCCCAGGACGAGCACATCCACGTCGGGGCCGGGATTCGTCGGCAGCAGATTGGGGCAGACTCCGGGGAGCGGATCGAAGAACACGAATCGAGGCCGAGTGGCGTAGCCGAAGATGTCAATGCGCCCCACCTGCACATGCATGCCCCCCTCGATGGCCGTGTAGCCGTACGCCGCGGCCGAAACGATGACGTCGCCGTTGCCATCGCCGTCCACGTCGCCGCCACCCGCGATCCAGTCCCCCTCACCTACGACCGCGGGGTCGGGGCCCACCTGGAAGAGGGGCAGCGCGGTCGAGCCTGAGTAGACGACGGCGGCCCCGATGGGTTGCGATACCCCCGCCACGTGAACATAGGGGGAGCCGATCGCGAAGTCGGGGATGCTGTCCCCGTTCACGTAGCCGGCGCGTGCCACGACCGCGCCCCAGTGATCGGACGTCGCTCCGCCCTCGATGGAGTAAAGCTCCAGCCCGGTAGCGCCCGAATAGAGGTAGGCCGCTCCGTTATCCGTCAGACCGCCGGTGTCCCGGTCGGGCGCGCCGGCCATCCAGTCCGGAATGCCGTCTCGGTCCACGTCGCCCACTCCCGCAACCGACCAGCCCAGATGGTCCCCGTCCTGGCCCGAGATCAGTCCGCCGAGCACCGCGCCCGTCTTGGGAGAGTAGATCTGCGCCGAGGCTCTCTGGCTGGACGACAGAGCCGGCGCGCCGACGAGCACGTCCGCCAGGCCGTCGCCGTTCATGTCCCCGACGCCGGCCACGGCGAAGCCGAAACGCTGCCCCGCGAATTGGCCGCCGAGTCTCCGGATCACCGAGCCGTCCAGGCCGCTCAGGACGTAGACCACGCCTTGGCCGCCGGTCGGCGTCGCATCGATGAGGGACGAGCCCACGGCGAAATCGGGGATGCTGTCCCCGTCCGCGTCCCCGATCCCGGCCATCACCAGGCCGAACAACGCCTCGTCCACTGGTCCCACGATCTCGTAGAGCACCTGATTCGTGGCGCCCGATACGACACGAATCGATCCCTTATGTGTGTAGTCGCCCGACGTCTCGAGGTGGAGGGGAGAGGCAAGCGCAAAGTCGGGGATGCCGTCCCGATTCACGTCGCCGAGGGCGGCCACCCAGCCGCGTTGCTCGCCGGGGAAGGAGCCGTCGAACGAGTGGAGCAGCGCTCCCGTGCGCCCCGAGTAGAGTCGCGCCGACCCGCCGAACGGGATGCCGTTGGGTCGCGCTCCGGGAACGCCGATCAGGTACTCGGCATACCCGTCCCGATCCACGTCCCCGACGATCGCGGTGGTGGTGCCGACCTCCTCGCCGTCGTGGGTCCCGATCTGGGTGGCGATGGGCGGCGGGGTCTGAGCCGCGCCCGGCGCGGCCGACGTCAGCGCCAGCGCCATCAAGCATTGGGAGATCAGGGAACAGGGCGGGGGGACCGTGGGGCGGATTCTGATTGTCATGCGCGCCTCCCGGTGAATCTAGAGGGTACACCGTCGGCGCGCTCGGGGGCTACCTCTGGCGCAGAGGCCCGGCGCTACTCGTCTTCCTTGACGGGGGCGTAGAACGAGATGCCGCGCACGTTCTCGTCCACCTGGAGCCGGCGGTGCACGGAGGGGAAGGCGCGGGCGCGGCAATCCAGCCGCTCGCAGAGGCGGCAGGTGATCCCGACCGGAGTGGAGGCGGCGATGCTCTCCAGGTCGAAGCCGTCCGCGTAGACCAGCCTGCGCGCGGAGCCCACGTCGCAATTGAGCTGCAGGGAGTAGAGGACGTCCGGCGCGCGGTAGCCGCCGCGGTGCTTCCGCACGGTGCGGGCCACGGAGAAGAAGGCGGTGCCGTCGGTGAGCCGCGAGAGCTGGGTGTGGATGACGCCGGGCTGCAAAAAAGCCGTGTGCACGTTCCAGAGCGGGCAGAGGCCCCCGAATCGCGGGAGCCGGATCCCGGTCGCGCTGAACTTCTTCGAGATGTTCCCCGCCAGGTCGATCCGCACCATGTCGAAGGGGATCCCCTTCGCGCCCTTCCGGTTCAGCGTGGTGAGACGGTGGCAGACCTGCTCGTACGAGATGCGGAAGCGGTGCCCCAACAGATCCAGGTCGTGGCGCAGCTTGTCGGCCGCGCTCCGGAACTCCTCGTACGGCGCGAGCACGGCGGCGGCGAAGTAGTTGGCCAGGGCCACGCGGCAGAGGGCGCGCGACTCCCCCGAGGTGAGGGAGGGATCGCGCGACATGAGGTCGAGCGTGTCGGAGCAGGTGAGGAGCCCCACCTGGTGGGCCAGCTGGAAATTGCGCGAGCCGCGCCGGAGCACCTCGGAGATCAAGAGCTCCCGCCGCTCGGGGTCGAAGCGCCGCACGGCCGCCGGCATCTCGTTCACCGTGACCACGCGCACCTTGACCCGGAGCTTCTTTGCCAGGTAATCGGCCAGCCCGCCGAACAGATCTTCCGTGTCCAGCTTCGCGTCTTTCCGGAGCCGCTCGGCCTCCGCCTCCAGCTCGGGAAAGTGGTTCTGGTGGCGCTGGATCAGGTCGGATACCAGCTCCGACGAGGGGCCGCTCCGGTCGATTCCGGCCAGGTCCTGCCGGTCCACCACTTCCTCGGCCAGCATGTCCGCCGAGCCGCGCGCGGAGGCGTAGGCGTGGTGCAGGCGCAGCACCGCGCGCGCCACCTCGGGCGTGGTGCCCACGAACTCGCGCACGTCCCGCTCGGAGACGGGGGCGGCCTCGAAGAGGGAATCGCCGAAGGCTTCCATGAGATCGGCCGTGAGCTGCGAATCCTCGCCCCCCGCGAAGGAGCGCAGATCCACGTCGAAATGCTTCGCGAGCGCGAGGAGCAGGTTGGCGCTCAGGGGCCTCCGGTCGTGCTCGACCAGGTTCAGATACGAGGCGGAAATCCCCAGCCGCGCGGCCATGGCCGCCTGCGACAGCCCTTCCTTCGCGCGCAGCGCGCTGATCCGCTTACCCAAGCCTTGGGCCATTCCGTCAGTTTACAAGATTTACAGATTTACCGCAACTGCGACACAAACGTTATCACGTTAACTTTATGTGCTACAAATAGTTGTTGACTTGAAAAGCACGCCAGTCTATTCTAGTGAATGTCGTCAACGAGGGGTGGGGCGTGTGGCCGACGCGTCCCGCCCTTTGCTGTATCAGGGAATCAGGAGGTGAGCAGTGGAAGCTTCGACGGTGGCCCGAAAGCGCGCGGAAGGGATCGAGGTGCGCGGCCCGATGCGCCCGAACTACGACGAAATCCTCGCCCCTGAAGCGCTGGCCTTCGTGGCGATGCTCACCCGCGAGTTCCGTCCCCGCATCCAGGAAGCGCTGGAGAAGCGCGCGCAGCGGCAGGTGCATTTTGCCGCCGGCGTATCGCCCGCCTTCTACGACCTGCACCCGGGTAACTGGACGGTCGCGCCCATCCCCGCGGATCTGATCAAGCGCACGGTCGAGATCACCGGCCCCGTCGAGCGGAAAATGGTGATCAACGCGCTGAACTCGGGCGCCGACTGCTTCATGGCCGACTTCGAGGATTCCAACGCGCCCACCTGGGACAACAACGTCCAGGGGCAGATCAACCTTCGCGACGCGGTGCGCCGCCGGATCTCCTTCGACGATCCCGCGAGCGGGAAGGCCTACAAGCTGAACGAGCGCATCGCCACGCTGATCGTGCGGCCCCGCGGGCTGCACCTGCCCGAGCGCCATCTCGTCGTGGACGGCGAGCCCGTGCCCGGGTCGCTCTTCGACTTCGGCCTCTACTTCTTCCACAACGCAAAGGAGCTTCTGGCGCGCGGAACGGGCCCCTACTTCTACCTCCCGAAGCTCGAGGCGCACCCCGAGGCGCGCATCTGGAACGACGTCTTCGTCAAGGCCCAGGAAACGCTGGGCGTGCCGCGCGGATCGGTGCGGGCCACGGTGCTGATCGAGACCCTCCCCGCGGCGTTCGAGATGGACGAGATCCTGTGGGAGCTGCGCGAGCACGCGGGCGGCCTGAACTGCGGCCGCTGGGACTACATCTTCTCGTTCATCAAGACGTTCTCCCACGACGCCGAGGCGATCCTGCCCGACCGCTCCCAGGTCACGATGGACCAGCCGTTTCTTCGCGCGTACGCGCAGCTCGCGGTGAAGACCTGCCACCGCCGCGGCATCCACGCGATGGGCGGGATGGCCGCGCAGATCCCGATCAAGGGCGACCCCGTAGCCAGCGAGCGCGCCCTGGAGAAGGTGCGCGCCGACAAGCTGCGCGAGGTGCGGGACGGCCACGACGGCACCTGGGTCGCGCACCCGGGGCTGGTGCCGGTCGCGCGCGAGGTGTTCGAGGCCCACATGAAGGGTCCGAACCAGATCGATCGGAAGCGCGAGGACGTCGAGGTGACCGCCCCCGACCTGCTCCGGGTGCCCGAAGGCACCCGCACGGAAGAGGGGCTTCGCCTGAACGCGCGCGTCGGCATCCAGTACCTGGAAGCCTGGCTGCGCGGGAACGGCTGCGTGCCGCTCTACAACCTGATGGAAGACGCGGCGACCGCCGAGATCTCGCGGGCGCAGGTCTGGCAGTGGATCCGGCACGGCGCCACGCTTCAGGACGGGCGGCGCGTGACCCCGGAGCTGTTCCAGGAAATCGTGAACGACGAGATGAAGCGGATCGCCGGCGCCGTCGGGCCGGACCGGATCCGCGATGGACGTTTCGACGAGGCGCGGGCGCTCTTCACGCGGCTTTCCACCGCGGAGACGCTCGAGCCGTTTTTGACCCTTCCCGCCTACGCACTGTTGGATCGGGATTGACCGCGCGACAGCGCCAAGGAGAACCGACATGACCCCATCGCGCATCAAGCAGACCCAAAAGAAAGACCGCTGGGCAGGGATTGTCCGGCCCTATACCGATAAGGATGTCACCGCGCTGCGCGGCACCGTGCGGATCGAGCACTCCATCGCCCGGATGGGCGCCGAGCGGCTGTGGGAGCTTCTGACCACGCAGGACCGCGTCACCGCCCTGGGCGCGCTGACGGGGAACCAGGCCGTGCAGCAGGTCAAGGCGGGACTCCAGGCGATCTACTTGAGCGGGTGGCAGGTGGCGGCCGACGCGAACTTAGCGGGACAGACCTACCCTGACCAGAGCCTCTACCCGGCGAACAGCGTGCCGAGCGTGGTGCGGCGCATCAACCAGGCGCTCTTCCGCGCCGACCAGATCGAGAACGCGGAGAGGATTCGCTCCGCGGCCGGAAACGGCAACGGCAACGCGAACGGCAAGGCCAACGGCCACGCGAATGGCCACGCGAACGGCGAAGCCCCCCGGCAGTGGCTGGCGCCGATCGTGGCGGACGCCGAGGCCGGCTTCGGTGGGCCCTTGAACGCGTTCGAGCTGATGAAGGGGATGATCGAGGCCGGTGCGGCCGGCGTCCACTTCGAGGACCAGCTCTCGAGCGAGAAGAAGTGCGGCCACCTGGGCGGGAAGGTGCTGGTCCCCACCAGCCACTTCATCCGGACGCTCGTCGCGGCGCGGCTCGCCGCCGACGTGATGGACGTGCCGACCCTGGTGATCGCGCGCACCGACGCGGACAGCGCGCGGCTCCTGACCAGCGACATCGATCCCCGCGACCGCGAGTTCGTGACCGGCGATCGGACGCCCGAGGGGTTCTTCCGGATCAAGGGCGGCCTCGACTGCGCGATCGCGCGGGCAAAGGCCTACGCTCCCTACGCCGACCTCCTCTGGTGCGAGACCTCAACGCCCGATCTGAAGGAAGCCCGGGAGTTCGCGGAAGGGGTCCACGCCGAGTTCCCCGGCAAACTGCTCGCCTACAACTGCTCCCCCTCGTTCAACTGGAAGAAGAACCTGGACGACGCGACCATCGCCACGTTCCAGCGGGAGCTGGCGGCGATGGGGTACAAGTTCCAGTTCGTCACCCTGGCCGGCTTCCACGCGCTGAACCACTCGATGTTCGAGCTGGCGCGCGCCTACCGGGAGCGCGGGATGGAGGGGTACGTGGAGCTCCAGGAGGCGGAGTTCGCCGCCGAGGCGCACGGCTACTCGGCCACCCGGCACCAGCGCGAGGTCGGGACGGGCTACTTCGACGAGGTGATGCAGGTGATCGCGGCGGGATCCGACGTGGCCACGCTGGCGCTCCGGGAATCCACCGAGGCCGCGCAGTTCCGCCCGGTCCCAACCCCTGCCCCGGCGCAGCCGAACGGGGCGTAGGGCGAGCGCCCCAGCGTCAAGTTGGGAGCGGCCCATGCCGATAATTCCGGCATGCGCTACCCATCCGTTCGCGGCCTTGGAATCCGCTACCTGATCGCGGTGCTCCTGCCCATTTCCGGAGTGGCGCTGGTGATCTTCACCGTCGTGCAGGTGGCCGCCGCCATGGTGTCGGGGACGGTCCCGCCTCCACCGCGCCTACGCTGAGACCTCGGCGGCATCCAGCACCTCGCGCACCGTCTTGATCAGCGCATCCGGGGTGAACGGCTTCTGGATGTAGGTGACCCCCGCGTCCAGCACCCCATGGTGGACGATCGCGTTGTCCGTGTAGCCGGACATGTAGAGCACCCGGATCCCGGGTCGCTTCCCAACCACCTCGTCGGCCAGAGCGCGTCCGCTCATTCCCGGCATCACCACGTCGGTCAGGAGCAGATGGATCGGCTCGCGATGGTCCGCCATCAGCCGGAGGGCCTCCTTGGGGCCGTGCGCCGCGATCACGCTGTACCCAGCGTCGCGCAGGATCTCCGCGACCAGGCTCAAGAGCGACTCCTCGTCCTCGACCGCCAGGATGGTCTCCCATCCGCGCGGCACCACGCGCGGCGCGGGGGGCGCGGGCTGGACCTCCTCGGGATCCAGGTGGTGGGGCAGGTAGACCTTGAACGTCGCGCCCTGCCCGGGCTCGGAGTAGACCCACATGTGCCCCTGGCTCTGCTTCACGATCCCGTACACCGTCGACAACCCCAGGCCGGTCCCCTTGCCCATCTCCTTCGTCGTGAAGAAGGGCTCGAAGATGCGGGCCCGGGTCTCCGAGTCCATGCCGGTGCCGGTGTCGCTGACCGCGATCATGACGTACTCCCCGGGCTTCACGTCGGGGTGGCTCTGCGTGTAGTGCCGGTCCAGGGTGACGTTCGCGGTCTCGATGGTGACCTTCCCGCCGCGCGGCATCGCGTCGCGGGCGTTCACCGCCAGGTTCATGAGGACCTGCTCCAGCTGAAAGGGGTCGGCCTTCACGGGTCCGATCCGCTCGCCCAGGGACGCGATCAGCTCGATGTCCTCACCGATCAGCCGCGTGAGCATGGCGCTCAAGTTCCCGACCACGTCGTTCACGTTGATGATCTTGGGCTGCAGCACCTGCTGCCGGCTGAACGCCAGGAGCTGCCGGGTCAAGGAGGCCGCCCGGTCGGACGCCTTCCGGATCTCCGACAGCTCCCGCTTCCCGATGTCGCCGGGGAGGCGCAGGTAAAGAAGGTCGGTGTATCCGGTGATCGCGGTGAGGAGGTTGTTGAAGTCGTGCGCGATCCCCCCCGCCAGCTTTCCGACCGCCTCCATCTTCTGCGACTGGCGGAGACGGTCGTGCAGCCTCTTCTGCTCGGTGAGGTCGGCGATCACCGCGAGCACGCCCAGCTTCTGGCCGTTTGTGCCGCGCATCGGCGCGCTGTAGATGGCGATTTCCAACAGGGTCCCGTCCTTCCGTCGCCCGCGCGTCTCGTACCCGACGACGGGGGCCCCCGCGCTGACTCGGGTCAGCGCCTCGCCGTAGCGCTTCTGATCCTCGGCATCCGCGGGCTGGTAGGGCTTGCCGATCATCTCGTCCCGCGCGTAGCCGAAGGTTCGTTCGGCCGCCCGATTCCACATCACGATGTTGCCCCGGGGATCGATGGCCGAGATGGCCAGGGGGCTCGTCTCGATCACCGCTTCCAGCTCGGCCGTCCGCTCGCGCACGCGCTCCTCCATGCGGTCGCGCGCCTCGCGCAGCTCTTCCTCCGTCTCCACGCGGCGGCGCAGGTCGCGCCGGACCACGCCGCTCGCGATTCCGACAATGAGGATCGCCGCGATCGACCCGAAGAGGATGAGGGCGGTGGCGAACATCGCGCTGACGCGGGCGGCCTGGTCGCGGCGGTGGAGGAGCACCTCCTCGTCGGCGCCGATCTCACCCAGCACGGCGCGAATCTGGTCCATGACCTGCCGCCCCTGGTCGTTGGTCAGCCATTCGCGCCCCGATGCGACCCCGCCCCGACGGCGCGCGTCGAGTCCCGCGCTCAGCATCGCCAGGCGTTGGGCGGCCAGGGTTCGCAGACGGACCGTCCGCTCCACCTGGCGCGGGTTGTCCCGGGTGAGCAGGCTCAGCGAATCGACTTCGGTTCGGAGCTTCGCGGTGCCCGCCGTGTAGGGCTCCAGGTAGATCGGGTCCCCGGTGACCAGGAAGCCGCGCTGGCCTGTCTCGGCGTCCGCCAACAGGGAACCCACGCGCGAGGCGTGGATCAGGACCTCCTGCGTGTGCTCCACCCCATCGGAATTCTTGACGAGGGATCGGATCGAGAGGAACGAAACGATGCCGATCGCGACGAGAGTCAGGAGGGCAAAGCCGAAGCCGATGTTGGCGTGTCGAAGGAGTACTTTGGGCATCTATCGAAACTCCCGAATCGGGAGGGCGTCGGCGAATCAGGGAAACCGCTGCAACCTGCTTCTAAATCACGTTAAACCCTAATCTGACGAGGCGTTTGAGTCAACGCCCCAGCCCGATCTCCCGAAGATAACTCTCGTCTCCAGGTTGATTCAGCCGCCAGTAGGGGAGCCGCGCCGAGCGGATCAGCTCCCCCTCGTCCAACCCGTCGCCGGCCATCCTCCCTGTGCCCTTTCCGGGGACGTCCGTCCAGGCCCACCTGAGAATCCGATGGGGGTAGAGGACTTCGATCCAGAAGCGCCCAGTCCGGCCGTCCCCGACGCGCACCGTATAGAGGACGGCGTCGAAGGTGCCGGCGGGCACCACGACCCGCTGGGGTTGGGGCGCCCGCCCGATGTCGGCGGCCACCCAGCCCGCGGGGCGGTGCGCCAGGCGCCGGATGAAAGGGCTGGGGAAGAGGGCGACGGAGCGCGTCCCTCCCGGCGGCAGGTAGTCCCCGCGAAGCCCGCGCAGCAGGATGAAGAGGTCGTCCTCTTCGACGCCGCCGCCGCGCGCGGGGAGCCGGATGTTCGCGGACTCGTTCTCGAAGTAGGAGCGGAAGAAGCCCGATATGCCCTGCGAGCCGAAAATATCCTCTTCGTAGACCTGCCCGCACCACTCCGCGCAGGAGAAGGCCACCTTCACCGGAGCGAAGTCGCGGCTGCGCGTGAAGAGCGAGACGATCGTGTTGTAGTCGTAAATCCCGGTCTGAAAGTGTCGGACCAGGTTCAGCTTCAGGGCCTCGAACGTGTCGGGCGGGTTGGCCGCGGGGTCGTCCACCTTGACGTGCTTCGAGGCGCTGAAGGGCTCGGTGACCGTGATCATCGCGCAGCGCCCCTCGCGGCGCTGGCCGTAGCGCGTGACGTGGTAGCGGTAGCCCGCCAGCTCGGCGCGTCCGTCCTGCCAATGGGACTCGAAGGTGGGAGGCGGGGCGGAGGGCGCCCGGGGCACCGCGGCGGGGGCGGCTCCGCACGCCGCCAGCCCCGCCAGGGCACAGCACGCGGCCGTGAACGCGACTCCTCCCACCTCTCGAAAACGTCCGGAATCGAGCATCATGACACGGACCATCATAGCGGAACCCCGTGGCCCGGCCTCGCGATTCGGTCTAGACTTGAGCCTTCCAAACTTCAAACGAGAGAGGGGCGCCGCGCCCCCGAGAGGAGGACGTTGCCATGAATGCGGAATCCGCGATCCTGACCAGGGAAATCGAGAAGCTGGAAGGGGAACTGGTGGAGCAATACACCCGACTGGCCGAGCTGAAGCGGCGCATGCCGCGCGAGCCGGTGAAGGACTACGAGCTGGCCGGGTGGAACGGCCCGGTCAAACTGAGCGATCTGTTCGGGGGCAAGTCCGATCTGATCGTGATCCACAACATGGGGCGGGGCTGCCGCTACTGCACGCTCTGGGCCGACGGGTTCAACGGCATCGCCGAACACCTGGCGAACCGCGCCGCCTTCATCGTCTGCTCGCCCGATTCGATCGACGTCCAGAAGGAATTCGCGGCCGGGCGGAAGTGGCGCTTTCCGATGGTCTCGGGGAAGGATTCCTCGTTCATCCAGGACATGGGATTCCGAGGCGAGAAGTCGTGGATGCCCGGAGTCTCGACGTTCCGGCGCGGCGCGGACGGGAAGATCGAGCGGGTCGCCAAGGCGTCGTTCGGCCCCTTCGATCCCTTCTGCGGCGCCTGGCACCTGGTCGCGCTTCTCGCCGACGGGGTGAACGATTGGGAGCCGCAGTACCGCTACGCCTAGCGACGGCGAGGCGCCTGGTCGCGGCGCCCTAGCGGCGCATGGCCCGAGCCGCGAGGGTGCCTGCCTCGGCGCGGAAGGCCTTCAAATCCTTGTGTCCGTCGGGGTGGATCGCGTTGGTGAGCAGGACCAGATACCCGTCCATCTCGGGGTCGATCCACAGCGACACGCCGGTCCACCCAGAGTGGCCGAAGGACGCGCGCGAGAAGAGTGCCCCGCGCGGCGCGGAATAGGGGCTGTCGATGTCGAACCCAAATCCACGTCGGACCCCAAGATTTCCCTCGCACTGGTCGGTCGTCATGGCGCGGATCGTCTCCTCGGAGAGGATCCGCTTTCGCCCCAGCATTCCGCGACGCAAGATCATCTCGCAGAAGCGGGCCACCTCGAGCGCCGTGCCGAACACCCCGGCGTGGCCCGCCACCCCCTCCAGCGACCGCGTCCGCGCGCGCGGGTCGTGCACCACGCCGCGCAGGAAGCGGCCTCGCACCCGCTCGGTGGGGGCCGTCCGACCGCGGTCCCGGACGCGAACCCCGAAGCGCGTGTCGCGGAAGCGGAGCGGCGTAAAGAGCAGCTCGTCCGCCAGCGCGTCCAGCCGCCGCTTCAGGCGCCGCTCGGCCACGCCCTGGGCCAGCACGTACCCCACGTCGCTGTACTCGAAGCGCGTCCCAGGCGGGGAGAGGAGTGGCTCCCGCGCGATGGCGGCGAAGAGCGCCTTCTTGCTCCCGCCGAAGTCGGCGATCGGGTTGTCGGGGACGAAGCCCGCGGTGTGGGTGAGGAGCCGGTGCACCGGGACGCGTCCCGCCTCGCTTCCGGCGGTCTCGGGGAGATACCGCTCCACGGGGTCGAGCAGGGAGAGTGCGCCGCGCGCGGCGTGCTCCACCAGGACCGGCGCGGTGGCCATGACTTTGGTGAGAGACGCCAGATCGAAGATGGTGTTCAGCGTCATCCGCTCCCGCCGGGGCAGGAGCGCGCGGTGCCCGTGGGCCGCGTGATAGACTACCTCCCCTCGAAGGCCCGCGGCGGCGACGGCGCCGGGAATGAAGCCCTCGGCGGCGCGCGCGCGGAGAAACTCCGCGAGCGGACGGAATGCCCTGGAGCGGGTTTTGGTTTTCGCCATGAGCGGCTGAGGATACGCGAAATGTCCCGACTTGGAAGTGGGGCGGCGTTCTAGCGCCGCGCCATGCTCCCGCTTCGCGACGAGAACAGGTCGGGCAGCTTTCCGATCGTCACGGTGTCGATCATCGTCAGCTGCACGGCCGTCTTCCTGTACGAGTTCTCGCTGGGGCAGGCAGGCGTCAAGCAGCTCTTCGAAGTCTTTGCCCTGACCCCTGGCCAAGTCACCTACGGCCTCCACTCGGGCGACGCCAGCGCTTTCCGGCTGATCACTCCCTTCTTCACGTCCATGTTCCTCCACGGCGGCTGGCTCCACCTGATCGGGAACATGTGGTTCCTCTGGATCTTCGGGGACAACGTGGAGGACGCGATGGGGCCGGTGCGCTTCCTCATCTTCTACATCCTGTGCGGACTGGCCGCGGGTCTCGCGCATTATCTCCTGGGCCCCGCCTCCAGCCTCCCCACCGTGGGCGCCAGCGGAGCCATCGCGGGCGTCCTCGCCGCGTACGTGGCGCTTTTCCCGGGCGCGCGCGTCCTCACGCTCGTGCCGCTGGGCTTCTTCGTGCGCGTGATGGAACTGCCGGCGATCGCCGTCATCGGAATCTGGTTTCTGATCCAGGTGGTGAGCAGTGTGGCCACGTTCGGGGTGACCGAGCAGGGCGGGGTCGCGTTCTCCGCGCACGTGGGGGGATTCGTTGCCGGATTGCTCCTCGTCTGGGTCTTTCGCCGTCGCCGGGTGATGGTGTAATCCGGCTCCCGCACGGGTACTACCAGAGCAGAGGGTGCCGCCTCCCCAGCGCCATGGCTTGACTCATGCCCGCCATCTGCGACAATCGGAGAGCTTGAGGCATCTCCCCGGCCTCCTAACCAAAAGGAAGACAAATGGGTAGCCGACTCCGGATCGTTCTGGTCTCGCTGGTCATCGTGGGGGCTATCGCCTACCTAATCCTGACCGGAGTGAAGCAGACGGGACTCCACTACATGACGGTCACCGAGCTGGCCCAGCTGACCCGGCCACCCGCCGAGGGCGGATTCCGGCTGGACGGGCGAGTGGCGACGGGGACCGTGAGGTACGACCAGAAGCTTCCGCGCCTCTCCTTCCAGATGACCGACGGGAAGGAGAATATCGGCGTGGTCTATGACGGGCTGATGCCGGACGCGTTCGGGGAGGGGCGAGAGGTCGTGGTCGAGGGGAACTACAGCCACCCCGCGCGCACGCTGAACGCAACGAAGCTCGTGACCAAGTGCCCCTCCAAGTACGAAGCCTCGGGGCTGGGCAAGGACAAGGCGTGAGCGAAATCGGAAGACTGGCGGTCATTCTCGCCTTCATCGCCTCGTGCTACGCGGTCGTCTCGATCGCGTGGGGGCTCCGGACCTCGATGGCCGGGCCGCTAAGGAGCGGACGCCGGGCGGTGTGGGTGGTCTGCGGCCTCACGCTCCTCGCGACGGTGATCCTGGTCCAGGCGCTGACCTCCCTCGATTTCCGGTGGCGCTACGTCGCCGAGCACACCAGCCGCGATCTGCCGATGATGTACCGGGTCTCGTCCTTGTGGGCGGGACAGGAGGGGTCGCTTCTCCTGTGGCTCCTCATCCTCAGCTCCTACGGCGCCGCGTTCCTGTGGGCGTACCGGAAGCGCCTGGACCCGTTCTACGACGCCGTCGCGATGGTGGTGGCCGCGGTGATGGTGTTCTTCACCGGCCTCCTGACGTTCGTCTCCTCGCCGTTTCGGATCCTGGCCACGGCGCCCGCCGACGGAAACGGCCTGAATCCGCTGCTTCAAGATCCCGGCATGATGATCCACCCGCCCATCCTCTACACGGGGTACGTCGGGTTCATCATCCCCTTCGCGTTCGGGATCGCGGTGCTCTTGATGAATCGCACCGGCACGCGCTGGATCGAGGAGGTCCGCCGCTGGACGCTCTTCAACTGGATGTTCCTCGGCACGGGAATCCTGATGGGCGCGCGTTGGGCCTACATCGAGCTGGGCTGGGGCGGCTACTGGGGCTGGGACCCGGTCGAGAACGCCTCGCTGATGCCGTGGCTGGTGGGCACGGCCTTCCTCCACTCGGTCATGGTCGAGCAGCGCCGCGGCATGCTCAAGACCTGGAACGTGGCGCTGATCGTGTTGACGTTCGAGCTTTCCATCTTCGGCACCTTCCTCACGCGCTCGGGGGTGCTGACGTCGGTGCACTCGTTCACCGAGTCGAACATCGGGCCGTGGTTCATGGGATTCATCCTCATCTCCAGCACCATCGCGGCGGCGCTGATCCTGTACCGGAAGGCGCTCTTGGAGAGCGAGAACCGCCTGGACGCGGTGGTCAGCCGCGAGGGCTCGTTCCTCTTCAACAACGTGCTCTTCGTGGCGCTGGCGTTCGCCACCTTCCTGGGCACGGTGTTCCCGGTGGTGAGCGAGGCGGTGACCGGCTCCAAGATCTCGGTCTCGGCCCCGTTCTTCAACCGGGTGAACGTTCCGATCGCGCTCGCGCTCCTGCTCCTGACGGGCGCGGGGCCCGTCCTTTCGTGGCGCCGCGCGACCGCGTCGGTCTTGAAGCGAAATTTCCTCATCCCCGCGTTCGTCGGGTTGCTGGCGGCGGTGATCGGGATCCCCCTGGGGCTCCACGGGGTCTACCCCGTCCTCTGCGTGTTCGGCGTCGCGTTCGTGGCCTCGACCATCGTCATGGAGTTCGCGCGGGGCATCCAGGCGCGGAAGGACGTGTCGGAGGCGCGCGGGGCGATGTCGGTGGTGAGCCTGGTCCAGAAGAACAAGCGCCGCTACGGCGGCTACATCGTGCACGCGGGCATGGTGGTCATCTTCGTCGGCGTGCTGGGCTCGACCGTTTTCCAGAAAGAGTCGCACGGCCCGCTGCGTGTGGGCGAGAAGCTGGCGATCGGGCCGTACGCGCTCACGCTCCGCGGCGTGGAGGAGAAGCAGGTCACCAACGCCCAGCAGACCCGCGCCGTGCTGGACGTGAGCCGGGGAGGGAAGTCGCTCGGCCAGGCGCGCCCCGCGAAGGCGATGTACTTCAAGTCGCAGCAGCCGATGACCGAGATCGCCCTCCGCCAAACGTCGGCCGAGGACCTCTACATGATCCTGGGCGGCGTGAACGACGACGGGAGCGTTTCGATCCAGGCCTACATCAATCCCCTGGTCAGCTTCATCTGGGTGGGGGGACTGATCATGGCGTTGGGCACCATCATCGCGCTGACCGACCGGATGCGGCTCCGCCGCGAGGAGAAGCTGGGCGGATGATCCGAGCCCTCGCGCTTGCCCTGGCGGTCGCCGCTCTTGCCGCTCTTGCCGCGCCCGCCTGGGCCGCGCCACTGAAAGACCCTTCGCGCGCCGTCACCGACGGCATCATCTGCCCCTGCTCCTGCGGCGAGATCCTGACCGGCTGCACGTGCGAGACGGGGAAAGCCATGAAGGCCTACGTCGACCGCGAGGTGAAGGGCGGGAAGTCGAAGGACCAGGTCGAGGCGGCGCTGGTCTCGCAGTACGGCGAGGTGATCCTGGGCGCGCCCAAGGCTCAGGGGTTCAACCTGGTCGTGTGGATCGCCCCCTTCGTCGTGACGGTCGCGGGCTTCCTGGTCGCTTCCCTCGCCCTGGTGCGCTGGACTCGTCGCCGCTCGGGGGCGGCCGTCTCCGCGGGCGCCGCGGCGCACGGCTCGGAGTCGCCATTTCGGACCGATCCCGACGCGCGGCTCGCGGCGCTCCGCGCCCGGGCGGAAGAGGAGCTGCGGGGGCTTCGCGAGTGAGGAAGCGCCTCCGATGATCCTGCTCGCCCAGATCTGCCTCGCCGCCGCGGTCGCCCTGTTCATACTGGCTCCGCTCTACCTGCACCGAGGACAGCGCCTGCAGCACGAGGCCGCCGACGCCTCGGCCCGGCGCACGATCGCAGAGCGGAAGGCGCGCCTCTACAGCCAGCTCCTGGATCTCGATTTCGACAAGGACTCCGGCAAAATCTCCCTCGCGGACCACGGCCGCATGCGGGAGGAGACGATGACGGAGGTGTTGGCTGTGCTCGCCGACGAAGACCGCCTGGGCGGCCCGCTCCGCGGGGTCAAGCCGACCGTGATCGAGGGGGGCGACCGCGTGGAGCGCATGATCGAGGACTACAAGCGCTCGCGGCCCTCCGGCATCGGAGTGAAGCGCTCGTGACGCCGCGAGTGGCGGTGGCGGTTACCCTCGCCGCTCTCTTCGCCGCACCCGCTTCGGCGCTCACGGTCAGCGGCCGCGTGGTGAAGGGATCCCAGCGCTCGCCCCTCGCGGGAATCGCCGTCTCCCTCCACGTGGTGCGCGGCGACGAAGAGCTTCCGGGGAGCACCCAGCCGACCGACGCCGGCGGCGCTTTCCGATTCAACGGGGTAGCCGAGGGCGCCGGGCTCGAATACTACGTCTCGACCGAATACGAGGACGCCTTCTACACCGAGGGGCCGATTCCCGTGCAGGGAGGCGTGGCGGCGGCTCCGGAGATCGCGGTCTACGACGTGGGCAAGGACTTCGACGCGGTCACCGTCCAGGATCATCACGTGATCGTGGAGCGGAAGGACGACGGGCTCCACGTCACCGAGATCCTCATCTTCCAGAACCACGGTAGCAGCGCGTACCTGGGTGTCGGCGTGAACCACGCCCTGCCGTCGGGGATGCGCGTAGGACTGCCATCCTCGGTCAAGGAGTTCAAGCCGGGGATGGGGCTGGACGAGCCTTCGGTGCGTCTCCAGGGGCGCGAGCTGACGTCGGTGCGGCCGATCCCTCCGGGGCAGCGGCCCCTCTCGTTCACGTACCTGGTCCCGCTCTCGGGGCGCATGGACCTCTCCCACCGCCTCTACTTCCCGACGCGCCAGATGACCGTGCTCCTCGACGACCCCTCGCTCCGCCTCGAGTCGAAGCAGCTCGCCAGCGGCGGCATCCGCGACCAGGGGGGGAAGAAGTACTCGATGTACTTCGGCTCGAACCTGCCGGTGGGAAGCGAAGTGTCGGTCCGGATCGGAGGCGCGGGCTTCTTCTCGAATCCCAGGATCTATCCGTTCATGGCCGCTCCGTTCGTGATCGCGGGCGTGCTCTGGTTCGCTGCTCGCCGCGGCAGGAAAGGGGTGAGGGCGAAGCACGACTCGGCGGACGCGGCCGCGGGGCCCGCCGCCGCGTCCCAGGTCCCTGCCGGCTCCCGCGCGGCCGCTCCGGCCAAGAACGGCGACGATCTGGCGGAGACCTACCTCTACCTGATCGCGGCGCTCGACCAGGGCGTGGAGCGCGGCGACGTCTCCCCGGAGAGCCACGCGCTCGTTCGGGGCAATCTGAAGCGCCGGCTGGAAGTGATCCTGGCCGACACCCCGCACGCGAAAGTCCGCTGACCCACGGCGTTGATCCTGCGCGCCGACAACATCCGCAAACGGTTCGAGGGCGGGTGGGTGCTCCGCGACGCTTCGCTTGCGCTGGACGCCGGCGACGTGGTGCTCCTGACGGGGAGGAACGGCTCGGGGAAGACGACACTGGCGCGCGTCCTGGCCACCCTGCTCGAGCCCGACTCCGGCGATCTCCGGTTCCAGGACAAGCCCCTCCGGGAGGCACGACGGGAGGCACGCCGCGCGATCGGCTTCGTCTCCCACAAGGCGCTCCTCTACCTCGGCCTGACGCCGATGGAAAATCTGATCCTGTTCGGGAAGCTCGCCGGCGTTTCGGCCCCGGAGGCGCGGGCCGCGGAGCTCCTCGAGCGCCTCCAGATGGCTCCGTTCGCCCGGACGCCCGTGGAGCGTTTCTCGCGCGGCATGCTCCAGCGGGTCTCCCTGGCCCGCGCATTTCTTGTGCGGCCGCGCATCCTTCTGCTCGACGAGCCCTACGCCGGGCTGGACCCGGATGGGACGGCCGAGCTGAACGCGCTGATCCAGGAGTCGAAGCTGCGCGGGGCGGCGACGCTCGTGCTCTCCCATGACCGCGAGCGCCTGGGCCCCCTCCGCACCCGGCTCTGCGTCATGGAGCAGGGAAGGGTGGAGACGGCGTGAGGACGCAGCGGAGGCCCCGCGCGTGACGCTCTTCGCGGTCGCGATCAAGGATCTCAAGCTCCACGCGCGCGACGCGCGCTTCGTCGCGACATTGTTCCTCTTCAGCGCCTCCTTGGTGCTGATCCTGAGCGTCGCATTCGGGCCCATTTTCAAGGATCCCGCCCGCGAGGCGAGCGCGACCCTGTGGGCGGCGCTTTTCTTCGCCGGCGTGCTCGGCCTGACGCGCTCCCTGGATCTGGAATCCGACTCGGGAGGCGGGGACGCCCTGCGACTGACCGGCGCCGACCCCTACGCGCTGTATCTCGGAAAGACCCTCGCGAACGTGATTCTCCTTTCCGGAGTGTTTCTCCTGGTGCTGCCGATCGCCTCGGTCTTCTTCGACGTGGGTAATTTACGGGTCCTCCCCGGCGTGCTCGGCGTTGCCGCGCTGGGGATCATCGGATATGCTGCATGGGGCACGCTATTCGCCGCGCTGGCGCGAGGGCTCAAAGCGCGCGAGCTGCTCCTCTCGGTGCTCCTGTTTCCGTCGTTGGTTCCCCTCTGGATCGGAGCCGTGAAAGTCACCCACGCCCTCTGGGCGGAGGGCACGGCCGACCCGGTCCGCGATTGGATCAAGGTGATGGCGGTTTCGGATATCCTGGGGCTGGCGCTGGCGGCGTTCCTGTACGAGCTGATCCAGGAGGCAAGCGAATGAGCATAGAGCTACCGAGATGGATGGGCGGAGTGGGCCGCGCCCTCTGGGCGGCGGCGCTCCTCATGCTCGCGATCTCCCTGTGGATGATCGTGGCGCGCGCCCCCATCGAGGCGCAGATGGGGATCGTCCAGAAGATCGTCTACGTTCACGTGCCCAGTGCCATCATGACCCTGCTCGCGTTCGGGCTCACCTTCGCGGCCAGCATCGCCTACCTGACCACGAAGAGCTGGGTCTGGGACGCGATCGCCGCCTCGGCGTGCGAGCTGGGGCTGGTCTTCGCCACGGTGGTCATGGTGACGGGGCCCCTGTGGGCCCGCTCCGCGTGGAACACGTGGTGGACCTGGGAGCCGCGGCTGACCACGTTTCTCATTCTGTGGATCCTCTACGCCGGCTACCACGTGGTGCGCGCGTCGCTCCACGCATCCGCCCGCCGGACGGTGTCCTCCATCTTGGGCGTCGTGCTCTTCGTGAATCTGCCGATCGTATGGAAGTCGGTCGAGTGGTGGCGCGGATCGCTCCACCCCCGGAACGTCACCATGACCGGCGAGATGCGGGAGACCTTGCTCTTCTCGATGGCGGCGTGGTTCGTCTTCCTGGCCGCCGCGTTCGTGACCCGGCTCCGGGTGGAGTGGGCGCGAGAGGCGGCCCGCGAGCGCGACGGCGCGCCGGCGCGGCAGGCGGCGCCGGGGAGGGTATCCGCGTGAACTACGCGATCGCGGCCTATGTGGCCACGGCCATCATCTGGATCATCTATTTCGTGTGGCTCGGACGCAGAATCCGGCGCGCGCGCGAGGACTAAGGAGCGGGCTGGATGCGGGACCACTTCCAGGAATTCGAAATCTCTCCCGAGCTGGTGCGGGAGATGATGGACGGGGTCGAGGACGAGGTGATCCTCCTCGACGTACGGGAACACTGGGAGTGGGAGCGAGCCCATCTCGAAGGGGCCATCCACATCCCCCTCGACGAGCTTGGGCTTCGGCTGGGCGAGCTGGACGCGTCGCAGGAGATCGTCGCCTACTGCCATGTGGGCGAGCGGAGCATCGACGCCTGCCTGCTTCTCTGGGATGCCGGGTTCCGGAAGGTGCGCAGCATGAATGGGGGGATCGAGGCTTGGTCTGAGCTCGTTGACCCTACGGTGCCGAAATACTGATGGCGTGGGGGGGGAGCGGGAAAAGCAATCCGTCGGGCTCTGTGAAACGTCGCTACGCTCGCTCCGCTCGCTTCGCTCCAATCGCCCGACGGATTGCTTTTCCCGCTCCCCCCTGCACCGTCGGTTCACCACACCATCACTCCCCTTGATATTTTCATCCTGATCCTCGGGGAGAGATCGATATCTAAAACCAATCACAGGAGTGGATGGGTGCGAGCTTCTTACGGTCTGGGACGGGGGCGGGAGAAATCAAATCCGTCCGGCGATTGGAGCGAAGCGAGCGGAGCGAGCGTAGCGACGTTTCACAGAGCCGGACGGATTTGATTTCTCCCGCCCCCCATCGCATCCGGAAGCCCTCTACAAATGCCGGTAGTTCGGCCCGCCCCCGCCCTCCGGCGGGACCCAGGTGATGATCCCGTACGGATCCGCGATATCGCACGTCTTGCAGTGGACGCAGTTCGAGGGGTTCAGCTTCAGCCGCACGCCGCCGCTCTCGGGATTGGGCTCCATCTCGTAGACCGCCGCGGGGCAGAAGTGCTGGCAGGGGTTCCCATACTCCTCCTTACAGCGCGTGGCGCAAATCGTCCGGTCACTCACCAGGAGATGCGAGGGCTGGTCCTCGTCGTGCTTCGTCCCCGAGTAGAAGACGTCGTTCACCTTGGTGAACGTTCGCGCGTTGTCGTAGCGGCGCTGCGTCTCCTCAAGGGGGACCGGCCGCACGCCCTCCTCGGCCAGCTTCTTCATCCGCAGATGCCCCGGCTTCCAGCTCGGGCGGTTCCCGAAGCCCAGCCCGCCCGTGACCAGCTGGAGGCCCGCATCGGCCATCCCCATCCACAGCCCGCGCTCGAATCCCTGGTGGAAGTTTCGCACCCGGTAGAGCTCGTCGCGGATCCAGGAGGCGGCCACCCGGCGGTCGTACGCCGCCATCGCCTCCGCGTCGAAGCGGCCGGCGACCAGGGCGTCGAACGCCGTCTCGGCAGCCAACATTCCCGATTTCATCGCGAGGTGCACGCCTTTCAAGCGCTGGGAATTCAGCAGCGCCGCGTTCTCCCCGGCCACGAGCCCGCCCGCCCACGACAGGCGCGGCATGGAGTAGTACCCGCCCTCGGAGATCGCCTTCGCCCCGTAGGAAAGGACGTGCCCGCCTTCCAGGAGCGGCCGGACCATCGGGTGGAGCTTGTACTCCTGGAAGAGCCCGTGCGGATCGGTCGAGGGATTTTCGTAGTCCAGTCCCACCACGAACCCGACCGACCAGCGATCGTGGTCCATCCCATAGATGAACCCGCCGCCGAAGGTACGCGAATCCAGCGGCGCGCCCATCGTGTGCATCACGCGCCCCTTGGGGACGCGGCCCGCGGGCATCTGCCATACCTCCTTCACGCCGGTTGCGTAGGTCTGCGGCGCCCGCCCCTCGTCCAGCTTGAGCCGCGGCGTGAGCCGCTTGGTCAAGGAGCCGCGCGCCCCCTCGCACAGCACGGTCACCTTGGCGCGCACGTCGGAGCCTGGCTCGAAGTTGGGCTTCCGGTTCCCGTGCCGGTCGATCCCCTTGTCGCCGGTGCGGACGCCGACCATCTGATCTCCGTCGAACAGCCCCTCGACCGCGGCCATGTTGGGGAGGACGTAGGCGCCCGCCGCCTCGACCTGCGTCCCCAGCCACTTCTCGAAATCGCCGAGGGAGAGAACGTAGTTGCCGTGGTTCTGAAGGGGAGGCGGAAGGATGGGAAACTTGATCGCGCCCTTCCTCGTGAAGAAGTAGAGGTCGTCGCTGGTCACTTCGCTCTCGATCGGGGCGCCGTTGTCGCGGAAATCGGGAAGCAGCTCGCGGAGGGCGCGCGGGTCGAGAATGCAGCCGGAGATGCCGTGGGCGCCGATCTCGGAGGCCTTCTCGAGCACCGCGATCGAGACCTCGCCCAGGGCGGGGCCGCCGGTCGCCGCCGCGGAGGCGTTCCGCGCGGCGACCAGCTGCGTCAGCCGGAGCGCGCCGGCCAGTCCCGCGGGGCCGCCCCCGACGAAGACCACGTCGACGTCGAGGGAGTCGCGCCGGGGCTCGCTCACGCGGTCCGCACGTTCGCGGCGGGGGCGGGGTCCAGGTGGGAGTGGCCGTGGGCCAGGGTTTCGAGGTAGCGCTCGGCGTCCAGCGCCGCCATGCAACCGGTCCCCGCGGCGGTGACCGCCTGGCGATAGATGTGATCCTGCACGTCGCCCGCCGCGAAGACTCCGGGCACGTTGGTCCTGGTGCCGTCGTGCGTCTTGATGTACCCGTTCGGATGAAGCTCCAGCTGGCCCCGGAAGATCTCGGTGTTCGGCTGGTGTCCGATGCCGATGAACAGGCCGTCGGTTTCCGCCGAGCTGATCGCGTTGGTCTTGAGATGGCGCAGCTTCACGCCCACCACGTGCCCCACGTCCACGCCCAGCACTTCGGCGACCTCCATGTTCCAGAGGAACGAGACCTTGGGGTGTGCGATGGCGCGCTCCTGCATGATCTTCGACGCGCGAAGCTCCTCCCTCCGGTGCACGATGGTCACGTGCGATGCGAACTTGGTCAGGAACAGCGCCTCTTCCATGGCGGTGTCGCCGCCGCCCACCACCATCACGCGCTTTCCGCGGAAGAAAAAGCCGTCGCACGTGGCGCAGGCCGACACGCCGTGACCAATCAGCTTCGTCTCGGTGGGCAGCCCCAGGAGCTTCGCCGAAGCGCCCGTCGCCACGATCAGGGCGCGCGTCCTGTAGGCGATGCCATCCGCGACCACCTGGAAGGGATGCGTCTTCAAGTCGACCGACTCCGCCGATGCCTGGACGAACTCGGTGCCGAATCGGTCGGCCTGGGCGCGCATTTCCGTCATCAGGCTGGGCCCCATGATCGCGTCCCGGAAGCCGGGGAAGTTCTCGACCTCGGTCGTGATCGTGAGCTGGCCGCCCGGCTGCGCCCCCTCGAATACCAGGGGAGCCAGGTTGGCGCGCGCGGAGTAGATGGCCGCCGTCAGGCCGGCCGCTCCGGAGCCCAGGATAATGAGGTTGCGGCTGTTGGTCATGGGAACATACCGTCCTTGTAAGGGTTTAGATGCGAGTGGCCCCGCGGCGGCGATCGGAATCGCGTGCGTCACGGCCGCATCCAAGTGTGGGCTATCACGATACTAGGCAAACCGCGCCGGCCGATCAACACCGGCGGCCGGGCGCGGGCCGCGAACGATCGCGGCGACCCTTACTCCGGAGGCTCCACGATGTCCCTGCGTCGCGCCCGTTTCACCGCATCCATCGTCGCGGCTGCCCTGCTGGGCCTCTCGGCGGCGGCCCAGGCAGCGCCGACCACCTGGTCGATCGATCCCAACCACTCCAACGTGGGCTTCTCCATTCGTCACTTCTTCACCAAGGTCAGCGGCAATTTCACGCGCTACTCCGGCACGATCGTGTACGACCCCGCGAACGCGGCGAACAGCTCGGTCAAGGCCGAGATCGACGCCTCGAGCATCAGCACCGCAAACGACCGGCGCGACGCGCACCTGAAGTCGCCCGACTTCTTCGACGTGGCGAAGTACCCGACCCTCGCCTTCGTGAGCACCAAGGTGACTCCGGCGGGCGACAGGCTGAAGATCGAGGGGAATCTCACGATGCACGGCATCACGAAGCCCGTGACGCTGGATGGCGCCTTCCTCGGCTCGGGCGGGGACAAGGCCGGGTTCGAGGCGACGACGAAAGTGAACCGGAAGGACTTCGGCATCGTCTGGAACAAGGTCGTCGATCAGGGCACGATGCTGGGTGACGACGTGGATATCCGGATCGCCATCGAGGCGAACAGCGAGGCGGCGGAGGCCGCGCGGAAGAAGTAGCTCTTCAGGCCTGGGACGACGGGCGCGCGGCGAGGTCGCGGGCCAGATCGTCGAGGACGACCAGATCCCCCTCGACGAAGGGCAGCTGGGCCAGCTCTTCAGGGAGCACCCAGCGGATCTCGTCGCACTCGATGGCCCGGGGCTCGCCCCGCTGGGGCCGCTTCGGCTCGCACAGGTGAAAGTAGATGCTGACGCGCCGGTCGGGGTACACGTGGGTGAGCGCCCGCCAGAGGGGCCCCACGGTGACTTCGAAGCCGATCTCCTCGATCATCTCTCTGCGAAGGCACTGCGGGACGGTTTCGCCCGCGTGGAGCTTCCCGCCGGGGAACTCCCAGCGCCCACCCTGGTGATCGCGCTCCTGCCGCCGGGCAATCAGCACGCGATCCCCGTCGATCAGGATGCCGGCCGCGACCTCGTAGAGCCGCACCCGGGCGCCTATCCCACCACCAGGATGAACCCCGCCAGGAAACCCTTCCGCGCCGGAGAGCCGCCCGGACCCTTCAGAACCTGCTCGACCTTCTCCTTGAGCTGCTCGTACGTGAAGGGCCGCCGGAGGACCGCGTGCAGGCCCAGCTCCCGCGCCTTCTCTTCCGCGTCGGGTTGCGCCGAGAGGACCAGGACCGGGATCCTGGCTCCGCGACGCTTCAGCTCGGCCAGCAGTGCCGATTCGTCCACCGTGGGTTTCCCAAGTTCGAGGAGAATCGCGTCGGGACGGAAGCCGCTATCCATCTCCATCAGGCACTCGGCCCCGGTGCGGGTCAGACAGATGTCGTAGTAGGACTCGAGCAGGAGCTTCAAGCTTTCGAGCGCGTCGACGTCTTCGTCGACGATCATCAACCGTTTCATGTGATCTATGCGGGTCCGGCCGGAGCGGCACGGCACTTCCCGAGCCGCCCGTGGCCGGGTATTCCCGACTCACGAGAGTGCGAGCAAACGTTTCAGTACGATACAAGTGTGCCTCTTCGACTCAGCAAGGTCAAATGTTGAGACTCGTCGAGGGGGGATCTGCCCCCGCCCGCCGACAGGTCAGCGGGCAATCGAGATCCGCCCCGTGGCCGTACCCGCCGGTGTCTCCACCCGGTAGAAGCCGATCCCCCGGGCTCCCTTGATCGACCCCAGCGGATAGCCGTGCAAGCCGGCCGGAACCCAGGCCGCATCGGCCAGGGTCACCTTCAGGCGCCCCTGCACGTCGAAGACGCGGACGCTCATCGGTCCCGGCACGCCCGTGAACACCTCGAGCCTTGCGCCGCGCCCCGATTCGTCGGGGATGACGGCTGCGCTCACCGCTCCCGAGCTGCCCATGACGATCACGTCCATGAATCCGATGATGCGCGGCCCCGAGACCAGAGCCCCACCCACTTCGATCGGAACGACCGTCTTCCCTCGGACCGTGCTGAAGAGCCGGGCCAGATCACTCGACGCGAAGCACGGGCAGGCCTCGACGACTCCGTTTCCATCGGAATCCGAGCCGATGGTCGTCTTGCTCGCGAATGCCGAGATCTGGTCCACGACGCCGGTGCCCGTGGACCGAAGCACGAACGAGGCCGGGTCCAAGTCCGAGGCTTGAAACGCACCATCCTCGGACTCCACCCGGACGCACCAGGTGGGGCGCCCGGATCGGAGCCGGATGGTGCGGTTGCCCCGGTCGGCGAACACGCGCGCGGGGAGGACGTCGAAGACCGTGGCCTGGGTCGAATCCGAATCAAGGGTCGCAAAGTAGCTATCGCTGACATAGAGCTGGACCGCATAGGTCCCCGCGTAGGCGTATGCGTGGGACGGGCTCATTGCCTGGCTCGCGTCCCCGTCGCCGAAGGCCCAATAGAAGCTCAGGGGATCGCCGTCCGGGTCGCTCGAGCCCCGGCCGTCGAACTGGATCGGGACTCCGACGACGCCGGAGTAGGGTCCTCCCGCGTCGGCGGTCGGGGGGCGATTGCTATTTTCCACCAGGATGGTCGTGAGCGCCGACCCGACGGATCCACTGGCGGCCGCCGCCGTGAACTGGATCGTATAGGACCCCGCCTGGGCGAAATCCGGCGTCCACGCGAAATCGCCCGTGCCGTTTCCATGGTCGACGAAGGCGGAACCGAGGGGTAGAGGAGTCGCCGCGAGCGTCACCGGATCGCCCGAGGAGGACGAGGCCTGGACGGAGAACGAAGTCGGCTGTCCTTCCATCACCGAGACGAAGGGCGGCGCCACGACCGCCAGCGCCGGCGGCAGGCCAAGGCCCGATTCGTAGAACTGCTGCACGATGTCGTCCTTGGATCGCATGTCGGCCACCGACGCGAGCCGGTCGGAGCCCTGGCCCACGACGATGGCCGCGATGATTTCCTGGGATTCGCCGGGCCCCATGGTGAAGGGTCCCGATGCGACTAACAGCCGCCGGTCCCCGGGATTGGAATCGAGCCAGTTGGCCGGACTGGAAGGCAATCCCGGATCGAGCCCAGATACCTGGAACGTGGTGACCGCCTGCAGCGGATCATCGAAGACGTGGATCTCGGACCCGTCCGCGTGGAGCCCGCGCATGTAGTTGTAGCTCTCCATCGCGGTAATGGGGTCGGTGCCGTTCACGTACTTGATGAACGTCGTCATCCCGAGCGCGTCCGCGGCGGGGCGGGCCACAGGCCCCTGGAGGAGGTCGAGTCCGACCGCCGGAGGATGCGAGCCGTACTGGGCGTCCGCGTTGGTGGCGTTGTAGACGTACCCCAGGCCGCGGCCCACGTCACAACCCACGAGGTCGTCGGTGAAGCCGCCCAGGTCGGGGTCGAGCCATACCCCCACGTAGGCGCTGTCGAGCCTATTCCCGCCCTTGTTGATCAGCTTGAACTTGAGAAAGATCGTGTTGCCCAATGGGCCCGAGCGGTTGAATGCGAATGTAGTCTGCTGGACCTCGACGCCGAGCGGCGCTGTAAGCCCCGCGTCGTCGGTGTGCATGGAGGGATCGGCGTCGTTGTAGACGCTCCAGATCGTGGCATCGCCGTGGAGCAGCGGGTGTCCCGTCCCGTCCACCGGCGCGCCGTCCGAAGCGGGCCACTCGAGATAATCCTGGCTCGTCGTGTTCCCGCGATCGATCCGGTAGTTGCGGAAGCGAAGCTGATCCGGCATGAAGGTGCCGTTTTGCATGGGGCCGGGGACGTATTCCTGCGAGTACTCCGCGATGGCGAGGCGCGGCTGGCCCTGGACCAGGGCTCCGATCCAGATGCCGCCCGCGAAGACGGCGGTGTTGCCGCTCCCCTTCGGATAGACGAACCCCGCGTTCCCCGTGGTGAGGTCCCAGGCAAAGGAGCCGTGATTGGTGACGAACATGTCGATGTTGTTCGCGTCCATGTGATTGTCGTTGTCGATGATCGACGCGGCGCGCGACGGCCGCGCGTCCCGGGCCGGCAGCGCCTGTCGCGCCGGGCGGGCCAAAGCGGCGTCGGGCGCGAACAGGGCGGCGATCAGGGCCGACGTCATGAGGGTCGCTCGGAGCCGAGGCATCGTCGTGGTCCTCCTCGTCGCGGTCTTCATTTCAACACCACCAGCCGGATCGTCCGGCGCTCGGTATTGGTTTCGAGGCTGGCGTAGTACACGCCGGAGGCGATCCGCCCGCCTCCGGACGACGGTCCCCATCGGACCGAACCGTACCCCGGCGGCGCGGGTCCGTCCATGAGCGTCGCCACGAGACGGCCGGTGACTTCGAAGATTCGGAGCCGCACGGTAGAACCCTGCGGCAAGTAGTAGGTCAGCACGGTCTCGGGATTCAGCGGGTTGGGCGTGGCGGTCAGCGCCGCCTTCCCCGAATTGCCGAAGACCTCGATCTGCATGGTGGCGCGGAACAAGCTTCCGTTGGTCAAGCGCCCCACGACCGAGACGCGCTCGACGCTCCGCCCCGAAACGTAGGCGAAGAGCTGCTGCAGATCGTGTTTCGCGAAGCACGCGGTCACCTCCTCGATGCCGTTCCCGTCCGTGTCGGTTCCGATCGACGTTTTGCCCGCGAGAGCGGAGATACGGCTGATCGGCCCGGACGTGGAATCGGAGACGAGCGCGAGGCTGGAAAGATCGACGTCCGCGACCGCGAAGGCTGAGCGAACCGGCTCGACCTGGACGCACCAGGCCGGCTTGCCGGACGCGAGGCGGAGGTCGCGGTTCCCTCGGGATACGAACATGCGGGCGGCGAACTGGCCGTGGATGGAGGCCGAGGTCGTGTCGAAGTCATAGTTGGAGAAATTGAAAGAGGCGTCGCGGACCTCGAGGATTACCCGGTACTGGCCCGCGGCGGGGTACGTGTGGAACGGCGTCGGGCCATCGGAGTCGGCGTAGGTGCTGTCACCGAAGGTCCAATGGTAGTAGAGGGCGTCGCCGTCGGGGTCGCTGCTCTTGGTTCCGTCGAACGCGATGGGCTGCCCCACGATTCCCTCGTACGGTCCCCCCGCGTTGGCGGTCGGGGGACGATTCGCGTCGAGGACGTTCAGCCGGAGCGGAAGCGAAAAACTCGCTCCATCCGGACGGGAAGCCAAGAGGCGCGAGGTGTACACGCCCGCCTGGGTGAAATCGGGGGTCCAGGTCAGGCGGGCCGAGCTGGAATCGGATTCTATGTTGGTGAAGGTGGCGCCCGTCGGCAACCCCTGGATCGTGTAATAAACGGGCTTGGGCGGCAGCGCGGTCGCCGTGAGAACCGCCGACTCACCCTCGCGGACCGTGCGCGACAGGGGAACCGAGACGTCGATCGCCGGATGCGCGTTCAGCCGGATCTCTCCGGTTACCGACGCCTGCGCCATGTATCCGCATTGCTGGGTGAAGTAGGCGTGGAACGTTGCCACGTGGCCCTGGCTGTCGTAGGTGACCTCCTTCACCTCGAAGCGCCCCGAGACGAAGTCACCGCACGTCTGCGAAGAGCTGATCTCGAAAGTAGGAGTGCCGGGGGCATGGTATCTCTGGCCGGTCGAGCCCTCATAGGAGCCGGGCAGGATTCTCTGGAAAGGGTCGGCGGCGCGGAAGTACAGGTAGAGGGGACTGCTCAAGTCCGTGGGATAGACGTTGAACAGAATCGCGTACGGATCGAAATCGTAGTGGACCGGGACGATCTCGTTCCCACTGTACGTCCGGTCCACGCCGCCGCCCACGGGATCGCCGGGGTCGCTGAAGATGCGCAAGGACGCGCTCGTCCCCTCTCCCGCGGTGAGCAGGGCGGTCGAGCGGTCGACGTGTCCCGCGAGATCGCGTGCCTCAAACACGACCTGCGTGGGCGCGAGCGGGGATGTGGGCCGCCACGTGAGGGTTCCCGTGCCGTTGCCCTGATTCAGGAAGTCCGCCCCTTCCGGCAATCCCAGCGCCGCGAGCGAAACTGCACCTCCCGAGGCCGAGGTGGCGGTTACCTGGAACGTCACCTCATCTCCGACCATGGCCCGGCGACTCAGGGGGGCCGTGACGACAAGGTCGGTGTGCGGGTTGATCCTCACCTCGCCGGTGAGGCCGGGTACGGCTCCCTCGCAGTGCTGCTCGAACCGCGCCCAGAACGAAATCAACGCGCCGTCGGGGCCGACTTCGAGCCGTTTGATCTCGAAGAGACCGGTGAGCGTGTTGCAGCCTCGGCCCTGTCCGGAAATCGAGAGGCCGGGAACATTCCCGTTGAACGGAGCGCGGATCGCATTCGCGTAGAAACCCGGCATCAAGCGACCGCTGTCCGGCGGGCTGAAGGCGAGGTACCAGAAGTCCCCCGCGGGCGGTTGGGATATGGAGAGGGTCACCGCGTGGGTCGAAATGTCCGCGCGCGCCGTGAATACCGCGGGGGGCTGATACAGGTAGGTTTGCCCCTGGCTGATGTAGTCACCGAGGTCGCCCGTCATCGAGAACAAGGTGGCGCCTGGGGCGTCGAGATCGTAAACCACGATCGAGAACTGGGCCGCGCCGGAGAGGATGCCGTCCGATGCTCGGATGACGCCGATGGCGCCTCCCACGTCGGAGGGCCCGGGGGTCAGGGTCACGAGTCCGGTCGTCTGCGTCCCGCTCTGGCCCAGGTTGGTGACCGTCATGTAAGCGGGCCCGGATGCCTTCTCGAGAGTGATGGCGTCCCCGTCGAAATCGTAGACGTAGAACTGTTGAAGCAGAGTGTGCCCCACCGCGATGCTGACGTCGGGCATGCCCGTGATGAACGGGGCCGAGTCCCCTCCACCGCCTCCCGTCACCGTGACCGTGAACATGGCCGAATCGGCAACGGTCTGCTTCGTCGCGAGAAGGGTGATCGGATAGTCGCCCGACTGCGCCGATGAGGGCGCGTCGACGTGGATCTCCCCCTCGATGCGATGGAGGCCGATCGCCACGTCCGTGAAGACCGTGACCCAGGGAGGGCCGGAGGCGATGCTGAAATGGATCAGCTGGGCTTCGTTGTCGGGGTCGTCGGCCGCGATGCGCTGCACCGTGGTAACTCCGTCCACCGCGTCGGTCATATTGCTCACCGGCGCGAGCAGGGGAGCGCGAGGCACGTTGGTGACCGTGATCGCGAAGGAGGCGTCCGCGGACACACTTCCGTCCGAGGCGCCGACAATACCCGTCGCGGTTCCCGCTGCCAGATAGTCAGGCTCCAGGCGGATCCGCCCGGTCGCGATCCCCGGGCCGCCGCTGATCGTCGTGACGCTCATGTAGGACGGCCCGCTCACCTTGGTGAATGTGATCGAGCCGCCCTCCGGATCCACGGCGCGGATCTCCTGCTCCGCGACCGATCCCTCGTCCACGGCCATGTCCCCCACCGGATCCAGCGTCGGCGGCAAGTTCGCGACTCCGCCATAGGGCAGTCCGTCGGCGTCGAACCAGTCGCTGCCGAGCTTCAATGTGTTGTCGAAATCCAGGCCGCTGCACTGAGAGCCGAACGTGGTGCCGTAGACCGGCGAGAGCACGGTCGAGGGGGCGATCTGGATGGCCGGAGTTCCGGACCCCACGGAGACGGAGACCGAAGCGAGGCGGTAGGTGCCCGCGGGAAGGATTGTGCCGCTGAGGAATGCCACGTGAGCTTCCGTACCCGATGCCACGGTCCCGTAGTCGATGGTGAACTCCGGGATTTGATTGGCGATGGCGCCCCACGTGACGGAGCCGTTGGCCGCGTGCAGGATCACTTCGTAGGAGTTGATCGTGAGATCGCCGTCCTGGGACGAGCACACGGCCTGCGATCCGTCCCGATTCCGATTCGTGATCAGCCACACATCGATGGCTGTCGAGCCGGATGCCGCCACGACGTCCGCGGCCGTGTGGATGCCGTCACCGTTGGCGTCCAGGTACATGTACTGCGCATTGGATCGAAGGGGGAAGACGAGAGACAGAGCAATACCGAACGCGAGGGCGGCGGCGCGCAAAGGCGCGCCGAAAACACGCGGGGCCATGACGGATCCTCCTCGAAAGGTCCGATGTCCGTATGTGTTCGGGGCAGGGACAAGGATTCTACGCCCTTAATGCGCGGGAATGCCAATGCCGAACAGAGGAAAACGGGCGCGGAGAGTGGAATTTTCTGGCATCGGGGGCGCGCGCGGAGTGGGCGCGGCCGGCTTCCGACGGTCGCGCCCAAGAGGTAAAACCCAGCGGGAATGCGGGTTGCTTATCTCATCGAACGGTGCCTCGGTAGCGAGGCCTGCTTCAGCTCGCGCCTCAGGAAGGCGACCGTCCTCAGCCAGGCGTCCTTTGCCGCCGCTTCACGGTAGCCGCCCCAGGGGTTGTTCACGTTCGCGAAGGCGTGGCCCGCGCCGGGATAGATCTTGAAGTCCACCCGCTTGCCCGCGCGCCGCAGCGCCTTCTCGAACGTGCGCACCTTCTCGGGCGTGATGCCCTTGTCCTCGGCGCCGAAGTTGCCGAGCACGGACGCCTGGAGGCCCCGGATGGCCCGCTCCTCCGTGAGCGGCGCGCCGTAGTACATGACGACCGCGCGGATGCCGGGGTCGGCCGCGGCCAGCCCGATCGCATATCCCCCGCCCATGCACCACCCGATCACGCCGATCGCATTGGAGCGGACGTCGGAGCGCCCGCGAAGGAAATCGGCGGCGGCGCGGAGCTTGGCGATCGCTGCCGCTTCGTCGAGGCCGCTCATGAGCTGGTGCGCGGTCTCCTGGTCCTTCGCGACCTTCCCGTCGTATAGGTCGACCGCGAGAACGACGTAGCCCTGCTTCCGGAGCTGCTCCGCCTGCTCCTTCACCCAGTCGTTCAATCCCCACCATTCGTGGACGGCGATGATGGCGGGATGCGTCCCTTCTCCCTCGGGCGTCTCGAGGTAGCCGTTGACCTTGGCGGAGCCCTGGGTGAAGGAGACCATCCCCGCGCGCGCCGGGGCAGATGGGAATGCGAGGGTGAAGAGCGCGGCGAAAGCGAGACCGAATGCGAGCGGGCGCATCATGGCGACGTTCCTCCGGAGTGTCGTTCTGCGACTGGGGATGCTCCCTCTGAGAATACCTGGTTTTCGCGAATTTGCGCGATCGCCCACGCCGAATGGTCGCGAACGACGGAGTCGGGGTCGTGGAGGGCCGAGCGCTCCAGGGCGGGGAGGGCCGCCCGGTCCCCGGCGTTTCCCAGAGCCACGGCGACGTTCCGCACGAATCGGTTCCGCCCCGCGCGGCGGAGCGCGGTGCCCTGGAATCGCAGCCGGAATCCTGCCTCGTCGAGGGCAAGGAGCGGGATCAGCTCGGGGACCTGCTGGTCCGGGCGTGCCGCGAAGCCGGGATCGGCCGACGGCACGGCGAACCGGTTCCACGGGCAGACCTCCTGGCAATCGTCGCAGCCGAAGATGCGCGTGCCGATCAGGGGGCGGAGCTCCAGCGGGATCGCCCCGCGGTGCTCGATCGTGAGGTAGCTGATGCAGCGCCGCGCGTCGAGCTGATTGGGCCCCGTGATGGCGCCGGTGGGACACGCCGCGATGCAGCGGACGCAGGTGCCGCAGTGATTCGCGGCCGGCGGGTCCGGCTCGATGGGGAGGTCGGTGATGATCGCGCCCAGAAAAAACCACGAGCCTTCCTTGCTCCGGATGAGGTTCGTGTTCTTTCCGATCCATCCCACGCCCGCGCGCTCGGCCCACGCCCGGTCCAGGAAGGGGCGCGTGTCCACGGCCGTGGTCCACCGGATCCCGGGCGCGAGCGCGCGGAGCGCCGCGGCCAGTCGCACCAGCCTCCGCTTCATGCGCTTGTGGTAGTCGGAGCCCCACGCGTACCTCGCGATCTTCCCGCGCGGGGTGGCGACGTGCGGCGGGGCGACGGAGGCTGCGGCCGCGGCGGCGGCGCCCCGGGGCGTGGGCCAGTCGCCGGGGTAGTAGTTCGCGGCGACGGAGATCACGGTGCGCGCGCCGGGGAGGATGGAATCGGGATCGCCGCGCCGCTCGGGCTCGTGTCCCATCCACGCCATCGTTCCGTGGAGGCCGCGATCCACCCACTCGGCCACGCGCGCCCCGTCCGGGTGACGCTCGGCGCGGGCGAATCCCACGGACGTGAACCCCAGCTCCCGCGCGGCCCGGCCGATCCGCTCTCTCAATGTGCTAGCATCGGGGGATGGCCGCGACGCCCGATCTGCAGCCCCTGTTTCCACTTCCAAACGTTGTCCTCTTTCCGAAAGGGGTCCTGGCGCTCCACGTCTTCGAGCCCCGCTACCGCACGATGATGGCCGATGTGCTGAAGGGAGACCAGACCCTCTGCATGGCCCTGTTGAAACCCGGCTGGGAGGCGGATTACCACGGCTCGCCGGAAGTGTACGGCGTGGCCTGCGTCGGGCGGGTGGTGCAGCACCACCTTCTCGAGGGGGGCCGCTACAACGTGACCCTTCGGGGCGAGGCCAAGGTCGCGATCGAGGGGATCAAAGCGGACCAGCCCTACCGCGTGGCGCGGGTTCGCGAGATCGGAGAGGATCGGTCCTGGGTGGCGTCCCGGGACGTGCAGGACGAGGTGGCCGAGCTTCTGACCCTGTTCCGCCGGGCCCGCCTGGGGGAGAACGCCGCGCTCGACATGGCGCAGATGTTCGGTCCGGGGGTGAATCCCGAATCGGTGGTGAACACCGTGGCCATGTACGTGAACGTGGAGCCTCGCGTGAAACAGGAGTTGTTGGAGCTGGACTCCCTGGGGTCGCGCTTCAGCGCGATCGCGCGCTACCTGCGCGACACGGCGGCGACCCAGGACCTCCTGGACCGCGTGCGCCATCTCTATCCCGCCGACCGCAGGCGGAACTAGATGGAAGTCGCTCCGGTGATCGAGCGCCTGGCGCAGGCCTACCCCGACGCCGCCTGCGCTCTCACTCACGACAATCCGTTCCAGCTCCTCGTCGCGACCATTCTGTCGGCCCAGTGCACGGACGCGCGCGTCAACATGGTCACACCGGACCTGTTCCGGAAGTACCCCGACGCGCTCACGATGAGCCGGGCCACTCAGGAGGATCTCGAGCGGCTCATCCGGACGACTGGATTCTTCCGGAACAAGTCGAAGTCGGTCCGAGGCGCCTCGGAGCGTCTGGTCGAGGCCTTCGGCGGGACGGTGCCGCGCACAATGGACGAGCTATTGACGCTGCCCGGAGTGGCCCGGAAGACGGCGAACGTGGTGCTGGGAGTGGGTCACGGCGTGGCCGAGGGGATCGTGGTGGACACGCACGTGGAGCGGCTGTCGCGGCGGCTGGGGCTGTCGCGCGCGAAGAACCCGGTCGAGATCGAGCGCGACCTGATGCGCCAGGTCCCGCGCGACCAGTGGATCCTCTTCTCGCATCTGCTCATCTTCCACGGCCGTCAAGTGTGCACGGCCCGGAAGCCAAGGTGCGAGGCTTGCGCGGTGTTCGAGTATTGCCCCAGCGGCCCGTACTACATTCGCGGCAAGGTCCCGCCGTGGGACCGCCGCGCCGCCAAGCGCGCCGCCCCGACGCGGAAGCCCGCCGCGGCCAAGGGCGCCGCGCGCCGGAGGGCCCGATGAGCGGCGGAACCGCGGTGCCGGGCGCCCTCGCGCCCGACTTCGACGTCCCGGCCCTGGGCGGCGGCTACCGGGAGCTGCGCGACGTGGTCCATCCCGGCGGCGGAATCGTCATCTTCTTCAAGACCGAATGCGAGACCAGTGCGCTCCTCCTCTCCCACATCGGCCCCCTGGCGGACGCCGTGGAAAAGGAGGAACGCCTGTTTCTCGCGGTGGCGCAGAACAGCGACGAGGAGGCGCGGAAATTCCGGGACCAGCTGGGACTTCGCTTTCCCGTCGCGTGCGACAAGCCGCCGCATGCCGCCTCGCGCGCTTACGCCGTCGTCACCGTACCGACGTTGTTCGTCATCGACGGTGCGGGACGGATCGCGGAGCGCGTGGAGGGATTCATCAAATCCGAGGTCCTGGCTCTCGGAGCCGCCGTCGAGCAGGCGCTGGCGCTGGGCGACATTCCGCCCGTGCTGGAACGTGCCGACGAGCTGCCCGAGCTGAAACCGGGCTGAACGTCCAAATCGGCCGCCGGGTAGCGGCCTGGAGGAAACCATGAGCACACCCCTCGGCATCTCGATCACCTGGCTGGGCCACGCCACCGTCCTCTACCGATCCCCCCGCGGAAAGGCGGTGCTGGTCGATCCCTGGCTCGCGGGAAATCCGGCCTGTCCGCCCGAAGCGAAAAACCTCTCCGCGGTCGATCTGATGCTGATCACGCACGGGCACGGGGACCACTTCGCCGACGCGATCCCGACCGCGAAGAAGTTCCATCCCGAGATCGTGTGCAATTTCGAGATTTCCCTCTATCTCGAGAGCAAGGGGATCGAGAAGGTGCACGGGATCAACCATGGCGGCACGGCGGTCCTGGACGGCATCAGGGTCACCATGGTGCAGGCGGTCCACTCCAGCACAATCGAAGAAGGCGACCGCGTGCTCCAGGCCGGCGAGGCGGCCGGCTTCGTGATCGAGTTCGAGAACGGCACACGCGTCTACCACGCGGGCGACACGGCGTTCTTCGGCGACATGAAGTGGATCGGAGAGCTGTACAAGCCGACCATCGCGGTTCTCCCGATCGGCGACCTGTACACCATGGCTCCTCGCGAGGCCGCGGTCGCGGCGAGGCTGATCGGAGCGCGCCACGTGGTCCCGATTCACCACTCCACGTTTCCGGCGCTGACGGGCACCCCGGCGGAGCTGAAACGGCACTTGGCGGACCAGCGTGTAATCGAGGTGCTGGAGCTGAAGCCGGGCGAGACGGCCGGCGCGGATCTGGTGCGCGAGGGCTCGCGCTAGTCCTCGCGACCCCCCGTACCGCCCCTATCAAAGAAGACGCGCTCCAGGACGCCCGCCGTGGTGGCCCGGAACGGCTGGCCCGCGCGGAAGTGCTCGACGGCCCCGGCCGGCTTGCCGCGGCGGATCGCGCCGCGGAGGATCCACGGCTTCAGCCACACCGCGATCTCCGCTGCCTCGGGGTGCGGGTGCGGACGCAGGGAAGCGCCCTCCACCTGGCCTCCCGGCTCGCGCGTGAGCGTGCAGCCGCAGACGACCGGAACCACGATCCCGCTCCACGACCCCAGCGAACGGTCGCGGACCGTGACGCTGGTCCGGTGAGTGAACTGCTCCCGGATCCCGCCTCCCACGCGCGACGGCCACGAACGGCGCTCCAGGCGCGCGCCCGCCGGCAGGCCCAGGGCGGCGCGGATCGCGGCCGTTCCCCCTGGGCGCTCCGGGTCGAGCGCGCGAAGGGCCCGGTAGGACGACGACCCCTTCTTTCGCCGCGCGCCCAGCGCCGGCAGCCGGATGCCGTGCGCCAGGAACGCGGCCTCGATCCCCGGCGCCGCCACGCCGCCCTCCTCCGTCTGGTCCACGTCCCGCATACGGAGCGCCACCGCGCGGTAGCTGCCCGAGCCCGGCGGCAGCGTCTCGATCGCCCGCGCGAGAAGGCGCCCCGCCAGCCGCCGCCCGCGCTCCACGGCCGGCTCCGGCTGGTCCGGCGTCTCGCGCAACGCGCGCGCGATCAGCCCGATGAGCACGCCGTAGAACGCCCCCGTGAAGACGCGCGAGAAGGAATGGGGCTCGGAGGAGAGCGTCGCGTCCGGACCGTCCGAGGGCAGACGCCCGGGGCTTGCGTACCGGAAGTCGTTGTTCGCGTCCCGGAGCCTGGTGGGATCGGAGATCGCGCCGCTCCCGTAGTTGTCGTACACGGCGCGTCCCAGCGATTCGGCCAGACGCGACACCAGATTGCTCGACCTCGCGGCGCTTCTCTTGAAGGGGGTGAAGGGGGTCTCCTTCAAGAACCCCGCCCGCACGGCGGGATCGGTGAGCGTCACGAGGAGCGCGGAACAGTCGGCGAAGGCCTCGTGGAACGCCGCGGTCTCGGGATCGGGGCTGGACCAGAACGAGGGCTGATAGACGTCCAGCACGGCGTGGCCGGTCTCGTGCGCCACGATGTCCAGGCTCTCCCCGGCGTAGACGGCCCGCCCGGTGACCTTGTCGGTGTCGTAGAAGAACTGGAGGCTCGCGCGGTCGTAGAAGGCGTTCAGGTCGCGCCCCGCGCGGAGCCGCACGCGCAGCGGCCGCGCGTCGTGCCACGACGCGAAGTCGCGGTCGAAGAGGTCTTCCCAGACCCGGATCGTGCGCTCGAGCGCTGTCTCTCCCTGCCAGTACTGGAAGGCGAGCGTCCCCGGCTGATAGGGCGCGGGCGCGTAACGGCGTCCCTCGATTACGTAGGAAGGGTTGCCCTCGGCGGGGAGGACCGGCGTCGCGGGAACCAGCCCCACGGTCGCGTCGGGGTCGTTGGGGAAGATGCGGATGTCGGCGGCGCCGCCGCGCCGTTTCGTGGGCTTGGTGCCGCGGCGCGGCCGGGGACGCGTCATCGCCTCGCCTGGAGCCGTGCGAGGGCCTTCTCCACGGGGAACGTGTTGATCACGTCGTCCGGAGTCAGCCACCCCTTTCGGGCCACGCCGATCCCGTAGCGGAGATCCATGTAGCCGTTCACGTGGTGGGCGTCGGGGTTCACCGCGAACAGGAGTCCCTGCGCCTTTGCCGCGCGAACCTCCCGCCAGTCCAGCTCCAGCCGTCGGGGATTGGCGTTGATCTCGATCACGACGCCCTCCTCGGCCGCGACCCGGAAGACGGTCGCCAGATTCAGCCGGTAGCCGTCGCGCTGGAGGATCAGCCGCCCGGTCGGGTGGGCAAGGATCCCCACGTGCTTGTTCCGGATCGCCTTCACCACGCGCGCCGTCATCTCCTCCTCGCTCATGCTGAAGTTCGTATGGATCGAGGCCACGACGAAGTCGAGCCGCTCCAGCACCGTGTCGGGGTAGTCGAGCGTGCCGTCCGGGAGGATGTCCACCTCCGCGCCCTTCAGAATACGGAGCTTCCTGGACCTCGAGTTCCACTTGTCGATCTCGGCATGCTGCAGGGTCAGGCCCGACTCGGAGACGCCCCCCGCGTACCGCGCGCTCTGGCTGTGGTCCGACAACCCCAGGTAGCTCGCGCCGGCTTCCACCGCCGCCTGGGCCATTTCCTGGACGGTCGACTTCCCGTCGCTGTAGGTGGTGTGGCAGTGCAGGATCCCTTTCAGGTCGGCCAGCGTTACCAGGCGGGGCAGCGTTCCCGCCTCGGCCGCCTCGATCTCGCCGCGGTCCTCGCGCAGCTCGGGCTCGATGTAGGGAAGGTCGAGGGCGCGAAACAGCTCCTCCTCGCTCCGGACGGGAGGGTGCTCCGCGCCCGACAGCTCGTATTCGTTCAGGCTGTAGCCGCGGTCGATGGCGCGCTGGCGGATCCGCACGTTGTGGGCCACGTTGCCCGTGAAGTAGTGGAGGGCGAAGGGGAACTGCTCCGCGGTGACCAGCCGGAGGTCGACCGCGAGGCCGCTGGGGAGCCGGACCGAGGTCTTCGTGTCGCCCTGGGCGATGATCGAAGCCCCGGGCAGCATCTCGAGAAACGCCTTGGCGACGGCCGCGGGCTTCTTGGTGGCGACCAGGAGATCCACGTCCTTCACGGTCTCGAGCCAGCGCCGGAGGCTCCCGCCCACCTCGACGGCCTCCACGTCCTTTCTCTCCTGGAGCGCGGCCACGAGTCCCTCGGCCAGGGGGCGAACCAGGGCGCCCAGCTCGCGGCTCCCGCCCTTTTCCAGGAAGGCGATCCCCTCGAGGATCTTCTTCTCGGACTGCTCTCCGAATCCCTTCAGCCGGCGCACCCGTCCCTGCTCCGCGGCCAGCTTCAAGTCTTCCACCGAGGACACCGTGAGGAGGTCGCAGAGATTCCGGATCCGCTTGGCGCCCAATCCCGGAATCCGCATCAGGTCGAACCACCCGGGGGGGACCGAGTCGCACAGCTCCTCGTAGTACTTCATCCGCCCCTGGGTCCACAGCTCCACGATGTTCGCGGCGATGGAGGTCCCGATGCCGCGCACTTCGGTCAACCGGGTTTCGGCGATCAGGACGCCCAGGTCCTCGGAGAGGGAGTCGAGGGCCCGGGCCGCGTTCTCGTAGGCGCGCACCTTGAAGGGGTTCTCGCCCTTGAGCTCGAGGATTGCCGCGATCTGCTCCAGGACTCGGGCGACGTCGCGCTTGTCCACGCGCCTACAGCTTCAGGCTGACCGTGACGCCGTCGCGGACGGGCAGGAGGACGGTGAAGAAGTCGGACGCCGCGTAGAGCAGGCGCGTGAGGGCCAGGATCCCTCGCGTGTTCCGGTCGGGGCGTTTCTCCAGCACGCGCCCGCTCCAGAGCATGTTGTCCGTGATGAACAGGCCGCCCCGCCGGAGCTTCTTCCGCACGATGGGGAATGCCTCCGGGTACTGCCACTTGTCGATGTCGTTCAGGATCACGTCGAACGTGCCGCGTTCCGCCCGGAGCAGCGAGAGGGCGTCGCCCACCAGGGGCTTCACGCGCGAGGCGAGACGCGCCCGCTTCAGGTAGCGCATCGCGCGCGCGGAGTTCCCCGCGTCGCCTTCAGTCATGATCACCTTGCCGCGCGGCCCGACCGCCTGCGAGAACCAGACGGCCGAATAGCCGTAGCCCGATCCCAGCTCGAAGACCCGGCGCGCGCGGATCATCGTCGCGAGCTGGTAGAGGATGGGGCCGACCAGGGGACCGATGATCGGAAAGCCGTGCTTTTCGGCGTAGGCCTCCATGGGGCGGAGGATCGGATGGCGCCGCGTCTGGACGGAGCGGAGGTATTCGTTTATCGCGGGGTGCGTGATGGAGAACGAACGGGCCATGCGCGGCCTCCTGGGTCCGGGACGGGGGGAAGCCGGCGCCGCGGGCCGGTCAGCGCAGCTCTTCGAGCGGACGGCGCCCCGAGAATCCTTCGTCGAGGGGGTGCCAGTGCTCGATCTTGGGCTCGCCGCGCCTCCAGCAGAGGCAGACGACCTGGTCCTTGTTCATCGTGTAGAAATCGACCAGCCCCAGCTCGAGGTCGCGGATGATGCAGCCCTGGCGGGACACGTCGGCGAGCGAGGAGCGGAAATGCTCGACCGCGGCGTCGTAGGCCCCCTCCTTGTCCCTCAGGGAGCGGAGATCCACGTTCGACTCGCTCGCCCCGGAGCCGGCGATGGCGCGCAGGACGTCGATCTCGCGCTTCAGCGCGGTTACCTCGCGGCCCAGCCCGGAAAGGCGCTCCAGGGCCCGGTCGAGATAGGGAAGAAGCTGGTTGGCCTCGTCGACGCTGAAGATCCGGCTGCGGATCCGTTCCATTGCGGGGACTGTAGCATCGGCCTCCGAGCCTTGCAACCGAGGGCGGTTTTTGCGACGCTATCCCTAATGCCCCTCGACCAGCCGATCTCCCGCCGCGCGTTCCTGGGCCGGGGAGCGTTGCTCTCCGCGGCGGCCCTGGGCGGCTCCCTCCTTCCGAACCTCCTTCTCCAGCGCGACGCCGAGGGCGCGATCATGGGGATCGGCCAGGAGCTCCGCGACGTGCTGAACGAGGAGACCGTGAACCGGATCCTCGTCGAGTCGCTCCTGCGCGGGGGGGACTTCGCCGACGTTTTCGCCGAGCAGCGCTTCCGGACCAGCATCGTCCTGGACGACGGAAAGATCGACTCGGTCACCTACGGCTACCCGCGCGGCGCCGGCGTGCGGGTGGTGCGCCGGAGCCAGACGGGCTACGCCTTCTCCGACGAGATCTCCTACGGCGCCCTCCTCGACGCGGCTCACGTGGCCTCGAGCGTCGTCGAGAATCAAAGCCGGGTCACGCCCATCGACGTGACGCCGCGGCGCGTGGCGCCGCCGTTCGCGCTGACCCTCCCCGTGCCCCTCATGGCCGAACCCGGCAAGTTCGACATCGTCCGGCGCATGGACCAGGCGGCGCGCGCCGTGGATCCGCGCATCGTATCGGTGCGCGTCGAGTACGTGGACGAGGTGCGGGACGTGCTCGTCGCCACATCGGACGGCGGATTCCTGATCGACCGGCAGTATCTGCTCTCGGTTTCCTGCACCCCCACGGCGGTCCAGGGGGCGGAGCGGCGCCTGGGGCTGGGCACGATCGGGGGACGGGTCGGCGAGGATTATCTCGCGCGCGTGAGCCCGGAGGAGGTCGCGCGCAAGGCCGCGCGCAGCGCGATCACCCTCCTGACCGCGGGCCCCGCGCCCGCCGGCGCCATGCCGGTGGTCATCGGCCCCGGCTGGGGCGGGGTCCTGATCCACGAATCCCTGGGGCACGCTTCGGAGGGGGACGGCATCCGGCGCGGCACGTCGCTCTTGACCGGCAAGCTGGGCGCGTCGGTCGCCTCGCCCCTGGTTCGCGTGGTGGACGACGGCCGCTGGGCGAACGGCCGCGGCTCGGCCGCGTTCGACGACGAGGGGACGCCCAGCTCGCGGACGATCCTGGTCGAGGGCGGCGGGCTCACCTCGTATCTCCTGGACAAGCAGAACGCGCTGGCCCTGGGGTTCCGCTCGACCGGCAACGGACGGCGCATGTCCTATCGGGAGCGGCCCATCCCGCGCATGACCAACACCTACATCGACCGGGGCCAGGACGACCCCGCTTCGCTTTTGTCCGGCATCGTGAAGGGTTTCTACGCCGCGGAGATGGGCGGCGGGTCGGTGGACACGACCAGCGGGAACTTCAACTTCGCCGTGCGGGAGGGCTACTGGATCGAGAACGGAAAGATCACGCGGCCCGTGCGGAGCGCCGTGCTGATCGGCAATTCCATCGAAACGATGCAGCGGATCGAGGGCGTGGGGACCGATCTCGCCGTGGAGCAGACGCGCGGCACGTGCGGCAAGGACGGCCAGCTGGTCCCGGTCGGCGTGGGACAGCCCACCATCCGCTTCTCCTCGGTCACGGTCGGGGGGACCGCGCTCTAACATGCCGATCCTCTCTCCCAAAGACGTAATGACGCGGGTGCGGACCCTGGCCGAGCGCTCGGGGGCCGCGCAGGCCGAGACCTACCTCGAGGTGGTCCACTTCACGGAGGTGCGGGTGCGGCAGCGCGAGGTGGAGCTGGTGCGCCAATCGGCCATCCAGGGGATGGGCCTGCGCGTCTTCGCCGATCGCCGCATGGGCTTCATGTACACCACCGATCTTCGCTCGAACGTGCTCGACGAGATCGTGAACCGGACGATCGTGCTCGCGGGCCAGGCTTCGCCCCGCGATGAGAACAAGATCTCCGAGGACACGTCGCCCGCGGCCCTGGATCTGGACATCAACGACGACACCGTGCTGACAAAGGGCCCGGCGGATCTGACGGCCCTGGCCCGTTCGGCCGAGGAGAACGCCTTCGCCCAGGACAACCGGGTGCACCAGACCCTGGACGCCCGGTGCGGCGTGCAGACCAACGAGGTCCACTTCTCGAACACGTACATCCCGTACCTGACCTATCGATCCAGCGCGTGCTGGCTCTCGGTGACCGCGGTGGCGTCCGTGGGGGACCAGAAGCGGACCGGCACCTTCTCGGATCGAAAGCGAATCTTCGCCGACCTGGAGACGCCCGAGCGGGTCGGCCGGAAAGCCGCCACCCGTGCCGTCGCCCGGCTGGGCGCGGCCGCGATCCCGTCCGCCAAGATGCCCGTCATCTTCGAGACGGAAGCCGCGGGGAGCTTTCTGCAGGGGCTATTCGGCGCCTTCAGCGGAACGCAGGTGCTGGAGCAGCGCTCGTTCCTCGCCGGCAAGCACGGGGCGACGATCGCCTCGCCGCTCGTGACGATCGTGGACGACGCCACCATGCGGCGCGGCCTGGGGTCGCGCCCGTTCGACGGGGAAGGGGTGCAGTCGCGCCGGAGCGTGCTGGTGGATGGCGGGGTGCTCCAGCACTTCATGCAGACGACGGTGTCCGCGCGGCGCATGGGCGTGGGGGCGACCGGCAATGCGGCCCGCTCGTACGACACCCTCCCCGCGGTCGGCCCCAGCAATTTCTACATCGAGCGCGGCGATCACCGCCTGGAAGACCTGGTCGAGAGCACGCCGCGCGGCTTCCTGGTCACCGGCCTCGCGGGCTTCGGCATCGACGTCGTCTCCGGCGAATTCAGCCAGCAGGTCGAGGGGACCCTGATCGAGGGCGGGAAGCTGACGAAGCCGGTCGAAGGGGTGACCATCGGCGGGAAGCTGCAAGACATGCTGATGGGGATCGACGGCGTGGCGGGGGACCTCGAGTTCCGGAGCAACGTCTCCTCGCCCAGCATCCGCTTCAAGGAGCTGACGGTGGGCGGCGGGTAGAGCCGCCGTGCCAGCTCACCCCGCCTTGGGCTGAGCGTCGCCCTCTTCCTTCGGGGCGGCGTACAGCTCGCCCACGGTGAACTTCTTCGGCCGCTTCACATAGATGTAGGCGGTGTTGGCCGCGGCGGCGCCCTCGCTGCAGGCGGTGATCAACAGCTTGTACTTCCCCGGGTACGTCGCGATGTCCCCGCAGCAGAAAACACCCTTCACGTTCGTGTTCATCACGTTGTCCACCAGAATTTGGTTTCCCTCCAGCGTTAACCCCCACTGGCGGACGATCTTCGTGTCCATGAGGTAGCCGATGTTGATGGAGACGAGGTCGGTCGGAATCTCCTCGGTCGCGTCCGTCTTCTTGTTCTTCACCACCACCGACTCCACGCGCCCGTCGCCCTTGATCTCCACGGTCTCCGTCTCGAGCATCGTCCGGATCTTCGATTCGGCGATCTCCTCGACATAGGCGTCCATCCCCTGGAACTTGTCCAGCATGTGGATCATCGTGACGACGGAGGCATCCTTGAGCGACAGCGCCGATTCCAGCGCGCTGTCGCCGCCCCCGATCACCACCACCCGCTTCCCGCGCGACTCCTCCACGTCGGGCATGCCGTAGAAGAGCCCCTTCCCGCGCAGCTCCAGCTCGCCCGGCTTGTTGATCTTCCGCGGCTCGAAGGCGCCGCCCCCGGTGGCCACGATGACGGCTCGCGCCTCATACGCCCCCTTGGTCGAGGTGACGCGGATCAGGTTCGCCTCCTCGTCCCGGGCGATCATCGTCACATGCTCCCCCTCGCGGATCTCCGCCCCCATGTGCTCGGCCTGGTCGACGAAGTTCCGTCCGAGCGCGTCGCCCATGATGTACGTGTAGGAGGGGTAGTCGTGGACGGGCTTCTTGGGGTAGAGGGAGGCGAGCTGCCCGCCGGCGACGGCCGTGTCGAGGAGCAGCGTGGACATTCTGCGGAAGCGGGTGAAGAGCGCCGCGGAGAGCCCGGCGGGGCCGGCGCCCACGATGAGCACGTCCCAGATCACGCGATCGCGACTCCTTGAGGGATCGAGGAGGGATACCGATGTGATGATATCACAACGAGAAAGGCGGGCGACGTGGCCGGGCGGGCGCGACCGTGGTAGGCTCCGTCGCCATGGTACCTGTCCCCCCACGCGCCCTCGAGATCATCGAGGAAGCGATCTACCACGAGCAGTCCTCGCACGACTATTACCTGAAGGTGGCGGCCGCCATCGACGACCCCTCGGGCAAGGAGCAGTACCGGCACCTGGCCCACGAGGAGATCCGCCACCGCGAGGTGCTGGAGGACCGCTACCGGGCGCTTACCGGGAAACGCTTCCGCTACGAGCCCTCCAAGGTCGACTCGGAGTCGCTTCCCATACCCACCAGCAACGCCACCGCCATCGAGGCGCTGGAGCTGGCCATGGAGCACGAGCTGGAGGCGGTCGACAACTATCGCGTGCTGGCGGCCGATGCATCCAACGAAGAATCCCGCCGCGTCTACCTGGAGCTGGCGAACGACGAGCAGCAGCACTACGAGTGGTTCCGGGACCAGCGGGACGCCCTCCAGGGCGGAGTCCACTGGTTCACCGAAACCCTCCCCGGCGCTCGCGAGCGCTGATATCCCGCTTCACGTCCCCTCCGCGCCTCTTCCGCTTCATCGCGCCGGGTCCGCGACGCCGCACGTTCCCTGCCTCGGGCTGGACACGGTGTGGTTCCAGGTCGCCGGGACGCTCTGCAACCTGACCTGCCGCCACTGTTTCATCTCCTGCAGCCCGACCAACCACAATCACGAGCTGATGAGCCGCGCCGAGGTCCGCCGCTACCTGGACGAGGCCCGGTCGCTGGGCGTGAACGACTATTACTTCACGGGCGGCGAACCGTTCTTGAATCGAGAGATCCTCGAAATCCTGGAGGACGCGCTTGCGGCGGGGCCGGCGACCGTGCTGACCAACGCGACGCTCCTCACGCCCGGGCGCGCCGGGGCGCTGGCCGCCCTGGAGCGCGCGAGCCGCTACTCGCTGGAGGTGCGCGTCAGCCTGGACGGGCCGAGCGCCGAATCGAACGACCCGATTCGGGGGGAAGGGTCCTTCGACGCCACGATGGGCGGAATCGCGGCGCTGGCCGCCGCGGGGCTCCATCCGATCGTGACCGTGGCGCGCACCTGGAGCGACGCCCAGGACCAGGCGGCGCGGGAGGAGTTCCATCGCTTCCTCCGCGCGCACGGCCTCTCCAGGCCGCGCGTCAAGGTGCTGCCGCTCTTTCTCGTGGGGCGCGAGGTGGAGCGGACGCACGGCTACCCGGCGGAGGCGATGCTTACCCAGGAGCACATGAGAGGGCACGATCCCTGGCTCCTCCAGTGCTCGACCAGCCGCATGGTCACGAGCCGCGGCGTCATGGTCTGCCCGATCCTGATCGACGCGCCCGACGCCAGGATGGGGCGGACCCTGCGCGAGTCGCTCCGGGCGCACCCGCTCGGGCACGGGGCCTGCCACACCTGCTGGGAGACGGGGGCCACGTGCCGGAACTGACGGTGCGGACGGGTGCGATGACGGTGCGGAACGGCGGCGCCTTCGACGGCGCGATCGCGGTGCTGGGAGGCGTCTACTCCAACCACGTGGCGCTCTTGGCGGCGCTTCACGACGCGCGGCTCCGCGGGGCCGAACGGTTCTTCTGCCTCGGCGACCTGGGGGGGTTCGGGCCCAATCCCGGCCTCGTCTATCCCATCCTCGAGGAGTTCGGCGTGGAGACGATCGCGGGGAATTACGATCGGTCCCTGGCCGAGCGCATGGCCGACTGCGGCTGCGGCTACACCCACCCCGCGGACAACGAGTTCGCGCGGCGCTCCTACGACTACACGAACCGCCGAACCACCGACGGGGAGCGCGCGTGGCTCCAGGCGCTGCCGGGTGGATTGCGCCTCACGCGCGGGGGCCGGCGATGGCTCCTCTGTCACGGGTCGCCGCGCCGGATCAACGAATTCCTGTGGGAGTCGTCCACCTCGGACCCCTTCCTCGCCCGCGTCCTCCGCGAGGCCGAGGCGGACCAGGTGCTCTGCACCCACACGGGGCTCCACTGGCAGCGGCCGCTGCCGGGCGGTGCGCGCCTGGTGAACGTGGGCGCGGTCGGGCGGCCCGCCAACGATGGCCGGCCCGAGGTCTGGTACGCCTACTTCGCGGCGGCCTCGGAGGAGGCGGAGTTCGTGCCGGTGCGCTACGACCATGAGTCCTTGGCGCGGGAGATGGAAGCGGAGGGGCTCCCGCCCGAATTCGCCGAGACGATCCGGACCGGCTGGTGGACGACCTGCCTCGAGATTCTGCCCGCGAAGGAGCGGGCCCGGGGAATTCACTGAGCGTCGTCCGCGAGTACATCGATCAGGTCCGGGGCGCCGGGCGGCGCGCGCGCCTCTATCTCGCGGGACTCTTCCTCGTCGGGCTGGGGCAGTCGATCTTCTCCCTGCTCCTGAACCTCTATCTCCGCAGGCTCGGGTTCACCGACTCGGGGATCGGCCAGATCCTCTCGAAGCTCTCCCTGGGCGCGGCGGTGGCGGCCATCCCCGTGGCGTTCGTCTTCCGCGGGGCCGGGGCGCGCTCCGTCCTGGTCCTGGCGGCGGGGCTCCTCTCCCTCGTCTACATGCTCCAGACGACGATCACCCTTCCCGAATTGCTCCTCCTGGTCTCCCTGCTCTCCGGAATGGTGGCGACCGTGTTCCGGCTGTCGATCGCGCCGGTGGCCATGCGGGAGGGGACGGCCACGTCGCGGCCGTTTCTCTTCAGCGCCGCGTTCACGGTGTCGTTCCTCTCCGCCATCGTGGGCTCGACCCTGGGCGGGTGGCTGCCGCACCTCTTCCGGCTCTTCACTGTGAACGACCTGCTCGCGCTTCGCCGGTCCCTCTACGTCGCCGCCGGCTGCACGCTGCTCGCGGTCATTCCATTCAACGCGCTCCGCGCGGGAGAGCCTCCACGAGAGCGCGGCCCCCGCGAGTCCATCGGGGCCCAGATCGAGCGCGGATTCGCGCTCGCGTGGGGATACATCCGCGAGGTGGGGGAGCTGGATTGGATCCTGAATCTGAAATTGGTGCTGCCCTCGCTCATGATCGGCCTGGGGGCCGGGCTGATCATTCCGTTCCTGAACCTCTACTTCCGCGACCGGTTCGCCCTGAGCGAGGCGAACATCGGAATTCTGTTCGGCGTCATGCAGGCTTTCATGGTGGTCGGCAATCTCTTCGGCCCCGCCGTCTCGCGGCGCCTGGGGCTGGTGGCGGGGGTCGTCGTCACCCAGCTCGCGTCCGTCCCGTTCATGGTCCTCCTGGCGCTGTCCCATTCCTTCCCGATCGTGGCCGCCGCGTTCTGCCTTCGGAGCGGGCTCATGAACATGAACCAGCCGCTGACCTCCCACTTCGCGATGGAGGTGGTGCCGGAACGCGACCACGCCATGACGAACAGCCTTTTGTCGCTCTCGTGGTTCCTCGCGTGGAGCGTGAGCGCCGATATTGGAGGGGCCATGATCGAGCGGATGGGCTACACACAGCCCCTCCTGATCGCGGCCGGTCTCTACGTAGGTGCTTCGGTGCTTTATTGGTACTTCTTCCGGGACGTAGAAGAAGGGCGAGTACCCCGCGGCGAGGTCGAGATACCCGACGCCTAAATCACTTCTGCGCTGCAAGTTAACCCCTGCCAACTTCTGTTTTTTGACCACCTCAAGTTCCAGAAGGGCTTTGCCGATTCATGGACGGTCGGGAGGTGGGTGCCCGGGCAAGGACGCCGGCCAAAAGGGGCGCCATGGGTGGAAAACAGTAGTCCGTCTACAACAGAAGGGGGACGCAGATGAAGCGTATTCACGTGGTTCTGGTTCTTGCGATTGCGGTGGTCGGCCTGACACTCGCGCCGATGGCGAATGCGGCCCGGGTGCCCAGCATGGGCACGCTGGAGCTGAACGCGGGTTACGCGAAGTCCTCCAACGACGTGACGGGTGGGAACGAGAAGATGGGTGGCGGACTCACGTTTGGTGCGGGCTACTGGCGAAACGCCTCGCCGCAGGTTTCCTGGGGCGCGGAGCTGGGCTTCGACAACCTTGGCAATGCGAAGTATGACAATGGCACCACGACGGACAACGAGATCTCGAGCAAGGCGTTCCGCGTGAACCCTGCGGTTCGGTTCAAGTTCGGTGCGCCGGTGGGTCCCTCGTTCTATGCTCAGGGCGGTGCTGGTCTGTATCGCGTTTCGTCGGACGTGAAGGACAGCGTCATCGGCAACGCGAGCGCCAGCGAGTCCAAGTTCGGTTTCAACGTCGGCGCGGGAATGAGCTTCCCGGTCGGCCCGAAGTCGCGTGCGAACCTCACGGGTCTCTACCACTCGATTTCCACCTCGGGTACGAGCCTGAACTACCTCCAGTTCCGCGCGGGCATCGGCTTCAGCCTGTAACCGGTCAGGAGTCTTGCGACGGGGCGGCGCCTCACGGCGTCGCCCCGATTCGTTTGGGGCGGCAGGGTCACGATGCGGTCATCAAACCGAGGGGGGTAGCAACATGAAGCGGATCTATCTGGCAGTGGTCTTCGGAGCCGTGGCGGCGATGGCGTTCGCGCCGGTCGCCGGCGCCTCCCAGCCCAGCACGCTCGAGGTCAACGGCGGCTACGCGAAGTCTTCGGACGACGCGACGGGCAACGGGGACAAGTTGAGCGGAGGGCTTTCCTTCGGCGGCGCGTATTGGCGCAGCGCCTCCCCGACCGTCTCGTGGGGCGCCGAGCTCTCGTACGACAGCATGGGCAATATCAAGTATGACAACGGCATCACCACCAACAACGAAGCCTCCGCGCACATCCTCCGGATCAACCCGGCGCTCCGGTTCAACTTCGGCAGGGGCGTGGGTCCGAACTTCTATGCGCAGGTGGGCGCGGGCTTCTACAACGTGACCGCGAAGCTGGACGACAGCTTCTTCGGAAACCTCCAGAACACCGACGCCAAGTTCGGGTTCAACGGCGGCGCCGGCATCACGATGCCGGTCGGGGAGAAGGCGCGCTTGAACTTCAACGGGCTCTACCACAACGTGACGATGAATCCCAACAACCTGAACTATCTCCAGTTCCGGGTGGGCGTCGGCCTCGGCATCTAGGCGGAAATTCCAGGAAGAAGAACGGGGCGGCGCCTCCTCGGCGTCGCCTCGATTCGTTTCGATCCCCGCCCTATCCCCACCGCGGGGCGGTGGCCCCCTCACCGCATCGCGGCGGCTCCGGGGAGCCACTCTCCGACCTGGTAGTCGGACGCGGAATCCAAACGCGCTTTACCTCGGTCGTATTCCACTTCCATCGTCCGCACCTTGTCCGTGGTGCGCTCCTGGACCAGCACCTTCCGCCGGCCGTCCTTGTCGGGCGAAAGCACCGCCGCCTCCGTGAAGCCGTTCGGGACCAGCGCGCCGTAGAGGAGCGTGCGCTCCCCGTTGGCCGGCTCCACGTAAACGGCCCAGCGGTTCGCGTTCCCCCAGAGGGGACCGGTCGGTCCCATGGCGACGTCGGCCGCGATCACCAGCCGCTCCAGTTTCCCGTCGCCGTCGAGATCGGCCGAAACCTCGCGCCGGTAGCCCCACCCGCCCACTTCCGCCGCGTGGACGCGCGCGGTGTCGACGGGAGCGGCGGCCGCGGGATTGTCGCCGCTCCACCCGCCCCGCTGGCACGCCGCGAGGGCGAGCAGGAAGAGCGGGGCGAGAAGCGCGCCATGGCGGCGGGTCGTCACGCCTCAGGCTCCGCCGGGGTGGGTCATGCCCTGGGGCGAGAAGACCTTCGCGATCTGCTCCTCGGTGAGGAGCTTGCGCTCGCGCACGATCTCCACCACCGTCTTACCGGTCCTCGCCGCTTCCTTGGCGACCTCGGCCGCGGCCAGGTAGCCGATCGTGGGATTCAGCGCGGTCGCCACCGAGATCGAGTGGTCGAAGTAGCGGCGGAGGACCTCCTCGTTGGCCGTGATCCCGTCCACGCACTTCTCGCGGAGCACGCGGAGCGTGGGGGCGAAGATCTGGAGGGCGCGGAGCAGATTGTGCGCGATCACCGGCATCATCACGTTCAGCTCGAGCTGGCCCGCCTGGGCGGCATAGGCGATCGTCGCGTCATAGCCCAGCACCTGGTAGCAGACCATGTTCGTCATCTCCAGTATGACCGGGTTCACCTTGCCGGGCATGATCGAAGAGCCGGGCTGCACGGCTGGGAGCCCGATTTCGTTGAATCCCGTCGTGGGGCCGCTTGCCAGAAGGCGGAGGTCGTTCGCGATCCGGGTCAGATCGAGTGAGAAGCCGCGGAGGTCGTTCGAGAGCCGGACGAAGGGCGCCATGGATTGCATGGCCTCGAAGAGGTTCGGAGCCGGCGTGAACGGCGCCTTCATCATCGCGGCCAGATGCGCCACCGCGCGCTCGCGATACCTGGGGTGCGCGTTGATCCCCGTGCCCGCGGCGTTTCCCCCCAGGCCCAGCGCCAGAAGACCCGCGCGGCTTCGCGTGAGCGACTCGACCCACCCCTCGACGGATACCTGATAGCCCGAGAATTCCTGGCCCAGCGTGATCGGCACGGCGTCCTGGAGGTGCGTGCGGCCCGACTTGAGAACGTGATCGAATTCGCGCGCCTTGGCCGCGAAGGAGCGGCCGAGGGCGGCGGCCTCGTCGATCACGGGCCCCGCGAGGGCGTACGACGCGAGCCGCATGGCCGTGGGGATGACGTCGTTGGTCGACTGGGCCATGTTCACGTCGTCGTTGGGGCTCACGAGCTTCAAGTCGCCGCGCTTTCCGCCCAATAGCTCGGCCGCGCGGTTCGCGATCACCTCGTTCACGTTCATGTGGAACGACGTGCCCGCCCCCGCTTGGTAGGCGTCGACGACGAACTGGGCGTCATGCTTGCCGGCCACGATCTCCTCGGCCGCGCGGACGATCGCGTCGGCCTTCTTCGCCTCCAACGCGCCCAGCTCGGCGTTCGCCTTGGCGGCGGCGATCTTGATGTGGGCCACGGCCCGCACCATCTCGGGGTGGAGGCGCTCGCCGCTGATGGGGAAGTTGGCGACCGCGCGCGCGGTCTGAACGCCGTAGTAGGCGGCGGCGGGCACTTCGAGAGACCCAAGCGAATCCTTCTCGGTCCGCGTCTCAGACATGGGCGAAGTCGGCGGAGGCGAGCTGGACGGGGCGCCCCCACACCTCGCTGAACGACGCCGCCAGCCGCGCCGAGACATCGGCGCGCGATGGCGCCGCACCCAGGAGCGAAGCCAGGGAGCCCACGCCCAGGTGGCGGATGCCGCACGGGTGGATCAGATCGAAGTGGCGAAGGTTCGGATCCACGTTCAGCGCGAAGCCGTGGAACGCGACCCAGCGGCGCACGGCGACCCCGATGGCGGCCACCTTGTGGGAGCCCACCCACACGCCGGTGTAGGGCGGGCGCCGCTCGGCGGCGAGGCCGAACGTGGCGATGGCGCGGATCAGCCCCTCCTCCAGATCGCGAAGGTAGCGGTGGAGATCGCGGCCCGAGGGGAGCGCGTCCAGGGCGACGATCGGGTAGCCCACGATCTGCCCCGGGCCGTGATAGGTCACGTCGCCGCCGCGCTCCACGTCCACCACCTCGATCCCGAGCCGCGCGTAGTCGCCGGCGGGGAGGCGAAGGTTGGCTTCGCCGCCCGAGCGGCCCACGGTGAGCACCGGGTCGTGCTCGACCAGGTAGAGCACGTCGGGGGCGAGTCCCTGGGCGCGCGCCGCGACGGCGCGGCGCTGGAACGCGAGGGCCGCGCGGTACGGGACGCGACCCAGGTCGTAGGCGGGAATCGGGGGTACTGCGGCTTCGTCGGCGGGCGCGGGGGCTACCGGGATCGGCAGGGTCATCCCGTCAGATCGCGTCGAGGAGCCAGTTCTCCGGATCCTCGAGCAGCTCCTTCACGCGGTGGAGGAACTGGACCGCGGGGGTGCCGTCCACCAGCCGGTGATCGAACGAGAGCGCGAGGGTCATCATCCAGCGCACCACGATGCGGTGGTCCCGCACGACGGCGCGCTCCTCGATGAGGTGGACGCCCAGGATCCCGACCTCGGGGACGTTGATGATCGGCGCCGACGCCGTGGCCCCGAACATACCCGCGTTCGTGATCGTGAAGGTCCCGCCCTGGATGTCCTCCAGCTTCAGCTTCTCTCCCCTGGCGCGGGTGCCCAGATCCTCGATCTCCTGCGCCATCTGGAGCAGCGTCTTCCGATCGGCGTCGTGCAGCACCGGGACGATAAGCCCCTGGTCGCGGTGCACGGCGATGCCGATGTTGTAGTACTTCTTGTAATGCACCTCGGTGTCGGTCATCGAGGCGTTCAGGATCGGGTGCTCGCGCAGCCCGCGCACCACCGCCTTCACGATGAAGGGCATGTAGGTGAGCTTGATCCCGTAGTCGCGCAGCACCTTCTCCTTCATCCGGCCGCGCATCTCGACCAGCGAGGTCATGTCCACCTCGTCGAAGACGGTACAGTGCGCGGCGGTGTGCTTGGACTTGGTCATCTGCTGCGCGATCATCTTCCGCACCTGGGAGAGCGGCTCGACCGTCTCCTCGCGAGCGCCGGGCGCCGCGTAGGAGGGCACCGGGACCTGCTTCACCGGCGCGCGGGCCGCCGCGGGCGCGGGGGCTGGACTGGGCCCGCCCGGCGTACCCGCGGGCATGCGCGGCGGGGCTGCGGCCGGGGCGCGTCCCGGAGCCGAGCCCGCGACCTTCCGCGCCTCGAGATGGGTGACGACGTCCTCGCGTGTCACGCGTCCTCCCATCCCCGAGCCGCGGATCTGCGAAACGTCGACGCCGTTCTCCTTGACCAGCTTCCGGACGGCGGGGGAAAGCCGCTGGCCGTCCTCGGACGGTTCCCCTCCGTGAGGGAGCGGGGTCGGGGGAGCGCTCATGGTGGTCGCGCCGCCTCCTCCGGCCATGGGAGCCGACGGCGTCATGCGCGATCCCGCGGCCACGGCGCCGAGCGGCGCGTCGCCCTGGGGCACCTCGCTGCGCGGCGGCACGGGCGTGGAGGGCGCGGCCTTGGCGGAGCCCTGGGGAGCAGCGCCCGCCGGGGCGCCCGAGCCGTTTTTGGGCATCGACTCGCCCGCGCCCAGGATCACGCCCAACTTCTCGCCGACCTGCGCCACCACGCCTTCCGCGGCCGTGATCTCGCCCAGGGTCCCGGCCGAGGGGGCGGGGAGCTCGATGTTGATCTTGTCGGTGATGATCTCGACGATCGGCTCGTCCTTGGCGATCGGCTCGCCGACCTTCTTCAGCCACTTGCCGATCGTCCCCTCGACGACGCTCTCGCCCAGCTGCGGCACTACGATGGTGACGGGCATCCGATCCTCCGAGCGCGGCCCGAAGCCGCCGAGTTAATAGGCAACCGTCTCGCGGATCGCCTGGGCGATCCGGTTGGCGTCGGGCAGATAGTTATCGGCCAGCACGGGTGCGAACGGCTCCTGGGGCGCGTCCGGCGGCGAGACGCGGCGGACCGGAGCGTCGAGGTCGCTGAATCCCTCCTCGGCGATCATGGCCGCGATCTCGGCCCCCACGCCCATTGTCCGCGACGATTCGTAGACGCATAGGGCGCGCGAGGTCTTGTGCACCGACTCTAGAATTGTCTCCTTGTCGTACGGGGCCAGCGTGCGGAGGTCGATCACCTCGACCTCGATTCCCTCGGCCGCCAGCTTCTCCGCCGCTTCCAGCGAGCGGTGGAGCATCAGTGCGTAGGAGATCACGGTGGCATGGCGCCCTTGCCGGACCACGTTCGCCTTGCCCAGCGGCACGGTGTAGTCGTGGGTCGGGACGGGGCCCTTGGCCGTGCGATAGAGGCGTTTGTGCTCGTAATAGAGCACCGGGTTCTGGCCGCGGAACGCGGACTTCAAGAGGCCCTTCGCGTCGTACGGCGTCGACGGCGCGACGACGACGAGGCCGGGGGAGTGCATGAACCACGAGGCGTTGAACTGCGAGTGGTAGATGCCGCCGCCCACCGCGCCGCCGCAGCAGCAGCGGATCACCATGGGGCAAGTCCACATGCCGCCCGAGCGGTAGCGCATCTTGGCGGCGTGTTCCACGATCCCGTCCACCGCGAGCGAGATGAAGTCGTCGAACTGGATCTCGGGCGACGGGATCAGCCCCGCCAGCGCGGCGCCCACGGCGCCCTGCACCAGGAAGTTCTCCGAGATGGGGCTGTCGATCACGCGCATGGGGCCGAACTTCTCGTAGAGCCCCTTCGTCGCCTTGAAGACGCCCCCATAGCTCGCGATGTCTTCCCCGATCAAAAAGATCCGCGGGTCCCGCTCCATCTCCTCATGGAGCGCCTGCGTGATCGCCTCGATCATGTTGATCGTCTTCACGTCGGCCGGAGCGGCCGCCGGTGGTTGCGTCTCGAACGTCTTCATTGATGAATGCTCTCCCTTGTCGGCGGCGTGCCTTGCCGGGCTTTCAGGCGCGCGGCGCGGCGACCCTCGGCCTCGCGCCATTCGCGGCGGTCTTCATCGGTCTCCAAGAGCAGCGGCGGCACCGTGGCCGGCCGGCCCTGCTTGTCGATGGCGACGAACGTCAGGTACGCCGTCGACGTCTGCCGCCGCTCCCCGGTCAACAGGTCCTCCGCCTGGACGTCCACGCGGATCTCCATCGAGGTGCGGCCGGTGAACGTCATGCGCGCGGCGATCAGGGCCAGCTGGCCGATCTTGATCGGCGCGAGAAACGACATCTGGTCCAGCGACACGGTCACCGTCTCGGTCCGGCAGTGCCGGTGCGCGACGATGGCCGCGGCAAGATCGATCCAGTGCAGCACGCGCCCGCCCAGCACGTTGCCCTGCGTGTTCGCGTCGTTCGGCAGGACCAGCTCCACCATCTCGACCTGCGACGAGCGGGGGGAGCGACCCTCCCGATCAGCTGAGGGGGGCGTAGACGTCCTCCAGGACTTCCTTGGGATCGGGGTGCGGGCTCTTCTCGGCGAAGTCGATCGCCTCCTCGATCTCGCGCTCGATCCGCTGGAGGGTGTGCTGCTTGTGCGCCTCGTCGATCACCCCGCGCTCCAGGAGCAGCCGCTCGAAGCGCGGCACGGGGTCGCGACGCTTCCACGACTCCAGCTCTTCCTGGGTCCGGTAATTGGCCGGATCGATCTCCGAGTGGCCGTACCACCGGTACGTCTTCATCTCGATCAGCGTCGGGCCCTCGCCGCGGCGCGCCTTCTTGACCGCCTCGCGCGTCGTCTCGTAGGTCGCCATCAGGTCGTTCCCGTCGATGGTGACCCCCGGGAAGCCGTAGGCCTTGGCGCGCTCGGACAGGTTGTCCACCGGCACGCCCAGGCTCTTCGGCACCGATTCGGCCCAGAGATTGTCCTGCACGACGAAGACGCAGGCGAGCTTGTGAATGCCCGCGAAGTTCAGCGCCTCGTGCCACACCCCGTTCGACGTGGCGCCCTCGCCCACGAAGGCGACCGCCACGTTGTCCTTCTTCTGGATCTTCCACGCGAGCGCCGAGCCCGTCACGATCGGCGTCTGCGCCGCGATGGTCGAGGCGGGCGTGACGATGCCCATCGGCTTCCAGCCGTAGTGGCATGGGTGCGATTTGCCGCGGTCGGGGCTGTCCTTTCGCGCGAAGAGCTGCGCCATGAGGTACTTGATCGGCATCCCCTTCGTGATGACGGCGCCGATCTCCCGGTGCTGGATGCCGATGAAGTCGTCGGGGCGGAGCCCATAGCAGGAGCCGACGACCGTGGCCTCCTGGCCGACGGCGGAGAAATAGGTGCCGTGGAAGCGCCCCTGCTTGAACAGCCTGCGGCAGCGCTCGTCCACCTGGCGCACCAGGTTCATGTAGTAGTAGAGGCCCTTCAGCTCGTCGTTGGTGACCGCCATCCTTCCTCCCCTGGGTTCGCGAACCAGCATGCGACGTTACCATAGGTTGCGCGGGCGCGCCACCCGGCGGCGCGCGTCTGATATGATGTAGAGCCCGGTCCGCCGCACACCACCTAGAGGAGAGACGATGGCGCCGTCCCCGATTGCCGAAGCCCAAGTCCTGGATGCCCTTCGATCCGTCATGGATCCCGATCTCCACAAGGATATCGTTTCCCTGGGATTCATCCGGAACATGACGATCGAGGAGGGCGTCGTGAGCTTCGACGTCAACCTGACCACCCCCGCTTGCCCGGTCAAGGAGCGGCTCCGCGAGCAGTCGCGCCGGGCGGTGATGGCGGTCCCCGGCGTCACCGACGCGCGCGTCAACATGACGGCCGAAGTCCGCCGCCCGCAGACGCCGAGCACGTCGGCGCTCCAGAACGTGCGGAACATCGTGGCGGTGGGAAGCGGGAAGGGGGGCGTCGGCAAGTCCACGATCGCGGCCAACATCGCGGCCTCACTCGCCAAGAGCGGCGCGCGCGTCGGCCTTCTGGACGCGGACATCTACGGTCCCTCCATTCCCATCATGATGCGCTCGGCCCGTCCCGCCGAGCCCCGGCCCGACAACACCATCGAGCCGGGAGAGGCGCACGGGGTCAAGGTCATGTCGATGGGGTACTTCACGCCGGGCGACCAGCCCCTCATCTGGAGGGGGCCGATGGCCCACAAGGCGCTCCAGCAGGGCCTTCTCAGCGTGAACTGGGGCGAGCTGGACTACCTGATCGTGGACCTGCCGCCCGGGACCGGTGACGTGCACCTGACCCTGGTGCAGACCGTGCCCGTGACCGGCGGGGTGATCGTCTCCACGCCGCAGGACGTGGGGCTCCAGATTTCGATGAAGACGCTCCGCATGCTGCAGCAGACGAAGGTGCCGATCCTGGGCATCGTGGAGAACATGTCGTTTTACGTGTGCCCCCACTGCGGCGGCCGCGACGACCTGTTCGGACACGGAGGCGCCGAGGAGGCCGCCAAATCGCTGGACGTTCCGTTCCTGGGCGCGGTCCCGCTCGATCCCGCCATCCGCCGCGCCTCCGACGATGGGACGCCGGTCGTCATCGCCGAGCCCGAGTCCAGCGCGGGGAAGGCGATGGCCGAGGTGGCCGGGGCGCTGGCGCGCCAGGTGAGCATCCGGGCGTTCCGCCACCTGAGCCTCTCGATCGTGGAGGAGTGACGCCGGTGCCGGCGCTCCACCCCGACCAGACCACCCCGGTCGAGTTGCGCAAGAAGGGGGGCGAGCGCTTCACCGTCCGCTGGGCGGACGGGCACGAGTCCGCGTTCGGCGCCCGCACGCTCCGCGGCCGCTGCCCCTGCGCCCAGTGCGTCAGCGAGACCACGGGCCAGCGCCTGGTCTTCGAGGAGCACGTGAGTCCGGACGTCGCGATCCTCGCCGCGCGCACCGTCGGGCACTATGCGGTCCACTTCGACTGGAGCGACGGACACACCACGGGGATCTACTCCTTCGACTACCTCCGCCGCATCTGCCCGTGCGACCTCTGCACGGGCCGGGCGGCCTGAAGCACCCCGCCATCCGCGCCCTCGAGGGCCCGCTCGGCGGCTTCCACCGGCTGGAGGAGTGGAAGCGGACGCTCTTCGCGCTCTGGACGGCGCAGTTCTTCACCATGCTCGGCATCAGCATGTACCTGCCGTTCCTCCCCCTCTACCTCCGCAGCCTGGGCGTGACCGACCCCGCGCAGCTCCACCGGGTGAGCGGACTGTTGTTCGCCGCTCCGTTCTTCGCGGCCACGGTGGCGACGCCGGTCTGGGGGCTCCTGGGGGACCGCCACGGGCGGAAGCTGATGGTGGTGCGCGCCAGCCTGGGCCTCTCGGTGGCGACGCTGATCATGGGGTTTGCCCGCACCGTGCCGCAGCTCTTCGTGCTGCGACTGGCGCAGGGGGCGGTGTCCGGGTTCATCGCCGCCGCGCTCGCGCTGATGGCGTCGCGGGCCCCGCGGGAGCGGATGGGCTATGCGCTCGGCACGCTCCAGACCGCGATCCCCACCGGCACCATTCTCGGGCCTCTGATCGGCGGCACGCTGGCCGACCTGATGGGCTACCGGCACGTCTTCTTCGTCACGTCGGCCATGACCTTCATCGCGGGCGTCCTCGTCATCCTGCTCGTGCCGCGCGATTTTCCCCCGCAGAGCGAGGCGAAGTTCTCGAGCGTGTTCGACAATTACCGCACAGTCTTCGGCTCGCGGCAGTTCCGGATCCTCTTCCTGGTGCTCTTCGGAAGCCAGTTCGCGCTGATGTCGATCCAGCCGGTGATGGCCCTCTATGTTGAATCGCTGGGAGCGAGCGGGCGGCTCCTGGCGACCACGACCGGAGTCATCTTCGCGGTGACGGGCATCGCGAGCGCCCTCGGGGCTCCGCGGTGGGGAAGGCGCGGGGACCGGAAGGGGTACCGCTCGACCCTGGCGCGCGCCCTGGCCGGGGCCGCTCTCTTCGCTCTCCCTCAGGGGCTGGTGGCCCGCACGTGGCAGCTCTTTCTGCTCCGCATCGGGTACGGCTCCTTCATCGGTGGGATCGTTCCTCCGGTGCAGGCTATGATCGGGATCAGCGCCCCGCCCGAGCGCCGCGCCGGCATCATGGGGGTCACGTCCACGGCGCTGATGCTTGGGAACTTGGCCGGGCCCCTGATCGGGGGTACGGTCGCGGGAAGCTTCGGACCCCGGTCGGTCTTTTTCCTGGCTACCGGAGTCTTCGTGGTTCTCCTGGCGGGCCTCTATCCGCGATTGGAAGAGCCGCCGCGCCCCACCTGAGAAGGAAGGAGCCGCAATGAAACGGATGATCGCGCCGGCCGCGTGGATTCTGACGTCGCTCCTCGTCGTGGGACCCGCGAGTGCCGCGCGGGCCGACACGCTCCAGGAAGAGGCGCAGATCCGAGGGGTGAACGCGCAGGAAGTGATCGCGCTCCAGGCGAACGACCGGAAGACCTTGAAGAAGATCTGGCACGATGAATTCCACGTCACCAACCCGTTCAACAAATTCGTCGACAAGAAGCAGGTGCTTGAAATGCTCGACGAGGGAATGCTGGCCTTCTCCTCGCTCACCCGGAATATCGAGTACGTCCGGATCTACGACCACACCGCCGTGGTTGTCGGGAGCGAGAACGTCGTGTGGGCCGGGAAGATGCCCGGCGCGGGGAATCACTCCGTCGTGCGGTTCACCTCCGTATGGCTGGAGAAGGGGGACACGTGGCAGGAGGTGGCCCGCCACGCGAGCATGGTCCTTGGACCCTAGGAGCTCGCTCTGATAACATCGCACCCTTCCGCCACTTTCGCTGTTTCTGCCGCCCGGGAGGGGACGTGCGATTTGGGACCACTCTAGCCGGCAGCTATCCCAAGCTGCCGAGCCGCGCGGGGGACGTGAACCTTCGCGTCGTGAAGAACCGCCGTGATCAGGGAAAGGCGAGCGACCAGGACGTCACGGACGCGGTCCGCGAAACCACGCGGCGCGTGCTGGCCCTGGAGGAGCGGGCAGGGCTGGACGTCCTGATGGACGGGTGCGCCGCGTGGGACGATGCGCAGACCTACGTCGCGCGCGGGCTGGAGGGCATCCGGATCGCGGGACTGATCCGCTACCTCGACACCAACACCTACTATCGCCAGCCGGAGATCGCCGGCCCGGTCTCGTGGAAGTCTCCGATCACGGTGGAGGATTTCCGCGCCGCGAAGGGGATGACCTCACGGCCCGTGAAGGCGTTCCTCCCCGGCCCGTATTCGCTCTATCGGTTCTCGAAGGACCTTCACTACGCCGATCCGGTGCGAGCCTGCTCCGCGCTCGGCGAGGCCCTCGCGAAAGAGGCCGCGGCGCTGGAAGCCGCGGGCGCGTCGTGGATCCACCTCGAGGAGCCGTGGCTGGGACGCGCGCGGGCCGAGGACGCCGCGGCCGTGCGCGCGGCGCTCACGCCCGTGCTCGCGGGGCGCACCCTGCGCACCGTGCTGCACGTTCCCTTCCGGGCCCCCAGCGCGATCTTCGCCTCGATCCGGGACCTCCCCTGGAACACGCTCGGTCTGGATCTGGTGGAAGCGCCCGCCGGCTGGGAGCTGATCCCCATGCTGCCGGAAGGGCGCGGCGTGGCCCTGGGCCTGATCGACGCGCGGAACACGAAGCTGGAGGATAGCGCGGAGGTCGCGCGGCAGGCCGCGCGGGCGGCGGGTCTTCGCCCCGACCTCCACTACCAGATCACTCCGACGGCGAGCCTCGAGTACCTGCCCGCCGACAGGGCAGAGGCCAAGGTCGCGCGGCTGGTCGATTCGGCCCGTCTCGCCGGAAAGGGGGACGCATGATCACCCGAGGGCTCTGGACCACCACTGTGGGGAGCTTTCCCAAGCCGCCGCATCTGGAGAAGGCCCGCCAGGCGCACGCGCGCGGCGAGCTGACCGCGGAGCGTCTTTTCGCGATGGAGCGCGAGGAGACGGTGAAGGTGATCCGCCAGCAGGAAGAGGTGGGGCTGGACATCCTGGTGGACGGCGAGCTCTACCGGGGCGACATGACCACGTACTTCGCCGAGCGCATGCCCGGCTTCGCCATCTCGAACCCGGTCCGCTCCTACGGCAACCGGTACTACCGGAAGCCGATCGCGGTCGGGCCGATCCGCCGCGACAAGGAGCAGACCGTGTCGTGGTGGCAATTCGCGCAGGCGCAGACCTCGAAGCCGATCAAGGGGATGCTCACGGGGCCGTACACGATGATGGACTGGTCGTTCAACGAGCACTACCCCACGCGCGAGGCGATGGCCATGGACCTGGCCGCCGCCGTGAACGAGGAAGCGCTCGCGCTCCAGGAGGCGGGAGCCAAGTTCATCCAGATCGACGAACCCGCCGTCTCCGTGCGGCCGGAAGAGCTGCCGCTGGCTGTGAAGGCGCTGGGACGCGCGGTCCGGGGTCTCACGGCCAAGACGATCACCCACATCTGCTACGGCGACTTCGACGTGATCTACCCCGCGCTCCTCGACCTGCCGGTGGACATGATCGATCTCGAGATGGCGAACAGCCGCTACGACCTGCTCGAGCACTTCCGCGCCCAACCCTTCACGAAGGAGATCGGATACGGCGTGCTGGACGTTCACAGCCACCGCATCGAGTCGAAGGAAGAAGTGAAGGAGGGAATCCGCCGCGGTCTTTTAGTGCTGCGCCCCGAGCAGATGTACGTGGACCCCGACTGCGGCTTGAAGACGCGCACCGTCGAGGAGGCCTTCGCGAAGCTCCGCATCATGGTGGACGCCGTTCGGGAGGTGCGGGCGGAGCTGGGAATCGCCGTGGAGCAAGGCGCCACCGCGTGACCGATTCGCGCTCGGCCGACCTCTCGGGGCTTCGCATCGACCGGGAGGCGCCGCGGCGCCCGCCCGGCCGGAAGCGGCTGGTGACGGCGGGGATTGTGGGCGCCGTGGTCCTGATCGGCGCGATCGCCATGGTCGCGAACGCGCTCCGCCCCAAGACGCTCGAAGTGCGCGTCGCCGCGGCGGAGGCCGTGGGCGGCGCCCCCGGCGCGGGCGGCTCCGAGGTGCTCACCGCCAACGGCTACGTCGTGGCGAGGCAGCGCGCATCGGTCTCGACCGAGGTCGGCGGGAGGCTCGCCGCCCTCTACGTGGCCGAAGGAAGCCGGGTCCGGAAGGGGCAGGTCCTGGGCGTGCTCCGGAACGACGAGCAGCTGGCCGCCGTCGAAAGCGCGCGGGCCGCGCTCGCGTCCGCCAAGGCGTCGCGCTCGGAGGCCGAGGCCGGCGCGTACGAGGCGGAGGTGGCGCGGAAGCGGCTGAACACGCTGCTCGCGCGGGGACTGGTGAGCCAATCCGACTACGACCAGGGCGACGCGCGGGCGAAAGTGGCCGCCGCGCGCACCGAGAGCGCCGTCGCCGCGGTCGCCGACGCCCAGGCGCGGCTGTCGGCCGCCCAGGTCGAGTACGCCCGCACCTTCATTCGCGCGCCGTTTTCGGGCGCGGTCCTCCGGAAAGAAGCCGAAGTGGGAGAAATCGTGAGCCCGATCCCCTCGAGCGGCGGGCTGACGCGCGGCGCCATCGTCACGATGGCCGATCTCGGCTCCCTCGAGGTGGACGTGGACGTGAACGAAGGGTATGTTGCGCGCGCGCACGAGGGGATGCGGACCGAGATCACGCTGGACGCCTATCCCGGCGACCGCTACCCGGGCCGGGTGCGCCAGATCGTGCCCACCGCCGACCGTCAGAAGGCGACCGTGCTGGTCAAGGTCACCTTCGACAAGCTGGACGGGCGCGTCCTTCCCGAGATGGGAGCCAAGGTGACGTTCCTGGAGGACGCCGCGGGGAGCGGCGGAGCGGCCGCAGGCGCGCGCGTGGCCTCCGCGGCGGTGACGATCCCGAAAGGGGCGGTGGCCGAGCGCGACGGGCGCGCGGTGGTCTTCGTGGCGGAGGGAGGACGCGCGGCCCTGCGAAGCATCATGCCCCGGCCCTACGGGAGCGACAAGGTGGTCGTCTCCGGCGGACTCGCGCCCGGAGAGAGCGTCGTGCTGGATCCGCCGGTTCCACTGGCGGACGGATCGCGGATTCGGACCAGGTAGGGAGATCGGGCGAATGAAGAACGGCGAGCTGGTGCGGCTCCGGAACGTGCACAAGCGTTACCGGCGCGAGCAGAACGAGATTCGCGTGCTCGAGGGGATCAACCTGGACGTGAAGGAAGGGGACTTCCTTGCATTGATGGGGCCGAGCGGGTCGGGCAAGTCCACCCTCCTGAATCTCATCGGCGGCATCGACAAGCCGACCGAGGGGGAGGTGTGGGTAGCGGGCGAATCGCTCGGCTCCCTCTCTTCGAACGCGCTCGCCGCGTGGAGGGCGCGGCACGTGGGATTCATTTTCCAGCTCTACAACCTGATCCCGGTCCTCACGGCCTACCAGAACGTGGAGCTGCCGCTGCTCTTGACCCGGCTCTCCGGGAAGGAGCGCCGCGAGCGCGTCGCCCTGGCGCTCCGGCTGGTCGGCCTGGAGGATCGCGCCAAGCATTTTCCTCGGCAGCTCTCGGGCGGGGAGGAGCAGCGGATCGCCATCGCGCGCGCGATCGTCGCCGACCCGACGCTCCTGGTGGCGGACGAGCCGACGGGAGACCTGGACGCGAAGAACGCCGACGAGATCCTCACGCTCTTGAAGCGGCTGAACGAGGAGATGGGGAAGACGATCATCATGGTCACGCACGATCCGCACGCGGCCCAGCGCGCCAAGGCCACGGTGCATCTGGAAAAGGGAGTGCTCCAGTCGTGAGCCCCCCGCCGGCCGGAGCGGCGCGCGCGTGAAATACCTCCGCTACGTCGTGGCGCATTTGGCGCGCGCCAAGCGCCGGACGTTCCTCACCGTCTCGTCGATCGCGCTCGCGCTGTTCCTCTTTTGCACGCTCCGGACCGTCATGACCTCGTTCGACGCGGCGCTCCGTGCCTCGGACGACACGCGGCTGGTCGTGCGCCACGCGGCCTCGCTCGTCTTTCCGCTGCCGCTTGCCTACCGGGACCGCCTGGCGCAGATCCAGGACGTCGAGCACGTCGGGTACGGGAACTGGTTCGGCGGCTTCTACCAGGATCCCAAGAACCAGATCGCCGAGTTCGCCGTGGACGTGAAGAATTTCTTCCTGATCTACCCGGAGATTCTCCTCCCGGCCGACCAGCGCCGGGCCTTCGAGGGCGAGCGCACGGCCTGCCTCATCGGGCGGGGCCTGGCGAAGAAGTACGGATGGAAGCTGGGGGACGTGGTCCCGATCACCGGCACGATCTATCCCGGCGAATGGCGGCTGACCGTGCGGGGGATCTACGCCGGGAAGACCGAGGACATCGACGAGAACACGATCTTCTTCAACTGGGAGTACCTGAACGAGTCGATGCCCGACGTGCGGAAGAACTGGGTCGGAATCTACTGGCTCCGGCTCCATTCCGCCTCGCTAGCCCCGGCGGTCAGCGATCGGGTGGACGCGATGTTCCAGAACAGCCCGCAGCCCACGAAGACGGAGACCGAGAAGGCGTTCCAGGCCGGATTCCTCTCGATGATGGGGAACGTGAGCATGCTTCTGACGATCCTGGGTTCGGCGATCGTCTTCGCGATCATGCTGGTCACCGTGAACACGATGCTGATGGCGGCGCGCGAGCGGACCACGGAGATCGCCGTCCTGAAGACGCTCGGCTTCTCCAACCGGCTGATCCTCATGCTGGTCGGCGCGGAGGCGGTCCTCCTCTCCCTGGCCGGGGGAATCGTGGGATCCGCGGCGGCCTACGTCATCTTCCGGAACATCGACTTCACCGGGGGAGGAATGTTCGCCAATTTCCGCGTCCTGCCCGAGACGATCGGCTTCGGGCTATTGCTCGCCGTGTTCCTGGGACTCCTGAGCGGGCTGGTGCCCGCGATCCAGGCGTCGCGGCTCCAGATCGCGGGCGCGCTCCGGAAGGTGGCGTAGATGGCGCTCCGCGAGCGGGGGCGCGGCTGACATGGCCCGCATTCCGCTGATCTACAACGTACGAAACCTCGGCCAACGGCGCGTCAGCACGGCGCTCACCGCTCTGGGAATCGCGCTGGTGGCGTGGGTCTTCATCTTCACCCTGGCGCTGGCCGGCGGCTTCCAATCCGCGCTTCAGGCGACGGGCTCGCGCGACAACGCCATCATCGTCCGGAACGGATCGACCGCCGAGCTGACCAGCATCATCACCCGCGACGTCGCGGCCGCAGTGGAGAGCCAACCCGAGATCGCGAGGGCCCCCGACGGGAGGCCGCTCGCGACCGCCGAGCTGGTCGTGGTCTGGAACCTGCCCCGGAAATCGGGCACCACCACCAACGTCGTCGTGCGCGGAGTGGGACCGAAGTCGGCCGCGCTCCGGTCCAAGGTCCATCTCGCGGCGGGGCGCATGTTCCGTCCCGGCCTGGACGAGGTCGTCGTGGGCAAGATGGTGGCCGAGCGCTTCCAGAACTGCTCCGTGGGCGACCATCTGAAGCTGTCCGGGCGGGACTGGAACGTGGTCGGCGTCTTCGACGCGGGAGGCACCGGGTACGACTCCGAGATCTGGGGCGACGTCGAGCTGTTCATGCCGGTCTTCGACCGACCCGTCTATCAGAGCGTCATCCTGCGCCTGGGCGACAACTCGCACTTCGCGGCCTTGAAGAAGCGCCTGGAATCCGACCCGCGCATGAGCGTCACCGTCCACCGCGAGGACCAGTTCTACGCCGCGCAGGCCGGCGCCCTCGCCGGGCTGCTCCGCTCGCTCGGCATCTTCGTGACGCTGATCATGGCGCTCGGCGCCGTGTTCGGCGCCCTGAACACCATGTACGCGTCCGTCGGCGCTCGCACCAAGGAGATCGGCACCCTCCGCGCCATCGGCTTCAGCGGCGGCTCCGTGCTGCTCTCGATCCTCGTCGAGTCCACGCTGCTGGCGCTCCTGGGCGGCGCGATCGGCTGCCTCCTCGCGCTCCCCGTCCGGAACTTCACCACCGGGACCATGAGCTTCACCTCGTTCAGCGAGCTGGCGTTCCGCTTCGCCGTCACGCCGGGGATGCTGCTCTCAGGGATGATCTTCGCGGGAGCGATGGGGCTGGTGGGCGGGTTCTTTCCGGCACGGAAAGCGGCTTCGATGCCTGTGGTTGAGGCGTTGCGGCAGGCTTAGCGCCGTGGTGACGGATAGCAGCCGAGCGCTACGCGGACAGAAGGCGGAAAAATCAATCCGTGGGACTCCGACTACGACGACCATTCGCCCCACGGATTGATTTTTCCGCCTCCCTCATCCCCTAGGGTTCCACCCACCCCCCTTATTTTGTGTTGAGTACATCGATGTCGAGGCTAGGAACCACGGCGCTGACTCCCTCAACACCAGAAGTGGTGGTGGTGGATGTAAGAGTGAACGAGAACCCGTCGCCGCCGTTTGTTGGACGCGTGGGGAGGAACGCGTAGGGGGCCTTCGCAGGAACTGCTCTGCTCGCAGAGCAGTTCCGAGAACAGCCCCCGGAGCGTTGCCTCCCCACGCG
>Ga0209488_10000034_pt1 | contig 97941 bp, 90 predicted proteins | sample Rivendell_Oct201_8_FD_188349 | JGI IMG/M metagenome (GOLD analysis project Ga0209488, IMG submission 188349) | Vadose zone soil microbial communities from the Eel River Critical Zone Observatory, Northern California, USA -... | ecosystem: Environmental > Terrestrial > Soil > Vadose zone >...
GACGTACCCCGCGGCGTTCAGAATCCGGACGAGCGCGTCGCCGAAGGAGGCCGCGCGAGCGCTCACGATGTTGAGCGGACCGGTGGGGTTCGCGCTCACGTACTCGACGAGGATCCGCTCCCCTGCTCCCGAATCGGTAGCGCCGTAGGAGTCGGGATCGTTCAGGATATGCCGGATCGTCTCGCGCAGCCACGCCGGGGAAAGGCGGAAGTTGATGAAGCCGGGCCCCGCCAGCTCCACCTTGTCGAGCACGCCCGGCTCCACGTCCAGGGCGGCCACGATCGCGGCCGCCACCTCGCGCGGCGGGCGCCGCGCGCTCTTCGCCAACGAAAGGGCGACCGCGGTGGCCCAGTCGCCATGGCTCTCTTCGCGGGGAACTTCAACCTCGACCGCGGTTCCGGCGGGCAGCTCGTAGCCCGCCTTCCCGATCGCCGCGCCGAGGCGTGCCGTCAGGTAGGCTTCAATCGGCGACGAGTTCACGTGGAGCGTCGCCCCAGAGCTTGTCGAGGAGGTAGTACTCGCGGGCCTTGGCGTGGAAGACGTGGACGACCACGTCCACGTAGTCGAGGAGGATCCACTTGCGCGCCTCGTACCCTTCGACGTGCCACGGCCGGGTGCCCTCGGGACGGAGCCCGTCCTCGACCGCGTCCGCGATGGCCCGCACCTGCACTTCGGAGCTGCCCGTCGCGAGCACGAAGAAATCGCACACGCCGTCCAGCTCGCGGAGGTCGAGGATCATGACTTCCTCCGCGCGCTTGGTGAGCGTGAGCCGGGCGGCGGCGCGGGCGAGCGCCTGCGAATCGGGGACGCGCGAGGCGGCCCGCCTGGCGGGCATGGGCGCGGGCTCGGGCTGCTTCACCGGCGGCGGGTCACGGCGTAGCGGACGGCGTCGGCGAGCGCGGCGCGGGCCACGCCGTCCTTCACGTGGGTGAGCTCGGCCTCGGCGCGGCCGGCCAGCTCGGCGGAGCGCGCCTCGCTGGTGGCGACTCCGCCGTTCTCCGTGACGAAGCGGACGACGTCCCCCCAGTGCCCGTTCCGGAATTCGCGGTTCTGGATCATCTCCTTCATCTCGCGCCGGGCGGGGTCGGCGGCATTCTGGAGCGCGGTGATGAGAGGGAGGGTGATCTTCCCCCCTTCCAGGTCGCTCCCCATCGCCTTTCCGGTGACCTTTTCCGCGCCCAGGTAGTCGAAGATGTCGTCGGTGATCTGGAAGGCCAGCCCCACCGCCCGCCCGTAGCGCAGCATCGCCTGGCGGGCTTCGGGATCGGCTCCTCCCGAGTAGGCGCCGAACTCGCACCCCGCGGAGATCAGGCAGGCGGTCTTTTCCTCGATCACCCGCATGTACTCCGCCTCGGTGAGATCGAGGCGGTTCTTCTGCTCGATCTGGCGCAGCTCCCCCTGGCTCATGCGGTGGGTCGCCTCCGCCAGCAGATCCATCGCCTCGTACATGCGATTCCGGACGAGGATGGAGAACGCCTTGGAGTAGAGGTAGTCCCCCATGAGGATGGCGACGTCGTTGCTCCAGGCGCTGTTCACCGTGGGCAGGCCGCGCCGGACCAGGCTCTTGTCGACGCTGTCGTCGTGGATCAGGGTGGCCGTGTGGATCAGCTCGACCACGACGGCTCCGAGGACGGTCTCTTCCCCGATGGGCCCGAACGCCCGCGCGGCGAGGAGAAGGAGCGTGGGCCGGAATCGCTTGCCGAAGGCGCGGTGAAGGTGCGCCCCCACGGCGCCCACCAGCGACACGTCGCACAGGAACGCCTCGTCGAGCCGCTCCTGGAAGCGCTCGAACGCACCGGCGATCGGCTCTCGAATGGAGGCGAGCGTGGGCTCTTCGGGATGCGACCGCGCCGGGCTCTGGTCGACCTTCGTCAATTCGCTCCTAAGTCGTGGAGGCTCGTCAATTGCGGATGCGACAGTTTAGGCGGAAGGACCCGCCGTGTCAATCGGTAAGCCCCCGTGGAGCCTCGCCAGAAGCCGATTTCTGTCGTTCTTGGCCGGATCCTCGATCACCTCGTCGAGCAGCTTCTCCAAGATCCGCCCCACCTGGGGCCCGGGAGCGAGGGAGAGCTCGCGCATCACGTCTCCCCCGTCCACCTTGAGGTCGCGCACCGACAGCGCCTCCTGGGCCTCGATCACGCGGTTGATGCGGTCGGTCAGCTCCCCCAGGTAGTGCGGGAAGCCGGTCTTCAAGCCGTTGCCCACGTTGTCGGCGATGCGAAGATCGAAGAGGTCCGCCACGTTGTCCGGGCCGACGGTGCGGACGAAGCGCCGCACCGTCGCGTCGGTCCATTCGGGGCGGTAGTCGAACATGTGGTTCCTGACCAGGTGGACGACCTGGTCGGTCGCGTCGCGGCTGAACCGCAGCCGTGTCATCGCCGTCTCCGCCAGGCGCGCGCTCTCGTACTGGTGGTTGTAGAACGTGGCGTCCCCGTTCTCCTTCTCGGCGCGGGTGGCCGGCTTCCCCACGTCGTGGAAGAGCGCGGCCAGGCGGACCAGCGGCTTCTCCGCCGGCGCCGCGTCGGTGGTGTGCAGGGTGTGGAAGTAGACGTCGAACGCATGGTAGCGGTTCTGCGGAACCGCGACGCACGCCGCCAGCTCGGGCAGCACGATCGGGAGAAGGCCCGACCGCCGCAACACCTCGAAGCCGCGCGACGGCTGGCGCGCGCGGAGCATCTTCATCAGCTCATCCTTGATCCGCTCGGCGGCTACGCGGGCCACCTGCTCCCCCGCGCGGGGGAGCGCCTCGAAGGTGGCGGGTTCCACATCGAACTCGAGGGTCGCGGCGAAGCGCGCGGCGCGGATCGGGCGGAGGCCGTCCTCGCGAAAGCGCACCACGGGATCGCCGACCGCGCGCAAGGTCCGCCCCGCCAGATCCGCGCGCCCCCCGAACGGATCGCGCTCGTCACCGGAGACCGGGTCCCAGGCGATCGCGTTCACCGTGAAGTCCCGCCGGGCCAGATCCCGCTCCACGTCGTCCGTGAAGGTCACGCGGTCGGGACGGCGCGCGTCCGAATAATCGGACTCGATGCGGAACGTCGTCACCTCGCACGGCCCGCTGGACAGGGGTACCGTGACGGTCCCGTGCTTCAATCCGGTCGGGATCGCGCCCGGGAAGAGTCGGATCACGTCTCGGGGCGTGGCGCTGGTCCCCACGTCCCAGTCCAGGACCGGCGTGTCGCGGATCAGGTCGCGCACGCATCCTCCCACCAGGAAGGCGCGGTACCCAGCCCCCTGAAGTCGCGCGAGCAGATCCCGGACGGGCACGGGGACGCGATGGGCGTCCTCGGGAGAAAGAGCCATGGCATCCGATGGTAGCAGAGCGCGGCGGCATTGCGACCCGGGTCGGGAGGGGCTAGGCTCCGCCTCCATGCCGCTTCCCTTCCGACGCCACCTCTCGCGGGTTGTCCTCGCCGCCGCGTCACTGGGGACGGCCGTATCCCTCTCGCTGTGGGTAGCGCCCGCCGCGTCGGCGCCCGCGGCGGCGGCCGACACAATCGGCGGCACGCTGACGCTTCAAGTATTCAAACCAACACCGTTCTTCCTTCCGCTCAACCGCGAAGGCGCCTGGCTGGCGTCCGACCACCAGCTCCACTTCGGGGCCTGCCTCGCGATCGCGGCATCGCTCCGCGTGGAAGGGCGCTCCCGCGTCCAATCCGCGGCCGGAGCCTTCGCGGTGGGAGTGGCCAAGGAAATCTACGACGCCACCCTAAAACCCCGCCGCCTGGGACGAGGCGCCAGCCGGAAGGACCTGGCCGCCGACCTGGTGGGCGCCGTGGCCGGAATAGCCCTGATCGCCGCAGTCGACCGGTAGCCCACGAATCTACGATTCGAATTCATGTAGGCTGAAGATGCGCGCAGCCGTGGGGCTCAGTGGCTCCAAGGAGGTGATCCCGCCAGTGGCCATGCCCAGTTTCGCCTCGGTCATACGTCTATTCACGGCGATAGTGCTGTTGCTTCCCGCGTATGCTCGCGCGAACTCCCCAGACCCTGCCGTATCTCTCACTGTTGAGCTTGACGACAGCGTTTATGCAGTCCATCAGCCGATCATGGTAGCCATCACGGTCACAGGGTCAGGAGAGGGCTCTATAGAGATACCATCGCTAAGACTGGAGGATGAGTTCATCGATCTCTCGCTTTCCGAAGCAGGCAGGGGGATCCTAGCCAGAACAATGACGGAGGATCCGGTCAGAGCGTCGGCTGGCCGTCCTGAACTTGTTCGAATTGCTCCCGGCAAGTCCCAAGTGGAGGTGCTTAACCTCCTCTTCTCCTATGGCTCTTTCATTGCGCGGGGTCAACCACTCGCCCTTTCGTTCGGCCAGTACGTGCTGGTTCCGGGAACCTATTCTCTGAGCGCAAGACTCCGAATTCCCGGAGAAAAGAAGGGGTTGGCTCCGAATCTCGTAAACAGCAATAGCGCTACGTTTAGAGTTCTACCCGCTGCTGCATTCCCCGAGGATACTCTGCTGCTGTATGACTTTGTCGCGCGGGCTCGGTTCCCGTCGTATCCAGCCTTTCTGAGTCCTGACGCTGCACGTCTCAAAGCAATGTCCCGGGAGAATCTGTCGAGTTTTTTTCGGTCGCGGTACCTGATGTTGATGTACTACGCATCCGATCTTCCGAATGACCGACTGCCAGTCGAGACTCTAATTCAGTCCTTGAGGCGTGCAGGAGTCCCGGAACTTCGGCGGGCAGCCGTCTTCTGGCTGGAGTGTAAGCTCGCCAGGAGGAAGGGCCAGGAAAAGGCTGCTTGGTTGCGGGCAATGAATGCACCCTGGCTGACCGGAAGGCTTACTTCAGTGCGAGATACGTGGCTCGCACGATCGGCACAGGGACAGCTTGATCCGGATATCGGCGAGTAGAAAAGAGGCGGTACGTGGAGTCTCTCGGCAAGTGGGTCTCCACACCGCCGGCAAGGCGCGTCCTCGAGACTTTGAGGATCAAGCTGAGGAGCAACCGTTGCTTCTACCCCTTTGGCCTGTAGCGCAAGCGAAGCGAGCGCGGCCCCAGAGGAAGCAAGGTAGCGGCGCGGGCCATGCCGCCGCTACGCCGCGGCGCGGCGGGGGGTGCGCTCCAGCGGAAGAACGAGCGTGAACCGCGCCCCGCCCCGCGGCCCATTCTCCGCCGTGATCTTCCCCCCGTGGTTCTTCACGATCCGGTAGCAGGTGGAGAGGCCGAACCCGTGCCCCTCCGGCTTGGTCGTCACCGACGGCTCGAACAGCCGCCGCATCACTTCCGCCGCGATTCCCGGACCGTTGTCCTCCACCACGATCAGGACTTCCTCGCCCCGAAGCCGCGTGCGAACGGTGATTCGCGGATCGCCGAGACCGGCCTCGATCATGGCGTCGGCCGAATTCGAGAAGAGATTCATCAGCACCTGCTGCATCTGGCCCGCGTCCAGATTCGTCTCCGGGAGGTCCGGCGCCAGATCCATGTCGAACGCGACCCGCTCGTACTTGTTCTGCGGGACGATGAACTCCACGGTGCGCCTCACCAGGTCGTTCAGCCGGGTGGGCTGGCGGCGGATCTCCTTGTGCGAGAAATCGAGAAGCCCCTTCACCAGAACGCCCATGTTCCGCGCCTGCTCGGCGATGATCCGCGCGCTCTCCTCGACCTTCGACATCGGCTGTTTCCCGATCCCCATCAGGAGGAGCTGCGCCCGGCCCGAGATCGCGGCCAGGTAGTTGTTCAGCTCGTGCGCGATCTCCGCCGCCATTTCCCCCTTCGCGGCCAGCCGCTCCGAAGAGACCAGCTCGTCCTTCGCCTTTTCGAGAGCGATGTACTTCGCGCCGGCCTCCTTGATGAGGAGGAGCGGCACGAAGAAGAAGATCAGACCGAAGAAGCCGACCGCGAGATAGGAGACGACGACGAGCGGAGAGAGAAAGAAGAGGGCCGCCGAGCCCAGGAGCGAGTTCGCGTAGAGATACTCCTCGCGCCAGGTGGTCTGGAGCTTGCGCCCCGAGGAGAGCGCGACCGCGCCGGAGACGAACAGCGTGTTCGTGAGGAAGTAGACGAGCGTGGCGGCGACCCAGGGGATGATCAGCCCGACGCCCTGGAGGCTCGCGAGCCCGCCCCCCGCGACGAGCGGCGTTCCGCCCAGCTCCTCGAAGACCAGCCCCGCGGCCGCGAGCGACAGGACGTTCTGCCCCGCGTTGAACACGGCCTTGTACCAGGCGCGCCGGGAGAAGACCACGTTGGCGAGCGCGAACGCGATCGCCACGATCCAGACCGCGGGCTTGAATCCGAGCAGCACCAGGAGGCTCAGGTCCACGGTGGACGCCATGCTCTCCATGGCCTTCCCCGTGATCGTGGACAGCCAGAGACTCTCGGCCAAGAGGCTCACCAGGATCCAGACGGTGATCTGCATCCAGCCGATCGCCGCGAGGGAGTGGACGGAGAGGCCCAGCACCGCGCCGCCCGCCGCGGCAACCAGGGCGATATAGGCGACGAGGGCCGGACTCACGCGCCCTCTTCCCGCGCGGGGCCGTAGAGGTCCAGCCGCCGGTCCGCGAACAGATCGTTCCTCGGGGTTACCCGCTTGTCGCGCGCCTCACGGGGATCGATCTCGGCCGCGAGCACGCACTCCTCGTCCGGACCCGCCGTCGCCAGGCGCTCTCCCCGCGGGGAAACGACCTGGCTCCGCCCGGTGAACGCCAGCGACACGTCCCCCACCCGCTCCTCGCCGGTGCGGCTCGCGGTCACGGTGAAGACGCGGTTTTCGAGCGAGCGCGTGATCATGGCGTCCTGGCAGAACGGGTGCACCAGATTGGCGGGGTGCGCGATCACGTCGGCCCCCTCCAGCGCGAGGAGACGGGCCATCTCGGGAAAGCGCCAGTCGAAGCAGATCATCAGTCCCACGTCCGCTCCCGCGACCTTGACGTGCCGCGGAGACGCTCCGGCGCGGTCGAACACCTCGGTCTCGGTATCGAACAGGTGTGCCTTCCGGTAGCAGGCGACCGGCCCGTCCGGCTGGATCGCGACCGCGCTGTTGTAGATCTTCTCTCCCGCCCGCTCGGCGATTCCGAAAACGATGGCCCTCCGGGTCTCGCGCGCGGCCCTGGCCAGGCGCACGACCGACGCGCCGGAGGGAACCGGCTCGGACACGCCGCGCAACTCTTCCTTGTCGAGATAGAGATAGCCGGTGGTCGCGAGCTCAGGACAAACGAGGAGATCGCCGTGGAAGGAGCGGAGGGCCTCTTCCATCCTGGCCGCATTCTGCTCGGGGCGCCCCCGCGCGGGAGCGAACTGGTAGAAGCCGGCGATCACGATGAAGTGGGAACACGGGGCCACCATCGGTGCTTCCAGCACCCTATCCCGGTCACGGGCCGCACCCTACAGCCGGCCGCCCAAGAGCGTCAACGGGATTCGCGCCCCTCTCCTCTGAGGAGCTCGCGGGGATCGAGGGGAGATTCCGGAGTTCCCTCGGGAGCGCCCAGCTTGAGATCGGCCGGGCTAGCCTTGGGGGAGAGCGTCCAGTCGCGAAACTCGATCCAGACCGTATCGGTCGGGGACGACACCGTCACCCAGTGCGGGAGTCCCGACCGGGCGTCCCGCGCCATCCAGACCGACACCTCCGGGAGGGAGTCCCCCAGGGAGCCGCTTCGGATCCGGTAGCCGTCCTGGGCGCCCCCTCGCACGGTTCGCCGCTCCACGGTCGCGGCGAGGTCGGCGCTCAGGAAGCGATCGGGCTCCGCGATCAGGCGCCTGAGCCGAGCGGGCGCGCGCGAGTACGGCGCCCGGTAGACCTTGGCCTCGGAAGGGCTGTAGAGCAGAAAGGTCTCCCGCATGCGGTCGATGACCAGCTCCTGCCCGCCCCGCTCCGACGAGCGGTAGCGGAGTCCGCGGCCCGGGAGGAGCCAGAGGCTTCCGCGCTCCCGCGACGGGGCTCCGCCGAAGGGGTCGCTCCGCTCGATCGTCATGCGCGCGGTCGCTTCGGGCCGGGCGAGCACGCGCCGGAAGGCCTCGCGCACGTCCTCCTGGGGCGAGGCCGCGCCGATCCACGCCGATGCCGCAAGAAGAAGCGCCGCCCCCAGGCGGACCGGAGCGCGCGTCACGGGTCGGTCTCGTCGGCACCGATGCTCAGGAAGCGGCGCAAGAGCGCGCGGCTTCGCGGGTCGTCGAGGGAGAGGAGGGTCCACTCGGGATCGGCCGGCGGCGAATGGCGGAGGCGCGACGGCCGGGGCCTCGAGTACTCGTCGATCGCGAGCCGCACCGTCGAGGGGCCACGGTCCCACTCCACCCACCGCGGCATGGACCCGCCCCGGTAGCTCCGCGGCTCGCCGTAGCGGATCGTCACCAGGGTTCCGCGTCCCCCGGATCCGCCGATCCGGAGACGCAACGGCGCCCCCTTCGCGCCCAGCTCCAGGCTGAACGGGCTCGTCCCTTCGCCGATCAGAACGCCCGCGATTCTCCATCCGTCGCCCCACGGCTCCACCGTCCCATGCTCGACGGCGGAACGGATCCAGGGAGGACTGAAGTCCCACGGGCGCGCCAGGAAGCGGAGCCCCCGGGGACCCAGGCCCTCGTCGGCCAGTACCGGCCCCGCCAGGCCCAACTCCATCGGCCGGAGGGCCACGAAGAGGGAATCCCCGAGAAACGTGACGTCGAGCGCGCGGACCGGCCCGACGTACCCGACCACCACGATGCTCTCGGCCTCGGTCGCCCAGCGCACGTCCAAGGTCCCGTCCCTGACGTCCCCATGAAGGAGCGAGAGCGCTCCCGCTCCGCGCGACGCGGGCTCGCCTCCCGCGTAGGACGCAAGAAAGTGCGCCCGCGCCTTGGCCCCCGATTCCGCCACCGGCACGCGCGCGCATCCCGCGGCGGCCAGCAGCGCGAGGCATCCGGCTTGCGCGAGCGAGCGCGCGGCGGCAGAGTGTCGGGGGTGAACACGCCATCGAGGGACCCGTCCGGGGCGGAACGAGCGGTTTTCTGGACCGCGCCGCCGGAGTGGCTCCCGCCCGGAGCCGTCTTTGCGATGACCACGCGGCTCGGCGGGAAGAGCCGGGGCGCGTTTCAGTCCCTCAACGTGGGACTCCGGGTCGGCGACGAGGAGGAGGCGGTGCTCGAGAACGTCCGCCGGGTCCGCGCCGAAGCCGGAATGGGCGCGGACGAGCCACGGCGGATCCGGCAGGTGCACGGCGCCGCCGTCGTATCGCCCGCCGAAGCGGGCTCCGCGGCCGACGGGTTCCTGCTCCGCGCCGGCGACCCGTGGGCGGCGGTCAGCGTGGCCGACTGCGCCCCGGTCGCCCTGGTTTCGGAAGACGGGACGTGGGGCGCGCTCCTGCACTCGGGATGGCGGGGCACCGCCCTTGGGATCAGCGTGCGCGCCCTCCTCGCCCTGGAGCAGCACGGCGTCTCCCCTTTCGGAGTCCGCGTCGTCGTCGGTCCGTGCATTCATGCCTGTTGCTACCCCGTCGGGGCCGAAGTCGCGAGTCGTTTCCCCACCTTCCTCTTGAAACCCCACCGAAGCGGACGCTTCGCCCTCGACCTGCCCGCCGCGATCACGGCCTCCCTCGAGGGCGCCGGCGTCCCCGCCGGCCGGTTGGCGGCCGCGCCCGAGTGTACGGCGTGCCGGCAGGATCTGTTCTATTCGCACCGGCGGGACTCGGGTGTGACGGGGCGCCACTGGGCGATTCTTCGACTGGGCGGCGCCGCGCGCTGAGCGTCCGCTCCAGGCGGATCAGCGCCTTCCGTCCCAGGAATCCCACCGAAAGGCCCAGCAGGATTCCCCCCACCACGTCCGACGGCCAGTGGTCCCCGACGTAGACGCGCGAGAAGGCGATCGTCGCCGCCGTGACGTAGATCGCGATGCTCGCCGCCGGAAAGACATACGCGACGACCGGAGCCGCCGCGAAGCTGGTGGTCGCGTGCCCCGACGGAAACGAGTTCGAGTGCCGGATGCCAAACAGGGGCCGCGCGTCGGAGAGCACTACCGACGGGCGGGCCCGCTTGAAGATCGGCTTCAGGACCTTGGAGGAGAGCTGGTCCCCGGCCGCGACGGTCAGAATGAGCACGGCCAGGCCGAGAATGCCGCGCCGCCGCCGCGTCAGGAAGAGGAGGCCGATCAGAACGAAAATGGGGATCTTGTACGGTCCCGGGGCCGTCAGGAACTTGAAGATCGGATCGAGCAACGGATGATGCAGCCCGAGGTGGATGGCGCGGAAGATCGCCCGGTCCCACGCGAGCCACATGGCTCCGGCCGCCTAGAATTCGGAGCCGAAGGTCACGAAGTGCCGTGGCTTGCCCACGCCTCCGTCGATGCGGTGTTCCCGCGCGTAGTCGTAGCGGAGGATGAAGTAGCCCAGGTTGACGCGGGCGCCGAACCCGAAGGCCAGGCGCAGGTCCTTCGTGCGAATTCCGTTCACGCCGCTGAAGAAGCGGGGCTCCCCCTCCTTGTTCCACGCGGACGCGGCGTCGATGAAGGCGACGCCGTTGATCCCGCCCAGGTTGACCGCGAGCGGCCACCCCAGCCGGAGCTGCTCGATCAGGGGGAATCGCAGCTCGAGGTTCCCGAGCAGCGCGCGCGACCCCCTCAGATCACCGTAGTCCGCGCCACGATAGGTGAACGCGCCGCCGAACCGGAACAGCTGCGGGTCCCGGCCGAAGGAGCCGCCCGCGAGCACCCGCTGCGCGATGGTGAGCCGTCGATGGACGTTGGTGTACCGCCGCCAATCCATCAGCCCCGTGGTGTAGTGCACGTCGCCCACCGCGGATTCCACCGTGTAGCGCGAGCGGCCTCCGTTGATGGGGCCCGTTGATCCGTAGAGTGCGTTATCGGCGACCAGGCCGATGTTCGGGGCCACGTAGAAGAACTCGCCGTTGTTCCGCACCGTGGAAATGGTCCCCAGGTCGTAGTTGAACCGGAGCACCCGCTCGCTCAGGGCCGCCGCCTCGACCCCGTACTCGAATCGCCGGAAGCGGCTGAAGGGGCGGGAGAAGAAGATCGCGCCGCCGCGGTAGATCTGGCTCTCGACGTCGTCGCTGGACGGCGCGGAGAAGAGGAGCAGGTCGTTCCGGTACTGGAAGACCGCAAATCCATAGTTGGTCCGCCGCGCCAGGTTGCTGTAGGCCAGGTAGATGTCCGAATTGGTCAGGTCGCCGTACAGGTTCAGCACGGCGAGGATGTTGTGGTTGCCGAGGACGTCGCTGAAGGAGATGACGCTCGATCCCGCGAACCCGACGTTCGACGCGAAGAGGGCGCCGCCGGAAATGAAATCGCGGGAGAACCTGGCCTTGTAGGGCAGGCGCACGAAGGTGGTGCTGTCGGCCAAAGGCTCGCGGTAGACCTGCTGCACGTACAGGCTGAGCGTCGTGTCGACCACCGCGGTGCTGTCCCGCGACGGCCCCATGGCGCGGGCCGCCACGGCGCTGTCGGGGGACGACGTCTTGGCCGGGGCCGCCTCGCGCGACGGCGGCGGGTCGTCGGCGCGATCCGCCGCGGCGCCCGGGGCAGGCCCGCTGACGGCGGCGACGGCCGCTCGGGCCGCGGGTTCCGTGCGGGGAGCTGCGACCGGGGGCGGCGCGAGCGAGATCGAGTGCGCGTCGCTTCCGGCGCCGGCGAGAAACTCGGGCGAGGACGCGAGGAAGCGGCGCGGATCGCGCACCGAATAGATGTCCCAGCCGCCCCGGGTGAACGCCGTAAAGAGGAGCCGCTTGCCGTCGGCGGAGAGCGAGATGCACGGCGCATCCGCCACGATCCCCGAGACGCCATTCAGCAGATTGGAAAGGCGGTACGAGTCGGCGGTCGCCAGGTCCATGCGGTAGATGTTGGGAATGCCCGCCCGATCCGAGACGAACACCAGCGATTTCCCGTCGGGCATCCACTGCGGGGAGAAGTTCGATCCGCGCTGCTTCGGAAGCACCGTCACCCGCCGGCTTTCCACGTCGAGCAGCGCCAGGCGCAGCTTCCCGAAGATCAGCCGCGACAGGTCGGTCCCCTCCCCCTCGTCGGTCGCATAGGCCAGCTGGGTCCCGTCGGGCGACCAGACGGGCTCGCGCACGGCGTAGGGTCCGCTGATCAGCTCCCGGAGGTTCTTCCCGTCGGCGTCGGCGACCATGAGGTGCGACCACCCGTGCCTGATCCCGACGAAGGCGATGCGCCGGCCGTCGGGCGACCAGCTGGGCGAGTAGATCGCGTCCAGACCGAAGCGGAGCTTCCGCTTGATCTTTCCCGACGGAATCTCGATCAGGTAGATCGCGTCCTCCCCGCCGACCTTGGCCGGAAGAGCGACCACCTTCTCATCGGGCGACCACGCGATGGAAGTGTTGAAGAAGCGGAGCTGCTCGAACGACGCGGTGCGCTCCCCCTCGACCAGCTTCTTGAAGACCTTCCCGTCGATCGCCGAGGCGAGATAGACGTTGTTGTACATGCTCTTGTCGGAGATGTAGACCATCTGGGTCCCCGACGGCGAGACCCCGACCGCGACGTTGAAGTCGGAGAGATCGTGCGCCGAGTCGGTCAGCTTGGAGGCGATGGCGTCGGGCTTCTCGTAGTCGGCGATCTGCGGCAGGTACTCCTTCCGCACGGCCTCCTGCCACTTCTTCGACAGGACCTCGATGGTCAGGCCGGTGGAGGACTCGAGCGCCCGCTCCATGCTGCCCATCCGGCGGGTCCGCTTCAGAATCTCGCCGATCTTCTGGATGCCGTACGTGTCGGCGATGTACTCGAAGATGGACTGGCCAAATCGATACACCCGGATATCGCCGACGTAGGCGAGCACGTTGATCGGGATGAGATACCCCTCGAGCGCCGCGTCGCGCAGCCAGGTCTGGGTGTTGGTGTCGATCTCCCCGACCGAGAGGTACTCGGCCATCCCCTCCATGAACCACCCCGGAGGCGAGCTGGCGAACGGGTTCGCAACGATGCCCGGCCGGTCCCCGAAGAGGATGTCGACCTGGAAGGCGTGCACCAGCTCGTGGGTCAGAACGTGGTCCAGCTCGGCATAGGATCCGGTGAACGGAAGGAACACGCGCCGCTTCAGGAACTCGGTCACGCCGCCCGTGCCGACGCTGAGCAGCTCCGGCGTGATGTTCGTCTGCTCGAAATCGGTATGGGAGGCGTACAGGACCAGCGGAACGCGGACCCGGATCTGGTGGCTCAGGACGCGGCTCAAGCGCTGGTAGGCCCGCTCGGCCATGAGCGCGGCGTGCTGCACCGCCTCCTCCGTTCCCTGGTAGTGGTAGATGTCGAAGTGCTCGGTGCGGAGCACCTTCCACTTGAAGTTCTTGTACTCGACCTTGTTCTGCCCGAAGTTCTGGGCGCGGGCGTGGCGCGGGGGCGCCAGCGCGATCGCGGCCAGGGCCAAGGCTAGAGCCGCCAGCCTCCACGCGCCCGCCCTCGCAGGCGCCCCGCCTTGCCGTCCCGCCTGCTCCCTCATCGCGTCACTCCTGTGCCGTCCCGGCCAATGCGGCCCGGCGAGCCGCTTCGATCGCCTGCTCGGCGCGGTCCGCCGGGATCGCGCCCTGGGCCGCCTCGGGGCGTCCGCCGCCCTTGGCACCGTGGGTCCGGCAAAGCCCGGCGAGGATGGCCCCGACCGATATTGTACCTTTCGGCGCGGAAAAGTGCGCTCGCGCGATCTCGGCGCCCCCGGCGAGGAGGGCGATGCCCCCCCGCGCCGCCACGTGCCCCGCCAGCGCCTGCACTTCCTCGGGGCTCTTCTCCGGGAAGTACCGCGCGACCACGGGCCCGGCGCTCCCCCGCTCGGCCCCGGCCAGGAGGGACTCCGCCTCGCGGGCGAGGGCCTCGGCCAGCAGCGGCTTCAGGCGCGCCTCGAGCCGCTTGTGCTCCGATTTCAGGCGGGCGATCGCGCGCGGGAGATCCTCCTCGCCCGAGGTGAACTCCAGGCACAATTCCCGCAGCAACTCCGCGCCCTCGCGCACCCGCCGGAGGGCGCGGCCTCCGCAGACGAACGAGACGCGGGTTCCTCCCTTGTAGCGCTCGGTCCCCACGATCACGATCATGCCTACTTCGCCCGACCTTGCCACGTGGGTGCCTCCGCAGGCCGACCAGTCGAATCCCTCCACCTCGACGACCCGCACTTCCCCTTCCACGTCCGGCGGCTTCCGGAGGGGAAACGCGCGGGCCCGCTCGGGAGAGACCGCGTGGGTCAGGACCGGGCGATCCTCCCAGACGATCCGGTTCGCGAGATCCTCGACGCGGCGGAGGAGCGCCGGGTCGGGCTCGGGGAGGTCCACGTCGATGGTGACCACGCGGTCGCCGAGGTGAAAGGAGCGCGTGTCGGCCTTCGCGCCCTCGACGAACGCGCGGGAAAGGATGTGCTGGCCGGTGTGCTGCTGCATGTGGTCGAAGCGCCGATCCCAGTCCAGACGGCCCGTGACGCGCTGTCCCACCGTGACGGTTCCCGCGAGCCGGTGCCAGATCTCCCCCTCCTGGTCGGAGACGTCCCGAACGGCGTGGCCGCCTAGACTTCCAAGGTCGGCGGGCTGGCCCCCGCCGCCCGGATAGAAGGCGGTCGCGTCCAGGAGGACCAGTGCGTCGTCCCCATCCGGACGGATGGTCATGACGGCGGCTTCGAACTCGCGGCTCTTGGAGTCTTCGTAATAGAGGCGACGGGTCAAGAAGAGAACACCCTCGGGTCGGCTGCGCGGGGGGAGCGTGCAGGGAGAATACAGGAGAGGCTCCCCGATCGGCAATCGGGGAGCCCCGGATTCCGCCCGCACCACCCTTCGGCGCGGGATTATCTGGTCAGCGCGACGTTCCGCTGTTCGATCAGGTCCGCGATCGACTCGGTGATGCCGCGCAGCTCGGCCAGGTTCATCTCGAAGCGCTCGTCGTGGATGTAGGCCTTCTCCAGCTCGTGGACCAGGCGGTGCAGTCGGTCCAGCTCGTCCAGGATCTGCCGGTCGAGAACCCCGGCGGATTCGGCCGCGTCATCCGACAGGGAGTTCTTCTGCGCCGGGGACGGCATCGAGATGGCGTCCGCCAAGAACTCCAGCTTCCTCGCTCCCGCGTCCACCTCTTCGAGAAGGTCGGAGAAATCGTCCCGAAACTGATGCCCTTCGATCCGCTCGAGCCGGTGCGCTTCGCCCGCCAGGTGCTCGGCGATGCTGCTCCGGAACCGCCGGTCATCCTCGCGCCGCTGCGTCAGCTCCTGGTAGCCCTTGTACCCTGGAACCCGGCGTGAGATTTCTTCGACGGCGTCCAGCGTGACAAGCTTCTGGCGGGTGCGTGGCATTCTCCTCATCCTCCTGAACGATGCAGAGTGCACGATTCGCCACCAGTCCGTGCCCGGAAGAGGCATCTTCAGCCACCGCGCGGCTGTCCGGCATCCCGCGGCTTCTTCGCGCTATCCGGTTGAAGGACTAGTAGATCCTCCCGTTTCTTAAGACACCGTCTCAAGGGACGAGCCGGGTGTCGTCAAGCCGACGCTGCAACCGGTGTGCCACGGCGAGGTCAGGGGCGGTCGACGCGGACGCCGTACGGAACGCCCAGCTGCGGGGACCTGCGTAGAATCACTCCGTCCGCGCTCACTTCGATCAGCCTGTCGGACTTGATGTCCGTGACCCAGACCGCGCTCGACCCGGGCTCCGCCGCCAGCGCGTACGGCTCGATGCCGGTCACCAGCGCGAGCACCTCTCCGGCGCGGCCCAGCCGGCTCAAGTGGCCGTTCCCGGTGAGCGGCGCCCCCCGCTCACTCACCCAGAGCGTGCCCGTCACGGGCTCCACCTCGAGGTCGGTCACGTTCAGGAGTCCCGAGCGGACCAGCTCCGGTGGCGCGTTGCCCGGCACGACGCGGTAGAGGTCGCAGAGATCTCCCGTGCGCGTCGTCACCCACGCCGCGTTCGCGGCCACGTCGATCGCGATCGCATTGACGCGCGCGGGGAGGCGCCACGACTGGAGCGTGTCGGCCGAGGCGGAGCTGGCGTAGAAGAGTCCGCCGTCGTCGGCGCCGATCCACAGGGTGGCGTTGTCGCTGTTGGCCTCGACGACGCGCGCGGGGCCGACGCCCACGATCGGGGTCCGTGAGGAATCGGTCGTCCCGAAGCGCGCGACGCGCTGCCGCTCCGGCTGCGCCGCCCACACCACCCCGCGCCCCGTCGTGACCGCGAGATCCGTCGGGTGCTCCAGGAAGAACTCGAACCCCGTGCCCGTACCCTCGAACTCGCGCCCGACGATGCGGCCGCGATCGTACTGGCTGAGCCAGAAGATCCCCCGGGTCGAGTCCAGGTCCAGGTCGTCGTACGCTTCGTCGTCGGCGTTCTGGAATAGGATGTCGCGCGCGTCGGGCGCCAGTCCGACGACCCCGGGCAGCCGGGCCACCAGCACCAGCGTCCGCCGGGTGCCGGGGGTGACCGTGTCGGCGGGGCTGAGGGAGCTGTCTCCCGACGCGAGGTACGCGACCAGCCTGTAGAGGTAGGTCGAGTCGTTCTCGACCGTCAGGTCTTCGGCCGCGGAAACATGCGGCGGATATTCCGCGCCCGGGAGGAGACGGGGCTGGCCGCCGGGAGTCCAGCGATACACGCGGTAGCCCTCGACTCCCTCCTGCGTCAGGTGCGTCCAGCGGAGCTCCACGGTGCGGTCCCCCGCGATCGCGTTGAAGCCGGTCAGCCCGCCGTGGGTGGTCCGGTTCCGGGGGTCCAGGGGGTTCGAGCGGGCGCGAAGGTCGCAGCCGCCGACGGCCAGCGCCAGCGCCACGGTCAGGAGGACCCGGGCCACGCTCATCGGGTGACGCTCGTCACCAGTAGGAAGATCCCCGAGGTCAGGAGCACCTGGCCGCCGCCCAGGGAAGCCCCCGCGAGCCGGTCGTAGTGCGCGGTGCGGTTGTAGAAGCCCTCGATCTGGACCGGATCGGACGAGGAGAGGTAGCGGCTGTACCAGCGGTCCCCCTCGTGCCGGAGGATGGCCGAGGTCCCGGTGAGCGCGGCCCCGGCTCCGATGAGCGCGATCTGGAACCAGCGGCGGCGGACGAGGGGCGGGGACCGCGGCGGCCCGGGCGGAAGATGCGGCGCCACGCGGCGGAGCACGATCGTGATCGGTCCGCCCTGCGGCGCGAGCGCCAGGATGGACTCCCCCGACACCGAGCTGTCTGCGTGCTCGGCGGCGGAGAACCGGAGGGCACGGCGCTCGAGCCGGGAGGGCAGCGCGCGATAGGGCGTCTCCCCCAGAAGCGAGTCGGCGCCCGACGCGGCGCCTTCCTGGAGGAAGAGGGCCGCCGACTCGGGAGCGGTGCGGATGAGCACCGAGGGGCGCATGTCGATCGTGGCCGTGACCGACTCGCCCGGGCCCGGCGAGACGACGACCGTGTCGCGTCCCGGCTCGAAGCGCCGCGGATCCTCGGGGAGCGCCTGGACGCGGCTCGTCTTGGCCGCGACCCAGAGCGGCCCGACGGGCGCCCGCCCCACGCGAACGCCGTCCACCAGGACCATCAGCCCGGGAGGAATGGTCACCACGCGGAGCGTGGCGGACACGGAATCCGGGCGCGATCCCTCCGCGGTCAGCATCGAGCCGGCATGGGCGCACGCGGCCGCCGTCAGGGCGGCCAGCGCCGTCAGCGCCGCGAAGTTGTGCCGGAGGTTCGGGATTGCCCGTCCGTGGGCCACCGACCGTGGATCAGAAGTCGAACCCGAGGTAGAACTCCCGTTCCCACCCCGGCTGGACGTCCTTGAAGTCGGTGCGGCGCGCGATGTCATAGCGAAGCACCATATACCCGCCGAGACTCATGCGAAGTCCCAATCCGAAGCTCCCCTTGGGCCTGGGGAACGCCTCGAACTTCTCCCATGCGTTCCCGGCGTCGGCGAAGACCGCCCCCTCGACGCCCGGAAGCTGGAGACCGCGGAACGGGATGCCCAGCACCAGGTGGTCGAAGAGCGGGAAGCGGTACTCCATGTTCGCGAGATAGAGGCGCGTGCCGTAGATGCTCCGGCGCGCGTAGCCGCGGAGGGAGTGCGTCCCCCCCATGACGAAGCGCTCGGGATCGGCGCCGTTGGACATGCGCCCCTGGACCCGCATCGCCAGCGTGGTCCACTGGCTCACGCGGAGGTAGCGCCGGAAATCGGCGCTCAACGTCAGATTCTCGGAGTGGCCGGTGTTCCAGTTGGTCGTGAGCGCCCCGGTCAGGTTGTAGCGCGACCCGTCGCGCGGACCGGTCGCGAACCAGAGCGTGTTGTCGCGGATGAGCGAGAGCGAGTGGCTGGTCAGGAACCCCTCGCGGTGCGACCCCGCCTCCCGCTGCTTCTGGTCGTAGTAGGCCTGAGCGCTCCCCTCGATGCGGCTGAAGCGCGAGAAGGGATACGACGCCACCAGGGATCCCCCCGCCCGCCGCTCGAAATAGGTCAGGTCGAGCGCGTCGCGGAAGTCGGCCGCCTGGTGGAACAGGCCGACGCCGTAGTTCCAGCGGTGCTGGCGGTTGATGTACCAGGCGCCCGCGTTCATGCGCGAGAGAATGTCTCCCGCCGTCTCGGCCGTGTTCCCCACCTGGAAGATGTACGTGCGGTTGCCGAGGAGGTCGCTGAAGGCGCCCACCAGTCCCTCGCTGCCGTTCTCGGTCGGCGTGAACGACAGGCCGCCCGAGAGAAGATCCAGGCCATAGCGCGGCACGTACGGCTCGGACTTCTCCGTGGCCTGGGCCAAGGTCTCCTCCCATCCCCACCGCGGCGGCGAGGCTTCCAGCACGAGCGCAAAGGAATCTGCAGACGCCTCCGGCTGCGTCGAGGGCATCTGGTAGATCCCGAATCCCTGCCTCCGGAAACCCGTGAAGAGGAGCGAACGCCCATCGGGCGTCCACGCCGGGTCGAGCGCGGTGCCGAGAAGCTTGGTCAGCCGAGCGCCGTTCCCCTGCGGGTCGACGGCGTACAGGTTGAACCCGCCGTCGCGGTCGGACGCGAAGGCGATGCGCGATCCGTCCGGTGACCAGCGCGGCGACTGGTCGATCCAGGGGCCGCACGTCAGGTATCGGATGTCGCCGCTCACGACGTCGATCAGGAACAGATTCTGGTGGCCGTCCTTCCCGTATCGCGTCCGGTCGGAGGCGAACGCGATCGTGGTTCCGTCGGGAGACCACGTGGGATCGCCGTCGGCGTAATCGTCGTTGGTGAGCCGCGTCAGCTCGCCGGTGGCCGGACGGAACAGGTAGAGATCGGACTGGCCGGCCGGGGTCATTCCGGAGAACGCGACCGACTGCCCGTCGGGCGACCACGCGGGCGACGCGAGCGTCGTCATGCCCTCGAAGTGCCGCCGGAGCGTCACCTTCTTCGTCGCGAGATCCATGATGAAGAGCGCGTCGCTCTCGTTCCACTTGGAGATGAACGCCAGCTCGCCCTTGCGCGAGACGTCGATCCGGCTCTGGAAGGGATGGAACGACTCGAACTGCGGGGAGCGCTGGCCGCGCACCACCGATTTCACGTCCCGCTCACGCCCCTTCCACGAGGCGCTGTAGATGTTGGTGTAGCCGCTGCGCGCCGAGAGGAAGACGTAGCGGTTGCCGCCCAGGATCGAGGTGTCGGGGACAGCCACCGGCTTGAGATTCACGCCCTGGGAGACGGCCCGCTCCTCGGCGGCCGCCGACAGGGACACGTGGTCCTTCACGTCCGGGAAATAGCGGCGCTTCATGGCGTAGATCCAGTCCTCGGAGAGGCGCGACGAAGATACGCCCGTCACGCGTCCGAGCAGCCTCTCGAAGCGGTCTTCCTTGTAGATGTCCGTGTACAGGCGCCGCAGCGCGTCTTGCCCGTACGTTTCCCCGATGTACTCGCAGATCGACTGGCCCAGCTTGTAGATCGTGAACGTGCCGTCGTAGTGCCACAGGTCGCTGATCGTGGGAAGCTGCCCCTCCAGCACCATGTCGGAGAGCACCATCGTCCCTTGCGCGTCCCACTCGGTCGACCAGTACTCGGCCAGCCCTTCGGAGAACCACAGGGGCGGAACGAGGTACGTGCTCCTTCTGTGCTTCTTGTAGACGGCGTCCAGGAGGGAGAACTGGAAGACGTGCACCATCTCGTGGTGGATGACGTGGCGGAATTCGGCGTACGACCCCGTGAACGGGAGGACCACTCTCCCCTTCAGATATTCCGTGAAACCCTGCACCCCCTCGGGGACGGAGAAGGGGCTGACGTTGTTCTGCTCGAAGTGGGGGTGCGACGCGAAGACGATCATCGGCACGGGGCGATCCACGTCGTGCTGGAACTTGATCTTCAGATCGTCGTAGCTCTGCTCGGCGAGCACCAGAGCCAGGCGGGCGAGCGGCTCTTCCTCGGGGTAATAGTAGATCTCGACGTGTTTGCCCTGCAGCGTGTGCCACTGAAAGGACTCGTACTGGACCTTGTTCTTACCGAAGGCGTAGTACTGCGCCGCGGCCGGAGAAGCGACGGCGAATAGCAGCGCTGCGGTGAGCCCGACGAGCCGGTTCATCTTCATGTGGGAGCGGCCTTCGAGTGAGTCCGCCCGGCGAGACGACGACTGGGAAGGAGACGCGACATCATTATACAAGTGCGCGGTTGTCCGGGGCAAGGAGAGAGAAGCGCAAACCTAACTATTTTCGATAACTTCGCGTGTTCCGTTCACCCAAACACCGATGGCCGCGACTTGGTGCCAGGAATCGACGGGAGTCGCGCACAAATCCGCGTCAAAATGCACGAGGTCGGCCCCGAACCCGGGCGCGATGCGGCCCAGGCGCGTCCTCCACCCCGCCACTCGATGCGGTTCTTCCAGGTGCGCGCGCAGCGCCGGCGCCAGGCGCAGTCGCTGCTCCGGGTGGAACGGCGCCGGCGGCGCGGAGGGCGTGGATGCGCCGCGGGTCAGGGCCGCCTGGATCGCGAGGAGCGGACCCGCGCGATCGAAGGGGGCGTCGGAGCCGAAGATGACGGGCGCGCCCGAGGCGAGGAGGCTCTTCCACGCATACGAGCGCTCCGTCCGATCCCCCCAGTGCTCGCGCGCGACGGCCCGGTCGGTGACCTGGTGAATCGGCTGCACGGACGCCGCGGCCCCCAGCGAGCGAAATCGTGCAAAATCCTCGGTGCGGGCAAGCTGCACGTGCTCGACCCGCGGCGGCAGGGGGTACGATAGGCCGCGCTCGAGCGGCGCCGCGATGGCGTCGAGCGCGTTTCGGACCGCGCGGTCCCCGATCGCGTGGATCGCCACCGAGAGCCCCGCCCCGGCCGCCCGCAGGCAACCGTCGGCCAGCTCCTCCCGGCGCGTCACTTCGATCCCCACGCGGCCGGTGCCCTCGTAGGGACTCTCGAGCAGTGCCGTGGCCGATCCAAGTGTTCCGTCGGCGAACATCTTCACGGGTCCGATCCGGAGATGTTCGGTTCCGAAGCCGCTCCTGAGTCCCAGTCCGATCGCCTGATCCAGCGAGGCGAGGGGCACCGACAAAAGCAGCCGGAAGCCCAGCGGCGCGGCGCCCGCCAGGTCCTGGGCCGCGCGCCACGTGGCGGAGCGGTCGAAGTCGTGGGCCGAGGTGATGCCCAGACCGCGGGCTCGGGCGAGGGCGCGGCGGAGGGTCGAGGCCGGATCCTCCCGGTGGGTAACCGCGGCGCGGGCCGGCTTGTCCGCGGCCTCGATCAGGATGCCGGTCAGGGCGCCGCGGAAATCGCGCTCGACCACACCGCCCGGCGGATCGGCGGTCCCCTCGGTCACCCCCGCCCGGACGAGCGCGGCCGCGTTGGCCCACACCGAATGGCCGTCCACCGCGTAGAGGAGGAGCGGCCGGTCGGGCGCGATCCGGTCGAGCATCGCGCGGGTGCGCCGCTCGGGCGCCCAGGACCGCGGCACCCACCCGCGCACCAGGATCCACTCCTCGGCGGGAGCGTCCGTGAGCCGGCGCCGGACCGCGTGCTCGATTGCTTCCGGGGTCTGCTCCTCCATCCACGGCTCGTCGAGGGCGCGGATCCACGTCATGAGGTGGATGTGGGAATCGGTGAACCCGGGGGTCAGCGTGCCGCCCTTCAGATCCACCGCCTTCGCGGACTTCCCCGCCCGGCGGCGGACGGCGCCATAGGGACCCACCGCCTCGATCCGCCCGTCGCGCACCCAGACGGCCTCGCCCGCCGATCCCTTTCTTAGAGGGCGGGCGCGGCCCGGCGCGGGGAGCTTCGCCGCGCGCGGCGCGTCCAGCAGGCGCCCGCCGAAGAAAAGAGCCTCGCCCGGCTCGCGAGGCTCGGGGCCGCGTCCGCCCGCCAGCTGGCTCATCGGCGCTTCACCTCGCCCGCCAGCCAGGCCAGGTAGGGCGCATGGCCGCCGGCAATGGGGATCACCAGAATCTCCGGCACCTCGTCGGGGTGCGACGCGCGGATCGCGCGGACCGCGGCGCGGGCGTTCGCGCGGGTCGTCTTCCCCCAGAGGACGATGCTGGGCTCCGCGTGTTCCTTCCCGTTCCACCGGTAGAACGCGCGCGCGCCCGGCGCCACCGTGGCGCAGGCGAGCACGCGGTCCCGGACCAGCGCCCGGGCGGCGCGCTCGGCTAGGGCGCGCTTCGGGTAGGCGGCCATGATCATCACCGCGCCCGGCCTCACGAGCGCCCCCCGATCCGCTCGCGGATGGCTCCCTCGATCACGTCGGCGGTGCGCTCCCATGGAAACCATCGAATGCGCTCCAGGCCTCGCCCGGCGATCGCGGTCCGGAGCGCGGAATCCCGGAGCAGCGTCTCCACGTGGCGCGACAGCGTCCACGCCCACGGGTAGCGGGAGACCAGCGCCGTTTCGCGATGGCGGGCGAAGTCCTGCGTTCCGCTCCTCGTGCAGACGACCGCCGCGCCGCAGGCCATCGCCTCGGCCGCGGTGTTGCACCAGCCGGCGCGCCGCTCCGCGCTCACGAAGATGTCGGCGTCGCCGTACAGCGCGACCAGCTCGCTCTGGGTCGGATCGAGCACCCAGCGGTGCGGGATGGCCAGGGGGAGCCGCTCGGGCGGCCGGGTGGCGCCGCGCGGCGGCGCGTCGAACAGCGTCAGCTCCACAGACACGCCCGCCCGCCGCGACGCGTCCGCGACCGCCCGGGCGGCGGCCATCGTTCCCTTTCGCTTCCGCGAGAGTCTCCCGTAGATCAGCGCGTGGGCCGGCTTCCCGTCCCGCGCGCGCGCCGGACGGACGTCCGGACCGGGCGGGTGGAACACCGAGATATCGACGCCGCCGACCGCCGGGACGGCCCCCACGCCGCGCCGCCGGAGGTGGGCGGCCATGCCCGTGGAGTTGGCGAGGACGAGGTCGGCGCTCCGCCAGGCGGCGCCTGCCCCGGGCGCTTTCTCGAGCACCGCGTAGAAGACTCGGAGCGCTCCGGGCGGGCGGACGCTCTGGAAGAGCTTCGGATCGGGTGAGAGCAGGACGTCCCAGCGCTCGCGCTGGATCTCCTCGATCGGGGCCACGCGTCCCGGCAAGGGGAGCCGCGCCGTGGCGCGGCGGATCGCGGCGCGCTGGTCGTCGGAGGCGTGAACCGCGGCGGGGATGGCGAGCGTCACGTAGTGACCCCTCTCCGCCCAGACGCGGCCCAACTCGACGAATCGCCGGACGCCGCCGTAGACATCCAGGTGCGGGAGCGCGACGGCCAGCCGCAGACGGTCCATGTGGGCGGGGAGTTTACCTTTGCCTGCGCCGCTGGGGTGCACTAAATTCTCGGGCTATGCCCTCGCCAAATCTGATGCGGGACGCTTCGACCGCCGACTGGCTCCGCCACGTCACGTCGCTCCCGGGCGTCCCCGGCCACGAGCACGCCGCCGCCCCCGAGATCGCGCGCGCCTTCGGCCTCTTCGCGGACCGCGTGACCCGCGACCCGATCGGGAACGTCTACGGCTGGATCGACGGCACGGGAGAAGCCCCGCGCCCGCGCGCGCTCCTGGCCGCGCACATGGACCGGATCGGTTTCCTGGTCAAGCGGATCGAGAGCGGCGGCTTCATCCGGCTCACAACGGTGGGCGGCTTCGACCCGCGGACCTTACCCGGCCGGGAGGTGCTGATCCACTCAAAGCCACCGATGGCCGCGCTCTTCGGCACCAAGCCGCCGCACCTCCAGGCGCGCGGCGAGTCGGACAAGGTCGTCCCCCTGCACGAGCTCTACCTGGACGCGGGGCGCCCCGAGGCCGAGGTGCGCCGCCGCGTGCCGATCGGCACGATGGTCACGCTGCGCCAGCCCCCGGTGGACCTCCTGGGCGGACGGATCGCGGCGCCGGGCATGGACGACCGCGCCGGCGTGGTCACGGTGATCCGCACGCTCGACCTACTCCGCGCGGACCGTCCCGCGTGGGACGTCGTGGGCGTCGGCACCATCGAGGAAGAATTCGGCACCGTCTTCCTCGGCGCCCGCACCGCCTCCGAGCGCGTCGACCCGCGCCTGGGGATCGCGATCGACGTGAGCCACGGCGACATGGCGGGCGCGCGCGACGGGGACACGATTCCCCTGGGCGGCGGGCCCGGGCTGACCGTGGGCTCCAACATCCACCCGCGGATTTTCGAGGGGCTGCGCTCCACGGCGCGCTCGCTGGGCCTCCCCTACCGGATCGAGGGCTACCCCATGTCCTCGGGGACGGACGCGATGGACATCCAGATCGCGCGCGAGGGAATTCCCACGGCTGTGGTGGGGATCCCCTGCCGCTACATGCACACCGGAATCGAGACCGTCGAGCCGCGCGACATCGACCGCTGCGCCCGGCTTCTCGCGGGATACCTCGCGGGGCTCCCCGTGGAGTGGAGCGTCACCGAGGTGCTCAAGTGACCGGGCGCCGCATCCCGCGCTCCGGCGCCCGGCGCGGCGCGGCCCCGCGGTTTCGCGAGGACCTGCTCGAGGCGCTCTCGAACGAATCGGGGGTGAGCGGCGACGAGGAGCGCGTGCGCGCGCGGATCGTGGACGCCGTCCGCGACCACGTCGATTCTCTGGAAGTGGACGCGATGGGAAACCTGGTCGCGCGTATCGGATTCGAGTCCACCGGCGCCGGCGCGCGGCGGAACGGCGCGGCGGGGCGCGCGCGACGCGCCCCCCACGTCATGCTCTGCGCCCACATGGACGAGGTGGGCGTCATGGTGATCTCGATCGAGAAGGAGGGGCGGCTCAAGCTCCGGCGCGCGGGAGGGATCGATCCCCGGATCATGCCCGGCCAGGTCCTGCGTGTGGGCACGGCCGGATTGCGAGGCGTGGTCGGGATCCTCCCGCCGCACCTCACCGCCCATGGCGACGACGAGAAGGTGATCCCGTTCGACGACCTGTACCTCGACATCGGCGCCGCCTCGCGCGAGGAGGCGTCCGAGCACGTGGCCATCGGCGACTACGCGGTCTTCGACACCGTGTACGAGCGCTGGGGTCAGACGCGGAAAGGGAAGGCGTTCGACGATCGCGGCGGCTGCGCGGTGCTCGCGAGCCTGGTCCAGGAGCGCCCGCCCGTGCCCGTCACCGCGGTCTGGTCCGTCCAGGAGGAAGTCGGGCTGCGCGGCGCGACCGCGGCGGCGCGCCGGGTGGCGCCCGACCTCGCGCTGGTGCTGGAGGGGACCGCCTCCGGCGAGGCCCCCGGCGCCAGCGAGGGCGAGAGCGCGCCCCGCATGGGCGGAGGGCCCACCCTGACCGTGCACGACCGGACGCTGATGGCGGACGTGCGACTGGTGGACCTGCTCCAGCGCGTCGGGGACGAGCGGAAGATCCCGACCCAGTGGAAGCGGCCCGGCGTGGGCGGCACCGACGCCGGACGGATCTCGCTCTCGGGCGTCGGCGTGCCGTCCGCCGTGGTCTCGCTTCCCTGCCGCTACATCCACGCGCCCGCGGCGTACCTGGACGCGCGGGACGCGCAGCGCACCGTCGATCTCGTCTGGCACACGCTTCACGCCCTTGGAAAGGAGTGGTCGGAACGATGAGCCCCGCCGCGCCGTCTTCGCTGGAATCCACGCTCCCCCAGCTCCTCTCCGCGTTCGGGCCTCCGGGCCGCGAATCGGGGGTGCGCTCGGTGCTGCGCCGGCTGTTGCGCGGTTCCGGTCCGTTCCACGAGGACGCCACCGGGAACCTCCACGTAAGGCGGGCGGGGCCGGGGAGGCGGCTGTTGCTCGCGGCGCACATGGACGCGCCCGGGGTCATCGTCACGCGGATGGAGCCGGATCGGGGACAGGCGCGAATCGCGGTGCTGGGCGGGCGGAAGCCGTCCGAGCTGGTGGGCGCGCTGACGAGGTTCGAGGATGACCGCACCGCCATCGTCACCTGGGAGCGGAAGGACGGCGCCGATCCCGAGGCGGATCAGCTCCTGCTCGAGACCGGGCTGGGCAAGCCCGTGCGGGGCGGCTCCCCCAGCCGCGCGCGGGCGGGGAGCGGCGCGGCCGTACGCCTCGAGGTGGGCGAGGTGGCCGCGCTGGACGAACGCCCGACGCGCATGGGCGACTATTGGTGCGCCGCCAATCTCGACAATCGCGCCGGGTGTGCCGCGCTCGTTCACGCCCTGATGCGCGGGCGCCGGCTGAGCTACGATGTACACGCGGTGTTCACGGCGCAATCGGACCTTGGCGCGCGGGGCGCCACCACGGGCGCCTACGGAATCGAGCCCGAGCTGGCGGTGGTGGTGGACGTCGCCACCTGGAGCGAGCCCAAGGAGACGAGCGGCTTCACCCCCGGCCAGGGGCCGTGCGTCGCGCTCAAGGAGCAGGGATTTCTGGCGCATCCGGAGATGCTGGAGCTGGTGCGGAAGGCCGCCCGCGCGGCGCGCGTTCCGCTCCAGTACCTGATCCGCGAGGGCGAGGGGAGCGATGCGCGCGCGGTGCGCGCCGCGCGCACCGGCGTCCCGACCGCGGTGATCGCGATACCGGCGCGGCGCTCCGGCGGCGTCTGGTCGTTGATGCACGCGCGCGATCTGGCGCAAACCGCGGACCTGCTCGCGGCGATCCTGGCGGGAAGCGGGGACGCCAAGGGCCGCGGGACCGGGGGGCGCGCGAAGCGGACCCGTGCTAAGTCGCGCACCAAGCAGCGCACCACGAAACGAGGAGGACGGCGATGAAGATCTCGAAGCGCGGTATCGAGGCGCAGGCCTCCCCGATCCGGCGCCTCGCGCCCTACGCCGAAGAGGCGGCGCGGCAGGGCGTGAAGGTGTACCACCTGAACATCGGCCAGCCCGATCTCCCCACTCCCGAGATTGTGATGGATCGTATCCGCAATTATCCCGGGAAGTACGTGCCCTACGCTCCGTCGGCCGGAATCCCCGAGTTCCGCGACGGGATGTCGCGCTACTACCGGCAGGTGGGTCTGGACGTCTCCCCCGCCGAGGTGCTCACGACCGTGGGCGGGAGCGAGGCGCTGCAGTTCGCCTTCTGGGCGCTCTTCGATCCGGGAGATGACGTGCTCATCTTCGAGCCCTTCTACACCAACTACGCGACCATGGCGCTTGTGGCCGGCGTGGGCGTCCGCCCCATCCCCTGCGACGGCCGGACCGGCTACCACCTTCCGCCCATCGAGGCAATCGAGCGCGCGGTCGGGCCGAAGACGCGCGGGGTGGTCCTGTGCGCGCCCTCCAACCCCACCGGCACCGCCTACACCGCGGCGGAAGTGGACGCGATCGTTGATCTCGCGATGCGCCGCGACCTCTGGATCATCACCGACGAGGCCTACCGCGAGTTCGTGTACGACGGCGCGAAGCACGAAAGCCCCATGACGCGGGCGAAGGCTCTGGATCGTGTCGTGCTGGTGGATTCGATTTCCAAGCGGTTGAACATGTGCGGCGCGCGCGTGGGTGCGCTTGTGTCCAAGAATGCCGGCGTGCGCGATGCCTGCTTGAAGTTCGCCCAGGCGCGGCTCTCGCCACCCACCCTAGGCCAATACGCGGCGGCCGTGATCGACCAGGTGCCGAAGTCCTACACCGACGGAGTCGTCACGGAGTTCCAGAAGCGGCGCGACCTGGTTCTGGATGGTTTGGCGAAGATCCCCGGAGCGTTCGCCCGGAAGCCCGAGGGCGCCTTCTACCTGATGGCCGAATTGCCCGTGTCCGACGCCGAAGAGTTCGTGATCTGGATGCTCAAGGAATACCGCAAGGACAAGGCGACCGTGATGGTGGCGCCCGGCGACGGCTTCTACGCCACCCCGGGCCACGGCAAGAACGAGATCCGCTTCGCCTACGTGCTGGAAGAGGGCGCGCTGCGGAAGTCGATGGAGATCCTGGCGGGCGCGCTCGAGGCGTATCCAGTCAAGGTAGGGCGGTAGGGCGGCTCGGGGACGCCGTTCTACGAAAACAGCGCGCGCACCCCGGCCCGCGCCGCTTCGAACCATCCGCCCGGGAAGAGCCCCGGCAGCAACGTCCCCGCCGCGGTGACGAGCAGCACCAGGATGAACGCGAGCGGAACGCGGATGGGCGGCAGGACCTCCTGGGGATCGCGCATGTACATGAGCACCATGAGGCGCAGGTAGTAGAAGACCGAGACGGCGCTGTTCAGGACGCCGATCACGGCGAGCAGGATATGCCCCGACTGCACGGCGCCGCCGAACAGGTAGAGCTTCCCCACGAATCCCACCGTCGGTGGTATCCCCGAGAGCGAGATCATGAACAACGACAAGAGCGCGCCGAGCACGGGATAGCGGAACCCCAGTCCCGCGTAATCCCTGAGCTCTTCCCCGCGCTCGCCCGCGTGCTCCAGGAGCACGACGATCGCGAACGCGCCCAGGGTCATGGCGACGTAGGCGACCAGGTAGAACACCGCGCCGGTCCCTCCGACCACGCCCCCCGAGACCACCCCGATCAGCACATATCCTGTGTGCGCGATGCTCGAGTAGGCGAGCATCCGCTTCACGTTGGTCTGCGCGATCGCGGCCACGTTGCCCACGGTCATGGTCAGCACCGCGATCACCGAGAGCACCGTAGCCCACTCCGCGTGAACCGGGCCAAATCCCACGAAGAACGTCCGGATGATGGCTGCGAAGGCGGCCGCCTTCGGCCCCGCGGAGAGAAACGCGGTGACCGGAGTCGGCGCTCCCTCGTAGACGTCGGGCGTCCACATGTGGAACGGCACCGCCGCCACCTTGAATGCCAGCCCCACCAGGATCAGCGCGATCCCGGCGTAGAGGAGTCCCTCGGGCAACGGGCCCGAGGTGTTCGAAAGCACGTCCGCGATCCGGACCAGATTCGTCGTCCCGACGGCGCCGTAGATCAGGGCGATCCCGTACAGGAGGATCGCCGACGAAAACGCCCCCAGGAGGAAGTACTTCATCGCCGCCTCGTTCGAGGCGTCGGACTCGCGGCGGTAGCCCGCCAGGATGTAGAGGGAAATCGAGAGCACCTCGATTCCCAGGAAGAGCGTGATCAGATCCAGGCCCGAGGCCAGGATCATCATCCCGGCCGTCGCGAACAGGAGCAGCGCGTAGTACTCGGGGTGCTCCACGTCGTCCTTCTTCAAGAACGGATGCGACAGGAGGACGACGACGCCCGTGCTCGACAGGAAGAGAATGTTGAAGAAGGTGGAGAACGAGTCGAGCGCGACCATCCCCGCGTATCCGTGCTGCGTGAGGCCCCACTGGGCCAGCGTGCGCGCGAGGGCCCAAAGAATCCCCCCCATGGCCACCCATGCGGCGAGGTACTTCCTCCCATAGGGCAGGACCAGGTCCAGGAGGAGGAGCGCGATGGCCACGCCGCTCACGATGAGGAGCGGCTCGATCATTCCCAGCGGGACGTCGATCGGGAATTTCATGGCCGCGCCGCCTCAGCCGGCGCCGGAGCCGGGGCCGACACGCGCCCCGGCGCCGCCGCGACGGCAAGCCCCGGCAGCGCCCCCGCCACCGGGGCGTGGTAGGTGTCCGTGGCGATCATCCGCGCGTTCACGCGCTCCATCAATTCCGCGGCCGACGTGTCCAGCCGGCGGAGGAACGGGTTAGGGAAGACGCCGATCCAGAGGATCAGCGCGATCACCGGCGCGAGCGTCCAGAACTCCCGCGGCGAGAGGTCCTTGAGCCCGCGATTTTTCTCGTTGGTGACCGGGCCGAACATGACCCGCTCGTACATCCAGAGCAGGTAGACCGCCGCCAGGATCACGCCCGTGGCGGCGATGCCGGTCACGACGCGGCTCGCCATGGCCGACGCCAGCGTGTCCATCCGGAACGCCCCGAGCAGGATCAGGAATTCGCCGACGAAGCCGTTCAGCCCCGGCAGTCCCAGGCTCGAGAGGCAGATGATCAGGAAGAGCGCGGCAAACCAGGGGAGGACCGACGAGAGTCCCCCGAACTCGGAGATCTCGCGCGTATGGCGGCGCTCGTAGATGATCCCCACCGCGAGGAACAGCGCCCCGGTCGAGAGCCCGTGGTTCACCATCTGGAGCACGCTCCCCTGGATCCCGTGCGTGTTCAGCGCGAAGAGACCCAGCATGACGAAGCCCAGGTGGCTGACCGACGAGTACGCGACCAGCTTCTTCACGTCGCGCTGTACCATCGCCACCAGCGCGCCGTAGATGATCCCGACCACGGCCAGCGCGATGATCCACGGGGCGAAGACGTGCGTGGCCTCCGGGAAGAGCGGCATGGCGAAGCGGACGAATCCGTAGGTCCCCATCTTGAGCAGCACGCCCGCGAGGATGACCGACCCCGCCGTGGGCGCCTCGACGTGGGCGTCGGGGAGCCACGTGTGGAACGGGAACATCGGCACCTTGATCGCGAAGGCCAGCGCGAACGCGGCGAACAGCCAGAGCTGGGCCGAGCCGGGCATCGGAGTCTGGTAGAGCCGCATCAGGTCGAACGTGTACTGGCCGAACGCGGCGTGGTAGGCGAAGTAGAGATACAGGATGGCGACGAGCATCAAGAGGCTGCCCGCCACGGTGTACAGGATGAACTTGACCGCCGCATAGATCCGCCGCGGTCCGCCCCACACTCCGATGATCAGGTACATGGGGATCAGGACCGCTTCCCAGAAAATGTAGAAGAGCACCAGGTCTAGCGACGCGAAGACGCCGATCATCCCGGTCTCGAGAACCAGGAGCGTCGCCATGTAGCTCTTCACGCGATTCGTGATCGAGCTGAACGACGAGAGGATCGCGATCGCGCTCAGGAACGTGGTCATGAGGATGAGGAGCGCGCTGATCCCGTCCACGCCCAGGTGGTAGGTGATCCCCAGCCCCGCGACCCACGGGCGCTGCTCCTCGAACTGCATCCCCCGCCGCGCGGTGTCGAAGGCGGTCCACAGGGGAATGGAGGCGAGGAAGGTCAGGACCGAGATCGCGAACGCGGTCCATCGGATGGCGCCGGTCTTGGCGGACGGCAGGAGCAGAACCACCGCGGCCCCAGCCAGGGGCAAGAAGATGAGGAGGCTCAGGATCGGGAGACCGGCTATCGTCACGCGATCCTCATCGGAGGGCCAGGTAGCCCAGGACCACGACCAGCCCCAGGGTCAGGATCAGCGCGTAGACCTGCACGTAGCCGGTCTGCACCGTGCGGAGAAGCGCCGCTCCCCGCTCGATCTGCCGGCCGATGCCGTTCACCGCCCCGTCGATCACGCCGGCGTCGAAGTCGTGCCACAGCCGCTCCGAGCCGCGGACGATGGGCTGGACGATTCTCCGGTCGTACAGCTCGTCCACGCGGTACTTCTCCCAGAGGAGCTTATAGAAGCCTCGGGCGGTCTCGCCCATGCGCCCCGGGAGCGCCGGATCGGTCACGTAGAATTTGCGCGCCAGGTAGAGCCCGGCGAGGGCCACGAGCAGCGAGATCGCCATGAGCGCCGTTTCCAACAGCGGCTGGTGTTCGGCGGGAGCGGCACCCCCGACATGGGCGCCGCCCGCCTGCGCGATCTCCCCCGTCACGCGCGCCACGTCAGCGAAAACCGGTCCCAGGAACGCGTCCAGGCGCTGCGCGCCCGCGACCAGCGGGATCTGGACGAACCCGCCGACGATCGCCAGCAAAGCCAGAACCATGAGCGGGAGCGTCATGCTGGAGGGCGACTCGTGGAGATGGTGCTTCGCCTCCTCGGTCACGCGCATGGGACCGTGGAACGTCATGAAGTAGAGGCGGAACATGTAGAACGAGGTGAGGAAGGCGCCGATCACGCCCACGGTCCAGAGGCCGGGACCGCCGTTCCGCCAGGCGTTCCAGAGGATCTCGTCCTTGCTGAAGAATCCGGACAGGGGAAAGATTCCCGCGATCGCGAGCGTGCCCACGAGCATGGCGGCGTGGGTGCGCGGCAGGTGAGGTTTCAGCCCGCCCATCCGGTCCATGTCCTGCTCGCCGGAGAGCGCGTGGATCACGCTCCCCGCACCCAGGAACAGGAGCGCTTTGAAGAAGGCGTGCGTCATCAGGTGGAAGATGCCGGAGGCGTACGCGCCCACGCCCATCGCGAGGAACATGTAGCCCAACTGGCTCACGGTGGAATAGGCGAGGACCCGCTTGATGTCCTTCTGGACCAGCGCGATCGTCGCGGCGAAGAGCGCCGTGGCCGCCCCGACCGCCGCGACCACGGTGAGGGCCGTGGGCGACAGCGCGTAGAGGATGTGGCACCGGGCGATCATGTAGACGCCGGCGGTGACCATGGTGGCCGCGTGGATCAGGGCCGAGACGGGCGTGGGGCCCTCCATGGCGTCGGGCAACCAGACGTAGAGCGGGATCTGCGCGCTCTTCCCCGTCGCTCCGAGGAAGAGGAACAGCGCGATCGCGGTGGCCATGCCGCTCCCGAACGCGAGCCGCTCGGGCGCCTCCGCGAAGACGCGGCCGAAGTCGAGCGTCCCGAAGGCGACGAACACCAGCAGCATGCCGATCAGAAAGCCCCAGTCGCCGATCCGGTTCACGATGAACGCCTTCTTCCCGGCGGCGGCGGCCGAAGGGCGGTCGTACCAGAATCCGATCAGGAGGTACGAGCAGAGCCCAACCCCTTCCCAGCCGAAGAACATCAGCAGGAAGTTGTCCGCCATCACCAGCACCAGCATCGCGAACGTGAACAGGTTCAAGTACGAGAAGTAGCGGCCGTAGGCCTTCTCGTGCCCCATGTAGCCGGTCGAGTAGACGTGGATCAGGAAGCCGACCCCGGTCACGACAAGCATCATCACCGCGGAGAGCGGATCCAGCGCGAATCGCACGGGAACGTGGAGATCCCCCGAGTCGATCCACGAATAAAGCTGTTGCACGAATACCCGCTCCCCGGCCGGGAGCCGGAGAATCTCGAGGAAGCACGCCGCGGCGATCAGGAACGCGATCCCCACCGTCCCGGTGCCGATGGCGCTGACGACGCGGCGCGGGAGCTTTCCGGCCAGCACCCCGTTCACGATGGCGCCAGCGAGCGGGAGCATCGGGATGAGCCAGAGCAGCGGAAGCGCGTTCACGCTCTATCCTTTCAACAGGTGGACGTCGTCCACGTTCGCGGTTTCGCGGTTCCGGAATATGGCCACGAGGATCGCGAGGCCCACCGAGACCTCCGCGGCCGCCACGGCCATCACGAAGAAGACGATGATGTGGCCGTCCATATCCCCGTGCTGGCGCGAGAACGCGATCAGCGACAGGTTGACCGCGTTCAGCATCAGCTCGATCGACATGAAGATGATCAGGGCGCTCCGCCGCACCAGGACCCCGACGACCCCGATCGTGAACAGGACCGCGGCCAGGATCTGGTACCAGAGGAGCGGTACGGTCTGGAGGCCGATCATCAGAAAAACTTCCGCTTGGCCAGAACCACGGCGCCGACCACCGCGACCAGGAGAAGGATCGAGGTGATCTCGAACGGGTAGAGCCACGTCGTGTAGAGGAGCCTCCCGAGCGCGGCCGGCGAGCCGAAGTCGCGCGGCAGGCCCACGGCCTCGGAGGGCGCCCCCTCCTGGCCACCTGGCGAGAGCACGGTCCAGAGCAGCTCCACGAGGATGAGGAGCGCGAAGAAGAAACCGAAGCCCTTGGCCGCGCCGGGCGTCAACAGTGGGACCTCACCCTTCACGTTCAGGAGCATCACGACGAACAGGAACAGCACCATGATCGCGCCGGCGTAGACGATCACTTGCAGCGCGGCCACGAATTGCGCGTGAAGCAGGATGAAGATGCCGGCCAGGGAGAGCAGGACGCCCACCAGGAGCAGCGCGCAGTGGACCGAATTCTTGTGGAAGACCACGCCCAGGGCGCAGCCGATCGCGACCCCCGAGAACATGGCGAAGAGGAGCGGCTCGAGCATGGCGTCCCCTATCCCTTCAGAACCAGCACGACGGCCGTGACCGCCAGGTTCACGAGGGCGACCGGGAGAAGCACCTTCCACCCGAACGCCATGAGCTGGTCATAGCGGAGCCGAGGAAAGGTGGCCCGGAGCCAGACGTAGAAGAAAAGGAAGAGCGAGAGCTTGATCAGAAACCACACCGGCCCGGGAAGCACGGGCCCGTGCCATGCGCCCAGGAAGCAGGTGATCGCCACCGCGGAGACCACCATCATGTTCGCGTACTCGGAGAGGTAGTAGAGCGCGAACCGCATGGACGAGAACTCGGTGTGGAAGCCGGCCACCAGCTCGGTCTCGGCCTCCGCCAGGTCGAACGGTGCCCGGTTGGTCTCGGCGACCGCGCAGATCACATAGATCGTGAACGCGACGAACTGCGGGACGATGAACCACATGTGACCCTGCGCGCGGCCGATCTGGGCCAGGCTGAGGGAGCCGGTCATGAGAATGATCGGGACGAGCGCGACGCCCATCGCCAGCTCGTAGGAGATCATCTGCGCCGACGCCCGCAGGCCGCCCAGGAGCGGGTACTTGGAGTTGGATGCCCAGCCGCCCAGCACCACGCCGTACACGCCCATGGAGGTCGCGCCCAGGAGAAAGAGGATCGCGATGTTCACGTCGGTGATGTGGAGCGGGACGTCGCGGCCGAAGATGCGGAACTGGTCCCCGAAGGGGATCACGCTGGCAGCGGCGAGCGCCGTGACCACGGAGATTGCGGGCGCGATGGCAAAGACGACCTTGTCCGCCTGCGCCGGCACCAGGTCCTCCTTGAAGAAGAGCTTGATCCCGTCGGCGATGGTCTGGAGGAGGCCGAACGGGCCGACGCGCTGCGGGCCGATGCGGTCCTGCATGTGGCCCAGCACCTTGCGCTCCATCCAGACGATCAGCGGCACCCCGAGGAGCACGAATCCAAGAACGACGAGGATCTTGACCAGGGCCTCGATGAAAAAGGCGAGGTCCACCGGCTATTTCAGCTCCGAGAGAAGCCGGTCCAAGTCCTCGGCCGAAACGCTCTCGTGGTAGCGATCGTTGACCATGAGGACCGGCGCGGTCCCGCACGAGCCCAGGCACTCCACTTCCAGGAGCGTGAACCGGCCGTCGGGCGTCGTCTCCCCCTCCACGATCCCCAGGCGCTCCTCGATCCCCTTCCGGAGCCGCTGGCCGCCGAGCATGGTGCAGGAGAGATTCCGGCAAACCTGGAGCACGTGCTTCCCCATCGGCTTTCGGTAGAACATGGTGTAGAAGGAGACGACGCCGGCGACCGATTGCTGGGAGATGCCCAGAAGCTCCGCGACCTCGCGCTGCGTCTCCTCGCTCAGCCACCCCTGGTCCGCCTGCGCCACGTGGAGCGCCGGAATCAGCGCGGATTGGTTGGTCTCGTAGGTCTTTAGAACGGCTTCGATCTTGCGCCGCGCCTCGGGGGAGAGCACCGGGTCAGGCTTCCACGTTGGGAAACTGGTCGGACTGGGTCGGGAAATCCTTCCGGAGCGGATGCCCCAGCCAGCCGTCGGGCGTCAGGATCCGCTCGAGGTTGGGGTGCCCGTCGAAGCGGATGCCGAAGAGATCGAAGACCTCGCGCTCCAGGTAATTCGCCGTCCTCCAGAGGGAGGTGGCGGAGGGAAGGGACTTGTCTTCGGCGACGCCCACTTTCAGGAAGAAGCGGCGGTTGAACGTGATCGAATACAGGTTGTAGACCACCTCGAAGCGCGGCTCGTTCGGGGCGCGCTGCTCCAGATAATCCACGGCGGTCAGGTCGGTCAGGAGCTCGCACAGCAAGTGCGGATCGCTCTTCGCGAAGCGGAGCGCCTCGAGGGTCTCGTCGGCCTGGAGCCAGATGGAGAGCTGTTTCCGGAACGACTGGGTCTCCAGCACGGCCGCTCCGAAGCGCGCGCGGAGCTTCTCGACCACCATCGTCTGGTCGCTGTCGAGAGCCTCCAGAAGCTCGGGATCGGGTCTCAATCCCATTCCAGAGCCCCCTTCCCCCACACGTAGGCGAAACCGAGGAGGAGGATCAGGAGGAAGACCCCCATCTCGATCAGCCCGAAGAGGGCGAGCTGCTTGAACACCACGGCCCACGGGTAGAGGAAGACGATTTCGATGTCGAACACGATGAAGAGCATCGCGACCAGGTAGAAGCGGGTGTGGAAGCGGTCGCGCGCGTTCCCCACGGGCGTGATACCGCACTCGTAGGGGAGCATCTTGGCCCGGTCGTAGACGCGGCGGCCCAGGAAATAGGAGGCGAGCAACGTGCCCGCGGCGAAGCCGATGGCCACGATCACCATCATCAATACCGGGATGAACGCGGCCGGACTGTTGGGGTCCACCTGGTCCAATTCACGCTCCGTCGGGACGTTGGGAACGAAACCGCGAACGGCTTGTGAAAAAAGGTGCTAAACGCGGCAGGATAGGGACTTGGCCGCGCCTCTGTCAAGCCACCTTTTCGAACGTGACGCGGTGCGCCTCGCCCGAGACGCGAATGGCCAGGTGTTCCGGATCGTGCTCGAAGAGCAGGAGCCACTGCTCGCGCGTCGCGTCGGTCAGGATGGCGCGCTTGGTCTCCAGGGTGGTCAGCGGATAGAGGTCGTACCCCATGATGAACGCCAGCGGCAGGTGCGCGACCGTCGGGACTAGGTCCACCGTGTAGAGCGCGCGCTGTCCGGGCAAGTCGAAGAAGACTCCCTGGTGCCCCCGGGTGTGCCCGGGCAGGTTTTTCATCCACACCCCGGGCAGGATCTCGACGTCCCCGTCGTGGAGGATGAGCTGCCCCGACGCCGCAAGAGGGTCGTAGTTGTCGGCGAGGTATGAGGCGCGGTTCCGCTCGTTCGCGTGGTGCGCGTCCTCCCACTCCTGGCGGCGCACCAGGTAGTGCGCGTTCGGGAACGTGGGGCGGATGATGCCGTCGGCGTGCCGCGCCGTCCCGCCGCCGCAGTGGTCGAAGTGGAGGTGGGTGAGCGCCACCGTGTCCACTTCCTCGGCGGTGACACCCGCCGTGGCCATCTCGTCCAGCAACCCTTCGGGCCGCTCGATGGCGTAGATGTCGCGGAACTTCGCGTCCACCTTCGTCCCCGAGCCCGCGTCCACCAGCACGCGCTTTCCATCACCCTCAATCAGGAGACAGTTCATCCCCATGCGGATCCGGTTCTTTTCGTCCGCGGGCGCGACCCGGTTCCAGATCGTCTTGGGGACCACGCCGAACATGGCGCCGCCGTCCAGGCGGAACCGTCCGCCCGAGACGAAGCGCGCCCTGTACGGGCCGATCTGCAGCGTGGGAATGGCCGCGGCGGCGGTGGAGTCGGGTTTGGCGTTCATCGTTTGAGAGCGTCAGGAGGCGTTGCCGGAGTACCCCGTAAGCCGAGTTCTGTCGGATTGCTCCGTGGCGACCATTTCTCTGGGACGCGCGTTACCGCGCGCCTCTAGCGACCTACCCGGGACTCGGCGAGGCGGGCCACCTCATCGTCCCCTATTTGGTCTTTCTCCGGGTGGGGTTTACCGAGCCGGAGGAGTCACCTCCTCCGCTGGTGCGCTCTTACCGCACCGTTTCACCCTTACCGCGCACCTTGCGGCGCGAGGCGGTTTGCTTTCTGTTGCACTTTCCCTGGGATCGCTCCCGCTGGGCGTTACCCAGCACCCTGCCCTGTGGAGCTCGGACTTTCCTCGGGCCGCGCCGAAGCGCGATCCGCGGCCGCCTGTGGTACTCCGACGTCCGCCTGCCTGTTACGCCGAGGGGAGTTTAGCACACCGGACGCTACGCCCCCGGCGGTGGCTCGATCTGCGCGTCCAGGGCTTCGTTCGCCAATTCGTCGGCGCGCGCGTTCTCCTTGCGGGGGATGTGGTGGAAGGAATACTTGGGGATCGCGTTCAGGAGCATCGTCGCCCGGGCGTGAAGCGTCTGCAGCCGCGGCTCCTTGACGCGGTATTGACCCTGGAGCTGGCGCACCACCAGCTCGCTGTCCAGGTAGAACTCCGCTTCCTTCGGGCGCTGATCCTTCACGTACTCCAGCGCCGCGAGGAGCGCCATGTACTCGGCTTCGTTGTTGGTGTTGATCCCCAGGCAGCGGCTCGCCTCGTACAGCACGCGCCCCGTCTCATCCTGAACGACCACGCCGATTGCCGACGGCCCGGGGTTTCCCCGTGCGGCGCCGTCCGTATGCACGATGAGTTTCATCGGCGGCAGGGTACGCGGGCGGGGCCGGTTTGACAATGACGCATGCCGAGGCGACAATGGTCGGCCACCCCCTGCCGCCGGTTCCCCGGTCCTAAGGAGGGCGACGATGCCCAAGGCCACCCCGAAGGATGCCGAGCTGATCTTGAAGCTGTACGAGCTTCGCCGCGACCCCGAGATGCGGCGCGCGCGCTCGTTCCTCCTCTCCGAATTCAACGTCACCGATTGGGAGGAGATCCGCCCGCACTGGATGACGGGGAGCGAGCTGGACCGCCACATCCGCATGGCCACCTCCTACTGGGAGATGGTCGCGGCCTTCGTGAACCGCGGCCTGATCGAGGAGGACCTGTTCTTCGATACCCACGGCGAGGCGCTCGTCGTGTGGAACAAGGTGAAGGCGATCGTCCCCGGCGCGCGGAAGCAGATCCGCCCGACGTGGCTGTGGAACCTGGAGCGGATGGCGCGGCGCCAGCAGGCATGGCGCGAGCGCACCAACAAGACGGCGGCCCGGGTGATCGCGGCGGAGTCGAAGCTGCGCGGCCGCGCGGCCCCGGGCGCGCCGGCGAAGGCGAAGGCGCGGACGGCCAAGCGCAAGAAGCGTCGCGCCTGATGGGGAGCACGTTCGGCAAATTCCTCACGATCACCACGTTCGGCGAGAGCCACGGCCCCGCGGTCGGCGTGATCGTGGACGGCGTGCCGCCCGGCATTCCGATCGACGCGCCCTCCATCCAGAAGGACCTCGATCGCCGGAAGCCCGGCCAGAGCGCCGTCACCACACAGCGGAAGGAGCCCGACCACGTCGAGATCCTCTCCGGCGTCTTCGAGGGCGTGACCACCGGCGCCACCATCGCCCTCGTCGTGCGGAGCGTGGACGCTCGGCCCCAGGACTATTCCGAGCTGAAAGACCTGTATCGCCCCGGCCACGCCGACTTCACGTACTGGAAGAAGTACGGCGTGCGCGACTATCGCGGGAGCGGTCGCTCCAGCGGGCGCGAGACGGTGGGGCGCGTGGCGGCGGGCGCGGTGGCGCGCCGGCTGCTGGAGCCCGAGGGCGTGCGCGTGCAGGCGTACACCGTGCAGGTGGGCGACCTGGTCGCGCGCGAGCGGGACCTCGACTTCGTGGAGCAGAACCCGGTGCGCTGCCCCGACCGCGCGGTCGCTCCCGAGATGGAGCGCGCAATCCTGGCCGCGCGCGAGGCCGGCGACTCCCTGGGCGGCGTGGTGGAGACGCTCGCGACCGGCGTCCCTCCGGGCCTGGGCGATCCGGTGATCGACAAGCTGCACGCCCAGCTCGCGTGGGGGCTCATGTCCATCCCGGCGATCAAGGGCTTCGAGGTGGGCGAGGGCTTTGGCGCCACGCGCCTGCGCGGGAGCCAGATGAACGACCGCATGACGCCCAGGGGCTTCGAGACCAACCACGCCGGCGGCGTGCTCGGCGGCATCTCGACCGGGCAGCCGATCGTCACGCGCATCGCCGTGAAGCCGCCCTCGTCGATCGCGCTCCCCCAGAAGACCATGGACCGCCACGGCAAGGAGCGCGACTTCGCGATCCACGGCCGCCACGATCCGTGCCTCTGCCCGCGCGTCGTCCCGGTGGCCGAGGCGATGACCTGCCTCGTGCTCGCCGACGCGCTCCTCCGCCAGCGCGCCATCGAGGGCCGCCGCCCCTCGTGATCGACCGGATCCGCACCCGCGTTTCCGAGATTCTCCGGATCCGCTACCCCATCATGCAGGCGGGGATGATATGGGCCTCCGGCTACAAGCTCGCGGCCGCCTGCGCCGAGGCCGACATCCTCGGCACCATCGGCTCCGCCTCCATGAAGCCCGACCTTCTGCGCGAACAGATCCGGAAGGCGCGCGCGCTCACGAAGAAGAGGATCGCGGTGAACATCCCCCTCCTCCGGAGCGACGCCGCCGAGCTGTTGGAGGTGGCGTTGGCCGAAGGGATCGACGTCATCATTTCGAGCGCGGGAAACCCGGCGCTGTTGGGTCCGCGAATCAAGGCGGCGCGGGCAACCTGGGTGCACGTAGTCCCCAGCGTGAAACACGGGAAAAAGGCCCAGGACGCGGGCGCCGACATCGTCATCGGCGAGGGATTCGAGGCGGGAGGCCACAACGGGGTGGACGAGATCACCACCCTCGCCCTGATCCCCCAGCTGGTAGACGCCCTCTCAGTGCCCGTGGCGGCGGCCGGGGGGATCGCGGATGGGCGAGGGTTCTTAGCGGCCATCGCGTTGGGCGCCCAGGGGATCTCCGTGGGCACACGCTTTGCATGTACTACCGAGTCGTCCTCCCATTTGTCGTACAAGGAAGCAGTTGTAGCCGCGAACGACTCCGCGACCGTGCTCTTTGCAAAGCGCATCGCGCCAGTTCGCGCGATCAGGAACCCGTGGGTGGAGCGGGTCCGCCAGGCCGAAGCCGGCGGCGCCTCCCTCGAGCAGCTGGAAGCAGCCTACGGCCGCTCGCATTCGAGGAAGGGGATCCTCGAGGGGGACGTCATCGAAGGCGAGCTGGAGGCCGGCCAGTCGAGCGGATTGATCCGCGACGTGATTCCCGCGGCCGAAGTGGTGCGGCGATTCGTCGTGGAATACGAGGAAGCGGTGACCCGAGTCCGGAGCGTGGCGCCATGAGCAAGACAAAGACTGCCGTCGCGGAGAAGCCGAAAGAGACGCAGCCCGGCACCTCGGAAGGCGCGCTCGCGGCCGGACGGACCAAGTACGAGTCCGCCATGGCCAAGCCCGAGCCCGCGGCACGAACGCCCGAGCTTTTGGAAGCCGTGCGTTCGTTCCGCGAGGCCATCCAGATCAACCCGGATTCGCACGAGGGCTATGGGTGGCTGGCGCAGACTTATCGGATGATCGCCGCCGCGGTCCGCCCCGCGGACGGCGGGAACGCCGACCGGCTCACGCGCTATGCGTGCGCCGTGGCGTGGGAGGGAACGTCGCGCGCGTCCTCGGCGGCAGCCATCCCGATTCGCACGAAGCAGGAAGTCCGCACGCTCGTCGCCTGGCTTCGCGCGACGCGGCACCTCTCCTCGGCCGATGCCGAGGCGGAGATGCAGTCGCTCCGCGATCAGTGCCTGGTCGACGCCCTCACGGGTACCGCGGCGCTGTAGTCTCTCCCCGCCTCTCCAGCGGACCCCGCTCCCCGCTTCGGGCGACCGCTCGCCTTTCTCGCCTCCCATGCCGGTCCTTCCGTGGCCTTTCTTATGCTAGGCGGGCGCGTCCGTTTGGGGCGCAAATCCGCTAGTAGAATGATTCACACAGCATTGAACGCCCAATGTGGGGGGCAAACATGCGATCCATTTGTATTTTCGTCCTCGCTCTCGCCGCCGTGGCGGGATCAGCGCGGGCCGATGAGCCCAAGCCGCTACAGCCAGGACCCTGGAAATTCGGCGCCGTCATCGGCGCGAACGTGGCGCAGAGCGCCTTCAGCAACAACTGGCGCGGCGGCGACAAAGGGTCGCTCGCATGGGTCGCGTTCAGCGACGTGGCAGCCGAGCGACAGTTCTCGCACCGATTCAACCTCACCAACAAGCTCCAGGCCGCGTTCGGCCAGACCGCGCAGCAGTCCAGCGATCCCCGCGATCCGCGCGTCAAGGTATGGGACCGGCCGCAGAAATCGACCGACCTCCTCGTGCTGGAATCGGTCGGCCGGTTCACGCTGGGCGGAGCCGTCGATCCCTTCCTCGCCTTCCGCGGCGAAACCCAGTTCACGGACGAATCGAGCCCGATCGGGAAGATCCCGTTCAATCCGATCACGCTGAAGGAAATGACAGGTGTGGCGCGGCTGCTCGACAAGACCGAGACCAGCGAAGCGATCACGCGCGTCGGGTTCGCGCTGCGGCAGACCGTCGCCGAGTCGTTCGTCGATCCCGTCACCAAGGACAAGGACCGCTTCGTGGCGAACGACGGCGGCCTGGATTGGCAGACCTACGTCACGCGCCCCGTCTTGAAGAAGCGCGTGCTCTACAAGGGATCCCTCGACGTCTACAAGCCGATCTTCTATTCCCAGTCCGACGACCTGAAGGCGTTCGACGTGCGCGCCGACAGCGCCGCCGCGGCCAACGGCACCACGCACGGACCGGTGGCGGACTACTGGAAGGCGGTGGAGGTGAACTTCCTGAACACGTTCACCGCGCAGATCACGAAGGTGTTGTCGGTGAATCTGCTCGTCCAGTGGGTCTACGACAAGTACGACGCGGCCGCGAACACCAACCCCGATCAGCCGTTCGACGTGTTGCAGGCGGAGATCGACCGGAATGTGCGGAAGAGCGGGCAATTCAAGGAGACGCTGGGGTTGGGGCTGAGCTATCGGTTGTTCTAGGGGGACCCGGTTCAGGCTTTCGTGGGAACGGCGCGAAGCATGTTCAACATTTCCCCGTGAATCCGCCCGTTGGTCGCGACAAGCTTTCTCCGGTCCAGCGCGGGCGGCTCTCCGTCGTAATCCGTCGTCTTCCCACCCCCTTCTTCCACGATGATTACGCCCGCGGCCATGTCCCAGGGCTGCAACCCGCGCTCCCAGAAGCCGTCGCTCCGGCCGACGCCGACCTTTGCGATGGCGAGTGCCGCGGAGCCGGCGCGTCGCACGGCCTGCGCCTTCAATAGAAACCGCGAGAACGGGCCGATGTTGTTCTGCTCGTCGTCGCCGCCCAGGTCGTAGGAGAAGCCCGTGCCCAGCATGGCGCGGCTCAGGTCGTCCACGTCGGACACGCGCCGCGGGCGCCCGTTCAACGTGGCGCCTCCGCCGCGCCGGGCCGCGTACATGTCGTCCAACAGCGGATTGTAGACGGCGCCCACTTTCAGATGCCCCGCCGCTTGAAGCGCGATGGAGACGGACCACACGGGGTACTCGTGGGCGTAGTTGGTGGTGCCGTCGAGGGGATCGACGATCCAGAGGCGTTCGGCGCCGCGGCGCTCGCCACCGCCTTCCTCGGCCAGAATATCGTCGCCGGGGAATTCCGCCGTGAGCCGCGTGACGATCAGCCGCTCGGAGCGCCGGTCCATCTCGGTGACCAGGTTGATCCGCCCCTTGTAGTCGACCTGCTGCTCGCGGCCGAAATTCTCCTTCAGCAACGCGCCCGCCTCGCGTGCAACGGCGACCGCGACGGCCAGCTCGCGCTCGAATGGCGCGGTACTCACGCGGAGGGCGCCGCGGGCAGCTTCTTCCGGAACTTGTGCTGCGTCTTCTGCACCTCGAAGCCGAGGTGCTTGTAGAACTCGTGCGCGCCGTCGCGGATGATGTTCGAGCGCAGGTTCAGCTCCTGCGCCCCGCGCTCGCGCGCCCAGGCCTCAACCCTCGCCACCAACGCGCGCCCGGCTCCGCTCCCGCGGGCGTCCTCATTCACCACCAGGCCCCCCAGCTCCGCGTTGGGCCCCGACTCGATGTACGGAGCCATGAAGACGTGGGCCCACCCGATGACGAGCCCCGATGCGTCCTCGGCGACGAACGCGCCCGCGATCTCCGAGCCCAGGACCGTGCGGATCGCGGTCTGGGTCTTCCCCAGGTCGTTCGGGTATCCCAGTTGCGCCACCAGCTCGTTCACGGCTTCAGCGTCCGATTCCAGCATCGCCCGCACCCGAATCCCGCTCATATCCTCCCGGGACAGCTCGGTCACGTGCGCTCCTCCATCGCCGGCTCCTCCACCGGCCCCTCGTCCTCGCCCACTTCAGGCTGCTTCGAGTATTGAAGCTCGTAGAGCCGAGCGTAGATGCCGCCCTTGGCCAGAAGCTCCGCGTGCGTCCCCTGCTCGCGCAGCTCGCCCTTGTGTAAAACCAAAATCCGGTCCGCGTCCAGGATCGTGCTCAACCGGTGCGCGATCACCAGCGACGTCCGTCCCTCCAACAATCGTTTCAGCGCCGCCTGCACCACGCGCTCGGTCTCGATGTCCACGCTGGACGTGGCCTCGTCCAGGATCAGGATGCTGGGGTCGTAATGGAGGGCGCGCGCGAAGGCGAGGATCTGCCGTTCGCCCATGGAGAAGTACGCGCCCCGCTCGCCGACCTCCTCGTCCAGGCCGTTGGGCAGCCGGGTCTTCAGCCGCGAGCCGCCCACCTCGGCCAGGGCGCGGTCCACGTCCCCGCCCGCGCGGTCACGGGAGCCGAACGCGATGTTCTCGCGCACCGTGCCCGAGAAGAGGAACACGTCCTGGAGCACCAGCCCGATCTGCCTGCGCAGATCCTTCCCGTCGATGGTCCGGATGTCGTGGCCGTCCACGCGGATCGTGCCCTTCTGGAACTCGTAGAACCGCGTGAGCAGGTTTGCGACCGAGGATTTACCGGCACCGGTCGCCCCGACGATCGCCACCTTCTCGCCCGGCGCAATGCGGAACGAGAGATCGCGGATCACGAACTCCTCGTCCTTGTAGGCGAACCACACGTGGTCGAACTCCACCTCGCCGCGCAGCCGGCCCACCGGCGCCGCTCCCACGGGCTCCACCACCGCCGGCGGCGTGTCTAACAGCTCGAAGATTCGCTCGGAGGAAACCATGGCCGCCTGGAAGACGTTGTACTTCTCGCTCAGGTCGCGGACCGGCTGGTAGAAGCGGTCGGAGTACTGGATGAACGCGACCACCACGCCGAACGTGACCGTGCCCGCGAGGATCCCGCTCCCGCCGTACCAGAGGATCAGCGCCAGCGCGATCGCGCCGATCACTTCCACCACCGGGAAGAAGACGGCGTAGTAGAAGAGGTTCTGCACGTGGGCGTCGTAGTGCGAGCGGTTCGCCTCGTCGAACTTGCGCGTCTGCTTCAGCTCGGTGTTGAAGAATTTGAGCACGTCCAGTCCTTGGAGGTGCTCCTGGAGGAAGGCGTTCAATTTGGCCAGCCGCGTCCGCACGCGGCGGTACGAGACGCGCACCTTGGAGCGGAAGATCGCGGTCGCGATGACCAGGAGGATCACCGTGGTCATCGTGACCAGCGCGAGCTTCCAGTTGAGCCAGAACATGGCGGCCACGATGGCCGCGAGCATGAAGAGGTCGCCGATCACCGCGACCACCCCCTGCGCGAACAGCTCGTTCAGCACCGCCACGTCTTGGGTGACGCGCGTCAGGATGCGGCCCACGGGGCGCGTGTCGAAGTAGGAGGGCGTCAGGGTCTCGAGGTGCCGGAAGATGGAGAGGCGCAGGTCCTGCATCGCGCGCTGCCCCACCATGGCCATGGTGTAGGACTGCACGTAGCGCAGGACGAAGCCGAACGCGAGGATGCCGATGTAGGCGCCCGCGATGAGCAGGAGTCCCCGCGTCGCATCCGCGCCCAGGCCCCCGTGGCCGCTCGCCGGCTTCACGTAGGTGTCGATCGCGATCTTGGTGAGGTACGGGCCGGCGGCCTCCAGGAGCGAGATGATCCCGAGCAGGACGATCGAGAGCGTGATCTCCTTCTTGTAGGGCTTCAGGAACTGGAGGAGACGGGCGGCCAGGCGGCGGTCGTAGATCGCCCCCTTCGCCTCGACGTCGTCGGCAGCCGAGCCCCAGGGACCGGCCATCAGCGACCCCCTCCGGCCGTCGCGCGCGCCGTCACAGGGCCTCCAGCTCTTCGACCACCTCTTCCAGGTGGTAGAGGTCGGCGTACAGGCCGCTCAAGGCGATCAACTCCTCGTGCGTGCCCGACGCCACGATCCTTCCCTCGTCCAGCACCACGATCCGGTCCACGCGGAGGAGCGCCGAGCGGCGGTGCGTCGCCAGCACGATCGTGGCGCGCTCCTTCGCGCGGAACAGGTTGTCGAGGATCTCCTCTTCCGTGCCCTGATCGACGTTCGCGAACGCGTCGTCCAGGAGGAGCACCGGGCGCTCCAGCGCGAGCGCGCGGGCCAGCGCCACGCGCTGCTTCTGCCCGCCCGAGAGGGTGATTCCCCGCTCCCCGATCAGCGTGTCCAGTCCCAGCGGAAACTGCCCTAGGTCGGACGACAGCCCGGCTTGGCGCGCCACGGCCTCGGCGTCGGGCGGCGGCGCGCCATCCTCGAAGCCGAACGCCACGTTGGAGCGGATCGTGTCGGAGAAGAGGAACGTCTCCTGCGGCACGATGCCGAGCCTGCGGCGGAGCGGGCCGCGCGCCCACTCCGTCGTCGGCACCCCGTCCAGGCGGATCGCGCCGCCGGTCGGCTCGTACAGGCGGGCGATCAGGTTCAACAGGGTCGTCTTCCCCGAGCCGGTCCGCCCGACGATCGCCAGGGCTTCGCCGGCGCCGATCGTGAGCGCCACACCGTGGAGCACGTCCCGGTCGGTACCGGGATAGCGGAAGCGCACGCCCTCCAGCTCCACCGCGGGCCTTCGCCCGGCGCCCGCGCCGTCGCGTCCAGCTCCCGCCGCGCCGTCCACCTGCGGCCCATTCAGCCCCGGATGAACGTCCTCTTCCGTGGGGAGCGAGAGCACGTCCTGGATCCGCTTCATGGACGCCGCCCCGCGCTGGAACAGGTTCGACACCCAGCCCAGCGAGATCATCGGCCAGATGAGCATGGCGAGGTAGATCTGGAAGGCCACCAGCTCGCCCAGGGTGATCTTGCCGGCGATGACCGCGGCCCCGCCCACTCCGAGCACGATGGCGGCGGCGATGCCGCCCAACAGCGAGAGCATGGGCCACATGCTGGACCAGATCCGGATCATCGCCCGGTTCTTCTCCAGATAGTCCTCGTGGATCACGCGGAAGGCGTTGTACTCCCCCTCTTCCTCCACATGCGCCTTCACCACGCGGATCCCCGACAGCGTCTCCTGCGCCTTCGCGGTGAGGGCGGCGAAGGAGGCCTGGATCGCCTCGTAGTAGTGGTGGAGCTTCGCGCCCAGCCGGGCCACCGTGAACGAGAGGATCGGGAGCGGGATCAGCGCCAGAAGGGTGAGCCTAAGGTCGATCCGGGTCATCAGCGTCACCGCGAAGGCGAACGTCACGATGGTGTTCCCCAGATACATCAGCCCCGGGCCCAAGAAATTCCGCACCGCGTCGAGATCGTTGGTCGCGCGCGAGAGCAAATCGCCCACCTTGCGCGTCCGGTACGTCTCGGCCGGGAGCCGCGCGAAGTGGTCGAAGAGGTCGTTTCGAAGCTCGTACTCCATGCGGCGGGACGCCCGGATCAGGGACATGCGCATGGTGAAGAGGAAGATCCCCTGCAGCACCACGGCGAGGAGGATCAGCCCGGAGTCGCGGAGCAGAATTTGCCGGGTGACGCCCCGCTCCAGGTGATCCACCGCCTGGCGGACCAGCCAGGGGGACCACACCTGGAACAGCGAGGTGAGCAGGATGGAGACGCCCCCGACGGCCAGCGCGATCTTGTGGCGGCGGAGGTAGGGGATGAGATGGCGGAGCGATCCGATGGCTATTTTCCTCCGGGAGAGGGCCGCGAGGCCCGGTCCCGCTAATTAGACGGTGCTTCCTTCGTTGTAGATTAAGATGCGGCCGCACGCCTCGCAGTTCATGATCGCCTCGCCCCGCCGGATCTCCTGCATGTCCCGCGGCGTGAGCTGGCGGAAACAGACGCTGCACGCGCTCTTCCGCACCTCCGCCACGGCCACGCCGTCTCGCGAGCCCAGGCGATCGTAGCGCGACAGGACGGCCGCCGGAATCCGGGGGCGAACCGCGTCCCGTTCCCGGACCAGCTCGGCCAGCGCCTGCTCGAGCGCCGCTGCGTCCCGGTCCAGATCCGCCTCCCCCTGCTTCAGGCGCGCTTCCTCCTCCGCGACCCGCTTCTCGCCGCTCTTCGCGGCCGCGGCCAGAGCCTCTTCGCGTTCGTAATTCTCCAAGATTTTCGTCTCCACGTCCGAGCGCTTCTGCTTCACGGCCTCGATCTGGTGGCGCATCGCCGTGTATTCCTGGTTCGTCTTCACGTCCAAAAGCTGGCGCTCCAGCTTCGCCACCTCAGCCTGGAAGCCCTCCGCCTCCTTCTCGAATGAGCGGCGGGCAAGACGCGCCGCCTCCAGCTCCTTCTTGGTCTGGTCCTGCGCCGACCTGGCGCCGGCCAGTGCCCCGCGCAGCGATTCGCGCCGCTTCGGGATCTCGTCCTTCCGCCGCCTGGCGCCGAGCAGAAGACTGTCGCGGCGCTGCAGGTCCAGGAGCGCTTCCAGCTCAGGCAGCACGTCGCGCCTTTCTACCGGGTCCACCGGTCGGGTGGAAACGAAAACGGGGAGCGCGCATCAACGCGCTCCCCGTGAGGGGCGACGGGGTTCCGCGGCTCTGGGCCGCGCCCCGCGGACCGGCGGGGCCGGTCGCGCCCCGGAGGCAGGCCCCGGCGTGGTGGGCGGTGCAGGGATTGAACCTGCGACCTCTGGCTTGTGATACCAGCGCTCTCCCAACTGAGCTAACCGCCCCGACGCAAGATGGAGTCGCGGAGACCTTCGCACCGGCGCGATAGGGCATCGGCGAGGAAAGGGCAAGTGGGCCCACTTGGACTCGAACCAAGGACCACCCGGTTATGAGCCGGGCGCTCTCACCAGCTGAGCTATGGGCCCGGTTGCGATTCATCGTTCCGGATGTGGACCCGAGCGGCGCAGGGTACCAAACGCGGCGCGACAGGGTCAAGCCGCGGCCCCCCATCGGCGCCCGGCTCCCGTCACATGATCTCCACGTAGCCCTTGAGGCGGCGGCTGCGGGTGGGATGGCGCAGCTTGCGGAGCGCCTTCGCCTCGATCTGGCGGATGCGCTCGCGGGTCACGTTGAACGTGGCGCCCACCTCTTCCAGGGTCCGCGGGCAGCCGTCCTCGGTCAGCCCGAAGCGGAGGCGGATCACCTTGGCCTCGCGCTTGGAGAGCGTTTCCAGGACCTCGTTCACCTCGTCCTTCAGCATCGAGAAGGCCGCGGCCTGGGCGGGCGAGACCACGCTGGTGTCCTCGATGAAATCGCCCAGGCTGGAATCGTCGTCCTCGCCGATCGGGCGGTCCAGCGAGATCGGCTCCTGCGCGGCCTTGAGCACGCTCTTGATCTTGTCCACCGGCAGCGCCAGCTTCACAGCCACCTCTTCCGGCGTGGGCTCGCGCCCCAGCTCCTGCACCAGGCGGCGCGACGTGCGCACGACCTTGTTGATGGCCTCGATCATGTGCACCGGCACGCGGATGGTGCGCGCCTGGTCGGCGATGGCGCGCGTGATGGCCTGGCGGATCCACCACGTGGCGTACGTGGAGAATTTGTAGCCCTTCCGATAATCGAACTTGTCGACCGCGCGCATCAGGCCGCTGTTTCCCTCCTGGATCAGGTCCAGGAATTCGAGCCCGCGGTTCGTGTAGCGCTTCGCGATGGAGATCACGAGGCGCACGTTGGCCTCGATCATCTCCCGCTTCGCCTTGTCTCGGGCGATCTCGCCCGAGCGGATTTCCCGCGCGACCTCCTTCATCTGGTCGCGCGTCATCTTCGCCTCTTCCTCGATCTTCCGGACCTTGCGGCGCGCGTTCTTCGCCGCGTGGTCGTATTCCTCGAAGTGCCCCGCGGCGAGGCCGCTGTCCTTCTCGACCTGGCGCTCTTCCTTGCGGCTCTTCTTGGCCCGCTTGGCCAGCTCCGCGATCTCCTCCCCGGTGCGGCCCCAGCGCCGCTCCAGATCGGTGAACTCGCTCTCCACCAGGTCGACCTGGTGCGAGAAGTCCTTGATCCGCTCGGCCAGCCGCTCGATCAGCCGGATGTTCAGGTTCAGCGTGAAGAGCTCGCACATCAGCTCCTCGTCCGAGACCCGGATCTTGCCCTGGTGCGCCAGGCGCAGCTCTTCCTTCAGCCGTCCGATGGGCTTTTCCTGGAGCTTGGTGTGCTTCGCGTGCAGGACGCGGACCCTGTCCAGCGCCTTCAGCGCGCGCGCCCGCTCCCGCTTGGGCGAGAACTCGGGATTCCAGTTTCCGAAGTCGATCTGGGTCAGGTCCTCCACGCGCATCTTCCCCTGCTTCACTCGCGTGCCGTAGGAGACGATTTCCCTGAGGATGGGCCCCGAGCGGAACAGGGCCGTGCAGATCTGCTTCTCCCCCGCCTTGATCCGCTTCGCGATCTCAACTTCGCCTTCGCGGTCGAGGAGCGGGACGCGTCCCATCTCGCGCAGGTACATGCGCACGGGATCGTCGTAGCGGACCGGGTGCGGCAGGGTCTGCTTCTCGGGCGGCCGCTTCTCTTCGCGCCGCTTCAGGCGGAGCTTCTGCTGCGCCTCTTCGTGGGTGTCGAAGACGTCGACCTTGAGGTCGTTCAGGGCGATGTACACCTCGTCCATGTCCTCGACCGAGGCGCTCTCGTCCAGGAAGGTCTCGATCTGGTCGTGAAGCAGGTAGTGCTGCTTTCCGGCGAGCGTCTTCAGCTCGACAAGACGGTCGCCCCCCTTCTTCTCCCGCTTCAACCCTTTCGCCTCTCGTTTCATTGGCTCGTGCGCTCTCCTCTAGGAAACGGCCGGATGATTACGGCTGTGCAACTTGGTGGTCAGATCCTTGATCTCGGTCAGAAGGCGGGTCTCCGACTCCTGGTCGTGCGCCTGGCTGGGCCGGCCGATCTCCCGCTTGAGCTGGTCGATCTGGGCACGGATTCGCCGCTCTTCCAGGCGCTCGATCAGGGCTCGCGCCCCGCGGCGTGACGCCTCGATCGTGTCGGACTCCTCGGAGATGGGGTGATCGGCGAGGACCGCGCGGGCCAGCGTGGACGCGCTCATGAGGTCCCGAAGCTCACCGTAGAGTGGGATGCGGCCCTCGATCAGCCACGGCCGCACCAGCTCCCGGAGCCCCTCGTGCCGGAAGCAGCCTTCGTCCCCGTGCCCGGCCGCCTCGGCCAGAGCGCCGTCCTCGGTCAGAACCCGCGCGGCCAACTCCAATTCCACCGGGTCCGGCGGGCCTGAAGAGGGGGAGCCGGAAGAAACCCCTCCATGTGACTCGGATGCCGAAGAATCGCTTGAGGTTCGGGGATGTCCGCCGGGTTCCTGACCGGCGGCCGGAGCCTGCTCCGCGGACCGGCGCGACGCGGTGCCGCCCGCGGCGCGGGAGGCGGCGCTTCCCTCCCGCCGTTTCCCCAGCGCCTCCAGAAACACCTGCTCCTCCAGGCCGAAGGCCTCGCCGCCCCGGCGCACCAGAAGGCGGCGTCGGATTGGATCGTCCACGCGGCTGATCACTTCGACATACCGCCGCACCCGCGCCTCCACGGACGGGTTCTGGCCCCCCGCGCCGAGAGAAGCCCCGGCCAGGAAGCCCGCGGCGTCCACGGTCTTGGCCAGGAGATCCCCGAAGGCCCCCGGGCCCTCCTTCCGGACGAAGGAATCGGGGTCCTCCCCGGGAGGGAGCAGGAGCACCCGCACCGGGAGCCCCGCCCGCATCAAGGGCTCGAGCGCGCGGTCGGCCGCCCGGACCCCCGCGTCGTCCCCGTCGTACACCAGCACCGCCTCGGGCTCGGAGCGTGCCAGGATCCGCGACTGCTCGTAGGTCAAGGCCGTGCCGCTGGTCGCGACCGCGTTCGCGAAGCCGGCCGCGTGGAGCCGCATGGCGTCGAGGTAGCCCTCCACGACCAGCGCCTGCTTCCGCTCGCGGATCGCCGCGCGCGCCTCCGGCAGGGCGAAGAGGAGCTGTCCCTTCCGGTAGACCGCCGTCTCCGGCGAGTTCAGATACTTGGGCTGATCCTCGGCCGCAATGGCGCGTCCCCCGAATCCGGCGACCTTTCCCGCCGCGCCCAGCACCGGGAAGACAATCCGGTTTCGGAAGCGGTCGTAGCGGCCCCCGTCCCCGCGGCGGAGCGCCAATCCCGCTTCTTCCAGCACGGGGAGCGGCAACAGCTTCCCCAGGGTCGTCACCAGTCCGTCCCACCCGGCGGGCGCCCAGCCCACCTGGAAGGACTCGAGGATTTCCCCCTCGAAGCCGCGCCCGGTCAGGTAGGCACGTGCATCGCCGCCCGCCTCGGACTTGAGGCTGGCCCGGAAGTAGTCGTTCGCCAGCGCATTCGCCTGGTAGAGCCGGTCGCGCGCCGCGTCCCCGGGTCCCCGCGCCTGCTGCGGCAGCTCGATCCCGGCGCGTTCCGAGAGGATTCGGAGCGCCTCGGGAAACGGGACCTTCTCCATCTCGGTCACCCAGGCGAAGACGTCGCCTCCCTTGCCGCAGCCGAAGCAATGCCAGACCTGCCGCTCGGGGTTCACGGTGAACGACGGGGTCCGCTCCGAATGGAAGGGACAGAGCCCCTTCCACGAGCGGCCGGCGCGCTTGAGCGCCACCTTCTCGCCCACCAGGGCGACGATGTCGGTTGCCTCGCGGATCTGCTCTTTCGCTTCGCTCGAGGGGATCACGGTCCTCACGAATCCAGGGTCACGATGGTCACGCCGGTGCCGCCCTCGCGCACTTCGCCGAGGCGGAATTCCTTTACGATCCCGTTGTGGGCCAGGAAGCGCTTCATCTCTTCGCGGAGAATCCCTTTCCCCTTGCCGTGGATGATCCGCACGATCTGGATCCCTCCCACCGAGGCGTCCTCGAGGAAGCGTTCCACCGCCCGGACCGCGTCGTCCGCTTCGAAGCCGCGCACGTCCACTTCATTCCCCGAGGCGCTCAGATCGGGTACTCCCGTCGCCCCGACCGGGGACGCCTCGCCTGGCCCGGATTTCCCGCCGGCGCCATCACCGCCGCCCGCCCGCGTGGCGTCGCCCGCCTGCGAGCGGAGCTGGCGGAGCGAGAGCATGGCCGTGGCTCCGCCGATCTTCACGCGGACGCGGCCGTCCTTGTCCGGGGCCGAGACCACGACCCCGTCGGCCCGGAGCGCGGGGACGTAGACCCGGTCCCCCTCGTGCGCCACCGTGACCGGCGCGCCCCGCTCCACGGAGCCCGGCACGTCGGTCTCGGCATCGATCGCGGCCGACATCTCCTTCACCAGCCCGCGCCCCTCCTGGAGCGTCTCGGCGCTGGCCTTCCGCTCGGACCGGACCTTCTTCCGGTAGTCGTCGATCTGGCTCTCCAGCTGGCGCAACAGCTCGCGCCGGGCGGAGAGCTCGGCCTGCTTCCGCTCCTTCTTCTCCGCCTCCAGCCGCTCGCGCGCCACGCGCAGCTCCGCCTCCCGCTCGCGGAGCTTCGCCTGGGTGTCGGTCAACGCGCGCCGCTCCGCCACCGCCTCCTCGCGGAGGCGCCCCAACTCTTCGATCAGCCGGTTCAAGTCGCGCTCCCCTTCGGGCATGAGCGCCCGCGCCCGGTCCAGCACCTCCGCGCGCATGCCGAAGCGCGTCGCCACCTGGATCGCGCGGCTGCCTCCGGGCACCCCGACCACCAGCCGGAACAGGGAGCGGAGCTTGTCCTCGTCGAAGGCCATCGACGCGTTCCGCACGCCCGGCGTCTCGTGGGCGAAGGTTTTCAGGCTGCCGTGGTGCGTGGTGGCGAGCGTCATCGCGCCGCGCGAAAGCAGCGCCTCGAGCACGGCCTGCCCCAGCGCCGCCCCTTCCGCGGGATCGGTGCCCGAGCCCAGCTCATCCAGGAGCACCAGGCTCCTGTCGGTCGCCACCTCCAGCGCCTCGGCCACGCGCCGCACGTGCGAGAGAAAAGTGCTCACGTCGTCCTGGATCGACTGCTCGTCCCCGATGTCGCAGACGATGCGGTCGAGCCACGGGATCGTCGTTCCGTGCGCCGCGGGCACCGGAAGTCCGGCCATCGCTAGAAGCGCGATCAGCCCGACCGATTTCAGCGCGACCGTCTTTCCGCCCATGTTCGGTCCGGTCACGAGAAGGACCGGATTCTCGGCGTCCAACTCCAGATCCAGGGGCACCGGCGGACCGGCCAGCTCCCCCCGCATGTGGCGCGAGACGAGGATCGGATGCCGCGCGCCGCGAAGGAGAAGCCGCCTCTGGTCCGACAGCTCGGGAAGCGCGGCCCCGGCTTCGCGCGCCCACGACACCACCGCCTCGGCGGCGTCCAGGCCGGCCAGGGCCTCGAGATTCCCCTGGAGCGCCGGATGATGCCGGTGCGCGGCCGCCGACAACTCGCGCAGGATCCGCTCCACCTCGCGCGCCTCGTCGCTGGCCCGCTCGGCCAGCTCGCTGTTCCCCTCGGTGGCCTCGCGCGGCTCGACGAAGACGGAGGCTCCCGAGCCGGAATGGCCCAGCACCGCGCCCGGAACGGCGCGCCGGTTCGAGGCCGGAATCGCGATGACGTAGCGCTCCTCGCGCAGGGTCACGAAGCTCTCCGGCGACCCAGCCGACCGGAGGATGGCCTCAAGCCGCGACGCCAGACGCTCGCGCAGGGAGCGAATGGCGCGGCGGATCTTCGACAGCTCGGGCGAGGCGTCGTCGCGCACGCTGCCGGATGGGTCGAGCGCGCGCGTCAGATCGCGCCGGAAGCCCTCCAGCGGGTCGAGCGCGCCGAGAAGCCGTAAAAGCCCGGGCGCCTCCTCGCGCCGTTTCCGGATCCACCCCGATACCTGCGCCGCCTGCTCCAGGAGGACGGCGATCTGCCACAGCTCTTCTCCGCGGAGCGTCATCCCCTCGGTCGCGAGCCGCTTCAGCACCTCGCGCAGATCGGGCGGCGCCGCCGTCGGCGGAGGATCCCCCTCCTGGTGCGCGGCCAGGAGATCGGCGATCTCTTCCTGCGCGAGTCGGGCCTCGTCCAAGCGCCGGAATGGGGCGCGCGCCAGCACCCGCTCGCGGCCGGGGACGGAACGGGTCCGCCCCGCCAGCGCGCGGAGCACCGAGGGATATTCCAGGACGACGAGTGCGTGGTCCCGCGGGCGATCCAAATCCATGGAGTCCACGGGATCTTGAGGCGCCGTGGCCGGGCGCTGATTCAATTCGGTGTCGACTTTTTCCGGGGGTGAGGGGCCGGCAGGCGATTCCGGCCCGGGAGACAAACGGGAAACCGGCTCGCGCCGATTTCCCGCCTGGACGTTCGGTGAGACGACCCTAATCGGCCGACTTCATTCGGGCCATCATCTTCCTCTTCGCGGCGTTGAGCTTTCGCTTCCGCCGCTCGCTCGGTTTTTCGAAGTGCTGATGTCGACGCAGATCTGCGAGAATTCCAGCCTTCTCACACTTCTTCTTAAACCGGCGAAGGGCACTCTCGAAGGACTCTCCGTCCTTGACCCTGATGCCGGGCATCCTATTGAATCGCCTCCTTCAGAACCAGTTAGAGGTCCGTACAGCCCCCCGAAAACGGGCCGGGCAAACTCCGCCTAACGCTACTAAAGATACCCCGATAGCCGGATTTTGTCAACTAGTGGGCAACCCGCTCGCGAGAACGAGGTTACGCGCCAGGGCCAGGAGATCGATGGCAGCCGTGGATGTGGATAAGCGACTGGGGCCTAATGAGATAGGCTTGAATTCCGCCGCGCGGAGCAGCTCCGCCTCCTCCGGCAAAAATCCCCCCGGGGGCCCAACCGCAAGCACCACCGCCCGTTCCCGTCCGAGGATCGGGGTGTTTCCGAGCGAAAACCCCGCCGCGCCGTCCGGATCGGCCGCGAATCGAGCCGCGGGACCCGGAGCCGCCGCCAGCGCCTCCTCCAGCGTACCCGAGGACCGGAGGACCGGTTTCCGGGTCCGCCGCGACTGCTTGAGGGCCGCCCGGCTCAGGCGCTCCAGCCGCTCGAGCCGGCTGCCCGAGTAGGCCTCCCGTCCGCTCCGGGATGCGGCGACGAAATCGATCCACGTCGCGCCCAGAGGAACCGCGTGCTCGATCACCGCTTCCGCCTGTCCGAATTCGGGGAGCCCGACGAGAAGCGCCATCGCGGCTGGCAGCTCCCGGACGCCGGCCTCGCGCGATTCGATGCGGGCGACCGCGACCCCGCCCTCCGCTCCCTCGAGCTCGCAGCGGTACAACATTCCCTGGCCGTCGATCGCCTCGAAGGACGTGCCGGGCGTCGCGCGGAACACGCGCAAGAGGTGGTGCGACTCTTCGGCGCTCAGGCGGAGCCGCGAGCTTCCCGCGTCCACCGATCCCGGCTCGACCCAGAACGGCGAATCGGGGACCCGCTCCAGGCGCGACATTCGGGACTCTTCGGGTCAGTCCTCGCCGCCCGGCAACTTGGGCCGGCGCGGCGGAGGGGCCTTGGCTTCGGGGAGGGTCTCGAATTCCTCGAGTACTTTCTTTCCCCGCTCGGTGATCTTGGAAGGTGTGTGAATCACGATGCGGACCAGGAGATCGCCGCTCCCCGAGCGCTGCAGGCTCTTGATCCCCTTCCCCCGCAGGCGGAGCAGGCGCCCCGTCTGCGTTCCCGCCGGGACCTGAACCAGCGCGCGCCCTCCGCCCAGGGTCGGCACCTCCACCTTCCCGCCGAGCGCGGGGCGCGACAGGCTGACGGGAACCTCGACGATCAGGTCATCGCCTTCCCGCGCGAACAGAGGGTGCTCGACCTCGAGAATATGGGCGATCAGATCGCCGGGAGGACCGCCCCGTGGACCCGCGTCTCCGAGGCCCGCGAGCGGAATGAAGTTCCCGCTCGATACCCCGGCGGGGACCTTGATGGTGATCTCGCTCTGCTCCTTCACGCGGCCTTCCCCTCCGCAGACCTCGCAGGGGTTTTCGATGATCGTGCCCTCGCCGTGGCAGCGGTCGCACGTGGTCACGTTGATGAGCTGGCCCAGGATGGAGCGCTGCACCTGGCGCACCTGGCCCGAGCCGTTGCACCGCGGGCAAGTCTTGCGGCTGGTCCCCTCCTTGGCGCCGGTTCCCTTGCAGGTCTTGCAGGCGCGCATGTGGCGAATCTTGACCCGCTTCTCGACGCCGGTCGCGATCTCCTCCAGCGTGAGCGGCAGGCGGATCTCCAGGGTATTCCCCCGCCGCTCGCGCGCGCGGCGCGGGCCGCGCCCCTCCTCGTCGAACTCGTTGAACCCGCCCATGCCACCGCCGAAATCGCGCATGAACGCGCGGAGCGCGTCGGCCAGGTCGAAGCCCGCCATGTCCTCGAATCCGCCGCCGGCGCCGCCGGGCGCGCCCTGCGGCGCGTTTCCGTAGCGGTCGTAGCGCGAGCGCTTTTCCGGATCCGATAGGACCTCGTAGGCCTGGGCCACCTCTTTGAAGCGCTCCTCGGCCTGCTTGTCCCCCGGGTTCTTGTCGGGATGGAATTTCAGCGCGAGCTGCCGGTAGGCCTTCTTGATCTCGTCAGGCGAGGCGGTGCGCTCGACGCCGAGCACTTCATAGTAGTCGCGCACCGTGCTCACGCGTTGTTCCTGTCCTTCTCATCCGCCGGGCCGGCCACGATGACCTTCGCGTGGCGAAGCACGCGGTCGCGCATCCGGTAGCCCGGCTGCGCCACCTCGATCACGGTGCCCGGAGGGATTCCGCGCGAGGGCTTCCCCTCCCCGATCGCGTCGTGCAGGTTGGGATCGAACGGCTGACCCTCGGATCGGATCGGCACGACTCCTTCGCGCTCGAGGATCTTCAGGAAGCGCTCGCGGACCAGCTCGATGCCCGCGCGCACCGGATCGTCGGATCCGCCGGGCATGGCGGCGAGGGCCCGGTTCAAGTCGTCCAGCACGGGCAACAGGTCCCGCACCAGAGACTCCTTGGCGTAGAGCACCGTCTGCTCGCTCTCGAGCTTCCGGCGGCGCTGCACGTTGGTCATCTCGGCGAGGGCGCGGAGCAGCTCCTCCTCGCGCGCGCGGAGCCGGTCCAACTCGGAGCCGGGACGCTCTGGATCCGCGCCGCCTTGGCCCTCGCCGCCCTCAGCGTCGCGCGCCGGATCGCCTTCGATCGGCGCGTCGCCGGCCGGCGCGTCGCCGGGACGCGCGTCGTCGCCCTCCGGCGCCATGGTTTCGCGTTTGGTTTTCATGTCGAAGCTCCCAGAAGGCGGCCGCCGACGTAAACGACGAGGGAGACAACCCGGCGATACGGCATGCGAACCGGTCCCATGACGCCGATGACGCCCCTCATCCCGCCGACGACCACGCCCATTCCGACGATGGCGCACGCGCGCATCTCGGGAGAGGCGATCTCGCTCCCGATCGCGACGCGCGGCGTGACCTCGCCCGAGAACGCGTCCAGCGTGCGGGCGAGCGATTCTTGATTCGCGAGCAGCGATACCAGGGGCCGCAGCTGTCCCGGCCCCTGAAATTCGGGTTGGGACGCGATGTTGTCGGCCCCGTCCACGCGAACGGCGGGCATCTCCCGCGTCGCCAGAAGCCGCGAGGCCTCGGCCAGCGCCTCCTCCACGAAGGGCGCCGCATCGGGCGGCGCCCCCGCGCCCGCCGCGCGGGCCAGCGCGTCCAGCCCGGAGGGCCCGGCGACGGGCAGCCGTTCGCGCACCCACGCCTCGGCCCGCCGGAGCACGGCCGCCGGCGGAGCGGTCCGGGGGCGCCACGTGGCGGTGGCCACGCCGCCGTCCCGAACGCCCACGGCCACCACGACCAGGCCCCCTTCCAGGGCGGCGAAATTCACCCGGTCCACGGACTCGTCCTCGCGGCTCCGCATGGCCATCATCGCCAGCTGGCGCGAGGCGCGAGCAAGCGTGGGAGGCAGGTCCCCGGAGCGCGACTCGAGCCGCGCCCGGTCAGCGGCCCCGTCCAGGGCCCGCCGCATGCCGATCGGGATGGGTTCCGGGCGCATGAGGTGGTCGACGTAGTAGCGGTAGCCGGCCTCCGTGGGGACCCGCCCCGCGGAAGTGTGGGGATGGCGCAACAGTCCCAGCTCCTCCAGCTCGCGCATGGCGTTTCGGATGGTGGCGGGGGAGATGCTCAGGTGATAGGCGGCGCGCACGTATTGGGAGCCGACAGGCTCGGCGCTCGACACGTGACTCTCGACGACGAACGTGAGAATGCGGCTCAGCCGCGGGTCCAGCTCGAGTGACTTCATCGGGGGTAGCTCCTTCGTTAGCACTTTCGGTATGAGAGTGCCAACCCCGCGAACCCTAGCAGCGCTCCGCGAGGCTGTCAAGACGCCCCCGGCCGGCGCCTGCCGCGGCCCGCGCGAAGAGCTCCGCGGCCGCCTCCACCCCGGTCATCAGGCCGTGCTCCGTGGGCCGGATGCGCCCCGGCAGGTCGCGCCGGACGGCGCCCGCAGCCTCGGCCCAGCGCGCCCAACCATCGGCGGCTCCGGGCGCCGCGCGCTCCACCGCGCTCTGGCGGATGCCGCGCGCGCGCCGGAGGCCGAGGAACACCGCCTCCTCGCGCGCCTCCGACTCCCCGACGCTCCGCACTCCGTCGCGCGGGAGAAGGCCCGATTCCAGGCGCTCGAAGTAGCGCGTCACGTGCTCCTCGTTCCCCCATCGCCGCGCGCCGTCGAAGGAGTGCGCGCCGGGGCCCAATCCGAGATACGGCCGTCGTACCCAGTATCCCTGGTTGTGGCGCGACTCGAAGCCGGGCCGGGCCCAGTTGGACACTTCGTAGCGGTGGTAGCCCGCGCCGCCGTCCCCGGCTCCAGCCCCGCCGCCCGTGCCGGACAGGATCCGGGCCGCCGCCTCGTACCGCGCGGCCGCGACGTCGTCCGGCGGAATCGCGAGCGCCCCGCGCGCCGCCTTGGCGGCGAAGGGGGTGCCCGACTCGACCTGGAGGGCATACAGCGAAACGTGCTCCACGCCGCACGCCGCGACCTCCGCGACGCCGCGCGCGAAACCCTCGGCCGTCTCTCCGGGAACGCCGGCCATCAGATCGACGGAGACGTTCGCGAATCCCGCGGCGCGCACGCGATCCAGGGCCTGGAGGGCGCCCTCGGCCGTATGGATCCGCCCGAGCGTCCGGAGCACGCCGGGGTCCAGGGACTGGATGCCGAGGCTCAGCCGGTCGACGCCGGCCTCGCGCAAGAGGCGGAGCTTCTCCGGGGTGAGCCCTTCGGGGTTCGCCTCCACCGTCCACTCGCGGACGCGTGAGAGGTCGAAGGCCGAGCGCGTCCACTCGAGGAACCGCGCCAGGGTCCCCGGGTCGAGCGCGGTGGGGGTGCCACCGCCAACGAACACCGTCCGCGGGCGGCTCCCCATCCATGCTCCCGGCGCCTCCGCCGCGGCGAGCGACCACTCGCGCGCAAGCGCGTCGAGCAGGCGGCCGGGCTCGGCCCGATGCAGCGGCGCCTTGGAAAAGGCGCAGTACGGGCACAGGCTCCGGCAGTACGGCAGGTGGATGTAGAGGCCGTAATCCTTGGCCCGGGGCATCGCGCGAGGCATCTCGTCAGCGCACCGGGCGGAGGAGCCGATCCAGCCGTGGCAACCGCCGATCGGGATCCCACGACCAGTACAAGAACATCGCCTTCCCCTTCACGAGGTCGCGCGGCAGGGGCCCCCAGAAACGGCTGTCGTGGCTGTTGTCCCGGTTGTCGCCCATCATGAAGAGGTGCCCCTGCGGGACCACGTAGGGACCGAAGTTGTCGCGCGCGCTCCTCTCGCGCGGCAGGATCTGCGGGTCCTTGTGCACCACGTACGGCTCGTCCTTGGCCTTGCCGTCCACGTACAGCACCTTGTCGCGGATCTCCACCTGCTGCCCGGCGCCCGCGACGCAGCGCTTGATGAAGTCGCGCGAGGGGTCCTCCGGATAGCGGAAGACGATCACGTCGCCCGGTTTCGGCTCGCGGATGGCCGGGAAGCGGTAATAGAAGAAGCGCTCGCCTCCGATCCCGATGTCGATCTCGGAGCCGTACACCATCTTGTTCACGAAGAGGAAGTCGCCCACCAAGAGCGTGTCCTCCATGGAGCCGGTCGGAATCCGGAACGCCTGGACCACGAGGCCGCGGATGACGATGGTGAGCAACACCGCGAGGACGATCGCCTCGAGGTACTCGCGGATCGTGGACTTGGTGCGTTCCCGCGCCCGTGCGACGGATAGCGTGGTTGCTGGGGTCATGCCGGGATCTCTCCTTTTCACGGACTACCGCTCCACCCGCAGCACGGCCAGGAAGGCCTCCTGCGGGATCCGGACGGTGCCCACCTGTTTCATCCGCTGCTTTCCTTCCTTCTGCTTCTCCAGGAGCTTCCGCTTGCGTGAGATGTCGCCCCCGTAGCACTTGGCGATGACGTTCTTCCGGAGCGCCGAGATGGTCTCGCGCGCGATCACCTGCCCGCCGATGGAAGCCTGGATCGCGATCGGGAACATCTGACGCGGGATCAATTCTTTGAGTTTGACGCTGATGTCCCGCCCCCATTCGTAGGACTTCTCCCGGTGCACGATCACCGAAAGCGCGTCCACGGGATCGCCGTTCAGGAGAAGGTCCATCTTGACCAGCTCCGCCGGCTTGTACCCCGCCAGCTCGTAGTCGAGTGAGGCGTACCCGCGGCTGATCGATTTCAGCCGGTCGTAGAAATCGAGCACGATCTCGCCCAGGGGCAGCTCGTAGGTCAGGTGCGCCCGCTCGGGGCTGGGGTACTCGATTCCGAGGTAGATGCCGCGGCGGTCCTGCGCCAGCTTCATGATGTTCCCCACGTACTCGGTCGGCACGACGACCTGCGCGCGCACGTACGGCTCCTGGATCTCCTCAATGGAGCCCGTGGGGGGCATGAGCGCGGGATTCTCCACCAGCACCGTCTCGCCGTCCGTCTTCAGCACCTGGTACTCCACGCTGGGCACCGTCGCGATGAGATCGACGCCGTACTCGCGGGAGAGCCGCTCCTGCACGATCTCCATGTGGAGGAGACCCAGGAACCCGCACCGAAAGCCGAACCCCAGGGCCAGCGAGGTCTCCGGCTCGAAGGAGAGCGCCGCGTCGTTCAGCTGGAGCTTGGCCAGGGACTCCTTGAGCTCGGAGTAGCTGTCCTGCTCCATCGGATAGAGCCCGGAGAACACCATCGGCTTCACGGGGCGATACCCCGGCAGCGCCTCGGACGCGGGCCGGTCGTCGGAGGTGATCGTGTCCCCCACCTTCGCGTCCGCGACCACCTTGACGTTCGCGATCACGTACCCGACGTCGCCCGCGATCAGCTCGGGCTTGGGTTCCAGGCCCAGACGGAGCGTCCCCACCTCGAGCACCTCGTGGCGCTTGCCTGTCGAGAAGAATCGCACCGCGTCGCCGGTCCGGATCCGCCCCCGCATGACGCGCACGTACACGATGACCCCGCGGAATTGATCGAAGATCGAATCGAAGATGAGCGCCTGGAGCGGCTGGTCCGACTCGTCGGCGGGCGGCGGGATGCGGCGCACGATCGCATCCAGCACCTCGGCCACGTTCAGCCCCTCCTTGGCCGAGACTCGGATGCACTCCTCCGGTTCCACGTGGAGGAGCTGAGCCACCTCGAGCGCGGTCTCGTCGGGCATTGCGGCCTGGAGATCCACCTTGTTGATCACGGGGATGATCGTCAGCTTCTGCTCCAGCGCCAGGTAGAGGTTCGAGATGGTCTGGGCCTCTACCCCCTGCGAGGCGTCCACGACGAGGATCGCCCCCTCGCACGCGGCGAGGCTTCGCGATACCTCGTACGTGAAGTCCACGTGCCCCGGCGTGTCGATCAGATTCAGCGTGTAGACGCGCCCGTCCCGCGCCGCGTAGCTCATCGCGATCGCGTGCGACTTGATCGTGATCCCCTTCTCGCGCTCCAGGTCCATGTTGTCCAGGACCTGCTCCTTCATCTTTCCCTTCGGGACGGTCCCGGTGAGGTCGAGCAGGCGGTCGGCCAGGGTGGACTTGCCATGGTCGATGTGCGCGATGATGCAAAAGTTGCGGACGGACTCCCGTAGCTTCATGGGCGGCTCAGAAGCGGATGCGGTAGGCGAGGGAGACGACCGGGCCGGACCCGGGCCGCGATGGAAGCAGGCTGTCCTCGCGGCCGAAATCGGAGTCGAAGGTGGATAGATGCGCGTCCACGTACGCGTCGGCCATGGAGAGCAGGTGGGCGGCTACGGTCCACCAGATCCAACTGATCTTTCGATTGCGGTGGGTTTCCGCATCCAGGGTGGCCGCGGCGGCCCCCGCGGGGTCGCCGAACGCCTCGAGATCCGCGGCGCGCTGGATCGCGTCGTTCTGCTTCTTCAATTCGCGGAGCGCGCTGGTCACGAGAAATCCCTCGCCTCCGAGGACGATCGCGGCCTTGATCGGCTGATGATTGTACAACTGGCCCCATCCCGGGAAGATGGCCGAGCGCATCATGACCTTGAACGGCGCCGTCTTCGGCTGGGTGGCGCGCGCCGCGGAGTCGGCGGGCGACACGGTGCCGGCGCGGGAGGGCGGAGCGGCCGCGCGAGCGGGCGCCGCCCCGGCGGCCGCGCCGAGCGCGGCCACGGTGACGATCAGGGCCGCGAGGGCGGCGGCGCGGACGCGGGGGCGCCCGAGCGCATCATTCCTTCGTGAAGAAATGGGCGATGGCCAGGAAGAGAAAGAGAATGCCGCCGAATACATACACTCCGATCACCACGCCCCGGTTGAACTCCGGTCCCAGCGAAGAATGTCCCAGCAAATAGTGGAGCCCCTGGGCCAGGGCTACGAGGAGCACGATCAGGAGGACGGGCCACCAGCTGCGAAGCAGCGCGACGATGGTGATCAGCACGATCACCGCGATCACCGCCGGGTGTCCGATCCAGGTCGGGAAGAGGTTCATCGGAGGCCCCTCTCATCCCGCGATGGCGGGAACGTGTGGGAATCGAACCCACCTCGGACGTCAGAGACGCCCAACAAAGGGATTTGAAGTCCCCGGAGACCACCAGATCCCATCCGCTCCCCCTTTCCCATCCTCACGCACGAACTTCGATCGGCTTTCGCCCCCGGGCCAGCGTCTCCCCGATGACCGCCGCCTCCACCTTGGCCCGCGTGAGCCGGCGCATGAGCGCCGAGGCCCGCCGCGGCGACACGGCGATCAGAAGCCCGCCCGAGGTCTGCGGGTCGGCCAGCGCCATCCGGAGCGGCTCCGCCACTCCCTCGTCGAACGCCACGTGCGGTGAAGCATACGCGAGATTCGAATGGAGCCCCGCGGGGGCCACGCCCGCACGAGCGAACTCGAGAACCCCCGGCAAGAGCGGCACCGCCCCGCTCCAGATCCGGAGCGTCTTCTTGCTGGCGCGCGCCACGTTCAGCGCGTGTCCCAAAAGTCCGAAGCCCGTCACGTCGGTCGCCGCGCTCGCGCCCGCGGCGCGCATCGCCAAGGCGGCCGCCCGGTTCAACGTCGCCATCTGCGCGGTCATGCGCGCCAGGGCCGCGTCCGGCAAGAGGCGGCGCTTCAGCGCGGTGGCCAGAATGCCCGTGCCCAAGGGCTTCGTCAGGACGAGCAGGTCGCCCCGCTTCGCTCCGGCGTTCGTCACGATCCGCTTCGGGTGGACCTCGCCGGTCACCGCGAATCCGAACTTGATCTCGGGATCGCGCACCGTGTGCCCGCCCAGAAGCGCCACGCCCGCCTTTGCCAGCGTGTCCGACCCGCCCCGGAGGATGTCCCCCAGCACGGACATGTCCCCGCGCTCGGGATAGCACACGATCGAGAGCGCGGTGAGCGGCGCTCCGCCCATCGCATAGACGTCGCTCAGCGCGTTCGCGGCAGCGATCCGCCCGTAGTCGAACGGATCGTTCACGACCGGCGTCAGGAAATCCACCGTCTGTACCAGCGCGCGGGTGGGGGAGAGGCGGAACACCCCCGCATCGTCCCAGGTCTCGGGGCCGACCAGCACGTTCCGCGACCGCCTGTCACGCGGCAGCGAAGCGAGTGCCTCCTTCAGGTCCTCCGGACCCAGCTTGGCGGCTCAACCCGCACAGGTGACCTGCTCGGTCAGCCGGTGGATGTCCTCCCGGGTGTGGCTGACGGCGCGGGTGCGGCCGGCGGAGCGAGTCACTGGAGAAACGCCCAGACCTCGATCTCCACGCGGGCGTCCATCGGCAAGCGCGCGACGGCCACGGTGGAGCGGGCGGGCACGGGATCGGGAAACGCGCGGGCGTAGACCTCGTTCATCGCCCGGAATTCGTTCATGTCCGCCAGGAACACGGTGGTCTTCACGACGTCGCCGAATCCGGCGCCGCCCGCGCCGAGGATCGCCTTGAGATTGGCGAGCGCCCGCTCCGTCTCGGCCACGATGCCCCCGGGGACAAGGACATTCGTGGCGGGGTCCAGACCGACCTGGCCCGACGTGACGATCCAGCGTCCGGAGAGGGCGCCGCGGCGCCCCTGCACGTAGGGGCCGATCGGGGCCGGAGCGCCCGAGGTGCGGAGGGCCTTCGCGTCGTCGGAGCCGCTCACTCGACCGTGACGCTCTTCGCCAGATTCCGCGGCTGGTCCACGTCGCAGCCCCGCTCGAGGGCGATGTAGTAGGCGAGGAGCTGGAGCGGGATGACCGCGAGGAGCGGCATGAGGGGGCCAAGCGCGTGCGGCACGAACAGCACGTGGTCGGCTTTCTGGGCGACCACTTCGTCCCCTTCGCACGCGACGGCGATGATCTTCCCGCGGCGCGCGCGGACCTCCTCCATGTTGTTCAGCACCTTCTCGTAGGCGGAGTCCTGGGTGCAGATGAAGACCACCGGCATGTTGTCGTCGATCAGGGCGATCGGGCCGTGCTTCATCTCCGCGGCGGGATATCCCTCGGCGTGGATGTAGGAGATTTCCTTGAGCTTCAGCGCCCCTTCCAGGGCCACCGGGAAGTTCACCCCGCGCCCCAGGTAGAGGAAATTATTGTGGTGCGCGTAGGCACGCGCGATGCCCCGGATGGCTTCCGCGTTCGCGAGGATCCGCTCCATCTTGTCGGGAATGGTGGACAGCTCGCGCGTCAGCTCCCCTCCCAGCTCGGGCGACAACTCGCCCAGGCGCCCCAGGTAGAGCGTGAGGAGCGCCAGCGCGGCGACCTGCGAGGTGAACGCCTTGGTCGACGCCACGCCGATCTCGGGGCCGGCGTGGATGTAGACGCCGCCGTCCGATTCCCGCGCGATCGTCGAGCCGACCACGTTGCAGACGCCGAGCACCTTGATGCCCTTCCGCCTCGCCTCGCGCATGGCGGCCAGCGTGTCCGCCGTCTCCCCCGACTGGCTGATCGCCAGGACCACGGTGCCGGGCGTAAGGATCGGATTCCGGTAGCGGAACTCCGAGGCGTACTCCACCTCCACCGGGAGGCGCGCCAGCTCCTCGATCAGGTACTCCCCGATCAGCCCCGAGTGCCAGGAGGTGCCGCACGCCGTGATCACGACGCGATTGATTCCGCGGAGCTCCTTCTCGCTCATGTTCAGCCCGCCCAGGCGCGCCGTCCCTTCGGCGACCATGAGCCGCCCGCGCAGGGTGTTCCGGAGGGACTGGGGCTGCTCGAAGATCTCCTTCAGCATGAAGTGGGCGTAGCCCGCCTTCTCGATCTGCTCCAGGTCCCAGTCGATCGTCTCGACCTTCTTCGACACCGCGACCTCGCCGACCGTGGTGGTCCGGACCCCCTCGGGGGTCAGCACCACCATCTCCTCGTCGTCCAGGTAGACCACCTGGTTCGTGTGGCGGATGATGGCCGAGACATCGGACGCCAGGATGTATTCGTCGTTGTCGCAGATGCCCACGACCAAAGGGCTCCCGTGGCGCGCGCCCACGATCTTCGTGGGCTCGTCCGCGGTGATCACCGCCAGGCCGTACGTGCCGGTCAGGAGCCGGAGCGCCTGGGCCACGGCTTTCTCGAGGTTTCCCTGGTAGAACTTCTCGATCAGGTGGGCGATCACTTCCGTGTCGGTATCGGTAGTGAACTTGTGCCCTTCCTTCTCCAGCGCCTTCTTCAGAGTGGAGTAGTTCTCGATGATCCCGTTGTGGGCGACGGCGATCTTCTTGGTGCAGTCGGTGTGCGGGTGGGCGTTCTTGGTGTTGGGCTCGCCGTGCGTGGCCCAGCGCGTGTGCGCGATGCCCACGGTGCCGCGGGTCGGGCTTTTCGCCAGCAGCGCTTCGAGGATGCCGATCTTCCCGGCCGCCTTCTGGATCTTGAGGCCGTCGCCGTTCAAGACGGCGACGCCCGACGAATCATAGCCGCGGTACTCGAGACGGCGGAGCCCCTCGAGCAAGATGGGGACCGACTCCTGGCGCCCGACGTAGCCGACGATGCCGCACATGGAGATCCCTCCTATCGGCGGGCCGGCGCCGCGGCCGCGGGTTGCGACCTTCGGGCGGCCTCGGCGGCCCGCGACGCGAGCGCGTCCGCCCGCTCCTCGGTCGCGGCTTCTGCCAGGATTCGCACGACGGGTTCGGTGCCGGAGGCGCGAACTTGGACCCACCCATCTTCCCAGAGGTATTTTTCGCCGTCCAGCGTATTGCGCTCCCCGTCGGGGAAGGCGTCCTTGAGCGAAGCCTCGAGCGCCGCCGGGTCCTGGATGCGGAGATCCAGCTTGCGCTTCACCATGACCAGGGGCGGCAGATCCTCGCGCACGCGGCGGGAGAGCGGGCGCGGGTCGGACGCCAGCCAGTCGAGGACCAAGGCGGCGGCCAGGAGGGCGTCGCGCGTCGCGTGGAGGGCCGGATAGATCACCCCGCCGTTTCCTTCCCCGCCGATCACGCCGCCCCGCCGCAAGAGCTCCTCCGCCACGTGCGCCTCGCCGACGCGCGAGCGGTGGACGGGCACGCCGCGTCGGCTCGCGATCGCCTCGATCCCCATGGACGTGGAAGCGTTCACGACCACCGGGCCGGGCCGCACGCCCAACGCCCAGTCGACCGCGATCTGGAGCGTCCGCTCCTCGCCGATCGGGCGTCCCTCGTCGTCCACGATGGCGAGCCGGTCGGCGTCGGGGTCGTTCGCGAACCCGATGGCGGAGCCGGAGCGCCGCACCGCCTCGCCCAGGGCGCCCAGGTTCTCGGGGAGCGGCTCGGGGACCCGGGGGAAGAGGCCGTCGGGGGTGCAGTGGATCTCCGTCACCTCGCACCCCAGGGCGCGCAGGAGCGCCGGGGTCGCGATGGAGCCGGCGCCGTTCACGCAGTCCACGGTCACCTTGAACCGGCGCGCGCGGATTTTCTCCACGCCCAGGCCCTGGAGCGCGAGGATCGCGTCGCGATGGCGGGCGATGGCGTCGACATCGGCGCGGACGGAGCCGACCCGGTCGTGCGTGACCCACTTGAATCCCCCCTCGCGCGCGCGCCGGGCCACGGCGTCGGCCTCGGCCGGAGCGAGGAAGGTCCCGCCGGGGCCGAACAGCTTGAGGGCGTTCCACGGCGCCGGGTTGTGGCTGGCGGTGATCGCCAGGCCGCCGACCGCGCCGTGGTGGCGGATCGCGTAGAGGATGGTCGGCGTGGGGGCCACGTCCACGTCCACCACGTCGTGCCCCGCCGCGAGGAGCGCCGCGATCGCGGCCCGCGACACCCAGGCCCCGCTGGGGCGCGTGTCCCGCCCGACCACCACCACGCCGCTGGCGAGCAGCGAGGCGTGCGCCGCGGCCACACGGAGCACGATTTCGGGCGTGAGCCGTTCCCCCACGATCCCGCGGACTCCTGACGGGGACACCATCAGGCCTTCCAGCGGGTCGTGGGGAGCGGATGCGGTCGGGATTCTGCTCCCGCCGGCGCCTCCCGACGTCTGCGGCACCGTGCGGCGGTGGGTCGTCATGCGGCGTGACCGTACTTGGATCGGGGGAACGGTCGTCCCGAATCTGGAGCTGGTGAGCGGAATCGAACCGCTGACCTACGCATTACGAGTGCGTTGCTCTACCAGCTGAGCTACACCAGCCCGAGGTGCAAAACCGCGGCGCGCCGCGGTGACAAACGTCAAAAATGGTGCGACCCCGCAGAATCGAACTGCGGACACCCACATTTTCAGTGTGGTGCTCTACCAACTGAGCTAGGGTCGCGCCGGGCGAGAAAAGTACCACGGGCGGCGCATGTTGGTCAACCGCTAGGCCATGCGGCGGCGGCGGTCGTTGCGCCCCCCGGTGCGCCGGTCGGGGCGGGCGCGGCGGTCCTGGTTCTCGCGCACGGGCAGGTAGATGGTCACGATGCTGCTCCAGTCCCCCTCGCTGCGCGCACGGATCTCCCCGCCGTGCTCTCGCACCATCTGGTAGGCCACGGCCAGGCCGACCCCGGCGCCGTACCGGCGCGAGGTGGAGAACGGGACGAAGAGCCGGTCCAGCGTCTCTCCGGCGACCTTCGGGCCGTCGTGGGCGACCTCCGCCTGGACCACCCCCACGCCGCTCCGCGTCTCGACCCGAACCCGGCCCCCGCTGGGGACCGACTGGAGCGCATAGCGCAGCACGTTCGAGAGCACCTGGCGGATCTTGTCGGGATCGATCAGGAGGCTGGGAAGGTCCGGGCCCAGCCGCTTCAACAGGCGGACCCTGCGGCGCACCAGCTCTTCCGACTGGAGCTCGAGCGCCTCCTGCACCACCGTGTTCAGGCTCTGCAGCTTCAGGCGCGGCCGCGTCATCTGCGCCAGCGCGATCTGCTCGGTGAGCACGCGCTCCAGGCGGTCCGCCTCGCGCAGGATGATCTCGAGATATTCGCGGTTCTCGTCCTTTTCCGGCAGCGCCTGGAGCACCCGCCTCGCGAATCCGGAGATCGCGGCAACCGGGTTCCGGATCTCCTGCGCGATCTGGATCCCGCGCTCCCCCACCACCGCGACCTTCTCGACGTGGCGGAGCTGCGCCTCGGAATCGCGGAGGCGCCGCTCGGCGCGGTGCACCGTTTCCAGGCCCGCCTCGCGCAGGCGCGCGAGCGATGCGACCGACGCAGCCAAAATCCCCAGCCCCGCGTCCTCAGCATCGTACGGGAGCGCGCTGGGCTCAGAGCCGGCGCGCGTCTCCCGCACCAACAGGAGCGCGCCCCACAAGCTGTCGGCGGCGCGGAGCGGCACGGCGAGAGCCGAGCCCCAGGCCTCGGGGAGCGCGCCCGAGAACCGGGGATCGCGCGTCACGGAATCGAGGAGCATCGGTTTCGGGTCCGCGTCGAACCAGTGGCGGAACGTCTCCCCCAATTCGCGGAGCTCGGTCTCTCCCGCCTCCGGCCGGCCCACGATCGCGGCGACCTCGTGGGGGCCCTCTTCCGACTTCGTCCACGCGATGGCGTGGCTGGATTCGGTCACATCGGCCAGCGCGCGGAGCGCCGCGTCCAGGCTGGGCTCGCCGGCGGCGGTCTTGAGAAGCGAGCCCAAGAGCTCGGCCAGCGCGCGGAGTCCGCCCCCTCGGCGGCGCGCCACGTCCAGGAGCGCCGCGCCCTCCAGGGCCATTCCCGCCTCGGTGGCGATCGACATGAGGAGCTCGATCTGGTCCGAGGTCCAGCCGCCGACGCCGGCGCCCGCGGCGACTACCAACACTCCCCGCACCCGCTCGCGCCCGAACACGGGGAGGATCGCGGCGGGACCGTCGGGGAGGTGCTCCACGAGGATGGTCGGGAGGCGGAACTCGCGCCCCGGGCTGCCGACCACGGTGGTGCGGCCGTCGAACACCGAGTCGCAGAGGAGATCGCGGTCCTGGTCCAGTGGGAGGGACGTCTCGCGCAGCCGGCCGAACACCTCCGCGTCGAAGGCGCCGCCCGCCGCGAGAAGCTCCACGTCGAGGTAATTGTCCCGGTCCGGGAGCGGGATTCCCATGTCGGCTCGGCGGAACGCGCACTCCAGGCGGAGCGAGGTCCCGTCCGGCGTCACGTCGAAGTAGAGCACCGTGTCGACCGCGTCGAGAAATGCCCCGGCGATCGCCGCGGCCAGGACGCGCGCGGTGCGTCGCATTCCCGAGGCGGCGTGGAGGAGCGGAAGCGCGCGAAGGAGGATCGAGGCCGTCCGGTAGCGCGACTCCTCGTGCTCTTCCGGCGAAAGCGGCGGCGCGCCCGCACCTGAGACCGACCCGTTCGCCTCGTTGAGGCGAAGGAGAAGACCCAGCGTGGGGAGCCCACCGGCGCCTTCGGGCGGCACGGCCGTGACTTGCTCGATCGCCCCGCGCATGCGCGCGCAGGCCACGCAATCGTGCGTGAAGCGCTCCTCGAAGGTGTCGCGCGGGTCGAAGGGGCACGGCGGGATCTCGAGGTAGCACTTTCCCGCTACCACCCGCTCCGCCGATCCTAGTTTTCTCTCCGCGAAGCGCTTCCACGCCGCCACCACCATCGACTCGGCGTGCGCCGCGTCGCCCTTGCCGCTCCCCGTCCGCCGCTTCGCGCCCATCGATTCCCTCCCCTGCCGGTCACACGCGCCGGCACCGCCGGCCACGGGGCACACCTACAGGTTGATTTACGGCAGGAGCGGGGCTATCTTGAGGCGGGACCAAAGCCTTAATTGATTGAAAACAGGAGGGTTACAAATGGACGCCAAGCGCCCCCAACCGAGCCCGCAACCTACCCAGATCAACGTGGAGCTGGGGGAGCGCGAAGCGGAAGGGATCTATTCCAATTTCGTGGTCATCGGGCACTCCCTCTCCGAGTTCGTGCTCGACTTCGCGCGAGTTCTCCCCGGAACCCCCAAATCGAAGATCTTCGCCAGAATCGTCATGACCCCACCCAACGTACGGGCCCTCCTAGCAGCCCTGGAGGACAACGTGCGAAAGTACGAAACCCAATTCGGGAAGATCCAGACAATGAACCCGGCAGAAAACAAAGGAATCGGCTTCACAACATGAGCAGCGGAGCGGAGCGGGAAAATCAATCCGCAGGGCGATTGGAGCCGAAGCGAGCGGAGCGAGCGAGGCGACGTTTCACAGAGCCCGGCGGATTGATTTTCCCGCACCGCCGCCCCCGTCAGCGGGAGTCTCCGCGGCAGCCGCCAGCGGTGGCGGCGTCTTCCACCGCCGATGAATCCAGTACCAGTGATCCGGCCGCTCCCGAATCCCCGCCTCGATCTCGGCCGTGATCTCTCGCGTGAGCCGCGCCACCTCCTCGTCTTCCGGCGCTCCGGGAACGGGGGTGAGGATGCGCCGGAGGCGCGCGCGGAAGCGCCCCGGGCCGGTCCGCTCGATCAGGGCGACCCCGATCGGAGAGCCGGTCCGCGCGGCCAGCCGCGCCGGGCCCGTGTGCGTCGACGCCGGGCGGCCGAAGAAGGGCACGTGGATCCCCGCTCCGCGCGCGTCCTGATCGGGCAGCATCCCCAGGAACGAGCCCCCGCGCAGAGCCCTTAGCCCGCTCCGCATGCCGTACCCGATCGTGAGCGGCTCGATCCCCAGGCGGCGGCGGACCTCGTTCAAGTAGGCGTCGGCTCCCGCGTTGGTCTGCGCGGGGAGCAGATACTTCATGCGCCCCGTGCGGATGCCGACGGCGGCGCCCAGAAGCTCCCAGTTCCCGAAGTGCCCGGTCACCATCACCGCCCCCTTCCCGTCCCGCGCCCTCTCCAAGATCGGCTCCCACCCCTGGAATTCCACCCGCTCGAGAAGCGCCGCGGGCGAGTGCGCCGGGAGGGCCAGGAATTCGAAGAAGGTGCGGCCGAGCTGGCGGAAGGCATCGCGCGCGATCGCTTCGGGCCGCGCTGCCCGGCCGCCGTTTCCAAGCGCGCGCTCGATGTTGGCGATGGCGATGCGGCGGCGGCGGCCGAGGAGGCGGAACGCGAGCGCGCCCGCCGCGGCGCCGGTGTCGCTCGCGCGCTCGAAGGAGACGCGGCGCGCGTACGCTCCCGCCGCGCGGAGGAGGAGAAGCTCGAGTCGCTGGCGGGTGCGGCGGAACGGGCGGCGCCGGCCCACGTCAGGCGCCGCGCGCCAGCCGGAAGCGTCCTCCGGGCTCGCGGCGCGCGAGCCCGGCCAGCTCCAGCGCGAGAAGCGCCGCGGAGGTTTCCGCGGCCGGGAGGTCGGCCCGGGCCGCGATCACGTCGAGCGGCTCCGCCCGCCGCCCCAGCCCCGCGAGCACGCGACGCTCCAACGTCGCGCCCTCGGACTCGGGCGCGGCTCCGGCGGAGGCGGCGCGCGATGCCGCGGAACGCGCCTCGAGCGCGGCGGCGAGCAAGGACGAGGGCGCCTCCCCCACCAGCGCCAGAACATCGCCCGCATCGCGGATCAGGACGGCACGGCGCTCCCGGATCAGGGCGTGCGGAGTGGCGGCGAGCGCGTCCGTTGGGTTCCACGGGACAGCGCCCACCGGGCGGCCGAGCGCTTCCGCGGCCTCCACGGTGAGGAGCGCACCGCTCTTCTCCCCGGCCTGGACCAGGATCACGGCGTGGGAGAGCGCGGCGAGAATCCGGTTTCGCGCAGCGAAGGTACCGCGTGTGGAATTGGCGCCGGGCGGAAGCTCGCTCATGAGGCCGAGGGATTGGGCGAGGCGTTCGTGGAGCTCGCGATGCTCGCGCGGATAGACGCGGCCGAGGTGGGTCCCGAGCACGGCGCCGCTTCGTCCGCCCGCGGCGAGAGCCCCCTCGTGCGCCGCGGCGTCGATCCCGCGCGCCAGGCCGCTCACGACGGCGATCCCTTCGCGGACCAGATCCCCGGCAAAGGCGCGCGTGAACTCGATCCCTTCGCTCTGGGCGCCCCGCGAGCCGACGACCGCGACGACGGGACCGGCGTGGTCCCAGGGCCCGCGGAGGAAGATCGGCGCGGGAGGACTCGAGAGGTCGCGGAGCCGGACGGGATAGTCCGGATGAGCGGGCTCGAGCGCGCGCAAATCCCGGCTCAGCGCGCCCGGCCGGGCTCCACGTCCGGGCCCACCACGTCCAGCCAGGACAGCCCGTCGTCGCCCACCGCGCGCGCGAGGCCCGTGCGCTCGCCCGCGGCGCGGAGCGCCGGATCGTTCATGAGCGCGACGATCCGGTCGGCGGCGTCGGCGTTGCGCGAATAGAGACCGTCCAGCGCGAAGCGGAGCGCGCGCTCGGGGAGCGCGGCGAAGGCCTCGGCGACGGCCGGCGCGGCGGTCTCGCCCCGGGCCAGCGCGGCGAGCGCGTCCCACGCGGCGTCGCGCACCGTGCGATTAGGATCGCGCAGCACCTGGGTCAACGCCGCGGCCGCGTCGGCCGAGCCCATCCGGCCCAGCGCCGTGGCGGCAGCCGCGCGCGTGAACCAGAGGCCCGAATCGAGGCGCGCGAGAAGCGGCTCGAGCACGTGCTCACCCATCGAGGCGAGGGCGTGCGCGGCCTGGTCGCGTAAGAACCAGCTCTCCTGCTCGAGCGCGTCGAGCAGGACCTCGACCGCATCGGGCGTCGGGTCCTTGGCGAGCTGGCGGATCCAATCGAGCTTCTCTTCGGGGTCGCGATGGCGAAGCTCTTCCCAGAGCCGCGCTACGTCCTTGGGGGCCATGGCATCACTCCTTGTGCTTCGCGGCGTTCTCGCCGCGTTCCATTCCCTCGGGCGCGGCCGAATCCTCCGCGCCGGCGAGCACATTCCAGATGATCTCGAGCAAATCCCGAGTCCCGGCGCCGGTCGCGCCGGAGATCGATCCTCCCCATCTCGCTCCGTGGAGCGGAAGCGGCGGCGGCGCGTCGACCCCGGGCGCGTTCGCCGTCAGATCCGCCCGGCTCAGCGTCACGATCGCCGGCTTCCGGGCCAGATCTTCGTGGTAACTCGACAGCTCGTGCCGGAGCGCCGCGAGATCGCGCGCCGGATCCGGCGAGAGGCTGTCGATCATGATGACCAGGACGCGCGTCCTCCACACGTGCCGGAGGAACTCGTGCCCCAACCCCTTTCCCTGGTGCGCCCCCTCGATCAGGCCCGGCAGATCGGCCATCACGAAGCTGCGCTCCTCCCCGACGCGCACCAGCCCCAGGTGCGGCTCGAGCGTCGTGAAGGGATAGTCGGCGATCTTCGGCCGCGCCGCGGAGAGCGTGGCGAGGAGCGTCGACTTTCCCACGTTCGGAAAACCGACCAGCCCCACGTCCGCGATCAGCCGCAGCTCCAGCCTGAGGCGCCGCTCTTCGCCGGGACGTCCCGGCTCGGCCTCGCGCGGCGCCTGATGCGTCGGTGTCGCGAAGCGCGCGTTCCCACGCCCGCCGCGCCCCCCGCTCGCCGCCGTGTACTCCGCGCCCGCCTCGACCAGATCTGCGAGCGTGGCGCCGGTCAGGTCGTCCACGACGACCGTCCCCGTCGGAACCTCGACGATCAGGTCCTCGCCCGAGCGCCCGGACCGCTGGTTTCCGCTCCCATGCGCGCCGCCCCTCGCCGGAAAGCGGGTCTTCGACTGGAAGTCGAGCAGCGTCCGGAGGTGCGGGTTCGCCCGGAGCACCACGCTGCCGCCGTGGCCCCCGTCTCCGCCGTCCGGCCCTCCCTTGGGCACGTACTTCTCGCGGCGGAAGCTGACGCAGCCGTTGCCGCCGGCTCCGCCCGACACCTCGATCCTGGCGCGGTCCGCGATCATGACTTCGGGCGGCCTGCCCGGTCAGTCCGCGTCGAGCGCCTGGATGACGGCGTCGGCCGCCGCCTGCGTTCCCACGGCCGACGGGTCGTGCCGATCCTCCTTCATGTCGTACGTCACGCGCCGCCCATCCTGGATCACGCGGGCGACCGCGCGCTCCAGCCGGCCGGCCGCCTCCGCCTCGCCCAGGTGGCGGAGCATCAGCATCCCGCTCAGGATCATCGCGAGCGGATTGACCTTGTCCTTCCCCGCGTACTTGGGCGCGCTCCCGTGCGTCGGCTCGAAGAGCGCCGCGTGGTCGCCGATGTTGGCGCCCGGCGCCATGCCCAGCCCGCCCACGAGCCCCGCCGCCAGATCGGAGATGATGTCGCCGTAGAGATTCGGAAGGACGAGGACGTCGTAGTCCTCGGGAACCTGGACCAGCTGCATGCACATGTTGTCGACGATGCGGTCGTTGAACTCGATATCGGGGAACTCGCCGGCGACGCGGCGCGCTTCCTCGAGGAAGAGTCCGTCCGAGAATTTCATGATGTTGGCCTTGTGGACCGCCGTGACCTTCCGGCGGCTGTTTCGCTGCGCGTAGCGGAACGCGTGGCGCACGATCCGGGCCGACGCCGAAGCGCTGATCGGCTTGATCGAGATGCCCGCGTCCTCGTGGATATCGCGTCCGGTCTGCTGCATGACGACCGCGCGCAGGGCCGCCGCGCCGGAGGAGCCCTTCTCGAACTCGATCCCGGCGTAGAGGTCCTCGGTGTTCTCGCGGATGATGACGATGTCGACCTTGTCGTAGCGCGAGCGCACGCCGGGGTAGGTCTTCGTGGGGCGCTCGCACGCGTACAGATCCAGCTCCTTCCGGAGCGCGACGTTGACGCTGCGGAATCCAGTTCCCACCGGCGTCGTGATGGGCCCCTTCAAACCGACGCCGTTCTTCCGGATGGAATCGAGCACGCGCTTCGGAAGGGGCGTCCCCTCGCGCTTGTGAACGTCGACGCCCGCGTCCTGGATGTCCCAGTCGAACCCGACCCCGGTCGCCTCGAGAACGCGGCGGGTCGCCGTGGCCAGCTCGGGACCGGTGCCGTCTCCGGGAATCAGGGTCACTCGATATGGCATGCGATTCCTTTGTTCTTTAGTGGAGGTAGCGACTGAAACCTACTGAAAAATAGACAGATAAGCCGGTGCTCGATCGCCCATCGAGCGAGGCCTTTCAGGGTGGAGTCGGGGGACCGATTGCGATTTCGGACGCTACCATCCGCCCGTCCCGTCCGTCAAAGGAAATGACTCAGGATTCGGCACTTCCAGTCCCGCCGCGCTTCTTTTTCGCCCCTCCGCTCTCCCCGGTTTTCGGCTTGGGCTGATCTTTTGCGCGAGGAGAATCCCCGGACTCCTTCTTTTTCTGCTGCTTGTAGGAGTCGGAGCGGTAATCGGTGGCATAGAAGCCCGACCCCTTGAAGATCATCCCCGCCCCCGTGCCGATCAGCCGGCGAACCTTGCCGCGGCACTTGGGGCAGCGCTTTCGCGGCGCCTCCGACATCGACTGGAACATCTCGAAGCGGTGGCCGCATTTCTCGCATTCGTACTCGTAGGTCGGCATCGACTTCACGTCCCTCGCTCGGGGTTACATGCGCTCCAGCGCGTCCTCGATCCGGCTCAAGCCCTCGTCCAGATCCCGATCGGAAACCGCATACGATATCCGGACGTGCCCCTCCATCCCGAATGCCGATCCCGGCACGCAGACCACCTTGGCCTCGTCGATCAAGTAGTCGCAGAGCTGGACGGAATTGCTCACGCCGTTCCGCGCCGAGGCGATCCGTGCGCTGAAGTCGGGGAAAACGTAGAACGCGCCCTCGGGAGGAACCAGCGTCACCCCGCCGATCGCGTCGACGCGCCGGACCACGAAGTCGCGGCGGGCTGCGAACTGCTTCTTCATCGCCTCGGCCGGCGCCCGCTCGCCGGTCAGCGCCTTGAGCGCTGCCTGCTGCGAGACCGCCGCCGGATTCGACGTGGACTGTCCCTGCAAGCGCTCCATCGCGTCGGCGATCTCGGCTGGAGCGGCCGCGTATCCGATCCGCCAGCCCGTCATCGCCCAGGTCTTCGACACTCCGTTCACCACGATGGTCCGCTGCCGCGCGTCCTCGCTCAGCGAGGCGACACTCACGTGGCGCGCGCCGCCGTACACCAGCTGCTCGTAGATCTCGTCGGACAGGATGGCGAGATCCCGGCGGGCGGCCACCGCGGCGATCGCCTGGAGCTCTTCCTTGCCGTACACCGCTCCGGAGGGATTGTTCGGGCTGTTCAGGATGAGCACGCGCGTGCGGGGGGTGGCCGCGCGGTCTAAGTCCTCGGCCGCGACCTTGGTGCGGCCCGGCGCCGGCGTGACGAAGACGGGCGTCCCGCCGGCCAGGCGGACGATCTCGGGAAAGGTGACCCAGTACGGCACGGGCACCAGGACCTCGTCCCCCGCCTCGAGCAGCGTGAAGAGCGCGTTCCAGATGGCGTGCTTCGCCCCGTTCGCGACCACGATCTCCTTGGGCGCGTAGCGGAGCGCGTTGTCGCGCGCCAGTTTCTCCGCGATGGCGGCGCGCAGGGCCGGGACGCCGCCCACCTCGGTGTAGCGGTGGTGGCCGGCGCGGATCGCCTCGATCGCCGCTTCCTGGATGTGGAGCGGTGTGTCGAAGTCGGGCTCGCCCGCGGCGAACGAGACGACCTTCTCCCCCTTGGCGCGAAGCTCACGCGCCCGCGCGGAGAGCGCGAGCGTTTCCGAGGGCTTTAGCGCGCGCACGCGGGCGCTGATCCGGGATTGGGTCACCGCTTCGCCTGAAGCGCCTCACGGAGCCGGGGAACGACGCCCGGGGGCACGAAGGGGGCAATGTCGCCGCCGTTCCGCGCGATCTCCTTGACGAGGCTGGAATTCACGAACGTGTACGTCTCGCTGGGCATGAGGAACAGGGTCTCGATGGTCCCGCTGAGACGGCGGTTCATCAGCGCCATCTGGAACTCGTACTCGAAGTCCGACACGAACCGGAGCCCGCGGATGATCGTAGCGATCCCCTTCCGCTCGGCGTACTGGACCAGGAGGCCGCTGAAGGGCTCCACCGTGAGACGCGGCTCGTCCGGGACCGCCTCCCGGATCATGGCGACGCGCTCCTCCTGCGTGAAGAGCACCTGCTTTCCCGGCCGCGTGCCGACGGCGACGGTGAGCCGGTCGACCAGGCGAAGCGCCCGCTGGACCAGGTCGACGTGGCCATTGGTGACCGGATCGAAGGTCCCGGCGAATATCGCGCTCTTCATGCCCCTCCCCTCGAGTAGATCGCGACGGTCGTGTCGCCGTACCGCCGCTCGGTAACGAGCACAAGACCCGCGGGCGTCCCGCCCGACGCCCCGCGACCGCGCTCGTGAATCACCACGCCGCCCTCAGCGCTCCACGGTAGCCGCGCGAGCGCCTCCAGCCACTTCGCTCCGCCGCCCCCGGCGTACGGCGGATCGAGAAAGACGATCCGCCACGGACCCCGGGCCGCGGGCGGGAGCGCCCCGCGGTCCAGGTCGGCGCGGTGCACGCGGCTTAAGTCGGCCAGCCCCAGCGCCGCGAGATTCGACTCGAGGGCGCGGGCGATTCCCTCGTCCCTCTCGACGAAGTCGGCGAAGCCGGCGCCGCGGCTGAGGGCCTCGATCCCCAAGGCACCCGTCCCGGCGTAGAGGTCGAGCACGCGCCCGCCCGGCACGAACGCGGGCCCGAGGATGTCGAAGATCGCCTCGCGCGTCCGCTCGGACGTCGGACGAACGCCGGCGGCCGGCACCGCGAGACGGCGGCCGCGCAGCTCGCCGCCGACGACCCGGATCAGCCCCATGAGTCTACGGCCACGTCGGGTCGGGCCGGCACAGCGAGGCCACCACGTCCGCGACCTCGCCCGGCGTCCGTCCCTCGGTGTCGATGACGGCGTCGGCCGCGGCCTGATACAGGGGCGCCCGGTCGCGCAGCAGGGCCTCCAGCGTTTCCCGCGGGGCCCCGCCGCGCAAGAGGGGCCGCACGGAGGCTCCCTCCGCTCCCAGCCGCGCCGCGGCCGCACCCGGGCTCACTCGCAGCCAGACCACGAACGCGAGCGCGGTGAGGCGCTTCCGCGTGGCGGCGGCCGTCACGATCCCCCCGCCGCACGCGATCACGATCCCCGGGCGCGCCTCGAGAAGAACGCGCTCCAGGGCCTCGGCCTCGAGCACGCGGAACTCGGCGCCGCCGCGCTCCTCGAAGAGGCCCGCGATCGGCCGGTCCGCCGCCCGCGCGATCTCGGCGTCGAGATCGACCCAGGGGAACCCGAGCCGGGCCGCGGCGAGCGGCGCGACCGTGGTCTTGCCTGCGCCTGAAAGGCCGATCAACGCGACGCGGAGCCCCAGGGGTACCTCGCTCTCGACGGCCATGAAAAAACGGGGCCTTCCCGAGGGAAGGCCCCGCAGTATACCGGCGTCCCGCCGCGTTCGCCAGCGGCGGGCGCGGTTAGTGGTTCAGGGCGGTCTGCTCACCCAGGATCTTCGGCGTCACGAAGATCAGGAGCTCGCGCTTGGCGTTGGTGGTGGACGAGGAGCGGAAGAGGCTCCCGATCAGCGGGATGTCCATGAGGATCGGGATCCCCCGCTTGGTCGCGGTCTCGTTCGACCGGATCAGGCCGCCGATCACCGCCGTCTCGCCGTCGTTCACCATGACCCGCGTGTCCGCCATCGTCGTGTTGATGATGATCCCGCCCTGCACCGTGGACTGCGCGGCCAGGTCCGAGACCTCGGGATGGACGTCCATCGTGATCTTGTTTCCGACGTTGATGTGCGGCGTCACGTTCAGCTTGATGCCGATGGTGGTCATCTGCGTGACCGCGTTCCCGGCGAAGTCCTGGACGATGAGCGGGATCTGCTTGCCCACGACCACCGACGCCTCGCGGTTGTTCACCGTCGTGATGCGCGGATTCGAGATGATGTTGGCCTTGTTCTGGTTCTCGAGCGCCTGGAGCGTCACGTCGATCGAGCCGAACGGCTTCACGGTTCCGACCTTCACGACGCCCGCCGGGCCGCTGACGTCGGCCGCGCTCATGTCGAAGTTCTCGGATACGCCGGCGTCGAACACGTCCACGCCGTGGAGGCCCCACTTGATGCCCAGGTCGCGCGTGGCCGTGACGTCCACGTCCACCAGCCGCGCCACGATCTCCACCTGCGGGGTGCGGGTGTCCAGGCTCCGGATCATCGATTCGGCCTGGTCCAGGCGCTCGTCGATGTCCGTGACCAGGAGCGAATTCGTGCGCTTGTCCACCTCGATGTGGCCGCGCTTGGTGAGCGTCTTCTCCACCGACTTCGACATCTCGTCGGCGTTGGCGTAGCTGATCGCCACGATCCGCGTCTCCAAGGGCAGGAGCTCCTCCTGGTTCCTCTCGGCGGTGCGCCGCTCCATCTCCTCCTTGCGGAGCGTCTCGAGATTGGACACGACGATCGTCTGTCCCTTCTCCACCATCCCCAATCCCTGGGCGCGGAGCAGGATATCGAGCGCGTGGCGCCAGGGCACGTTTCGCAGCCGGAGCGTGACCTGCCCCTTCACTTCCTTGCTCGCCACGATGTTCTTGCCGCTGAACTCGGCCAGGCTCCGGAGGACGGTCTGCACCTCGGCTCCCTGCACGTCCAGCGACATGCGCCGGCCGTCCGGAGCGTCCGAAGCCGGGAAGGCCCGGTCGGCGCCGTTGTCCGCCGCGGCTACGGGCTCCGCCGGCGCGCCCCGCTCCACCGCGAGCACCAGGTTGTTCCCCAGCTGGCTCACACCGTACGAGGCGGGCTGCGTCAGATCGATCACGACGCGCGCCCCCGTCTCCTGTCCCCAGCCCATCTCGGTCGCGCGGACGGTCTTCACGGACGTCCCCTCGCGTCCGGCCCACGTGCGCTCGGTAAAGGCGAGCGTGGTGCCCGGGCAGTCCAGCACGATGCGGTCGGGCGACTCGAGGGTGAAGTCGTGGTAGTTGATCGGCGCGTCGGCTTCCACCATCACCTGGGTGCCGTCGGCTCCGTCCTTGAGCGTGATGCTCTTGATCGTCGCCCCGAGAGCCGGGACAGCCGCCACGAGAAGGAGCGCCGTGAGCGCGGCGATGGCGCCCCTCGGTGGACCCGCGCGAAGAACGCTAGTTTCGAGCCGCATTCTGGTCACCCTCTTTCGGTTGCAGTTTAATCGACATCGACTGGGACTCTCCGAAGGCGTTCTGGACGATCTGGAGCTCCGTCTTGGAGATTCCCGAGATATAGCCGTTCACCACCGGATCGCCCACGCGGAGGACGAAGCCGCGACCGCGGCTGTCCTCGACCAGGGCGAACTTGTCCGAAGCTCCCCACATGATCCCGACCAGGTGGATGTCTCCCACATCGATCAGGGATGCATCGCCGGAGCCCTGGAACTTCCCGTCGAGAAGGGACTGGAACGGATCGCGACGCCCGTCGCCCGTGTAGGCGTACTGCTCGCGCGCGAAGAGCGCGCTCGCCTCGAGCGAGTTCGGCGTCTCGACGGCGGCACCCGTCGCCGCGGCGCCGGGCACGGCCGGAGCCGTGAGCGGGACCGCGGGGGCCGGCATCGCGCCCACTCGCGTGCCGGGAGCCGGGAGGGCTCCGGGCGCCAGGGTCGCGACCGCCGGCGGCATCGGGCCGCTGGCCGCGACCGGGGCGCTGGCCGCGACCGGGGGCTTCCAGATCGATTCCGGAGCGGGCGGTCCAAAGACCACGACGGGCGGCAGAGCCCGAACCGGACGGACCGGCGTCTGGGCCGCCGGCGAAGTCGCCGCCGTGGGCGTCCGCGGTGGAACCGCCGAGCGCATCGCGAAGAAGATGCCGCCGCCCGCAAGGACGGCGACCAGGGCCAGGATCAAGAAGAAGATCCGGCTCTGGAAGAACTTACTTCTTGGCAGCGCTAGGGTGCTTGGCAGATTCATTGGCGGTCCCCTCGGCCAGCGTGTAGGCGGTCGCGACGAAGTCGGCCTGCACGGTTTCGTCCACGTCGCCTTTGTCGAATCCTTTGAGCTTGAGCTGGGATACGTTCACGAGCCGCGACAGATCCGCGATCTCGCTGAAGAAGGTCCCGGTGTGGTGGAAGCCCCCCGTCACCGTGACCTGAACCGGATTCTCGGTAAAGTACGTCTGCGCGACAGGCGTTCCCGGCTTGAAGAGGAGGAACTTGATGCCCGCCTCCTGGCCCGCCAACGTCACCTTGCGGAGCAGGCTGGCCACTTCCTTCTGGGTGGGCAGAAGCTCCTGGGCGATCGCCCAGCGCTGGTTCAAGAGCGCGAACTCCTTCTTCAGCTCGGGGAGCCGGTTCACCAGCTGCTGCGCCTTCGAGAGCTCGTTCGCCTTCTTCGTGTACTCGGTCTTCAGCACGCCGATCTCTTTCGAGCGCGCCTTGTAGTTGAACGGGATGAAATCCGCGAACACGTAGAAATAGACGAGCGCCGCGGTGCCCAATCCGATCAGGAGCATCCTCTGCGTCTTCGGATCTTTGATGTCGAAAGCCATCGCCGTTCGCTCCCCGGGCTACAGCGTCATGGACGCCGTGATCTTGAACTTCACCACGCTGCGCGTGTCGATCGTCCCCTTCTCCGCCACCACCAGATCCACCGTCCCGTACAGGGGCGACGCCTCGAGGCGCGACATGAAGTCGGCCACGAGCAGGTTCGAGAACGTGACGCCCTCGACCGCCACCTGGTTCGTCCCCGTCTCCTCGTAGCTGGTGAGCCAGAGATGCTCGGGGATGCATTTCGACAACTCGTCCACCAGCCGCACGCGCCACAACCGGGTCTTGTCGAGCTCGGTGATCACGTTCAGCCGGCGCGTCAGCTCCTCGCGCTTGGACGTCAGCTCCTGGATCATCTGGAGCTGGGGCCGGAGCTTCTCGGCTTCCCGCTCCGCCCGGGCGATGTCGGACTTGAGACGGCTCACCTGCATCGCCTGGACGACCGAGAACGCCGTGAAGAGCGCCGCCACCAGGAGCAGCGCCAGGACCGGCATGAACGCGCCCACCTTCGGGAACTGGAAGCTCCGGCGGACCTGGCGGTCTTCACGGGGCAGCAGATTGATGCGGATCATTTTTGCCTTCCCCCTATCGCAGCGCGAGACCGATCGCCACGGTGAGCACCGGGCCCACGCCCTCGGGCGAATCGCCGTCGAAAAGACCCGAGTCCACGAGCAGACGCTGAAGCGGATTCACGATCTCCACCGGAACGTTGTGACGCGCGTGCAGGAACTCCGCGAGCCCCGGCACGCGGGCGCTTCCGCCCGAGATCAGGATCCGGTCGACGCGCTCGGCGTCTCCGGCGGACCGGAGGTACGCGATGGCGCGGTCGATCTGGACGGAGAGGTCTTCGCAGGTAGCCTGAACGATGGAGGGAACGTCGATCCCGCCCTCGCCGCGGCCGCGCAGCGCGTTCAGCGCTTCCGCCTGGCTGACGTTGTACTTGCGCTGGATCCCTTCCACGAAGGAATTCGCCCCGACCGAGAGGTCCTTGGTGAAATGGGGAGTCTGGTTGCGCACGATGTTCAGGTTGGTGATCTCGGCCCCGATGTTGACCAGGGCCACGGTCTCATCGGCCGTGAGGTCGTAATTGGCCTCGATCGCGTTCTGGATGGCGAAGGAGTCGACATCGATGATGGTCGGCGTGAGCCCCGCGTCCCGGATGATGTCGGCGTGGTTCGCGATCATGTCCTTCTTCGCGGCGACCAGAAGCACCTGCATCTTCTTCTGGTCGACGTTGGGATTGATGATCTGGAAGTCGAGCGAGACGTCATTGATGTCGTAGGGGACGTGCTGCTCCGCCTCCCACTGGATCGCCTCCTTGGCGTCCTCTTCGCTCAGCCGGTCCATTAGAATTTTCTTCACGATGACCGCTCGCCCGGAGACGGCCGTCACCACGTTCTTGTTCCGGATCTGGCGCGATTCGATGAGGTTGGTGATCGCCTCGTGGACCATCTGACGGTCCATGATCTCGCCGTCCACGATCGCTTCGCTCAGAGGCTCGGAGATGCCGTAGTTCACGAGGCGTCCGCCGGCTTTTTCCTGAACGATCTCGGCCACCTTGATCGAGCTCGACCCGATGTCGAGACCCACCGTGCTTTTCTTCCTGCCAAGCATGTCGTGCTCCGCGATGTGGTGGGATGAAGGCCATCCCGCGCCCGACTTGCGGGAATCAGCCGTGGCTCGTTCGAGCAACTTCCATGCCACAGCGTTCCGCTGGCGCAACGTAAGTCTCTAACACTCAACCGCTTACGCGGCCGTACCTGCCGTGCCGCGTCCTGCATGGAGAGCCCCGCCGCGCCATGCAATTCGCATGTTCCGGCGACTCCCCAACCGGCGGCTTTCGTTCGCCGGTCACCGTTCATCCATGCCGACGTGGCCGCGTTGACCCGCCGCCGAAGGGTCTGCTACGGTGCGCCCCATGTCCCGCACTGCCCTGGGCGCTGCCTGGGCTGCCGCCCTCGTCGCGCTCTGGGCCTACATCCGGACGCTGTCGCCAACCGTCGCGTGGATGAACCAGGGCGAGGACTCGGGAGATCTCCTCGTCGCGTCCGCAACCCTGGGGATTCCCCATCCGACGGGGTACCCGCTCTTCGTGCTGCTCGGCCGGGTAGCCTCGCTCATGCCCTTCGCGAGCACGGCGTTCCGGATCAACCTCGTCGCGGCCCTGGCCGGCGCCGCCGCCGTCTTCTTCCTCACGCTGCTCGTTCTGGAGATCGCGGCCCGCGCCGAAGACGCGCCGGCTGGCGGCACGAATTGGGGCGCGATCCTGGCCGCCCTCGGCGCGTCGCTCGCCTACGCCTTCTCGCGCGGCGCCTGGAGCCAGAGCGTCGTCGCCGAGGTCTACACGCTGAACGCCGCGTTCCTGGGCGCCGTCCTCTGGGCCGCGGCCCGCGCCGATCGGACCGGGAGCGTCCGGCACCTGGCGCTCGCGGCCTATCTCCTGGGCCTGGGCCTCACCAACCATCTGCTGCTCCTGGCCGCGATCCCCGCCGTGGCGCTGGTCGCGGCGCGGCTGGCTGCTCGTGGAATCATCGGCGCCACCGGAATCGTTCTTTTGCCCCTTCTCCTGGCCTGGGGGGCGACCCTGGACCTCTACCTGCCGGTCCGGGCGAGCCGGCTGCCCGAGTTTTCCTGGGGCGCGCCCAATACCCCCGCCCGCCTGTGGTGGGTGCTGAGCGGCGCCCAGTACGCCTCCCACTTCTTCGGCCGCGGATTGGGTGAAATCGCGCGGCATCTCGCGCCCGGCCGGTGGGTCCTTGACTTCGGCCCGGGGCTGGCCGCCCTGGCGGTGGGCTTGGGGGGGGCGCTGTGGACGCGCCCCCGGGGGACCCTGCCCCTGCTCGCCTCCCTGGTCGCGGCGGCGGGGCTCCTCTCGGTCTATTCGATCCCCGATGACGTGGGCTACTGGATGCCCGTCTTCGCCATGACCTGCGCCCTGGCGGGGCTGGGTTGGTGGGGCCTCTGGCGGCGGGCGGGTCCGCGCCGCGCCGCCCGGGCGGTGGTGCTCGTACTGGTCCTTTCTCCGGGGGTGTACGGATTCGCGGCTCACTTCGCCCCCGTGGATGCCTCCGCCGACGTGCGCCCCTGGGTCTGGGCGCATCGCAATCTCGAGGCCGTGGAGCCGAACGCCCTCATCGTGAGCGAGTACGACGGGCGAACGTTCGCGCTGTGGTTCTACAAGGCGACCGATTTCCGCCGAAGCCATCCGAACCTGATCGTGGTCTACAAATACTTGCTCGTCTGGTCCTGGTACCAGCGCCAGCTCGCCCGGGCCTATCCCACGCTCGCCGTCCCCCCCTATCCCGGCACGATGGACGCGATGATGAACCGGCTGATCGCGCGGAACGTGGGCCGGCGTCCCGTCTACCTCGTGCGGCGCGACCCGGCGCTCCTCTCCCTGTTCACGACCGAGCCCGCGGGCTACGCGCCCGATCCGCTGTATCGGGTCCGCGTGGCCGGCGGGAAGTGACGGGATGGAGCACCTCGCTTGTTGACGCCCCGGCACGGCCGCGCCCTGCTCGCGATCCTGGTCGTCCTCGTGGCCGGGTTCCACGCGGGTCGCCTCTTGAGCACCGAGCAGAGGATCACCGGAGGCGGAATCTGCCTCCCGCTCGACGACAGCTTCATCTACCTCCAGTACGCGAAGGCCATCGCGGAGGGGCATCCGTTCGTCTACACGTCGGGGAACGCTCCCACTTCCGGCGCGACCAGCCTCCTCTACCCGTTTCTCCTCTTGCCGCCGCACCTGCTCCGCGTCCCCGCATCGGGGTGCATCGCGTGGGCGCTCGCTCTGGGGCTGGCCGGATACGTGCTGAGCGCGTTCCTCATGGCGCAGATCGGGCGCCGCCTGGGAGGGGTTGTCGGCGGCGCGCTCTCGCTCCTTCTCTTTCTCATGAGCCCGCAACTCCTCTGGGGCTACATGAGCGGCATGGAGATTCCTCTCTACGGGACGGTGCTGCTCGGGTCGCTCCACGTCTACCTCCGGGAGCGCGAGACCGCACGGTTCAAGACGCTCCGCTGGTGGCTCTTTGCTCTTGCCGCGTCGCGCCCCGAGGGGGCGATCCTCGCCGGCGTGTTCGGTTTGCTGATGCTGGCCGACCGCCGCCGCGCGGCGCGGGCCGCCGGCGCTCCCTGGCGCGCCGGCCCCGAGGCGCTCCTTCCTTTCGCCGCGGCGGCGCTTCCCTTCATCGTGAACCTGCTCGTCTCCGGATCGATCGAATCGACGAGCAGCCAGGCGAAGTCGATCCTGGCCGAGCCCTACCGCGAGACCCGCCTCACGTACCTGACCGGCGCTCCGGTGGTCTGGGGATTGATCGCCAAGGTCTACCTGGGAATGATGCAGCCGGGCGGGTTCAGGTATCTGGATCCTGCGCTGGTCTGGGTGAACGGGGTCGGAGCCGCGCTCTACGTGCTTACCTCGTTCTTCCCGGGGCGGCGCCCGTGGGCCCGGGGGCTCGCGCTCCTGCCCCTGATCGCGGCGGGGATCGTGGTCGAGTCGCTCCCCGTCTATTGGTACGTGCACCTCTACCGATATCTCCAGGGCCTCTACCCATTGGTCTTCCTTCTCGTCGCCGCCGGATGGGGGCGGCTCGCGTCACTCTCCGGGCTCCGGCTCCCGCGAGCCGCCGGGGTCGCGGCGGCGGTCGTCGCGGCGGCGGTGCCGCTGTGGGTGTGGGCGCCGCGGCTATTGCCGGAGCAGGCGAAGGTCATCCGGTTCTACGGCCACAATTGCGAGAACATCCTCCACCAGCAGGTCGCCGTGGGGCGCTGGATCGATCGGAGCCTTCCGCCCGACGCGATCGTGGGTCTGAACGACGCGGGGGCGATCGCCTACTACGGCCGCCGCCACACGGTCGACCTCATCGGCCTCACCTCGGCCGGGTACGCGCGGGTCTACCGGTCGGGGCTGGGATGTCTGTTCGAGCACGTGCGCCGCGAGCCTCCGCCGCGGCGCCCCACCTACTTCGCGATCTATCCCGGTTGGTTTCCGTACTGGCGCGAGAGCGGCATTCTCGGGCCCGAAGCGTTCCGCGCCCATCTCGACTTCAACACGATCTGCGGCGGTCCCGACATGGTGGTCTACCCCGCCTCCTGGGTGGACGTCGCGGCGACGGATCAGCCGACCGATCCCGGGGCGGTCCCGCGTGGCAAGCAAATCGTGGACGCGCTGGATCTGGCGTGGCTGCCCGACGAGCAACGCCACGAATGGCGGGCGGAGCCCGAGGCGAAGGACGTGCTCCGCCAGTACGCGTTCCCGGACCGGCCGACGCGGCCCCTCACCGACGGAGGAAGGATCGTCTATGGACTCCAGCATTTCCGCGCCCAGATCACGCCGGGGAAGGACCTCACCCTGATCCTGCGCACCGACGCGTGGTACTCGAATCGGATCCGGGTGCTGGTGGACGGGAAGCCCGCGGGGATCTGGACGATCGCGCGCGCGAAGACGACGTGGGAGGAGCCCGCGTTCACCGTGCCGGCTGCCCTTTTAACGCGGCCTCGGCCTGAGATCACGCTGGAGCGGGAGCCGACCGGGGATGAAGAGGGTGGGGCGGGACGGGGCGACCTGGCACCGTTCCACATCTGGATGGTGCAGTAGGGGGGAAGGCGGGAAAAAAATCCGCCGGGCGATTGGAGCGAAGCGACGTTTCACAGGGAGCCCGGCGGATTTGTTTTCCCGCCTTCCCCTGCGCCGCTACTGATCAATCCAGGACGAAACCTCGTATCGAGTGAGCGCGCTCAACTGACTGATCATCGCGCTCGAATACATCATCTTGATGTTGCCGTTGATGCTCGAGCTGCCCGAGAGCGTGCCCTGAACCATCAGCGCCCCTACGATCTGCTTCGCCGTTCCACCGCCCGTGATCGTCACGTTCTTGAGGCAGAGGACCACGCCGTTCCAGTTGAAGGTTCCGCTCATCTCGAAGTCGCCGTCGATCACGAGGACGCCGGCCCCGCTGTTGGTCCCCGAGACGTGAAGATCCCCGGCCACATGCACGATCTTGAGATTGCCGACCGATCCCCAGGTGGACGTGCTCGGATTGGTCTGGTTCCCGGCCAGGGTGATGTCCGCCATGTCGCTCCAGGCGGCGGCCATGCTCGGCAGATCCAGGTTGACGCTGGAGGCGAGCACGCTGGGATCCGAGCCTGTTCCCTGCACGTTGTCCTGCTGCTGGCCGTTCAGCTGGGACGAGATGGCGTTGGGATCGTTCGGGGTCGCGATGCCGGGCAGCGGCGTCGCGCCCGCGACCGTGTCGTAGGGCGCGGTGGCATTGTGGTCGTGGCCGTCGACGTAGAACGAGTTGCCGTTGAAGTTCATCGCGCCTTCGGTATAGACCGAGCCGGGCACCGGAGGCAGCGGCCACTTGACCGCCTCGACGGTCACCAGGCGCGATCCGTTGCCGCGGCGGCCGGCGCTCGTGATGATGATCTTCGGAATGCCTCGAACCAGGTTTTCCCGTGGGGGCGTGGTCGGATCGTTGTCGTGGTCGCCGAACAGGATGAGTTGATTTGCCCCGTTCAGCTTGTAGCGCACCTTGACCCACGGATAGTCCAGTTTGTCGGCCACGGCCACGACGAGGGTATTGGATTGCTTGGAGCCGGTCTCCGGGTAGTGCTCGCTCGACTCGTCGATGGCCGCATCGAGGTCGTTGTCGAGGCCGTCGGATAGAGTGGCGTTGTACTGGGGATCGGTCCCGGAGTTTCCCGGGTCGTTCACGATATAGGTTCCCCACCCCGCCGTGTACAGCCCCGGCTGCTGGCCGATGAAACTTCCGCCGATCCCGGTGTCGTTGGGATTCGACATGCGCAGAAGCGCTTCCGAGATCCCGGCCTCCGCATTGGCGAACGCCTGGCTCCCGACGAGCTGGTTTCCGGCGACCTGCTTGTCTCCCCTGGTCACGGCGATATACGAGACGCCCAGCGACGTGAGGAGAAAGAGAACCAGGAGCGCGATGATGAGCGTGTTGCCCGCCTCCGCGCGCTGCCTCGACTCGTGCCCGTTCGTGTGAAGCATGGCGATCACCCCTTCGGTACAGCCGTTTGAATCAGCGCTCACGCCACCACGAGAGCGTGTAGCGACTCACGTTCATCGCGGAGTTGATAGCCTCGGATGAGAAGAAGACGCGCGCCGATCCGCCGGTCTTCGAGTTGTTCACCAGCGATCCCTGGTAGATGACCGAGCCTACGATGCGGGCTACGTCGGCCGGCCCGCCGCCGCCCAGGGTCACGTCGCCGGTGGCGACGACGATTCCCGTGAACATGGCGCCGCCGCCCATGGTGAAGTTGCCGTTGACCATGAGGATTCCGCCGCCGGTCCAGCCTCCGTTGATGGTCAGATTTCCGTTCACCGCCGTTACCTTGGGATTGGTGAGCGAGCCGTACGGGGGCTCGCTGTTCCCCCAGGTACCCGGGTTGGTGAACGAGTAGTCGGCCATTCCCGAGAGCTGGGTCCAGAGCTGGTTGAAATCGTACGTGTAGCTCGCATGCTGGACGCTGTTATCCCCGCTCGCGCCGGTCACGTTGTTCTGCTGGTTCCCCAGGAGCGTGGCATCCGACGCCGGCCCTTCCGTGAGGACGCCCTGGACCGCAGATCCGGCGAGCGTGTCGAACGGTGCGGCGGCGAGATGATCGTGGCCGTCGACCAGGAACGCATTGCCGTTGAAGTTCATCGGACCGCCGGCCCAGATCGCCGACGCGGAGGAGATGATCGGGAAGCGCACGGCCTCGGCCTCGAGCGTCTTGGCCGCGTTGCCGCGGCGCCCCGACGCGGTGATCCGGAGGACCGGCGCGCCCTTGCTCAGGTTCTCGACGGGGGGTGTCTGCGGGTCGTTGTCCGCATCGCCGAAGCGGACCAACTGGGTCCCCTGCGTCTTGTACTCCACCCGGACGTACGGGTACTGGAGCGCGCTCGAATTCACCGTCTGCTTGGTCAGCACCTCGGGGTAGCGCTCCCCCGATTCGTCGATGAAGCCGTCGCCGTCGTTGTCCATGCCGTCCGTCGCGAGGGCCGCTCCATTGGGATCGAGCAGGCTCGCGCCGGTGTTGAGCACGATGTATCTCCCCCATCCGGCCACGGGCAGCGCCGCCGGGCCGATGTAGTTCAGGGATTCGGCCGGGAAGGACATGCGATGGAGCCCTTCCGCGATTCCCGCTTCCGCGGCGTACATCGCCTGGCTGGCCGTCATCGAGTTCCCCGCGATCTGCTTCTCCGACTTGGTCACCGCGATGTACGCGACGCCTGCCGACGTCAGGAGCATCAGGACCAGGAGCGCGATTACCAGCGCGTTTCCCGAGTCCGGAACGGCGCCGCGACGGGCGGCGGCTTCTTGTTCGACGGCTGGCAGAGCCACGTTCGTCTCCTTCGTCACGGCAGGACCGTCGACGAGTAGGGGTTCAGGTAGATGACGACGTCTCCGGTCGAGGCGCTGGTCGAGGTGCCGGCCACGATGTCGTTCAGAGCGTCGGCGTCGAGATGGTCTTGAGAACACTCCAGCTTGCCGATCGCGACCGCGTTCACCGACCCGCCCGCGTTGGCGTCCGACCAGGAGAGGACGTTCGGGATGATCGCTCCGGCCGCCGCGCTCGGATCGCAGAAGTAGGCCTGGACCGCGGGGGGCGTCGAGCCGCCGGCGCCCGCCGTTCCGACCACGATGTCGTTGCTCGTGTTTCCGAAATCGATCGGCCCCAGCGCGACCGCGGTGGCCGGTCCCGGGGTCGCCTGCTGGTCCTGGCGGGTGAGGGCGCCCGCCATCGTCCCGTTGTTGTGCCAGAATTCGATCTTGCCCGTGGTGTTTCCGGTCCGGATCGCCGTGACCACGTCGGGATAGCTGTCGCTGTCCATGAGCGCCGTGGCGACGCCGTAGACCGAGCCGCCCGAAGCGACGGTGTACACCGTCGTGAAGCGCACCAACGCGAGGCCATTGTTGAAGAAGATGTCGATGGTCCCCTGCGTGTCGGCGGTGTTCGTCTTGGTGCAGGCCACGATGTCCAGACGCCCGTCCAGGTTCATATCCGCGACGCTCACGCCCCTGACCTCGCCGCTCGCGGTGTAGACGTCCAGCGAGGAGCTGTGCGTGAACGTGCCGTCGCCGGCGCCCCACCAGACCTCAACCTTGCCCTGGTTGCTCGCCGTCTTGGTCCCGATGACCACGTCTTTCCGTCCGTCGCCGTTCAAATCTCCAATGGCAAGCCCGCGCACCTCGCCCGTTCCGGGATTGTCGTAGAACTGCGAGTTCGGCGTGACCGGCGACGTCGTCGCGCCCACGGTGCCTTTCGTCTGGCCGGCGAGGCCGAACGCCTGGTTCTTCCACACCTGGAACCGGCCGGTATTCGTGCCGGTCAGAACGCCTGAGACCACGTCCCGGCTGTTGACGCCCGATCCGTCGACGTCAGCCGCGGCGAGCGCCTGGATGTCGTAGGAAGCGTTGCCTGCGTAGCTGTCGGTGTTGCGGAAGTAGACGTTCCCTGTGTATCTGCCGGGTTCGCCGTTCCACCACACTCGGATATTGGCCGTGCCGCTGGCGCGGGTGCCCACGACGAGGTCCAGGTCGTGCTGGCCGCTCACCGTCGTGGCGGATCCTTCCGAAGCGTCGACCTCGTCCAGGTCCGCGAGCACCATCGAGAGCACGCGGTCGGTCGGGATATGGATCGGGGGCTGGCTGGGCGGAAGGCCCGTGCCGGTACCCGTGCCGGTGCCGGAGCCCGTGCCCGACCCGCTGCCGGTGCCCGAGCCCGAGCCCGTGCCGCTGCCGCTGCCGGTTCCGCTGCCGCCGCCCGTCCCGCCCGTGTTCGCGGGCGCGTAGGCCTGGTTCGCCTGCGCCAGGAAGGGGAAGTTGCGAGGCTCGACCGAGGTCGCGATGCTGACGCGGTCATAGCCGCCGCTCTCCAGATTCTTCTGCTTGGTTTCCGTGACCATGCTGACTTGGACCGTCTTCACGCTGCTGGACGAGCCCGTCGCCGGGGGAATCCCGAGATTTGCGTTGGCCACGGTCTTTCCGAAGAAGGCGCCGGCGGCGTCGTTGCTCGTGCCGGCCTGCAGCTCGAGTGCTACGCCCGCGGCGTTTCGGTACGAGAAGAGCGGGACATTCTTGGTCGTGACGTTGTCGGCGGTGCGCTGCGTAATTCCGTAGGCCACGATCTCGCCATGCCCCGTGACCGGAGCTGCCAGCGAGTCGCCGGCCGTCCCCACCACGCGGCGCAGCACGAAGTCATACGGGTTCGAGCTGGCGGTCACGAGCGGATCGCTGGTGCTGGGATCCAGGAAGTAGGTGATCACCTCGCCCAGGTTGATCTGCCGGTCGCCGTTCATGTCGAGCGCGAAGGTGACGCGGTACTGGGAACCCACCACGATCGACGGCTGGACGGCCGGATTGATCCCGTAGCCGGCCGAGCGCAGCTCGCGCGCGATCAGGTCGACGCCGCTCCGGGCGTTCTGGTTCGCCTCGGCGAGCTCCAGTCCGACCTGCTGCGATTTCTCGCCGCGGACGTAGATCTGGTAGATCGAGCCCATCACCAGCGCGAACAGCAGCACGGCGATCATGATCTCGATCAGGGTGAAGCCTGGGCTGGACTTCATTCGCAATTCACTCACGTTGTCACCTCGTTCACTGGGCTCCCTGCCCTGGTCACCGGGTCACGTAACTGGTGAGGACCGTCGTCTGGGCCCCGTGATTCGTAGTCCACTGGGACGTGACCTGGATCTTCTTGCAGCCTGCCATCGGAATCGAATCCGTCACCACCCACGTTCGCGTGAAGACGGACGTCGTGTCGGAGAATGTGCCCGGAGCGAGCGCCGTGTAGGTGGTGCCGCGCAGATCCTCCATCTTGATCTGGGCCGCCATGAGGCCGCTGGTGATGACGCGGCTCTGGGTGACGCCCCGGGTTCCCGCCGGGATCATCGAGGCCACGGCCAGAATCCCCACCGCCAGGAACGTCAGCGCGAAGATGACTTCGATCAAGCTGAAGCCCCCGTCTCCCTGGCGCGGGTGCTCGCCGGGCCGGCGGCTCGAGGGGTGGCGGCGGCCGCTCACTGGACCGTCACCATGCCCGTGGGGCGCACCACCGACAGCGAGCGCGCGTACCCCTCGGGGTTCGTGTAGATGCTGCTCCCGGACACGCTCGCGCTCCCGTTCGGCAGGAACGTGACCGTGTCGGACGGGAACGGGTTCGTGGAGGAGTTCGTGACCGTGACCCAGGAGGCCAACGCCGACGTGGCGCCGAACTTCTCGGGTCCGTCCTGTACGCTGTTGTTGTTGTCGTCGTCCCACCATTTGAGCTTCCGTTCCGACGCCGTCCAGTAGAGGACGTAGTTGTTGTTTTCCGTGATCGCGCGCTGGCGCACCACGCGGAGCGTCGTGGCGAACTGCTGCACTTCGCCGTTCAGCTCCACCGAGCGCAGGAACTTGTTGAATCCCGGGATCGCCAGGGCCGACACGATGCCGAAGATCACGAGCACGATGGAAAGCTCGACGAGGGTGAAGCCCTCGCCGGTCCAGCGCACTCGCCTCGGCCCCTGATCGCGACTCGTCATTGGTTCCTCCGGGAAAGGTCGATCCGTGCAACCCTTATTCACGCAACGAGCATGCCAAGGGACAACTCACGCCGGGACCGGGGTCTGGGTGCCGCGGCAGGGCGCCATACGATGGTTTTCGCCCCCACTTGGCCCGATCGAACCATGCCTCGGGTACCCTGCCGTGCAGGTGCGGCATGCAATCCGCACGCGATCACGGAAGCAGGGAGCGATACCAGCGGAACAGCGAATCTCCGTACAAGAGGAGCGCGACGGCGGATGGAGCGAGGAACGTCCCGAAGGGAATCGCGCTCCGCTTGTCCCCCTTGCCGCGCGCAATGAGGAGAAGTCCAAAGAGCGAGCCGGCCAGGGACGCGAGAAAGATCGCTCCGAAGACGCCACCCGCGCCCAGGAAGGCGCCCATCATCGCGGCCAGCTTCACGTCGCCGCCACCCATCCCGGGAACTCCCGTCGCCCGCTCGTAGACGGCGCCCACCAGCCACAGGCTGAGGCCGCCGGCCAGGGCCCCCGCCAGGGCCGCCCCGATTCCGGGCGGGCCGAAGAGGCTGGCCGCGAGACCGAGGCCGACTCCCGGGATGGTGACCGCGTCGGGAATCGTGCGCGTGTCGAAATCGATCCACGCGACCGCGACCAGCGCCAGAAGAAACACGGCGTGCGGAATCAGGAGCGCCGGATGCTCGGCGCGGCGGGCGAGCAGCCATAAAAGAATCCCCGCTGTCAGCTCCACCGACGGGTAACGCCAGGAAATCGGCTTCCGGCAGGAACGACACCGGCCCCGGAGGAGGAGGAACGACACGACGGGGATGTTGTCCCAGGGGCGGATCGCGGCCTTGCATCGCGGGCAGCGCGACGGCGGCGACACGATCGACTCGCCGCGCGGCAGGCGCGCGATCACGACGTTCAGGAACGAGCCGAACACCAATCCCAGCAGAAGGGCGATCCACGGGAAAAGGGATTCAGGGGTCATCGGGCTCGCTCCTCGGCGTCGAGGCGGGCGAGCTCGCGGCGCGCCACCTCCTGCATGTACTGGTTCCCGGTCGCGAGCACCCGCTTCCAGAGAAGGACGGCCATCCCCCGGTTTCCCGCGCGCTGGCTGGCGAACGCCGCGAACCGGTCGACGTACTCGGGATGGCCGGGGAGCCTGGCGGCGCGGACGAAGTAACGCGAGGCCGACTCGTAGTCGTGACGGCAGACGTAGTGCAGGAACCCGGTCTCGAACGCGAGGAGCCAGCTGTCCGGATTGGCCCGGCGCCCCTTCTCGAGAAGCGCCAGCCCGTCGTCGGGACGATGCAGCTCCTGCGCCAGCACGAACGCGCCGAACACGTACGGCGCGAGGAAGCGCGGATCCAGGTCCGTCACGACGGACATGACGTGGCCGATCCGCACGTACTTCTGGTCGGTGAGGCGGTGCTCGCCGTAGTACTGGATGCCGCGAAGCCAGGCGACGTCCGCGGCCGCGGTCTCGTACCCGATGGAGGCCTGCCGGGCAAAGAGGCCCGACGGAAAGTAGAGCAGCTCCTCCCCCGGCGCGCGCCCGATCCGGGGCCAGAGCGCGGCCTGGAAAGCGCCCGCCGCCGCGAGGAGCACGGCCGCCGCAAGAAACGGCGCGAGGACCCGCCAGCGCGCCGGGATCGCGGAGAGGCTCATCGGAAATCCCGCCTCTCGAAGATGGCGGCTCCCGCGGCGAGGAGCGCGCCGGCATAGAGCGCGGCATAGGCTCCGGCGAACGCCAGGCGCTCGGGCCCGACGGCCTCCCCGTGCACCACCAGGCCGCGCGCGTTGAACACCTCCAGATGCGGCAGGAGCCAGTAGACCGCCTCGGTCGCCGCCGCCAGCAAGGGCGAAGCACCGTGCGTCCCGAAATAATGGAGGTCCTCCGCGAAGTGGCCGGCAAGGAGGGTCGAGGCGCAGAAGAAGGCGGTCAAAAGCGGCGTCGTGAACGACGAGAAGAAGATCACGACCGCGGTGACGATCAAGAGCTCGGCCATGGAGAGGAGGAGCGCCCCGCTCGCCTCCCACGGCACGTCCCGCGAGGTCGCGGCCAGGAGCGCCACGGTAATCGCGACCATCCCCGCGAGAAGGGCCGCGGCGCTGGTCCAGAGGCCGGCGTACTTGCCCAGCAGGAACTCGGAGCGGCGGATCGGCTTCGCCATGACCGCGAGGATCGTCCGCCGGTCCAGCTCCTTGTGGAGGAGGCTCGACCCGAGCACGATCGCGAGCAGGGTGGCGAGGGCCGACGCGCCGGCCAGGCCGAAGTCCGTGACGACCTTCCTTCCCTCGCCCAGCGCCAGCGGCGAGACCACCAGCGACACGCCCACGAGCCCGGCACCGAAAAGAGCCAGGATCAGGGCCACGCGCTCCCGCGCCACTTCGCGCAGGGTGTTCCGCGCGATCGCGACGACGCGGTTCATCGCGGTTCCTCCGGAGCCGGGACGGGCCGGGAGAGGGCGGCGACGAAGTGCTCCTCGAGGGTGCGCCGGCGCGGCTCCACCGCGTGGATGAACGCGGACTCGGCCAGCATGGAGCGCAGCACCTCCTGGAGGGCCGGCCCGTCGGACACGAGCACCACCCACCGCGATCCCACGCGCGTGGTCGCGTGGCCGCCGGCGCGGAGCGAATCGGCGAGGCGGGGCGGAAGGCGATCCACCGAGATCTCCCACTCCCGGACCCCGGATGCCAGGAGGCCCGGGACCGAGCCCACTTCGATGAGCCGTCCGGCATTCAGGATCCCGACCCGGTCGCACAGCGTTTCCGTCTCGGCCAAAACGTGGCTGGAGAGGAGGACGGTCGCGCCGCGCCCCTTTTCCTCGCGGAGGAGCTGTTTGACCTCGGCGCGCCCGATCGGATCGAGGCCCGACATCGGCTCGTCCAGCACGAGAAGGCTCGGCCGGTTCAAGAGGGCCTGCGCCAGGCCAAGCCGTTGCGTCATTCCTTTCGAGAATTTGCGGAGAGCCTTGGCCGCGTGCGACTCCAGTCCCAGGCGCTGGAGCAGCTCGGCGGAGCGGGTCCGGCACTCGTTCTTGTCGATGCCGAACAGCGCCCCGGTCAATTCGAGATATTCGGAGGCGGTCAGGTGATCGTAGAAGCAGGGATTCTCGGGGAGATACCCCAGCCGCCGCCGTGCCGCGAAATCCCACGGGTCCTTTCCCTCCAGCCGGACGGTCCCGGAGGTGGGCCGCGAGAGCCCCAGGATCATCTTGATCGTGGTGGTCTTCCCCGCGCCGTTCGGGCCCAGAAGGCCGAAGATCTCGCCCCGTTCCAGCGCCAGGGACACCTCGCCGACCGCCGTGAAGGGGCGGAGGGTCATCGGGTCCCGGTAGACCTTGGAGAGCCGCTCGAGCACGAGGAGCTCCGGCGCTTCCACGGCCCGAAGAACGGACCGCGGACCGCGCCCGTTCCCGTGCTCTTCGAGCCTCTCGTGCATCCGCTTCATCTTGTTGGGTGTCCCCCGTGTGCCGTGCCGCGGCGCGGTCGAAAACGGCAAGATCGGTGCCATGCTTCCACCGGGGCGGCGGGCAGGCCCCGGACCCCGTCCACGCCCTGAAATAGTGAAGGGCGGCAGACCGGATGGACCCGAATCTGCCGCCCCATGTTCAACCGATGGTTAGCCGTTGCTCAGCGTCAGCGACAGAAGCGCCGACTTGCCATAGCCGAGAATGGTGTACGTGGTCGTGGTAGCCGGGTTGGCGCCGATGATGCCCGACGCCGCCGGGTTCGCTCCCCACACCCAAGCGTCCGCCGTACCCGTGAACGGATTGCGGGGGTACGCGGCACCAGGCATGTTGCCCAGCACGGCCGCGTTGTCGGCG
>Ga0209488_10000036_pt1 | contig 95617 bp, 82 predicted proteins | sample Rivendell_Oct201_8_FD_188349 | JGI IMG/M metagenome (GOLD analysis project Ga0209488, IMG submission 188349) | Vadose zone soil microbial communities from the Eel River Critical Zone Observatory, Northern California, USA -... | ecosystem: Environmental > Terrestrial > Soil > Vadose zone >...
CGGCGGCCATTCAGGTGCGGCTCCGGCTCGGTGTAGTAGCGCCAGTCGTAGCGCGCCATGTTCATGGGGATCGACAGCGCGCTGGGCATCTGGATCCACGGCGAGCGGTCCGAGCCGCCGTACTCGAGCAGCAGTACGTTGTCCTTGCCGTCCTCGGTGAGATGATCCGCCAGCACGCAGCCCGCGGAGCCGGCCCCGACGATCACGTAGTCGGCGGTCTCCACGTCTAGTAAGGCGCGTCGACGTCGCCCATGGCGACATAAACGCTCTTCAGCTGCGTGTAATGCTCGATGGCGGCGCGGCCGTTCTCGCGCCCGAGACCCGACATCTTGACGCCGCCGAACGGCAGCTCGACCGGGGTGATGTTGTAGTGATTGATCCAGCAGGTGCCGGCCTGCAGCTGCGCGATCACGCGGTGCGCGCGCGTCAGATCGTTGGTGAAAACGCCCGCTGCCAGGCCGAACTCGGTGGCGTTGGCGCGCGCTATCACCTCGTCCTCGTCGGCGAACTCCAGTACCGACATCACCGGGCCGAAGATCTCCTGGCGCACGATGTCCATGTCGTCATGGCAGCCGTCGAATACCGTGGGCGCGACGAAGCAGCCGTTCGCCAGATCCCCGCTCGTCACGCGCGCACCGCCGGTGAGCAGCCGCGCACCCTGCGCCCGGCCGCGGGCGATGAACCCCAGCACCTTCTCCATGTGCTCCGCCGAAATCAGCGCTCCCACCTGGGTAGCCGGATCCATGGGATCCCCGACACGCATCGCGGCGGCGCGCGTGCGCAGACGCTCCACGAAGGCCGCGTGCACACTGTGGTGCACGAACACGCGCGTGCCGTTCGAGCACACCTCCCCCGCCGAGTAGAAATTTCCGAGCAGCGCGCCCGCCACGGCGTTATCCAGTTTCGCATCCTCGAACACGATGAGCGGGGACTTGCCGCCGAGCTCGAGGGTCACCTGCTTCAGCGACGCGGCTGCATCGGCCATGACGGCCTTGCCGGTACCGACCTCGCCGGTGAGGGAGATCTTGCGGATGTCGGGGTGACGCGTGAGGAGCCGCCCGGTCTCCGCCCGGCCCTGCACGACCTGGAACACCCCCTCGGGCAGCCCGGCCGCCGCAAACACCTCCTGAAGCTTCACGGCCGTGAGCGGGGTGAGTTCGGCGGGCTTGAAGATCATGGCGTTGCCGCACGCGAGCGCCGGGGCGGACTTCCAGCAGGCGATCTGCAGCGGGTAGTTCCAGGCGCCGATGCCGGCGACCACCCCGAGGGGCTCGCGGCGCGTGTAGCCGAAGGCCCGTGGTCCCAGATCGATGTGCTCGCCGGCGAGTCCGGCGGCCAGCCCGGCGTAATATTCCAGGCACTCCGCACCCGAGAGCACATCGACCGCGCGCGTCTCCTGGATCGGCTTGCCGGTGTTGCGGGTCTCGAGCACGGCAAGCTCCTCGTTGCGCTCGCGCAGCAGGTGCGCCGCACGCTGCAGCACGCGCCCGCGCTCCGCACCACTCAGGGCGGCCCACTTCTTTTGCGCCGCCTGCGCCTTGAGGACCGCGGCATCGACCTGCGCCGCACCGTCGGCGCTCAACTCCGCGAGCACCGCGCCGTTGGCAGGGTTGATGACCCGCAAGCGGCCGCCGCCAGCGCTCAGCGCGCGCGGCGCCGACTCACCCGTCACGCGCGGCGCCGCCGCCTGCGACAGCTCCTTGAGCCTTCCTTCGACGAAGGCCGTGAGCAGCGCCCGCGCGCTCTCGCTGTCGGCCTCCTGCCATTCCGAGAGCGCGGCGCGCAACCACACGCCATCGATCATGGCGGCGATCATCGCCGCGAGGCCGCGCGCGTGCTCGCCCGGAATCAGTCGGCGCAAGTCGTTGCGCAGATTCGACAACATGCGGCGCTGGTAGGCGGTCTGCACCCGCTTCAGGCCTTGCACGTGCAACACCTGGCCCCAGAACGCCAGCCAGGCGGTTCCGGTACGCTTGTCGAATTCCTCCGGCGCCAGATTGATGTCGATGACCGCCTGCACTCGGCCGCGCGGTGTGCGCGCCAGCGCCAGCCGCGCCCGCATCCGCGCCGCGAGCGTGCGCGCCAGTGTGCGAAAGGCGGCTTCGAGCAGTCCGTCCTTGTCGTCGAAGTAGTGCGCCACGAGTCCCGGGGACACCCCGGCGCGCCCGGCGATCTCCGCGAGAGTAGTGCCGACGTAGCCCACTTCGGCGAGACTGTCGATCGTGACCTCGACCAGCTGTACCCGCCGCGCCTCCTCGCCCTCATCCCGGGGGGAGGAGCCACTGTGATGCACGAGGTCTTTCAGTGTGGTTGATTGCCTGTTCAATGGCGTGCTCCAGAGACCCGTCCGGGAGCGGCTGGGCGACGCCTCTCTGCGCCGCATTTACCGAGCCGATACTGCCTGATTACTCAGTGGCTTGCATGACTTACAGGCACTTGACAGATCGTCTGTTAAACGGCTATTCAAGCCCAGACGGAAATGATGGAGTCGGCGGCCTCACGGGTCAAGTGGAGCTCATATGGCGCGACTTGAGTCGACGGGCATGAGGGTTGTGCTGCGGGCGGCGGCGTACGCGGGGCTGGCCGCGCTCGCATCCTCGGGAGCGCTCGCGTCGCCGGACACTCCGGCAGCGCCGGCGCCGCTCGCGGACCCCGCGGCGTGCCGGATCGTGCGGCTGTCGGATATCGGCTGGACCGACGTCACGACTACGACGGCGGTATTCGGCGCACTGCTGCGGCGCCTGGGATACCAGCCCGAGATCACAGTGCTGTCCGTGCCGGTCACCTTCGCGTCGATGAAGAACAAGGACATCGACGTGTTCCTCGGCAACTGGATGCCCGCAGAGCAAGGCGACCGCAAGAGCTTCGTGGAGGAGGGCTCGGTGGAAGTCATCCGCGCGAACCTCATTGGCGCCAAATACACCCTCGCGGTCCCCGCCTACACCTATGCCGCGGGACTGCGTAGCTTCGCGGACATTCAGCGCTATGTCGAGCAGCTCCACAACTCGATCTACGGCATCGAGTCCGGCAACGACGGCAACCGCCTGGTGCTGGGCATGCTGCGGCAGAATCTGTTCGGCCTCGGTACCTTCAAGTTGATCGAGTCGAGTGAGCAGGGAATGCTGGCAGAAGTCGAACGCGCCTTCCGCGACCGCGCGCCGATCGTGTTTCTCGCCTGGGACCCGCACCCGATGAACATGCGCTTCGATCTGCGCTACCTGTCAGGCGGAGATGCAGTCTTCGGACCCAACTACGGCGAGGCGCGTGTCTACACCAACACGCGCGCCGGCTACTCGGCGCAGTGCCCCAACATCGGCCAGCTGCTCCGCAACCTGTCGTTTACGACGCAACAGGAAGACCGGGTGATGGCCGATATTCTCGAGCGCCATCAGCCACCGGACCTGGCCGCGGAAAGCTGGCTCAAGGCGAACCCCGCCGTAGTCGCCGGCTGGCTCGCGGGGGTTACCACTTTCGACGGTCGTCCGGCGCTCTCGGCCATGAACGGCGCGAGCAAGCTCCGCAGTGGGTTCAGCCTCGAGCACTGGGTGAGTGATCACAAGATTCCGGTCGGCGACAGCGTCGCGGTGATGATCGAGTACGTGAAGACTCACGGCCGGGCGTTGTTCGATGGCGTCTCCGCCCTGATCCGCGGCAGCGTCGACGGTTTCACGGCGCTGTTGCGGGCGATTCCCTCGCCGCTCCTGATCCTGGGCGCCGCCGTCCTGAGCTGGGTGCTGCGGCGCTCCCTGCCGCTCGCTGCGTTCGTCGTCGCGGCGCTGCTGTTCATCATGAATCAGGGCTACTGGGAGCCCACGCTCGAGACCCTGTCGCTGGTGATCGTGGCGGCGCTGGTTTCGACCGCCATCGGCGTGCCGGTCGGGATCGCCGCGGCACACCGGCCGCGGCTGTACGCAGCACTGCGACCGGTGCTCGATCTGATGCAGACGCTGCCGACCTTCGTATACCTCATTCCGACACTGGTGCTGTTCGGCCTAGGGGTGGTGCCCGGGCTCATCTCCACCGTCATCTTCGCCCTGCCCGCCCCGATCCGGCTCACGCAGCTGGGCATCAGCTCCGTGCCGACCGCGCTGCGGGAAGCGGGTCAGGCCTTTGGCGCCACGCCCATGCAACTGCTGTGGAAGGTGGAGCTGCCGAGCGCCGCGCCGACGATTCTCGCCGGCATCACCCAGTGCATCATGTTGAGCCTGTCCATGGTGGTGATCGCCGCACTGGTGGGAGCCGGGGGCCTCGGCGTGCCGGTGGTGCGCGCGCTCAACACGGTGCAGGTCGGCATGGGCTTCGAAGCCGGCTTCGTGATCGTGCTGCTGGCCATCGTGCTCGACCGCATCAGCCGCCCGGCCGACAAAGCGCCCGCGCCATGAGTGCCGCGCTCGCGTTCCGCGCCGTCGATATCCTGTTCTGCGCCAAGGCGGGGCGCCGCGCCAGCGCCGTAGCCATCCAGCAGGCGCTCGCGGCGCTGGATGCCGGCGGTACGCGCGCCGAGATCGCCGCGAAGACCGGCGTGGTGGTGGGCGTGGCGAACGCCTCGCTCAGCGTCGAGCGCGGCGAGATCTCGGTCCTCATGGGATTGTCGGGATCGGGGAAGTCGACGCTGCTGCGCGCGGCCAACGGCCTGAACCGCGTCACGCGCGGTCAGGTGCTGGTGGGCGACGGCGATGCCATTGTCGACATCGGGGTCAAGTGCGATCCGGCCACGCTGCGCAGGATCCGGCGGCTGCGCATCGCCATGGTGTTTCAGCAGTTCGGGCTGCTGCCCTGGAGGACGGTGCGTGACAACGTCGGCTTAGGCCTCGAGTTGCGCGGTGACTCAGCCGATGAGCGCCGCCGTATCATCGATCAGCACCTCGAGCTGGTCGGCCTCTCGCAATGGGGTGAGCGCCACTGCAGCGAGCTCTCGGGCGGCATGCAGCAGCGCGTGGGACTGGCGCGCGCCCTGGCCACCAACGCGGATATCCTGCTCATGGATGAGCCGTTCTCGGCACTCGATCCCCTGATCCGCAGGAAGCTGCAGGACGAGCTCCTCGTTCTGCAGGACCGCGTCAGGAAGACGATACTGTTCGTCAGTCACGATCTGGACGAGGCGCTGAAGCTCGGTGACAAGGTGACGATCCTGGAGGGCGGCCGGATCGTGCAAACCGGCACCGGTCGGGACATCGTGGAGCGGCCGGCGGACGACTATGTCGCGGAGTTCGTGCGCCACGTGAATCCGCGCACGGCGATCAAGGGCGCCGCGGTCTCGCCGGCTTCTTAGAGGTCTAGCGTGGTATTGACCTCTGCGTAGAGAACGCGCCGACCAGATCAAGCCGAAAGTACAGATGCTCGGCGCGGTAGTCGATTGAGCCGTCACGCCACTTGCGTGCGAGCCTTCTTACCTCGCATACCAGCTCAGTGTGTGTGAGCGGACGATTGAGGCCGTAGTGATTCTGAATGATCCGCTTGCATTCGTCCGCAATCTGTATGGCGCTCATAGCTCCTTCCCTTGCAGCTATTTTGGCAGTGACTGACTTGTGCGCGGCCACTCAACTGGTGGCAATTGGAGGGTGAAAACCCTCCTTTTAATTATGCTAGCTCCCCCAGGACAGCCAGACAATGATCCGTCCGGCTCAGTCTCCGCTGACGTGCTGCAGCGCATCAGCACGAGCTCACGGGCATTGTGTGGCCCCGTCGCGCCCATTCAATGGGGTCGGCGCGCGGGTGCTCGTCGCCGGGATAGGCCGGTAGCATGATGCGCGCGCAGCCCCGAACCCAACAGGACCGACGATGCAACCCTTCTCCGGCCTGTCGCTGCTGATACGGGGGCTGTCCGGCCAGCGCGGCTGGACGACGCAGTGGCGCACTGCCGAGCCCAAGGCCGCCTATGACGCCCTCATCGTCGGCGGCGGTGGGCACGGGCTGGGCGCGGCCTACTACCTCGCCAGCGAGCACCGCCTCACCAACATCGCGGTGCTCGAGAAGGGCTGGATCGGCGGCGGCAACACCGGCCGCAACACCACCATCATCCGCTCCAACTACCTGTTCGATGAGAGCGCCGCACTCTACGACCATGCGCTCAGGCTGTGGGAGCGCCTGTCACAGGTTCTCAACTACAACGTCATGTTCTCGCAGCGCGGCGTCATGATGCTGGCGCACACCGTGCACGACGCGCAGGTGTTCAAGCGACACGTGCACGCGAATCGCATCAATGGGGTCGACAACGAGTGGCTGACGCCCGAGGAGGCCAAGGCCTTCTGTCCGCTGCTGAGCATCGACAACATCCGCTATCCGGTACTCGGCGCCGCGCTACAGCGCCGCGGCGGCACCGCGCGCCACGACGCGGTGGCCTGGGGCTACGCGCGCGCCGCGGATGCGCTCGGGGTCGACATCATCGAGAACTGCGAAGTGACCGGCATCCGCCGCGACGCCAGCGGCGCAGTCGAGGGCGTGCAGACCACGCGGGGCACGATCCGCGCGCCGCGCATCGGCGTGGCGGCGGCCGGCCACACCAGCGTGATCATGAAAATGGCCGGTATCGAGCTGCCGCTCGAGAGTTACCCGCTGCAGGCGCTGGTGTCCGAGCCCGTGAAGCCGGTGTTTCCGTGCGTGGTCATGTCCAACACCATCCACGCGTACATCAGCCAGTCGGACAAGGGGGAACTGGTCATCGGCGCGGGCACCGACGCCTACACCTCGTATACGCAGCGCGGCGGCCTGCATATCACCAGCCATGCGCTGGAGGCGATCTGCGAGCTGTTTCCCATGTTTCGCCGCCTGCGGATGCTGCGCGCCTGGGGCGGCATCGTGGACGTGACCCCCGACCGCTCGCCCATCATTGCCAAGACACCGGTCCCGGGGTTGTACGTGAACTGCGGCTGGGGCACCGGCGGTTTCAAGGCCACGCCGGGTTCGGCCCATGTGTTTGCCTGGACCATCGCGCGCGATGAGCCGCACCCGATCAACGCGCCGTTCACCCTGGAGCGCTTCCGCGACGGTCACCTCATCGACGAGGCGGCCGCGGCCGCGGTGGCGCACTGATGACATCGCCGCGCCTGTGACGTCGCCATGCTGCTGATCGACTGTCCCTATTGCGGTGAGCGGCCCGAGCCGGAGTTCGTGTACGGCGGGCAGGCGCACATCGTCCGGCCGGCGCAGCCGGCGCAAGTGTCTGCGCAGCAATGGGCGGACTATCTCTACCGCCGTGACAACACCCGCGGTGTGCACGCCGAGCGCTGGCGGCACACGCATGGCTGCGGGCGCTTTTTCAATGCGCTGCGCGACACGACCACCGATCATTTCCTCGCCACTTACAAGGTGGGCGAGCCGCCCCCCACCACCGCGGCCCCGGTGCCGCGGTGAACGAGGGCCTGCGCACCCGCGAGGGCGGGCGTATCGACCGCTCGCGCGTCCTGCATTTCACTTTCGACGGGCGCGCCTACACCGGCGTTGCCGGGGACACGCTCGCCTCGGCGCTGCTCGCCAACGGCGTGCACCTCATGGGCCGCTCGTTCAAGTACCACCGCCCGCGTGGGGTGCTCGCCTGCGGCGCCGAAGAGCCCAACGCGCTGGTGGCGGTGCGCCGCGACGCCGCGCGCTACACCCCCAACCTGCGCGCCACCCAGGTCGAGCTGTACGAGGGACTCGCGGCGCACAGTCAGAATCGCTGGCCGACCCTGGCCTTCGACCTCGGCGCGGTCAACGATCTGCTCGCCCCGTTCATCCCGGCCGGCTTTTACTACAAGACCTTCATGTGGCCGCGGCGCGCGTGGCGGTGGCTCTACGAGCCGCGCATTCGCGCCGCAGCCGGCCTCGGTCACTCTCCCACCGAGGCGGACCCCGACCGGTACGCCTCGCGTTACGCGCACTGCGACGTGCTCGTCGTGGGCGCGGGCCCCGCCGGACTCGCTGCCGCCGCGGCCGCGGCCGCGAGCGGGGCGCGCGTCATGCTGTGCGATGAGCAGAACGAGTTCGGCGGCTCCCTGCTTGCGGATGATCCGCGCGCGGCCCCTGCCATCGAGGGCCGCCCCGCCCTGCAGTGGCTCGAGGAGACCCTGGCGACTCTGGGCTCGAACACCCGGGTGACGCTGCTGCCGCGCACGACGGCCTTCGGTTACTTCCCCCACAACCTCCTGGGACTGAACGAGCGCCTGACCGAGCACCTCCCCGACCCGCAGCCGGATTTGCCGCGTGAGCGCCAATGGCAGGTACGCGCGCGCGAGGTGGTGCTCGCCACCGGCGCTATCGAGCGCCCGCTCGTGTTTCCGGGCAACGACCGGCCCGGGATCATGCTGGCCGGCGCGGCGCGCACCTGGCTGAACCGCTATGGCGTTCTGCCGGGCACACGCGCCGTAGTGGTCACGGCATGTGACGAGGCGTACGCGGCGGCGCTCGAGCTGCAGGAGGCCGGAGTGTTCATCGCCAGCGTCGCGGAGGTGCGTGCCCATGAAGGCTCGTGGGCTGCGAAGGCACGCGCCGCGGGCATTCCGGTGCTGACGCGGGCGACCGTGCTCGGCACCGGCGGACGGCGCCGCGTGAACTCGATTCTGCTCGCGCAGCTGCAGGGCGGTGAGCCGCTCGCCCAGACGCAGCCGTGCGACCTCGTGCTCATGAGCGGTGGCTTCACCCCGAGCGTGCACCTGTTCTCGCAGTCGCGCGGCAAGCTCATGTGGGATGAGGGGCTGCAGGCGTTCCTTCCCGGCGCGCCGGCCGAGCGGGCGCGCAGCGCCGGGGCCTGTCGGGGCGTGTTTGGGCTCGGCGCTGCACTTTCGGATGGCGCCGCCGCCGGGGCTGCGGCCGCGTACGAGGCCACGGCACCCACGCGCACGGGCGTGCGCCCGAGCGGTGCGGCGGCGGCCGCCCCCGCGCCGCCCGCCACCGGCGGCGGGGCCGGATTCGCCGGAGCCCTGCCCCAGCCTGCCGGTCCCCGTGCGCGCGCGTTCGTCGACTGGCAGAACGATGTCACCACCCGCGACCTGGCGCTCGCGACGCGCGAGGGATTCCGCTCGATCGAGCACATCAAGCGCTACACCACCACCGGCATGGCGACCGACCAGGGCAAGACCTCCAACCTGAATGCGCTCGGTATCGTGTCGCGCACCCTCGGCAAGCCCATTCCCGAGGTGGGCCTGACGACCTTCCGTATGCCCTACACGCCGGTGAGCTTCGGCAGCTTCGCCGGCCCCTCGCGTGGGGAGCTGTTCGACCCGGTGCGCACCACGCCCATGCATGAGTGGGCCCGCGCGCGCGGTGCGGTGTTCGAGGATGTGGGCCTGTGGAAGCGCGCGCGCTACTTTCCGCGCGGCGCCGAGCAAATGTCCGCGGCGGTCGGGCGCGAGTGCCTCGCGGTGCGCAACGCTTGCGGCATTTTCGACGCCTCCACGCTCGGCAAGATCGAAGTCGTCGGCCAGGACGCGGTGACGTTCATGAACCGCCTGTACGTCAATGCGTGGACCAGTCTCGCTGTGGGTCGCTGCCGCTATGGCCTGCTGCTGCGCGATGACGGCTTCGTCTATGACGACGGCGTCGTGGCGCGCGTGAGTGAGAGCCGCTTCCACGTCACCACGACCACGGGCGGCGCCCCGCGGGTGCTGGCGATGATGGAGGACTACCTGCAGACCGAATGGTCGGACCTGAAGGTGTGGCTCACCTCGACCACCGAACAGTGGGCGGTGGTGGCGGTGCAGGGGCCGAACGCACGCGCGCTGCTCAGCGCTCTGGTGGACATCGATCTCACGGCGGCTGCGCTGCCGCACATGAGTGTCGCGCTGGGGCATATCTGCGGCGTGCCCATGCGGCTGTTCCGCGTCAGCTTCACCGGGGAGCTTGGCTTTGAGGTCAACGTCCCGGCGGACTTCGGTCCTGCGGTGTGGGAAGCGATCTGGGATGCAGGCGAGGCGCACGGCATCACGCCCTACGGCACCGAGACCATGCACGTGCTGCGCGCCGAGAAGGGTTACATCATCGTCGGCCAGGACACCGACGGCACCGTGACGCCCGATGATGTGGGCCTGGGCTGGGCGATCGGCAAGAACAAGCCCGACTTCGTCGGCAAACGCTCACTCGAGCGACCGGCCATGATCTCGCCCGAGCGGCGGCAGCTCGTCGGCCTGCTCAGCACCGACCCGCAGGCGGTGCTCGAGGAAGGGGCTCAGGTCATGGCGCAAGCCGGCGCACGGGCGCCTGCGCGCGCGCTGGGGCACGTCACCTCCTCCTACCGCAGCTCCGTGCTGGGTCGCTCCATCGCCATGGGGCTGGTCGCGGGCGGGCGGGCCCGCATCGGCGAGACGCTGTTCGTTTCCGTTCCCGCAGGCGATATCCCCGTTCAGGTCGCATCACCGGTGTTCTACGACCCGGACGGCAGGCGCCTGCATGCGTGATCTTCGCGCTGCCCGCTGCCTGCCGCTGGTCCGCGCGAGCACCGTGCTGCACGCGCTGCCGCCCGCGACGCGCTATGTCCTGCGCGGGGGCTCCGAGGTCCGGGCGGCGGCAGAGAGCGCCGTGGGTTTCGGCATCCCGGCCAGGGCCTGCCGGGCGACGGCCGAGGCAGATCGGGCGGCGCTGTGGCTGGGGCCCGATGAGTGGCTGCTGATGGCGCCGGACGCGCCGCCTTCGGGATTCGCCGCTGCGCTCGCCGCGGCGCTCGAGCGGCTGCCGCATTCGCTCGTGGACGTGAGCCACCGCCAGAGCGCGCTCGCGGTGAGCGGCCCGCAGGCCGCGACGCTGCTCGCCGCCGGGTGTCCGCTGGATCTGGATGAGAGCGCCTTCCCGGTGGGCATGTGCACGCGCACCGTGCTGGCGAAGGCCGAAGTCGTGCTCTGGCGCACCGAGCCGCAGGTGTTCCACCTCGAGGTCTGGCGCTCCTTCGTCGCCTATGTGTCGCAGTTTCTCGGCGAAGCCGCGCGCGGCATCATTTAAGGCAAGGCACCGTCGCAAATGGGGCCGCGCTCGCGCCGCGGTCCCCGGAGAATGACCTCGTGAAGACGCATGTTCGGGTTGTGGTGATCGGTGGCGGCGTGGTCGGGGTGAGCACGCTCTATCACCTGACAAGAAAAGGCTGGACGGATGTCGCGCTGATCGAGCGCACCGAGCTCACCGCGGGCTCCACCTGGCACGCGGCGGGGCTGCTGCCGCTGTTCAACATGAGCTACACCGTCGGCCAGCTGCACAAGTACTCGGTCGATCTCTACAAGCGCTTGCCCGCGGAGACCGGCCAGGACGTGAGCTTTCACGTCACCGGCAATCTGCGCCTCGCAACCTGCAAAGAGCGCATGGACGAGTACCAGAAGTATTGCGGCACGGCCAACACCATCGGCGTGCCCTTCGAAGTCATCGGTCCTGCGCGGGTCAAGGAGCTCTGGCCGCTCATCGAGCTCGGCGGCAGCCCCGACACCCCCGCCATCATCGGCGCCCTCTACCACCCGCACGACGGCCACATTGCGCCCGCCGATCTCACCATGGCATTGCGCAAGGGTGCGCGCAGCGCGGGCGCCGAGATCTACGAGCACACCGAGGCGCTCGGCATGGAGCGCACTGCGAGCGGTGAGTGGCGGGTCCGCACCAGCAAGGGTGATATCACCGCGGAGCATCTGGTGCTGGCGACGGGCAACTACGCCCGGCAGAGCGGACGGCTGCTGGGACTGAACGTGCCGGCGATCCCGGTCGAGCACCAGTACATCGTCTACGACGAGTCGGCCGAGCTGAAGGCGTACCGCCAGGGCGGCGGGCGCGAGCTCGCCGTGCTGCGCGAGTCCGACAAGTCCTATTACCTGCGCGAGGAGCGCATGGGCTGGATCCTCGGTCCTTACGAGCGCGGCGCGCCGGCGCGCTTTGCAGAGGGCGTTCCCGACTGGTTCGGGCGCAGCCTCTTTCCCGGCGACCTCGATCGCCTGGTGCCGCACGTCGAGGCGGCCGCGCGCCGGGTGCCGGCGCTGGAGAACTGCGGCATCAAGGACATCGTCAATGGACCGATCTCCTACAGCCCCGATGGCAGCCCGCTCATCGGACCCGCCTGGGGGCTGCGCAACGTATGGCTCAACGAGGCCCACAGCTTCGGCATCACCGCCGCCGGCGGCTCCGGCTGGCAGCTCGCCGAGTGGATCACCGAGGGCGAGCCGGGGATCGACATGCTGGCGGTGGACCCACGCCGCTTCGGCGCATACACCAGCAAGCGCTATGTCGTGAAAAAGAATGAGGAAACCTACCGCAACGTGTTCGTCATCCACTTCCCGGACGAGGAGCGCCCCGACGCACGGCCCGCGAAGACCAGTCCGGTGTACGCGCTCATCGACGCCAAGGGCGCGGTGTGGGGACAGCGCTATGGCTGGGAGCGCGCCAACTGGTTCGCCCCGCCAGGAGTAGAGCGCAGGGATCGCTGGAGTTTCCGGCGCAGCAACTATTTCGAGCACGTGGGGAACGAAGCGCGCCTCATGCGCGAGCACGCAGGTCTCATCGATCTCAGCCCGTTCACCAAGCACGAGGTCACCGGACCGGGGGCGGAGGGCTGGCTCGATGGGCTGGTTGCCAACAAGGTTCCCGCGAAGATCGGACGCCTGGCGCTGTGTCACGCGCTCACGCGCCGCGGCGGAATTCGCTCCGAGTTCACGGTTACCAAGATCGCCGAGCAGCACTACTACGTGGTGAGCGCCGGCGCCGCCGAGCGTTACGACAGCGATTACCTCTCCAAGGCACTGCCGGGAGACGGCTCGGTGGGACTTCGCAACATCACCAACACCCGCGGCTGCTTCGTCCTCGCGGGACCGAAGTCGCGCGAGGTGCTGGCGCAGCTGACCGACACGCCGCTCGATAACGCGTCCTTCCCGTGGCTTACGGCGCAGACCATCGAGGCGGGACTGGCGGTCGAGGTGTATGCGCTGCGCGTGAACTTCGTCGGCGCCCTGGGGTGGGAGCTGCACTTCCCCATCGAATACGCGCATCACCTGTTCGACGCGCTGTTTGAGGCCGGCAAGCCCTTTGGGCTCGGCATGGTGGGCATGCGCGCCATGGAATCGCTGCGCCTGGAGAAGTCCTACCGCATGTGGGGCAGCGACATGACGCCGGACTACACGCCCTTTGAGGCGAGTCTCGATCGGTTCGTGCGCATGAACAAGGCAGCGTTCATCGGCAAGGAGGCACTCGAGAAGCAGCTGGCGGGTGGGGTCCCCAACCGCTTCGTGACGCTGGAGGTGCACGGCGTGACCGACGCCGATCCGCTGGGCAACGAGCCATTGTTCGATGCCGGCGGCCGCATTATCGGACGCGCGACCTCGGGCTACTACGGGCACTGCCTGCGGAAGAGTCTTGCGATCGGCTACGCCAGGGCCGAGTTCGCACAGGCGGGCACGCAGCTCGACATCGAGATCCTGGGCGAACGCAAGCAGGCGACGGTCCTGCGCGAGTCGCCCTACGACCCCGACAACCTCGATTTGCGGGCCTGAGAGACGCGCCGCCCGGCCGGGTGGGCCGGCCGGCGCTCCGGCGGCACGCGGCCGGTCCTGGTGACCCTTAAGGTCTGTCGCAATCAGGCAAGAAGGGCGTAAAATCCGGCATGTGGCATTCTCCCGGAGCAAGTTCGCGTTCCTGACCCTGCCGCGGTACTCGATGATCGCGCTGTCGACCGCGGTCGAGCCGCTGCGGATGGCGAACAAAATCACCGGGCAATCGGTGTACGACTGGTCGATCGTGAGCCTCGATGGGCAACCGACGCCCGCCAGCAACGGCCTGCAGCTCTCTCCCACCGCGCCGCTCGAGCAGCTGGGACCGGTCGACATTCTGTTCGTTTGCGGCGGGGTCGAGGTGCAGGAGGCGGTGACGCCGAAGATCCTGGCGGTCCTGAGGCGGCTGGCGGAGCGGCGCGTGCCCCTGGGCGCGCTGTGCACGGGGGGCTATGCGCTGGCAAAGGCGGGACTGCTGGATAAGTACCGCGCCACCATCCACTGGGAGAATCTTTCGGCGTTGCGCGAAGAATTCCCACGCATCCATCTGAGCGATCAGCTGTTCACCATCGACCGCGACCGCTTCACCTGCTCGGGCGGCGTGGCGCCGCTGGATCTGATGCTGCACCTGGTGGAGTCGAAGCTCGGTGCGCGCGTTTCGCAGCTCATCTCCGAGCAGTTCATCGTGGATCGGGTGCGCAACGACCGCGACCGGCAGTACGTGCCGCTGCGCGCCCAGATCGGCGTGAGCCATGAGAGCCTGATCAAGGTGGCGCAGCTCATGGAAGAGAACATCGAAAAGCCCCTGTCGCTCGATGAGATCGCCTCCGCCACCGGACTGTCGCGGCGCCAGATCGAGCGCCTGTTCAAGCGCCATCTGAACTGCGTGCCCAAGCGCTACTACCTGCAGATGCGCCTGCGCCGCGCGCGCGAGCTGTTGCTGCAGACCTCGATGCCGATCATCGATATCACCACCGCCTGCGGCTTCCAGTCGCCGCCGCATTTCTCGCGCTGCTACCGTGCGCAGTTCGGCTGCCCGCCGAGCGCGGAGCGTCAGACCCGCCAGGACAAAGCGGGCGTGCCAGCGCACGAACCAAGCCCGGCGCCGCTCTTGCCTTAATGCAATGGTGCTGCTGCAGCCTTGTCGTTCGCGGACATGCCGCGGTCGCGAAGTAGCCATTGCCCCCGGAACCCTCCCCTTACCATGTAAAGCGCGCGCACCCCGCTAGAGCCCCGCTAGACCCCTGTCGCGCATGGAGATTTCGACCATGGCCGATCAAGCCGACGGCGAATTCAAGCTACGCGATCTGAACGATCAGGAACTCACCGAGCAGGTCCACGACGATCTCTACAACGGCCTCAAGGCCGAGGTGGAAGAGGCGACGCGCATCTTCCTCGAGCGTGGCTGGAACGCCGAGAGAGTGTTGAATGACGCGCTGGTCGAAGGCATGCGGATCGTCGGCATCGACTTCCGCGACGGCATTCTGTTCGTGCCGGAGGTGCTGCTCGCCGCGAACTCCATGAAGGGCGGGATGGAGATCCTGCGACCGCTGCTGGCGGAGACCGGCGTCGAGCCCATCGGCAAGATTGTGATCGGCACCGTCAAGGGCGACATTCACGACATCGGCAAGAATCTGGTGTCGATGATGCTCGAGGGCGCGGGCTTCGAGGTCATCGACCTCGGTATCAACAACCCGGTGGAGAAATACCTCGCAGCGCTGGAACAGCACAAGCCGGACATCCTCGGCATGTCAGCGCTCCTCACCACCACCATGCCGTACATGAAAGTCGTGATCGACACCCTGCGGGAAAAGGGCATCCGCAAGGACTACATCGTGCTGGTCGGCGGCGCGCCGCTGAACGAGGAATTCGGCAGAGCGGTGGGCGCCGACGCCTACTGCCGCGATGCCGCGATCGCGGTCGAGACGGCCAAGACTCTGCTCGCGGCGCGGCGCGCCAACCGCGCGGCCTGATGGCGCACGAGACTCACATGCACGAGCGCCCAGGCACGTTGCTCATCGCCTGCGGGGCTCTCGCACGCGAGATCGCGGCGCTCAAGCGTGCCAATGGCTGGACGACCCTCGATGTGCGCTGCCTGCCCGCGCAACTGCACAATCGGCCCGAGCGCATCGCGCCGGCCGTGCGCGCCGAGATCCAGGCGAACCGCGCTCGCTACGCGAAGATTTTCGTCGTCTACGCTGACTGCGGCACGCGTGGAGAGCTGGATGCGCTGCTGAAGGAAGAAGGCGTCGAGCGGCTGCCGGGCGCCCACTGCTACGAATTCCTGGCGCGGCCGCAGGTCTTTGCGCAGCTCGCCGAGGCCGAGCCCGGCACCTTCTACCTGACGGACTTCCTGCTGAGGCACTACGAGCGCCTGGTGGTGCGGCCCCTCGGCCTCGATCGGCACCCGGAGCTCGCGGCGGAGTATTTCCGCCACTACAAGAAGCTGGTGTATCTCGCGCAGACCGAGAGTGCGGACGCCATCGAGCGGGCGCGCCACATCGCGGACTCCCTCGGTTTCAGCTTCGAGTACCGCTACACGGGTTACGGAGAGCTGGGCACGCGCCTGGGCGCTCTCGCGACCGGCCAGGACACCCTGGCATGGCAAGCCTGAGCATCATCTCCTGGCGCGACATCCCCGCCCAGGTCGTCGTCAGACGCGGTCGCGAGACCGCCAAAGCACAGTTGTCGGCGCGCTTCCAGGAGGCGGTGGACCGCGCCGCCATGCGCGCCGGCCGCGGCAGCTCGGACGCCTATCTCGCCGACTGGAAGCGCAGCGAGGCGCGGCCCTGCGGTGAGGACATCCACGCCGAGGCCGCCGCGGAGGCGGCGCGGATCGAAGCGCGCTTCAGCGATGAGCAGCTCGAGGAGCTAATCCGGGCGAAAGGGCTGGCGGCGGGTTCGTAGGTGTACGCGCTCAGACAGTGGTCGGTACGACACGCCCGGGGGCTGAACGCCTTCTACCGGGGTTTCGAATCGGTGCTCGTGGCTCTGCATCCCTTGTGGAAACGGCTCGGCTATCAACGGCTCGAGCGGCCGGTCGCCGCCGTGGAGCGCTCGGTGAAGGGGCTGCTGTTCGATTGCCGGATGTGCGGTCAATGCATCCTGAGCTCGACCGGCATGTCGTGCCCGATGAACTGTCCGAAGAACCTGCGCAACGGCCCGTGCGGCGGGGTGCGCGCCGACGGCCACTGCGAAGTGCGCCCGGAAATGAAGTGCGTGTGGACCGAGGCCGTGGCTGGCAGTGCGCGGATTCCGGGCGGAATGGAGGCGCTGCGGCCGGTACAGGTCGCAGTGGACCGGCGTCTGCAGGGCAGGTCTTCGTGGCTGCGCGTGGTGCGCGAGCGCGTGGGAGATCTTGAGTGATTTTCGAAGACGAACCGGTTCCGGGCTATCCGCTGCCCATTCTCCCCGGGCACAGCTCACCGGGACGTTTCGAGCGAGTCCTGCGCGCCGGACACTTCGCGGTCACCAGCGAGCTCGCGCCGCCGGACTCGGCGGATCCCGAGGACGTCTACCGGCGCGCGCGCATTTTCGACGGCCACGTGGATGCCATCAACGCCACCGACGGCAGTGGCGCCAACTGCCACATGTCGAGTCTGGCGGTGTGCGCGCTCCTCACCCGGATGGGCTACGCACCGGTGATGCAGATCTCCTGCCGGGACAAGAACCGCATCGCCATCCAGGGCGACATCCTCGGCGGCGCCGCCATGGGAGTCTGCAACCTGCTGTGCCTGACCGGCGATGGCGTGCAGGCGGGCGACCATCCGCAGGCCGTGCCGGTGTTTGATCTGGATTCGCTGAGCTTGCTCGAGACCGCGCGCACGCTGCGCGATGAGCATCAATTTCTCTCCGGCCGCAAGATCAGCTACGCGCCGCGGGTATTGCTCGGTGCCGCCGAGAATCCCTTTGCCAAGCCGCTCGAGTGGCGCGCGCAGCGCCTGGCGAAGAAGGTCGCCGCCGGCGCGCAGTTCATCCAGACGCAGTTCTGCTACGACGTGCCGCTGCTCAGGGCCTTCATGCTCCAGGTCGAAGAGCTCGGTCTGCTCGACAAAGTCTTCATACTCGTGGGCGTGGGCCCGTTGCGCTCCGCCAAGGCGGCGGAGTGGATCCGCACTCACGTTCCCGGGGTGCACATTCCGGATGAGATCATCGGGCGCCTGGCGAGCGCGAGCGACGGCGCACTCGAGGGCCGCAAGCTGTGCATCGAGCTCATCCAGGAGATCCGCACCATCAAGGGCGTGCACGGCGTGCACGTCATGGCTTACCGCCAGGAAGAGACCGTAGCAGAGATCATCGAGCGCTCCGGGGTGTTGGGCGGCCGCGTGCCGTGGTACCCCGGGCGCGACCCGCAGACGAATACCAACAGGATGGCCTCATGACCGACACCGTGATCAGCTCCGCAACCCGCGAGGTCGTGCTCGGCCTCGAGCGTCCCTTCGTGATGATCGGCGAGCGCATCAACCCGACGGGGCGCAAGATCCTCGCGGCCGAGATGGCCGCCGGAAATTTCAGCCGCGTCGAAGCCGACGCGCTCGCACAGGTGGCAGCCGGAGCGCACATGCTGGACGTCAACGCCGGCATCCCGCTCGCCGATGAGCCGGCGATCCTCGCCAGGGCGGTGCAGCTGGTGCAGTCGATCACCGACGTACCACTGTCGATCGACTCATCCATCGTCAAGGCGCTGGAAGCGGGACTTGCAGTCTACAAGGGCAAGCCGCTGGTGAACTCGGTCACGGGAGAGGACGAGCGTCTCGAGTCGGTGCTGCCCCTCATCAAGAAGTACGGAGCGGCCGTGGTGGCCATCTCCAACGACGAGACCGGCATCTCCGAGGATCCCGACGTGCGCTTCGAGGTGGCGAAGAAGATCGTGCAGCGCGCCGCCGATTACGGCATCCCGGCGAGCGATATCGTGGTCGACCCGCTCGTGATGCCGATCGGTGCGATCAACCAGGCGGGCCGCCAGGTCATGCACCTGCTCAAGCGCCTGAAGAACGAGCTGAAGGTGAATACCACCTGCGGCGCATCCAATGTGAGCTTCGGCCTGCCCGCGCGCGAGGGCATCAGTGCGACCTTTCTGACCATGGCGATCGGCGCGGGACTCACCTCCGCGATCATGAACCCGATGCACCTGGAGATCGTCAAGGCGTGCATGGCCGCCGACGTCATGATGGGTCACGACCCGGATTGCGCGCGCTGGATCCGCCGCTTCCGCGAGGTGCCGCCGCTGCAGGCCTCGGGTGCGGCCGCCGCGGCGACCCCCGAGGGCACGGCACGCGGGCGGCGCGAGGGTGGGCACCGGAGGCGCGCACAAAGTCCTCCATGACCGACAAGGACGCACAGAACCCGCGCACGAGTGAGCCCGGCGCATGGGTCGTCTTTACGCCGTCCGGCAAGCGCGGCCGCTTCCCCCTCGGCACACCACTCCTGCAAGCCGCCCGGAGCCTCGGGGTCGACGTCGACTCGGTGTGCGGCGGGCGCGCGCTGTGCGGGCGTTGCCAGGTGCTGGTGATGGAGGGTGACTTTCCCAAGCACGGCGTGAGCTCCCAGGCCGCCAATCTCTCCGCCCTGAGCGCAGCCGAGCAGAGCTTCTCGCGGCGGCGTCCGCTGCTTACCGGGTACCGGCTGTCCTGCTCCGCACGGATCCAGGGCGACCTCGTCGTCGACGTGCCCGCCAGCAGCCAGGTGCACCGACAGGTGGTGCGCAAGGCGGTGGAGGCGCACCCGATCACGCTCGACCCGGTCGTGCATCTTCATTACGTCGAGGTGCGCGAGCCCGACATGCATGACCCGTCGGGTGATCTGCAGCGACTGCTCGAGGCGCTGCACCGCGAGTGGGAATTCGGCCCCCTGCGCTGCGACCTGGCGGTGCTGCAGACTCTGCAGGCGGCGCTGCGCAAGGGGCAATGGAAAGTCACCGTCGCGGTGCATGCGGGTTCGCAACTGATCGGCGTCTGGCCGGGATTTCACGATTCTGTCTACGGGCTTGCGGTGGACGTGGGCTCCACCACCATCGCCGCCCATCTGTGCAATCTCGAAACCGGCGAGGTGGTCGCCTCCAGCGGCTCGATGAATCCCCAGATCCGCTTCGGCGAGGACCTCATGAGCCGGGTGTCCTACTCGATGATGCACCCCGGCGGGGCGCAGCAGATGACCGAGGCCGTGCGCGCTGCGCTCAACAGGCTCGCCGCCGAGGTAGCACGCGACGCAAAGGTGTCGGTGTCAGACATCCTCGAGCTGACCATGGTCGGCAACCCGATCATGCATCATCTGCTGCTCGGCATCGATCCGGTGGAGTTGGGCGGTGCGCCCTTCGCGCTCGCGACCGATTCCCCGCTCGACCTGCACGCCGTCGAGCTGGGGCTCGCATTGCATCCCGGTGCACGCGTCTACACCCTGCCCTGCATCGCCGGTCACGTGGGCGCGGATGCCGCCGCCATGATCCTCGCGGAGCGTCCGGACCTTTCCGAGAAGCTCACGCTGCTGGTCGACGTCGGCACCAACGCGGAAATCGTCCTCGGCAATCGAGAGCGGCTGCTCGCCTGCTCGAGCCCTACCGGACCCGCCTTCGAGGGTGCGCAGATCAGCTGCGGTCAGCGCGCGGCTCCCGGGGCGATCGAGCGCGTGCGCATCGATCCCGCGACACTCGAAGCGAAGTTCAAGGTCATAGGCTCCGATCTGTGGTCGGATGAGCCCGGCTTCAACGAGGCCGTCGCCCGCTCGGGTGTAACCGGCATCTGCGGCTCGGGGATCATCGAAGTCATCGCCGAAATGTATCTCGCCGGCATCATCAGCCAGGACGGGGTGGTGAACGGCGCACTCGCCGCGCGCAGCGATCGGATCGTGCAGACCGGGCGCACCTTTGCCTACACGGTGTATCGAGCTGCGACGCCACTGCAGATCACCCAGAACGACGTACGCGCGATTCAGCTCGCCAAGGCGGCGTTGCACGCGGGCGTCAGGCTGCTGATGGACCACATGGGCGTCAACCAGGTCGACCGCATCCGGCTGGCCGGCGCGTTCGGCAATCATATCGACGTCAAATACGCGACGATTCTCGGGATGATTCCCGACTGCGAGCTGTCGCAGGTGTCATCGGCCGGCAACGCTGCGGGCACCGGCGCTCGTATCGCGCTGCTCGATAAGGCCTCGCGCAAGACCGTCGAGGAGTTGGTGCAGCGCGTGGAAAAGATCGAGACCGCGATCGAGCCGAAATTCCAGGCTCATTTCGTGGCAGCGATGGGCATTCCGCACACGACCGAGCCGTACCTGCATCTGCGCAAGGTGGTGCAGCTGCCGGCCACCAAAGCCGCCGCGCCGCGCGCACGGGCGCGCCCGCGCCGTTCGGGAGCGTGATGCGCCCCGCGCCCCTGGTGCTCGACCGGAGCTATCGTTTTCGGGGCCAGATCGTTCGTTATGCGGTGAGCGGCACGGGTCCCGCCGTGGTCTTCGTGCACGGCACGCCGTTCTCGTCGCACGTCTGGCATCGCGTCATCCCGCAGGTCGCCGATTCGCACACCGTGTACTGCTTTGATCTGCTTGGCTATGGCCAGTCCGAGAAAGCGGACAACCAGGATGTGTCGCTGGGCGTTCAGAACCTGCTGCTCGCCGAACTGCTCGAGCATTGGGGACTCGCCCGACCGGATGTCGTCGCCCACGACTTCGGTGGTGCCACCGCACTACGGGCGCACCTGCTCAATGGCAAGGAGTACCGCAGCCTGACTCTGATTGACCCGGTAGCGCTCGCGCCGTGGGGCTCACCGTTCGTCGCGCACGTTCGCCAGAACGAAGCGGCGTTCCGCGGTCTCCCGCCCTACATCCACGAGGCGATCGTTGCCGTCTACATCCGCGGCGCCGTACAGCGGGTGATGCTGGACGAGGAACTTGCGCCCTACGTCGCCCCCTGGCTCGGGGAGGCGGGACGGGCGGCATTCTATCGCCAGATGGCGCAGATGGATCGGCGCTACACCGACGAGGTCGAGCCGCGCTACCGCGAGGTGCGCTGCCCCACGCAGATTCTGTGGGGAACCGAGGATCGCTGGATCCCGATCGAGCGCGGCGAGCAGTTGCAGCAGGTCATCCCGCACGCACGCTTGCGTGCGATCGCGCACGCCGGGCACCTGGTTCAGGAGGACGCGCCTGAGGCAATCGTCGCCGCGCTGCCGGGTTTCCTCGCCGCCTAGCGCCGCGCCCTTGACGCGCAGCATTGCCGCCGACGTCCCGCAGCGGCGATCATGAGCGGCATGAAGGTCTCGCGCCGCGAGTTCACCGGGTTGTCGACGGCCGCCGCAGCGCTCGTTGCCGCACACTCGACGCTGGTGGGCGCCGCGGTCCGCGGCGCCGCGCTGCCCGCGCTCAGGGAATTCGGCTATGGCGAGGTTGCGATCGACAGCGCATTACACCACGCCCAGCTGGTGAATACGCACGAAGTGCTCATGAACCTGAGCGAAGACAGCCTGTTGAAGCCCTTCCGGCAGATGGCCGGACAGGCAGCACCGGGGGAGGATCTGGGCGGCTGGTACAACTACGATGCGAATTTCGACTGGCACAAGGAGGATACCGGGTTCGCGCCCGGGGCGACCTTCGGCCAGTGGGTGTCGGCACTCGCCCGCTACCACGCCATGACTGGCTCGCAGCCGGTACGCGAGAAAGTACTGCGGCTCAATCGGCTGTATGCCGCCACCATCAGCGAGGCCTTCTACGATCTGAACCGCTTTCCGGCCTACTGCTACGACAAGTTGCTCCTGGGACTGATCGATTCGCATCAGTTCGCCGGCGACACCGAGGCGTTCGCCATGCTCGAGCGCACCACCGCCGCCGCCGTGCCGCATTTACCCGCCGCGGCGGTCGATCGCGAGCTGCCCTGGCGGCCCGGCAAGGACCAGTCGTATCGGTGGGACGAGTCGTACACCAATCCGGAGAACCTGTTGCTCGCTTACCGGCGCGGCGCCGGGCGGCGCTATCGTGACCTCGCGGTGCGCTTCCTCGATGATGCGAGCTGGTTCGATCCGCTCGCGCGCAACGAGAACCTGCTCGCCGACAAGCACGCCTACAGCTACGTCAACTCGCTCAGTTCGGCGATGCAGGCGTACCTGGCCCTGGGAAGCGAAAAGCACCTGCGCGCCGCCACCAACGCCTTTGCCATGCTCACGGCGCAGAGCTACCCGACCGGTGGCTGGGGTCCGGACGAAAAGCTTACCGCGCCCGACGATGCCGCGCTCTATGCCAGCCTCACCTCGACCCACAATAGCTTCGAGACGCCCTGCGGTGCCTATGCGCACTTCAAGCTGACGCGGTACCTGCTGCGCGTCACCCGCGATGCGCGTTACGCGGACAGCATGGAGCGGGTGATGTACAACACGGTGCTGGGTGCGAAGCCGATGCGCGCGGACGGACACGCGTTCTACTACGCCGACTACAGCCGCGCGGGCCACAAGGTGTATTCGAACCACCGCTTCCCCTGCTGCTCAGGCACGCTGCCGCAGGTGGCGGTCGACTACGGCATCAACGCCTACCTGCGCGAGGCGCGCGGCGTATACGTCAACCTCTATCTGCCCTCGCGCGTGCACTGGACCGAGCAGGGCGTGCGCTGCTCGCTGCAGCAAAGCGGTGACTACCCGTTCGCAGACACCGTAGCGCTGGCCATCGGCGCCTCGCAACCGCTGCAGTTCACCGTCCACCTGCGCATTCCCGCGTGGGCGAGCGGCGCGCGCCTCGAGGTGAACGGCCGCGTCTGGGACGGGATTATCGAACCGGGGAGTTTTGCCGCCGTGCGGCGCGAGTGGCGCGACGGCGACCGGATCGAGCTCGAGCTGCCGCGCCGTACTCGCCTGGAACCACTCGGCCCGCAGCATTCCGACACGGTCGCGCTGCTGTGCGGTCCGCTGGTGCTGTTCGCGTTGAGCGATGCGGGCGCGCCACCGCGGCCGCGGCGAGCGGAACTGCTCGCGGCACGGCAGACGGCGCCACGACGCTGGCACACCCGCTTCGGCGAGGCGTCGGTGACCTTGCTCCCCTACGTCGCCATCGAGGACGAGCCCTACACGACCTTCCTCACCCTGACTGCCTAGGGGCGCCCTGCCTGAAGCTCGCTAGATGTTCGAGTCCGGGAACGATGCCTTGCGCCGCTTGATGTAGTCGAGCAGCGCTTCGTCCACCGCCGGATCGAGCGGCGGCGCTTCGTACTGCTCCAGCTGGCGCTTCCACAAGGCGTTGGCGCGCTGCGCCATGTCCTTGCCACCTTCCGCTTCCCACTGCTCGACGCTGTTGTTGTCGGCAAGCGGTGAGCGGTAGAACGCCGTCTGGAAGTTCGCCTGTGTGTGCGCGCAGCCGAGGAAATGCTTGCCGGGACCGACCTCGCGGATGGCATCGAGCGCCTGGCCGTTGTCCGACAGGTCGACGCCGGCGAGCAGCGTGTGCATCATGCCTGCCTGGTCGGTGTCCATGACGAACTTCTCATAGCCCATCGCGAGGCCCCCCTCGAGCCATCCGGCGGTGTGCAGCACGAAGTTGACGCCGCCCAGACAGGTCGGAATGAGGGTGTTGGCCGACTCATAGGCCGCCTGCGCGTCCGGGATCTTGGCGGCGCACAGTGCCCCACCGGAGCGGAACGGCACTCCCAGCCGCCGCGCCAGCGCCGCCATGGTGTACAGAACCAGCGCGGGCTCGGGCGTACCGAAGGTCGGCGCGCCCGACTGCATCGACAGCGAGGACGCGAAACTGCCGAGCACCACCGGCGCGCCCGGATTCACCAGCTGTGCGAGCGCCATGCCGGCGAGCGCCTCGGCGAGGGTCTGGGCCACGGTTCCCGCCACCGTCACCGGCGACATGGCACCGGCGAGGATGAAAGGCGTGACGATGGTCGCCTGGTTCGCACGCGCGTAGGTCTTCAGCGCCCCCAGCATGGTCGCATCCCAGGTGAGGGGCGAGTTGGCGTTGATGAGACTGATGATGCAGGTGCGTGGCTTGCGGGTGGCGGGATCGGTGTAGGCGTCCCCGAACAGGATCCGGGTCATCTCGACGGTGTCGCGCGCCCGATCCGGATGGGTGACCGAGCCCATGTACGGCTTGTCGCTGTACTTCATGTGGCTGTACACCATGTCGAAGTGCCGCTTGTTCACCGGCAGGTCGACCGGCTCACAGATGGTGCCGCCGGAGTGATGCAGTGAGGTCGCCATGTAGGCGAGCTTCACGAAATTGCGGAAGTCCTCGATGCGGGCGTAGCGCCGGCCCTCGTCGAGGTTGCGCACGAACGGTGATCCGTAGGCGGGCGCGAACACCGTGCGGTTGCCGCCGATCACCACATTGTGCGCAGGGTTGCGCGCATACTGGGTGAATTCCTGCGGAGCCGAACGCCGCACGATGCTGCGGCACATGCCGCGTGGAAAGCGCACCCGCTCGCCCTGGACGTCGGCACCCGCATCCTTCCAGATCTTGAGCGACTCCGGATCCTCGCGGAAATCGATGCCGATCTCTTCGAGGATGGTGTCGGCGTTGTGCTCGAGGAGTTCCAGTCCCTCGCTCCCCAGCACCTCGTAGTATGGGATGTTGCGGGTGATGTACGGTACGAAGGCGAGGCTGCGCGCGGTGCGCGCCGCGATCTTGGCATCACGGCCGCTGGGACGGCGGGATCGCGCGGGCTGACCTGTCTGCTGCTCGTCCATTAGGGATGTCCTGCGGGGCTGAAGCCCCATTATGGTCACGCGCCACCGCAGGCACTGATCGATTTGCGGCATGGACTTCTCCGGCAGCGCCAACCGGGCGGTTCCCTCAGCGCTTTCCGACCACCGGCAGATCGATGAAGCTCGACGCGCCCCCCGTATGGAAGACCCGCTGCGTGGCCTTGCGGTAGTCGCCGGGTTTGGCAAAAAAAATGTTCGCCACGTAGGTCTGTGGGTTGCGGTCGTAGAGCGGGAACCAGCTCGACTGGATCTGCACCATGATGCGGTGGCCAGGCAGAAACACATGGTTCACGTGCGGCAGTGCGAACCGGTAGCGCTCCACCTTGCCCGGCGCAATGGGGCTCGGATGGACCAGGCTCTCCCGGTAACGTCCGCGGAAGATGTCCATGCCGACCGGAAGCTGGTAGCCGCCCAGCGGCGGATCCGACGGCATCTCCTCGGGGTACACGTCGATGAGCTTCACGACCCAGTCGCTGTCCGTGCCGCTGGTCGAGGCAAACAGATTGACCACCGGCGCGCCGCCAATATGCAACGGAGCGCTCAGCACGTCGGACAGGTAAGTCAGGACATCGGTGCGATCGGCTACCGAGCGCTGATCGGTCACCAGCCAGCGCTGCCAGGCGGGCCTGTCCTGAAAGTGTACCGGCCGCGGGATGTAGGGGACGGGCTTCGCGGGATCGGACACGTACTCGTCGAACGGTGCGGTGTTCCTGGCCGGTGCGCCAAATCCGAGGCCAAATCCGGGCTCGAGATACAAGCGCTGCGGCGTCCAGTCGCAACCCGACTCACATGACAGCGGCCAGTGAGGAAGGCGCCGCCACACGTTGGTGCCGGTCTCGAACACGAACGCCGGGGGCGTGTCAGCCTTCGGCGCACCGTCCTTCAGGTGCTCATCGAGAAACGGCTGCATCACCTCGCGCCGGAATTGCAGCGCCGTGTTGCCCTCGAATTTCAGCGGTCCCAGGACGGTACCGTCGTAGTTGACGCCGCTGTGCCGCCACGGGCCCAGTGCCAGGAAGTTGAGATCGTGGCCTGAATCCTTCGGCTCGGTCGCTTCATAGGTGTGGATCCCACCGTACATGTCCTCCTGGTCCCAGATACTGGTGACGTACAGGGTGGGCGTCTTGAGTGGCTGGGCGGCCAGAATCTGATCGAGCGCCTGAGCACTCCAGAACTGATCGTAGGCCGGGTGCTCCGCGAGCTTGTTGAAGAACGGCAGCGTGTCGATGCCGAAGCGGTGCGCGAAGTCGCCGGCCGACCCGCTGGCGAGGAACAGCTGGAAGTCATCGTAGGCGCCACGCGCGATCTCCTTGCCTTGCGCGCGGGCCGTGGTCTGGCCATAGATGTAATCGAAGTTCGTCTGGCGGAAGGCGCCGTTGTGAAACCAGTCATCGCCCTTCCAGCCATCCACCATCGGGCTCATGGGCACCGCAGCCTTGAGCGCCGGATGTGGGTTCACCAGCGCCATGAGCACGGTGAAGCCCTCGTAGGAGGAGCCGATCATGCCGACCCTGCCGTTCGATTCCGGCACGTTGTTCACCAGCCAGTCGATGGTGTCGTATGCGTCAGTGGAGTGATCCACGGCAGTGTCGTTGAGCGGACCGCGCAGCGGCCGCGTCATGACGTAGTCCCCTTCCGAGCCGTACTTGCCGCGCACGTCCTGGAAGGCGCGGATATACCCTTCCGGAACAAACACCTCATCTCCCATCGGCAGGGTGGCCAGCATGTGCGGACTCACGAGACGCTCGGCGCGCTTATTGGCGTCATAGGGTGTGCGGGTCAGAATGATCGGTGCACCCTTCGCGCCCTTCGGAATGACGATGACGGTATGCAGCTTTACCCCGTCGCGCATGGGGATCATGGCTTCGCGCTTGGCGTAGTCCCAGTCCCCCGTGGGCGCCGTGAATGCGGCAGGAATGTCGGGCTGCATGGGCGGCGTTTGCCCCGCGCCGACTCCCGCGGCCAGCCATGCAGGCAGCCCCATGCCCATGGCCCATGAACGCACGGTGTGCATCAGTTCTCCCTGGCGCATGAGGCGCGCGGCGGTGCGCAAGCCTGCCACGCGCCCGGCGGTCGCGCTAGGATGGCGCCATGGCCGAGGCCGACATCGCCGCCGCGCTGCGCAGCTTCCTGCCTGAGGATTGCGTACTGTCCCGGGAAGAGGAGCGCCGCCCCTACGAGTGCGACGGACTGACGGTGTTCCGACAACTCCCCGGGCTCGTGGTGCTACCCCGCACCGAGGAACAGCTGCGACAGGTGCTGCTGACCTGCAGCCGGCTCGAGGTGCCGGTGGTCGCGCGCGGGGCCGGCACCGGCTTGTCCGGGGGCGCGACGCCGCACGCGCAGGGTGTGCTGCTGTCGTGCGCGCGGCTGAACCGCATTCTGGAAATCGATCCGCACGGTCGCACCGCACGGCTCGAGCCTGGAGTGCCCAACCTGCGGGTGTCGGAAGCGGCCGCCGCGCATGGCCTGTATTACGCGCCCGACCCCTCCTCCCAGGTCGCCTGCTCCATCGGCGGCAACGTAGCGGAAAACTCCGGCGGTGTTCACTGCCTCAAGTACGGCCTGACGGTGCACAACGTGCTCGGCGTGCGCGGCTACACCATGGAAGGAGAGCTGCTCGAGCTGGGCGGCCGCGCACCGGACGGCCCGGGCCTGGACCTGCTGGCGCTCACCATCGGCTCCGAAGGCCTGCTGATGATCGTCACCGAGGTGACCGTGAAGCTCATTCCGCGGCCGCCCTGCGCGCAGCTGGTCATGGCTTCGTTCGCCGACGTGCACAGCGCCGGCAACGCAGTCGCAGCGGTGATCGCCGCCGGCATCATCCCGGCGGCGCTCGAGATGATGGACCGCCAGGCGACCGCCGCGGTCGAGCCCTTCGCGCACGCCGGGTATGACCTCACGGCGGCCGCGATTCTGCTGGTCGAGTCGGATGGCACGCCCGAGGAAGTCGCCGACCAGGTGCGCGAAATCGAGCAGGTGCTGCGCAGCGCCGGCGCCAGCACGCTGCGGGTGTCGGGCTCGGAAGCGGAGCGCCTGCGCTGGTGGTCCGGGCGCAAGAACGCCTTCCCCGCCGCCGGGCGCCTGTCGCCGGATTACTACTGCATGGACGGCACCATTCCGCGCCGGCATGTGGGCGAGGTGCTGCAGGCGATCGAGCGCATGGAGGCCCGTTACGCGCTGCGCTGCATGAACGTGTTTCACGCCGGCGATGGCAACCTGCACCCGGTGATCCTGTTCGACGCCAATGACCAAGACTCATGGGAGCGGGCCGAGCGCTTCGGCGCGCAGATCCTCGAGCTGTGCGTGCAGCTCGGTGGGACCATTACCGGCGAGCACGGGGTCGGTGTCGAGAAGCTCAACTCCATGTGCGTGCAATTCTCTCCCGCGGAGCGGGCCGCGTTCGCCGCCGTGAAGGAGGCGTTCGACCCGGCGGGCCTGCTCAATCCGGGCAAGGTGATTCCAACACTGGCGCGCTGCGCGGAGTACGGCAGGATGCGCGTGCACCACGGCGCGCTGCCGCACGCGGATCTGCCGCGTTTCTAGCACGACCCGATGGCCGCGACTGCCGACGCCGTCCTGGCCGAGTTGCGTGAGCGGGTGAGCGCCGCGCACCGCACGCGCCAGGCGCTGCGGTTGAAGGGTTCGGGCACCAAGGACTTCTACGGTGAGAGTCTCGCGGGGGAGGTGCTCGAGCTGAGCGCTCACCAGGGCATCGTCGACTACGAGCCCTCGGAGCTGGTCATCACGGCTCGATGCGGCACGCCCTTGTCGGCGATCGAGGCTGCGCTCGCCGCACACGGCCAGTTTCTCGCCTTTGAGCCGCCGGCGTTCGGCGCTGACCCGAGCATCGGCGGGACGATCGCCGCCGGCCTGTCGGGACCGCGCCGTGTGTACGCCGGCGCGGCGCGCGATTTCGTGTTGGGAACGAGACTCCTGACCGGGGATGGCGAGTTGCTGCGCTTCGGCGGGCAGGTGATGAAGAACGTCGCCGGGTTCGACGTCTCGCGGCTGCTGTGCGGCTCGCTCGGCATCTTGGGTGTCATCACCGAGATCTCACTCAAGGTGCTGCCCCGGCCCCGCGCCGAGCAGACCCTGCGGCTCGAGTTGCCGCCTGCGGCCGCGGTGGAATCCTTCAATCGCTGGTCGGCGCTGGGCGTGCCGATCTCGGGCGGTGCCTGGTGGCAGGGCAGCGCCTGGCTGCGGCTCTCCGGGGCAGAGCCGGCGGTGCGCACCGCGCGCGAGCGCATCGGCGGGGACACCATCGACCCAGCCGCTGCACACGCCTGGTGGGAGGCATTGCGGCACTGTCAGCTGCCCCTGTTCAACAGCCGCGTCGTCTGGCGGCTGTCGATTCCCGCTGCAGCCCCGCCGCTCGGTGTGCCCGGTGAGCTCCTGATCGACTGGGGCGGTGCGCTTCGCTGGTATGCGGACCCGGCGGGTAATGCCGACGTGCGCGCCCTGGCGTGCGCGGCCGGCGGTACGGCACTGTGCTGGCGGGGTCCCGCGCCCGCTGGACGCTTCCACCCGCTGCCACCGGTGCTCGCCCGGCTGCACCGCCGCCTGAAGGAGCGTTTCGACCCGCACGGCATTTTCAACCCGGGGCGGCTGCTCGCCGGGCTTTGAATTTCTAGACGCGCGGCATCCGCGCACGGCCCGGGGGCACGGTCCGTCTACGAACGGCGACACCATGCGCGTGGCTGGGACGCGGACCATACTCGCCGCACAAACCCGTCGGAGGATCTGCATGCTCAGGTCATCGGCCCGAGGCCTCGTTTCAACCCTGTCCGCTTGCGCCCTGTCCGCCTGCACCCTGTTGCTGGGCTCCTGCGGCGGGGGAGGCTCCATGTCGACTTCGATGTCGAGCTTGAACCTGGGACTCACCGACGCACCGGTCAGCGGCGTCACCAAGGTATGGATTCAATTCACCGGCGTCGAGGTGAAGCCGGCCGGCGGCAATGCCATTGACTTCATGTTCTCGTCCGAGAAGGGCTTTGATCTGCTGAGCCTGCAGGGGGGCACCACCGCGACCTTCCTCAGTGGGAGCGCTGTTCCCCCAGGGCAGTACGAATGGGTGCGCTTGATGGTGGACACGAACCCCGGCGCGTCCTACGTGATGGACTCCACCGGCCAGCACGACCTGACCATCCCCAGCGGAGCTGAGACGGGGCTGAAGCTCATTCAGGGCTTCACCATGCCGGTCGGCGGCGTGGCGAGCTTCACGGTGGACTTTGTCCTGAGCAAATCCCTGATCGCACCGCAGGGCCAGTCTCCGGACTACCTCCTCAAACCGGTTCTTCGGCTGGTCGACAACACTCAGGTGGGCACGATCAGCGGGACCTTCACGGCGACAACCCTGGCGGCGCAACACAACTGCGGCACGCGACCGCCGGTCGTGTATGTCCATACGGGAGCCAACGTTGCACCGGACGACATCTACATCCCACCCGCCGGCACGACCGACATGGACCCAGCCTCGTCGGCGGAGCCCTTGACCACCGCCACCGCGGTGCTCAATTCGATGAATGAATACGCGTACAGCATCGCGTTCCTGCCGGCGGGCACCTACACCGTGGCGTTCACGTGCGATCCGGACGATCCGTCGGTCGATGAAGACGCGCTCACGCCGGATCCCATCCAGTTCAAGATCTACCCGCAGGCGGTTGCCGTAACCGCAAACATGACGACGATGGCCAATTTCTAGACGCGCGCCCCGCGGGTTCAGCCCCGCAGTTCCCGCTCGTGGGCTGTGACCATCTCCGCGAGACTCTCGAAGCGAAAGTCATAGGCCGGGGTACCCGCCGGTGGCACCGTCGCGCCCCACCCCGAGCGCTCATGCCGGCGGTCAATCCACGCGGAGGCCAGCCCCAGTTCCTTGGCCGGCGCGTGGTCGTGGTAGAGGCTCTGTGCGGTGTGCAGGATCTGCTGCGGGCCAAACCCGAGCCTCGCCAGCGTGTCGAGCAGATAGCGGAAATTGCGCGGGTCGGGTTTGTACGAGCCGATATCCTGCGCGGTGCAGATCGCGTCGAAGGCCACTCCGAGCTTCAGGTTGCTGCCTGCGAAGCTCTCACGATCGACGTTCGAGAGGATGACGAGCTTGTAATGGCGCTTGAGATATTGCAGTGCTGCGGGCGTGTCAGCGAACGCCGGCCACTGTGGCACCGAGCTGCCGAACGCCGCGTGATCTGCGGCCGCCAGCGTGACACCCCATTGGCGCGCGAGCCGCCGGTGCACCTCGGCGAGCAGCTCCGGGTAGCGCATGGCAGGGGTCGCGGCCTGCTGCGCCGCCTCGTGCTGCGCGAACTGCGCCAGCGCCTCCTCGCGCCCGGGCGGGGTATTCATTGCACGCAGCAGCGGCTGCAGGGCGGCGTACAGGCCGCTCTCCCAGTCGATCAGAGTGCCGTAGCAGTCGAAGGTGAGTACCTTGAAGTCCGACAGTTTCATTGTGCTGCACACTCACAGGTTGATCGTTCCCCGCCCGAGCTCGATGACGTCGCCACTCACGAAGATCTGGCGCTCGGCGTCAACGCGCAACCGCAGCGACGACGGCCGTCCGATGTATTCGCCCTGAGAGATTTCGAACTCGCAGGGCAGAGCGCGCGCCATCGCGAGACACCAGCCGCCCAGATTCGCGGTCGCCGACCCGGTCGCCGGATCCTCCAGCGCCGTACCGCCATGCGGGAAGAAAAAGCGCGCCAGGAGTCCGGCGCCGGAGGGGGCAAATACATACGCCATGCTGCGGCCGTCGACGCTCGGCAGCTGCGCCAGCAGATCGGCGCGCACCCGCAGACGGCGCACCGCGGCCTCGCTCGTCAGCGGCACGATGAGCTGCTCCGTGCCCGCGTTCACCCACAGCGGCCGCTCCCCTATGTCGTGCTCGTCGAGTCCGAGCATTGCCGCCAGTGTCAGGCGCGGCTCCTGCACTTCACGCCAGCTCGGGGTCTTGGCCTGCAGCGTCCAGCGGTCACCGCTGGCGCGCACCGTGATGATCCCCGCGGGCATCTCCAGGGTTAGCCGATCTCCCGCCAGTCCGAGCGCGCGGCACACGTGCGCCGTGCCGAGCGTCGGATGCCCGGCGAAGGACATTTCGTAGCTGGGCGTGAAGATCCTCACCCGGGCGCTGGCGCGCTCGGAGGGCAGGATGAAAGTGGTTTCCGACAGGTTGAACTGCAGCGCCAGCGCCTGCATTCTTGCGGCATCGAGCGTCTGGGCCCGCTCGAACACGCACAGCGGATTGCCGCTCAGCGGGACGCGTCCCTGCGTGAACACGTTCACGATACGATAGGCGTAGGCGCTCATTCAGGCGTAGGCGCTCATTGCGAAGCGAATTCTATCTCACACGGACGCGATCACAGCCATGATGACCGAGTTGCTGTTCCGGGACGACGCTTATCTGAAGACCGCCACCGCACGGGTACTCGCGGCCACCGAGCGCGGCATCGAGCTCGACCGGACCGTGTTCTACCCGCAGGGCGGCGGGCAGGCGGGCGACACCGGCACGCTGCTGCGGGCCAGCGGCGAACGCCTCGCCGTCACCGATACCCGCAAGGGAGAGGCTGCCGACCGCGTTCTGCACGTCGTGGCGCCCGGCAGCTCCCCCCCGCAGCCCGGCGAAGCGGTGACGCTCGAGATCGACTGGCAGCGGCGCTACCAGCTGATGCGTCTGCACACGGCGCTGCACCTGTTGTCGTGCGTGATCGTGGCGCCGGTCACCGGCGGCAACATCGTCGCCGAGAAGGCGCGCCTGGATTTCGACATCGAGCTCAGTATGCTCAACGCCGCGCGCATCGAGAGCGAGACCAACGCGCTGATCGCCTCGGGTATCGCCACCGAGAGCGTCTGGATCACCGACGCCGAGCTCGACGCCCAGCCGGAGCTCGTCAAGACCATGAGCGTGCAGCCGCCGCGCGGCGCCGGCCGGGTGCGGCTGCTCAGGATTCCGGGAATCGACCTGCAGCCGTGCGGTGGCACGCACGTCGCCAATATCGCCGAGATCGGCGCGATCCGCGTGCTGCGGATCCGCAGCGAGGGCAAGCACAACAAGCGCGTGGAGATCGCGCTCACTGGTAGCGGCTGACCTCGAGGCCGTTGCCGACCGCGAGCAGCACCGAGCTCATATCGGCGGCGGCCTGGACCCGCTGCCGATAGACGCGCGCGTCGGCCTGCGCGCTCTCAGGGTGCAGCATGTTGTCGGCGACGATGATCGAGCCGGCCGCCAGTCTCGGATACAGCAGCTCGAACACCGGCACGTACAGATTCTTCCACAGGTCGATCAGCACGAAATCGAAAGGCCCCGCGAGCTGGTGCAGCGATGCGAGCGCGTCGCCGACGCGAAACTCGACGTATGGCGCGAGCCCGGCGCGCGCCAGCTGCGCGCGCGCGTACTCGGTCTTGGCGGCATGCAGCTCGAGCGACACGACCCGCCCGCCGACCGCCCGTGCCGCTTCCGCGAGCCAGGTGGTGGAGTAGCCGTACGAGCTGCCCACTTCCAGGATGCGGCGGGCCTCACCCTCCTTGACCAGCAGATTCATCAGTGTGCCGGTTGCCCGGCCCACGGGCAGCAGCATCTCATCGCGCCGCCGCATGCTTTGCTCGGCAGACAGCGTGCTCATGAGCTGCTCCTCGCGCTCCGCCCGTGCTTCGTACTCCTCCAGTACCGTCCGCACTGCCTGGTCCATCGATGCCGGATCATTACAGTGCACCGGAGAAATACTCCTGCAACGAGGCGACCCCCAGGCGCTTTGCTTCGAACAGACTCTCGAGATGTTCGCGCGAGTTGACCAGGCCGCGCGCGCGCAGGATACCGTGCTCGTCGAGCAGCGCGGCGAACGGCAGGCGGCCGACCTGGTACGCCAGCCCCAGGGCCGCCGACACCACGTACGGAATGCCGTCGAGCCCGTGACTGCGCACGAACTGACGCTGCTCGAGGTTGTCGCCGTCGCTCGCCAGGATCACGTCCATCCAGGCGCGCTCATCCTTGCGGCTCGACTTGACCGCCGGCAGCAGGGACTTGCACACCGGGCAGGTGGGAGACACGAACAGCAGCAGCGTGCTGCGGCCGTCGGTGCGTGCGGCACCCACGCGGTGGGCATGCCCTTCCAGATCGGCCACTTCCAGGACCGGCGCCGGCTCACCGACCGCCGGGCCGCGGTTGAGCATGAGCGCGCCGGCCGGCGCAATGCGCTCGTGGAGCACGCCCAGTTGCCGCACCAGCGCCAGTACCACGACCGACAGCACCAGCACCAGAATCCACAGCACGACGTTCGAGACCGCCAGCGCCGCCATCACGAGCCTCGCAACAGGGCGGTACGCGGCGTGATCTGGGCCAGCAGCCGGTCGAGACTCATATATAAGAGTGCGGCGACCGCGGTCCCCGCGCCGATGGTGACCGCATCCGCCACCACCATCGGCCGCGCGCTCCAGGGCAGCAGCAGCGCCCCGAGTAACCCCGCTAGCAACAGATTGCGCCACACCATCCAGGCGGCGATCGGCCGTCGCTCGTGCGGGCCGCCGCACCCGCAGGCCAGATCGCGACGGCCGCGCTGCAGATTGATCGCGATCGCAGCCGCGTAGGCCAGCAGCAGCGCCGCGCCCGCAGCGCTCGCGCCGGCACGCGAGCGGCGCGCGAGCAGCCCCACGCCCACCGTCAGCTCGAGCGCCGGTACCAGCCATGCCAGTCGGGCAACGCCGTCCGGCAGCAAGCGGTACGCGCGAAATACCTCGGCGAAGCGTTGCAGACTGCGCAGCTTGTTGAACGCAGCGCTCACGAACAACAGCGCCAACGCTCCGGCGAGCATTGCGCCAATGGCCGGGTCGATCATGGTGAGCGCATCATAAACCACTCACCCGTGCGGTATCGCCGCACGCCGCCGCGCGGCAGCTAACGCAGATCCTCCTCCCAGAACTCCTGCGGGCGCCGCGTCGCATCCGTGCCGCGCGCCTGCTCGAGTCTGCGCAGTTCGACGCGGCGGATCTTCCCGGAGATGGTCTTCGGCAGCGGTGCGAATTCCAGCCGCCGGATGCGCTTGTAAGGCGAGACGCGCTCGCGCATATGGCGCAGGATTGCGCGGGCGGTATCGGCGTCCGGGTTACAGTTCGCCGCCAGCACCACAAACGCCTTCGGCACCGACAGGCGCAGTGCGTCGGGGCTCGGCACGACCGCGGCTTCGGCCACCGCGGGATGCTCGATCAGCACACTCTCGAGCTCGAAGGGGCTGATGCGGTAGTCGGAGGACTTGAAGACGTCGTCCATGCGGCCGACGTAGGTGAGGTAGCCCTGCGCGTCGCGCGATGCCACGTCCCCGGTGTGGTAGTAGCCGTCGCCCATGGCGCTGGCATTGCGCTCGGGATCATCCAGATACCCCTGCATGAGTCCGAGTGGCCTGTGTGCCAGGTCGATGCAGATCTCGCCCTCCTCGCTCACGCGCCCGTCGGCGCCGAGCAGCACGATCGGATATCCGGGCAGCGCCCGCCCCATCGAGCCGGGTTTGACCGCCTGCCCAGGCGGGTTGCCGACCTGTGCGGTGGTCTCGGTCTGACCGAAACCATCACGGATGGTGATGCCCCAGGCATCGCGCACCTGTGCGATGACCTCGGGGTTGAGCGGCTCACCGGCACTCGCGAGCTCGCGCAGCGACACGTGCCAGGCGCGCAACTCGCTCTGAATGAGCATTCGCCACACCGTCGGCGGTGCGCAGAAGCTCGTCACGCGGCAACGCACCAGCTGCTCGAGCAGTGCCCGGGCGTCGAAACGCTCGTAGTGATACGCAAGTATCGTCGCCTGTGCATTCCAGGGCGCGAAGAAGCTCGACCAGGCGTGTTTCGCCCAGCCTGGCGAGCTCAGATTCAGGTGCACGTCCCCGGGTTGCAGTCCCAGCCAGTACATGGTCGACAGATGCCCGACCGGATAGCTCACGTGCGTGTGCGCGACGAGCTTCGGCCGTGCGGTGGTGCCGGAGGTGAAGTACAGGAGCAGCAGATCGTCGGCACGGGTCGGCGCTTGTGCCACGAACTGCCCGGGAGCGGTGCGCCAACGATCGTAGGCAACCCAGCCCTCCGCGCTTGGTCCCACGGCGATCCGCAGCGGCGCACCCGGCAATCCAGCGAAGCGCCCCGCCAGGCCCGCGTCGGTCACGATCGCCTTCACCCGGCCGCGCTCCAGACGATCACGCAGGTCCTCGTGCTCCAGCAGCGTCGTGGCCGGGATCATGACCGCGCCGAGCCTGATGGCCGCGAGCATGGTCTCCCACAGCGGTACACAGTTCGGCAGCATGATCAGCAGCCGATCCCCGGCCCGCAGCCCCTCGGAGGCCAGGAAGTTCGCGACCTGCGCAGAGCGCTGCGCGAGCTCGGAGAATGTCAGGGATTGATCGCCGCCCGCGTCATCGACGACGCGCAATGCGGGAGCGCCGTCGCCGGCGGCGACCACGTCGAAGTAGTCGCGCACCCAGTTGAATTCCTCAAGAACCGGCCAGCGGAACTGCCGCTGCGCGCCCGCCCAGTCCTCCCTGCAGCGCAGCAGTTGATCCCGTACCTCTATAAAGCGGCGGCTGGAGCTCATGACGGCGCCCTCACCCGTACCGCGCCAGCTTAACATCGCAGTTGGAGCGCGCCCCGCGCAGGTGCGCGCATGTGCTTCGCCGTACACCCGAAACGCCACGAAGATTCTCTTGAATTAATAATGGCTTGCGAACGTAAATGCACGTAGGATCTGCGTCATGAATGCGGCCCGACTGGAAGCCTTCACCGATGGCGTGGTGGCCATCATCATCACCATCATGGTGCTGGAGATCAGGGTCCCGCACGGCAGCGATCTCGCGGCGCTGCAGGCGGATCTGCCGGTGCTTTCCGCGTACGTTCTGAGCTACGTCAACGTCGGCATTTTCTGGAACAACCACCACCACATGCTGCACGTCAGCGAGCGCGTCAACGGCAAGGTGCTGTGGGCGAATCTCGCGCTGTTGTTCTGGCTGTCGCTGGTGCCGTTCGTGATCCGCTGGATAGACGATACGGGATTCACCGCCCTGCCGACGGCTGCGTATGGCATCGTGTTGACGGGGGCCGCGGTGAGCTATCACATACTGCAACAGCAGCTCATCGCCTATAACGGCCGCGACTCGCGCCTGGCCGTGGCGCTCGGAGGTGACTTCAAGGGCAAGCTGTCCGTCGTCCTGTACGTCGCCGCCGTCGTGCTGGCGTTCGTGCGACCCTGGATGGCCATCACGCTTTATGTGGCGGTGGCGTTGCTGTGGCTCGTGCCGGACCGGCGCATCGAGTCGCTGGTGAAGAGGTAACCATGCTTGAACGCATCGAAACACGCGCCGCCGAAGTCGGCGGCGGGCTCATCGTCAGGCGTGCGCTGCCCAACCGGCGGCGCCGTACGGTCGGAGCGTGGTGCTTCCTCGATCACGCCGGGCCGTTGGAATTCGGGCGCGGAGGCGGCATGGGCGTCGGACCGCATCCGCACATCGGGCTGCAGACGTTCACCTGGATGATCGAGGGCACCGTGATGCACCGTGACAGCCTGGGCAACGAGCAGCTGATCACGCCCGGCCAGGTCAACCTCATGACGGCGGGCCGCGGCATTGCCCATGCCGAAGACTCTGATTCCGCCGGCGGTGGCCGTCTGCACGCCGTGCAGTTGTGGATCGCGCTGCCCGATGCAGAGCGCCACCGCGCGCCGGCCTTTCGGAACTATCCGCAGCTGCCGCTGGTGGAGCTCGGCGGCTTCAGCGTGCGGGTGCTGGCCGGCAGCGCCTTCGGTAAGACCTCGCCCGCCGAGGTCTATTCACCGCTCGTGGGCCTGGATCTGGCTGCCGCCGGCCCTGCCGGCATCAGCGTGCCCCTGAGCGCCTCGTTTGAGCACGCCGCCCTGGTGCTGAGCGGAGCGGCGAGCATCGCAGATCAAGAGCTGACACCGGACACCCTGCTCTACCTCGGCAGCGCCCGCGAGCGCCTCGCCATCCGCTGCGAGGCCGCCGCGCGCATCATGCTCGTCGGCGGTGTGCCGTTCGGCGAAGACATCCTGTTGTGGTGGAACTTCGTGGCCCGGGACGCGCAGGAGATGGAACAGGCGGCGCGCGATTGGAATACCGGACAGCGATTCGGCGCGGTCCACGGCAGTCCTTCCGCGCCTCTGTCCGCCCCGGAGGTCACCGGACTGCGCCAGCGTCCGGCCCGTCCGTAATGCCGCCGCGTCTACTTGAAGACGACCGTCCGGCCGCCGTTCAGGAATACGCGATACTCGGTGGCGTACCGCACCGCCGCCGACAGCGCGCGCCGCTCGGAATCGCGGCCGGCCGCGACCAGCATGTCGGGCGTGTAGCCGTGATCGACGCGCTCGACGATCTGCTCGATGATCGGACCCTCATCGAGATCGGGAGTCACGTAATGGGCGGTGGCACCGATCACCTTGACTCCGCGGTCATAGGCCTGGTGGTACGGTTTGGCACCCTTGAACCCCGGCAGGAACGAGTGGTGTATGTTGATGGCGCACCCCCGCAGCCGCTGGCACAGATCGTCTGACAGGATCTGCATGTAGCGTGCAAGGACGACCAGCTCGGTGTGCGTGGAATCGATGAGCTCGAGTAGACGCCGCTCCTGCTCGCCTTTGCTGCCCGCGCTCACCGGCAGGTGAAAGAACGGCAGGTTGTGGCGGGTCGCAGTCGGCTGCAGCGTCACGTGGTTCGACACCACCGCGGTGATGTCCATCTTCAGTTCAGCGGTGCGGTGCCGGTAGAGCAGATCCTCCAGGCAGTGATCCAGGTTCGACACCATGATCAGTACCCGGGTGCGCTCGCGGGTATCGTGGATCCGCCACTCCAGCTCCTCGGCGGCGGCGATCGCCTGGAAATCCCCGCGCAGCCGCCCCAGATCGACCGCTTCGCCCGCCACGGCGCAAAACGTGATGCGCACGAAGAAGCGCTGCGAGATCGTATCGTCGAACTGGTGCATCTCGATGAGGTAGAAGCGCCGGGCGGCCAGGAAACCGGTGATCGCCGCGGTAGTGCCCATGCGGCTCGGACAACTCGCGGTCAGCACATAGGGATGATCAGTCGCAAACCTCACGCACCTGCTCCCTCGCTGATGTCGGGGTATGCCAAGCGTGACAGCGCCTGATGCCGGGCTGTGATCCAAATGGGACGGCCGCTGGCGCGTACGCGTCATGCCTGCGCATTATCGGGGCGCCAGATCTCGATGAGGTAGAACGACGCGGAAGCGGCCGGGGCGCTGAGCTCGCAGTGCGACTGCCCCTCGATCAGCAGCGCATCCAGCCTCGCGAGGTCCGCGTGCGCCGCCGCGCAGCGCACGCCGAGGTCCGAGAGCGCGACGATCACGCAGGTCCCCGAGCGCGGCGTCAGCCGCACCGACGCGGGCGCAATGCGGCGCTCGAGTCGGCAGTCGAACCGCCCGCGCCGCGTCATGACGTTGAGGTCGGTGACCGGTCCGCCGACCGGGTCGGCGAACACCGGCACATCCCCCGGGAACTCCACCGGCGGCGTATCCGGCAGGACGGTGAGCGCAGCACCTGCATCGATCGACAGCCGCAGGCACCCCTCGAGCACGGCCATGCGACGCTCGATCCCCGCAAAGCGCGAGAAGGGACCCGCGCCCCGGATCTCCGCGATGCTCACGCGCCAGTCGAAATGACCCGGATCACTCCCGGGCGGGTGTGCGATCACCTCGCGCGTCACGCCGCCGCCGTTTTTCCAGGGAAGCGCCTGGCGCTCGCCGGCCCGCAGGAGCCGCATCGAGCCTGTTGCCTTCACGAGTCGGGGAATGCCACCGAGAAGGTGCCGTCGCGGCTCTGCGGTGTTCCCGGCTCGATGCCGTAGTAGTCACCCTTGTCGGCGACGAAGATATGGCAGGCGATCGTGAGGCCCCGTGATTCGTCCAGGCTCCCCGCCGCGATGCTGATGTAGTCGCGTCCCACGCCCTCCCAGAACAACGTGGAGCCGCAACGGCCGCAAAACCCGCGGCGCGCCTCATTCGAGGCCGCGTACCACTTCAGCTCGCGCTCCGATACGAGGCGAAAGTCGGCGCGCCGCGCTGCGGTGGCGGCCATGACATGTCCGGTCATGCGCCGGCACTGCGTGCAATGACACACGACGACCGGCCGCAGCGCGCCGGCGACGCTGTAGCGCACGGCGCCGCACAGACATCCTCCGGTGCGCAGGGATTTGCTCATGTGCACCTCGAGAGCCCAGCCCGAGTTTCTAACCCAGCCCGAGTTTCTGTGTCAGATACACGAAGCTCAGCGCCCACATCTCGGCCGCCTGCTTGTGGTTGGCCGCGGCCGCGTGGCCGCCGTCCGTGTTCTCGTAGAACAGCACCTCATGACCCTGCGCTTCCATGCGCGCGGCCATCTTGCGGGCGTGCACCGGCGTGACGCGATCGTCGCTGGTGGCCGTGACGAAGAACACCGGCGGATAGCGCTGGCCCGCCTTCACGTTCTGATAAGGCGAGTATTTCATGATCCAGTCGCGGTCGGCGGGTCTCGCGGGATCGCCGTACTCCGCGGCCCACGAGGCGCCCGCGCCGATGTGGGTGTAACGGATCATGTCGATCAGCGGCACCTGGCAAACCACGGCACCGAACAGCTCCGGCCGTTGCACCATGTTGGCGCTCACCAGCAGGCCACCGTTCGAGCCGCCCATGATGCCGAGCTGCCGGGGCGTGGTGATGCCGCGCTTCAGGATGTCCTGAGCCACCGCCTGGAAGTCGTCATAAGCCTTCTGGCGGTTCCGCAGCAGCGCCGCCTGGTGCCACGCCGGTCCGTATTCGCCGCCACCGCGGATGTTGGCGACCACGAAAGCCCCGCCCCGGCTCAGCCACAGCATGCCGAAGTTCGGCGAATAGCTCGGGGTCTCGGAGATTTCGAAGCCGCCGTAGCCGTACAGAATCGTGGGCGTCGGGCCGCTGCGGATCTTGCTGCGCGTCACGAAGTACGGTATCTGCGTACCGTCCCGCGAGGTTGCGAAGAACTGCTCGGTCATCAGATTCGAGGCATCGAAGCGCGCGGGCAAGGACTTGATCGCCACCGGCCTGCCATCGCCGGGATCCGCGTACAGCGTGGTCGGCGTGGTGTAGCTCTCGAAGCGGAACTGGGCCTGCGGGCCCCAGGCGTTGGTTGCCACGATGTGCGTCGAGCCGCTGGCGGGAAGGGTCAGCGTCGTGTGACGCCACACCCCGTCCGCATCTGAGCGAAACACGTGAATGCTGCCGGTCACGTCGTGATAGACCGACGCATAGACCGCATCACGCCCGGCTGCGACCTCGTCGATCGCGCTCCTGGCATCGGGCGTGTAGAGGACCGCGACTGAACCGCCCGCGCCACCGCCCGCCGGAACCCGATACGCGATCAGCGAGCCCTTGGTGATCGGCGCGGCACCGGGCGGTGTCCAGTCCTCGCGCAGGGTGAAAATGAGATTACGGCCCTGTGCCCCCTTCAGATCGGCGCCGAGCGGCAGCGGCAACTGCCACGTGGTGCCGTCGGGCGCGATGGCCTGATATTCGGCGGTAAAGAAACTGACGTCGCGCTGCACCAGCTCGATGGTGGCGGCGGGATCGTGGAACACCACGCCCTGCACGCCGACGTCGTCGTGTTTGCCCTCGTAGATCACCCTGGCTGCGCCGAGCGGCTCACCGCGCTTCCACAGCTTCACGATGCGTGGATAGCCGGAGGCCGTCATGGAGGTGGGACCGAAATCGGTCCCACACAACACCGAGTCCTCGGTGAGGTAGCTGATGGAGGATTTTGCCTCCGCCAGCTGAAAACCGTCCTTCACGAACACCTTCGCGGCTGGATCGAACTCGCGCACCACCACTGCATCGCCGCCGCCGCGCGACAGATGCAGCAGGCAACGCTGCATCGAGGGCGCGCATTCAGCTCCCTTCCACACCCAGTTCTCGTGCTCGTCCGCCGCGAGCTGGTCCAGGTCGAGCAGGATGTCCCAGTCGGGCGCCGCGTTCGCGTAGTCCGCGACGCCGGTGCGCCGCCAGACTCCCTTGGGATGCTGCGCGTCCTGCCAGAAGTTGAAGACGTATTGATGGTCGAGGTCGCCGTAGGGGATGCGGTCGCTCGCATCCATCACCCGCAGAATGGCGTCGTAGTACTTCTGATAGCTTGGATCGGCCTGCAGAATCGCGGTCGACCTGGCGTTCTGCGCCTTCACCCATGCGAGGGGCTTTGCGCCATGGATATCTTCGAGCCACAGATATGGATCGCTGGCCCCGGTGTGTTCGTGATGCTTGCTGTTCACGCTGTCCGCTCCCACGGCGCTGTCGGCCGCCATCACCGCCGCGCCGATGGCGAGCGCCCCGACCAATGCCATGACCGCCGCAGATCCATGCCCCCTCACTGCCGCTCCCAGGACTCGGTGGGCACATCGCCCGGCACCGGCAGGGATCGCAGGTAAGTGACCAGGGTCCAGACTCCCTCGGCGCCGAGTGTGCCGCCGAATGCAGGCATGCCCTTCGGACGACCGTAGTAGATCGAGTCGAACACCTCGGCATCCGCGCCGCCGTAGCGCCAACGTCCGTCTGCGAGGTTGGGGCCGACCCATCCGCTGCCCTCACCCCCGTGACAACCGTCGCAATTCATCGCGGTAAACAGCAGCGCACCCTTCTTCGCCACCGCCGGGTCGCCCTGATGAGGATTGCGCAGAGCAGCGCCGGGCGGGGCAATGCCACCGGCTGCGATATGCGACTCGTAACGAGTCGCAGGCGGCGGCGCGCCGGCCTCCTGCGAGGGCGCCGCGGGCTGCCGGCTGCAGGACGCTACCGCCAGGCACGTCAGCAACCATGGTGCGAGTACGCCTCGCGGGTGCCGCGTCACAGACCGAAGATCCAGATGATCCCCCCCTGGCTCGTATGACGCGCGATATCCTTGAGGAAATCCGCCGGCGGGCGCACGTCAGCGGGGTCCTCCGAGCGAACATCGCCCGACAGCAGCGCCCAGTCCCCACCGAAACCGGCATACACCGCCACGTACTGCCGGCCGTCCGGGCCGCGGTAGGTGATCGGATTACCGACGACACCGGAACCGACCTTGAACTTCGACAACACCTTCCCCGTCCTCGCATCCACTGACTTGAACCAGCCATCGAGCGTACCGTAGAAAGCCACGTCGCCGGCGGTCACCAGCGCGCCGCTCCAGTTCGGATACGGCTCCTTGTTCTCCCAGACCTTCCTGCCGGTTGCCGCATCCCACGCCATGAACGTGCCGAGGTTGCCCCCCGGGCCGGCAAAGTATGGACTGGTGACGCCTACGAAGGGCGTTCCCTTCAGGTGCGAGGCGTGGGTTGCCGCGTAGTCCATGCACAGGTTGTTGGTGGAGGTGTAGAAGAGATGGGTGCGCGGTGAATACGCCGCGGGCGAGGACGGGCTTACGCCACCCTCGAGACTGGGACAGATGCCCTTCACGTTCTCCCGGGATGCGCCGGTTTGTTTCGCCGGATCCAGCACCGGGCGCCCGGTGGCGAGATCCACCGACTTCGCCCAGGTCACCGGCGCGAATGCCGCGGCGATCAGCAGCCGCCCCGTCGCCCGATCCAGCGTATAGGCGAAGCCGTTCTTGTCGAAATGCACGAGCGCCCGGATGCGCTTTCCGGCCACCGTCAGATCGGCGAGAATCATCGCGCCGGTAGCGTCGTAATCCCAGTTGTCGTGCGGCGTGAACTGATACGCCCACACGAGAGTTCCGTCCTGCGGCTTGCGCGCCAGCACGCTGGCACTCCACTTGTTGTCTCCGAGCCGCTGCTCGGGGTTATAGGGCGATGCGTTGCCCGTGCCGTAATAGATGAGATCGAGCTCGGGATCGTAGGAGATCCAGCCCCACACCGGAGCGCCGCCGGTGTGCCAGCTGTCATTGGCCCAACTGCGCGCACCCAGGTCGACACCGCTGTCGTACGGGGCTTTGAAGGTATCTGCCCGGGCCAGCATGTCGGTGTCCGGACCGATGTTGTGCGCGGTCCAGACCGTGCGCCCGCTCTTCAGATCCAGGCCCTTGACCCATCCGTAGATTCCGAACTCACCGCCCGACGCGCCGACGATGACGCGGTCCCTGACCACCAGGGGCGCCATGGTCATCGTCTCACCGTTGCTGACGTCGGCGATCTGCGTGTTCCACAGCTCGCGGCCGGAGCTCGCCTCGACCGCTACGGTGTGGCCGTCGAGCAGGTTATAGATGATCTTGCCGTCTGCGTAGAAGGCGCCGCGGTTGACGGCGTCGCAGCAGGAGATGCCGATGGCGTTCGCGCTCACGTCCGGCCGATATTTCCATCGCAGCGGGTAACCCTCCCGGGTGAGATCGAATGCGTACAGCACGTTGGGCCATGGCGTGACGACATACATGGTGTCGCCGACGACCAGCGGTTGGCCCTCGTGTCCTCCGAGCACGCCCGTCGAGAAGGTCCACACCGGATGGAGCGAGCCGGCATTCTGCCGGGTGATTCCGGCGAGGCCGCTGTAGCGGGTCGCAGCGTAGTCCTTGGACGGCATCGACCACTGGCCATCCTCGTCGGCCGGCGCCGAAGCCCCCGCGGCACGCACGTTATCGGCATTGACGGCTACCGCACCGAGGCAGCCAAGCATCGCGATGAGCGCAGCCCGCGGCATCCGCATCCCCTGATTACACCGTATGGTTCCCGTTAAGCGTGGGACGAGGAACCGCGCAGGTCAAGTCCCCGCACGCCCTGGCCCGCCAGCGCGTGCGGGGACGTCAACCCTTCGCGGCGGGTGGCCGCGTCCCGGCGGTGCCCGATCTGCCGCGGCGTTCGCGGGTTCTCGGCGCTCCGCATCGAGGGCGCCGGGTTCCGAACCGGGCCGCACCCGGTCCCGTAAACCGCCTGCCGAAGGGCGCCGGCTAGGGAACCCTTCAAGGTCGATGTGGGAAACACCCAGAGGATTCAGGCTACGTCGTTCGGATGGACGCTCTTTATCAGTCCATTCAGCTTTTTTCGCATATCGTTCAACTGCCCGATGGCAACCAGCGTTTTGAGCGCCTCCCGTAGGGACTGCAACGGGTAGCCCCCGTATTGACCCGGCTCAGTGACGTTGTTAGTGACCGTCGATCTGCCCGCCAATACGACGTCGTCCGCCACCCTGAGATGCGGCCCGACCACTGAGTTACCGCCGGTCATGAAGTTGCGCCCGATCGTCGTCGACCCAGCCATCATGAACCCGGCCGTATAAAAGCCGTTCTCACCGAGATCGCAGTTGTGCGCGATATGGCAGATGTTGTCGAGCTTTGCGCCAGACCTGATGTACGTCGCGGTGAGAGTCGCGCGATCGATGGCACAGTTGCCACCGATTTCCACTTCGTCACCGATTTTCACGGTGCCGAGCTGGGGAATCTTTCGGGGCCTTCCCGAGGCGTCCTTCGCGTAGCCAAATCCATCGGATCCAATGGTGGCGTGCGGGTGGATTTCGCAGGCTTTGCCAATCTCACAGGCTGCGCCGACAAAAACGTGTGGATGCAAGATCGTGGCGGCCCCGATGCGCGCGTCGTTCTCGACCACCGTATGCGCGCCGATGAAACAGCCATCGCCAACCGACACTCGAGCGCCAATCACGCAATATGGGCCAAGGACCACGTTTTGACCGAGCGTGGCACTCGGATGCACCAGTGAGGTGGGGTGACGCGCACCCCATTGCGTGAAGCGCTCGACTTTGTGGTCAAAGTACGTTAGCAGAACCGCCATAGCCATCGGGATAGTGGTGGCGGAAAAGCAGCAGCCCGCGTCCGAGGCATTCGCGGGTGCTAGATGTGCGATCTTCTCCTGAACGATGACGATCGCCGCTTTCCGCCGTATCGATTCTGCGAGCTGTTCGGCGCTGGTGGCAAAGACAAGACTATCATCACCCGCCTCACCCGGGCTGTGGCAACGGGTGGCACATGCCTGCAGGTTTCCGTGCAGAAAGGTCAACACTTCGGCGTGGTCGTTCCGGATCGTTTGAGCTCTGAGCATAGCGCCTCACCAAAAACAGCTGGGTTGGACTTGTATTGGCAGGACCTCGAAATCGGCCGCGTACGAGATTGAGCGCCGCCGCCCAGACACGGCCACCACAGACGTCAGCTCCCCGGCACCCCGCCGAGAGGATCTAGACGCGCGGTCACCTCGCCGCGCCAATTCAGCCAAGTGTGGTTCGCATAGTCATAGAGTTTGCAGCGACGCACGCAGTCTCGATACGTGTGCCAATTGAGTCGATAGCTCAGGACGTCGCCGGCGGCCTGATCCTGCACTTCTTGCTGCGCGCGGCGCAGCGCGAACATGGAAATGCGCGGGTTCACGTGGTGCGCGTTGTGCTCCATGATGCAGTGCATCAGCCGATCAACACTCAGCGGCAGGCGCACGGTTGCCGTGGCGGTCAGATAGCCTCGGGTCCGCTGCCACTCCTGCCGCTTCTGGAACCACGCGATCGACGGGTGAGTGTGCTGCACGAAGACCACAAATCCCATGATCGTGTTCCACAGCGCAAACGGTATTCCGATGGCGAGTGTCGCAAGCAGCCAGAACTGCTGGTGGGTCTGATAGGCGACCAGGGCCACGATGCCGATCCAGACGATGGCGCCGACGCTCACGAGCGCGCTATCAAGCTTGTACTTGAGGCGGCCCGAGCCGATTTCCTTGCGCGTCGCGAAATACAATTTCCTCCACCAGAGCTCCACGAAATAGTAAAGACCCCAGCCGAGCCCGGAACGGTAAATGCGTTCCATGATCCGCCGCCGGCGCGGCAGCCGGTCGAATTCTTCTTTGGAGTACGGCGCCCAGACCTGGTCACGCCCCTTCAGATTGTTGAAGCCGTGGTGAGCTACGTTGTGTCCGATGTCCCACAGGCTGAAGGCGGTCATGGACGGCAGGAAGGCAATGCGGCCGAAGACATGATTGAGCGTCTTGGCGGCAAAGAAGCTGCCGTGACACGCATCATGCCCAACGAGAAACAGCCGAACGATTCCGCCGGCAATCAACGCACTACCGAGCAACTTGAGCCAAAGGCCGCCGACGGCGAGGGCTAGGACGGAGCCGCCGGCAAACAACCCCATGTCCAGGGCGAGGACCGCGAAGGGGCGCAGCATGCCGGCGGCTTCGAAGGAACGCAGCAACGCCTTCCGGCTTGGCCCGCTTGACTGCATGCCGCTCATCGTACGCGGTTCGTGTGAGGCGGAGTGAGCTCCACGGCGTAGTTCCGCGGCATCATTGCGCCTCGGCCGCGCTTGCGCTCATACCCCGAAGCCGGATGCGTTGACGCAGAATCACAGCGCCCGGCCGCGGCGAAATGCCTATGTCTTTGGCGGAGAGGGTGAGATTCGAACTCACGAGCCCCGTAAGGAGCCTCCGGTTTTCAAGACCGGTGCATTCAACCGCTCTGCCACCTCTCCGTTCTAATCAATTTAGTGGCTTGTCTTGATTCTATCAGGCCGCGGACACCGATCCGCTGCCCGAACGGGCGCGGGTGTTGGCGGTGATCAGCGAACTGCGGGTGCCGCGGGGAGACGGCAGCTCAGGGGACGCAACGGCTCCACTTGCCTTGCTGGTTCACCCAGGCTCCGGCATCTTTCAATTCGCCCGTTTCGTCATAGATATCCACTTGGAGCACGGGTGAGCCACGCTCGCGGGACAGGGGGAGCGACATCTCGCAGGTGAATAGCCAGGTGTGGTAGCTGTCGGCCCAACACGCCCACACATGACCCTTCTGAATCGCCCGTTCCACAATGCGTTGCAGTTGCGGTGACAGCGCGCCGGAGGCCCGGATCTGGTAGCAGTCTTTGGGCAGGAGATCTCCACGCGAGGCAAACGCCTCGAGCAGTCGCTCCACGTGGGAGGGCTGTTGGATCTTGCGCAAACGGACTGTTTCCATCGGGACCGCGGCACGAAAGGCAGACGGGCGCTGATTGAAACGCGCACCGCGGATCCGGTCCGAGACCTGACTCACAGTCCTCGGAAATGCAAACCGTAACCGCAGCAGCACCGCTGAAAGGGCCCGACGAGGCTCTCAGCCTCCCGGTTTAAGAATCGCGGCGGTAACGCGATTGCGGCCGGACTCCTTGCTGCGGTACAGGGCGGCGTCGGCAATCCTGAGCACCTGCTCGGCCACCTGGTGCTCACCACTCGGGACGTGGTCCATGCCGCAGAGGCCGAAGCTTGCGGTCACCTGGATGCTCTTCGTGCCGGCCTTGAAGTGGGTGTGGGAGACGGCCGCCCGCAACTTGCGCGCGACCTCGAGCGCCGGCTCATAAGGGGTCTCCGGCATGACGATGGCAAATTCCTCCCCGCCGATCCGCGCCACCCAGTCAATCCCACGGCGCAGGGCCTGCTGCAGGCGCGGGCCGAACTGCTGCAGGATCTCGTCGCCGACGGCGTGCCCAAGCGTGTCGTTGATCTTCTTGAAATGATCGATGTCGCACAGGACCAGGGACAGGGCGCGCTTGTAGCGCGCGGCCCGTTCGACCTCGCGCGGGAAGTGCTGGCCGAAGAAGCGCCGGCTGGCTGCGCGCGTCAGATCGTCGGTCGCCGACAGCTTGCGGTTCTCTTCCAGCGTGATGCGCAGTACCGACTCGAGCTCGACGATGCGCCGCGCCGCGCGGATGCGCGCGTCGAGCTCGAGGTTGCTGACCCGGCGCCCGACGCATTCGTCGGCCCCGGCGAGGATTCCCGCTTCCCGCTCCGGGGCGTCATCGACCTCGGCCACGAAGACGATGAAGGCCACGCGTGCGGTGCGCTGCGCCCGCAGTTTGCGTACCAGCTCCAGGCTGTCGGTGAGCACCACCGGGCGAAACTCGGCCGCAAACCGGCGCAGGGCTTCGTCGTCGTCCGCGACCGACTCGCACTCCAGAACGTCCGGCGTGATGCGCCGCTGCATGTGCTCGCGCAGCGGCGCATCCTGAAAGACCAGCAGCGCTTTAGGCGCCGGCAGTACCCGCAGCATGACCGCGACAGTTGCGGTAGTCCCCTCCTCGACCGTCGCGGGCTTGGCCGCCCGTCGCTCCAGGACTCTGCGGATGACTGTCGTGTGTCCCCCAGACGCCATCTGATCCCCCATGTCAGAGGTTGCACGAACAGGGGCAGAAGATTACAGGCACGGGGGCGTGGTGTCTTCCGGAATGTGATGGCGCCCCCGATGAGGCATCGCCGGGGGGCGTGACCGCAGTCATGCACTGCGTGCGATCGAGCACCCGAGCTGCGCGACCTCCCGGTACACGGCACCGCGGGCGAGTGCGTTGGCGTCGGCGGCGTTACCGTCGAGAGCTCTGCGGTAGACCCCCGCGAGGATGGCCGCCGCCCGAAACAGCGAGAACGCGAGGAAGTATGGCCAGGCGGCGACCGGCCCGCGCCCCGCACGGCGGCAGTAGGCGCTGACGAAGTCCGCTTCGGAGGGAATGCCGGCGCTCGCCGCGAGCGGGGTAGCGCCGCTCATGAACACCGGTCCGTGGTACACGAGACAGGTGTACGCGAGGTCGGCCAACGGGTGGCCGAGCGTGGCCAACTCCCAATCGAGGACCGCAATCACCCGGGGCTCGCTCGGGTGGATCATCAGATTGCCGAGCCTGAAGTCGCCGTGATGAATCGCCACTTCTTCCGGACCCGGGTCCTGCGCGGCGAGCCACGCCATGAGCTGATCCATTGCTGTGCAGCGCGGCAGTTGTGCTGAGGCGTACTGCCGTGACCAGCGCGCGATCTGGCGGGTGAGAAACCCTTCCGGGCGCCCGAAGCCCGTCAGGCCGACCTGAACGATGTCGACCCGATGCAGATTGGCGAGCGTCTCGTTTATCGAGGCGTAGAGCGCCGCTCGCTCGCCTGCGCTCAGGTGCGGCAGGCCCGGATCGGTGAATACCCGGCCCTCGACGTATTGCATTATGTAGAACATCTGACCGATGAGAGACTCGTCCGTGCACAGCAGCAGCATCTTCGGCACCGGGACGGCCGTGTCCGCGAGTGCTCGCATGACGGTGAATTCCCGGTCGACGGCGTGTGCCGACGGCAGCAGCACGCCGTGCGGCTTCTTGCGCAGCACGTAGGCGGCACCCGGCGTCGCCAGATGAAACGTCGGATTCGACTGTCCGCCCTGGAATTGCCGGATCTCGCACTCGGTGCCGAAGCCCGGCAGGCGCTCGTTCAGATAGCGCACCAGGCGGGCCTCATCGAATCGATGATTCGGGAGCACCGGTACCAGCGTTGCGCTGCCTGCCGCCGCAGCCACGGGTGCGCTCACGGGAACGCCGCCGGGCCCGCGGGGACGAACCCGTTGGCCGCGAGGATGGATTCGACGCCACCGCGCTGACGGCGCGGTTCTCCAGGGTGTCTCATATGCGCAGGGAGAATTGCCCTGAGGAGAGCGCCATGAGAGTCACGCCCTGGGCGGTGTTGGGATCGTTGCTCATCAATCTGGTCCTGGGACTGCTGGTGGCGGTGGTGTTCAGCGTGCCGCCGGCGCGCGCCGCCGAGCGCCCACAGTGCACCGGGCGCACCCTGCACGCTACGCATACCCCCGATCGGCCGGCCCGGGCTCATCGCGGCTATCTGGTCGAGGTGCGCATGGGGTGGGGAGCGGGCTGAAAGCCGCTACGCGGGTGTCACTCCACCGCGACAGCGGGCGCCGTGGTTGAGGCGGCGCGCGCCGAGCGCAGCATCGAAACGGCCGCGTAGCCCACCACGACGATCACCAGCCAGCGCATCGCCGTGAGCGGCAGGTGCTTGACGATGTAGAAGGCGATCAGCACGCCGACTACGCCACCGATGATCAGCCCCAGCGAGGGCCCGTGCGCGAAGCGTCCCGAGCGGAAGAAGCCCAGGCTCGCCACGGGCTGCAGGATGCCATCGCTCGCCATCATGATCGGGAACGCCGCCAGCGGATGCATGCCCAGGAGGGCGAGCATGATCATGAGCGGCGCGTAGTTGCCGATGCCGATGCACATCAAGGCGCCCAGCACGAAGCTGACACCCACCGCCAGCGCGAAGCGCCAGCCGCCGAGAGCGAACGCGGTGCCGCCGGCGACCTCGAGCGCGCCGAGGTTCTTCAATATGAAGAAGAACGCCGCCACCAGCAGTGCCACCCCCATGAACAGCTGGATCGTGCGGCGTGGGAGCCGGCTCACCAGCCCGGCGCCGAGCCAGGCGCCGGCGGCGGCGCTGCCGACCATGCAGGCGAGCAGCACCGGCTCCACGGTCACAGCCGTGACGAACAGCACGGTCTCGAGAAAGGCGGAGGAGTTGTGCCCCACGTTGAGCGTGCCCGGTATCAGCTCGTCGGCGGGCGCACCGCGAAATTTGAACAGCGCGGTCGTGGGTGCGAATGAACCGATGCCGAGCGTATCGAGGAAGTCGGTCACCACGCCGATCGCGATGTCGGCGAGCCCCGGGCGCTCGCTCAACCGGTAGCGCCTGGCGGCCCAGACCCATCCGATGACGAACGCGATGTTGACCAGCACCAGCACGGTCAGCAGCCCGACTTTTGTCGCGTTCATGCCGGTCTCCGTGACCCAAGGACTGGCGCGCGAGCCAGCGCGTCCGCCAGGCGCAGGTACTGGATGGCCGCGCGCGCACCGAGGCCGCTCAAGGCGTGGAACGGCACGGCCCGCGGCGGCGTGACCGGAAAGCCCAGCTCCGCCGCGGGGGTTCCAAGCGCACGTAGCGCCAGCAGGCGCCCCATCACGGTTGCCATGGCGACGCCGCGACCATTGTAGCCGAGGCCGGCAAGCAGGCCCGGGGCCAGCTCATGCAGGTGCGGCAGGTGATCGCGCGTCATCGCCACGAGCCCTCCCCAGTGATATTCGAAAGCCACGCCTTCGAGCTGCGGATAGATCTCGTGCACGGCGCGGTAGTGGTGCCGTACCGAGCGCGTGTCGGGGACGGGCGCGAACGTGCCGCGCGAGCCCATCACCAGCCGTCCGCTCGCATCCAGGCGGAAGTACCGCAGCAGACGCCGGGTGTCCGAGGCCGCCTGTCCACCGGGCAGGATTGCCGTGCGCAGCGTCGCGGGAATCGGCGCCGTGGCCACCTGGAATGAGGGCACCGCCACTACCGTGCGACGCAGCTCGTCCGTGAGCGCGCCGGTGTAGGCGTTGGTGGCAATGATGACGAGTGATGCGGTGAGACTCCCGCGAGGTGTCTCGATGCTCCAGGCGCCCGCGGTGCGGGTCAGCTTGAGCGCCGGGCTGCCGACAAAGATGCGTCCGCCGCAGCGCCCCACGGCCGCGGCGAGTCCGCGCGCGTAAGACAGCGGCTGCACGGTGCCGCCGCGGCGGTCGAGCAGCCCGCCGCAGTAGCAGCCGGATCCCGTCAGGCGCAGCACCTCCTCGCGTGACAGTAGTTCCACCGCGGCCCCGCGGCGCCGCCACTGCTGCACCCGGGCGGCGAGCTGCAACAGCGCAGCCTCCGAGGCTGCCAGCTGAATCCAGCCGGCGCGCAGCGCCTCGCATCGCAGCCCGTGCCGGGCAATCAGCTCGAACACCAGGTCAGGCCCTGCCGCGACGGTCGCCACCGCGCGCGCCCCGGCGTCGGGTCCGAACAGCTGCTCGAGGGTATCCGGATCGTGCTTGACCCCCGGGATGACCTGGCCGCCGTTGCTGCCGGAGGCACCCGCGCCGATGTCGGCGGCCTCCAGCACCACCACGTCCCGGCCGGCCTGCGCCAGGTGCAGCGCGGCCGACAGGCCGGTGTAGCCGGCACCGATGACGGCGGCCTCGGCGCGCCAGGGGCTGGCGAGTACTTCGCAGGCCGGGCCGGCAGGCGCCGTCACGGACCACAGCGATTGCAGCGGCACGGCGGGCATCGCGAGCTATCGATTATCGATTATTGACTATCGGGCGAAGGGCGGCCGACTCTACGGCAGGCGCCGCGGACGGTCAAACCAGCGCGCTTCCGCGCGCCCGACAGGGTGCGCCTTTTCCGGCCCGTGCCGATGTGCGAGACTGCAGCGCAAAGCCAGCGCCGCAAAGGCGCCGCACGGCCGCGCCATACGGCGCGCCACGGCGCGCCACGGCGCCAAGCCCAACGACGCGTATTCGGCTTTGCATGGGGTGCCCGATGCGATCTCCGCCTCTCAGGTCCGCAGCTACGCTGTGCCTGATGTTGAGCGTGCTGGTGCACGCGGCACCGCCACCACTGCCCGCCGAGCATCTGAGCGTGCAACAGCTGCCGCCGAAGAGCCCGCACTGGGTGTACGTCTACGATGAAGCGTTCGATAACGAAATCGATGCCCGCGTGCACCTGTTCGACGGCGACAGCTATCGTCGACTGGGGCAGATCGACGCGGGCTTCCTCCCGAGCGTCAGCCTCTCGCCCGATGGCACGACCACCGCCGTGGCCACGACCTATTTCGCGCGCGGCAGCCGCGGTGCGCGCACCGACGTGGTCGAGTTCACCGACAACGCGACCCTCGCCACGACCGGTGAGATCGTGCTGCCGTCCAAGCGCGCCCAGACCTCTCCCACTATCTTCAACATGGGCTACAGCACCGACGGCCACTTCCTGTACGCGGCCTACCTGACACCCGCAGCCTCGTTCGGCGTGCTGGATCCGGCGCGGCGCGCGGTGCTCGGGGAGATCGACACCGCCGGCTGTGTGCTGGTGATCCCTTGGGGAGCGAACCGCGTCTCGTCCCTGTGCGAAAGCGGCCGGCTGCTCACCGTCACCCTTGACGCGCAGGGTCACGAAACCGCGCGCGCGCTGTCGGAGCCGTTCTTCGACCCCGACCGCGACCCGGTGTTCGTGCAGGGCGTGCCAACCGCCCGCGGCTATGCGTTCCTGTCCTTCCTGGGCGAGGTGCACGAGCTCGACCTGTCCGGCGGGCAACCCGCCTTTGCGCAGCCCTGGTCACTGGTGAGCGCGGCCGAGCAGGGCCGGTGGCGCCCGGGTGCGGCCCAGGTCGGCGCCGTACACCGCGGGCTCGGCCGGCTGTACGTGCCCATGCATCAGGGCGGCGAAGGCACCCACAAGGACGGCGGCACCGAAATCTGGGTGTTCGACATGGCCGCACACCGGCGCCTGGCGCGCTGGCCGATGCAGCCGGCCGGCCTGTCACGGGTGCTCGCCGTGCAGGCGTCGCAGGATTCCGCGCCGATCCTGTTCGCGGCCACTGACGCCGCGGACGTGGCCGTGTTCGATGCCCTCACCGGCAAGCTGCGGCACGTGGAGAGGCACCTCGGCCAGACGCCCTGGATGATGCTGAATCCCTGACATTACGGGGCACACGATGCGCTCGCTCGATCACCTGTTCGAACACTCCTCGCGCTCGCTGGCGCGGCGCACCTCACGCCGCAGCCTGCTGGCTTCCCTGGGTCAGCTGCTGACCGGCGCCGCGCTCCTGCCGCTGTTGCCGGTGGATCGTGGCGGCCGTGCCTGGGGGAGCGAGGCCAAACCGGACAGTCCGGAGAGCTGCGAGTACTGGAAGTACTGCGCGATCGACGGCTTCCTGTGCTCGTGCTGCGGCGGAACCTCCAGCTCCTGTCCACCGGGGACCGCCACCTCGCCCATCACCTGGATCGGCACGTGCCACAACCCCGGCGACGGCCGCGATTACATCGTCTCCTACAACGACTGTTGCGGGAAGACCAGCTGCGGCAACTGCGAGTGCAACCGTAACGAGCGCGAGAAGCCGATGTACCGGCCGTCGCGCAACAACGACCTCAACTGGTGCATGGCGAACGCCGACTCGAACTATCACTGCTCGGTGTCCGTCATCCTGGGAGTCGCGGAAAAATGAGGCGTCGGCGCCCGGGGGTCTGCGCCGGCACGCGCGGCGCGCTCGCGTGGGCCGTGCCGGCGGTGGTGAGCCTCGCGGCCGTGCCCGCCGTACGCGCTGCTGATGCTGCCCCCCCGGCCTACCCGGCGGGTTTCAGCAGCTTCCAGGCAAACTGCGCCGTGTGCCACGGACCCGCCGGCGCAGGAGTTCCGGCGCTGGCGCCGCCCCTGGTGTCTTACCCGGAGCGCTACGCCGCCAGCCTCGAGGGACGCCGGCAGCTCGCACTCACCGTGCTGTACGGCATGGTCGGCGATATAACCGTCGAGGAAAAGCACTACAACTTCCAGATGCCCGATTTCGCGCGCCTGGATGACGCGACCCTGGCGGCTACGCTCAACTTCGTCGTGTTCGATCTCGGGCACGCGCCGCCCGAGGTCAAACCCCTCACCGCCGAGGAAATCGCCGCCGAGCGCGCCCAAGCACTGGATGGCACCGCGGTGCGCGCACATCGCAAGAGCGTCGCACCGGGCGGACCCTGAAGACCATGCGGCGCGTGCTGGTGCTCGCCGCAACCGGGCTCACGAGCGCCCTCGCCGGCGCGGCGAGCGCGAGCCCGGGCCAGGACTACATGCTCTATTGCATGGGCTGCCACGGCGCCGAAGCCCAGGGCGTGCCGGGCAAGATCCCACCGCTCGCCGGGACGCTCGCGCGTTTCATGCGCAGCAGCGAGGGACGCAACTACGTGCTGCGGGTGCCCGGCGCGGCCAACTCGGCGCTCTCGGATGCGCGCCTTGCGGCGGTGCTCAACTGGCTCACCGAGCGTTACGGCGCCGCGGACGAGCCACACCCCGCAGCGTTCACCGAGGAGGAAGTGACGCGCGCGCGCCGCGTACCGCTTGCCGACGTGCAGGCGGTGCGGCGTGAAGTGCTGCGCCAGCTCGCCGCGAGCGGTGTTGCGCCGTCAGCCGACTATTAGTGCGCGGGGACAATGTTGCCGAACAATCCGTCGCTCTCACCGTTCGGACCGGCCGTGAAGTACAGCGTGTCTGAGCTCGAGCCGCGGCCGCCGCCCAAGGTCAGGGTCCACAGGCCATCGATGACCAGCGGTTTGCCGTGAGCATCGTCAAGCTCATCGATAAACCGGCCATTGTCGTCGAATGCGTTGATCCGGCCGTTGCCAAAATTGCCGATCAGGATCCTGCCGCTCAACCGGCCAAACGCGAACGAGGCGCGGGTGATAGCCCAGGGTGAATTGAGCGACCCGCGGCTGGCAAACCGGCGAAGCAGATGGCCGTCGGTATCGAAAACATCCACAAAGCCGTGCCCTGGCCCCGCCACGTCGTCGTGTTTCGCGGCGTTCTGTTGCGCGTAGGTCACGAACAGGTCGCCATCGACGTTCGCGATGCCAAACGGCGCGTAGCCGGCCGGGATATCAGGATCGGCGAAGCCGCCGTCCGTGGTCGCGGGCGTGAACAGGCCGTCCGAGCCCGTCGGCCCGAATACATCGATCGTGCCAGCACGGAAGTTAGTCGCGTACAGGAACCCTCCCTTGGCGCTCAACCCGAACACGAGACCCTTGTAGACGGCGCCGTTCCCGGCGGCGGGAGAGGACGAGTTGTCGACCGCGATGACCGCATTGGCGGCTGGGTTCAAACCTCCGGCCCACGCGGAAACGGTGCCATCCTCGGTGGCGAAGATGAACACCGCCGGCAGCGTCGTGCCCGGCACGAGGAACGCCGCAGAAGGATTCCACACCATTCCGGTGGGCGCCGCCGGAGCAGGATTTGGGGGACTATTCGGGTCGACCGGCTGGCAGGAGGCGGCAGGCACCACGTTCCCCGGCAGCGGGATCGACACCTGGAGCGGTACCTTCGTGCCATTGCCGCTGTAGAGGGTCGAGCATCCTGTGGCATTGTCGCTGACCCAGAAAGGACTGCCCGCCGGGCTGAAGGCTACGCCCCAGGCGTTGCGCAGCACCGGGTCGTGCACCGTGGCGCTACCGGCCACGTTGGATACCAGGGGCGCGACCACGTAGGCGTTGCGCGGGACGCCCGAATCATCCTCAGCGGCGCGCGTGAGCGTGGAGGCTGCGGCGAGGACGATCAGCGCCGTATATCTCAGGGGTCGAGTGAGCTGGCACATGACGGCACTCCTTGTTTGGTTATTGGATGTGCCGTGAGTGCCCCAAATCCGGGCGCTGGTTCAAAAGGCCACAGCTCGCCGTGGCGCGCCGACCGAGCGTCGGCACTACCCCTGCAGCAATTCGTTTACGGCCCGGCTATTGGCGGAATATCGCCGTGATGCCAAAGGTCCGCGGCCGGAACGTGAAATCACGTCGCAGCCGGCTGTCGCCGAGTCCGTCGTTGATCGTAAAGTTGTAGTCGGTGAGCTTGTGAGTGTCGGTGAGATTGTCGACAAACGCCGCCACCGACCATGAGCCGAACGACATGCCGCCGCGCAGGCTGACGAAGGTCGTGGCGTCGAGCACGAAGTTCGCCGCATCGAACTGCAGCGAGTTGGGATCCTGTCCGGCGGTCGCCCACTTCGCCCGACCCTGATACTCGCCGTCGGCCCGCACGAACGCCTCGTGCGAAAAAGCGCTGAAGCGGTACTGGAGTCCTGCCGACACCGTGTACGGCGCAGTCGGCTGGCCTCCCCCGGTCTCGCTGCTGGCCCCGACAATGGCGTCGCCATCCGCCACGACGGGAATTTGCTCCAGAGCATTGAACTTCGAGTCCCTGGAGTAGCGTGCCTCGGTGTAACCCGCGGCCAGCTCGAGCGAGAGCTTCTCGGTTACGGCAACATCGGCCTGAAAGTCGACACCCTTCGCCGCTGCCTGGCCGAGATTGGCGATGAACGAGATCTGGCACACCGGCGGCACGACGGTCTGCTGGATGTTGTTCCACTTGATGTAGTAGATGCTGCTCGCCAGCTTCACGCGGTTGTTGAAGTTGTTCTTGGCGCCAACCTCGTAGCTGTTCACCGTGTCGGAGCTGTAGGTCTCCGGTGCGCCTGAAATATTGAAGGCCATGAAATCCCCGGAGCAGGCCGCAAAGGGGACCGGATTGTTGGCGCCACCCGGACGGAAGCCCTTGGCGTAAGTGGCGTAGAACATATCGCCCGGATCCGCCTGGAACTGGAAGCTCACTTTCGGGGTGAATGAATTCTCCTTGTTGTTGCCGCTGCCGGTGCGCGGCACATCGAACAGCTGCGGACCGCCGGTCAGCGTGTCGAAGGAGAACTTGGTGCGCGAGAAGCGCGCCCCGACGGTCGCCTTGAGTCGCTCGGTCAGCCCGTAGGTCAACTCGCCAAATGCCGCGTATTGCTCGTCTTTCGCGTTGGTCTTGAGAAAGTAGGAATCGTCCGGAAAGCGCGGATCGAAGGTGACCGGATTGCCGTTCGCATCCACGAAGAAATCGGTGTACGGCGCACCCGTCAGCGCGAGCGACAGCTCATTGAGGAGCGGGTCGTGGATCTGCTCGAGATAGCTTTGCCGGTTCTCGCTGAAGAATACCCCGGTGGTCCATAGCAGCCTGGCATTCGGATCGGTGGACTGCAGGCGGATCTCCTGCGTGATGTTCTGCTGCCCGTTGTCGATGCTCGAGGGTGAGCGGTAGTTGGTCGCGCCGGGCGGCAGGTGCACACCGTTGCCGTCGATCAGTGGCGTGGGCGGGAGGAATACGAACGCCTGGTAGAAACCGAGGTTGTACAGCGTGCCTTCGTAACCGGTCTGATTCTGCCGGTGGAAGTAGGAGGTGTTCGAGATCAGGCGCGCCGAGCCGATGTCTCCCTCGATCTTCAGCGACGGCAGGTAGAACTTGTCGGGCGATGAGCGCCGCGAGGGATCCGCGCTGACGAAGCGGTGCGCGCCCGGATCCGAGTACAGCGGCCAATACGTGGAGATGTCGTTTCGCGCCCGGTCCTGGTAGTAGATGCTCGGCGTGATCGACCAGTGCTCCGAGGGCGCCCACAGGCCCGCGAGCCGCACCAGTACGGTCTCGTCATGGTTGGCCTTCTCGTCGACGGTCGCGAGCGTCACGGGGTCGATGCGGTCGATCCAGCCGCCGTCCTTGCGGTACCAGACCGAGAGCCGCGCGCCGAACTTGTCCTGGACCAGGGGCCCCCCCACAGCAACGCCCGCTTCGTAACTCGGATCCCCGCCCTGGGTGGAGGAAAACTCGGCGCGGCTGTAAATGCTGGTCTTGGTGAGGCTGGGCTGCGTGGTGATGTAACGCACCGTGCCGCCTTCGGAGCCGGCGCCGAACAGGGTGCCCTGCGGTCCGCGCAGCACCTCCACACGATCGATGTCGAAGGACTTGGGCAGTGCCTCGTCGGGGTTGAACGCCAGCGCGCGCATCTGGATCGGCGTGTCGTCGAGATAGATGCCGGTCGTGCCGGCGCCGCCGGTTCCGGAGATACCGCGGATAGAAATGTTATTGGTGCCGGAGTTGTCGAAGTTCACTCCCGGCGTGAAGCGCGCCACCTCGGAAAAATCCTTCACGCCGCGATCATCGAGGCCCTCCTGCGTCAGCGCCGTTACGCTGATGGGTACCCTGCTGAGACTTTCGGCGCGGCGTGTGGCGGTCACGATGACTTCCTGCAAAGGCCCGCCGGTCGCCTCGCTCCCCTGGGTCTGCTCCTGCGCCCGGCTCACGCCGGGGACGCACGCGAGCAGCAGCAGCGCAGCGTATGGCGCCCCGAGCAGTGCGCGCGTGACCCCGGACCTGCCGTCTTGAATGAGCCGCATATTGTCTCCCCCACATCGTTTTCGTTTGTTGCGCCCACACCGCCAGCGTGGCACTGTAATCGCAAGCTCGCACCAAGCTCAAGCGTGCAGGCCGCGGCTCACCGGCAGCGTGCGCACGCGCTTGCCGCTGGCGGCGTAGATCGCATTGCACAGCGCCGCGGCGACGCAGGAGGTGCCGGTCTCGCCGACTCCACCCGGGCTCTCGCCGCTGGCCACCAGATGCACTTCGACCCGCGGAGCTTCGGAGATCCGTAGCGACGGAAAATCATTGAAGTTGTTTTGCTGCACGCGCCCGTTGGCGATCGTGATCTCGTTGCCCAGCGCGGCGCTCAGGCCGAAAGTGACGCCGCCCTCGAGTTGCGCCCGCACCCCGTCGGGGTTCACGACCTGCCCGCAATCCATGGCGCACACCACCCGTTCGACGCGCGGCAGACCCCGGGCGCCGGCACTCACCTCGGCGACCTGCGCGAGGTAGCTGCCGAAGGCAAACTGGATGGACACGCCGCGCCCGCTGCCGGCGGCCAGCGCCGTGCCCCACCCGGCGCGATCGGCCGCGAGATCGAGCACCGCGCGCATGCGCGGTTCCTTGAGCAGCGCGCGGCGGTAGCGCACCGGATCCTGCTGTGCCGCCGCCGCCAGCTCATCCATGAAGCTCTCGACCGCGAATACGCTGCGGGTCGGACCGACGCCGCGCCACCAGCCCGTCGGCACGCCCGCAGGGTCGCGCCGCGCGAAGCGTACCTCCATGTTCTCCAGCGGATAGGCCAGATCGGCTGCCGAGGTGACCGCATCGAGGTCGACACCGTTCTTGATCGTGTCCTCACCGTAGTACAGTGCCCACAGTCCGGCGCCCGCGATGGTATGACGCCAGGTGAGCGGTCTGCCGCGCGCGTCCAGCGACGCGGACAGCCGATCCACATAGTAGGGTCGGTAGCGGTCGTGCTGGATGTCCTGCTCGCGAGTCCATAGCACTCTCACCGGGCCCTGCACATGCCGCGCGATGCGCGCCGCGAGCACGATGCCGTCCACCTCCAGGCGCCGCCCGAAGCCGCCGCCGATGAGGTGGCTGTGAATGCGGATCTGTTCGGGCTTGAGACCCAGGGCTGCCAGCTTCGCCACCGCGCGATCGCATGCCTGGGTGCCGACCCAGATCTCGCACTCGCCCTCGCGCCAATCGACCGTGCAATTCATCGGCTCGAGGGTCGCGTGGGCGAGAAATGGCTGGTGATAGACCGCATCCACGTGGGTGGTCGCGCGCGCCGCGGCCTGCTCGAGTTTGCCCTTGCTGGCGGCCACCGCACCGGCCTCGTGAGCGGCGGCTTCCAGCTGCGCCACGATGTCCGCCTGTTGTACGGCGGCGTTCGCGCCGTCGTTCCAGCGCGGCGCCAGCGCCTTCATGCCCTGCATGGCCGCCCAGGTGTCGTCCGCCACCACCGCAATCGCATCACTCTCATTCACCACCTGACTCACACCGCGGACGGCGAGCGCCGCATCGACCGCGAGCCCGGCGATCGTTCCGCCCTCCACGGGCGCGAGAGCGATGAGCGCCACCTTCGAGTTCGGCGGGCGGGCGTCGATGCCGAACACCGCGCTGCCGTCAACCTTCTGCGGCGTGTCACGCCTTCGGGTGGCGCGACCGATGAGCCGGAAGTCCTTCGCGGCCTTCAACGGTGGCGCCGCCGGCACCGGCAGCGCCGCGGCGGCGGCGGCGAGTGCGCCGTAGCCCAAGCGTCGGCCGGAAGGAGCGTGGATCACTTCCCCGCGCTGCGCCTGGCAGGTGTCGATGGGCACACGCCAGCGCTTCGCCGCCGCCTGAATCAGCATCAGGCGCGCGCTCGCGCCCGCCTGCCGCAACGGCGTCCAGCATTGGATGATGGACAGGGAGGTGCCGGTCGACTGGTCCTGTTCGATGCCCTCGGGGGCAGCCGGATCGACTGCGAATCCATACACGGCGGGATCAGGCGGGGCGGCCTCCACGCTGACCGCGCCAAGATCGACTTCCAGCTCCTCGGCGATCAGCATCGGCAGTGACGTGAAGGTGCCCTGCCCCATCTCGACCTTGGGCATCACGAGAGTAATGCGCTCGTTCGGCTCGATGCGCACGTAGGCGTTCAGCGCCCCGCGGGCGGGTGCGCCGCCGCCCGCGATGAGCCGCCGCCGGCGGCGCTGCAGCGCGACGCCAAGCACCAGCGCCCCGCCCACCGCGGCCGCGGTGAGCACGACCTGCCGCCGCGTGAACGCCGCTCGCGTACTCATGAGCGATCCGCACCCGGCCCGGCGGGCACCGGGGTCACGACGCGCGCCTTGCGCCAGGTGTCCACGATCAGGAAGGCGCCGGCTGCCACCGCCAGCGACACCACGCTCCAGAACAGCTGTCGCGCCATCTCGCCGGGGGTGAGAGCCATACCAATCAGCACCGCCGCCATGCCGGCGAGCGCGGCATAACTCAGCCACGGGAACAACCACATCGAGAGCGCGGGCGCGGGTGCGCCGCTCGCCTCGCGCGCGCGGCGCAGGCGGATATGCGCCAGGGCGATGATCATGTAGATGAATACCACCAGCGCGCCGGAGGCGTTCACCAGGAACGCGAATACCGTCTGCGATGAGGTGATCGCCGCCAGTATGCCGAGCACGCCGGCGATGCTGCCCATCCACACCGAGCGTGTCGGCACGCGCCGCGCGTTCACTTGCACCAGCCATTGCGGTGCGTCGCCGTGCTCGGCCAGCACGAACAGCACCCGCGAGCACACGTAGAACGCGGAGTTCAGGCAGGAGAGCACCGCGGTGAGGATGACGGCGCTCATGGCGACGCTCGCCCACTTGAACTGCATGGTGGCGAGCGCCAGCGTGAATGGCGATTCCCCCGGGCGGATCCGTATCCACGGCACCACCGTGACGATCAGCAGCACGGAGCCCACGTAGAAGGTCAGGATACGCACGATCACCGAGCTGCTCATGCGCGCCACGGCGCGCGCCGGCTCCTTGGACTCGGCCGCGGCGATGGTGGTGATCTCAGCTCCGGTGAGCGAGAAGTACACGGTCACCGCGCCCGCCAGCACCGCCACCCAGCCCTTCGGCATGAAGCCGCCGTCGGCGCTCAGGTTGCGGAACGTCGGGCCCGTCGGGGAGGTGAAGCCGCAGGCATACGCCGCCGCGAGCGCGATGAACACCACAATTGCGGCCACCTTGATGGAGGCGAACCAGAACTCGAACTCGCCATACGAGCGCGCCGACATGAGATTCACGGCGGTCATGATGCCCATGAGCGCCAGTCCCAGGAGCCACGACGGCAGACCCAGCCAGGCGTGCAGGATGTTGGCGCCGGCGATCGCCTCCACCGGCACGACGATCATCCAGAAATACCAATACAGCCAGCCGGCGATGAAACCGGCCCAGGGACCCAGACCGGCGCGCGCGAACTCGGTGAAGGACCGCACCGCAGGCAACGCCACCGCCATCTCGCCCAGCATGCGCATCACCAGCAGCACCAGCGTGCCGGTGATCAGATAGCTCAGCACGATGGCCGGGCCGGTTGCGGCGATGGCGGCGCTGCTGCTGACGAACAGCCCCGCGCCGATCATCCCTCCGATCGAGATCATGGTGATGTGGCGCCGCTGCAGCGAGCGGCTGAGCTCCGGCATGCTGTTCCCCTTCAAATGCTCGTCGAGGTCACGGCCGCGGCGCGCGGCTGCGCGAGGCCGCCCGCGCCGTCTGCAGTAACAATGGCGACAGCTTCGATCGTAACTCCGCCAGTGTCCAGCGGCTGGTGGGAGCGGAGATGTTCACCGCGGCCAGCGGCTGGCCGTCTTCCCCGAGCACCGCCGCGGCAATGCTGAGGTCACCCCGGTAACACTCCTGGTCCGACCAGGCGTAGCCCGCCACGCGCGCCGCCTGGATGCGCCTGAGTATCTGCTTCGGATCGGTCAGCGTGAGTGGCGTCAGTGGCCGCAGCTCCGAGCGGCGCACGACGCGCAGCGCAGCCGCCGCCGGCAGCGCCGCCAGGTAGGCGCGTCCCGAGGCCGTGCAGTACATCGGCAGGCGCCGCCCGACCGGCATGTGGATGTAGAAGCGCTTCAGGCTCGGGAAACGGGCGATGAACACCATGTCCACGCCGTCCGGCTCCGACAGGCTAACCGATTCGCCACTCGCCTGGTTGAGGTCGATGAGATGCGTGGTCGCCTGCTCGAGCAGCGCGTGCCCCGAGAGGTAGGCATGCGCCAGCGACAGGGCACGCGGCGTCAGCACCCAGCGCCGTGCGCGCGCATCGCGCCCGAGGAACCCCAAGCGCACCAGCGTATGCGTGCCACGCTGCGCCGAGCTGGTCGTCATGCCGGCACCGGCGGCGAGCTCTGCCAGGGTGAGCGCGCGCCGCTCGCCGCCGAAGGTCTCGAGCATGGCGAGTGCCTTCTGCACCGAACTGTTGAACAGCGGGTCGCGCGCTCGCACCGGGCGTGGATTGCGCGCCGTACGCTTCATTTGAGCGCGGTGAGCCCGTCCATGTAGGGCTGCAGCGCCGCCGGCACGTCGACCGAACCGTCCGGGTTCTGGAAGTTCTCGAGCACCGCCACCAGCGTGCGTCCGACCGCGAGTCCCGAGCCGTTCAGGGTGTGCACCGCCTCGGGCTTGCCGCCCTGCGGATTGCGCCAGCGCGCCTGCATGCGCCGCGCCTGGAAAGCCTCGCAGTTGCTGCACGAGGAGATCTCGCGGTAGCGCTGCTGCGACGGCAGCCACGCCTCCAGATCGTAGGTCTTGGCGCTGCTGAAGCCGACGTCGCCCGCGCACAGCGCCACGATGCGGTACGGAATCTCCAGCCGCCGCAGCACCGCTTCCGCGTGCCCGGTCAGCTGCTCGAGCGCGGTGTACGAATCCTGCGGCCGCACGACCTGCACCAGCTCCACCTTGTCGAACTGGTGGTTGCGGATCATGCCGCGCGTGTCCTTGCCGGCCGCCCCGGCCTCGGAACGAAAACACGGCGTGTGCGCCACCCATTTCAGCGGCAGCGCCTCCGCGGGCACGATCTGCTCGCGCACCAGGTTGGTGAGCGGCACCTCGGCGGTCGGGATGAGGTAGAACGGCGGCTCGCCGCGCACCGCGAACAGATCCTGCTCGAACTTCGGCAGTTGCCCGGTGCCGGTGAGCGCCTGGGCGTGCACCAGGTACGGCACCTGCACCTCGGTGTAGCCGTGCTCGCGCGTGTGCAGGTCCAGCATGAACTGCGCCAGCGCGCGGTGCAGGCGCGCCACCTGCGCACGCATCACCACGAAGCGGCTGCCGGCGATGCGCGTCGCGGCCTCGAAATCCAGCCCCGCCAGCCGCTCGCCGAGCTGCACGTGATCGCGCGGCGGGAAAGCGAACTGCGGCGGCTCGCCCCAGCGGCGCACCTCGAGGTTGGCGCTCTCGTCGCGCCCGTCGGGGACCGAGGCGTGCAGCAGATTCGGCAGCCCGAGCTGCCATTGTTCGAGCTCGCTCTGCACCGCCGCCAGCGCCGCTTCCGCCGCCGCGAGGCTCGCGGTGAGCGTGTCGCCTGTGGCGATCAGCGCGCGCACGTCCTCGCCGCGCCCCTTGGCCGCGCCGACCGCCCTGGCGCTGGCGTTGCGCTCGGCGCGCAGCCGGTCCACCTCCACCTGCCAGGGCTTGCGCTTCTCTTCCAGGGCGCGAAGCGCCGTCACATCGAGCGCGTAGCCACGTCGCGCCAGATTGCGCGCCACGGCCTCGGGATCGGTGCGCAACAGCTTCGGATCGATCAAGCGTTCAACCTTTCGATGCGGGCCGCGCCCGCAGGCGCGCGAGCGCCTCGCTGATTTTCACTTCCAGGCCGCGTGGAACGGGCCGATAGTATCGCCGATCCGGCATCTCATCAGGCAGGTAGCGCTCCCCGGCGGCGAAGGCTTCGGGCTCATCGTGCGCGTAACGGTAGTCGCGCCCGTAACCCAAGTTCTTCATCAGGCGCGTCGGCGCGTTTCGCAACCGCAGCGGCACCTCCAGCGTGCCGAACTCGCTGACGTCCGCCATGGCCTCGCCCATGGCGACGTACAGCGCGTTGCTCTTGGGTGCGCAGGCGAGGTACACCACCGCCGCGGCGACGGCCAGCTCCCCTTCCGGGGTCCCGAGGCGCTCGTAAGTCTCCCAGCCATCCAGTGCCAGCGCCAGCGCGCGCGGATCGGCGAGTCCGATGTCCTCCACCGCCATGCGCGTAACGCGCCGCGCGATATAGCGCGGATCGCAGCCGCCGTCGAGCATGCGGCACAGCCAGTAGAGCGCCGCGTCGGGATCGGTGCCGCGCACCGCCTTGTGCAGCGCGGAGATCTGCTCGTAGAACTGATCACCGCCCTTGTCAAAGCGGCGCTGCCCGCCGGAGGCCACTTCCTGCGCCACGGCAACCGTGAGCAGGTGCGCGCCGCCGCCAGCCTCCACCAGGCCTGCGGCCAGCTCCAGCATGTTCAGCCCCCGGCGCGCATCACCGTCGGCGGCGCGCGCGATGAGATCCACTGCCGCACTTTCCGCCTGCAGCTGCTGCCTGCCCAGTCCGCGCTCCGCATCCCGCAGCGCCGCCTGCAGCAGCGTGGTGAGATCCTCCACCGACAGGGGCCGCAACACGTACACGCGCGCGCGCGACAGCAGCGCGCTGATGACCTCGAAGGACGGATTCTCGGTAGTCGCGCCCACGAAAGTCAGCGTGCCGTCCTCCAGATACGGCAGGAACGTATCCTGCTGCGCCTTGTTGAAACGGTGCACCTCGTCCAGGAACAGCAGCGTGGGTCGACCGTCCTGGGCGCGCACCGCGCGTGCCGCCTCCACCGCGGCGCGGATATCCTTCACTCCGGCCATGACGGCCGAGAGTGCGATGAACTGGGCGTTCGAGGCCCGGGCAATGAGCCGCGCGAGCGTGGTCTTGCCGGTGCCCGGCGGGCCCCACAGGATCAGCGAGTGCAGTTGTCCGCTCGCGATGCTGGCGGACAAGGGTTTGCCGGGACCCAGCAGGTGCTGCTGGCCGATGAACTCGCCAAGTGAGCGCGGGCGCATCCGGTCCGCGAGCGGTCGCAGCGGATCGTGCTCCCCTGGGTCGTGCGAGGCGCTCACTTGCGGGGTGTGCCGATCACATCGGTGCCCGCGGGCGGCGTGAAGCTCACCTCGGCCGGGGCCACCGGGGCATTGCGCTCGATTTTCTCGAAACTGATGGTGGCGGTCTGGCCGAGTTTGTCCTCGAGGATCATGCGTTTCAGATCCTGGTGCGCGAAGCCGAACAGCGCGCTGCGGAAATCCGCCTCGGCGCCGCGCGGTTCCACCAGCACCCACTCGAGCCCCTGGCGCTGTCCAGCGGGGGTGATGCTGAAGCTCTTGTGCAGGTCGGCGACGCCCGAGAGCAGCATGGCGGGAGTGGCCGAGAGGGCGGCGTCTACCGGCTTCACGGTCACCTGCTCGAGGTCGCGGTCGAGAAACCACAGGTTGGTTCCGTCGCAAACCATGAGTTGTCCCGCGCCGCCGCCGGAGCCCGTGCGCTGCGGATGGATCTCCCAGCTGAACTTCCCCGGACGCGCCACGATGAGCGTGCCGGTGGCGCGGTCGATTTCGCGGCCGTGCGCGTCGACGAGGATCTGCAGGAAGCGCGCGCGCAGCGTTCGTAGATCATCGAGATAACTGTCGAGCGGGGTGGTGGGGGCCTGCGCCGCGCCGCCCGCAGCGAGCGCGGGCAGCAGCCACGCCGCGGCCACCAGCCGCGCGCGTGCCTTTCGCGGCAGGTGTGCCGGGCGGGCCACCTCACTCCTCCGGCGGCGCGGGCGCCAGCACATCGCGCGCCCCATTGGCCTGCAGCGGGCCGACTAGCCCCGCCTGCTCCATGCCTTCCAGCAGCCGCGCGGCGCGGTTGTAGCCGATCTTCAGCCGCCGCTGCACATACGATATCGAGGGCTTGCGCTCGGTCGTCACGATCCGCACCGCCTCGTCGTACAGCGGATCCTGCTCGGCATCATCCCCGCCATTGCCGCCCTCGCTCTCGCCCTCCTCGCCCGACAATCCCGGGATCGGGAATCTGGGTCCGGACAGCACTTCCTCGATGTAGTTCGGCGGGTGCGGCGTCTTCAGCGCCTCCACCACCCGATGCACTTCCTGGTCGGATACGAACGCACCGTGCACGCGGGTCGGGAGCGAGGTGCCCGGAGGCAGATACAGCATGTCGCCATGCCCGAGGAGCGTCTCCGCCCCCATCTGGTCGAGAATGGTGCGCGAGTCCACCCGCGCCGAGACCTGGAAGGCGATGCGGCACGGAATATTCGCCTTGATGAGTCCGGTAATCACATCGACCGAGGGTCGCTGGGTCGCCAGCACCAGGTGAATGCCCGAAGCGCGAGCTTTCTGCGCCAGGCGCGTGATGAGCTCCTCCACTTTCTTGCCGACGATCATCATCATGTCGGCGAACTCATCGACCACCACCACCACGTAAGGGAGCGGTGTCAGGTCCAGGATCTGCGTCTGGTCGATGGTCGGATCGTTGGCGGCCCGGAGCATCATCACCGGATCGCGTATCGGCCTGCCGGCGTCGGTGGCATCCTTCACCCGCCGGTTGAAGCCGGCGATGTTGCGCACGCCGAGGGCCGCCATGAGCTGGTGGCGGCGATCCATCTCGGCCACGCACCAACGCAGCGCGTTGGCGGCCTGCTTCATGTCGGTCACCACCGGCGCCAAGAGATGCGGGATGCCCTCGTACACCGAGAGCTCCAGCATCTTCGGGTCGATCATGATGAGGCGCACGTGCTCGGCGGTGGACTTGTAGAGCAGCGACAGCACCATGGCGTTGAGCGCGACCGATTTGCCCGAGCCGGTGGTGCCTGCGATCAGAAGATGCGGCATGCGCGTGAGGTCGGCGACCACCGGCTGGCCACCGATGTCCTTGCCGAGCGCCAGCGCCAGGGGCGAGTGCATCTCGTCGTAGGCCCGCGAGCGGATGATCTCCCCAAGCGTGACCACCTCACGCTTCTCGTTGGCGATTTCCAGTCCCATCACGCTCTTGCCCGGAATGACCTCCACCACGCGCACCGAGAGCACCGACAGCGCGCGCGCCAGGTCTTTGGCGAGCGCGGTGATCTGGCTGGCCTTCACGCCCGGCGCCGGGCGCAGCTCGAAGCGCGTGACCACCGGGCCCGGCTGCACCGCCACCACCTCCGCCTCGATGGTGAAGTCCTTGAGCTTCATCTCCACCAGTCGCGACAGCGCCTCGAGCGCCTCGGCGGAATACAGCGGCTCGTGTGCTTGAGGATCGTCCAAGAGCTTCAGGGGCGGAAGCTCGCTCGCCTTGGGCGGATCGAACAGCGGTACCTGCCGTTCGCGCTCGACGCGCGCGCTCTTCTCCATCATCGGCAGCGGCGGCTCGATGCGCGGTGGCGCGCGCGTGGCGGACTTCTTCTGCTCGCTTTCCATCGCCTCCTTGCGTGCCTGGCGCCGCCCGCGCCCCTCGGCGGCATCGCGCGCGGCGGCCGAACGCGTGCGCAAGCGGCCGATGGCCGCCCAGGTGAGCGCGCCCAGGCGGTCCATGATGGTGAGCCAGGAGACGCCGAAGGCGAGTGACAGACCCGCCATCCACGCCGCGAGCATCACCAGCGTGGCGCCGAGAAAATCCAGCCCCGCAACCAGGCCCCCGCCCACCACGCTCCCCACCACGCCCCCGGCGCTCTGCCGCAGTGCCCCGGGCTGCCAGTGCAGCGTCGTCAGTCCGCAGCTCGCCACCAGTACCAGCACGAAGCCCGCGGTGCGCACCAGGGTGTTGACGCGCGAGACGGCAGCGTCGGCCCTCATGCGGCGCTGCAGGCCCCAGCACGCCACCGCCAGCACCAGCGGGAACAGGAACGCCGGGCGCCCGAAGAGAAAGAACAGCAGGTCGGCGAGCCACGCGCCGATGATGCCGATACGGTTGTGCACCGGCGCGGAATTGCCGGTGAAGGAAAATCCGGGGTCATCGGGACTGTAGGTGAGCAGCGCGAGCAGCAGCACCAGCGCCACGATACCGAGGGCGATGATGGCGCTCTCGCGCAGGCCGCGGCTCACGGCCGATGTGAAGCGCGCAGCCGCGCGTGCCGACGCGGAGGTTTCAGCCAATCCCATGATTCTCCGTCTTAAGATAGACGGCTGCCATTATAGGGCTTGGTACCATGCACGGACGCTGATTCAATCGGGAGCCCCATGACGACCACCCGGCACAGTCGCCTGATCATCCTGGGCTCCGGACCCGCGGGCTACAGCGCCGCAGTGTATGCGGCGCGCGCCAATCGCGCGCCGCTGCTGATCACGGGTGTGGAGCAGGGCGGACAGCTCATGACGACCACCGACGTCGACAACTGGCCGGGCGATGTCGAGGGACTGCAGGGCCCGGCGCTCATGGAGCGCATGCGGCGCCACGCCGAGCGCTTCGCCACCGACATCGTCAACGATCACGTGCAGGCGGTGGACCTCGGCGTACGGCCCTTCAGGCTGCGCGGCGACGCCCGCAGTTACAGCTGCGATGCGCTGATCATCGCCACCGGGGCGACGGCCCGCTACCTGGGACTGCCGTCGGAGGAGCGCTTCCGCGGCCGTGGCGTCTCGGCGTGCGCCACCTGCGACGGCTTCTTCTTCCGCAACCAGCGCGTCGCGGTGGTGGGCGGCGGCAACACCGCGGTCGAGGAGGCGCTGTATCTGTCGCACATCGCGCAGCACGTCACGCTCGTGCACCGGCGCGACAAGCTGCGTGCGGAGAAGATCCTGCAGGAGCGGCTGTTTCGCGAAGTGACCGCGGGCAGGATGGCGGTGATCTGGAACCACACGGTCGATGAAGTGCTGGGCAATGAGCGTGGCGTGAGCGGTGTGAGTCTGCGCCCGCTCCCGGGTGGCGCAACACAGGGGCTCGCCGTGACCGGCCTGTTCGTCGCCATCGGTCACACCCCCAACACCGCCCTGTTCGAAGGACAGCTCGCCATGCGCGGCGGCTACATCACCGTGCGCAGCGGCCTCGACGGCGACGCCACCGCCGCCAGCGTGCCGGGAGTGTTTGCGGCCGGGGACGTCGCCGACCACGTCTACCGCCAGGCCATCACCTCGGCGGGCGCCGGCTGCATGGCGGCGCTCGATGCGGACCGCTATCTCGAGACCCTCGATACGCCGCCCCCGCACGGCTAGATCAGCGACCGCCATGTCCACCGACAAGGCCGAATTCCTGCGCAGCATCAACGAGCTCGAGCCGCAGCAGTGGAACGCGCTGGGCGCGCAGCGCAACCCCTTCACGCGCCATGAGTTCCTGGCGGCCCTCGAGCGCACGCACTGCGTGGGTCCGGGCAGCGGCTGGCAGCCGTGCTACCTCGTCCTGCACGACGCCGGCGGGCTCGCAGCGGCGGCGGCGGCGTTCGTCAAGACGCATTCGTACGGTGAATTCGTGTTCGACTTTGCCTGGGCGCGCGCCTACGAGCGCGTGGGCCGCCGTTACTATCCGAAGCTCACGCTCGCCGCGCCGTTCACGCCCGCGACCGGACCGCGCCTGCTGGTGCGCGCCGACCTGGACAGGGAAGCGCTGGGAGCGCGGCTGCTCGAGCATCTGGAGGAGCACGCCACGCGCCACGGTTTGTCCGGGGTGCATGCGCTGTTTCTCGATGAGCCGGCGCGTGCGGCCTGCGCGCGGCGTGGCTGGCTGTTGCGCCGCGACTGCCAGTTTCACTGGAGCAATCGTGGTTACGCGAGCTTCGATGACTACCTGGGCACCTTCACCGCCGACAAGCGCAAGAAGGCGCGTCGCGAGCGCCGCCGCGTCACGGATGCGGGCGTGCACTTCGAGACGCGCTTCGGCGGGGAGCTCGACGAGCCGCTCCTCGACCGCATCTATGACCTGCACCGCGACACTTTCGTGCGCCACGGGCACGAACCGTATCTGACGCGCGCGTTCTTCAGCGCGGTGGCGCGCGCGCTGCCGGACGCCTTCATGGTGAAGCTCGCCGTGCACGGACGCGCCGTGGTGGCGGCGGCGATCTTCTTCTGCTGCGAGGAGGCGCTGTTCGGTCGCTACTGGGGGGCGGCCGCCGATTACCACAGCCTGCATTTCGAGGCGTGCTACCACCAGGGGATCGAGTTCTGCATCGAGCGCGGCATCGCGCGTTTCGAGCCCGGTACCCAGGGCGAGCACAAGGTGAGCCGCGGATTCGAGCCCGCCATCACCTGGTCCGCGCACTACATCGCCGATCCGCAGTTCCGCGCCGCCATCGCCGAGTACCTGGCGCGCGAAGCCACGGCGGTACAGGCCTACGCGCAGGAGGTGCAGGGGCACGTCCCCTTTCGCGGCCGGCGCAGCGCCGGGCTGCCGTGAAAAGCATCACCTGGCTGTCGGCGCAGGACGCGCCCGAGTGGTTCCCGCCGCTCGAGCAGGCGCTGGAAGAGCCGTGCGGGTTGCTGGCGGCCGGTGGCGACCTGTCACCCGAGCGCCTGATCGCCGCCTACCGGGGCGGGATCTTTCCGTGGTACTCGCCGGGTCAGCCGGTGCTGTGGTGGTCGCCCGATCCGCGCGCGGTGCTGTTCCCCGAGGAATTTCACTGCACCCGCAGCCTCGCCAAGACGCTGCGCAACGGCGGCTTCAGTTACTCGATGGATCGGGATTTCGCCGCAGTCATCGATGGCTGCGCCGCGCCGCGCGCGGCAAGCCCCGGCACCTGGATCACCTGCGACATGCGTGCCGCCTACCTCGAGCTGTACCACCTCGGGCACGCCCACAGCATCGAGATCTGGCGGGGCGCTGAGCTGGTGGGCGGTCTGTACGGCGTGCGCCTGGGAGGCGTGTTCTTCGGCGAGTCGATGTTCAGCCGCGCCCGCGACGCCTCCAAGGCCGCGCTCGCGCACCTCGTCGCGGTGTGCCGGCGCAACAGCCTGGCGGTGATCGACTGCCAGCTACCCTCGCGCCACCTGACGAGCCTGGGCAGCCGCACCATTCCCCGCAGCCAGTTCCAGGCCCTGCTGCGCGAGCAGGTGCGCATGCCGTCAGCGGCGCTCGCACCCCCTTGAGATGCGCTGCGGCGAGCGCGGCACGCGTCGCCGTCGCAAATTGCCAGGGGAGCGCGCTTTGTGCTCCAATTCGCGCCCCCAAGCCGGTAGGGTGGTATGTCCAAAGAAGACGCGATCCAGATGGAAGGCGAGGTCGTCGAGACCCTGCCCAATACGACTTTCCGAGTGAAACTGAAGAATGGCCACGTGGTGACCGCGCACATCTCCGGCAAGATGCGCAAAAACTACATCCGCATCCTGACCGGGGATGCGGTCACGGTGGAGATGACTCCCTACGACCTGACCAAGGGTCGCATCATCTATCGCGGCCGGTAGCAGGCACTGCGCAGCGGGCAAAAGCCACGCCTTTTGCCCGCGGCAACGAAGCTGATGTCCGGCAAAATCGCCGCAGGCGATTTTGCCCAGATCAACTTAGGCCGGGACTGCAGGCAGCTGCGTCGGCTCGAACTGCAGCGTCAGCTGCGTGCCATCCTGCGACACCGACACGCGCACGTGGCCGCCGCCGGCGAGCCTGCCAAACAGCAGTTCCTCGGCCAGCGGGCGCTTGATGTGCTCCTGGATGGTGCGCGCCATGGGCCGGGCACCCATCTTCGGATCGTAGCCTTCCTTCGCGATCCAGCGCCGCGCGGCATCGTCGAGCGTGATGGTGACGCCCTTCTGCTCGAGCTGCATCTCCACTTCGACGATGAGCTTGTCGACCACGCGCTCGATGGTGGGCGGGTCGAGCGCCGCGAACTGGATGACGGCATCGAGGCGGTTGCGGAACTCGGGGGTGAAAATGCGCCGGATCGCCTCCAGGCCGTCGCTCGCGTTGTCGGCGTGCGTGAAGCCGATGGTCGGGCGCGCCATCTCCAGCGCGCCGGCGTTGGTCGTCATCACGAGGATCACGTGGCGGAAGTCCGCCTTGCGGCCGTTATTGTCGGTCAGGGTGCCGTGATCCATCACCTGCAGCAGCAGGTTGAACACATCGGGGTGCGCCTTCTCGATCTCATCGAGCAGCAACACACAGTGCGGGTGCTTGGTGATCGCCTCGGTGAGCAGGCCGCCCTGATCGAAGCCCACGTAGCCGGGGGGCGCGCCGATCAGGCGCGACACGGTGTGCCGCTCCATGTACTCGGACATGTCGAAGCGCAGGAACTCCACGCCCATGGCGATCGCGAGCTGCCGCGTGACCTCGGTCTTGCCGACGCCCGTGGGGCCCGCGAACAGGAAACTGCCGACCGGCTTGCGCGCCTCGCCCAGCCCCGAGCGCGCCATCTTGATGGCGGCGGCCAGCGCATCGATCGCCTTGTCCTGCCCGAAGATCACCAGTTTCAGATTGCGCTCGAGGTTCTTGAGGATCTCCCGATCGGAGGTCGAAACGTTCTTGGCCGGGATGCGCGCCATGCGCGCCACCACGTCCTCGATGTGGCGCACTTCGACCGTCGCCTCGCGCTCGGCGATGGGCTTGAGCCGCGCGCGTGCGCCGGCCTCATCGACCACGTCGATGGCCTTATCCGGCAAATGCCGCTCGTTGATGTGCCGCGCGGCCAGTTCGGCCGCCGCGCGCAGCGCCTCGTCGGCATAGGTGATGCCGTGATGCTCCTCGAAGCGCAGCTTGAGTCCGAACAGAATGTCGATCGTTTCCGCTACCGAGGGTTCCACCACGTCGATCTTCTGGAAACGCCGGGCGAGGGCGTGGTCCTTCTCGAAGATACCGCGGTACTCGTGGTAGGTGGTGGAGCCGATGCAGCGGATCTCCCCGTTGGTCAGCACCGGCTTGATGAGATTGGAGGCGTCCATGACGCCGCCGGAGGCGGCGCCCGCGCCGATGACGGTGTGGATCTCATCGATGAACAGAATCGCCCCGGGGAGCTTCTTCAGCTCGGTGATCACGCCCTTGAGGCGCTTCTCGAAATCGCCGCGGTACTTGGTGCCGGCGATCAGCGCGCCCATGTCGAGCGCGAAAATGGTGCAGTCCGACAGCACCTCGGGCACCTTGCCCTCGATGATCAGCCGCGCCAGCCCTTCGGCGATCGCGGTCTTGCCGACGCCGGCTTCCCCGACGTAGAGCGGATTGTTCTTGCGGCGGCGGCACAGGATCTCGATGGTGCGTTCGACCTCGAGCTTGCGGCCGATGAGCGGGTCGATGCGCCCGTCCTGCGCCATGCGATTGAGGTTGGTGGTGTACTTTTCGAGCGCGCTGCCGCCCTCGCCTTCGCGCTCGCCGTCCCCGGCAGATTCCTCCTTGTCGGTCTTCTCCTCGGCGATCTTGGACAGGCCGTGGGAGATGTAGTTGACGGCATCCAGGCGCGTGACGTGCTGGCGGTTGAGCAGGAACACCGCGTGGCTCTGCTTCTCGCTGAAGATCGCGACCAGCACGTTGCTGACGCCGACTTCCTTCTTGCCGCTCGACTGCACGTGAAAGACCGCGCGTTGCAGCACCCGCTGGAAGCCGAGCGTCGGCTGCACTTCGCGTTCCTCGCCCTCCTCGAGCCGCGGGGTCGACTGGTCGATGTGCTCCTTCAGCTCCTGTTTGAGCTTGATGGTGTCCGCGCCGCAGGCGCGCAGCACTTCGCGAACTTTGGGAGTATCGAGGATCGCGAGCAGCAGGTGCTCGACCGTCAGGTACTCGTGACGCGCTTCGCGCGCCTGGTGGAACGCGTCATTGAGACAGTACTCGAGCTCGTTGGACAGCACTTTGGTCGGACCTTTCAGGTTGAGCGTAGCACAGCGGCCTCAGGCCTCCTCGAGCGTGCACATGAGCGGGTGCTGGTGATCCCGCGCATACGTCGTGACCTGCGCCACCTTAGTTTCAGCGATCTCGTATGTGAAGACCCCACAGACCCCCTTACCGCGGGTGTGGACCTCGAGCATGATGCGCGTTGCCGTCGGGCGGTTCAGCGCAAAGAACTTTTCCAGCACGTCGACGACAAACTCCATGGGGGTGTAGTCATCGTTCAGGAGCACAACCCGGTACAGCGGCGGCTGTTTGACCTCCGGCTGCGCCTCTTCGACGACAACGCCGGTGTCGGGGCGGACCGGATGCGGGTCGGGCATGACTGCTTTATAGGGGTCGCGAAACGGCAACACAAGTCTGCCAGAATGGGCAGTAGTTACTCCTGCAGAAACAACCGCTTGAGAGCACAAGGACCACACCCGTATGATTGCGCCGCCGCACCCTCCCCGGCGCGCCGACGAGTGCGCACTGGGGCACGCGCGCGAGGAGCCTCGAGGACTACCATAAAGCTCATGCCGGTGCGCCCATGAACGCCGCTTCCTGGCTCGACGCTCTCCCGGCGAGCGATCGCTGGCGTGCGCGGCTGCTGCGCGATGGGCCACGGATTGCGACCTGGATCCTCGTGATCGCACTCGCGGTGCAGGCCGCGCTGATCCTGACCGATCTGGCCGCCGCCAGCCGCGGCGGTGCCGCTGCCGGGGTGCGCCACGCGCCAGTGCACTCCCGAGGGGTCGACCTCGCGACCATCACCAATGCCCACCTGTTCGGCGCGCCGCCGGCTCTGAAGCAGGACGACGCCAACGCGCCGCAGACGAGCATGCCACTGGTGCTGACCGGAATCATCGCCGGCAATGATCCGCAAAACGGCCTCGCGATCCTCGGACAGAGCGCACAAACCGCGAAAGTGTATGCGGTCGGAGACGGCGTTCCCGGCGGGGCGAAGCTGCACTCGGTCTACAACGATCGGGTGGTGATCGATCGCGACGGACGGCTCGAATCCCTGTCCCTCCCGCGCCAGCCAAACGCGGGTAACGCCCCGCCGCCCTCGAGCGCTGCGCTGCAGAACGAGAACCCGGCGATCGAGCGCATGCGCCGGATGATCAGCGAGCAACCGGGGCTGCTCGCGGATGTGCTGCGGCCGCAACCGGTGATGGACCATAACCGCATGAACGGTTTCCGGGTTTACCCGGGCCGCAACAGGGCCGCCTTCACGCGCCTGGGGCTGCGTCCCGGCGATCAGGTGACGGCGATCAATGGCACGCCGCTCGATGACCGCGATCGCGGCGAGCAGATTCTGCGCACCCTCGGCAGCTCGAGCGAGGCGCGCGTCACGGTCATCCGTCAGGGCCAGCAGCAGGAGCTCACGTTGAATATCGCCCAGGTCGCGCAGGAAGCGGACAGCCTGGTCCAGTCGCCTTCGGGCCCCGCCGCGGGCATCCCGCAGCCGACCGATCAGCCGCCACCGCCACCCGCCGAAGTGCCGGGCGGCGACAACAGCCAGTAGCCGCTCCGGCGCGCTTATTCGGGGGTAGATCCAGTGACAGGCTTTCGTTCATATGCGATGTGGGCGCTCGCGGCGCTGCTGGCGGTCTCGCTCGCCTCGGCGCAGCAGGCGCAGCACATCACTGCGAATTTCAAGGACGCGGACATCACCCAGATCGCCGAGGCGGTCAGCGCCGCCACCGGCAAGACCTTCATCATCGACCCGCGGGTGCGCGCGCAGGTGACGATGCTGTCCTCGACCCCGATGTCCCCGGGGGCGTTCTACGAGGCGTTCCTGTCCATCCTGCAGGTCTACGGCTTCATCGCGGTGCAGGCCGGAGATGTGATCAAGATCCTCCCCGATGCCAACGCGCGCCAGATCCCGTCCGTCGACCTGCCCGACCACGTGAGCGCCACCTCGGACGCGATCGTGACCCAGGTGGTCGACGTGAAGAACGTGAGCGCGGCACAGCTGGTGCCGATCCTGCGACCGATGATCCCGCAGTATGGCCATCTCGCCGCCTACCCTTCGTCCAACATCCTGATCATCTCCGACCGCGCCAGTAACGTGAACCGCATGATGCGCATCATCCGGCGGATCGACCAGGTCGCGAACCAGGATCCGGAAATCGTGCCGCTGCAGAATGCCTCGGCCTCCGAGATCGTGCGCGTGGTGAACTCCTTCTACCAGGGTGCGGCCGCCACCGAAGGCGTCGCCGTGAAGGTGGTCGCGGACGAGCGCTCCAACAGCGTGCTGATCGGCGGCGACCAGGCGCAGCGGCTGCGCATACGCGCGCTGGTCGCGCACCTGGACACCCCGCTCGAGGCGGGCGGCGACACCCGCGTACGTTACCTGCACTACGCGAACGCGGAGAAGATCGCGCCGAAACTCAAGGAGCAGATCACCGGCATCGCGCAGGCCGCCCCGGGCGCGGCAGGCGCGGGCGGCGGACAGGCATCACCGCAGGCACTGGCGGAGAAGGGCGCCATGGTGTGGGCGGATCCGACCAACAATGCGCTGGTGATCACCGCGCCGCCGAAGATCATGCGCGCGGTGATGGACATCGTCGACAAGCTCGACATCCGACGCCCGCAGGTGCTGGTGGAGGCGATCATCGCCGAGGTCGACGTCGACAAGAGTGCCGAGCTTGGCATCAACTGGGCGGCGTTCTCCAAAGGGGATAACATCCCGGCCGCCGCCTTCGTGAGTCCCGTCGGCGGCACCAGCATCGTGGATCTGGCGGGCGCCATCCAGAACCCCGCCAATGCCTCCACCGCGCTGCTGCAGGGCACCACCATCGGCATCGGCCGCATCGCCGGCACCGGGGTGAACTTCGCCGCCATGGTACGCGCCATCCGTGGCGACACCAACACCAACGTCGTCGCCACCCCTTCGGCGGTGACCATGGACAATCAGGAGGCGGAACTCAAGGTCGCTCAGGAAGTGCCGTTCGTCACCGGCCAGTTCACCAATACCACCGCCGTCACCGGCGGCACGGTCAATCCCTTCCAGACCATCCAGCGCCAGGAAGTCGGCACCATCCTCAAGGTGACGCCGACCATCTCTCCGGAGGGCTCCGCGGTGATGCTCAAGATCTCGATCGAGAGCTCGAGCATCGGCCAGAAACCTGCCGGCGCGGTCGACCTGGTCACCAACAAGCGCACCATCACCACCACGGTGCTGATCGAGGATGGCGGCGTGGTGGTGCTCGGCGGGCTGATCGAGGACAACAGCGTCAAGGGCGAGCAGCGCGTACCCTACCTCGGCAACATTCCACTCATCGGGCTGCTGTTCAAGACGCGCAATGCCACCTCGACCAAGAACAACCTCATCCTGTTCATCCGCCCGAAGATCCTGCGCGATCCGGCGCAGGCCGCGTTCGAGACCGACCTCAAGTACAACTACATGATCGATCAGCAGAAGGACCTCAACCGGCGCGAGGCCCTGCCCCTGCTGCCGGGCGTGTCGCGCGGCAAGCTCGATCCACCGCCGACGGCGCCACTCGGCAACCCGCCGCCCGCGGGCGGCTCGGCCGCGCCGGCCGGCACGCCGGTGAAGCCCGGCGTGGCCGCACCGGACTCCGGCGCGGCCCCTGCGCCCCAGCCGTCCCCGCCACCCTCACCCGTGCCGCCAGGCCAGCCATGAGCGATCTCGACAGCGCCGCGGACCGGCGCCTGTCCTTTGCGTTCGCCAAGCGCCATGGCGTGCTCGTCAACCGCGTGGTCGACGGCGTGGCCGAATGCACCTACCGCGATACCGCCTCCCCGCAGGCGCTCGCCGAGGTGCGCCGTTACCTGCGCCGCTCGCTCAAGCTCGAGCGCGTGCCGGATGCGCGGTTCGATGAGCTGCTGCGCCAGGCCTACGAGGCCGGATCGGATACGATGCAGGCGGTCGAGGGGCTCGATGACACCACCGATCTTGCGCACCTGGCGCAGGAGCTGCCCGAGCAGGCGGACCTGCTGGACAGCGAGGACGACGCCCCGATCATCCGCCTGATCAATGCGGTGCTCACCCAGGCGGTCAAGGAGAACGCCTCCGATATCCACGTCGAGCCATTCGAGAACCGCCTGGTGGTGCGCTTCCGCGTCGACGGCGTGCTGCGCGAGGTGCTGCAGTCGCGGCGCGCGGTGGCGCCGCTGGTGGTGTCGCGCATCAAGGTCATGTCGCGGCTCGACATCGCCGAGAAGCGCCTGCCGCAGGACGGACGCATCAGCCTGAAGATCGCCGGCCGAGCGGTCGACGTACGCGTGTCCACCATCCCTTCAGGACACGGCGAGCGCGTGGTGCTGCGTATTCTCGACAAGCAGGCCGGCAAGCTCGACCTGGACTCCCTCGGCATGGATGCCCGCACCCAGCAGCTGATCGACGAGCTGATCCACAAACCGCACGGGATCCTGCTGGTCACCGGACCCACCGGCTCGGGCAAGACCACCACGCTGTACGCGGGGCTCGAGCGCCTCAACGACAACACGCGCAACATCATGACGGTCGAGGATCCGATCGAGTACTACATCGACGGCATCGGCCAGACCCAGGTGAACACCAAGGTCGAGATGACCTTCGCCCGCGGCCTGCGCGCCATCCTGCGCCAGGACCCCGATGTGGTCATGATCGGCGAGATCCGCGATCTCGAGACCGCGCAGATCTCCGTACAGGCGAGCCTCACCGGCCACCTGGTGCTCTCGACGCTGCACACCAACACCGCCGCCGGCGCCATCACGCGCCTGCGCGACATGGGAATCGAGCCGTTCCTGCTGTCCTCGAGCCTGATCGGGGTGCTGGCGCAGCGCCTGGTACGCGTGCTGAGCCCGGAGAGCAAGCAACCGTTCCAGGCGGGCGAGTACGAGCGGCGCCTCCTCAACCTGCGGTCGGACGAGCCTTCGCCCACCCTCTACCGGCCCGGGCGCGACGCCACCGGGGGCTATCGCGGCCGCTCGGGGATCTACGAGCTGATCGTGGTCGATGACACCATGCGCACCATGGTTCACGACGGCGCCTCGGAGCAGGAGATCGAGCGCCACGCGCGCGCTGCCACCCCCTCGATTCGCGATGACGGCCGCGCCAAGGTGCTGCGCGGCGAGACCACCATCGAGGAAGTGCTGCGTGTCACGCGCGAAGATTGAAACCGCCGCGCCAGCGACTTGCCCCGGAGGGGCGAAAGTCACGCCTTTCGCCCCGGCGTCGAGCGAAGCCGAGGCGTCTTCCGCTGAAAGCGCCGCAGGCGACTTTCAGCCAATTTAACAATGGGCGCGTTCGAATACACCGCCCTTGATGCCGGCGGGCGCGAGCGCAAGGGCGTCCTCGAAGGCGACACGCCGCGCCAGATCCGCCAGCAGCTGCGCGAGCAGCAGCTGCTGCCGGTCTCGGTCACCGAGGTGGCGCAAAAGGAAGCCAGGCGCCAGCGCTCCAGCCTCGTCCGGCGCGTATCCCCTGGGGACCTGTCGCTGTTCACCCGGCAGCTGGCTACGCTGACCCGCGCCGGGTTGCCGCTGGAGGAGGCGCTGCTCGCGGTCTCACAGCAGACCGAAAAGCCGCGCGTGCAGAGCATCGTGCTCGGCGTGCGCGCGCGCGTCATGGAGGGCCACACCCTCGCCGACGGTTTCGCGGAATTCCCGCGCATCTTTCCCGAGATCTATCGCGCCACCGTGGCGGCGGGCGAGCAGGCCGGGCACCTGGACAACGTGCTCGAGCGGCTGGCCGACTACACCGAGAGCCGCGAGCAGATCCGCCAGAAGGTGCTGGCGGCGATGCTCTACCCCATCGTGCTGACGGTGATGTGCTTCGGCATCGTGTCGCTGCTGCTGGTATTCGTGGTGCCCAAGGTGGTGGCGGTATTCGAGACCACCAAAGCCAAGCTGCCACTGGCCACCCGCGTCCTGATCGCGACCAGCGGCTTTTTCCGCGACTACGGGGTATACCTGGTCGTCGCGGCCGTCATCGCCTTCGTGCTGTTCCGGCGCTGGCAGCGCGACCCGGCGGCGCGCCGCCGCTACCATCGCTTCCAGCTGCGGGTGCCGCTGCTCGGCAAACTGACGCGCGGCTTCAACACCGCGCGCTTCACACGCACCTTCAGCATCCTCTCGGCCAGCTCCGTGCCGGTGCTCGAGGCGTTGCGCATCGCCGGCGAGGTGGTGACCAACCTGCCCATGCGCGATGCGGTGGCGGACGCGGCCGCGCGGGTGCGCGAGGGTGCGCCGATCGGGCGCTCGCTCGCGATCAGCCGCATGTTCCCGCCCATGACCATCCACCTCATCTCCAGCGGCGAGTCGAGCGGGCAGCTGGAGAACATGCTCGAGCGGGCCGCGATCAGCCAGGAACGTGAGCTCGACGGGCTGCTGTCCGCCCTGGTGGGGCTGCTGGGTCCGCTGCTGATCATTGTGATGGGCCTGTTCGTCATGGGCATCGTTTTTGCAATGCTGCTGCCCATCTTCCAGATGAACCAGCTGATCCACTAGCGGTGGGGTGGCCGTTCGCGGGCCAAACCGGCACCGGTTCACAAACCGCACGGGCAGCGTTGCAGTTGTCAGGTGATCTGATTTAAGTTCGCGCCGTCCAATTCCTGCAGGACCGCGGTCCCGCATGAGCGAGAAGCCGGAATCAGAGGAATTCGAAGACGAGGAAGCCGACGAGCCTGTTGCGGAGGACGGCGACGTCGATCTTGATCAGGTCATCAAGGACCTCGACCTTGCCAAGCGCCGCGGCCAGAAGGTCGGCGACCCGGCCTGGCGCCGGCTCGAGCGGCTGCTCGAGGACAAGCACACCGCCGAGCTCACCAGCGATTTCGAGGATTACGAGATCGGCGACGACGGCGATACGCCGCGCAGGGGCCGCCGCAAGCCGCGTCAGTGAAAATCCCGCGAGCGCGTCAGCAGCTCGCCCAGGAGCGCCGAGCGGTCGATGAGCCGCCGGGCGATGAGATGCGAGACGCCGTCCTGCTGCTGCAGCTCACCGTGCACCTCGAGCAGGCGTGACTCGATGAGTGCGCGGCGCTGCGCGCGCCCCACCCGCTCCCACACGATGACGTTCACCTGACCGCTCTCGTCCTCGAGCGTGAGGAAGGTGACGCCGCTCGCGGTGGCCGGGCGCTGGCGCGTGAGCACGATACCGGCGGTGCGCACCGCCGCGCCGTTGGCTGCGCGCAGCAGCTCACTGGCGCTCAGCAGCGCCCTCGCGGCCAGGCGCTCGCGCAGCAGCGCCAAGGGGTGCCTTCCCAGGGTGAGCCCAAGGGAGGCATAGTCCGCCGCAATACCCTCACCTTCGCTGGGCGCTGCGAGCAGCGGCCGGCCCTCCTCCAGATCGGCACGGCGTGCGGGCGCAAACCCGAGTGGCAGGGGGCGCTCGCGGGCGGCGACTTCCCAGAAGGCGAGATGGCGGTTGCCGCTTAAGGAAGCCAACGCTCCGGCCGCAGCGAGGGCCTCGAGGTCACCGCGGTCGAGCGCCGCACGGGTGGCGAGATCCGGCACGCTCGCAAAGGGCCGCTGGGTGCGCGCCGCGAGCAGCCGCGTCACGCCCGACTGCGACAAGGACTTCACCAGCCGCAGGCCGAGCCGCAGCGCCGGTTCCCCGTCCGCGCGCCGCTCGAGGGTCGAATCCCACCCGCTCACGCAGGCATCCACCGCCCGCACCTCGACGCCGTGGGCGCGCGCATCGCGCACCAGCTGCGCCGGCGCATAGAAGCCCATGGGCTGGCTGTTGAGCAGTGCGCAGGTGAAGGCCGCGGGCTCGTGGCACTTGAGCCAGGCGGAGTCGTAGACCAGCTGCGCGAAGCTCAGGGCGTGCGCCTCGGGGAAACCGTATTCACCGAAGCCGAGCATCTGCTGGTAGATGCGCTGCGCGAACTCCGCCGGATAGCCCTTGGCGCGCATGCCCTCGAGCAGCCGCTCGCGAAACGGATCGAGTCCGCCGCTCCTCTTCCAGGCGCCCATCGCGCGGCGCAGCGCGTCCGCCTCCCCCGGCGAGAAGCCCGCCGCCACGATCGCGATATGCATGACCTGTTCCTGGAAGAGCGGTACGCCGAGGGTACGATGCAGCACCTCGCGCACGTCCTCGCTCGGATACTCCACGGACTCCAGCCCGCAACGGCGGCGCAGGTAGGGGTGCACCATGTCGCCCTGGATGGGGCCCGGGCGCACGATCGCCACTTCGATGACCAGATCGTAGTAACACCGCGGCTTCAGGCGCGGGAGCATGGACATCTGCGCGCGCGACTCGATCTGGAACACGCCGATGGTGTCGGCACGCGAGATCATGGCGTAGACGCGCGGATCCTCGGCCGGCAGCACACCGAGGGCGTGACGCGTGCCGCGAAACTCGTTGACGAGCGTGAACGCGCGCCTGAGCGCCGTCAGCATCCCGAGCGCGAGCAGATCCACCTTCAGGAGTCCGAGGTCGTTGAGGTCGTCCTTGTCCCACTGCACCACCGTGCGCTCAGCCATAGCGGCGTTCTCGATCGGCACCAGCTCCTCGAGCGGCCCCGCGGAGATCACGAAGCCGCCGACATGCTGCGACAGATGGCGCGGGAAACCGGGGAAGGCCACCAGCTCGTTCGCGAGCGGCAGCAAGCGCGCGAGCCAGGAACTGTCGGGATCGAAGCCCGCCTCGCGCAGCCGTTCACACATCGCGGCGCGCCCGTCCCACCATTGCATGACCTGGGCAAGCCGGCCGCCGTCCGCGGCCGCAAGCCCGAACACCCGGGCGAGATCGCGCAGCGCGCTGCGCGGGCGGTACATGATGACGGTCGCGGCGAGCGCCGCGCGTTCTCGCCCGTACTTGCCGTAGACATACTGCAGCACCTCCTCGCGTCGCTCGTGCTCGAAGTCGATGTCGATGTCGGGCGGTTCGTTGCGCTCGCGCGAGATGAAGCGCTCGAACAACAGCGCGGCGCCGCGCTGCGGATCGACCGAGGTGACCCCGAGGCAGTAGCAGACGCGCGAGTTGGCCGCCGAGCCCCTCCCCTGGCAGAGGATTCCCTGGCGGCGCGCATAGGCGACGATGTCCCGGACGGTGAGGAAGTAAGGCTCGTAGTGGAGCTCGGCGATGAGCGCGAGCTCGTGCTCGATGGCATCACGCTCGCCTTGCGGCACACCGTCGGGCCAGCGCCAGTGCGCACCCTCGAACGTGAGTCGGCGCAGGTACCCGGCCGGGGTCTCCCCCGGCGGCACGAGTTCGCGCGGGTACTCGTAGCGCAGCTCATCGAGACAGAAGCCGCAAGCGCCCGCCAGCTCCACCGTCGCGGCGAGCAACTCGCGCGGATAAAGGCGCGCCAGGCGCGCGCGCTCGCGCAGGTAACGCTCGCCGTTGGCGTACAGCCCTGCCCCCACCTCGGCGACGGGAAGCTTGAGGCGGATCGCGGTCAGGGCGTCCTGCAGATGCCGCCGCGCGCGCACGTGCATGTGGACATCGCCACAGGCGATGAGTGGCACCGCGCAGTGCGCGCCGAGGCGCGTGAGGGCCTCAATATGCGCCCGATCGCTGCCGGCGCGCAGCAGCTCGACCCCGATGCGCAGCCGGCCGGGGAAACGCTCGGCGAGCCAGGCGAGTTCCGCGGACTGCGGCTGCGCGGCGGGCAGCCACAGGATGAAGCACTGCTGCAGGTCCGCCGCCTCCAGATCGGCGCGCGTGAGCGTGTAGCGGCCCTTCACCGCCGCGCGCCGGCCGCGCGTGATCAGGCGGCACAGCCGCCCGTAGCCGCGCCGGTCGATGGCCAGCGCGACCAGCTTGAGCCCGCAGCTCAGGCGAAACTCCGCGCCGATGATGAGCTTCACGCCGCGTGGCTTGGCCGCCATGTGCGCGCGCACCACGCCGGCCACCGAGCACTCATCGGTGATGGCGAGCGCGCTATAGCCCAGTGCGTGCGCCTGCTCCACCAGCTCGTGCGGATGCGAGGCGCCGCGCAGGAAAGTGAAGTTGGACAGGCAATGCAGCTCCGCGTACGCCGGCAACCCTGCTTCGTGAGATGCGCACGATCCGGGAGGAAGTGACATGTCACGCGCGCAGACGGATGCGCCTCGCATGTTCATCCGAATACCCCGTGCAGAAACCAGCCATGGGGCGCGGCGCGATCGCGAAATACCCACAGGCGCACTCGATGCAGGTCGACGGCGGTGTAGTAATCGCGCGCGATTTCTCCGCCGTCCCACCAGCCGGTCTCGATGCGTTCCGGCTCACTCACCAGACGCAGCGGGCCGCGGCGCCGGGGCAGTCCGTCGCGCACGCTCAGCGGCCGCGGCGCGGGTAGGAGCCACAGTGGCCGCCGGCCGGCGGCCACTGCATCCGTGCTGCTGCCGACGTGCGCGCCGCGACGGCTGGCGGCGGGCGGTGGCTCGGTCAGCGCCCAGGCGTTTTCGGGCCGGTGTGCCGCAAGCCGCGTGAGGCCATGCACCGCCTCGGAACCCAGGCGTGCGCGCAGACGCTCGATGAGTTCACAGGTCTCCTCGCCGGCGCTGCCACCGTGCTCGCCGGGTTGCCACAGACCGTTGCTGCCCGGCAGATACGGCACCAGGGCGTCGGCGCGCAGCTCGCAGGCTCGCGCCGGTTCCGGCAGGTCGAGCACGCTCAGGTGCTCGCCGAGAAGCCCGGCGAGACGCTGCACATCGGTTGCCGGAGCCGCGAGCCGCACCACGCAGCGCGTCGCCGGGACATGGCGGTGTTGGAAGCGGCATTCGAACTCCACCACCGCGCACTGGCGTGCCGTGAGGAAGGCGCCGAGCTCGGCGAACAGCGGGGCGAGCGCGGCGAGCAGCAAGGTGTGATTTTCCAGCTCGCAATCGAGCTCACGGCGGCGGCGGAAGCGCTCGGGGGCGTGGAAGGTAACGCGCGCCTCCGGCGTGCGTCCGGTGAGCACATCGAGCATGGCGAGCTGCTCACTGCCTACGCGGCGTGCAAAACCGGCGCGCGGCAAGCGCAGTGCCGCACCGATGGTGCGCACACCCATGCGCGCCAGGCGCGCCAGCGTATCCGGCGGCCAGCGCAGGCTCGCGAGCGGCAAAGGCGCCAGTTGTCCGATGAGCTGTGCCGGATCCGTCACCGCGAGGGGCTTGCCTGCGCGGGCCGCGACCAGCGCCGCGAGTGCCGCGGGCGCGAACGCCAGCACCGGCTGCACCTGCAGACGCCGGCACTCGCTCCTGAGCGCGCCGCGCAGTCCCGCCACCCCCGCGAACAGGTGCAGGCTCCCCTGCACTTCGAGCAGCAGGCCATCCGGCGGCGCCAGGCTCACGCGCGGCGTGAACCGTTGTGCGCAGACCGCAAGCTGCTGCAGCTTTTCCGGGTTGATTCCCGGCAGATGCAGGCCGGCCCATAACTCGCCCGTCCGCCCGCCGGGAGCATGCCGGGGGGTGATGCGCAGGGGTGCAGCCCGCGGTTGGACCCCTCCTGCGTCGGCAGGCAAAGCCGACTTGCCTGCCTTGCCGGCGGTGGCTCGTAGGACGTGCAGGGACATGCCGTGTCTTTCCGTTCAAACAGGCCAGCTGGGCCTCAAGAGATCGACCGCGCCGCGCATGGCGCCCCGGCCCTTCAAGAGCGTGATGCGCACACCTGCGCTGATCGGCTGCAGACTCAGGCGCAAAACCGCGGCCGATGCCTCGCGCGCCGCTCGCCGTGGACGAAACAGCACGCCGAGGGTCCGGCCCCGCTCGGCGGCGAGTTGCAAACGGCGGATTTCGCGCGCTTGCGGCTGCCGCGCCCACGCCAGGGCCACGTCACAGGCGCCCGAGCCGAGCACCTGCTCGAGAGCCCACAGCGGACGCGCGCCACCCACCACTGCCACCCGATCGAGCACGATGCCCTGGGACACGAGTGCCGGCGCAAAGGGCATCAAGGGTGGGGCGACCCACACGCACCAGCGTGCCGCCGCGGTACGCGTCAGGGCGGCGAGCGCCGGCAACAGCAGGTACAGCTCACCGCTGCCGAAACGGGAGACGAGGATCTCGATCAGACCGGTGCGCGGCCAGCCATAACCCGGCAGGTACGCATCCAGAGCCGCAAATCCGCTGGGGAGCCCGCGCTGGTGCGCAGCGCTGCGGCCGCGCCAGATGGTCGGATGCTCGAGCAAACGAGCGAGCTTCGCTTCGCGATCCATGACGGATCATGAGCAAACAGATCTAACCTCTCGGAATTCCGTGTGTTGCATGCAATGCACGAGAATTCACATCAAGCCGCTCGCGCGGCCCCGGCGCACCACACCCACCACGATGCCCTCGATGAGCAGCGGCTCCTCTTTCAGATCTACCCGGATCGGCTCGAACTCGGTGTTCTCGGGCAACAGCCACACGATGGAGCCTTCCTGGCGGTAGCGTTTCACGGTGACTTCGTTCTCCAGGCGCGCCACCACGATCTGGCGGCTGCGGACTTCCGAGGTGCGGTGCACCGCGACCAGATCCCCGTCGAGGATCCCGGCATCTTTCATGCTCATGCCGGTGACCCTCAGAAGGTAATGCGGTCGTGGCTGAAACAGTCCCGGATCGATCTGCAGCCGCGCCTCGAAGTTCTCTTCGGCGAAAATGGGCTTGCCGGCGGCCACCCGGCCGATGAGCGGCAGCCCGATCTGCTCGCGGATGGTGTCCTTGAGCTGGATCCCCCGCGAGGTGCCCGGCACGAGCGCGATGACGCCCTTGCGGGCCAGGGCCCGCAAATGCTCCTCGGCGGCGTTGGCGGAGCGGAAACCCAGCTCGTGCGCGATTTCGGCACGCGTCGGCGGCATACCGGTATTGGAGATGAAGCGCTGGATGAGGCGCAGGATCTGTGTCTGGCGGGGGGTAAGGTCGGACATTTCGGCTGCCTGTTTATATATACAGCTACTGTAATTATATCCAGATCGGCGTCCACGGCAAGAGGCCTAAGGGCTTGCGCTCCATAAGACCTCAGGGCTGTGTTCCCGTGCCCGTCGTGCGCCTGGCACGCGTGCCCCGTCCCGTCCACGGTTGCCGTCAGTTGCTGCGTCTTGTGCGCTGACACATGCGAGCGGCGCCAATCGCAATTAAAAATTCTTAAGAAAGCGATTCAATGCCCCTGAAGACCTTCCGCCTTGCCGCAGCTGTCCGCCAACCTGTGACGCAACAGCCGGGAATTTCAGTGTCAACCGCCTCGCCACCGCCCGCAAACACGCCCGCGTCCGACACCGGACCGCCGATATAACTGTCGCGATCAGAAGACAAGGGCGTGTTTGCAGTTGCATTCCCGTTGTAAATTTGATGCAGTTGCGCGCTGCGAACGAGGAGTCGCTTCGGTTACAGGACCTCCCGAATCAACAACCCAAGGGGACGATTATGAAGTGCGCGAGCATTGTGAAAGCGGCCGCTGCCGTGGCCGTGGCGGTTGGACTGGCGGCTTGTACGGATATCAAGCCCCTCCAGGCGGAAGTGGCGGATCTGAAGGCTCAGCTGGCCAAGGTGCAAGGCGACGCGTCGGCCGCCAAGAGCTCCGCTGATCAGGCGAACAGCGCGGCCCAATCGGCCAATCAGGCGGCCAGTGGCGCGCAGAGCACGGCCAACCAGGCGGTGGCGGCGGCCCATGCCAGCCAGTCGTGCTGCGACGCGACCAATGAGAAGATCGACCGGATGTTCAAGCGGTCGGTTTCCAAGTAAGCGACGGGTCCCGACAATCCGCAACGCCGCGCGGTGAGCGCGGCGTTTTTTTGGCGGCAGCGCTGTCAGTAGCGCACCAGCGCCGAACCCCAGGTAAAGCCGCCACCGAAGGCCTCCAGCAGCAGCAGGTCGCCGCGCTTGATACGCCCATCGCGCACCGCGACGTCCAGCGCCAGCGGCACGGAGGCCGCCGAAGTGTTGCCGTGATCCTGCACGGTGACGATCACCCGTTCCATGGGCATGTCGAGCTTGCGCGCGGTGGCCTGGATGATGCGGATGTTGGCCTGGTGAGGCACCAGCCAGTCGACCGCGCTGCGATCGAGCCCGTTGGCCGCCAGCGCCTCGTCAACCGCGCTGCCGAGCTTGGTGACGGCGACCTTGAAGACCTCGTTACCCGCCATGATGATTGCGAGCCGCTCGGCGAACCCCCGCGACACACCGCTGCCGCAATACAACAGGTCCTTGTATTGACCGTCCGAGTGCAGGTGGGTCGAGAGCACGCCGGGCGCATCGCTCGGCTCGAGCACCACCGCGCCCGCGCCATCGGCGAATAATACCGCGGTGGAGCGGTCGCTCCAGTCAGTGATGCGCGACAGGGTCTCCGCACCGATCACCAGCGCGCGCCGCGCCTCGCCGCAGCGTACGTACTTGTCGGCGATCGACAGCGCGTACATGAACCCGGCGCAGGCGGTCTCGAGGCTGAAGGCCGGCACGCCGCGACAGCCCAGGCGCTGCTGCAGCAGCGTGCCGCAGTTGGGAAACACCAGATCCGGCGTGGTGGTGCCGAAGGCGATGAAGTCCACCTCAGCCGGTGCGACGCCGGCCGCATCCAGGGCGCGGCGCGCGGCCTTTTCCGCCAGATCGACCGTCGTCTCGCCCTCGGCGGCGACGTGGCGGCGCTCGATGCCGGTGCGGCTGCGGATCCACTCATCGGTGGTATCGACCATCTTCTCCAGATCGAAGTTGGTGATCACCTTCTCCGGCAGATGCGAGCCGGTGCCGGCGATACGCGAGTGAATCAATTAGCCGCCCCTTCCGCCAGTGCGTGCGCTATGTGCGCCGTGAGTCCCTGCCGGGCCGCGAGCGCGGCCGTGCCGATCGCGCGCGCGAACGCAACACCGTCGGCTCGACCGTGGCTTTTTACCACGATCCCGGCAAGCCCCACCATGCACGCGCCGTTGTAGCGGCGTGGGTCGAGCCCGGCCGCCGCGCGGCGCAGCACTGGGCCTGCGATGAGGCCGGCGAGGCGATCGAGGAACGAGGACTGAAACTCCTGGCGCATGCGATCGGCGATCAGGCCGGCGACGCCCTCCATGGTCTTCAGGGCGACGTTGCCCGTGAAGCCGTCGGTCACCACGACGTCGACCCTGCCCGAGAAGATGTCATCGCCTTCCACGAAGCCCACGTAGTTCAGCCCGCTGCGCGCGAGCAGCGCGTGCGCCGCCTGCACCACCTCGTGTCCCTTCATGTCCTCCTCGCCGATGTTGAGGAGACCGATGCGTGGCGCCGCGAGACCGTACACGTCGCGGGCGATGATGGCGCCCATGGCGGCGAACTGGCGCAACTGCTCGGGTGTCGCCTTGGTGTTGGCGCCCAGATCGAGCATGTGCGTGTGACCGTGCGCGGCGGGGATGGCGGAGATGATGGCGGCGCGCTCCACGCCGGGCAGAGTTCCGAGCACGAAGTGCGCGATCGCGGTGAGCGCTCCGGTGTTACCCGCGCTCACGCACGCGCAGGCGCGCCCGTCCTGCACCAGATCGACCGCGACGCGCATCGAGGAGTCTTTCTTGCGACGGATCGCCTCGCGTGGCTTGTCTTCCATCGCCACCACCTGGGAGGCGGCCACGACGATCGCGCGCTCGCGAACCGAGGCCGGCAGCGGTGCCAGGGCTGGGATAATCAACTGCGGCTCCCCGACCAGCTGTGCGCGCAGCTGTGGATCGTCGCTCAGGGCGCGCAGCGCACCGGCAATGTACTCACGCGGCTCATGGTCGCCGCTCATCACATCGATTGCGATCGGCAGCACGCAGGCCTTTGGGTCGGGGGCGGAACCTTGAGGGTCTATTCCTTCTCTTCGGTCGCGGCGGGCTTCTCGATCACGCGCCGGCCCCGATAGAAACCATCCGGCGTGATCCGGTGACGCAGGTGCGTCTCACCTGACTGCGGGTCGGTCGACAGCGCCGGCTTGGCGAGGGCATCGTGTGATCGGTGCATTCCGCGTCGCGAGGGCGTCTTGCGGCTCTTTTGAACGGCCATGTGTCTTAGCTCCTAACTCGATCCACCAAACTAACGTTTCAACAGCTCGCCAAGGCGCGCAAACGGCGTGTGCGTCGCCTCGCCCGCCTGCTCCTGCACCACGCCAGGGGCCGGCGCCACACGGCACTCCTCGCCCTCCCCGTGCAGAGGCACGATGGGCAGCGTCAGCAACATCTCTTCCGTGACGAGCTCGCCGATGCTGATGCGACCACCCGGAGCGAGCACCGGCTCCAGATCCGCGGGCACCTGGCCCACATCCGCTTCCCGTGCGATGAGTCCCAGCCGCACCACCGTGTCGACGGGCACCTGCATCGGCCTCAGGCACCGCTGGCACTCGAGCGTAGCCACCCCGCTCAGCGCCAGCTGCGCGACGGCGACGCTCGCCTCGCGCTTGAAGTTGACGCGCCCGTGCACGCTGCCGGTCACGCTCGCACGCTGCGAGCGCAAGCCGGAAAGCTCGGCGAGCGGGACAGCAAAGTCGACGTCGGCTCCGCCGTCAGCCAGCCGGTCCACTTCGAGCGGCCTCGACCAGGGCGGCGACATGGGGCGCGTATAATAGGTAGCGACTCTCCCCAAGTCAAAATCCGACTTGGGGCTAAGCCATTGTTTCCAGTGATCTTGCCACCGCTGATCCTCGCCTCGACCTCCCCTTACCGTCGCGAACTGCTGGCGCGGCTGCGCCTCGCGTTCGAAGCGCTGCCGCCCGGGGTGCCCGAGGAGCGCATCGACGGGGAGTCCCCGGCCGATCAAGCGCTGCGGCTCGCGCTCGCGAAGGCGCAGGCCGTCGCCGGCAGGCACCCGGGCGCCCTCGTGATCGGTGCCGACCAGGTGGCCGCGGAGGGTGAGCGGCTGCTCGGCAAACCCGGTGACGCAGGGCGCTGCCGCGCGCAGCTGGCTTCCTTGAGCGGCAAGACCGCGCGCTTCTACACCGCCTGTGCGGTGCTCGGAGTCAACGCGGGTGTGCGCCGTGCCCACGTGGACACCACCACGGTGGTGTTTCGCTCACTGAGCGGGGAGGAGATCGAGCGCTACGTCGCGAGCGAGCAGCCCTACGACTGCGCCGGTGGCTTCAAGGCGGAGGCGTTAGGTATTGCGCTGCTCGAGTGCATCGAGAGCCAGGATCCGACGGCTCTCATCGGGCTGCCGCTCATCTGGCTCGCGGGGACGCTGCGCGGCGCGGGTTACCACCTGCCCTGAGCCGACCGCTCGCTTTGGTGTGCCGCGATGCCAGCTCATCGAGCAGCGCGGCCAGCTGCGGCGGCAACGGTGAATTGACGCTGAACTCCCCGCCCTGCGGCCACGTGAAGCTGACGCTGTGCGCGTGCAGGAACATGCGGCCGAGGCCGAGCGCACGCAGCTCATCGTTGAACGCGGCATCGCCGTACTTTTCATCCCCCGCCACCGGGTGTCCGGCGTGCTGTGCGTGCACGCGGATCTGATGAGTGCGGCCCGTGCGCAGCGTGACTTCCACCAGCGTCCCCGTCCTGCCGAAGAACTGCACCGGACGGAACTCACTCACCGAGGGTTTGCCGGAAGGACCCGCACGCACCGTGCGCTCGCCGCCGACCCGCGTATCGGTGCGTAGCGGAACATCGATGCGCTTGGCGCCGAGCTCCCACTTGCCCCGCACGAGGGCGAGGTAGCGCTTCTCGAAACCGTCCGTGCGCAAGAGCGCGTGCAGACTGCGCAGCGTCGCCGCCTTACGCGCGATGAGCAGGCACCCGCTGGTATCGCGGTCGAGGCGATGCACCAGCTCCAGGGACTCGTCCGGGCGCAGGGCACGCAGCGCCTCGATGACCCCGAAGCTCACCCCGCTGCCGCCGTGGACCGCGACACCGGCGGGCTTGTCGAGCACCAGGAGCTTCTCGTCCTGGTAGATGATGGCCTTGCCGATGCTCTCGCACAGCTGCGCCGAAGGCCTGCCGGATTGCGCCGGCGGCAGCACCCGCACCGGGGGAATGCGGATGCGGTCGTTGAGCTGCAGGCGTGTCTCGGGGCCCGCGCGGCGTCCGTTTACCCGCACCTCGCCCTTGCGGATGACGCGGTAGACGCGGCTGCGCGGCACTCCCCCCAGACGCCGCTGAACATAGTTATCCAGCCGCTGGCCAGCCTCCTGCAGGCTCACCTCAAAGTGCTGCACCTCGGTGCGGATCTCGCGTGGATTGGGCTCCGGCAAGGGGTTCTCAGCGTAAGGCATTGTTTCTACAATAGTCTGTCGAGTATACTCTGTGGGTCGTCCGCGACGCGGACGCACCAGCGGTGGCGGCAGTGGCCGCCGCCCGTTTAGTTGGACCTCTGAATCGAGGCCATCGCATTGGGCCGACAAGATCGCGCCACCTGCGTCGAATCTCGCAAACCGAGACTTCCGCAGTCGGCGCCGTCGGTTGAGTTCACCGAAGGTTTCCTTTCTGCACCGCCCCAATGAATGAGGCGGTCAGTGCCATGAATAACGAGACTCGCTCTCCTTCGTCAGGTTCAAGGAATCTTCGCAGCCGCGGACCCACGGTCCGGCGGCCCCCCGCCGCATGCTTGCCGACCCCTCACCGCACAGTAGGGGCACATGAAGAGAATGCTAGTGAATGCAACTCAGGAAGAGGAGTTGCGCGTCGCTCTGGTTGATGGACAGAAACTGTTTGACCTGAGTATCGACCTACCTTCCCGCGAACAGAAAAAAGCCAACGTTTACAAGGCCCGTATCTCGCGCGTCGAGCCCTCGCTCGAAGCCTGCTTCGTCGATTACGGCGCCCAGCGCCACGGCTTCCTGCCGCTGAAGGAAGTCTCCAAGGAGTACTTCCGCCAGGCCCCGCAGGGCGGACGGATGAACATCCGCGAGCTGCTGTCGGAGGGGCAGGAAGTCATCGTGCAGGTGGAGAAGGAGGAGCGCGGCACCAAGGGCGCAGCGCTCACCACGTTCATCAGCCTGGCCGGGCGTTTCCTGGTGCTCATGCCGAACAACCCGCGTGCGGGCGGTGTCTCGCGCCGCATCGAAGGCGAGGACCGTGACCAGATGCGCGAAGTCATGAGCCAGCTGCAGATCCCCGAGGGCATGGGTGCGATCGTGCGTACCGCCGGCGTCGGCCGCACGGCCCAGGAGCTGCAATGGGACCTCGACAATCTCAAGGTCCAGTGGGAGCAGATCGCCGCGGCCGCCAAGGACCGGGCGGCCCCGTTCCTGGTGTTCCGCGAGAGCGATGCCGTGACGCGCTCCATGCGCGATTACCTCTCCGACGATGTCGGCGAGGTGCTGGTGGACAGCCAGGCCGCCTTCCAGAAGGCCCAGGAGTACATGCAGCGCTTCATGCCGGCCGAGGCGCAGCGGCGCTTGAAGCTCTACACCGACGATATTCCGCTCTTTACGCGCTTCCAGATCGAAAGCCAGATCGAGTCCGCCTACGCCCACAAGGTGCAACTGCCTTCCGGCGGCAGCATCGTCATCGATTACACCGAAGCGCTGGTGTCGATCGACATCAACTCGGCGCGCGCCACGCGCGGCGGCGACATCGAGACCACCGCCACCAACACCAATCTGGAGGCCGCGGACGAGATCGCCCGGCAGCTGCGCATCCGTGACATCGGCGGCCTCATCGTCATCGACTTCATCGACATGGAGTCCCCCAAGAACCAACGCGACGTCGAGGACCGGCTGCGCGACGCGATGAAGATGGATCGCGCCCGCATCCAGATCGGCCGCCTGTCGCGCTTCGGCTTGCTCGAGATGTCGCGGCAGCGCCTGCGGCCCTCGCTCGGGGAGTCCAGTCACATCGTCTGCCCGCGCTGCGTCGGCATCGGCAGCATCCGCAGCGTCGAGTCGATGACGCTCGCGGTGCTGCGCCTGATCGGCGAGGAGCTGCGCAAGGACCGCACCGCGCGCGTGATCGCGCAGGTGCCGGTCGCCGTCGCCACCTATCTCATCAACGAGAAGCGCGAATGGCTGCGTACCCTCGAGGACAAGAGCGAAGCCGAACTCATCGTCGTACCGAATGAGAACATTCAGACGCCCGAGTACTCGATCAGGCGCGTGCGCCACGACGAGATGGACCTGCCCGAGCACCGGCAGGCGACCTACCTCATGCCGAGCGCGCCGGAGATCACCGAGCCCGGGATTGCCCAGGACAAGAAGCCGCAGTCGGAGGCTGCAGCCGTGGCCACCCTGCTGCCGGCCACCTCCGCACCGGGTGGCGCGCCGCCCGCGGCGCCCGCGGCGCCCGCGGCGGCACGCGGCCAGGCAGACGCACAACAGGCACAGGTTGGCTTCTGGGCGCGCCTCAAGCGATTGTTGGCGGGCGAGCCGGTGGCGGCGGAGCCGGCGCCGCCGACGAGCGCGGCAGCATCCCCGGCACGCGCACCGCGCCGCGACGGCGGGCCACGCCGCGACGGCCGTGAGCATTCGCGCCATCCGCGCTACGGCGATGGCTCGCGGCGCGATCGTAGTGACGGCCGCCGTGGCGATGGCCGCGATCGGGATCGCAACCGCGACGGCCGGGACCGTGATGGTAATCGCGACCCGGGTCGCAGACCCGAGCGCTTCGCCGAGCGC